>Ga0247727_10000085_pt1 | contig 201995 bp, 178 predicted proteins | sample WisWelCaveWW1625_FD_202498 | JGI IMG/M metagenome (GOLD analysis project Ga0247727, IMG submission 202498) | Biofilm microbial communities from Wishing Well Cave, Virginia, United States - WW16-25 | ecosystem: Environmental > Aquatic > Deep subsurface > Groundwater > Cave microbial mat... | reverse complement strand
ACTGCGGGCTCCCGGCACCAATGCCTCGTGCCGACCTCCGTGCCGTCGCCGGGTCGCAACAGTTGGCGATGTTTCATCCCACGGTGTCCAGACCCTGGGTGCTGAACTAGACTGGGAGCCCTCGACCCCTTACTACATTGGGGCACGCCGCTCACGTTCCGTGGGCCGCGTGCCCCGCGCAGCTCCGGGCCAGAGTAGCTCAACGGTCGAGCACCGCTTTCGTAAAGCGGGGGTTGCGGGTTCGAATCCCGCCTCTGGCTCCACGCGTCTGGAGAACGGTCCATGCTCGAGCCCAAGACTCAGGCCCCCGATTTCGATCTCTCCGATCACCTCGAACGACGCGTCCGTCTCGAGGATCTGCGCGGGAAGCGCGTGGTGCTCTGGTTCTACCCCAAGGCGGACACCCCGGGGTGAACGAAGCAGGGCTGCGGGTTCCGTGATCGAACCCGCGAATACGACGAGCGCGGGATGCTCGTGCTGGGCGTCTCCTTCGATTCCGTGGAGAAGAACCGGGCCTTCGCCGAGAAGTTCCAGTTCCCCTTCCCCCTGCTCTCGGATCCCGACCGCAAGGTGGCCCTTGCCTATGGAGCCTGCGAAGACCCCAAGGCGGGGAGTCCCAAGCGCATCACCTACGTGATCGGGAAGCATGGCAAGATCGAGCACGCCATCGAGACCCGGGATCCCGCGGGTCAGGCGCAGGACCTGCTCGACCTCCTGTCCCGTCCATGATCTTCGCCGCCGTCCTCGTCGCGCCTCTGGCGGGTTCCGCGTTCCAGGAGCCCGATGCCCTTCCCCGCGCCGATCCCGCGATCACGCAGAGCGAGCTCTCGCACCACGTGGGCTTCCTCGCCTCCGACGAACTCCGCGGGAGGCGGGCCGGGACGGCGGAGGCCGACCGCGCGGCGCTCTATCTGGCGCGGGCCCTGGAGGCGGCCGGTCTCGCCCCCGGCGGGGACGAGGGCACCTTCCTCCAGGCCATTCCATCGACCCGCGTGGTTCAGCGCTCGGCGCCCAAGATGGTCTTCGTTGCCAAGGACGGGTCGAAGGAAGAGGGGATCTACGGGGTCGACTTCAACGTGATCTTCCGCGGCGCGGCGCGTTCCACGCCCGAGCTCCCGATCCTCTTCGTGCACACCGAGCAGGACCTCCCCGAGGAACCCGATCCATCGCAGGCCCTGTTCTTCCGGGGGACTTCCCAGCTGCGCGCGGAATGGTTCGCCTGGCGTGGCATGGGAGACGGTGAGGGATTCGGACTCGACGTGCTCGCCGCTTCGAGCGAAGTCGGGGCCTTCGAGCAGGGCCGGAGCAAGAAGCCTCCCGCCCCGAGCCTCGAGATCGGGGCGCCTGGCCCGGAGGGTTGCGAACGGGTCACCCTGCGCGGACGCGTGCGCGAGCGCATGCTCCGCGAGGAATACGAGCGCGTGGCGCTCCTGTGCGACGAGGAGCGCACGCCGAGCCGGGAGTACAACGTCGTCGGGATCCTGCGCGGGAAGAGCGACGAGGCGATCGTCCTCTTCGCGTCCTACGATCACAAAGGCGTCTCGCAGGGGCGACGCGGGGAACGAGAGGGACCCGTGCGCTACGGAGCGAACGATGCCAGTGCCTGCGCCGCGCTGCTCGAGCTCGCCCAGACCCTCGCGCAGGGCCCGGAGCTCGCGCGGACGGTCGTCTTCCTCCTGCCGACCGGAGGATCCAAGGCGCGCTTCGGGACCCGGCACTATCTTGCGCATCCCGCCCTGCCCCTCGAACGGACGAGTCTCGTCCTGGACGTCGAAGCCTTGGGCCTGCCGCTATCGGCCAGGGACCGGGGGCAGGTCTTCGTCACGGGCGGCGAGCGCTCGAGCGTGGGGCCAGCGCTCGAGCGGGCGGGTCTCCTGGCGGATCCCGATCGTGAGGCGCACCTCTATCAGCGCCACGAGAGCTACGACTTCGCTCTCGAGGGCATCGTGGCCCATTCGGTCTGGTCGACCCCCTCGGCCGAGCTGAAGCCGGCCGAGGACCGGGCGGAGAAGCTCGACTACGAGCACGTCGAGCGTGCGACGCGTGCGCTCTTCGAGGCGATCCGGTGCGTGGCCGACGATCCCGAGCGGCCGGCCTGGACCGCGAGGGGACGGCCATTCGATCCCGCGGACTACGGGAAAGACTCCGAAGAGGAATCCGAGGACGAATAGGAGCGATGCCGGAATCGAGCAGCGATTCCGCGGCGCTCCGCGTGCGGGGGCTGCGGAAGTCCTACGGCGGCCTCGTCGCTGTCGACGGCATCGATCTCGACGCTCCGCGCGGCGCGTGTCTCGCGGTGCTCGGTCCGAACGGCGCTGGGAAGACGACGACGATCGAGATCCTCGAGGGCCTGAAGGACGCGGACGCGGGCGAGGTCGAGATCTTCGGCATGCGCTGGGGGCGCGACGATCGACGCCTGCGCGCGACGATCGGCGTCCAGCTCCAGGAGACGGAGTTCCAGGAGAAGCTCACGCCCTTCGAGGTCCTGCGCCTGCTCGCGAGCTTCTACCACGATCCGCGCACCCCCGACGAAGTGCTGGCGCTGGTCGGGCTCCTCGAGAAGCGCGACGCCCGCATCGCCACCCTTTCCGGCGGTCAGAAGCAGCGTCTGGCGCTGGGTTCGGCGCTGGTCAACCGGCCCCGGATCCTGTTCCTCGACGAGCCGACCACCGGGCTCGATCCCCAGGCTCGCCGGCGCGTCTGGGAGATCGTCGAGGGGTTCAAGGAGGAGGGCGGGGCGGTGCTCCTCACGACCCACTACATGGAGGAGGCCGAGCGTCTGGCCGAGGAGGTCGTGATCGTCGATCGCGGTCGCGCGATCGCGCGCGGGTCCCCCGCGGCCCTGATCGCGACCCTGGGGGTGGCGAGCGTGATCCAGTTCACGCCGCGCGAGGGCGAGGACGTGCGCGAGGCCGAGCTCGAACGGTTGGCGGGCGTGAAGACCGTGCGACGGGACGGAGGGTCGATCGAGCTCTCCGTGTCGAGCGCCCAGCAGGCGACGCTCTCCCTCTTCCGATGGTTCGAGGAGCGCGGGCTCCACTTCGAGGATCTGCGCACGCACCGGCCGACCCTCGAGGACGTGTTCGTTTCGCGGACGGGGAAGCATCTGCGCGATGGGTAGGACGCGCGAGCTCCTGGAACTCACCCGCGTGCGCGTGATCCTGTTCCTGCGCGAGCCGGAGGCCATCTTCTGGGTGTTCGTGTTCCCGATCGTGCTGGCCGCGGTGCTGGGCTTCGCCTTCCGCCGCACGGGGATCCAGGCGAGCCGCATCGGCGTCCTCGACGGGGAGGCGGCCGGCGTCACCCGCGCCCTGGAGGCGGCCGAGCACGTGGAGCTCGTGCGCTACGCGGAGGTCGAGCGCGCGCGGAAGGAGCTGCGCCGGGCCGTGATCGATCTCCTGGTCGAGGTCCCGCCGCCGGGATCGCCCGCACCCATGCGGGTCTCCCTCGATCCGGCGCGCAGCGAGGCCGAGACGGCGCGCCTGCGCCTGCTGCGAGCCCTGGAAGACGCCGCGGGCGCGCCGCGCGAGCTCCTGCTCGAGGTCGCGCCGATCACGGAGAGAGGCTCGCGCTACATCGACTTCCTCTTCCCCGGGCTGCTCGGCATGAACCTGATGGGCACGGGCCTGTGGGGCATCGGGTTCGCGATCGCCGATGCGCGGCGGCGCAAGTTCCTGAAGCGCCTGCTCGTGACGCCCATGCGGCGTTCGTCCTTCCTGCTCTCCTTCATGCTCTCGCGCCTGGTCTTCCTGACGCTCGAAGTCGTCGCGCTGGTCCTGGTGGGCCGCTGGATCCTGGGCGTTCCCTTCCGGGCGGGCTTCCTGGACTTCGCCCTGGCCACCGTCCTCGGCGCGTTCACCTTCGCCGGACTCGGGATCCTGCTCGCCTCGCGCGTGCGGACGATCGAGGCCGTCTCGGGTCTGGTCAACCTGGTGATGATGCCGATGTGGCTCGGCTCGGGCGTGTTCTTCTCCTACGAGCGTTATCCCGAGGCCGTGCGGCCCGTGCTGCGCGCGCTGCCGCTCACGGCGCTGAACGACTGCCTGCGCTCGCTGATGCTGGACGGCGACCCGCTCTCGGGCATGCTGCCTGCGCTGGGCGTGCTCGCCGCGTGGTGCGTGGTTTCCTTCGCGGTGGCGTTGCGCATCTTCCGCTGGGGCTGAGCTCGCTAGCGCGTCTTCCGCGGTGAGAGCCGGTTCAGGGCCCAGGCCGTGACGAGCGCGCCGGCGAGCGTCGAGACGGAGGCGACCGCCAGCGCCACGGGCCGATCCAGGAACAGGAAGCCCAGCCCGAACATCAGGCCGAAGGTGAGCGCGAGCGCGCCGGCGGCGCCGAACAGCGCCGGCCCTAGCTCCCCGCGCACGGCCTGTGCGCCCGCGAGCGCGCGCACCGGCCCCCACCATCCAATAGGACGCACGCGGCGGTAGAACTCGACCAGCGCGCGCGGGTCCGGCCGCGGCGTCACCAGGATCGCGACCCATCCGGTGAGGATCGAGCTCGCGGCCACGATCAGGAGCCGACCTTCCGGGCTGAGCACCCCGCCGGGGGCGAGCGGACCGAGGGGCCAGGCGAACCCGCCGCGGGAGGCGGCGAGCGTGACCCCGATGCTGACCAGGGCGGAGGTCAGGAGCGAGGCGATCTCGGCCCAGGCGTTCACGCGCCACCATACCCAGCGCAGGAGGTACACCGGCCCGACCCCCGAGAGGAAGGCCAGGAAGAACACGAAGAGGTCGCTGATCGACGTGCTCTGCCAGGCGACCAGTCCCGACAGGGCCATCACGGCGAAGCTCGCGACGCGCGCGACGAACACGTAGTGGCGTTCGCTCTCCTTCGGGAACCAGAAGCGTCGGTAGAGGTCGTTGACGAAGAAGGAAGCCGCGAGGTTGATGTGCGTGTCCACGGTCGAGACGAACGCAGCGATCAGCGAGGCGGCGACCAGCCCGAGCAGCCCGACGGGCAGGTAGCGGCGCATCATCACCAGGTAGGCGCGTTCGGAGTCGGTGCGCGCAAGCCGATCGCCGGCGCGCACGCTCGCGCCCTCGGCCACGATCGCCTGGGGCGGGAAGTCGCTCGCCGCGCCCGCCAGCGGGACGTCGAGGCGCGAGCCGTCGTCGAGCTCGAGGGCGACCGCCGTGGTGCTCGCCTCCACGACGCGCGCCGCGCCACGCACGCTCTCGGGCACGCGCACCTCGGTCGTCGGCAGCACGAGCAGCGAGGCGAGCGCCACCAGGATCCAGCACCAGGGGCGCAGCGCGTAGTGCGCCACGTTGAACCACAGGATCGCGAGCACGCCCTGGCGTTCGTCGCTCGAGGCCACGATGCGCTGGACGGCCACCGGGCTCCCGTCGATGTGCTCGATCGCCCACCAGGCGACGCCCACGTACACCGCGAAGGCCGAGAGCGGGGCGGTCCAGAAGGAAGCCGAGGCGATCGACCCCGCGCCTGCCGCAGGAACCATCGCCAGCACCTGCGCGGGGAGCACGCCTTGCGCGATTCCCGCCGCTACGGCCGGGAAGCCCCCGACCGCGTGCCACGTGATGGCGCCGAGCAAGATCGCGCCCAGCATGGCGAAGGCGAACTGGAAGAGGTCGGTCATCACGACGCCCCAGAACCCCGATGCGATCACGTAGACGAGGCCGATCAGGCAGGCCACGACGAGTCCCGTGACCTTGTCGAGCCCGAACAGGACCTCCGAGATCTTGGCCGCCGCCAGCATGACCCAGCACAGGGTCCAGGTGTTCGTGACGATCGCGTGCAGGAAGCCGTAGAGCCCGCGCAGGAGCCGCGCTCCCGATCCTCCGTAACGCAGCTCCACGAACTCGGCCTTGGTCATCACCGCCGAGCGCTGCCACCAGCGCGCGAAGAGGAACACCTGGAGCATGCCGCCGGCGGCGTAGCACCACCACACCCAGTTCTTCCAGATGCCGTCGTCGCGCACCCAGCCCGTGACGACCAGCGGCGTGTCGGCCGCGAAGCTCGTGGCGACCATCGAGGTCCCGGTGAGCCACCAGGGGAGCTTGCGGCCGGCGAGGAAGAATTCCTCGACGCTCTCACCGGCCTTGCCGGTGTAGCACATTCCGATCCACAGGGAGGCGGCGAAGAACAGGGCGACGACGAGCCAGTCGACCCAGTGCAGGGCTCCCGCCATGGTGCGAGAGCGTAGTGTTCCCTCCTCGCGAGGACGAGCGTCGAGCGGGCGCTACCCGCCCGGTTTCAGGCCGACAGGGCGAGCGGCGCGCTCTCGACCGGTTCGCAGCATGCCGTGAAGAAGAAGCGGCTGCCGGCGCCGGGCTGGCTCTCGAACCCGAGCTCGCCTCCCAGGCGCGCGGCGATGGAGCTCGCGCGGCCGAGTCCGCTCGGGAACTCGCGCGGGTCCCGGCCGGCGGCCTGGCGCAGGATCTCGTCCAGCGGAGGCTGCGCCTGCCAGGGGACCCCGACGCCCGTGTCGGCCACCTCGAAGCGGAATTCCGGCCGCTCGAGGACGCGCGTGACGCGCAGCTGGATCGATCCACGGCGCGTGTAGCTCACCGCGTTCTCGAGCAGCGCGTGGAGCGCCGCCAAGAGGGCGCGCGGGGACCCGATCAGTCGGCTCGGGACGTCCGGACCCACCTGGAGCGCGATCTCGATGTCCTTCTCGGCCGCCCGGGCGCGGAAGGCGAGCGCGGCGCGATCGAGGAGGTTCCTCGGGTCGAAGATCTGACGCTTGGGTGTCGCGACGCGGGCCGGGCGCTTCTCCGCTGCTCGTCCCGCTCCCGGCGTAGGGGCGGAGAGTTCGTCCTCGGGAGCGGCTTCGATGTCGGGCGTGCGCGTGCGCGGGTCCGCGAGGGTGAGCGCCAGGGCGCGCACGTCGTCCGAGAGGCAACGACGCTCGAGCACCTGGCCGGCGAACCCGCGGGCGAGGTCCTGGAGCGCCGAGGTATGCCGGCGGAGCGCGAGATCGGCTGCCGCGACGAGCAGGAAGGCGCCGGCGAGCGCGCCAGCCAAACGCAAGAGGAGGTCGCCGAAGGCCCTCCAGAAGGAGCGCCCGAAGGGCTCCGCGACGCGCACGAGCGCCAGGGCGTGGTTCCACTCGTCCCGCACCGGGGCGTAGGCGACGGCCTGTTCCCCCTGGAGCAGGACCACCTCGCGTCCCGCGGAGAGCGCGGGATCCATTGCGGGCAGGTAGTCCAGACTGGAGACGGGATCGCCCTCCAGGCTCGTGCCGATCGTCCGGAACGCCGCCGACTGAGCCTGGTGCGGCGCCAGCGCGACGAGGGGCGAGACCGATTCGTCGGGACGCAGGATGCGGACCGTCGCTCCGGGGACGAGGTCGAGCGCCACGGAACGGGCGAGTTCCGAGAGCTCGCTCCCCGTTTCCGCTCGGTCGACGAGACCGTCGACCTCGAACGATCGGGCGAGTGCCCGAGCCGCTCCCGCGACGCGCGCTCGGGCCAAGTCCTCCCGCGCCGCTCCTGCAGCGTCGAGCGACGTGCCGACCCAGGCTGCACCGGCAGAGAGCGAGACCGCGCCCACGGCGAGGAGCCCGCGCGTGCGCAGACTCCGCCAATCGATTCGGATCCCCATCCTTCCACGCCCCTTTCGCATGTGCCCTTCCTCCGTGCATGGGCTTCGGGAACCGCCGTCGTGCTTCTTGAGGGAGAGCATGTTGAGGGAACGTGAACCCCTCGTCCGGGCTCGATGGGCCGCGTGCGTTCCAGCGCGGGAACCTCGAACTTACGCGGGTTCCAGCGCTCCCGTCCCGCGTGCTATGCTCCCGCGCTCATGGGACTCTTCGCCAAGAAACGACTGACGGACTACGCCGACTGCGCGGGTTGAGCGGCCAAGATGCCGCAAGGCGAGCTCGCGCAGGTGCTGCGCGACGTCATGCCCGAGAAGGATCGGCGGCTCCTCGTGGGGCCGGAAACCCTCGACGACGCGGGCGTCGTGCTCGTGTCGGAGAGCGAAGGTCTGCCCCGCGGAGCGCGGATCGCGCTCGTCCAGACGATCGACTTCTTCCCGCCGGTCGTCGACGATCCGCACTTCTACGGCGCGATCGCCGCCGCCAATTCCCTCTCCGACGTGTACGCGATGGGCGGCAAGCCCTTCACGGCGCTCTCGCTGGCCGGCTTCCCCAAGGGTTTCCCCAGGGAATGGCTGGCGGAGATCCTGCGCGGAGGGAACCAGAAGATCCACGAGTCCGGCGCCATCCTCGCCGGCGGCCACACGGTCGAGTCGGACGTCCAGTTCGGCTATTCGATCACCGGTCTCGTCGATCCCGAGCGCGTGGCCACGAACGCCGGCGCCAAGGCGGGGGACGTCGCCTACCTGACCAAGCCCATCGGCATGGGCTGCATGACCACCGCGGCGAAGCTCGGGAAGATCGAGTGGTCCACGCTCGAGCCCGCGGCGCGCCAGATGGCGACCCTCAACGACCAGGCCGCTGCCGCGATGGGGGAGTGCGACTTCCACGCCTGCACGGACATCACGGGATTCGGCCTGGTGGGCCATTCGATGAACATCGCGCGCGCGAGCGACCTGACCTTCCGGATCCGTGCCTCGGACGTGCCGCTCTTCCCCGGCGCGCTCGAGCTCGCCCGGCGCGGGCTCTTCTCGGGTGGGGCGAAGCGCGGGCGCGAGGCGCTCGGGGGCGACGTGGCGATCGGCGGCGGGATCGAGGAGCCGATGATCGGGCTCCTGTTCGACGCGGAGACCTCGGGCGGGCTCCTGATCGTCGTGCCGCCGAGCGAAGCGTCGAAGCTCGAGGAGAGCCTGCGTCGGCGTAGCCTTCCCGTGCAGCGCGTGGGCGAGTTCTGCGCCCGCGGCGAGAAGCGCATCGAGATCGTCTAGCCCGACGAGGGTGGTCCCTGCACGCGCCGCTGGTTGCCCGGGCGGACGACGCGGACGACTTCCAGGCGCTCCACGAAGGGACCGAAGGGCAGGGCCTCGATCGTCGTCCGACCTCCGGCGTCCACGTCGACTTCTCCCGCGAGGATCAAGCGCCCACTCGAGGCGCGGCGCAGGTACCAGGTGAGCCGCTCTCCGGGAGCCGGAAGGAAGGCCTGAGCGCGGCGAATGGTGACGCTGGCGAAAGCCGTGGGCGTCGGCGGAACGTCGTTGGCGAAGCTCGAGCTCTGCACCAGGCCCAGCTCGACCTCCCAGCGATCGGACTCGTCGACGACGGAATCGGGATCGTAGTCGAACCAGCCGCCCCAGGTTCCCCAGGGGTCACCGTTGGCGGGGAACACGCCGTCGCCCGGATCGGGCTGCACGCTGGCGTTCCCGGGTACATGGTCGACGGCGTGGATGGCGGGGAAGGACGCGTTCCGGCGCAAGCTCGTGAGCGTCTGCAGGTCGAAGCGCGGATGAACGTCGCCGCGTACATGAGAGAGTCGCCGGCGATGACGATGGACGGCGACGCGCCGCTTCGGCACGGTTCGAAAGAACCCAGGAGCGGGATCGCTGCCCCCGTTGCGACCCCGGCCGCATGAAGGTCGTCGAACGGATCCTGCCCAGCCACGGGCTCGTGCGCGACATCTCGTAAGGGCACCCAGCCTCTCCTTGACAGCTTCCCCCGTCTGCGTGAGAGTGCGCGGCAGGGAGGAGGTACGCCTCCGGTCCCCTTGCACTTGCCAGCGTGAACGGCCATTCCGCCCGCCCTCGCCCCACGCTCCACAGCCGCCGCAGACCGCGACGCGAGCGGCTCTCCCCGCACATGTCACGCGGCAGCGCACTTCCCTTCGACCAGGCGCACCAAGAGAACTCCCATAGACGCGCCCCTGGCGGAGCGGCTCCCTTCAGCGGGCTCTATCTGGAACGCTCGTGAGCACGCCAACATGCCTCGTATCGGCGATCGGAGTGGAACGAGCGGGTGCGCATTGTATGGAATTCCTAAACGCGCTGTCAGCGGCGGCCGCTCGAGTTCCGGAGCCGGCACATCGTGCGCCACAGCCACCAGGCGACGAAACCCGAGATCTCGGCGGCGCCGGCGCCTGCGCGCTCCAGGAACCGCCGACGGCAAGGATGGACCATGAATAAAGTCGACGTCCTGATGCTGGACCGACGTGTGCTCGGGGGCCGCGACGATTCACCGGCATCCTGACCCGCCTCGAGCGCCACGCGCGCCTCGCCGACGTCGCGCAGACGCGTCCGTGGGTCCTTGGCGAAGGAACGCGCGAGGACCTCGCGCACGCGCGGCGGCGTGTTCGTGGGGAGTCGCGAGAGGTCCGGGTCGCGATCGAGCACCGAGGCCAAGACGTCCGTCAGCGTCTCGCCCTCGAAGGCGCGCTTGCCGGTCAGGCACTCGTAGAGCAGGCAGCCGAAGGCCCACACGTCGACGCGCCGGTCGATCGGCTTGCCGCGCGCCTGCTCGGGCGCCATGTAGGTCGGCGTGCCGAGCAAGCGGCCTCCTCGGTCGCCAGCGCGCTGTAGGTGGTGGACTTCGGGTGGTTCGCGTCGCGCACCGGCTTCGCCAGCCCGAAGTCGAGCAGCTTGACCTTGCCTTCCGGCGTGACGTGCACGTTTCGCGGGCTTCAGGTCGCGGTGGATGACGCCGGCCTCGTGCGCCGCCTCGAGGCCTTCGGCGATCTGCCGGCAGATATCGAGCGCTTCTTCGATGGAGAGCGCGCCGCGCTCCAGCCGCTCCGCGAGCGTCGCTCCGGGCACGCGCTCGAGCACCAGGAAGCACGTGTCCTCCGTCTGATCGATCCCGTGGATCTGGGCGATGTTGGGGTGGTTCAGCGCGGCGAGCGACTTCGCCTCGCGCTCGAAACGGCGCAGGCGCTCCGCGTCCGCCGCGAAGGCCTCCGGCAGCACCTTGATCGCCACCTCGCGACCCAGGCGCGTGTCCCGGGCCCGGTACACCTCGCCCATGGCTCCCGGCCCAGGGGGCCGAGGATCTCGTAGGTGGAGAGCTTGCGGCCTGTTGCGAGGGACATGGCGCGCCGCCAGTCTCGGGGATCGCGCCTCCGGCAGCAAGGCGTCGCGAGCCGCCTTCCTGTCACTCCTCGCGCAGCTTCGCGAGCAGGCGCACGTAGGCGACCCGGGCGACCACCAGCAGCGCGAGGATCAGGCTCCCGGGCAGGATCGGGCTCTGGACGAGCTCCTCGGCGCTCTCGCCGAGGACCACCGCCAGCGCGGCGAAGGAGAACGCCGTTCCCGCCGAGCCGATGGCGATCGCGAGCACGCCCTCGGGGCGTGAAAGGCCCACGATGCGCGCGGCGAAGGAGCCCGTGATCGCGCCGGTGCCGGCGAGCGGCAGGAAGACGTAGGCGGCCACGCCCCAGAAGGCCATGCGCTTCAGGCCCGGGTAGCGTTCGAGGATCTCGAGCGCCTTGGCGCGCATGCGCGAGAGCCAGGCGCCGATGCGCGGGGCGCGCTCGAGGGTCGGTAGGCCGCTCGCCAGGAGGAAGGCGAAGAAGAGGTCGAGGAACCAGACCATGAGCGCGAGCGCCCAGGGCGAGAAGGAATCCTCGTGCAATCCGGCGAAGACGATGAACTTCCCGACGATGAGCAGGGAAAGCGTGGCGGAGCCCCAGAGCTTGCCCAGCCCGGCGACTCCCGAGGTCTGGAACACGAGGAAGAGGGCGCTGGCCACCGACCCCGCGTAGACGAGCGCCGCCCAGCGATAGGCCGCCCGCTGGAAGGGGGTTTCCTCGAGTGCCATGGGGCGGCGCATTCTTCCGGTGCGCGCCTCGATTTGGAAGGCTACGGGCGCGAACGGATGACTTCCGACCTCTACAAGGCGCAGGAGGGCGTGGGCGAGTTCGGCGAGAAGGTGCCCGGGCCGCCCTGGATTCTCGGACATCGCGGCGCGCCGCGCGAAGCACCGGAGAACACGCTCGCCTCCCTGCGGCGCGCGATCGACATCGGGCTCGACGGCGTCGAGTACGACCTGCATGCCTGCGCGAGCGGCGAGGCGGTCCTGATCCACGACGAGACGCTCGATCGCACCACGAATGCGAAGGGGCCGGTCGCCCTCCTGACCCTGCCCGAGCTCGCCGGGATCGACGCCGGGAGCTCCTTCGGCCGGGAGTTCGCGGGCGAGCCCCTGCCGCTCTTCGAGGAGGCGCTCGAGCTCCCGGGGAACCGCGCGGGCGCCTTTCCCCAGCACATGATCGAGATCAAGGACCCCCGTCTCGTCGGCGAGGTGGCGCGCTCGCTGCGCGAGTTCGCGCGCCCGCTGTCGGTGCGCATCGCCTCGTTCCACCGCAAGGTGTGCCTCGAGGCACGCGACTGCGGCCTCTCGACGATGCTGCTCGCCTGCGAGGCGCAGGAGGACGACCTCGGATTCGTGCGCGACGAGCGCATCCAGGCCCACGGGACCGCGCCGGGCGGCTGGAACACGCCCGCGGGGGCCCTGGACTGGCCCTGCGAGCGCTGGTCGTGGTCGGTCGACGAGCCCGAGGATCTCCTCGAGGCCTGTAGACGGCCGCTCTTCGGCTTCAACACGAACGAGCCCAGGCGCGCGCTCGCCGCGCGGGCCCTCGTGCGCTTCGCGCCGGCCGACGGCGGTCCTTGGCCGGTCGAGGTGCCGCCGCTCGAAGTGCCCTTCACGGGGCCGACCGATCCAGGCGGGCGCCACGGCGAATGGTCCGGGCGCTGGACGATCGGGGTCGGGATGCGCAACCCCTTCCCCTTCCGGGTCGAGGTGACGCTCGCGCTCGCGATCCGGGGCGGGGCCTTCGAGGTCTCGGGTCTCCCGAGCGCGTTCGAGCTCGAGGTCGGCGAGCAGCGCTCGTTCCCGTTGTCGCTCGCGGGAGGCTCCTGGTCGCCCCACGAGGATCCGGTGCTCTTCGCCCGCTTCGCCTGGCGCGGGGGCCCCGGGCGGAGGGAGGAAGCGCTCGTCCTCGACGCGCCGCTCCCGCGCACGCGCACGCTGCGGCTCTCGAGCGCCACCCTGCGCGTCCCGATGCTGCGCGAGCATCCCGGGGGGCGTCTGGGTTCGATGACCGTGCGCCGGCGCGGCCGCGAGATCCTGGCAGCCGTGGAGGACGCGGGTGGGTGGCGGGACGTGCGCGCGATCCTGCGCATCGGACACCAGGTCCATCGCGGCGGGCACGGTGTGCGCGCCTTCCTGCCGGAATTCCCGCGCGATCGGCCGATTCCCTTCAGCGTGGGCTTCGAGGGACGCGCGCAGGATTCGGTCGAGATCGGGCTGCGTCGCTGGGCCGGCGGGCTGCCCTATGGCCTGGGTTCGGGCGCGACCGGGAGGCTCTTCGTCGTGGAGCAAGCTTGAGCGCGCCGGTCCTTCCGCAATAATGCCCGCGCGAAACGGGAGTGGATCGGTGCTGGTGTGCCGCCCGGTCTTCAAAGCCGGTGGGGCCTCGTGAACAGCGGGGCCGGTGGGTTCGATTCCCATGCACTCCCGCCACCCCCCTCCAACTTGAGCGAGTTCACCCTGCGCGAGTACCGTCCCGGGGACGAGCACGAGATCCTCGCGGCCTTCAATCGCATCTTCGCCGCGATCGATCCGACGTTCCGTGCGCGGACGCTCGACTTCTGGCGCTGGCAGTTCCTGGGGAACCCTTCGGGGTCCCTCGTGCTCATCGCGGTGACCCCCGAAGGCCGGGTCGTCGGGCAGCTCGCGAACGTACTCGCGCGCGTGCGCCTCGACGGGCGCGAGGTCACCTTCAGCCAGGCGGTCGACAGCATGAGCGATCCCGCGTTCCGCCTGGGACTGCGGCGCACGAGCCTGCAGGCGCTCCTCGGGAACCACTACGCCGAGCACTACGCCGGACCCGAGCCCGGACAGCACGCGCTCCTCTGGGGCGCGCCGGTCGCCGCCGCCTGGCGCGTGGGGAGGCAGTTGATCCGCTACGAGGTGATCCGCACCCAGCAGAAGCTCCAGGCCCGTCCCGCGGAAGTCCGCGCCGCGCCGCACGCGGGCGTCGAGATCGAGGACGTCGAGCGCTTCCCGGATGAGGTCGCGGCGCTCTTCGAGCGCGTCGTGCCCGAGCACCGCGCGATCGCCGTGCGCGACGCTCGCCAGCTCGACTGGCGCTTCGCCCTCCATCCCGAGCGGCGCTACCGCATCGGGCTTTCTCGCGCGCACGGCGAGCTCCGGGGCTACGCGGTCTTCGCGAAGGGCGGATTCGACGGCGATCCCGAGGCGGGCCTCGTGTGCGACTGGCTCGTCCCGCCGGGGGAGCGCGACGCGGCGCGCGCCCTCTTCGCGTGGCTCGCACGCGAGGGAGAGCGCGCGGGCGTGGAGCGCCTCGTGGCCGTCGTGCCCGACACAGCGAGCGACTGGATCGCGTTCCAGGACGCGGGCTTCCGCGTGGCGCCGACGCGCTACACGATCGTCGGCCGCCGCTCTCTCCCCGGCTACGACATGCGCTGGATGCATCGCCACTGGTACTACACCCTCGGGGACACGGACCTGGTCTGATGCCGCTCGAGATCCGCGAGCTCTCGCCCGAGGAAGCGCCGGCCGTGTTCCAGGCCTGCGGAGAGCGCCCGGGCGCGGTCTGGCGCTGGCTGGCCGCGAGTCCGGGCGGATGGCGTTGTCTGGGCCTCTTCCAGGGAAGCGCGCTGCGGGCCGGCGTCGTGGCCGTCGCGCAGCGCGTCCTGGCGAACGGAGCCGAGGCGCGCATGGCCGAGATCCTGGCGGCCTTCGAAAGCGCGCCGCGTCCGGGGTTGCGCCGGGGGGGACCCTACGTCCAGGTCCTGCGTTCCCTCTTCGAGGTCCCCCCCTTCGAGGTCCATGGGCCCGAGGAGCACGCAGGTCGCGAGCGCGCTCTCGCCTACACCTGGCGCCCGAGCCCGCGGGAATGGGGGCTGGCGAAGAAACTCCTCGACTGCGAGATCGTGCGGACCGAGACCCTGCTCGTGCGCGCGGTCGACGAGGGCACGCGGGAGCCGCCGCCCGCGGCCGAGACGCCCGCCATCGAGTCGATCGAGCGCTTCGACCACCAGGCGCGCTGGCTCTTTGATCGCTGCGCGGGAGACTTCGGCGCGAGCGTGATCCGCGACGACGCTTTCCTGAACTGGCGTTTCGTCGACCATCCGGTCGTGCGCTACCGGATCCTCGGCGTCCGTGACGGCCAGGGGATCCTGCGCGGCTACGCAGCGCTCGGCCAGACGAAGGGCGTGCTCGAGATCGTCGACTGGCTCGTGCCTCCGCAGGAGAGTGCGGTGGGGGAGGCCCTGCTCGAGGCGCTCCTCGCCGTGGCGCAGAGGTCGGGCGTCCTCTCCGTGCGCGCGCTCCAGCCCGACTGGGCGCCCTGGTTCGACATGTTCCAGCGGCGGGGATTCCGGGTCCTCGACTCGGGACGCTTCGTCGCGGCGCGCACCTTCGCCCGCAGGCTCGACGACCTGTGGCTGCGCGACCGCTGGTGGTACACGGGAGCCGATTTCGTGGGGCCGGTGTCATCGAACGTGGGAAGGTGAACCTCGCGTGCCCCGAGCGGTCCCGCGGGTCCTACGGCGCCAAGCCCGGTCAACCCGAGGTGGGGAGCTCGTCGAGACGCTCCCGGACGCGCGACATCGAGACCGGATCGATCGCGCGCCCGAGGGAGATGGCCAGGTCGAGATCGGAGCGTGCGGCCGCGGTTCCCTTCGCCCACGAACCGAAGAGGAGCACCCGCGTCTTTGGTCCGAGTTCCGAGCGCACGAGAGCTGCGGCCCGGGTGGCCAGTCTCAGGATCTCTCGGGGAGGTCGGGCGACCATTCGGGAGAGGACTCTAGCCAACCGAGGGGCAGATCCGTTGCGTCGGCTCGACTCAACGTGCCTTCCGCGCGAAGGCCTTCTCGAGCTTGCGCAGGTCGCGCCGGGCGACGGCGGAGTGGATCGAGAGGACGACCTCGTCCGGCGCGGCGCCGTAGGCGATCTCCGCGCCGGATTCTTCCCCGCTCGAGCCTGCTAGACCGCGCGCGGCGGCCTCGAACGAGGGCTCGAGGAGTTGCAGCGCGCCAAAGAACTCCGCCGCGTCGCGCTCGCTGTCCCACTGCGTGACGAGCACGAGGTAGCGCGCCGCTCCGCTCGTGAGGAGCCTGACGCGGTCGCCGTCCCAGCCCTCGGCGAGCTCGTTCGTGAAGCTCACGCCGAGGATCGCCGCGGGGTTCGAGGCGTCGAGGCTGCCGCGTTCCTCGGGCGGCGTGCAGAGGACGGCGAGCATGAGCTCGCCGAGGGTGTCCTCGCGCGCCACGCTCCAGCCCTTGGGAAGACTCCCGGCCGAGAGCGTGACCTCGCGCGGTTCGTCGGCCTGCTCGGAGTCCCAGTACTTCTCGGGGTGCAGCACCTGCTCCGTCGAGCGCGGGGGCTTCTCGAAGGCCTGCTCCACGTCGGCGGGGGGCGCGGCGCTCGCTTGGCCGAGGAGCATGCTCTCGGTGCGCGCCAGGAACGCGGCGCCGCTCATGTAGACGGAGAGCAGCGGCTTCCAGACCCACATCGGGACCGAGGCCATCGAGCGCATCGAGGCGTTCAGGAAGTCCTCGTTGCCCTCCAGGTTGACCTCTTTCCTGTGCTGGATCGCCCACTGGTTCATCAGGCTCGTGCCCGAGCCCTCGACCACCGACTGGTAGGCGAGCGAGGCGTCGGTGCGCCCGGCGAGCGCGACGAGCGGGCCATCGAGGGCGAAGAGCTGGTCGTCGAGGGCGTGGCAGAGCTCGTGGGAGAGCACGGTGCCCGCGAGGCCCTTGGGGACGCCTTCCATCATGCTGAAGGAGTCGCCGAGCGGGTCGTAGTAGCCGCCCACCTGCTCCTCGAGCATCTGCATCGTCGTGGCGAGGAGATCCATGTCCGGCGGGATCACGCCCAGGAGCTTCGCGATCGTCTCGTCCGCGGCGATGCGCTCGGGGGGATCGGTGAGCTCCATGCGGTGCTTGACGTACTCCTGGAAGTCGGCGCGGCTCGCCATGCGCACGGTGACGGGGCGGACGAACTTCGCGCCGCGCAGCGCTTCGACCTCGCCCTCGATGCGCTTGGCGAGCGCCTCGAGCTCGGACTGGCTCCAAGGCTCGGCCGACTTCGCAGTCTCCTGGAGCGCGAACGCTGTGGCTGCGACCAGGGAAAGCGCGAGGAAAACCGTAACGCGAGGAGCGAGGATCCGTTTCATGCGCGCGACAGTCTACCGAGCGCACCAGAGGAGCCAAGCCGAGCGAACAGGATCGTCGGACGTCATTCGGCGCGCATGGAGTCGAAGCCGCGGTCGATCGCGATCCAGGGCAGTGGGGGGAACACGAGTCCCTCGATCTCTGCGTCGCCCCACTCTTCGAGGAAGTCACCGTGTTCCAGGACGAAGAAACCCGCCGGCGGCACGAAAGCGAGCGAGGGTGCCGCCGAGGCTCGATCGCAGGCGACTTTCGTCAACGAGAGGAACGTGCTGCGGAGTTCGGAGAAGCGAGGAGGGCAGCCGTTCTCAATGTCGTTTCCTCTCGATCGGTCTGCGGGTTCCGGGGAGCGGAGCCACCTCCGGCTGGCAGGCGACCCTGAACCGTTCGATCAGATCCTTGCGCGTGAGTTCGACGTCGACGCGCTTCTCGCCGAGCATCCGGTGCAGGAGCTCGCAGTCGTAGGCCTCCTCTTCCCTGGGCCACATGGCGTGCCAGAGTTCTTCCTCGGCATCGCCGAAGTAGAGCACCGTTGCAGCGTCCTCGAAGTCGATCGTCACCGGGAACTCCGGGCCCGAGACCTTGCGGATCTCCTGCGAGAGCTCCCAGGCCTTCGAGTCGATCAGAGGCAGCCGGATCCGGAGCTGGGCTCCCTCGAACCGCACGAACTCCCAGTCCGACTCGGACGCTTCGCGATAGCGGCGAGCCTGGGCGATCTCGAGAAGGTCCTCACCTTCGTCGGACTCGCGCGCGACGAGACGGAGGTAGCGGTTCAAGGCGTCGAGCGTCTTCTGGGCTCCGCGCACCCGGAAGTGCTGCGCCCACGAGAGCCGTCCCTTCTCGTCGACGTAGGCCTGGACCCACTGGAGCTGGATGCCGCTCACGATCTCCTGGAGAAGAAGCCGGTCCTCCGCGGAGAGATCTTCGTCCGGATCCGTGGCGAGCTCGTCGAGATCGAATTCGGGCCACTCGGGGAGGTCGACGATCTTCCTGCCGTCGAGGGTCCGTCGAGCGAGATCCAGAGCGTGGCTATCGTCCTTGTCCTCGGCGCCGACCCCTTCCGACAAGATCAAGAGGTCGAGCTGGTCACGGCGCTCGTCGTTGCGCACCCACAGCTCCCGCCTGCAGACCCGGATCTGGCTGCAGCTCGCCAGGGCGGCCGCGAGAGCAAGGAGCGCGAACGGTTTCATGGCTCCCTCGGGCCTCCCAGTCTACTGCGAACGCACGGGTCCCTCCGGCGCGGGGTCGCGCACCACGATCTCCTGCACCGGCTGGCCATCGCTCCACTGGCCCATGTAGCGCTGCTCGGGCGTGTTCCCGAGGGCATAGGCCCGGCTCTCGCCGTCGAAGGCCGCGTCGCACAGGCCGTCGAAGAGCTTCCAGGTCCCGTAGTAGTCGAGCGCGTCGGTCTCCTTCGCCGAGGGCTTCACGCCGTAGTCCGCCTCCTCGTGGTAGCGGTCGTCGGTCGCGACCGGCGCCAGGTGGTTCGCCACGAGCGGCGGTTCCCCGTGGGCGTCGGAGACGAGCATCACGAGGTCCTTGTCCGCGTCCGGGACGTTCTCTGCCCCGAGCCAGATGGCCCGCGCCGCGCCCTCGCCCGAGATCGAGTCGGCGTCGCCGACGAGGGCGAGGAGCAGCGTTCCGCGTGGGATCGCCGCGAGGTCGGCGAGCTCGACGCCGCCGAAGCCGATGTCGGCGTCCCCGGGCTCGACGGCGAAGATCGCCCTGGGGACCGGCAGTCCCTCGGCTGCGGCGAGGGCGGCGAGGTTCGCCGCGAGCAGTCCGCCGACCGAATGGCCGACGACGGCGACGCGCGCGGGATCGGGGCGCACATGGTACCCATTCTCGAGCTCCTTCCAGGCCTCCTTCAGCGCCGCGAGCGCGTTCTGGGTGAAGGTCTCGGGCCGCGGGAGGAGTCCTTTCTGGTAACGCGGGTAGAGCACGACCCGGCCCTGGCGGACGAGATGGTCGATCCAGCCGCCGTAGATGCGCGGATTCGTGGCGGCGAAGCCGTGCAAGAAGATGACGACCGGGGCGCGCTCGGGCGTGGGCTCGGCAGGCTCGAAGAGCCAGTAGCCCCGCTCGCCCTGGCCGAGGGCCGTCTTCCTGATCGACGCGTGGCCGTACTCCGAGCTCCCCGGCCCCGTGGCGGGCTGGGCGGGCGGATGCGGCCGTCCCGGCGACCCCTGCGCGAGGAGGAGGAGGAGGGTGAGGAGCGTGGTGGCCATGGACGCTGCGAGCGGGCGAGTTCGAGCGCCGGTTCCCGCGCTCGGAGAGGTCTCAAGCTAGCGAGCCCGAGGGACGGCGGCTACGGACGGCCCGCCGGGGCCGCCCTTCCTCCGAGTTCACTGCCCGAGCCTCTTCTTCGGTAAGCTCTCTCGCCGCTTCCCATGGAGAGGAGAGCGTACATCGCATCCTGGGTCTTCCGGGTCCTAACCGCGAGCCTGGGTACCGCCTGCGCCGGCGAGAGGGAACCGGTCGAGAGCACCGGGATCCGCCGGGTCGTGATCGAGGGCGCGCTCGACCGCGGCTCCCAGTCCCAGCTCCACCGCTCGCTCGACCTGTGCGCGGAGCGGGGCGAGATCCTGATCGTCGAGTTGAACACGCCCGGGGGCGAGATCGAACTCATGCGGCAGATGTCGCTCGAGCTACTCGAGGCTTCCGAGCGGGGGGTCCAGACGGTCGCCTGGGTCAACGACCGCGCGCTCTCGGCGGGCTCGCTGCTCGCCATGGCTTGCGAGCGGCTGTACATGCGCTCGCATGCCACCCTCGGGGACGCCTACCCGATCCGGATCGGGATCGACGGCATCCTCCCGATCAGCGAGGACGAGGAGGTCAAGGAAAAGGAGCTCGCCGCACTGCGCTCGCAGTTCCGCGCGGTCGCGGAGAAGCGCCAGCGCCCGGGGATCCTGGCCGAGGCGATGGTCGACCCCGAGATCGAGGTCGTGCGACTGCGGGTCGACGGCGAGGAGCGCTTGGTCTCGCTGCGCGAGTACGACGATCTGCGCGCGAAGGGCCTCCAGCCGGAGTTCCTGGGGACCGTCGTGGCGTCGGGGAACCTGCTCGCGGTCACCGGGACGCAGGCGGTCGACCTCGGGATCGCGGACGGGCTCGCGGATTCGCTCGAGGAGGTCGTGTTGAAGCTCGGCCTCGGACCGCGCGAACCGATCACGGTCGAGCGCAGCCGATCCGAGGACCTCGCGAGTCTGCTCTTCGCCCTCTCGCCCTGGCTCCTGATCGCCGGTTTCGTGTTGATCTACATCGAGTTCAAGACCCCGGGGTTCGGGGTCGCGGGCACGCTCGCGATCGCCTGTTTCGCCGCCGTGTTCTTCGGGCGCTGGTTGGTGGGGCTCGCCGACGTGCCCCACCTCGTGCTCCTGGTCGCCGGAGTGGGGCTCGTCGCCCTCGAGCTCTTCCTCTTCCCGGGCACGGCGTGGCTCGGCTTCGTGGGCGTGCTGTGCCTCCTCGCCGGGCTCTTCCTGTCGAGCGGTGGAGGCTTCGAAACGGGCATCGACCGGCGGATCCTGCTCGACGAGGTGCGCCGTTTCGTGGGCATCGGGTTCGTCGCGATGCTCCTGATCTGGGGTCTCTCGCGCATCCTGCCCAGGACCCCGGTGCTCGGGCGCATGGTGCTCGTCCCCACGGGGCGGGCGACGGCGGCCGCCATGAAGGAAGCTCAGGGGAGACACGCCGAGCTCGCGCGCGTCGGGGAATCGGGCCGCGCGTTGACCGCGCTCCATCCGGTCGGCAAGGTAGTCCTCGACGCGGACCCTTCGGTCGAGTTCGAAGCGCGTGCCAGCGGTCCCGAGATCTCCGTGGGTTCGAGGGTGCGCGTGGTCGAGGTCGAGGGGGGCCGGCTCCTCGTGGAGGCCGAGTCCGCCGATCGAGCTCCGTCCGTCGCACGCGCATGATCTACGCCATCCTGCTCCTCGGCCTCGGCCTGGCGCTCGTGATCGCCGAGGTGTTGATCCCGAGCTTCGGGGCGCTCTCCGTCCTGGCGACGCTCTCGATCGTCGGTGCGATCGCGCTCGCCTTCGCCGAGAGCACGCAGACGGGGGTGCGCTTCCTGGTCGCCACGGCCTTGATGCTGCCCGCGACGATCCTCTTCGCGCTCAAGGTCCTGCCGAGGAGCCCCTTCGGCCGGAAGATGGTCGCGCGCGGCCTCTCGTTCGAGAGCGTTCCGACCACCGATCCGCGGGACATGCTCCCGATCGGGACCGAAGGCACGGTCGAGGCGCCTTGCCGGCCGGCGGGCATGGCGCGTTTCTCCGGCAGGAGGGTCGACGTGGTGACGCGCGGCGATTGGATCGAATCCGGCGAACGCGTGCGCGTGGCCGAGGTGGAAGGCAATCGCGTCGTGGTCGTGCGCGCGAGCGAAGGGCCGGCGCGCCCGCAGTAGTTTCCAAGGAAGCCAATCGAAGGAGGACATGATGGTCTCGACGTTCGATCTCGCGCTCCAGCGCTTCGCCGGGGGGCTCGGCCTGTGGGAGGTCGTGATCTACGTGCCCCTCGGGCTCGCCTTCCTCGTCTTCCTGTTCGTGTTCCTGCGCTACGCGAACCTGTACGTGCGCTCCGTGCTGACGCACGCCGGAGTCGGGCTCTTCGACATGGTGGCGATGAGCCTGCGGAGGGTGAGCCCGGCCCAGATCGTGAACGCGCGCGTGAGCCTGGTCCAGGCGCGCATCACGGAGGTCGACAAGCGCGACCTCGAGGCCCATTACCTCGCCGGCGGGCACGTGGAGAAGGTCGTGCGCGCGCTGATCGCCGCCGATCGCGCCGGGATCAAGCTCGACTTCCGCACCGCCTCCTCGATCGATCTCGCCGGGCGCGACCTCCTGGACGCGGTGCGGACGAGCGTGACGCCCAAGGTGATCGACTGCCCGAACCCGGCCTCGGGCAAGACCGAGGTCGCCGCCGTCGCCAAGAACGGGATCCAGGTGCTCGCCAAGGCGCGCGTCACGGTGCGCACGAACATCGCGCGGCTCGTCGGAGGCGCCGGCGAGGAGACGATCATCGCGCGCGTGGGCGAGGGCATCATCTCGACCATCGGTTCCAAGGAATCCCACAAGGACGTGCTCGAGCACCCCGATTCGATCTCGAAGACGGTGCTGGCGCGCGGACTCGACGCGGGAACGGCCTTCGAGATCGTCTCGATCGACATCGCCGACGTCGACATCGGGATCAACATCGGGGCGCGCCTGCAGGCGGACCAGGCCGAGGCCGACAAGCGCGTGGCGCAGGCCAACGCCGAGAAGCGCCGCGCCATGGCCGTCGCCGCCGAGCAGGAGTTCAGGGCGCAGGTGGTCGAGAACCGCGCCAAGGTGGTGCTCGCCGAGGCCGAGGTGCCGCGCGCCATGGCCGACGCGCTGCGCAGCGGCAACGTCGGCGCCTTCGACATGTACCGGCTGAAGAACCTCCAGGCGGACACGCGCATGCGCGAGGGCATCGCCGGCGGCGAGAAGCCCGACGAGCCGGAGAACGCGAAGTGATCCGTCTCCAGAGGGACGACGGGGACCTGCTCGGGGTCCTCTTCTGGCTCGCCTTCTTCCTGGTGCCGCTCATCGCACGTGGGATCCAGGCCATCCGGAAGTCCCAGGAAGCGAAGGCCAGGGCCCCGGGAGGCGGGACGAGCGTTCCGAGCAGCCCGCGCGAGAGGATCGACGACCTCGAGCGCGAGGGAGAGGATGCGTGGAAGCGCCTCCTGGAGGCCGAGGAGGAGGGACCTCCTGTCGCTGAGCCCGTTCCGGTTCCGCGACTCGAGGCGAGCGCCCCGCCCCGCCCGATCTCGCTCGAGGATCTCGGCCGTGGGCTCGAGGGCGAAGTCCGCGAGGTCTCGCTGGAGGCGGAGGGGCCGGCGACCCTGGCGGCCGAAACGCTCGTGCCGGAACTCCAGCCGGTGGCGGCGGGCGAGGAGGCGCTCGCCTCGATCGAAACGTTCGACTCCCCCGCGGCGATGGGCCAGGATCTCCTCGCCCCCGCGCTCGCCGGAGGCGTGGAGAAGCCGTCTTCCAAGCCCCGAGTCCCCGTCGTCGCGGGGCGCTGGAACTGGAGGACGGGATTCCTGGCGGGGGAGATCCTGGGCCCACCGCTCAGCCTGCGGCGGAGGACCGGCGATCTCGGCGAGCCCTCTTCGGCCTTCGGGGGGCCCGGATCGGGCTAGGCGGGAGAGGCTCGATGGACCGGGGGGGGCGTTACTGGTTGATGAAGTCGGAGCCGGAGGTCTTCTCGTTCGAGGCCTTGTGGAAGGCGAAGAATCGAACGACGCTCTGGGACGGGGTTCGCAACTACAAGGCGCGAAGTCTCCTGCGCGACGAGATGCGGCCCGGGGACGGCGTCCTCTTCTACCACTCGAATGCCGATCCTCCCGGCGTCGCCGGGATCGCCGAGGTCGCCAGTGCGGCGGTCGCCGATCCGACGCAATTCGATCCGGCGAGCGAGCACTTCGACGCGGAGAGCTCGCGCGACGACCCGCGCTGGTTCGCGGTGGAGGTGAGAGCCACGGAGCGCCTGGCGCGCCCCGTCTCGCTCGCGGCGATGCGGGCCGAGGAGGGCCTGAAGGAGATGGTCGCGCTCCAGCGCGGGAACCGGCTTTCGGTGTCGCCGGTGACCGAGAGCGAGTGGTTCGTCCTGCGCGCCATGGCGGGCCTCTCCGAGCCGGGACCCGTTGGATCCCGGCGCCCGTAATGGGCTGCTGGGCAACGGATTAGATCACCCGAGCGATCTCGCTGTCCGCATCGGACCAGGCCGGGACCGCGTGAGCGAGACCCCGTTTCACAAGGGTCTCGACCTTGATCCGGCGCCCAGAATGTGGTCTTCAAGTGGCCCGGAAGGCCGCTTCGGCCCACCCGGTACCCAAGCAAGACCCCAGGAGGCCGAGAAAGTCCATGACTCAGAAGTACGAGACTCTCGTGGCTGCCGTGGCCGCTGCGCGGCCGGACGTGGAGAAGGCGATGCAGGGCAACAAGGCGGCCACGTCGCGGGTCCGCAAGGCCATGCAAGACGTCAAGAACCTCGCTCAGGAGATCCGCAAGGAGATGCTCGAGCTCAGGGATGCGACCGGCGGCAAGCCCTGACCCCGGGCTCGCAGAACGAACCAGGACCGTCGCGCGACCCGCCTTGGGTCGGAGCTGACGGTCCTTCCATTTTCAGGGATCGAAGACCTCGAGGTTCGCACCTCTCGGGAGGAGGCCGCGGGAGCGCGCGAGCTCCCCGAGGGCCGAGAGGGCCGCTCGCCCCCCGGTGCCGAGCTCGAGGGTGTTCTCGCTGACGTACAGATCCACGTGGGCGAGGAGCACGGAGTCGGAGGTCTCCTGGGCGTAGCGTCGCAGGGTAGGGAGACAGTCCGAGCGATGGGCGAGCCCCCATTCGAGCGAGGCGCGGATCGCGCGCGTGAGTTCGGCGAGGACCTCTCCGGGGACCGAGCGCGAGGCGGCGATCCCCCCGAGCGGCAGCGGGCGAGAGGTCCGTTCCTCGAAGCGCGCTCCGAGGTCCTCGACGAAGTCCACGTTCCAGTCCTGCCAGGTGAAGCGCGCCTCGTGGATGCAAGCACCGAGGTCGGCCCGGCCCCCTGAAAGGGCCGGCAGGATCTCGGAGAACACGCGTTGCTCGAGCTCCACGGCTTCCGGGTGGAAGAGCTTCCAGAGGAGCGTGGCCGTGGTCCATCGGCCGGGGGCGAGGACGCGCGGGAGCTCACCCCCTCTGGCACGGCTCTCCCGACCGCGCGCGCCGAGCACGATCGGTCCCACGCCGAATCCGAGGGCCCAACCCACGGGCAGCGCGAGCGCCCGATCGCTCGCCGCCAGGAGCGCGTGGGCGCTCGCCTTGGCGACCGCAAGGCGCCCGGACAAGAGACCCTCGTTCAATCGCTCGATGTCCGTGAGCTCGAAATCGAGCTCGATCCCCGCGGGCCGGACGTGTCCTTCGAGGAGCGCGTGGAAGGCGAAGGTGTCGTTGGGGCAGGTCGAGATCCCGATCGAGATCCGTTCCGTCATGCCGGAGGCTCCCAGGGCGCGGAGAGGACGGCGCGCGCGAGCTCTCGGGCGGCTGCCATCGCCTCCGGGATGCGCCACTCGTTCGCTCGACGATCGCCGACGCGATTCGAGATCCCGCGCACGATCACGAGCGGGACGCCGCGGAGCGCGGATGCGAGAGCGACGGCAAAGCCCTCCATGTCCTCGACGATCGCGCGCGGGAAACGCTCCCGACGCTCCGCGGCTTCGATCTCCGTCGCGGAAGCCGAGGGAACCGTCAGGAGCAGGCCCAGGGGATCGGCGAGCGCGCCGGGGACGTGCGGTCGAGCGAGGACGAGCGTGTCGTGGATCGCCGCGCACGACTCCGACCCCGGCCACTGGGGAAGACCGAGGGCGCTCGGCCCGCGGAAGGACGCGCCGCGCCCGACGCCGATCCCGTCCTGAACCACGGAATCGAACACGCGCGCGCTGCCCACGGGGGCGCTCCTTGGATCGAAGGTCCCGGCGATCCCGACCAGGCATACGCGCCGCGGACGCAGGCGCGCGAGGAGCTCCGCGGACCGAGCAGCCGAGGCGACGGGACCGAAGCCACAGGCCTCGACCAGCGCGAGACCGCGGGGCCATTCCGCCAGGAAAAGCGCGCGTTCGCGCTCCGTCGGGAGGAGGAGGAGCTCGGGAGAGCCCGGGGAGACGCCCTCGGACGGCATGCGGGCAAGGTAGCGGATCGAGGGTTCCATCGGAGAGGGGACCCATGCTCATTCCTTGCCATGGCTCGGGAGGGGACCTGCTAGCCTCTCGTCCCACCGCATCCCTTCGCTCCCGCCATGCGCAAGACCCCCGCTCTCCTCGGACTCCTCCTCGCCCCCGTCTTCGCCGCGCTCTCCGTCTCGGCCCAGGAGCGTGATCCCGTGGTCGACAAGATCATCGAGCTCGAACGCAAGGAGCCGCGGGTCCAGGAGCACCTGCGCTACTTGACCGAGCGCATCGGGCCGCGTCTCACGGGCTCTCCCAACCTGACCCGGGCCTGCCAATGGGCGCGCGGCCGCTTCGAGTCCTTCGGGCTGCGAGCCTGGCTCGAGGAATGGGGGACCTTCCCGGTCGGGTTCGAGCGCGGTCCCTCGAGCGGGGGCATGGTGTCCCCGGTCCCGATTCCCTATGCCTTCACGACGAACGCCTGGTCGGCGGGCACGCCGGGGCCGGTGCGGGCGAGAGCGGCGTTCGAGCCCACGAGTCTCGAGGATCTCGAGGCTCGGCGCTCGGAGCTAAAGGGCGCGTGGATCGTCGATCGGCCCCGGAAGGAGCGCCCCAAGCGCAAGGAGCGCGAGCCCGTGGAGAAAGCGCTCGCCGAGCTCGGCATCGCCGGGCGCGTGCGTAACGCCGGAGGGGAGCTCCTGTACGCCTTCGGCGATCAGGACGTCGACTGGGCGAATCTCCCCGAGGACGTGTCGATCAACCTGCTCGAGTCGCTGCACGAAGATCTCGCCGAACGACTGACGGAGGGCGAGAAGGTCGAGCTCGAGTTCGACGTCGACAACCGCTTTCTGCCGGGCCCGATGCCGCTCTACAACGTGATCGCCGAGCTCCCGGGAGCCGAGCTCGGCGACGAGTTCGTGATCCTGGGAGGGCACATCGACTCGTGGGATCCCGCCCGGGGCGCCCAGGACAACGGCACCGGGGTCGCGACGACCCTGGAGGCCGCGCGGCTCCTCGCGACCGCGGGCGCCAAGCCCAGGCGCTCGATCCGCTTCATGCTGTGGAGCGGGGAAGAGCAGGGCCTGCTCGGCTCCGCGGCCTACGTCAAGGCCCATGGAAGCGAGATGGAGCACATCAGCGCCGTGTTCGTGCACGACGAGGGGACGAACTATCTCTCCGGACTCTCCGGGCCCAAGGCGCTGGTGTCGGGGCTCGAGCTCGCCTTGGCTCCGGTGAAGACGCTCGACTCGACCAAGCCCTTCCGAATCGAGGAGAACGAGGGCCTTTCCCCCTTCGGGGGGAGCGACCACGGCTCCTTCCTCGCCGCCGGCGTGCCGGCCTTCTCCTGGGAGCAGACCGGGCGGACGAGCTACTTCAAGAGCTGGCACACCCAGTACGACACGCTCGACTTCGTCGTGGAGGAGTACCAGCAGCACTCCGCGGTCGTCGCCGCGCTCGGAGCCTTCGGCGTGGCGAACCTGCCCGGGAAGCTCGACCGCGCCGGACTCCTGCGCACGAGGGAGGAGGGTCCGCCGCGGCGGCGCATGGGAGTGCAGCTCGAGGGCGCCGAGGTCACCCAGGTGATGGAAGGTTCGAAGGCCGAGGCCGCGGGCTGGCAGGAGGGAGACGTGATCCTCGCCATCGACGGCGTCGACGTGGACGGCCAGAGGGCGATCGTGAGCGAGCTCCAGAAGGGCGGCCCGCAGAAGAAGGTCAAGCTCAAGCGAGGCGAGGCGACGCTCGACACCGTGCTCGATTACACCGGTGAGCCGAGCGAGGCGAAGCGCGAAGGCGAGGCCGCGGCTCCGGCGCAGGAGCCGCCCAAGAAGGAGTAGCGGCCAAGCTAGGCCGCTGCTGCTTCGTCCGAGCGCTTCTCGCGCTGCGGGATGGCGAGCTCGTCGTGGAAGCGCGCGCTCTCGAGCAAGAGGCTCGTCACGTTGAGCTCGAGGTCCCGGTTCTCGGAGACGTTGAGCCCTTCCTGGAAGCGATAGACGGCGTTCTCGGAGGTGATCAGGCGATGGAAGAGGCTCTGCACCTGGATTCCGAGGGCCTCCCGGAGCTCCTGGGCGGAGATCCTTCCCATTCGCACGAGATGGGCGCCGAACGCCTCGTTCGTTTGGCGAGCCTCTGCGACGCAGGGCTGGACTTCGTTGGCCTGGATCTTCCCCAGGGCGACCAGGATGTCGCCTAGACGCCCGCCTTCAGGCGTGCAATCGCTCGTCGCGTGCACCAGACGCCCGGCGCGCATCTCCACCATGAAGGTTTCCTGGGGCGTGTGGATCCAGAGCGCGCCGGTCTTGTGGCTGAGCGCCAGGAAGCTCAGGAGCTCCGAGACGGGGATCGTCCAAGAGGTGCCCTGCAGGTCGACGTTCTTCACCTCGTCCTTGGGCGCGGGTGCTTCGCCCGCGTCCTTGCGCCGGCGCAGGAGGCGCCCGAGGATTCCGCGTCGCTCGGCCTTCGCCGGAGCGATCGGGAGCGACGGGAGGGCTTCGCGGCTCGCGTCGGTGGCGTTCGTGCCGAGGGCGTGGATCGTCGCGCCCAGCCGACTGAAGGCGTCCTCGAGCTGCTTGTAGAGGAAGGGCGCCTCCTCGCGCCGCGGGAGCTGCGGGGCGAGGCGTTCGAGCGACAGGCGGAACTCGCGGAACTGCACCACGAGGCGCGCCAGCACCTCGGGGTCGAGGGCCGGAGCCGACGGTGCGGCTCTTGGAGCCGCCGGGGGGACGTCTTCTTGGGACACGGATTGCGAGACCTCACTCGTCGGGGTGGACGGCGGAACCTCGGCCGCGGGAACGGCCGCTTCTTCAGGGGCTTCCATGGGGGATGGGGGGGAGCCGGATCCCTTATCGGTCCGCGGCGCGCGTCCGCCCGCAGGAAGTTCGGGAGCTTTCTCGGAGAAGGCTTTTCCGCCCGAGGGCGTCCGTTTCTCGGACGCGCTGGAAGCTAGACATGCTCCACGGGGCCGGCGCCCTCGGCCGCCGCTCGCAGGGTGCGCCGCACGTAGACCGGCACCATCTCGCGCCGGTACTCGGCGTCGCCGGGGATGTTCTCGAGCGGGTGGCACTGCTTCTTCGCCTTCTCGGCCACGGCTTCGACCGCTTCGGCGAAGGCGCTCGTCCCAGGGCGCGTGCCGCGCAGGCACTCCGCGACCTCCTGGATGCGCACCGGCCGCGCTTGCAGCGCCACGGCGCAGACGTCCGCGCACTCGACCGCTCCTCTGCCGTTCTCCCCGGCGAGCTCGAGGTCGAGCCGCACGGCGACGCCGAGCAAGGGGAAGTCGATCGAGCCGCGGTCGCGGAGCTTCCCGTAGGCGCCGCGATGGCCCGCCGGGGTCGCGGGGATGCGCACCTCGGTCAGGATCTCGCCCTTCGTCTTCTTGTTGTAGATCCCGTCCGCCTTGTAGAGGTCGTCGATCGCGATCGTGCGCGCTCCCTCTTGGCCGCGGAAGACGAGCGCCGCACGCAGCGTCATCAGGGCCGGCGCCGTGTCGTTGCTCGCCGCGGCCACGCACTTCTTCCCGCCCGCGACGACGTGGCACAGCGTTCCGTCCTTCTTCAGGCAGAAGCCCAGCGCCGAGCGCCAGAAGTGGGTCTGGTTGTACCATTGACAGCGCGTGTCGAGCATGACGTTGCCGCCGAGCGTCCCCATGCGCCGGAGCTGCGGGCCCGAGATCAGGCTCGCGGCCTGGGCGAGGGCCGGAGCGCGCTCGCGCACGAGGGGGTCATGGGCGAGCGCATCGAGGGTGGTCATGGCGCCGATCCGGAGCGTCCCATCGCGCTCGACGCGCACCCCGACGAGCCCGGGGATGCGCGCGAGGGAGACGACCACGTCGGGCGTGAAGAGCTCGTGCTTCATGTTGGGCACGAGGTCGGTGCCCCCGGCCAGGATCTGGGCGCGCTCGCCGTGCTCGGCGAGGAGCGCCAGGGCGTCCTCGATGCGCTCGGGCCTCGCGAGCTCGAACTTGGGCAGCCGCAGCATCAGCGCCGCTCCTTCGCCGGGGCGCGCGCGACCTTCGGGGCCGGCGGGCGAGCGCTCGCCTCGCGCAGCGCCGCGAGCACCTTCGCGGGCGTGAAGGGCAGGTGCCGCAGGCGGATGCCCACGGCGTCGAACACGGCGTTCGAGATGGCCGGAATCGAGGGATGGAGCGGGCCCTCGCCGGCTTCCTTGGCGCCGTAGGGACCCTCTGGGTCGAGGCTCTCGACGATCAGCGCGTGGAGCTCGGGCGTGTCGACCGAGGTCGGGATGCGATAGTCGAGCAAGGACGGTCCCGCATGGAGCCCGAAGCGATTCACGTCGTGCACCTCGAGCAGCGCCTCGGCGATCCCCATGTAGGCCGAGCCCTCGATCTGACCCGCGACGAGCATCGGGTTCAGCGCGCGGCCGCAGTCGTGCGCGATCCAGCAGTTCGCGACCGTGATGCGCCCGGTCTCGACGTCGACCGTCGCCTCGACCACGTGCGCCGTGAACGAGTAGGCCGGCGAGGCGCCGATCGTGCCGCCGCGGTAATCGCCGCCGAGCTTGGGCGTGTTGTAGGAGCCCGTGGCGCCGAGCGTGTCGAAGCGCGTCTCGGCCAGGTGGAAGGCCTCGCGCGACGGGATGCGGTGCGAGGGATCCTCGCGGTCGTAGACCTCGCCATGCCCCATCGCGACGCGCTCGGGCACGACGCCCCAGGCCTCGACGACGGCCGCGACGATCTGTCTGCGGAGCTTGCGGCAGGCGTCGATCGTGGCGTTCCCGACCATGAAGGTGACGCGGCTCGAATAGGCCCCGAGGTCGACCGGGCAGAGGTCGGTGTCGGCCGCGACGACGCGCACGTCCAGCGGGTCGAGGCCGAGCTCCTCGGCCACGATGTAGCGGCAGACCGAGTTCGAGCCCTGCCCGATGTCGTTCCCGCCGGTGAAGACCGTGACGAGCCCGGAGCGGTCGACCTTGAGCTGCACGCCCGCCTGCGGCATGTCGTTGGGATAGACGGGGTAGTTCGTGCCCGAGATGTACATCGAGCCCGCGACGCCGAGGCCCCGGCCGTGGGGGAGCTTCCCGCGCCGCTCCTTCCAGCGTGAGGCGCGCTCGACCTCTGCGAGGCAGGCGAGGAAGCCGTTCGAGGTGATGCGCTGGCCGTTGACGGTGCTCGTGTCCTGGCCCTGGAAGTTCCTGCGGCGGAGCTCGATCGGGTCGAGCCCGAGGCGCTCCGCGATCTCGTCGAGCTGGACCTCGAAGGCGAAGCGCGGTTGTACCGAGCCGTGTCCGCGCTTGGGGCCGCAGGGCGGCTTGTTCGTGAAGACGCGCGTCGAGTCGAAGCGGTAGGCCGGGAAGTCGTAGGGGCCGGTCAGCAGCTGTCCGGCGTAGTAGGCCGTGACCAGCCCGAACGAGGAATAGGCGCCGCCGTCGATCAGGATCCTCGCGTCGACCGCGGTGATCCGCCCGTCCTTCCGTGCACCGGTCTTGTAGTGCATGTGCATCGGGTGGCGGCCGCGGTGCGCGTAGAAGACCTCCTCGCGCGTCCACAGGCACTTCACCGGCCGGCCCGTGAGGAAGGCCAGCTTCGACACGACGAACTCGAGCGCGAAGGGATCCGATTTCCCGCCGAAGGCGCCTCCCAGGCACGGCTGGATCACGCGGATGCGCGACTCGGGGAGCTCGAGCACGCGCGCGAGCGCGCGCTGGACGTAGTGCGTGATCTGGGTCGAGGACCAGAGCGTGAGCACGCCGTCGGCCGAGACCTGCGCGACCGCGCAGTGCGGTTCGATCGGCGTGTGCGTCGTGCCGTGGAAGAAGTAGTCGTCCTCGAGCACGACGTCGGCCTCTGCGAAGCCGCGCTCGACGTCGCCGAAGGAGAGGTCGACGTGCTTCGAGATGTTCCCCTCGACGGGCTTGCCGCGGATCTCTGCGTGGATCTGCGGCGCGGGGGTGCGCAGCGCCTCCCAGGGGTCGAGGAAGGCCTCGAGCGGCTCGTAGTCGACCTGGATCCGCTTCAGCGCCGCGTTCGCCGTGTCCTCGTCGACGGCGGCGACGGCGGCGACTTCGTCGCCGACGAAGCGGACTTTCTCGAGCGCGAGCGCGTGCTCGTCGGGAGTCCAGGGGATGACGCCGTAGGGGATCGGCAGGTCCTTGCCCGTGATCACGGCCTGGACGCCTTCGAGCGACAGCGCGCGGGTCGCGTCGATCGAGCGGATGCGCGCGTGCGCATGGGGGCTGCGCAGGATCTTGGCGTGCAGCATCCCGGGGAGCGCGATGTCGTCGGCGTAGATCGCCTGTCCGGTCGCCTTCTCGATGCCGTCGCTCTTGGGATGGGCTTTGCCGATGATGCGGAAGCCCTCCTTCCAGGGCGGACCCTTGCCGTGGAGGTCGCGCGCGGCCAATCAGCCCTCCTCGCGTTCGGCGGCGCGCCGCGTCGAGCGGGTCCGCGCCGGTCGAGTCTTGGGCGGCGCCGCCTTCCAGGGATTCGCGTCCGGGGACCAAGCGGGCCGCGGGGGCTCCACGCCCGCGGCCTCCGCGATGGCGAGCTCGACCGCCTGGACGATCTGGGTGTAGCCCGTGCAGCGGCACAGGTTCCCCGCCAGGGCCGCGCGGATCTCCGTTCGCGACGGCGCGGGGTTCTCGTTCAGGAGGGCACGCGCCGAGAGCATCATCCCCGGCTGGCAGAAGCCGCACTGAAGGGCCCCGCAGCGGTCGAAGGCCTCCTGGACCGGGTCCGCGCCCGCGCCGCCTCGAGCGACGTGCGCGGGCATCAGGCCCTCGATGGTCGTGACCTCGTGCCCTTCGGCGAGCGCCGCGAGGGTGATGCAGGAGAGGAGCGGCTTCCCGTCCTGGAGCACGGTGCAGGCGCCGCAGTCGCCCTTGTCGCAGCCCTGCTTGGAGCCGATCAGGCCGAGGCGGTAGCGCAGGACCTCGAGCAGCGTCCAGTGGTCCGGAGCCCCCACCTCGTGCAGGTCTCCGTTTACTCGAAGTCGGAGAAGGCGCATCCTCGGATTCTCGCCCATGTCAGCGCTCCGGACAAGCCCGCGCGCGCTCGCTCGCGCGCTCGCTCGCCTGCGATCGCGCGGCGACGTCGAGGGCGCCGTGCGCCGGGTCTTCGCGCCCCATCTCGCTCCCTCCCCGGCAGAAGCGCGCGAGTTCGCGCGCCTGTGGCTCGCCTGGCGGCGCACCCTGCGACTCCTGCGGCCGCTCGGATCGGTCTCCGACGGCAATCGGGTCCAGCTCTTCTCCGAGGGCGATGCGGCGTTCGAGGCGATGTGGGCCGCGATCGCACGGGCGCGCACGAGCGTGCTCCAGAGCACCTACGTCCTCGAGCCCGACCGCGTGGGCCTGCGCACCCTGGAGCTCCTGACCCAGGCGGCGGCGCGCGGGTGCGAAGTGGCGCTGGTCTTCGACTACTTCGGTTCGTTCCATCTGGACGACGCGCATCTCGATCCGCTGCGGCGTGTCGGAGGCCGCGTCTACTCCTACAACCCGATGTGGCGTGGACCGTCGCGGCGCTCGCGCCTGGTGCGCAATCATCTGAAGATCCTGGTGATCGACGGCGAGATCGGCTTCTGCGGCGGGTTGAACGTGGCCGAGGAGTACGCCGGCAAGGAGCATGGCAGCGGGCTCTTCCGCGATACGCTGCTGCGACTCGAGGGTCCGTGCGCGGTCGACCTCGCGCAACTGGTGGCGAGCGTCGTCTCCGAGATCAGCGGTCGAGCGCCGAAGCTCCCGCCGCCGGCCGACTCCCAGGTGGACGGCGCGCTGGTCCAGATCCTGCAATCGAGGGTGCGCCGCAGGCGGCGCGGGATCCAGAGGGCGCTGCGGATGACCCTCACGCACGCGGTCGAGCGCTGTTGGCTGACATCGCCCTACTTCGTGCCGCCCCCGCGACTGATGCGCGCGCTCGTGCGCGCGGCGCGCAGCGGAGTCGACGTGCGTGTCCTGACCGCCGGGCGCACGGACGTGCCGCTCGTGCGACGGGCGAGCCGCCACCTCTACGGACGGCTACTCGAGGCCGGCGTGCGCATCTTCGAGATGCAGGGGCGCACCCTGCACGCCAAGACCGCCGCGATCGACGGGGTCTACGCCTCGGTCGGCTCCTTCAACCTCGACCACTGGTCCGACCGGCGCAATCTCGAGGTCAACGTGTCGGTGCTCGACCGCAGGCTCGCCGGCGCCCTCGAGCGCGATTTCGAGGGCGACCTGGCGATTTCCGAGGAGGTCCGGTTGGAGCGCTGGCGGCGCCGCAGACCGATCGAGCGCGCCCTGGACTGGCTCTTCTACCAAGTCCTGCGCATCTGAAACGCGGCGAAGGCGCGCCGTCCTTCCGGGAGCCTGCGCGGGAACCTACCCTGTCTCTCGCATGCACGTTCTCGAGCTCGAACGCGTCACCAAGCTATTCGGCGACTTCCGCGCCGTGGACGAGCTCGACTTCTCGGTCGGGGAAGGCACGATCACCGGTTTCCTCGGACCGAACGGGGCCGGCAAGACCACCACGATCCGGATGATCCTCGGGATCCTGAAGCCGACGAGCGGACGGATCTCGGTCTTCGGCGCGCCCTCGGCCATGGAGGTGCGCGAGCGCATCGGCTACCTGCCCGAGGAGAAGGGCCTGTACAAGAAGATGAAGTGCTGGGCGATCCTCGCCTACTTCGCTTCGTTGAAGGGCATGGATCGCAGGAGCGCCAAGCGCCGCGCCTTCGAGTTGCTCGAGCGTTACGGGCTCAAGGACTTCGCCGAGAAGCGCACCGAGGCGCTCTCGAAAGGCATGGGGCAGAAGGTGCAGGTGCTGTCCGCGATCGCGCACGATCCCGACCTCGCGATCCTGGACGAGCCCTTCTCGGGCCTCGACCCGGTGAACCAGCAGGTGCTCGAGGAGGTGATCCGCGACCTCGCCGCGCGCGGGAAGACCGTGCTCTTCTCGACCCACGTCATGCAGCACGCGGAGCGACTGTGCGACCGGATCCTGCTCCTGGCGCGCGGAGGCAAGCTCTTCGACGGGACCGTCCCGGAGGCCTTGGCCTCGATCCCCCGGCGGGTCCGGATCGAGACGGACGATGACCTCCGGCCCCTGCGGGCCCTGCGGGACGTCGTCGCGATCGAACCCTGGCAGAAGGACGGAGACGCGGCGGCTCGGGGCGCCTTCGAGCTCGAACTCGCCGAGCAGGCCGACCCGCAGGTGATCCTGCGCACCTGCTTCGAGACCGGCATCCGGTTGAGACGCTTCGATCACGCGGATCCGACCCTGCACGAGGTCTTCGTCAAGCTCGTTGGGCACGAGGCGCGCGAGGCCTCATTCCGTTAGGACGATCCATGATCTACATCCTCCGCGTCGCCCTGCGCGAGTTCGCCGAGAACGTGAAGACCAAGGGATTCTGGATCGGGATCCTGATCGTCCCGATCCTGATCACCGCCAGCGTCTGGGTGGGGAACCTGCTCGAGCGGACCAAGCCCACGCGCCACTTCGTGCTCGTCGACCCGGCCGGGCACTTCGCGGGGCCGGTGGACGAGGCCCTGGTGCGCATCGACGCGCGCGCGGTGCTCCAGGAGCTCGGGACCTACCTGCGCCAGCACGTGGAGCCCGGGAAGCTCCTGCAGCTCCTCCCGGATTCCGGGGCTTCCCCGTTCGAGTCGGGCGAGGAAGCGCTGGGGCGCTTCACGGGAGAGGACGACGTCGCGCTCGATTGGTTCGTGAAGGCGGGCGGGGCCGAGACGGTGCTGGCTGCGTTGCAGGTCGTGCTCGATCCGGAGGCGCCTCCCTTCGTGGCTCCGCGTCCCGCTTTCCGGCGCGTCGAACTCCCGAGCGGAGTCGATCCGAACCTCGAGCCCGAGGCGCTGGCGCAGGCCCTGAAGCCCTACCTGCGCGGCGAGGGGAAGATCGAGGTGGACGGCGCGCCGGCCGAGCTCTTCTCGGCGATCCTCGTGCCGGCCGATGCGCTGACGAACATCCCGAGCGGCCCGGCGTCCGCCGCAGCCCCGATCCAGTACTGGAGCACGAACCTCGCCGACGACGACCTCTCGAACGAGGTCGAGCGCTCGATCAACGAGGAGCTCCACCGGCGCGCCTTCGAGGAGTACAGCGTGAGCGCGGACGAGGTGCGCCGCATCCAGCGCTTCGAGGCTCCGTTCACCGAGCTCGATCCCAAGAAGGAGGCGGGGGAGGAGCAGGTGGGGCTGGCGGACAAGATCCGCCAGTGGGCTCCGGTCGGCTTCGTCTACTTCCTGTGGCTGGCCGTGTTCATGAACGCCCAGATGCTCCTGAACAACATGATCGAGGAGAAGTCGAACCGCCTGGTCGAGGTGCTGCTCTCCTCGGTCACGCCGAGCGAGCTCATGCTGGGCAAGCTGCTCGGCATCGCCGCCGTCGGGGTCACCGTGATCGCGAGCTGGGTCGTCTATCTGCTCCTGTTCCTGGAGTACAAGGCGGAGGCGGAGTGGGCCTTCGAGCTCCTGAGGGTGCTGAAGAGCACGGGGCTCGTGCCGATGTTCGTGGTGTACTTCGCGCTCGGGTACCTGCTCTACGCCGGGGTGTTCCTGACCATCGGCAGCGTGTGCAACACGCTCAAGGAGGCGCAGAACCTGATGATGCCGATCATGGTGATCATGATGGTGCCGCTCGTCACCATGGAGTTCATTCCCAAGGACCCGAACGGGACCGTGGCGCGCGTGCTGTCCTGGATCCCGATCTACACGCCCTTCGTGATGATGAACCGCGCGGCGGCCGATCCGCCGCTCGTCGATCGCGCCGGGACGCTCGTGCTGCTCGTCGCGACCACCGTGCTCGTGCTGGCGATGTGCGGCCGGATCTTCCGCGTGGGCGTGCTGCGCACCGGGCAGCCGCCGAAGCTCGTCGAGCTCCTGCGCTGGGTGCGCAACTCGACCTGAAGGACCGGAATCGCGGGATCACGATCGGCGAGAATCTCAGCCGAGCTGCAAGGACCGGACGGGGCGGAGACATCCGGCGCTCCATGAAGCGGAGATCACAGCTGTTCGTGGGTCGGGTTCTCGGGAGCTTGCTCTGCGCTGGCTGTACCGGGGCGCCAGGCGTTCCGCTCACCCAAAGCGGGCAGCGCGCCGAGCTCCCCAGGCGCGGGGGAGGGAGCGACGGTCCTCCCGGAGCCGGAGCTCCGCCGGCTCGAGCTCGAGGCGCGCTACGCGACCTTTCCGGCCGAGGACCTGCTGCGAGCGCGCTTTCGGGTGAGGGAACGGATCCGCGCCGGCGTCCCGGACGAGGGGCGGCCCGCCCTCGACCTCGAGCTCGACGTCCTCGCGCAGGCGATCCGCGCCGGGGAAGGAAGCGAGCGCATCTGGCTCGCCGAGCGCGCGGATCCGCGGGACACCGAGCGCGAGTTGAGCGCGCGCCACGCCGCCGCTTCGGCCGAGGACCTCGAGGTCGTCCTGTGGCGCCTCGGTCTCCAGCTGACGCGCGACACGGAACGCGCCTTCGAATCGCGCTTCGCGTCCGGGCCCGTGGACCGCGTCCTGTGCGAGTCCTACTTCGAGGGGTGAAGGCCCTGGAACGTCTCCGTGCGAGGCGTCGCGCTCGGGCCGGAAGGACGGGGACCCTGGATGGTCGAGACGGTGCGGCTCTCCGAGGAGAGCGATCCGGCACTCTTCGCGCTCGCGCGTGAGCACGCCTGGGTGAGTCGACGCCAGGCCGAGCTCTTGGCCGGGGCCGAGTGATCGCCGCTCTAGCGCGGCGTCTCGCTCACGACCACGCCGTCGATCACGACCCCGACGCAGTGGGAGGTGTACTCGAAGGGATCGCCGTCGTAGAGCGCGAGGTCGCCGTCCTTGCCGGGTTCGAGCGAACCGACGCGCGAATCGACCCCGAGGATCTTCGCCGCGTCGATCGTGATCGAACGCAGCGCGTCCTCGAAGGCAAGGCCGTGGGCGGCGGCCTGGGCCGCTTCGAACAGGACGATGCGCGTGCGCGGCACGTAGCTCTCGTAGCCGCTCTGGATCGCGAAGGGGATGCCGGCCGCCTTCAGCTTCGCGGCCGTCTCGAAGGAGGCGTTCTTCGTCTCCTGCCAGGCGCGCAGCATGGTCGGGTGCAGGATCACGGCGACGCCGGCGCGCTTCACCTCGTCCAGGAGGTCGTAGACCTCGCACGCGCCGTCGAGCACGAGGCGCAGCTCGAACTCCTGCGCCAGGCGCAACGCCGCCTGGACGTCGTGCAGCTGCTGGACGGTGACGAGCAGCGGCACCTCCCGTGAGAGGACCGCTCCGAGCGCTTCCAGGCCCAGGTCGGGATCGGGAGGCTCGCTGCCCTTCTTCTTCTCGAGGTAACCCCGCGCCCGCACGAGCTCGGAGCGCAGCAGCGCCACGGCCTTGGCGGGGTTGCCCGGGGACTTCCCTTCATCCTCGGCGACGGCGCCCTCGCCCAGCGTCGCGGCGACCATGGCGAAGGGCACGAGCACGTTCCCGGCCACCTCGTCGCCGCGCGTCTTCACGACCATCGTCTGGCCGGAGACGACCGCGCCCGGGGCGTGCCCGGTGTGGATCGTGGTCACGCCCAGGCCGCGCGCCCAGGCGATCAGGGGCTCGCGCGCGTTGTAGGCGTCGATCGCGCGCAGCTCCGGCTGGATCGGGTCCGAGCGTTCGAGCTCGTCGCGGTCGTGGGCGTAGTTCAGGGATCCGGCGAGCCCGAGCGCGCAGTGCGCGTCGACCAGCCCCGGCGTCACGACGCGCGCCTCGAGGAGACGCAGGCCGCTCGGCACCGGGGTCGAGGAAGCCGGACCCACCGCCGCGATCTTGCCGCTGCGGACGATCACGACGCCGTCCTCGATCGGCTGGCCGCTCGCGGTGTGCACGATGGCGCCGCGCACCGCGAGGTCCTGGCCCGCTCCGACGCCGGCGAATAGCAGCAGCGCGAGGGGCGCGCGGATCGGCTTCACGGCTCCTCCTCTCCCGCGCAGGATCGGGGCTCGAAGTCGTCGCCGGCTCCGCGACCGCCGAGGGCGTAGAGCCGGTCGCGCTCGTCGGAGCGCAGGAACACGCGCTTGCCCTCGACCCAGGTCTCGAGCACCTGCGTGTACACGGACAGGGGATCGCCCGAGAGCAGCGTGAAATCGGCGTCCTTGCCGACCTCCAGGCTCCCGGTGCGGTCGCCGAGGTCGAGCATGCGCGCGGGCTCGATCGTGAGCGCCGCGAGCGCCTTTTCGCGCGACATCCCGGCGCGGACCGCGATCGCCGCCGAGCGCAGGAAGAGCTGCGAGTCGGTGATCCAGTCGTCGGTGTGGAAGGCGACCGACGCGCCGGCCTTCTCCAGAGCGGCGCCGTTCCCCCAGGACATGTCCAGCGCCTCGAGCTTCCCGCCCGGGCTGTCGACGACGATGATCGAGCAGGGGACTCCCGCGCGCGCGATCTCTTCCGCCACCTTCCAGGCATCGCTCACGTGGTGCAGCACGACCCGGAAGCCGAACTCCTCGCGCAGTCGCAGCACGGTGAGGATGTCGTCGTGGCGGTGGGTGTGGTGATGGACGACGCGCTCCCCGCGCAGGACCTCGCCCAGGGCCTCGAGTCCGAGGTCGCGGTCGGGGGCCTTGGCGTCGCCGCCGCCCTGGGCGGCCTCCAGCTTGCGCAGATACTCTCGCGCGGCCACGTACCTCTCGCGCACCAGGGCCGCCGACTTCGCGCGCGTTCCGGGGAAGGGAGGATCGCGCCTTGAGTTCGTGCCGTTCGCCATCTTCATGCCGCCTGCGGGAGCGCCTCCTGCGCGCGCGACCTCGAGCTCCTCGATCGTCTTCCCGCGCCTGAGCTTGAGGTAGACGGTCTGGCCGGAGAGCAGGTGGCCGGAGCCGGGCATGATGTTGACCGTCGTGATCCCGCCTGCCCGGGCGCGCATGAATCCGCTCGACAGGACGTCGATCGAGTCGAGCACGCGCACCTCCGGCTGGATCGGCGCGGAGGCGTCGGCTCCGCTCGGCTCGCCGATGTGGCTGTGGGTGTCGACCAGCCCGGGGATGAGGACGAGATGACTCGCGTCGCGCACCTCTGCGGAGGCCGGGATCGACGTGGCGTCCAGGGTGCCGAGGTGCGTGATCACCCCGTTGTGGATCACGAGCACCCCGTTCTCGATCTCCGGACCGACGACGGGCAGGATGCGCGCGCCGACCCAGGCGATCGGCACGTCATCGGCCGAGGCGAGTTCGTCGGGGCCGCCCGAGGTCGGACCGGCGAACGGCCAGCAGAGGAGGAGCGAGGCGATCACGCGCGGGGCGCGGATTCTATGCCCTCTCCCGCGCGGAGTCCTCCCCCTCTCGAACGCCAGGTCCTACGATCTCGACCATGGTCGAGTCGAGGACGACCGAGCGGCCGGGTCCGCTCGCCGCGGAACCGGTGGTGGCCGTGGTCGGGGCGACCGGGCTGGTGGGGGAGGTGCTCCTCGCGCGGCTGGAGGAGCGTGGCTTCCCGGTATCGCGGCTCGTGCCCTGCGCCGGGAGGAGCTCGGGCTCAGCGCGGGTCCGGTTCCGGGGCGAGGAACTCGCCGTTCACGACACGACGCTCGCCTCCCTCGCGGGGGTCGAGCTCGTGTTCTTCGCCGCGACCGGCGAACTCTCGCGCGAGCTCGCGCCCGAGCTCGTCCGCCGCGGGGCGATCGTGATCGACAAGTCGAGCACCTGGAGGCTCGCTCCCGAGGTCCCCCTGGTCGTGCCCGAGGTCAACGCGCGGCTCCTGACGGGGAAGTCGCGGCTCATCGCTTGCCCGAACTGCACCACGATCGGGCTCGTCATGGCGCTCGAGCCTTTGCGCCGCGTGGCGGGCCTGGCGCGGGTCGTGGTCACCACGCTCCAGGCGGCGAGCGGGGCGGGCCGCGCCGGCCTCGAACGTCTCCTTTCCGAGGAGGCTCCGAGCCGCGCCGATCGTCCGGTCTCGCCCTTCCCGGGAGTCCTCGCGCGCAACGTCCTCCCGCGATGCGAGGGCCTCGGGGCGGACGGCGAGACCAGCGAAGAGAGCAAGCTACGCGACGAGACGCGCAAGATCCTCGCGCTGCCCGAGCTCGAGGTCTCGGCCACCTGCGTGCGCGTTCCCGTTCCCGTGGGGCATTCCGCCGCGGTCTTCGTGGAGACCCTCGAGCCCCTGTCGGTCGAGGAGGCCCGCCGGGCTCTCGGTGCCTTTCCCGGGGTGCGGATCGTCGACCTCCCGACACCCAGGGACGCGGCGGGAGGGGACGAGGTCCTGGTGGGGCGGATCCGACGAATCCCGGGGCGGCACGGGATCCAGTTCTTCCAGGCTTCGGACAACCTGCGCAAGGGCGCGGCGACGAACGCGGTCCAGATCGCCGAGGCGCTCCTCGAGCGAGTCTAGCCGCGGCCCCGTTTGGGCAGCGCGGTCTCCTCGACGAACTTCGCCACCTTGGTGGAGGTCTTCTTGTCGTCGAGCAAGCTCGGGCTCTTCGGGTTCAGCGCCTCGAAGCGGACCCAGGGATTGGCGTTGTGTCCGTTCGCTTCGGTCACCATGCGCTCGACCTCGTCGTTCTTCTTGTCGAGGACGCACGTCGGGAGTCCGGTGACGCGCTGCAGGGTTCCCTGGACGTCGAAGCCGAAGTCCTGGGGTTTGGGGGAGAGCAGCGTCAGGCTGACCACGTTCTCGTCGCGCTCCGCGTGTCGCGCGACGAGCGCGCAACCCGATCGGTACCCCACCAGGTTCAGGTTGGTCGGGAGGATCTCCTTGCGTTCGAGGAGCCAGCGCGCGGCGGCATCCACGTCCTTGGGCGCGAGCTGCCACAGGGCCTGGCGTCCGGCATCGTCGAGCTTCTTCCAGTCGAACTTCTCGGACCGGCTCTCGCCGTGCCCGCGCAGGTCCAAGGACAGCACGCCGAATCCCTGCTTGTTCAGGCTGAGCGCGATGTCGTTCATCTGCTTCCGATCGGCTCCCGCGTCGTGCACGAGGAGCGCTCCGGGGGCATGCTCCTCCTTCGGGGCATAGTAGGTCGCCGAGAGCGAGACCCCGTCCTCCGTCTTGAGACCGATCGACTCTCCCTGCGAGAGCGAATGGAAGCCGCTCGAGGGCGCGGAGATCGGGGCACCCAGGAGAGTGGCCAGGATCAGGGCTCGTTGCATGGACTCAGGTTGCAGGGGAACGTTCTCTTCGCCGGTTCCGGAGGCGAGCCGGAACGGCGATCGAAGCGGGCGCGCGGGCTGTCCTCGAGCCGCGACGGTCCGAGGGGAGAGGGAGAAAGCAGGGGATGAAGGGCTGCAATGTAGCCCTCGACGTCGGTCCGGCAACCCCTACCCACCGAGGCGAACACGAGTAACGGACTCTTTCGGCCGTTCTATCCGAGTTCCAGCTGCCGGCGGGCATCCACTTCCTCGCGGTTCATGACCTCGACCAATCGCCCGAGCCGGTCCTGGAGTTCGTCCTCCCGGTCGAGCGTCCGCCGAACCTGCCGCACCAGCTGGAGGGCCATGCGGAAGGTACGGCAGAGGTCGCCGCCGGAGAACCCCGTGGCCTCGGCGACCTCGTCGAAGGTGCTTCCGCCGTACCACAGGTCGACCGCCTCCGAGAGGCCCCAATCAGGGTCCTTGAGGGGAACGGGGATGCCGAAACGCTCTTCGATCCCCCGCAGGGACGAGACGAGCTCGTCCACCTGTCGGCGCAGGCCGCCGAAGAGACGCGCGGGGGCGCGCGAGGATCCCGCGCGCCGGCGTTCCTCGTGGACGAGTCCGACGAACAGGATGCCGAGTGCCTTCGGGGAGAGCGGTTCGAGGATCCCGCGCGAGAGCATCTCGGTGATCTGGAGCTCGAATCCATAGAGCAGCCGCGCCACCTTGCCCTTTGCAGTCAATCCGCCGCTCCGTTCGAGGTAGCCGAGCTCCGCCAGGAGTTCGAGGTGCGCATCGACGATCTCGTGCTGCAGGGTCTGGTTGCGCTCGCGGGCCTTGCGGCTCTTGGCGCGGTGCTGGAACTGGTTGAAGGACTTCTGCCAGGCCTCGTGGACGCGCTCGCGGCCGAGGGCTCCGTAGAGATGGAGCAACGATGCGTAGGAGAGCCGGAAGCGCGAGAGGACGGGCTCGGGACGGCCGGAGAAGAGCCGCTCGAGGGGCGCCTCGGCGAGATCGTTCCGCTCCAGGTGGGCGATCACCAGACCCTTGGCGTCGATCCCTTGTCTCCCCGCTCGCCCGGCCATCTGTAGGAACTCCCGCGTGCGCAGGTAACCGAAGCTCACGCCGTCGAACTTCCGCAGGGAGGAGAACACCACCGTGCGGGCAGGCATGTTGATCCCGAGGGCGAAGGTTTCGGTCGTGAACAAGAGCTTGATCAACCCCGAGGTGAACATGCGCTCGACCACTTCCTTGTGGATCGGGAGCATCCCGGCGTGGTGGTATCCCACCCCCGACCGGGCCAGGCGGAAGATCTCCTCGTCGAGGGTGCCCTCGCGCAGCTGGAAGAGGCGCACGAGCTCCATCTGGAGCTCGTCCATGCGTTCTTCCTCCTCGCGGGTGAGCAGGGAACGGCGGCGGTTGCGCAGCGCGAGCTTCTCGCAATCGCGGCGGCTGAAGGAGAAGACCAGGGTGGGGAGCAGTCTCTTCTCCTGGAGGTGATCGAAGAGCCCGTCCAGCTCCTCGGCCTCGAGGCCTCGGGGTCGAAAGGGAGCTCCGCCCCTGTGCCGAGTGCGCGACCGGTGCGGTTGCCGCAGATTCGCATCCTGGCTGCGCCGACGCGCCCACTCCAAACGGTGGGCGTCGAAGAGTCCCAGGGCGGAGTCGTGGAGCCGGTGCTCGAGGGGCACGGGCCTGCGTCGCGACTGCACGATCCGCAAGCCCTGGGAGCGGATCTCGCGCATCCAGGCTCCGAGCTCCTCGACGTTCGCGATGGTGGCGGACAGGGCGATGAAGCGCATCTCCGGGGGCGCGAAGATCAGGCTCTCCTCCCACACCGATCCGCGCTCGGCGTCGTCCATGAAGTGCACCTCGTCGAAGATCACGTAGTCGACGTCGTGCAGCCCGCCGGGGTCTTCGAAGACCGCGTTGCGCAGGATCTCGGTGGTCATGATCAGGACCTGCGCGCCGGCGTGGATCGTCACGTCGCCCGTCATCAACCCGACGTCGATGGTCGGATCGTCGCGAAAGTCCCGGTACTTCTGGTTCGAGAGCGCCTTGATCGGGGCCGTGTAGACGCAGCGCCGCCCGCGCGCCACCGCATCGGCGATGGCATATTCCGCGACCAGGGTCTTGCCGGCTCCCGTCGGGGCTGCGAGGAGCACGTTCTCGCCCGCCCGCAGGGCCTCGATCGCCTGGACCTGGAAGAGCGAGAGGCGGAAGCCCTTCCAATCGGTGATTGGAGCTGGGCCCGGGGGAGGCTGGCAAGTCCGATCCGGTGGCTCCATGCGTCGGCTCCCCATCGTGCGTTCGCCCCTGGGCGAAAGAAAGGAGCTAGCGGCCCTCCAGGGCCGCTACGAGAACCGCGCCGGTCCCTCGGCTCCGCGTGGACGGATGGAGCCGGATCCTGCTCGAAGGAGCGCGGAGACTTCCACGATGCCGGGCTTGAGTGCGCCGCGCGCAATCCGTATCAAGGAACGCCTTGCTCGACCGGTCTCGGTCGAGCCGACCCCGTCCCTCGAGCCGCCCAGAAGACCGAACATGGATCGCACAAGGTCGACCACGAACCCCCCCCGCATCGAGCGGGAGCTCGCCCACCTCAAGATCATCTCGCGCCTCCTCGGGCACGAGTTGCACGTGCAGCAGAGCCCGCGTTTGACTCTCTCCCGCGAAGAGATCCAGGAGATCCAGACCAGCATCGATCTCTTCATCGAGGACGCGCTGCGCTCGCGCGGCACTTCGGGGGCCGGACTCGGAGCCACCCCGGAGGTCGAGGTTCAAGCGGCGGCATCGCGCGTGAACTAGGGCTCCGTCAGCCTGGCGATGACGGAACACCCCGGGGCGGACGCCGGCGGCCCTTCCTCAGGACGAGGGGCCTCGTGCGGCCTCGTTCACGCGTTCCTGCTCCTGCTCGTCGGGCTCGGGGTCTGCACCTGGGTCGGGTCGCGCGGCAAATCGCTCTCGAAGAGCGGCGGGGCGGAGGTCTGGGTGGATCCCGCGGCGCTGGTTTTTCCCCCTTCGCCTGCGCTCTTCGACCCGCGTTGGGCGGAGCTCCTGTCGCAGACCACCGCGCGCCACGAGCCTTTCTCCTCGCGGGACGGGGCCGCGCTCGCACGACTCCGAGACGACCTCGCCGCCCTTCCGTGCGTCGGCGCGGTGGAGCGTCTCGAAGTCGACGAACGTTCGGGCCTCGTCGCCGTGCTCGAGTTCCGCCGTCCCGTGGCATGCATCCCGGTCGGCACGCACTTCCTCGTGGTGGACGCGCAAGGCGTGATCCTCCCTGGACCGTGGCCGGCTCCGCTGCGCGTGGCAGGCGAGCTGCTCCCGGTCCTCGGACCGATGGCCGATGCCTCGGGCATCTTCCGCGGCGCGCGCGCGGGGGACTCTCTCGCGGAGAACGGTCACCTGGATGCGTTGGACGTGGCGCTCTCCATGCGAGAGAACCTGTCCTTCGAGGAGCGCGTCCTCTTGGGCCGCGTCGTGATCGACGCCTCGCGGGCGCGTTCCGCGCGACCCGAGGACGGCGGCGCCAAGCTCTTGCTCGAGGGCCGCAGGATGATCGTCTTCGGCCGGGCTCCGTCCCTGAAGGAGCCGGGCGAGCTCCCGGCGGAGACGAAGTGGCAGGCGGTCGAGAAGGCGATCGGCCTCTTGCGCGAAGGGGGATCCGAGTGCGACTGGGACCTGGTGGACGTGCGCTGGGACGAGCCTGAGATCGTGCTACGGAACCCCGAAGTCGCCCGGGTCGAGCCCAGGGTCTCCGCGCACGAGCCCGCCCGGAGTTCCGGCCGAAAGGAAGCGCCGCGCGACGACGGGAAGACCCGGGTGCGCTAGGAGAGGGGGATGAACGGAGCGGCGCTCGGCCTTGCCTGGTTCCTCTCCATCCTGCCCGCGTCGCTCGACGCCCTGACGTCCGGAGGCCTGGCGCTGGAAGGGGCTTCGAAGCTCGGACTGGCGAGCCTTCCATGGATCGCCTTGGCCGGGATCCCAGCGGTCCGGGGAAAGGGGCCGGCTCACGGTCCATGGCCGCTCGTCTTCTCGGCATTGCCGCCGCTCGCTCTCGGCGCCGGTCTCGACCGGGCGAGTGACCCGGCGGGCACGTCCCCGTTCGAGACCGGGGCGGGTCTCCTCGTTTCGGTGCTCTTGGTCGTGTCCTGGGCCGGCGTGGCGCGGAGGTCGGCTCCTCGCTCTCGCCTCGTGGCGGGAGCGTTCTGGTTCCTCCTCGTTCCTGGCCTTGCGGCGCTCGACGCGGCCCTCGAATGGGTCCCGCGCGGTGCCGGGAACGATCCGAGCGTCGTGGCGGGGCCCTCAGGCACTTGGATCGGTCGCTCGAGCGCGCTCGTCCTTGTCCATCGCTGGTCCCGCGATGGATACCTGGACCTCTGGAGCGCGGCGATCTGTCTCGCGATCGCGGTCCTCGCTTGGGGGGTCGTCGTCGGGCTCGATCGCGCCGCGGAAGCGGAGACCACGCCGCCATGATGGCGCTCCTCCTCGTGCTGGCGAGCGGGGGCGCCCTGGCGGGCGAGAACCGGCTCCATTGGGTCGAGGTCGAGCTCCGGGGGCCGCTCGAGGAGGTCTGCTTCGACTGCGGCCACGACGGGGCCACGCGGCTGCGTGCGCGTCTCGCGCCGGGAGAGGAGCTCGAGGTCCTCGTCCCGCTCCCGCTGCGCGATCCCGTGGTGAACGGGGATCCGTCTCTCCGTCCTCGCCCCAGGATCCAGGTCCTTGGAGCAGGACGGGTGATCCTCGGCGCTCTCGTCCCCGACTCCGCGCAGGCGCGCTTCGAGCGCCTTCCACCCGGCCTCCGCGCCCGGTCGCGTCCCCCCGTAGGGCCGGGGGGGGCGCATGCGAGGGCGCCCGAGCTCCTGCTCGTGGTGGCCGCCTTTCTCCTCGCCCGCTCGCGCAGCCGGCTCTTCCTCGTGGCCGGGAGCTCGCTCGCCTGCATCCTCGTCTTCGTCCTGGCGTCGAGGCGGATTCCCGGGTCCGCGGCCTACCGTGTCGTGGAGATCGACGTCGAGTCGCCCGCCTGGTTCGAGGTCGAGGCGAGCGCGGGGACGCTCTCCTTGCCGCGGGAACGGCTGGAGGTCGAGCCGGCGCACGCGACCGTCCAGTTCGAGCTCGAGCTCCGGGCGGGGGAGGTGCGCGGCATCGCGCGCTCCCCAGGCTCCCGTCTCTACGGGATCCTCCTCGGGACGGGCGCGATCCCGACGCGGGGGCGGAACGACGGTCGCGACTTCGAGGGAGCCTGGTCGCGCGATGCGGACGGAGGCTGGCGGGATCATGGGGCTTGGAAGCGTGGGGTCCCGCTCCCCGAGGCGAGTCCGGCACGGATCCTTCCCCCGGGCTGGCTCCTCGCGGGATTGCCGCCGGGGCGAGGGGTCTTCCTGGGGGTGACCGAGGACGGCTCCTGGGTTCGCGTGACGGGGTTCTAGTGTTCCTTCCCCGAAGTAGCGCCAACAAGGCGCCGTGATGGATCGTCGCTGGCAAGGCGCGCCGACGACGCGTATTCGCTGCAATACTCGGAGGAGGCGCAACGCCGCCAGCGGCGATTCAGTGCGGCGGATTGTTGGCGATACTTCGGGGAAGGGACACTAGCTCCGGTTCGGGGGCACGGATTCGCGGCCGCCAGCTTGATGGAGCCGGCCGACGAAAGTACCTTCTTCCGCCCCACTCGTCCTCGGACGTTCCGCCGGTGGACCCGGCGGGGGGCGAGCCACCGAACGATGAAGACGACGCACTTCCGCGCCAAGGACGTCGCAGAGCGCTGGTACCTCTACGACGCCTCCAAGCACGTGCTCGGTCGCATGGCTTCCGACATCGCCATGAGGCTCATGGGCAAGGACCGCCCGAACTACACGCCGAGCGAACTGCTCGGCGCCCACGTGGTGGTCGTGAACGCCGGCAAGGTCAAGTTCTCCGGGACCAAGGGCGAGGACAAGACCTATCGCTGGTTCACGGGCTACGCGGGGGGCCTCAAGCAGGCCCCCATCGGCCGCATCCTCGAGCGCCGGCCCCGCGAGGTCGTGAAGCTCGCCGTGCGACGCATGCTCCCGAAGACGAACCTCGGCAAGGACATGCTCTCGCGCCTCAAGGTCTACGCGGGCTCCGAACATCCCCACGCGGCACAGAGGCCCGAAGCGGTCGAGGCCCTCGGCTCATGACCCAAGAGAAGACCCAGTTCCAGGGCCTCGGGCGGCGCAAGACCGCGGTGGCGCGAGTGCGCCTGAAGACCGGCTCCGGCAAGTTCCGCGTGAACGGACAGCCGATCGACGAGTACTTCACCACCGTGCGCGATCTACAGCTCGCTCGCGCCCCGCTTGCCCTCCTCGACGTACCGGACGGGTACGACGTCTCGGTCAACGTGCAGGGAGGCGGCCCCCACGGCCAGGCTGGAGCGGTCCAGCTCGGCGTCGCGCGCGCCCTCAAGGAGGCGAATCCCGTCCTCTTCGAGCGTCTGCGCGAGAACGGCTTCCTGACGCGGGACAGCCGGATGAAGGAGCGCAAGAAGTACGGCCGCCGAGGCGCACGGCGCGGGTTCCAGTTCTCGAAGCGCTAGTCCCGGCGCTTCCGCGCAGCCCCATGGCCGGCCATTCCCATGCCGCCAACGTGGCGCGCCGCAAGGGCGCCGTCGACCACCAGCGCGCGAAGGCGTTCAACCGCTGCGCGCGCGCCATCCAATCGGCGGTGCGGCAGGGAGGCGGTGATGCGGACTCGAACCTCAAGCTGCGCTACGCGATCGAGAAGGCGCGGGCCGCGAACATGCCCAAGGACAACATCGAGCGCGTGATCAAGCGCGCGCTCGGCGAAGGCGCGGGCTCGATCGAGGAACTGGTGTACGAAGGCTACGCCTCCGGCGGTGTGGCGCTGATGGTGAGCTGCCTCACGGACAACCGGAATCGAACCGCGGCCGACATCAAGCACATCTTCGAGAAGCGCGGCGGCAACCTGGGCGGGCCGGGGTCGGTCTCCTTCCTGTTCGAATTCCGCTCGATCCTCGTGGTCGAGACCGGCGGCAGGAGCGAGGAGGAGCTGCTCGAGATCGCGCTGGAAACGGGCGCCGAGGACGTGGCCTACGAAGCGGACCTCTCCACCCTGTACGGCGCGCCGGCCGACTTCCTGGCGCTCAAGGGGGCGCTCGAATCCAAGGGGATCCAGTTCCTCTCGGCGGAGATCGGCTATCGACCGCAGTCCACGATCCCCGTCGGCTCGAAGGAAGAGGCCGCCAAGATCCTCGCTCTGATCGCGTCGCTCGAGGAGAACGAGGACGTCCAGGACGTCTATTCGAACTACGACATTCCTTCCGAGTGGATCGAGGAGCTCACGGCCTCCGGCTAGCGGACGACGCGGCGCGGGGTCGCGCAATCCCTTCGCCGTGGGATCGGGCCCCGGGGGATTGGGTTTGATTCCGGGGGAGAGAGCGCGTTCACTACTGTGCCCCGGTAAGATCGAAGCACCGGTCCTCCGCGAGGCGACCCCATGCCGGAAGCCATCCGCACCGTACGCATCGTGACCCACGACGAGGCGCTGCTCGCCTCCGCGCGCGGCGCCGTCGCCGCCCTCGAGGGCTGGCAGCTCTCGGATCCCCAGACGGTCGAGGACCTCCTCGCGCGCCGTCCGAGCGAGGACGACGTGATCCTGCTCGACGCCTGGCTGCGCAGCGAGAACGTCTACGAATCCTGCCGGCGCCTCGTGGGCAGGACGAAGTGCCGGACCTACGTGGTCATCGACGAGCGCAACCAGCACGCCGTGGAGATCGCGGCGTTCTGCGGCGCCACGGGGACCCTCGAGCGTCCGCTGTCCGGGGAGCGCCTGCGCCGGCTGCTCGCGGACGAGGAGGCGGAGAGGAAACCTCTGCCCGAGGAGCGCCGCGGGGGCGAGGAGCCGGGGCGCGAACTTCCCGAGCGTCTCTTGGCGGACCTCGCCGGAGAGGGAGCCCGCCGGTTGATCGACGCCCTCACGGATCCCGAGACCGGGCTCTACGGCTACGACTACCTGGCCTTCAAGCTGGACGAGGAGTTCAAACGCTCGCGCCGCTTCGGGCAGCCGCTCTCCTGTGTGATGCTCGGGTTCGAAGGTCAGGTCGAGGACGCGGTGCTCGGCGCGCTCGCCGGCATCTTCCTGCGCGCCTCGCGCGACACCGACGTGCTCGGTCGCTTCGACCAGAGCTCGTTCCTGTTCTTCCTCCCGAACACCGGCCCCGATGGCGCGCGCATCATGGCGCGCCGGATTCGCGAGGTTGCCGAGGAGGAGAGCCTGCGCGACCTCGTCGGGGATCCGCTCGAGATCGCGGTGGGGATCTCCTTCTATCCCCATCCCGAGGTGGCGCGGCGCGAAGACCTCTTCTCGCGCGCGCGGGCCGCCTTCCTCGCGGCGCAGCGCGAAGGCGGGGTGGTGGTTTCCTCCGAGTAGGGCGGGCTCCCGGGCCGGGGCGAAATGGAGCTCCGCCGGTTTCGCAGGGGGCGGCGCGAATCGGAGGAGGCGGCGGGCCGCCTCGAGCGCCGTGGCACTCGGACGTTTCTTCTCTCGTCTCCGCGGACTCCTCAGGGGTGGGGAGAGTGCGAACCCCGGGGTCGTGGTCCCTGCGCCGCGAGCGAGCTGGTCGCCCGTAGGGGAGCGCTTGGCGGAGACCTTCCTGCTCTCCGTGGACGATGCCGGCGCGTACCTCGTCGCCCTGCGCGAGGAACTGGTACTCGGTCACCTCCAGGGAGACGCCGACCTGCCGTTCCTGGCGGACATCGCTGTGCGCCACGCGCTGCTGCGACGTCGCACGAGCTTCGCCGGAGGCCCGACCTGGCGCATCGAGCCGATCGCAGGCGAGTGCGCGCGCGTCGCGGGAGCGCTCCTCGTCGAGCCCCGCGACCTCGCCTCGGGGGACGAGGTCGAGCTCGCGCGCAACCTCGCGTTCCGCTTCTCCCTGCCCGATCCGGCCAGCGAGACCGCGGTCCTCGAACTCCTGGGCGGGACGGAGTGCGCGGGGGCCACGCACGTGATCCTGTTCGCGGAAGGGCCGGGAGGGCGAATCGGCATCGGTGCGAGCCGTGAGCGGCACGTCCGAGTGCCCCGTCCCGAGCTCGAGCTCGTGCTCTTCTGGCAGGCGGGAAGGCTCTTCCTCGTCAGCGAGGCGCGCATTTCCGGCGCCGAGCGGAACGAGGCGGGGATCTCGCTCCCGTGCCCGCCGGCGCGACGTTGCGTCGCCTCCGTGGCACCCGAGTCCTCGAGCCGCGCTCCCTTCGGTCTCGCCATCGAACCCGCGGAACTCTGCCGCGGCCGCAAGCCCCCCGGGACCGAACTGGGGGGAATCCCCGCGGGCCGGTAGAATCGGCGCAGGAGATCCATGGCCGACTGGGAGGCCTTTTACAGCGAGTTCCGCAAGCCCGACTTCATCCCCGGATACGAGATCCAGCACCATCTCGGCCGCGGTGCCTTCGGGGAGGTCTACAAGGCTCGCAAGACCTCGATCGGGAAGCCCTACGCGATCAAGTTCCTGCGCCTCGACGAGGAGGCGACGCGCGAGGCCGTGGAACGGGAACTCGAGCACGTCAGGCTCTTCGCGGCGATCGATCACCCGCACCTGGTGACGATCGAGGACATGGGGGTCGTGCTCGGAGTGCCCTACCTCATCATGGGCTATGCGGGGGAGGACACGCTCGCGCGACGGATCCAACGCGGGGACCTCGATCGCGCCCACGCCCAGCGCTACTTCGTCCAGTCGTGCCGAGGCGTGCTCGCGCTGCACGATCGCAGGCTCGCCCACTTCGACCTCAAGCCCGGGAACATCTTCCTGCGCGGCGAGGTGGCGCGGGTCGGGGACTACGGGCTGGCAAAGCTCTTGACGGAAGGGCGCACGACGCTCTCCTTCGGGCGGGGGACGCCGCACTACATGGCCCCCGAGCAGTTCAAGAACCGGGGCGATCATCGCTCGGACGTCTATTCGCTCGGGGTGATCCTGTTCGAGAGCCTGGCGTTCCGGCTACCCTACGGCGCAGGGAGCCCGGGCGTCCTCGTGCGCGAGGAGGACGCGCCGCCGGAGTTCCCCGGGGACTTCCCCGGCGATCTCTGCGGGATCATCGCGACGTGCCTGCGCATCGAGCCCGGGGAGCGCTTCCAATCGGTCCACGAGCTCCTGGAGGCCCTGGGGGAACCCGCGCGTCAGGGGGACTCGGTCCGCCTGCGCTTCGAGGAGCTCGCTCCGCAAACGCGCGAGCTCTCCTCGGCCGCGCGCGCGGGGGGACCGACGGGCGCGCCGGAGGGAGGTTCGAACGAATTCCGCGCCGCCGCCGCCGAGCTCGCCCGCGGGGCGATCGGCGTGGCGCGCGGGGTCTGGGACGGGATGGTCGAGCGCGTCTCCGGCGCGAACCCCTCGACCGACGCCGAGGGCAGGCCGCCTGCGCGCCTTCCTTTGGACGCGGGCACTCCCTTCGGCGACGTCGTCCACGTCAGCACGCTCGAGGAGCCGGACGAGCCCTCGGAACGGGACCTCGCGCGCGCCGCGGCGAGCGCGAGCGAGAAGCCCTGGCGCGCGGAGATCGCCCGTTACCAAGCGGAGCACAGAGAGAGCCCCGCCCTCCTGGCCGCGGAAGCCGCGCTGCCGGGGACGGTGCCGGTCCCGCCGCGCGTGGAGGGCGGCTGGCTCGAGAGCCTGATCCAGTCGGTCGTCGTCGGCGCGGAGATCATGGGCGCGCTGATCACGGGGCCCTTGCTGCTCGCGCTGCGCCTGACGGCCGGGTTCTTCGATCGGGTCCTGCGAGGCGTCCCGCGCTTCCTTTCCGGCTCCCTGCGTCTGACGATGCTGCTCGTGGTCCTGGCGCTCCTGGGCGGATTCGCCTCGTTCCTGGTGCTCGCCTTGATCTCGTTCGGCCCCTGGCTCACCCCGTGAGCGACTGGACGCCGAGCATCGCGCGCCTGCAGGCGCGCGCCGACGAGGAGTGGCTCCAGGTCGAGCGCGAGTACTGCGGCAGGCTCTTCGCCTATGCCCAACGCCGCACCGGAGACCTGCAGGCGAGTGAGGACGTGGTGCAGGAGACCCTGCTCGGCGCCGTGCGCGGCATCGACGACTTCGATCCGACCTTCACCTTCGAGCAGTACCTGTTCGGGATCTGCCGCAACCGCACGATCGACTTCCTGCGTCGCAGGAAGGCGGCCACGATCCAGACCGGAGAGGACGAACAGGGATTCCCGGGTCTCGAGGCCCTGGCGCGCGAGACCGAGACGCCGAGCGCCATCGTGCGCGGGCGCGAGCTGTCCGAGCGCGCGCGGGATCTCCTGGTGGAGACCCTGCGCGAATGGGTCGAGGAGACCTGGCGCGAGGGCGAGTTCCAGCGCCTGATGGTGATCGAGGCCCTCTTCGCGGGCGGGTGGCGCAACCGCGACGTGTGGCGTCGTTTCGAGCTGCGCGACGAGACGGCGGTGGCCGGGATCAAGTTCCGCGCCCTGAAACGGCTGCGCGAGATCGCCGCGGTGCGCGAGTCGGGGAACGACCTCCTGCGCTTCCTCGGGACCGCGGAGGAAGTGGACCATCGGCTCGACCTGGACGTGCGCTCGCTGTGGAAGGAGCGCCGGATCTCCTGCCCCGCGCGACACTGGTTGGCGCGCGGGGTCGCCGGAACCCTCGCGCAGGGCCCCGCGAGTTTCGTGCGCTTCCATATCGAGGAGGTCGGTTGCTCTTGGTGCCAGGCCAACCGCGACGACATGGCGCGGGTCTCGAAGGAAGCGGGCTTCGAGGGACTCGTCGGCCGGCTCCGGGATTCGACCGTGCGGGCGCTCGCGAGCGAGCGCCGCGTCCCATGAACGCGCCTGCTTTTCCACTTCTCGAACCGAGCCCCGGCCCTGCGCCGCAGGCCGAGCGACTACCCTGTCCGGCCGGTCCCCCAGGACGAAAACGATGAACGGCACGATCGCGCTCCTCCTGCTCCCGCTCCTCTCGCCCTTCCCGCAGGGCTCCGCGCCGGCCTCGGGCTTGGAGCGCGCCCTGGAATCCGTGCTTGCCGAGAACATCCGCGCCGACTTGTTCTTCTTCGCCGACGACGAGATGGAAGGGCGCGACACCCCGAGCCGGGGGCTCTCGGTCGCGGCGGACTTCCTGCGCGCGCGACTCGAGCGCCTGGGATTCGAGCCCGGCGGCAAGGACGGCTTCTTCCATCACTACGAGGTCGGGTTCCGGCGGCTCGACCCCGAACGCTCGCGGATCGTGATCGAAGGGGGGAACGAACCGCTGACGCTCTCTTTCGGGAAGGACTACGCGTTCGCCACCTCGAGGGACGTGCGCGACCTCGAGCTCTCGGGCGCCCTGGTCTTCTGCGGAGCCGGTCAGAAGGAGGACGCCCTCTCGCTCGACCTGCAGGGGAAGTTCGCCCTCTGCACCGGCGGGGACCTGTCGGCCGCGCGGCGCCGCAGGAACCTGGAGAAAACGGGCGCAGTCGGGATCCTCGTCGTTCCGCCGGGAGGGGAGGATCCCTATCCCGAGGAATACCGCAAGACGACCGAGTTCGCGCTGCGCGGGGGCGCTTCCCTGGGGACGAGCCAGGAACGCGAGCCCAAGATGACCCAGATCTTCCTCTCGCGCGACGCGGCGCGGCGCCTGTTCGCCGCCGCGCCGGTCCGCGGCGACGCCGACGCGGCGACCTGGATGCCGGCGAAGGGTCAGGACCTCGGCCTGCGAGTCCAGAGCGTGCAGGAGGGCATGGAATCGGTCCAGGTGGCGAACGTGTGCGGGTTCTGGCCGGGCTCGGACCCCGTTCTCTCCAAGGAGGTCATCCTGGTCTCGGCCCACTACGACCACGTGGGCCTCCAGGGCGGGGAGATCCACAACGGCGCCGACGACAACGGTTCGGGGTCCATGGGGCTGCTCGCCGTCGCGGAAGCCCTCGCCAGCGCGGGTCCGCTCCGGCGTTCGGTCCTGTGTGTGTGGCTTTCCGGGGAGGAGAAGGGGCTCTGGGGTTCGGAGGTCTGGACGAAGGACCCGACCCTGCCGGAAGGCTACCGGCCGTTCTGCGACCTCAACATCGACATGATCGGGCGCAACGCCCCGGACTACCTCCTGATCACGCCCTCGCCCGTGCACCCGGCCTACAACGGCCTGACGAAGGTCGCCGAGAAGCTCGCGCCGCTGGAGGGGTTCCCCCGACTCGGCAGCTGCGACGAGTACTGGGAGCGCTCCGATCACAGGAACTTCTCGGTGAACCTGAAGATCCCCGTGGCCTTCCTGTTCTCCGACGTGCACGAGGACTATCACCAGCCCACCGACGATCCCGAGAAGATCGACTACGACAAGATCCGGCGCGTGGCGCGCCTGGTGGTGCGAATGATCGGCGAGCTCCAAGAGGACGGCCTCGACCTCTCCGCCAAGCAATGAACGCCATCTCCTTCCGCCGCTTCGCGCTCCTCCTTCCCCTGTGCTTCGCCCGCGCGACGAGCGAGGCCCAGCTCGCCTCCGACTCGCCGGCCCTGACTCGCGCCCTGGAATCCGTGCGCTCCGACTACATCGAGGCGGACATCCGGTTCATCGCTTCCGACGACCTCGAGGGCCGCGATACGCCGAGCCAGGGGCTGCGCAAGGCCGCGCGCTTCCTGCGCGCGCGCTTGATGCGCCTCGGATTCCAGCCCGGCGGGGACGAGGGCGGGTTCTTCCATCACTATCGGATGGGGAAGACCGTGCTCCTGGGCGAGGGAACCCGGGCCTCGATCACGAGCGACGGGGGCTCCGAGCTCGTCTTCGGGCTGGACTACTACTTCTGGCCGGGCGGCGCGGCGACGCTCGACCGCACGGGCGAAGTGGTCTTCGTCGGTCGCGCGACCTCCGAGGAGGTCGCCGCGCTCGACCTCTCGGGGCGTTTCGCGCTCGCCTATGAGGAGCCTCCGGGGCCTGACGGCCTCATGGGCATGCGGAACTTCCGCGAACGCGAGGCGATCCTGCGCAAGCGCGGAGCGATCGGGCTGATCGCGGCCACGGAGCCGGGCGGGGAGGACGCCCACGGGAGCGAGCGCGCCTCGGCGATCGCGGGCTGGGTGAAGGGGGGCCGGCTCGACGTCCAGCTCGAAGAGAAGCGTGAGATCTGGCCCCAGGTCTTCGTCACCGCCGAGACCGCGCGCAAGCTCACCGCGCGCCTCTTTGGTCCGCCGCAGGTGGGGCAGGCCCTCGGCGTCTCCTTCCGGGACGTGCGTGCGGCGCAGGACTCCGAGGGCTACGTGCTCGAGAACGTGGCGGGGCTCTGGCCCGGCTCCGATCCCGTCCTCTCCCATGAGGTGATCGTGATCTCGGCTCATTACGACCACGTCGGCGTCGACGAAGGAGAGATCTACAACGGAGCCGACGACAACGGATCGGGCACCTGCGGCATGCTCGCCATCGCGGAGGGGCTGAAGACCTACGGTCCCTTGCGGCGCACGATCCTGCTCCTGTGGGTTTCCGGGGAGGAGAAGGGGCTCAAGGGCTCCTATGCCTGGACGAAGCGCCCGGTGCTCCCCGAGGGGCATCGCGTCGTGTGCGATCTGAACGTCGACATGATCGGCCGCAACGCGCCGGACAAGCTCCTGATCACGCCGACCGCCAAGCACCCGGCCTACAACTTCCTCACGCGCATGGCCGAGAAGGCCGCGCCCCTCGAGGGCTTCCCCGCGCTCGGCGACTGCGACGACTACTGGGCCCGCTCCGACCAGATGAACTTCTCCGAGAACCTGGAGGTGCCCGTGGCCTTCCTGTTCTCCGACGTGCACGAGGACTACCACCAGCCCACCGACGATGCGGAGAAGATCGACTGCGACAAGATCCGGCGCGTGGCGCGCCTCGTCCTGCGCATGCTCGACGGTCTGCAAGGAGACGAGCTCGGCGGGTAGCGCGCCCGCGAGCCGGGCCGTGGGTCAAAACGCGCTGCGCAAGGAGCCGTAGGGCGCGCCATGTCGCTCTTCTCCGCGGCTCTGCTCGTCCTCCGCGCGGTTACGTCCCAGGACACCCCGCCGATCCCGATCGAGTCGGCTCTCGAGCGCTTCGGCGAGGCCGAGTTCGCCTGCCGGCGCGACGGAGGCAAGCTCTGGGGCCGCTCGCTGGCGGGACCGCTGCTCTTCGTCGATCCGGGGACGCGCTTCGTGGTGGCGAGCCAGCCCGACGGAGAGGGCCGGCTGGTCGAGCGCGAGGGCGTCTTCGTCGGCGAGCTCCCGCCCGCGTTGGGGCCGGCGAACACGGCCCTCGAATGGGCCGGCGTGCGCTGGACGATGGTGATGTGGGGCGCACTCGGCGGGGACGAGCACGAGCGCGCGCGACTCCTCGTGCACGAGCTCTTCCATCGCGTCCAGGGCGAGCTGGGTTTCCCGGCGGCGAGTCCTGGGAACGCCCACCTGGACGAGCTCGAGGGGCGCCTCTGGCTGCGGGCGGAGCTGCGCGCTCTGCGCGCGGCGCTCTCAGCGGACGGCGAAGCGCGGCGAGCGGCCCTCGCGGACGCACTCTCGTTCCGCGCTGCGCGGCGTGCTGCGTTCCCGCCCGCGGCGGCCGGAGAGGAGATCGCCCTCGAGCGCAACGAGGGCATGGCGGAGTACACCGGGCTCGCGCTGTGTGGGCGGAGCGCGGCGGAGAACGCGGCCTTCCTCGCCGGACGCCTGGAAGCCTTCGAGCGCCGCGATTCCTTCGTGCGCTCCTTCGCCTACGAGACCGGACCGGCCTTCGGCCTCCTGCTGGACGATCTGCGAGTGGGCTGGCGCACGGAACTCTCCGCCGGGCGCGACCTCGCCTCCCTCGCCGCCGACACCCTGTCGCTCCCGCCGGCGAAGCTCGCGGAGGACGCGGAAGCGCGCCTCGAACGCTACGGGGGCGAGCGCCTGTTCCAGGAAGAGGAAGCGCGCGCCGAGCGCCGCGCTGCGCGTCTCGCCGAGCTCCGCGCGCGCTTCGTCGACGGTCCCGTGCTCCGGCTCCCGGCCGTGAACGGCCTCGACTTCAGCTTCGACCCGAACACGGTGGAGACGCTGGGCGAGCTCGGCAACGTGTATCCCGAGCTGCATGTCTCGGACGCCTGGGGCGTGCTCGAGGTCTCTGCCGGAGGAGCGCTCGTGACGCCCGACTTCTCGGCCGTGATCCTGCCCGCGCCGAAGGAGGCGGACGGAACTCGAGTCGTCGGCGACGGCTGGTCGCTCGAGCTCGCGCCTGGGTGGGTGTTCGCACCGACGCTGCGCGCCGGGGACCACGAGATCCGCCGCGGTCCCTAGGGATGCCTCAGCGCGGCCTGGGCCGCGGCGAGGCGCGCGATCGGGATCCTGAAGGGGGAACAGGAGACGTAGGCGAGTCCCAGCTCGTGGCAGAACTCGATCGAGCTCGGATCGCCGCCGTGCTCGCCGCAGATCCCGAGCTTCAGGTCCGGCCGGGCCGCGCGGCCCTCCTCGCAGGCGATGCGCATCAGCCGTCCGGTCCCGGCGCGATCGAGGCGCGCGAAGGGATCGGCGGGGAAGATCTCCTGCGCCAGGTACTGCGGCAGGAACTTGCCGCCGTCGTCGCGGCTGATGCCGAAGGTCGTCTGCGTCAGGTCGTTCGTCCCGAAGGAGAAGAACTCGGCGTGCCGGGCGATCTCGCCCGCGACGAGCGCCGCGCGCGGGAGCTCGATCATCGTGCCGAGGAGAAAGGGGATCTCGATCCCGCGCTCGGCGAAGACGGCCCGCGCAACGGCGCGCACCTCGTTCGCCTGGAGCTCGAGCTCCCGCGGCGTGGCGACGAGCGGGATCATGATCTCGACCCGCGGCTTCTTCTTCGTCTCGCGGGCCACGTTGCAGGCCGCCTCGAAGATGGCGCGCGCTTGCATGCGCGTGATCTCCGGGTGGGCGATCCCCAGACGGCAGCCGCGGTGCCCGAGCATCGGGTTCAGCTCCTTCAGGGACTCGACCTTGGCCGCCAGGCGCGCGGCGGGGACGCCCAGGTCGCGGGCGAGGGCCTCGATCTCGCGCCTCTCGTGCGGCAGGAACTCGTGCAGCGGCGGGTCGAGCGTGCGGATCGTGACCGGCCGGGGGCCCATGGCGCGGAAGATCCCCTCGAAATCGGCGCGCTGGAGCGGCAGGAGCTTGGCGAGCGCTCGCTCGCGCTCCGCGAGCGTCTCGGCCAGGATCATCTCGCGCACGGGGACGATCTTCTCGCCCTCGAAGAACATGTGCTCCGTGCGGCACAGCCCGATGCCCTCGGCGCCGAAGGCGATGGCGTTCAGGCACTGATCCGGCTGGTCGGCGTTCGTGCGCACGCGCAGGGTGCGCACCGCGTCCGCCCAGCGCATGAGCTTGGCGTAGGTGGACCAGACCGTGCCCTGCTTGCGCTTTCCATGCGAGAAGAGCACCGACAGGACCTCCGAGGGCTCGGTGGGTAGCTCGCCCTCGATCACCTCGCCGGTCGTCCCGTCGAGGGAGAGCCAGTCGCCCTCCGCGAGCTTGCGGCCGTCGACCGCCAGCGTGCGTTGCCGGGCGTCGATCTCGAGCTCGCCCGCGCCGGCGACGCACACCTTGCCCATCTGCCGCGCGACGAGCGCCGCGTGGCTGGTCATGCCGCCGCGCGCGGTGAGGATCCCGACGGCGGCCTGCATGCCGCGGATGTCCTCGGGCGAGGTCTCGCTGCGCACGAGGATCACGCGCTCGCCGAGGCGCGCGCGTTCCTCGGCGCGCTCGGCGCTGAACGCGATGCGGCCCGTGGCCGCGCCCGGACCGGCGTTCAACCCGCGCGTGAGCACGCGACCGTTCGAGCGGGCGCGCGCCAGCTCGGCCGGCGAGAAGATCGGCCGCAAGAGCTGGTTCAACGCCTCGGGGTCGACGCGCAGGAGCGCTTCTTCCTTGGAGATCAGGCCCTCGCCGACCATGTCGACGGCGATCCGCACCGAGGCGAAGCCGGTGCGCTTGCCCGTGCGGCACTGCAGCATGTAGAGCTTCTCGTCCTCGATCGTGAACTCGAGGTCCTGCATCTCGCGGAAGTGGTGCTCGAGCTTCCTTTGGATGTCGTTGAGCTCCTTCCACGCCCGGGGGAAGGGGGTGCGCAGTTCCTGGATCGGGAGCGGCGTACGGATCCCGGCGACCACGTCCTCGCCCTGGGCGTTCACCAGGAACTCGCCGTAGAAGCTCTTCTCCCCCGTGGAGGGATTGCGCGTGAAGGCGACGCCGGTCCCGGATCGCTCGCCCATGTTCCCGAACACCATGGCGACGACGCTCACCGCGGTGCCCCAGTTCGAGGGGATGCCGTTCATCTGGCGATAGGCGATCGCGCGTTCCGTCTGCCAGGAGCCGAAGACGGCGCCGATCGCGCCCCACAGCTGGGTCCCGGGGTCGTCCGGGAACGCTCGGCCGGTCTCGCGGCGCACGATCTCCTTGAACGTCGTCACGAGCTGGCGCAGGTCGTTCGCGTCGAGCCCGGTGTCGTGGGAGACGCCGCGCGCGCGCTTCTTCGCCTCCAGGGCTGCGTGGAAGGGATCGGCATCCTCGCTCGAGCGCGCCTTGACGCCGAGCACCACGTCGCCGTACATCTGCACGAAGCGCCGGTAGGCGTCCCAGGCGAAGCGCGGCGAGCCCGAGCGCGCCGCGAGTCCTTCGACGGTACGGTCGTTCAAGCCGAGGTTGAGGACCGTGTCCATCATCCCCGGCATCGAGACGCGCGCGCCCGAGCGCACGGAGAGGAGCAGGGGATTCTCCGCATCGCCGAAGCGCTTCCCCATCTCCTTCTCCAACCGCAGCAGGGCATCCTGTACCTCTCGCTCGAGGCCGTGGGGGTAGGTTCGGGCGTGCTCGTAGAACCAGGTGCAGACCTCGGTCGAGATCGTGAACCCCGGGGGCACGGGCAGAGCGAGCTTGCACATCTCGGCCAGGTTCGCGCCCTTCCCGCCGAGCAGGTTCTTGTCCTCCTTGCCGCCGCGAGCGTTGCCCGGCGCGAAGGAGTAGACGAAGCGCTCGCTCGCGCGCCGCTTCGAGGCCGGGCGGGTGTGCGCGGGACGACGAGGGGGGGACTTCTGACGCTTCATGTTCGTGGGCCTGGGGCCTAGGGGTCGGCGAGGAACTCGAAGGAATCGATCTTCCAGCGCCGGGCGACGTGCACTTCGGCGATCTCGTCGAGGGCCGTGCCCGCGGGGAAAGGGAGGCGCAGCACGAGGAACCCTTGCCGGTCTTCGGCCGCGCGGGAGAAGGGAAGGGCCGCGCCCTCCAGGGGACCTTCCCGGTCGGCGATCTCGTAGGAGTCCTCGCGCACGAAGGAGAGCGCGAAGCGGGCGTCCGCGAACCAGGTGTCGATCTCCGCGACGAGGCGCGCGTGGTCGGCGTCGGGGAACTTCCCGGAGACGATCTTCGCCCGCGCGACCTGGCGCACCCAGGGACGCTCGCGCAGGAGCTCTTCGCGGGCTTCGCGCCAGCCGAGCTCCGTGATTCCTTCACGCTCCTTGAAGGAGCTCGAGAGACAGCGATACTCCAGGTCCTCGAGATCCCCGCGCAGGGCCGTCTGGAAGGTCCGGAAGGTCTGCTCGGGGGTCCGGAAGCCCGCGGCCAGGACCTCGGCGGCCGTCGGAGGAGCGAGTCGACACCCGAGACCGAGGCTCGCCATCAGGATGGCGAGGAGCCCGTAGGAGGGGCGTCGCATGGAAGCGGAGAGGATACGGAGAGCTCGCTCGGGCGCAATCGAGCGGGCCCCCTCCACGGTCTTCGGCCGATGGTGCATGGGCCATGCGCCCTGCGGACATGGGCTCTGCGGCATGGTCCCCTGCCTGACGTTGGGCGCTCTCCTGCTCGCCTGCCCGAGCGCCTGCTCCCGGGGAGACGGCGCCGCGGGGGACGGTTCCGCGAGCGGAGGCCTCCTGGGCGCGGGAACCGTGGTCGACTTCGGTGCGGTCTTCGAGGGAGCGGTCCTCGAGCACGAATTCCTGCTCGAGGTCGGGGACGGACCGCGACCGACGATCGAGTCCGCGCGCGCGGACTGCGGCTGCACGGTGGCCCGGCTCGAGATCGAAGGACCGGGCGAGCTGCCGCGTCGTGGCTATGTCGAGGGAACGGCGCTCGACCCGGGAACGCGCCTCCTGGTGCACGTGCGCTACGACACGCGCGGCAAGATCGGCAACGCCCCGCGCACGGTTTCGATCTACACGAATCCGCTGGGCAAGGTCGAGGTCGCCCTGGCGGCGGAGGTCAAGCCCTGGCTCGTCGCCGCGCCCGACCGCTTCGACCTCGCGCCGATCGACGAGGAGCTCCGGCGCGAGATCCGGTTCGAGGTGCGGAGCGCGGAGGGAGAAGCGTTCCATCTCGCGCCCAGTGGAACGGCGATTCCCCCGGAGATCCGAGTGGCAACCTCGCCCCGCGGCGGCGGCGAGCGCTCCTGCGTCTGGGACGTGCGCGTGGAACTCGGACCTGGGCTCCCGCGCGGACTGCATGCCTGGCCGATCGAGCTCGTCTCGGACGTGCCCGTGCCTTCCCCGGCGAGGGAGGCCGAGGCGCGGACCTTCTCCGTGGCTCCGATGGTGACCGTGCAGGTGGTCGGCGCCATCGTGCCCTCCGCGCCGAGTCTCTCGTTCGGAGCGCTGCGGGGAGACGAGGTCGCCTCGCGCTCGATCCGGTTCACCTGCGCGGACCCGCAAGCGCGGTTCGAGGAACCGCTTGCGCGGCTCGTCCCGGCGCGACCCCAGGACGCGGCGCTCGCGAAGACTTCCCAGATCCACGTGAAGCGCGTGGCGGACGCGAACGCGTGGGACATCGAGCTGGTGCTCTCCGGCCTCGACGATGCCCTGCAGGGGACCTTCCTCGCCCACCTCGTGATCGAAACGACCCATCCACGCGATCCGCGCTTCGAGGTCCCGGTCACGGGTTTCCGCCTTTTCCCGGAGCCGACCCCGGACCGCGGAACGGTTTCGGGGCCCGGGAGACGACTGGTCGGTTCTTCCGGGGGAAACTAGACTGTTCCGTTACGCCACCCGAGGAAATGAGATTCATGATGCGCAAAGAAGCACGCGTTCCCGAGGGCATCCTCTGCCTGCTGCTAGCGGCCGCCTGTGGCCAGGAACCGAAGGGGGGACCGGCACCGCTCGACAAGAGCGCCGAGGTTCCGGCTCCGAACACCGCCGCCCCGGCCTCGTCGACCGCGTTGGAGGCCCCAGAGGAGCCCGTCGCCGCGCGGAGTGAGCTGGCACCGGAGCGCTACGAAGCGGGCCTCGACCAACTCGACGCGGGTGTCGACCTCTCGCGCCTAGAGCTCGCGCCCGCGGCTGGCGGCGAAGACCCCACTCGCGTGCCCCTCGAGGCGGAGTCCGGCCAGATCGCGAACCCGCTCGAGTCCCTGAACCGCGTCTTCGAGATGAAGGGCGGGATGTCCTTGCTCGAGGGGGAGCAGCCGACGAAAGAGTTCGGGACGGTTCGCCAGGGCGAGGTCCGGGAACACGTCTTCCGTTTCGTCTCCGACGGAGAGGAGCCCTTGATCGTGAAGGCGATCAAGCCCAGTTGCGGCTGCACGAAGGCGGAGATCAAGCTCCTTTCGGCGAGCGGGGACGTGCTTCCCTACGAGAAGGGAGCGTCGATTCCGATCGGGCAGGAGTTCCAGCTCCTGACCGAGGCGTCCACGGACGGCAAGGGCCCGGGCGCGTTCGGAGCCCAGGTGTCCGTCTACAGCAACGCCCCGGGCAGTCCCTACAACGTGCGACTCTCCGCGCAGATCGAGCCGGTGCTCGTGATCGAGCCCGATCACCAGTTGTTCCTCGGGCAGATCACGACGGTCGAGCGCAAGGAAGCGGACGTGACCGTGTACTCCAAGCGCGGGGAGCGTTTCTCGCTGAAGGAAGACCTGGGACCCCTGGCGGCGAAGCGTCCCATCGCGCTCGAGCTCGCTCCGGAGAATCCCGATGCCGAGGGCAAGTCGGATCGGTGGAAGGTCCACGTCATCGCGGGGCCGGGGCTCGAGATCGGCATGGTGAACGCGCCGCTCCAGCTCCTCTCCGACCTCCCGATCCCGAATCCGAAGTACCCCAACCCCGACGGGTCGGTCAAGTGCTACCCGGTCATGATCGCGGTCCAGGCGCGCGTGATGGGGCTGGTCGGCGCCGAGCCCGCCTTCGTTTCCTTCGGGATGGTCCGGCCGGGCCAGGCCATGGAGCGCGCGGTGCGCATCGAGTGCCGCGACGAATTCCAGCTCCCCGGTTCCATGCCGGTCCAGATCGAGGGGCTCTACGGAGGCGAGTTCCCCTATGCACAGAGCTTCGCCACGGAATTCGGGCCGGTCGAGGCCGGGAGGGTCGATCTCAAGCTCAAGCTCCTCGGGTTGCCCAAGGACCTGAACGGTTCCTTCGGAGGCATCTTGAAGGTGAGCGTGGGACATCCTTCGATGGCGGAGGTTTCCGTCCGATTCTCGGGGGTGTGCCGGCCGGGCACTCCGGCGGACGCTCCGACCAGCGGAACCGGAAACTGATCCCTCTCCCCGGACTACCTGGGGGGCGGAGAACCTCGAACGCCTCGTGACCCAGTCCCTGGGAGATCTCTTCCTCGCCGCGGGGCTCGTCTCCGCGGACCAGCTGCGCGAAAGCCGGGCGCATCAACGCCAGCGCGGGCTCCGCCTGGAGGAGGCCCTGATCGAGCTCGGCTTCGTGGACGAGGTCGCGGTGGCGCGCATCGTGGCCAAGCAGGAAGGCATGCCCTTCGTCGACCTCGCCAAGGGCCGGATCCCGAACGCGGTGCTCGAGCGGGTGTCGGCCGAAGTGGCGCTCGAGCAGGGCGTGCTCCCGGTCCAGGAGCGGGAAGGCCGGCTCTTCGTCGCCGTCGACGATCCCGTGAAGCGCATCGCGGCCGAGCAGCTCGCCTTCCTGCTCGACTGCGAGGTCGTGTGCGCGCTCGCGGCGCCGAGCGCCCTGAAGGCGGCTCTGGCGCGCTACTACGGGGGCCGCGCCGAGGAGGACGTCGAGCGCGCGCACGGCGGTCCGGAGAGCGAGGCCGACGAGGCGCCGATCATCCGTCTGGTCACGCGCACGCTCCAGGAGGCGCTCGCGATGCGGGCCTCCGACATCCACCTGGAGCCCATGGGCGACCGCCTGCGCGTGCGTTACCGCATCGATGGCATGCTGCGCACGATGGCCGATCACCCGCCGCACCTGGCTGCCCCCGTGCTCTCGCGCCTCAAGGTCATGGGCAGCATGGACATCGCCGAGAAGCGCAAGCCCCAGGACGGTCGCATCGAGCTCGAGGTCGGGGGCCTCGCCGTCGACGTGCGCGCTTCCATCCTCCCCTCGAATCACGGCGAAACGATGGTGCTGCGCCTCTTGAATCGTTCGGCAAACCTGCTGCGCTTGCCGGAGCTGGGGTTCGAGCCGGAGGACTACCGCTGGTTCCAGCGTCTCATCGGCCGGCCCCACGGCATCCTGCTCGTGACCGGCCCCACGGGATCCGGGAAGACGACCACGCTCTACGCCGCGCTCTCCGAGCTGAACCGCCCCGACGTCAAGATCATCACCGCCGAGGACCCGGTCGAGTACCACATCGCCGGGATCAACCAGATCCAGGTCGCCCCGAAGATCGGTCTCACCTTCGCGCGCATCCTCAAGGCCATGCTGCGCTCGGCTCCCAACGTGATCCTGGTGGGCGAGATCCGCGACGCGGAAGCGGCCGAGGTCGCGATCCAGGCGGCGCTGACGGGGCACCTCGTGTTCTCGACCCTGCACACGAACGACGCCCCCAGCGCGGTCACGCGCCTGCTCGACATGGGGGTGAAGCCGTTCCTCGTCTCGAGCGCGGTGCAGGGCGTGGTGGCGCAACGGCTCGTGCGGCGCCTGTGCCCGGAGTGTGCCCTGGAGGTCGAGCCGACCGAGGCCGAGATCGCCTTCCTCGGACTCGAGCGCGCGAACCTCGCCGGCCGAACCTTTCGCCGCCCGCGCGGCTGCCGCGTCTGCGAGGGGCAGGGCTTCCGCGGGCGCGTCGGGCTGTTCGAGCTGTTCGAACTCGACAGCGACCTGCGCGACGCGATCTTCCGCGGCGTCTCCCTGGAGGGGCTGCGCGAGCTCGCGCTGGCGCGCGGTCGGCTGCAGCCGCTCGTCGTCGACGGCGCGCGCAAGGTGCTCGCCGGAAAGACCAGCGTTTCGGAAGTCCTGCGCGTAGCGCGCGTCTCCCCCTGAGGCGAAGTCGAATGGATCAAGAAGCGGCCCGACTGCTGTCCCTCGCCGTGGAACGCGGCGCATCCGACCTGCACCTGAATCCGGGCCGGCCGCCGGTGCTGCGCATCCACGGCGCGCTGGTGTCGACCGCGGGCGAGCCGCTCAGCGATGCCGCGGCCGAGGCGCTCTCGCGTTCGGTCTGCAACGAAGAACAGTGGGCCGAGGTGCTCTCCAGGGGCACGACCGATTTCGGCCTCGCCCACTCGGACGGCAATCGCTTCCGGGTCAGCGTGCTGCGCCAGCGCGGGCGCTATTCCGCCGTGCTGCGCCTGATCCCCTCGAAGCTGCTCTCCTTCGAGGACATCGGCCTGCCCGCCGCCTGCGTGGAGCTCCTGCGCCGGCCCCGCGGCCTGGTGCTCGTCACCGGCCCGACCGGCTCGGGCAAGACCACCACGCTGGCCACCATGATCGACTGGATCAACGCCCATCTCGACCGGCACGTCGTGACCATCGAGGATCCGATCGAGTACTACCACGGGCACAAGAAGGGGCTGGTCACGCAGCGCGAGATCGGCCACGACGTGCCGAACTTCGCCGAGGCGACCCGCAGGGCGCTGCGCCAGGACCCCGACGTGATCCTCCTGGGTGAGATGCGCGACCTCGAGGCCATTTCGGCCGCCATCACCGCCGCCGAGACCGGCCACCTCGTGTTCGGCACGCTGCACACGACGGGCAGCGCGCGCACGGTGGACCGCATCATCGACGCCTTCCCGGCGAACCAGCAGGAACAGATTCGCGCCCAGCTCTCGGTGTCGATCCTGGCGGTGCTCTCCCAGGTCCTCCTGGCTCGGGCGGACGGGAAGGGGCGCGTGGCCGCCTTCGAGGTCATGCTGATGACGCCGGCCATCGGCAACCTGATCCGCAAGAACGAGACGAACAAGATCCAGTCGACGATCCAGACCTCGCGCAAGCTCGGGATGATCACCCTGGACGACTACCTGCTCGAGCTCGTGCGCCGCGGCGTGATCACGCGCGCGGTGGCGCTGGACGCGGCCCAGAGTCCCGTCGATCTCGAGGCGCGCCTCGCGTGAGCCCCGAACGTCAAGGCCGGCGGCTCCTCGGGCAGATCCTCAAGGGGCGCGGGGTGGTGCGCGAGGGGCAGATCCAGGAGGCGCTCGCGGCCCAGCGCAAGCATGGTGGGCTGATCGGCCAGCACCTCCTGGCGCTGGGCTACTGCACCAGCGCCGACATCGCCAGCGCCCTGGCCGAGCAGGCCAACCTCCAGGCGCTGGACCTGGAGCGCTGGCAGCCGGACCCCGAGGCGCTCGCGCGCATCGACGCCACCACGGCCCACACCTACGGCGCCCTGCCGGTGTCGCTCGCGGGCGGCGTGCTCACGGTGGCCATCGCCGACCCGCTCAACACCGCCATTCTGGAGGATCTCGCCTTCGCTACGGGACTCGAGGTGCGCGGAGCCATGGCGGACGCGGCGCAGCTGCGCAAGAAGGTGCGCGAGCACTACGGCGAGGAGACGTCGCTCGCCGACGCGATCGCCGAGGCTTCGCGTTCGTCCCATGCCGCGGACCCCTCTTCGGCCGCCGCGAGCGCCCCGGTCGTGAGGCTCCTGAATTCGATCCTCCAGCGCGCGATCCGCGATCGGGCGAGCGACGTGCACTTCGAGGTCTTCCCCGACGTGCTGCGCATCCGCTATCGCGTGGACGGCGCCCTCTACGAAGTCGAGTCGCCGCCCGCGCACTTGTCCGCGCCGCTGATCGCGCGCATCAAGGTCATGAGCGACCTCGACATCGCCGAGACGAAGCTGCCGCAGGACGGCCGCATCGCGCTGGCGATCGACGGCCGGCCGGTCGATCTGCGGGTGGCGACCCTGCCGGGGGTGTCGGGAGAGGGCTGCGTGCTGCGCGTGCTCGATCGGAGCGCCGTGAGCCTGGACCTCGCGGCCCTCGGGCTCGCAGCGGACGAGATCGGAGCCCTCGAGCGCGCCACCCAGCTCCCGCACGGGATCGTGCTCGTCAGCGGACCCACGGGATCGGGCAAGACGACCACGCTCTATGCCATGCTCAACCGGGCCAACGACGAGGCGATCAAGATCATCACCGTGGAGGATCCGGTCGAGTACGACATCGACGGCATCGTGCAGATACCGATCAACGAGGAGATCGGCGTCACGTATCCGAGCGTGCTGCGCACCGTGCTGCGCCAGGACCCGGACAAGATCCTGGTCGGAGAGATCCGCGACCGCGAGACGGCCCAGGTGGCGGTCGAGGCGAGCCTCACGGGGCACACGGTCTTCGCGACGGTGCACACGAACGACGCGCCGAGCGCGATCACGCGGCTCGTCGACCTGGGCCTCGAGCCGTTCCTGATCACGGCCACGCTCGAGGTGGTCGTGGCGCAGCGCCTCGTGCGCCGGGTGTGCACGGATTGCAAGGAAGCCTACGAGCCCGACGAGGACCTGCTGCGCGAGCTCGGCCCCGAGGGCGAGCGGCTGCGCGGAGCGCGGCTCTTCTTCGGCAAGGGCTGCGAGCGCTGCTTCCACACCGGATACCGGGGACGCACGGCGATCTGCGAGATCATGCCCATGAACGACGCGCTGCGCGCGGCGATCCTGCGTCGGGCCTCCACGGCCGAGGTGCGGGAACTCGCGCAGGCCAACGGGATGCGCGTGCTGCGCGAGAGCGGGATCGCGGTCGTCCTCGAGGGAGTGACGAGCCTGGAAGAGATCACGCGCGGGACCCTGGGGACGTGGTGAGCGAGGAAGAGCTTGTGAGCGCCGGGCTCTTCCCGTAGAAACGCGCCCTGCATGGTCAGGAAGCTCCAGCGCACCGCCGTCAAGCGCCCCGCGGCCGCGCCGGCCGCGGAGCCCGCGCGTCCGGGCGGGAAGCGACGCAGGCTGCGCCGGATCTCCGCCCAGACGGTCAACGACTTCACCGTCCAGCTCGCCACCCTCTCGGCGGCCGGGATCCCGATCGTGCGGTCCCTCAGCATCCTCGAGGGACAGGCGCGTGCCGGTCCCTTCAAGGCGGTCGTGGGCGAGCTCGTCGAGGACGTGTCGGCCGGGACGCCGCTCTCGGAGGCCTTCGCCAAGCATGAGCGCGTCTTCGATCCGCTCTACGCGGCCATGGTGCACGCCGGCGAGGCCGGCGGCGTCCTGGATCGCGTGCTCGAACGCCTGGCGGCGTACCGCACGCGTCTGGCCGAGATCCGCGCGCGCATCGCCAGCGCCACGATCTACCCGGCCGTGATCGTGCTCGTGGCGGCCACGGTCGTGTCCGCCGTCGTCGTGTGGGTCATCCCGCGCTTCCGGCAGATCTTCGAATCGTTCGACGTCGAACTCCCTGGCCCCACGCAGCTCCTGCTCGACATCAGCGACTTCACCGTCGGGTTCTGGTACCTGGTGTTCGGGATCCCCGTCCTGCTCGTCCTGCTGCACGGATTCCTGATGCGCCGCGGCGGACGCTATCGCTACCGGATGCACGCGCTCGCGTTACGACTGCCGCTCCTCGGCGCGATCCTCTCCCAGTCCCTGACGGCCGGGTTCGCGCGCACCTTCGGGACCCTGCTGCAGGCCGGGGTCCCGCACCTCGACGCGCTCGGGATCGTGCGCGACACGAGCGGGAACGAGGTGCTGATCGAGAGCGTCGAGGCGATCCGGCGCACCGTGCGCGAGGGCGAGGGCATCGCGCGTCCCATGGGGGAAACGGGGGTGTTCGACGACCTGGTGTGCAACATGGTCGATGTCGGGGAGCAGACCGGCGAGCTGGACGGGATGCTCCTGCGCGTGGCGGACGCCTACGAGGGACAGGTCGATCGCAAGATCGATGCCCTGTTCAAGGTCCTGGAGCCGGCGCTCCTGATCGTCGTGGCGGTCTTCGTCGGGTTCATCGTCGTGTCGCTCTTCCTGCCCTTGCTCAAGATCATGAGCACGCTCTCCTCCCAGTCGTGAGCCCCGCAGTCGCTCCAGGCCGCGTCGACGAGCGGGGGATCGCGCCCGTTCCCGAGGGCGTGGGCGAGCGATGAAGCTCTCCCTGCGCGCTCGGGTGCTCATGCTCGTGTTCCTGGTGAACGGGTTCGTCTTCGGCGCGGGCGGGCTGTACCTGTCGCGCCTGCAGGTCGAGGCGATCGAGAGCCAGGAGGAGCAGGGAACTCTGGATCTCGTGCGCACGGTCCAGAACGCGATCCGGCCCGATCGCCTGAACGTAGCCTACATCCTGCGCTGGCCCTACTGGCAGGATTTCGAGGACGCGATCTGCGTCGATGCGAGCTTGGGGCGCAATCCCGCCGGCGAGCTGGACGTGCGCGGGATCTCGCTCAATCCCCTGGGGCTGCGCCGGCGCTCCCAGCGCTTCGACCGCGAGCGCGTCCTCGCGGCGCTGCGCGAGTCGATCGCGGGCGACGGGGTGCTGACTGGCGTCGAGGGCGGGCGCGTCGTACCCATCGCGCAGCCATCGGGTTCGGGGGTGTGGGGCGCGGTGTGGTTCGCCAGCAAGTTCCACGTCGATCGCTGGGCGCTCGCCGCGCGCCTGTTGCCCTGGTTCCTGCTCTCGACCCTGCTGCTCACCCTGGGGAACTTCGCGGCGCTTCGCCGGCTCGTGCTCGACCCGATCGAGCTCCTGGCCGAGGGTGCACGGCGGGTGCGCTCGGGAGAGTTCGGGACGCGCCTGCGCGAGCCCGCGCGGCGCGACGAGATGGCGGATCTCGTGCGTGGGTTCAACGACATGGCCGGCACCGTGCAGGGGTTCAACGAACGCCTGGGAGAGGAGATACGCGCGGCCACGGAGAAGGCTCGCGCTGCCGAGGCCGCGGCCATGGTCCAGAGGCGGCTGGCGGCCATGGGCGAACTCGCGGCGGGGCTCGCGCACGAGATCAACAACCCGCTCGGGGGGCTGCAGAACGCCGCTGAGGTCCTGCGGCGCGGGGATCTCTCCCCGGAGAAGCGCGAGCGCTACTTCGACCTGCTCTCGCAGGGGCTGGATCGCATCGGAGAGACCGTGCAGCGATTGCGGCGCTTCACGCCGCGCGAATCCCCGCACGAGCGCGTCGACCTCGTGGCCGTGGCGCGGGACGCGCTCGAGCTCGTGCGCCACCGCGCCGATCGCCTGGGGGTGGCGCTCGAGCTGGAGGCGGTCGGGGAACCGCCCCCGGTCCGGGGCGCCCGCAACGAGATCGGCCAGGCGTTGCTCAACTTGCTCTCGAATTCGCTCGACGCCCTGGAGGCGGGTTCGTCCGATCGAGAGGGACCGCGCATCCGGATCCGGATCGAGCGCCTGCAGGCCGGCGCGCGGCTGTGCGTCCGGGACAACGGTCCGGGAGTTCCCCCCGAGGAGCTGCCGCGCGTCTCCGATCTCTTCTACACCACGAAGGAGGTGGGCAAGGGGACCGGGCTCGGTCTTTCCCTGGTCCATGGTTGTCTCGCCCAGCACGGTGGACGGGTGACGATCACCAGCGAGCGGGGCCGGTTTTTCGAGGTCGAGCTCCTGTTCCCCGAGGGGGCGGAGGGGCTGGAGGCATGAGCGAGGCTCCGCTGTGGCTTTGGGGGATCCTGCTCTTCCTGCTGGCGCTCTCCGGCTTCCTGAGCTCTTCGGAGACCGCGCTCTTCAGCCTGGCGAAGCTCCAGAAGCGCGAACGGGAGCGAGCGGGGGCCTCGGCTCTCGACCTCGCCGCCAAGCCCCGGCGCCTGCTGGTGAGCGTGCTCTTCCTGAATCTGCTCACGAACGTGCTCTTCTTCGCCTTCGTGACCCGGCTGTTCCAGAGCGAGCGGCGCCTGGAGAACCTGTTCGTCGGCCTGGCAGCCCTGGTCGCCCTGGTCGTCTTCGGCGAGATCCTGCCGAAGACCCTGGCGCTGCGATTTCCCGTGACGGTGGCGCGCAGGAACGCGCTTCTCCTGCGCCATGGCGTGACCCTGCTCGGGCCGCTCCACCGGCCGCTCCTCGCCCTCCTGGAGCGGGTGAATGCCCTGGTCTCGATCTGGATCCCGCCGGAGGCGGGCCTCACCGCCGAGGAACTGGCCGATGCCCTCGATCGCGGGGCGGAGGAGGGAACGCTGCACGAGGCCGAAGCCGACCTCCTGGTGGGGGTGATCGAGCTGGAGGAGATCCGCGTGCGCGAGGTCATGACCCCGCGCGTGGATGCGCTGTTCCTCGACGTTTCGGGCCAGGGGCGAGACGAGGTGGTGCGTGACGCATGCGAGCGGCGTCTCTCCTGGTTGCCGGTGATCGACGGAAATCCAGATCGGGTGATCGGCCGGGTGCGCCTCCGGGATTGCCTGGTACGACCGGAGCGATCGATTCGCCAGCTCGTGATGCCGGTCAAGTTCGTTCCCGAAGTCGCGAGCGCACTCGACCTCCTGCGTACCTTCCGCGAGGAACGCACGGACGAGGCCGTCGTGGTGGACGAGTTCGGCGGAACGGCGGGGTACGTCACCGCCGAGCATCTCTTCGAGCAGGTCGTCGGAGACCTGCGCCACGAGGACGAGGTGCGCGCGCCGACCGTGGTGCCCATGGGCGAAGGGCGTTTCCGCGTTTCGGGGGGCCTCTCGATCCGCGATTGGAACGAGGCCTTCGGCCAGGAGGTCGTTCCCCGAGAGTTCGAGACGGTGGGCGGGCTCGTGACGGCGCTGCTCGGGAGGATCCCGCGCGCCGGCGACGTCGTGGTGGCCGGGGCGATCGAGATGAAGGTCGACGAGGTTCGCGACCGAAGGGTCGTGGCCGTCGACATCGGGCTCGCACGCAAGGAGAGGATCCCGTCGTGATCTTCGCCCTCTTGGGTCTGGTGCTCGTCGCGGTCGTGCTCACGGCGCTCTTCTCGGGGGCCGAGACGGGGGTCTATTCCCTGCCGCGCCTGAGGCTCGACGCCGAGGCGCGCCGCGGCAGCCGCGCCGCCCGCTGGCTGAGCGGACTGCTCCAGGACGACACGCATCTTCTGATTACACTGCTCGTCGGCGTGAACCTGGTGCTCGAGGTCTCCTCGCACGTGATCGAGGAGGTGCTCAGCGGAGCCGAGGGGTTGCCGGCCTGGGCGCGCGAGCTGGTGGTGACCGCCCTCTTGACCCCGGTGCTCTTCGTGATGGGGGACTTGGTCCCCAAGGACGCCTTCCGCCGCCGCCCCTATCTCTTCCTCCGGGTCGCTTCACCCTTCCTTTGGGCGGCTCGGATCCTGCTCGCGCCGATCGTCTGGCCGCTGGAGAGGATGTCGCGCTTCCTCGAGCGCTCCTTCGGCGTCGTGGACCAGGACTTCACACGCGCCCTCGGAAGGGAGGAGGTGATCAACGTCCTGGAGGAGAGCTCGCAGGCCGGCGCCATCGCCCAGGAAGCGCGCGATCTCGCCCAGAACGTGCTCGTGCTCCGGCACACCCCCGTGGCGGAGGTCATGACGCCCTGGGACCGCGTCCAACGCGTGGACCTCGCCCTCCCTCCGGAGGAACGCCGGGCGGCGCTGGCGAACGCCGAGTTCACGCGGATTCCGGTCGTTCGCGGCGGCGAGCAGGCCGGAGAAGCCGTGATCGGCTACCTCCACCAACTCGAGTCGCTGGCCGAGACCGGCGAGCTGGAACCCCTGGTCCGACCCCTGCCCGAGATGGCGCCGGATCTCTCGGTCGAACGGGCCCTGGCTCGGTTGCGCGTCTCCGGACAGCGCGTGGCCCTGGTCGGGTCGAACGCCCGACCCGAGGGGCTGGTGACCGTGATGGACCTCGTTTCCGCGATCTCCATGGGAGCCCGCGCGCGCATCCGACCCCGCCGTCCGGCGCCCGACCCGTTGGCCGCAACCTCCGTGCGCAGCTAGGATAGGAGGGTCATCATGGGAACCACGGACTCGAGATCCCCGGGCTGGATCCTCTGTTCCGGCCTCGCGCTCCTGGCGCTCGGCCTCGCCAGCGAAGGACGGTCCCAGGGGAGCGACACGCAGAACCCGACGCCCACGAACAACACGCGTTCGATCCCGACCCCGATGGGGTTCGGAACGGCGGACTCGAATGGCCGGATGATCGCCGTCACGGGCGTCGACCTGACCGGCGGTTCGCTCCTGTACTTGATCGACACCGAAAGCCGGCACATCTCGGTGTACCAGGCCACGGGCGGCACGAAGAGCACGATGAACATCAAGTGGGTGGGCGCCCGGAACATCGACTTGGATCTGCAGGTCGATGGGTGGAACGACCGTTCGGAGTATCCCTACAAGCAGCTCGCAGCGCAGTTCGAGAAGGAAGAGTCCGTCAGCCTTCCGGAGAAGTGACCTTCCGGCCGCCCCACCCCCCCAGATCGACCATCCGTAGGAGGAACGACCGATGTCCAGCGAAGAGTTCTTCAACTTCGACGAAGCCATGCGCGAGCTCAACCTCAAGGAAGAGGAGCTCAAGCGACTGGTCTCGGAAGGCGAGATCCGGGCTTTCCGCGAAGGGGACACGATGAAGCTCCGCCGGGCGGACGTCGAGAACTTGAAGAACGAACTCCTGGGGGGGGAAGTCGTGGACCTGGGAGGGGCCGGGGAGGAACTCGTCTTCGAGGACGACCTGCCGACCCAGGAGACGGGGATGGCCACCGAGGCGATCTCCGACATGGATACCCTCCTCGAGGAGGAGGTCGAGGAAGTGGCCGACGTCGAGGAGGTGGAGGAGGAGCTCGCGGTGACTCCCATCCGCCGCTCGGGCGTGCCGAAGAACACCGTCCCGGAAGGGATGCTCGTTCGCACCCTCGCGATCGTCACGGCCGCGATCCTGATCCTCGCGATTCCCCTGGCGGTCTCGCTCTCGACCGGCCACGCCGGCGACCTGGCCAAGGCGATCGCCGGTTTGTTCGGCTAGAACGCGGACGCCCGGCGCTCCTTCTCCGGTCGAACCGCTGGACTGCGCCCTTGTTCCGGCTCCCTGCGAGCGGTATCTAGGGGCTTCCCCGCGCACAGGTCCTTGCGGGGGAGATTCGGATGGAGAACCCCATGCGCCTTGCAACACGAGTCCGTTTCCTCCTGGGCGGAGCCTTGACCCTGGTCACCTGGGGCTGCGTGTCCCAGAACCGTTACGAGCAGGCCCTAGCCGAGACCAAGTACTACCAGCGTCTGTACCAAGATCTCGAGTCCTACCAGGGAAAGCTCGAGTCGGAGAACGAAGGACTGCGGGGTGACCTCGCGCTCCGCGGTCCCGTCGAAGCGGACGCGACCCGGGGTATCGACGAGCAGATCGAGGCGCTGCGTAGGATGGTCGACGGGCTCGGTGCGCCGAGCGGAGACGTCACCGTTCTCCAGGTCGAAGGAGGCTATGGGCTGCGCCTAACGGATGCGATCCTGTTCGATTCGGGATCGGTCACGATCAAGCCCGAGGGCCGCGAGCTCCTGCTCAAGATGGCCGCCGACATCCGGAGCCGTCCCTATCGCCGCATCTGGGTGCGCGGGCATACCGACACCGACCGCGTCGTGAAGCCCGAGACGAAGGAACGCTTCCCGCACGGGAACCTCGAGCTCTCCGCGGCACGGGCGGTCGAGGTCGCCGCGCTCTTGACGGGAGAGGGTGGAATGCCCGCCGAGAAGGTCGTCGTGGCGGGCTTCGGTCCCAACGAACCCGTGGTCAAGAACGATTCGCCCGAGAACAAGCGCAAGAACCGACGCGTCGAGATCTTCGTGCTCGAAGAGGAGACCACGAGTTCCTCGAAGTGAGGGCCGCGTGAGACGAGGGCGCGCGCTCGACTCTCTCCTCGTCGCCGCGCTCTTCCCTTCCTGTGGTGGCGGAGTCCCGCCACCGGATCGCGAGCTGTCCGAGCTCGAGCGATTGGCGTTCATTCCCAGCGCCGAGTGCGACCTTCCCGGGGGGGGCGATTTCGGGATCGAGCGACCGATCGTGATCGATCTCTTCGAGATCACGCGACGGGATTTCGAGCTCCTGACGAAGCAGCATCCCGGGGAAGTCTGGCTCGCGCGGCGCTTCGCGTGGGAAGAAGAGATCCCCGGGAACGTGGACCCGGGGGATTGGCCCGCCTTCTTCACATTCGACGAGGCCTTGCGCCTCGCGGCTTGGCGGGGGATGAGGTTGCCGACGGCCCGGGAATGGGTACACGTCGCGGTCGGGCGCCGAGGTCTCAAGTACCCCTGGGGCGTCGACCAGGAGTCCGTAGCGAACACGATCGAAACGGGACTCGGTCGCCTGAGCGCGGTGGGGACCTACGAGAATGGTCGTTGTCAGCCCTTCGGCTGCTACGACCTGGTCGGGAACGTCTGGGAGTGGGTGAACGGGTACGTGCCCGGCTACGATGACCAGGACGGGCTCCTCTATCGCGAGCGGCAGATCCGGGACCTGACGAGGGAGGACGATCGCGACGGCGCATCCTCCACCCAGATCGGTCCGCGCGAACTCCTGGTTTCGCTGATGGGGGGGGCCTACGACTCCGCGCGCCGGCCCACGTTCGTCTACAACGACAAGGACGTGTACACGTTCCGCTTCCACTCTCGGCTCGTCGATCCACGCACGCTCTCGCCGACGATCGGCGCCCGCATGTGCGCCGACGCCGAGCCCTATCTATGGGCGGCGTCGAGCCATTGGGGGACCGGGCCGGAGGTGCGAGCGCGGGTGCGGGCCGTCGCGATCCGGTGGTCGAAGGACCCCCTGGCTCGCGCCGAGTTGCGCGGCCTGCTCGGCCGACTCCTGGAGCGAGAAGGTGCCCCTGCGGCCTTGCGCTGGCTGTTCGAGGGATCGGACGGCGCGGATCTCCCGGAATGAGCGACGAATCCAGCGGGCAGGTAGCGGACGACGCGCGCTCGCCGTCCTGGAGGGAGCTGCGCGAGGAACTCGAGGCGGTCGGGTTTCGGCCTTCCAAGTCGCTCGGGCAAAACTTCCTGCTCGATGGGAATCTCGCACGCGCGATCGTCGAGGATGCGCAGCTCTGCGAGGGAGATCGAGTGCTCGAAGTGGGGTGCGGTCCGGGCGCGCTCACGGAACCGCTCGCCCGGCGCAAGCTCGAGCTCCTCGCGGTCGAGATCGATCGGAGACTCCTCGCGCTCGCACGAACTCGCTTGGCGAGCTTCAGCAACGTTCGGTTCCTGGAAGGGGACGTCTTGGCGGAGAAGCACCGGATCGCCGAACCCGTCAAGGCCGCACTGGAGGCCTGGGACGATTGGCATCTCGTCTCGAACCTGCCCTATTCGGTCACGGGTCCCCTGCTCGTCTCGCTCACGCGATTGGCACGACGCCCGCGCAGCATGACCGTTCTCGTACAAGCCGAGATGGCGGAGCGAATCGTGGCCGAGCCCGGGACCAAGGCGTGGGGGGGGCTGTCGGCGAAGTTGGCCCTCCTGTACCACCGCTCCCGGGGGCGAGGGGTCGGATCCCAGTTGTTCTGGCCTCGCCCGCGGGTCCAGAGCTCGGTGGTCCGGTTGACGCTGCGGGAGGCGTGGATTCCGGAGGCACGCCTGGGCGCCTATGACCGGGTCGTGAGCCTGGTCTTCCAGAGCCGCCGAAAGACCCTGCGTAACGCCCTGATCCACGCGGGCTGGGACCGGGAACGGGTTTCCCAGGTCCTTCACCGGACTCCCTGGGCCGAGCGCAGGCCGGAGGACCTCGAACCTGCGGAGCTCCTTTTCCTGGCCGAATCGCTGGGCCGTCCTCCTGCCGACATTCCCTAGCCTTAGCGCTTGTCTTCGGATCCCGGCGTGCTAAGTTTCCCTGCCGAGGGTGCGTCGCGGACCGTCCCTAAAGGCGGGCCACGTCAAGGACTAAGGGCGGCCAGACGTCTTCGCGCATTCCCCGGACCACTCAGACGTCGTCGGCGTGACGGCTCCTCGAATCCCAGAGGGGCTTGCGTCACGGCTTCGCCGCCGCCCAACCCACCCTTGGAGTCCCCAGCTCCCTTGCAGGATCTCGAATTCCGCCAGCTCGTCGAGCAAGTGAAGCTCCGATCGCCGATCGAGGGAATCGTCGGCGAACGGGTGAGCGAGCTTCGCCGCAGGGGCGCCCTCTTCTGGGCCCGTTGTCCGTTCCACGAGGAGCGCACGCCTTCGTTCGCGGTCGATCCCCGGCGGGGGACGTGGCGGTGCTACGGTGCCTGTGGGGAGGGTGGAGACGTGATTCGCTTCGTCGAGCGCTTCGACGGGCTGTCCTTCCTGGATGCTCTGCGCTTGCTCGCACGAGCCGCGGGAGTGGAGGTGCCCGAGTTGCGCTTCCGTCTAGGCGAGAGTTCCAACGAGGAGAAGCTCGAAGGCCTCTACGACGTGCTCACTAGGGCTGCGCGTCTCTACGCGCGTGCCTACGGAGCGGACGAAGGCCGAGAAGCACGGGAATACGCCCGCCAGCGCGGCCTGTCGGACGAGACGCTCCGCCTCTTCGATGTGGGCTGGGCGCCCCGCGAGGGGAATGTGCTGCTCGAAGGCGCCCAGAAAGCCGGCGTCGACATCGAGCGGTTGCGCGAGGCGGGGCTGGCGAAGCGCAGCGAGGAAGGCCGTTTCTACGACTTCTTCCACGGTCGGTGGATGGTGCCGATCCGCGATCGCCTGGGGCGCACCGTGGGATTCGGCGGACGGCTCCTGCCGCGCGAGGAGGAACGAGCGGGCGGAGGGGCCAAGTACGTGAACACGCCCGAGACGGTTCTCTTCCACAAAGGGAGGCTCGTCTTCGGTTTCGATCTCGCGGCCGAGGCCGTGCGCAAGGAGAAGCACCTCGTCCTCGTCGAAGGGTACACGGACGTCATGGCCGCTCACCAAGCGGGGCATCGGAACGTGGCGGCAGTCCTCGGTACGGCAACGACCGAGGATCACGCGGCCTTGATCCGGCGGAGCGGCGCTCGTCGGGTCACGCTCCTGTTCGATGCCGATGCCGCGGGTCACAAGGCGAGTCGCAAGGCTCTCCCGGGTCTCCTTCCCCTGGGGCTCGATCTGCGCGTGGCGACCCTCCCGAAAGGACGCGATCCGTGCGACGTGCTGGTGGAGCCGGGAGGGAAGGAAGTCTTCGCAGCGGCCCTCGAATCCGCTCGGGATTGGTTCGAATGGTGCCTCGACGCACTGGGCGGCCTCGCCCCGGGGGACCAGGCGCAAGCGGTCGACGACCTCTTCGCACTCCTGGATCGTCTTCCCAAGCCGGTGGAGCGCTCGCTCCGGCTGGTGGAGCTTGCGCGGGTTCTCGGGATCCCAGAAGCGGACCTGCGCGCACAATGGCGCGACCACGAACGCCGGGCGGAGCGCTTCCGGCCGGAGCCGCAGTCCGTTCGGCCCGCTCCCGCGGGAGCGAAGCACGGGGAAAGCGACGCGGAGGCGCGGGTCTATGGCGCGTTGATCGGTGCGCTCCTGCTCGACAACAGCCTGATCCCGCTCTACGCCGACCGACTCAGCGAGTGCCCGGCGGGCGATCTCCAGGTGATCGCCACCGCGCTGCTCGCGGTCCACGCTCGCGCGCTTGATGAACCGATCCATGCCGGCAGCCTCCTGACCGAACTCGGAGACCACCCGGCACGTCACCGGATCCTGGACCTCGAGGAGGAAGCCCGGCGGGCCGAGTCCCCCCAGGATCTCGCGCGCGATCAGGAACAGTGGCTCGAGCGCCGGAAGCGCGAGTACGCCTTGGCGGAGTTGCGCGCGGAGCTCGCCCGTTCCCAGGAAGCCCGCGGACGAACAGGAGCGGAGAACGACGTGTTGCGTTCTCTGCACGCAGAGCTCAGGAAGGCCCACGTTCCAGAACGAGTGGCCGCGCTCCATCCGAAAGACTGAGTCCCCAGCCGATTCCAACCACCATGCCCGACAAGATCGAACAGACGATCGAGCTCCTGGTCGAAGAAGGAGGCCGCAAGGGCTACCTCTCCTACGCCGAGATCAACCACCTGCTCGAGGAACAATTCGTTCCCCCCGAACGGATGGACCAGCTCTTCATGGCGCTGGAGGATGCCGGCGTCGAGGTCGTGGACGACCCGTCCGAGGCGGCGGTGAATCGCGCCGGACGAACCGACGAGGATGGGGAAGGGCGCGCGACGCGGCTCCAGCCCTCCGCGGAGGTGCCCTCCACCGTGCTCGATCGTGTCGTGCAGCCCGAGCGCATCGACGATCCGGTGCGGATGTACCTGACGCAGATGGGGGAGATCCCCCTGCTCACGCGCGAGCAGGAGATCCACCTTGCCAAGACCATCGAGATCACACGCAAGCGCTTCCGCAAGAAGGCCATGGGATCGGGGCTGTGCATGACGGCCTCCATCAAGACCCTCGAGGAGGTCCAGCGCGGAGAACTCGCGTTCGACCGCACCTTGAAGGTGAATCCCAATCCCAAGCCGGACGACGACCCCAAGATCGTCGAGACCTTGGGCAAGCAGTTCCTGGCCCTGCGACTCCCTGTGAACATCGAGACCATCCGGCGTCTCCTGGGCCGGATCCGGGAGGAGTACGCGCCCCTGCTCGATCCACGCACCCCCAAGGCCAAGCGCTCCGAGCAACTCCGCAAGGTGCAGGAGCTGCGGCGGAAGCTCGTGATCCTGATCGAAGAGTGCCACCTCCAAGTCAAGAAGGTCCGGCCCTACATCCAGATGCTGGACGAGCACTACCGCGAGATGCGTTCGATCGAGCGCAAGCTCGCGGCCTTGAAGGGACCCAAAGCGAACGGTCCCGTCGCCAGGGAGCTGCGCGAGCGCCTGGCGGAGCTCGATGCGATGGCCCTCGAGCCCGCCGACCGGCTGAAGCGACGCCTGGATCAGATCCGCATGCATTACGAAGAATACGAGGAGGCGAAGCGCCAGCTCTCGAGCGGCAACCTGCGCCTCGTCGTGTCGATCGCCAAGAAGTACCGCAATCGTGGTCTGTCCTTCCTGGACCTGATCCAGGAAGGCAACACGGGTCTGATGAAGGCCGTCGAGAAGTACGAGTACCGGCGCGGGTACAAGTTCTCGACCTACGCCACGTGGTGGATTCGTCAAGCCATCACGCGCTCGATCGCCGACCAGGCGCGGACGATTCGCATCCCCGTGCACATGATCGAGACGATGTCGAAGCTGCGCAACGTGACGAAGAAGCTCCTGCAATCCAAGGGGCGCGAGCCGTCGGTGGAGGAGGTGGCGGAGGCTTCCGGCATCTCCGTGGACGAGGCCAAGCGGGTGATGAAGATCTCCAAGCACCCCATCAGCCTCGATCGTCCCATCGGGGATTCCGAGGACAGCTATTTCGGGGACTTCATCGAGGACGAGTCGGCCGAGAGCCCGGTCCAGGCCGCGGGGCACGAGATGCTGCGCGAGCGCATCAACGAGGTCCTGAACACCTTGACCTTCCGCGAGCGCGAGATCATCAAGCTGCGTTACGGGATCGGCGATGGCTACACCTACACCCTCGAAGAGGTGGGGCGCATCTTCCGCGTCACGCGCGAGCGTGTGCGCCAGATCGAGGCCAAGGCCGTGCGCAAGCTGCGCCACCCCGTCCGGGCTCGCCAACTCTCCTCATTCCTCGACGGACCGGCTCCGGAAGGGGCCGAGATGATGGACTTCGACGATTCGGAGGGGCTCATCTAACCCGCCGAGAGAGCGCACGGGCCTGCGGGGCCCCTCCCCGGCTCGGGTGGCGGCCCATCGCGGGCCGGAGCAGGCTCGCGGATTCCCGTTGGCTTTCCCAGGAGACGGTCCGATCTCGGGCTGGGAAGGAACACCCCTCCTTCGCTAGACTTGCGCGCCTTGCCTCCGGTGTCGGACGTGCGCCAGACCCTCCAGTGGCTGCTCGAGCTCCAGGAGCTCGACAAGGATTTGTTCCAGGTCCGAGACGAGCTGAAGCGTCTACCCGCCGAGCGCCACAGGCGTCAAGCTTCCATCGAGGTGCACCGCACCAAGCTGGCGGAAATCGACAAGAAGCTGTTCGACACGCGCTTGCGCATCAAGGAGATCGAGGACATGACCTCCGGCCAGCGCCAGCGACTGCGCAAGTTGGAGAACGAGGCCGCCGCGACGACCGACACCGCGCTCCTCGTCGCCTTCCAGCACGAGATACGGACGCTGCGGCGCGACATCGGAGAGGCGGACGAGGAAGGGATCGCCCTCGTCATGGAGGCCGAGCGTTTCACGAAGGAACGGAGCGAACTGCAAGCCGCCATCGCGGCCGAGCAGAAGATCTTCGAGGAGTACTCCGCAAACATCGCGGCCGAGATCCATCGCGCGGAGTCGCGCTGCGAGGGATTGAGCCAGGAACGGCGCAAGCGCATGAAGGGTGCGCTCGCCCCGGATGTCCTCACGCACTACGAGAAGCTGCTCGAGGCCCGCGAAGGACTGGCCATGGCCCTGCTCGACGGGCTCGTCTGCCAGGGCTGCTACGTGTCCGTGCCGAACAACGTTTACGTCAGGCTCGCGCGCGCTTCGGAGATCGTGCACTGCCCGAGCTGCGGCCGCATCCTCTACCTCCCGAGGGCGGGGTAGGCGGAGCAGGATCCCTGCTCCGTTCCGCGGAGCGCGAGTTCGGCTTCGAGGAGGTAGCGGATCCTGTTCTTGTGGACCTTCCAGCGCGGCGCGAGCAGTTCTCCGTCCGCGGCGTCGCCCGTGAGCCGGTGCAGGACCTGATCGCCGCCCAGTTGCTCGACGAAGTCGGCCAGCCAGACCACGTAGGTCTCGAGGTCGAGTGGGGTCACCCGCCCGGCCCGCCACCAGTGGGCGAGCACGGTCTTCTCGAGCACCATCATCTGGTGCACCTTGACTCCGCGCACGCCCGTCTCGCGCAGCACGCTCGCCGTGCGGCGCGCGCCTTCGCGCCCGTCGCCGGGCAAGCCGAGGATCGCGTGTCCGATCGCGTCGAGCCCCACGGCCTGGACGCGCGCGACGGCCGAGCGGAAATCGGCCACCGTGTGCAGTCGGTTGATCTCGAGCAACAGGCGGTCGTCGGCCACCTCGAGCCCGAGCTCCACCCACACGGCGACGCGCCGAGCGAGCTCCCCGAGCCGCGCGAGGGCCCAATCGGGCAGCGTATCGGGGCGTGTGGCGACGGACACGCAGACCACGGGATCTCCGAGGTGAGGCTCGAGCGCCGCTAGCATCTGCTGGAAGCGCTCCGGGTCGACGTAGGTGTTCGAGTAGGACTGGAAATAGGCGATCACCCCGGCCGCGGCGTTCCCCCGGCGCACGCGCGCGATTCCCCGCGCGAGCTGTTCGGCGACCTCGAGCCCACTGCGCAGTTCTCCGCTTCCCGATCCTTCGATGTCGCAGTAGACACAGCCTCCTCGCCCGCGCGTGCCGTCTCGATTGGGGCAGGTCGATCCCGCGTCCAGGGAGACGCGGCGTACGGGACGTCCGAACGTCTCGCGCAACCAGGGGGCGAGCGCTCGGTATCGACGGGGGCTCGTCATGCGAGCGCGGAGGTTAGCATACGCCGCGAACCGCCATGGAGATCCAGCCCATCGTCATCGGCACCGCGGGGCACATCGACCACGGGAAATCGACCTTGGTCCACGCTCTGACGGGCATCGATCCCGATCGCCTCAAGGAGGAGAAGGAGCGCGGGCTCACGATCGATCTCGGTTTCGCGCCCCTCGTCCTGCCGGACGGGAGACGCGTCGGCATGATCGACGTCCCGGGCCACGAGCGCTTCGTGCGCAACATGGTGGCCGGCGCTACCGGGATCGATCTGGTCGTCCTGGTCGTCGCCGCCGACGATGGCGTGATGCCCCAGACGCGCGAACACCTGCAGATCATGCAGCTCCTCGGGGTCTCGCGCGGCATCGTCGCGCTCACCAAGATCGACAAGACCGAGGAGGAGATGATCGAACTCGCCGAGGAAGACGTGCGTGAATGCGTACGCGGGACCTTTCTCGAGGGCGCGCCCCTGTTCCGCGTGTCGGCCAAGACCGGCGCGGGGATGGAGGCCTTCCGGGCCGCGCTGTTCGAGCTCGCCAGCGCAGCGGAGCCGCGGCCGGCCGACGGCATCTTCCGCATGCCCGTGCAACGCGTGTTCAAGAAGAGCGGCTTCGGCACGGTCGTCACGGGCGTGCCCCAGGCCGGCTCGGCGCGCGTGGGTGACGTGCTCGAGGTCCTGCCCGCGGCAGTGCGCGGCAAGGTGCGCGGACTCAATGCGTACATGGAGCGCACGGAGTGCATCCGTGCCGGACATTCCTCGGCCATCAACCTGGCCGACGTGGACCACGGGCTCGTGAAGCGCGGCGACGTCGTGGCGACGCCCGGCTTCTTCGTGCCGCAGCGCATGCTGGCGGCGCGCTTCGAGGCCCTGGGCGACGGATGGTCGGTGACGAATCGCATGCCCGTACGCCTGCACACCGGGACGCTGGACGTGCCCGGAGAGGTGATCCTGCTCGACAAGGAAGGAATCGGGCCGGGGGAAACCGGGCTCGTCCAGTTGCGGCTCCAGGATCCGGTCGTGTGCGCGCCGGGCGATCGCTTCATCCTGCGGCTCCTCTCGCCGGGGATCACCCTCGGCGGGGGCGTGATCCTCGAGGAGAGCCGTCATCGGCTGAAGCGCTTCAAGGACTTCGTGCTCGAGGGACTGGAGCGCCAGGAACGCAGCCTGACGTCGTCGAGTGCCCTGATCGAATCCGTGCTCCTGCGCCGCGACGAGGCCCTGGCGAGTACGGAGGACGTGGTCCGCGAGCTCAAGCGTCCGCGCGAAGAGACGCTCGGCCTGCTCGAGGGACTGGGAGCCAGCGGCCGCGTGCTCGCTCCACGGAGCGACCGTTGGATCCACGTCGACCGGTTGAACGAGGTCCGCGCGAAGTTGCGCTCCGCGATCGAGGCCTGGTTCGCGGTCCAGCCGCATCGGAGCCTGGTGGACGTGCTCGAGCTGCGTCGCCGGACGAGTTTCGATCCGTTGCTGCTCGCCGTCGCGCTCGACGCGGAAGAAGCCGCAGGGCGATTGGCGCAACTCTCCGGGGGGCGGGTGCGTCCGAAGGGACGGACGGCGAGGCTCTCTGCCGAGGCGGCGCGCGCTTCCTCCGCGGCACGCGAGCGCTACCGCGAGGCGCGCTTCCAGCCTCCGACGAGCGGCGAACTCGCCGCCTTCCTGGCGCTCTCCGACGAGGACGTGCGGCACGCACTGGAATCCCTGGTGGACGAGGGAGAGCTCGTCCACGTGGGAGGCGAGTTCTACCTCTCCGCGCGAGCCATGGAGGAGGCCCGCGCCGAGGTCGTGGCGAATTGCGAGCGCCACGGTCACCTCGAGATCCCGGAGCTGCGCGACAAGCTCGGGACCTCGCGCAAGTACCTGATCCCGCTGCTCGAGCACTTCGACGCACGTGGCATCACGATCCGCCAGGGGGCGAACCGGGTGCTGCGGCGCGGCGCGGCGAGCTGAAGCGCTCGCCGGGGAGAGGCACCAGCCCTTCCGCGAGTTCGAGCTCTATTACCAGGCGTTCGGCCGCGCCCAGGAGTTCGAAGGAGGCCGAGGAAAAGAGCGCCGCGGGCAAAGAGAGGATGCGGTGATCCCGGACCGCTCGCAGGTCGCGCAGTCCCTCGTTCTCGAGCAGGAAGGACGCCGAGGGCGCGTTGGTTTCCGGGGAGTCGCGGTCTCCGACGACGATGAGGTCGGGATCGAGAGCGAGCAGTCCCTCCAGGTCGAGGTCGGCGTGCCCTTCGAGTCCGGCCTCGCCCGCGGCATTCTCCATCCCGGCGAGTTCGAAGAGGATGTCCGCCGTCGTGCCGCGCCCGGCCACCGAGCCGCCCGTTCCCAGGTTGGTGTAGGAAAGGGCGCGCAATCCTCGCGAGGCGCCGGAGGATCGGCGCAGCCGCTCGCGCCGCGCCTGGAGCTCCGCCAGGAAGACCTGTGCCCGCTCCTCTTCTCCACTGACGTGCCCCAGGAGCTCGAGGGTCGCCAGCACGTCCGCCCAGGAAGTGGGGAGGGGAAGGACGAGGACCGGGATGCCGCGCGTGCGCACCCCGGCGAGCATCTCGGGGGTCTGCCAAGGGTGAGCGAGCACGAGATCGGGTTCGAGCGCGAGGATGAGCTCTCCGTCGAAGCCTTCGAATCGCGGCAGGGCCTTCCACGCCGGGTCGGAGGCGAGGGACGGGGAATAGGCATCGGCGGCCCTGGGGACGGCGACCACGCGGTCGGGCCCGAGGATCGCCGCGACGAAATCGACGAAGGCCGCGTTCCCCGGGAGGATGCGGCGAGGCGGACTCGCGATCTCGAGCGGGCCCGTGAGGCCCCCGGCGAGGCGCACGGGGAACCCCACGGTCGAAGTCACCTGCGGGAAGGTCTCCCCCCGTGGCTGGGCGCAGCCCGCGACGAGCGTCAGGGTGAGCGGGAGTGTCCAGAGGGAGCGCGCGGGGCGGACCACGTCGGGCGTTCTAAAGCGCCCTCGGGGTGCCTGTCAATGCGAGCGCGTCGGCGGGGGGCGGCCATTCTTTCCCGGAGACCGACTCGGGTCGAACCGGGGATTGCGCCGATAGGGGATGGGCCCCCGTCCCAGGGCTCCGACAGACGAAGACGAACTGCGAGTACTCCGGAGGTCGTTCGGCCCGGAAGGACGGTTCCGGGCGAAGCCTCTCTCAACGCGAATCGCCATGGCCGAAGAGACCCAGGACTTTCAGAAACCGCTTCAATACCCCCTGAATCCGGGCCCGGAGGAGGGCTCTCCGAGGACGAGGAATCGTCCGGCGGCCGGGGCTCGTCAGGCTTCGCCCGACGAGGTGTTCACGCAGGGGTTCCAGGGGAACGCGACTGCGGGTGATTTCCTCGGGCTCGACCTCGAGTTCATCGGGGCGACTGCGGAGAACGATCTCGACCTCGCAGAGCCGCCGCGCAGCGGCGAGGACTCGTCCGGGGGAACCGAAGCGGAGGATTTCGGCGCCGAAGAAGCGATGGACGTGCTCCCGGTGGACGAGGCCGGGACCGAAGGAGAGCTATCGGATCTTCCCTTCGAGGAGACGCCCGAATCGTTCGGGGACCTGGATCACGAGGAGAACCCTGCAGCCAGAGGAGGTTCGCGGAAGAAGCTCCTTCTCGGCGCTGGGGGGCTCGTGGCCGTCGGCGTCGCAGCCTACTTCTTCGTGCCTGGACTCGGTTCGAAGGATCTCGCGGTTCCGGGGGAGAGCCAGGTCGCCGAGCTTCAAAGCTCGAAGCGTCCCGCGCGTCCCGCTGGACTCGAGACGCCCGAGGCGAATCCGAGCGCTCCCGCGCCGAAGTCCCCCGCGCAACCCGTGGAAACCTACGTCGCCTCGACCAACCCTGCGCCGTCCTCCGCGGGGCCCGTGGATTCCACGCCCCTTCCCGAGGAAGGTGAGTCTCTGTCCCTCTTGAGCGGGCTCGGCGAGCTCTTCGGTGGAGCCCCCGATCCGGGAGCCGTCGATCCCTTGGCGGACGCCACGAGCGCCATCGCCTCGGTTCTCGGCGTGAGCGGATCGGCTCCGGCGAGCGCCGCGTACCCTGACTTCAGCCAGGGCTTCGAGTGGGTCTCGGAGGACATGCTGGACATGATCTGGCGCGGCACGGAGATCCCCATGGAGGCGATCGTCGCGCCGGCGCGGACCTTGATGCCTCGCGTGGGCATGGTGCGCCTGTTCATGAAGTCCGGGGAGGTCTTCGAAGGCCGGGTGTACGCCGTGGGCCAGAACCTGGTATGGCTGGAGACCGAGCCGGGCCGGATCGGCCTGGACGGCGGTTCCCTTGAGCGCTACGAGCACCTTGCCGTGGAGGCCTCGGTCGGAAGGGACGGGCTCGTTCCCATGGGGAACCTGGTGCGGGTCCGCGTTCCGGGAGGCGTCCTGGACGGCCGGATCCTCGCGCAGGAGGGCTCCACGATGACCGTCGTTCTCGATTCCGGTGCCAAGATCACCGTAGAGGACGCGGCCGTGGAGCCGCTCCAGACGAGCCGGGCGAAGGTCGTCAAGCGCTGACCGCGGCTCCCCGGGAGGAGCGACGATCGCGAGGTCTTCAGGTTTGACGGGTGTACTGCCCGTACCTAGGCTTTCCGCCCCTTCGTCGGGGTGTGGCTCAGCTTGGTAGAGCGCTTGGTTCGGGACCAAGAGGCCGCTGGTTCAAATCCAGTCACCCCGACCCCGACCGCCGACGTGATGCAGGACTTCAAGCGCGAGTTCATCGAGTTCCTCGTGAGCTGCGGCGTCCTGCGATTCGGCGACTTCGTGACCAAGAGCGGTCGGCGCACGCCTTATTTCATCGACACGGGACGCTACCGCTCCGGGGAAGAGATCGACCGGCTCGCTCGAGCCTACGCGCGTGCGATCGTGGAACGGCCGGCGCTCGAATTCGACGTCCTCTTCGGGCCGGCCTACAAGGGCATTCCCCTGGTCGTCGCGACCGCCCTCGTCCTCTGGCGCGAGCACGGGCGCAAGGTCGGTTTCTGCTTCAACCGCAAGGAAGCCAAGGATCACGGAGAGGGAGGCCTCTTCGTGGGGCACGATCTCACCGACGGGGACCGCGTGCTCCTCGTCGAGGACGTCACGACCGCGGGGACGTCGATCCGCGAGACCGTGCCCCTTCTGCGCGCCAAGGCGAAGATCGAGCTCGCAGGACTGCTCGTGTCCGTGGATCGGATGGAGCGCGGCCGGGGAGAGAAGAGCGCCCTCGACGAGCTCTCCGAGGAATTCAAGATGCCCGCCTTCTCCATCGTCGACCTGGACGAGATCGTCGAGCATCTGTCGCATCGTCGCATCGAAGGTCGGGTGATCCTCGACGAGGCCATGCTCGGGCGGATCCGTGCCTACCGTTGCGAATACGGGCCGAGGATCCACGGCCCTTCCACCGGGAGCCTTCCCCAGGTCCGGTAGGGGGTCGATTCGGCCTCCCCGAAGGAAACCTCCTTTCCCCTTTGCCTGGAAGGCCTGGATCGGGCATTCTCGTCTTCAGTCCCGGTTCGCCCCCCCACGGGGGTTTTCGGCCTTCCAGGCCGGACTCGATCCGGGTGAGGGCGCTTGCCCCTCCCGCCTCCTCGGCCACCGGCCGAGGCCACCACGCGACGTTCGATTCTTCAGTTCGAACGAGGAGGCGCCTTTTGGGGAATCCTTCACGATTCGCAGAGCGTCCGCACGAGGAAGAGACTTGAGTTCCAAGAAGACATCGAACTGGTCGAGAGCCTCCGATTCCGAGAGTCTGCCCTTCGGTGCGGGCGCGGTGGACCTGCCCCCCGCACTCGAGGTCCCCTCCACGGTCGAAGGTCCGCGAGAGGACCCCGGCCCGCCGGCCCAGGAGGGCCGCGCGGGGCCGAGGGGAGGGACCTGGAAGGGCCCAGCGACGGCGGCTCCCCGCACTCCGAGCGAGCCGGCCCCCACGACCAACGAACGACTCCAGCCCAGGCCGGGTGACGACCGCGACCGTCCCCAGGGAGGGGAGCTCTCCGGGCGGGCCGCTCGCCGGCGCCGCTGGCAGGAGAGGCGTCGCCGCCGTCGTCGCGAACATCGCGACGGGGACGGGCCCGCCCAGGGCGTCGCCGCGCCGAGCAAAGAGGGGGAAGAACATCGCCCTCCCGCTCCGACGGCGCCCCAGGAAGTCGAGGGGATGCTCGTCCTGGAGACGGCGAACCACGGACACTTGCGCATGAAGGCGAACGACTTCCTCCCTTCCCGGCAGGACGTGTACGTTCCGCCCTGGCTGATCCAGAAGCTGTCGCTGCGCGAGGGCTCGATCCTCCGCGGCCGGACGCGCCGCAGCCAAGGTCGCTTCAAGTGGGAGATCCACGAAGTCCTGTCGGTGGACGGTCGCGATCCGCGGGAGGTGCGCGACCTGCCCTGGTTCAAGCGCCTCACGACGATCGATCCCGACTTCCACTACGCGCTCGGGGATGGAAGCGGCGAGGTCTCGCTCAAGGTCGTCGACCTCTTGTGTCCGATCGGCCGCGGGCAGCGCGGCCTGATCGTGGCGCCTCCAAGGTCCGGCAAGACCATCCTGCTGCAGCAGATCGCCAAGGCCTTCGAGAAGGTCTATCCCGACGTGCACCTCGTGGTGCTCCTGGTCGACGAGCGACCCGAGGAAGCCACCGAGTGGAAGCGCATCGTGCAGCACGGCGAGGTCTTCGTGAGCACGAACGACGAGATGGCCAAGAAGCACGTCGAGCTCACCGAGGGCGTGTGGGCGCGAGTCAAGCGGCGCGTCGAACTCGGCGAGGACGTGGTGCTCCTGCTCGATTCGATCACGCGCCTCGGCCGCGCCTACAACCACGTCCGCGGGGACAGCGGTCGAACGATGTCCGGTGGACTCGACACCCGCGCGCTGGAGGGACCCAAGCAGTTCTTCGGCTCGGCGCGCAACACCGAGACCGCGGGCTCGCTCACGATCCTCGGCACGACGCTGGTCGAAACCGGCAGTCGCATGGACCAGGTGATCTTCGAGGAGTTCAAGGGTACGGGGAACATGGAGCTCGTGCTCGCCCGGCGCCTGGCGGATCGCCGCATCTTCCCGGCGATCGACGTCGAGAAGACAGGCACTCGCAAGGAGGAGAAGCTCCATTCCAGCCGCCGCCTGAAGCGCGTGAACACGCTGCGGCGGGTGCTCCTGCGCATGCACTGGGCGGAGGCGATGGAGTTGCTCGTCTCGAAGCTCGAGGAGGTCGAGAAGATCGACGACTTCCTGGAGCGTTTCGAGGTCGACCCCGACGCGTAACGCGTCCCCCCTCGAGTGCTAGGGATCGCTCGATGATCGCAGTCGAGGCCCTCGTCAAGCGTTACGGCGAGACGGCCGCCGTCGACGGCGCTTCCTTCCGGATCTCGGCCGGGGAAGTGGTAGGACTGCTCGGGCAGAACGGCGCCGGCAAGTCCACGACCATGCGCATCCTGGTCGGCTTCCTGCGGCCGGACGCGGGGCGCGTCGAAGTGGCCGGTCGGCCCGTCGATCCGGACGATCCGGAGTCGAGGCGTGCGATCGGCTACCTCCCCGAGACGATGCCGCTCTATCCGCGCATGCGGGTCGCCGAAGCCCTCGACTTCGTGGCGCGCCTGCGGGGACTCCCGGCGGCCGCGCGTGCGAGCGCGCTCGAGCGCGTGCTCGCCGACTGCGACCTCGGCGGATGGGAGGAGCGCCGGATCGCATCGCTCTCGAAGGGCTATCGCCAGCGCGTCGGGCTCGCCCAGGCCCTGATCGGCGACCCCGCGGTGCTCGTGCTCGACGAGCCGACGAGCGGGCTCGATCCCGCGGAGGTCGGCCGCATCCGCGCGCTCGTGCGCGCGCTCGCGCGCGAGAAGACGATCCTGCTCTCGACGCACGTCTTGCCGGAGGTCCAGGAGCTGTGTCCGCGGGTGATCATCCTCGCCGGAGGTCGCGTGGTGGCCGATGGCTCCACCGTGGCGCTCTCCGAGCGCGAAGCGGCGGGGCTCTTCGTCGTGGTCGGAGGGGTGCGCTCGGCCGAGGAGGGTCTCGGCATCCTCTCGGGCGTGGAGGGCGTGCGTTCGGCGCGCTCGCTCGGTCTCGACGGAGCGGGGCGCATGCGGGTCTCGCTCACGGTCGAGCACCGCTTCGAGTGCGCCACGCGCGTGGCCGAGGCGGTGCTGCGCGCCGGCCTCCCCTTGTACGAGCTCCGCCACGAGATCCCTAGCCTCGAGCGCGTGTTCTTGACCCTGACGGAAGGGCGTCCCCCGAGCGAGGGAGGGCCGCGGGCGTGAAGGGGACCCTGGCGATCCTGCGCCGCGAACTCCTCGAGCGCCTGCGCTCGAGCGCGACCGGGGTGCTCTGCGTGCTCGCCGTGGGCGGCCTCTTGGCGCTCTTCTTCTTCATCGGTTTCCCGATCGGGGACCTGCGCCTGGCGGGTTTCTGGAGCGCGCGCGTCGCCTCGCTCGACGTGCTCTTCGCCTGGCTGCCGCTCTTCTACGCGCTCCTCGCGCCGGCGCTCACCATGGGCGCCTGGGCGGAGGAACTGCGCTCGGGACGAGTGGAGATGCTCTTCGCGCAGCCCGTTCCCCTGCGTTCCTTCGTGCTGGGGAAGTTCCTCGCCGCGTGGAGCCTGCTCGTCGGCATCAGCCTGGTCGCCGTCCTGCCGCTCGCCTTCGTCGTCGCCTCGATCGGTCCCCTGGACTGGGGCCAGGTGATCGGCGGCCTGATCGGCGGCGCCGGGCTCGCCGCGGCCTCGACGGCCATCGGACTGTGCGCCTCGGCCCTCGGCCAGGAGGAGCTCGTCTCCTTCCTGGTGTCCGCCTTCCTGTTGGTGGGCCTGTGGAGCACGTCGCTCTTCGTACGCGTCCTTCCCGGCGGGCTGGCCGAGGTCGCCTGGTACGCGAGTCCGTCGCTGCACTTCCTCGAGAGCGGCGCGCGCGGAATCTTCGACGCGCGCGATCTCGTCTACCAGGGCCTGCTCGTGGCCGCGGGACTCCTCCTCAACCTCGTGGCCCTGGAAGGGAGACGCTACGACTGACGTGACGCAAGCGCATCTCCCCCGTTCCGTCCACAGGCGGAACGCCCTCTTGACGGCGTTCCTGCTCGCGGTCGCGCTCGTGCTCGGCAATCGCCTCGCGCGCGAGCACGTCGATCTGTGCCTCGATCTCTCGGAGGAGCGACTGTCCGAACCGAGTCCCGTCGCGCGCAAGATGCTCGCCGAGCTCGCCGATCCGCTCCAGGTTCGGGCCTTCTTCACCGGGAAGCCCAGGCTGGGCGTGGTGCAGATCGCCAAGCGCCGTCTGGTGGAGGCGCTCGAGGGCCTCGCGCGCATCGGGGCCGGGCGGGTCGAGCTGGAATTCCTCGATCCGAACGGATCGTCCGAAGCGCGCGAGGAAGCCCGAGCGCTGGGGATCGCGCCGGTCCCGGTCCAGGGGGTCCAGGGCACCTCCGAGGTCTCCCAGGAGACCTGGTTCGGACTCGCCCTGCGTTACCGGGGCCGCGAGGAGGTCCTCTCCTTCGTGCTGCCGCAGACCTTCGAGTCCAGCGTGCTCGCCGCCCTGTGGAGGCTCACGCGCGAGGCCGAGCCGACGCTCGGGTTCCTCTCCGGACGCGGGGACGGGAGCGGCGACGAGTTCCTCGGGATCCGCAAGGAGCTGGAGCCGGACTACCGCGTGCGCGAGGTCCTGGACCTGGCCCTCGGCGGTCCGATCCCCGACGACGTCGCGCTCCTGATCGTCGCCGGACCGCGCGAGCTCCACCCGCGCGCCGTCTTCGCCATCGACCAGTTCCTGCAGCGCGGCGGGCGCGCGCTCTTCCTGATCGATCGCGTGCGGGTCGATCTCGTGCGCCAGGAGATCGAGAGGATCGACACCGGGCTCGAGGGCGCGCTCGAGGGCTGGGGCGTCCTCCCCGGCGAGCCCCTGGTCTTCGACCTCGAGCGCTCGAACCGGATCACGACCCACGAGACGATCCAGGTCGGGGGCGAGACGATCACGGGCGGCGAAGCGCGGATTCCCTACCCGTTCTGGCCGAACGTCGGGGCCGATGGGATGGACGCGTCGAACCCCGTGACCGCGCGGGTCGAGGGCGCGGACCTCTTCTGGGCCGGGTCCCTCGACTCTCCAGCGCCGGAAGGGCTCGAGAAGGTCGAGCTCCTGCGGAGCTCGTCCGCCACGTGGCTCGTGGAGGCGGAGGGAGCCACGGATCTCGACCCGCGCTCGATGCGTGCGCGCGCGACCGCCCTCCAGGCCGGCGGGGGCGGAAAGTCCCGGGCCCTCGCCGGGGTCGTGAGCGGCCGCTTCCCTTCGCCGTTCGAATCGGGCGCCCCCGCCCCGCTCGATCCGATCCAGGAGGCGATCGATCGCTCGCGGGGGACGGGAGCGCCCAGGGGATCGGTCGGGACGGAGGAGGCGGTCCTGAGCCGCGCCGCTTCGACCCAGATCGTGGTGGTCGGGGACGCCGACTGGGTAGCGAACGAGAAGTTCCTGACCCCACGGAACCGCGAGCTCTTCCTGGGGCTCGTCGATTGGCTCGCCCTGGAGGACGATCTCCTCGCGCTGCGCACGCGCATGCCGAAGACTCGCGCGATCCAGGACTTCCTGGAGCAGGAGCGGCGAGCGCTGGGGCTCCTCGGGCCGCGGGCCGAAGGCGCGGGCGACACGAACGCGATCGCGCGCCTGGAGGAGACGGCGGAAGCCCGGGCCGCGACTCGGCGCTGGCGCAGCATGGCGCTCGCCTTCGCCGGTTCGCTCCTCGGCGCCCTCGGGCTCGCGCTCGGCCTGCGCCTGGCCCTCCTGCGCGGGCCGCGCGCACTCCGCGGCCGGGGGAGCGCATGAGACTCGCGCAGCGGAACGTCGTGCTCCTGGTGATCGTGGCTCTGCTCCTGCTCCTGACCTTGCTGGAGCGGGGCTCGGCGCCCGCGCTCCGCGAGTCGCGCGCCTGGCTCGCGGATCTCGTGCCCGCGAAGGTGCATTCGATTCGCCTGGAATGCGGAGCGTCGCGGCTCGAGCTCGTGCGCGCCGGTGCCGCCTGGGTCGTTCCGACGCGCGGGCGCTTCCCGGCCGACGGGCGGGTGGTCGACGAGTTCTTGCTGCGGCTCGCCTCGATCCGCGAAACCGAGCGGATCTCGACCGACCCCTCGATGCACGGGCGCCTGGGGGTCGGCGAGAACGCCACGCGCGTCCATCTGCTCGCCGAGGGCGGCGCGACGCTCGCCGACCTCTGCATCGGAAGCGCCAGCGAGTCGCGGAGTGGAGCCTCCTTGCGGCGCGCGCAGGAGGACGAGGTCTTCCGGCTGGCGACGCTCGCGGTGCCCGACTGCGCGCCCGCAGGCTGGCTCGAGGCGCGCCTCGCCGACTTCGCTCCGTCCGAGGTGCGGCGCTTCCGCGGCAGCGTCGGAGGCGAAGGATTCCAGCTCGTGCGCTTGCCGGACGGGCGTTGGCAGGGCGAGGAGAGCGCGCGCCTCCTGCCCGCGGCGCGCGTGGATCCCGTGCTGCTCGTGGCCTCGAACCTGTTCCTCGAGGACCTGCGGGACGTCGCTCCCGCGGACGCGGGGCTCGTGCCCCCGGCCGCGTCGATCGAGCTCGAGTTCGAGCGGTTCCCGGCGCTCGGGGTCGAACTCGGCGGGACGCTCGCGGGAGGCGGGCGCGCAGCGCGGCGTACCGATTGGAAGGAGCCCTGGGTGGTCGATCTCCCGCGGCGCGTGGCGGAGCGCGTCGAAGCCGGACTGCGACAGGTGCTCGCCGACCTCGGGACCCCTGCGACGGGCGGCGAGCACTAGCCCGGGCGGCGGGCGAAGTGCTGGAACAGGGCCAGCGCCGTGAAGCCGTCCTGGAAATCGCCGCGCACGAGCCGCTCCCGCACTTCTCCGGGCGGAAGGACGTGGACGCTCATGCGCTCGGTCGGATCGGGGTTCGGGCTCCGGACGCGCGCGCAGGACCGGGCGACGAAGACGTGCGCATAGTGCGGGCTGATGCCGTTGACGGGATAGAACCCGGCCAGGGATTCGAAGCGCGCGGCGCGATGGCCGGTCTCCTCGAGCAGCTCGCGCTGCGCGGCCGCGAGCGGCGGCTCGCCCGGGTTCACGCGGCCCGCGGGGACCTCCCAGTGGGAGCGCCCGTGGGGATAGCGGTACTGCCAGAGCATCACGATCGAGCCGTCGGCGAGTTCGGGCACGATGCAGACCGCCTCCGAGACCTCGAAGACGTGGTAGTCCTGGAGCGTCCCGTCCGCGAGGCGCACGCGGTCCTTGCGCAGGCCACACCAGCGCGAATCGTAGATGCGTTCCGAGGACTCGCGGGGGAAGGGGGCGAAGGGCGGGGGATCGGCCGGGATCCCGCTCATGGCCAGAGCTCGCGCCAGTCGGGGCGCGGGCGCTCTTCCCCGCGCGCCAGGGCCGCGAGCGCCTGCGGGGAAACGCGCAGCTCCTCGAGCGCCGTCTCCGAGAGCACGCGGCCGGCGGCTTCCACGATCGAGTCCTTGTCGAGGTGCTGGTAGCGGAAGACCTCGGAGGGCCGGCCGGACTTGGAGAACTTTCGCACGGCGAGCGTGATCTGCTTCACGCCCACGATCGAGCCGATGTTGTCGAGGAGGCCGGCCTCTCCGTCGCACACCGCCACCACGGGGACGCGCCGTCCCGCGAGCGTCACGAGCTCGGCGTGCGTGGCCGGCGAAACGGGAACGGCGTAGAGGTCGCCGTCGATGGCCAGGTTCTCGCGCAAGTGCCGGTATTCGTCGGCTGCCCCCAGGGTCCCGAGCAGGAGCTCGGGCGAGGTCACGACGATCACGTTGGCGAAGATCCCGCGTTCGCGCAGGGTGTGCGCGGCCTCGACCGCCTCGCTGGTCGGAGATCCCATGGCGAAGACGTGGACGACGTTGTCGCCGGGCTCGTATCCCTCGCGGCCGCGCCCGTCGAGCAGATAGTAGGCGCCGCGCAGACAGTCCGCGCGCACCGCTTCCAGGATCGCTTCGTCGCTCTGCCCTTGATGCCGCATGTGCGGACGCAGGCAGTCGAGCAGGAGCTTTTGCGGCAGGGCACGTGTGACGGCGCGTACGAGCACGCCGCGCCGGTCCTCGTTCTCGTCGAGCATGTGGCGGCGGATCGCGTCGGAGAGGATCCAGTCCATCTCGAGCGCGAAGCAGGGCTCCCAGGTGATCAGGTTGGGGATCTGGATGTCCGACTTCCAGCTGTGCTGCGCGCCCTCCGGCGAGAGCGTCACCCCGCTCGGCGTGCCGATGATCACGAACTCCGAGCCCCAGTACAGGTTGTAGTAGAGCTGGTCGAGCGCGCGTTTGATGAAGAAGTCGTAGACGGTCATGATCGGGAAGCACGGGTAGCCCGTGTAGTGGGCCATCTTCCCGAAGGCGCCGGCGGCCGACATGCAGTTCGCCTCGGCGATCTCGAAGCGGATGTGCCGCGTCCAGGGATCCGAGTGCGACATGAGCTCCGGGTGGCGTGCCTTGAACTCGGTCGGCTGGTGGACGTGCCCGGAGCCCGGCCCGTAGACGCGCCGGTCGAGGACGGGCGCGATGTTCGTGCTGGTTCCGACGTCGGGGGACATGGTCAGCACGAACTTGGCCACGGACGCCCAGCGCAGTTCGTCTCCGCTCAGAGGCTTCTTCTGGGCCGCGCCGACGCCCGGGCCGCCCTCGTCGTGGGTCGAGATGCGCACGAGCTTGGCGGCGATCTGGCCCCACATCCACTGCGTGTGCACCAGCGGGTAGAGCGACAGGTCGATGGAGAGCGACGTGGGCAGCCCGCCGGCTTCCTCCACGGCGCGCCGCGCCTGGGCGCGCTTCTCGCGCCGGGAGCGGCGGTTCTTGGCGATGCGGTCGCGGAAGCGCTCGCCGCGCAGGCGCAGGTAGGCCGCTTCCTCGCTGTCGGCGGGGAAATGGGCGTAGGGGTCCGCCGGCGCGAGTCCCGTGCGTTCGAGCAACGCGTGCACCTCGCTCTCTTCCGGGAGCGAACTGTGGTTCGAGGGATCGGCGAAGCACTCGAGCCCGAAGCCCTTGATCGTGTGGGCAACGATCAGGCAGGGCTGTGCGGGGTCCTGCTTCGCCTGCTGCAGGGCGTCGATCATCTTCCCTATGTCGTGCCCGCCGACGTCGGTGAAGACGCGCAGCAGCTCCTCGTCCTCGAGCTCCTTGCAGAACTCGCTGGCGCGCCTGGAGTGCTGCTTGACCAGCGTACGGATCAGGAAGGCGTCGCGCTTGAAGAGCGCGAGCTGGTACTCGTAGTCGGAGAGCGTGGTCTCGAGCAGCTCCTGCATCGCGTGGCCACCGGGGCGGGCGAAGACTTGGTCGCGGAACGCTCCGTGCCGGACTTGGATCACCCTCCAGCCGTTCGCCTCGGCGGTCTTCTGGATGCGGTCGCAGTCCCGCGAGTGCAGGCCCTTCTCGTTCGGGATGCGAGTGCCGTCCAGGTTCTGGCGGTTGTAGTCGATGATCCAGGTGACGTTGCCGAGCAGCCGTTCGGCCGCGTCCGGCATGGCTTCGAGCAGCGAGCCCTCGCGGAACTCCGAGTCGCCGATCAGGGACCAGAAATGGGCGTTCTTCGGGACGTCCCGGCCGTGGTCGGCCATGTAGCGCTGCGCGAGCGCCAGGTACACGGAGACGACCGGCGGGATGCCGACCGATCCCGAGGGCAGGAAGTGGAAGGAGTCGGGGTCGCTGCGCGCGTGGTAGCTCTGGAACACGACCTCGGCGCCGGGGGCGGGGAACTTGCGCAGGCGGTGCATGACCGCCTCGGCCTCCTCGTCCGTGAGCCAGCTGCCGTCCTCGCGCCCGAAGAGGCGCAGGAGGTGATGGAAGGCGTGGTCCATCGGCGCCGCGTGTGGCTTGCAGCACACGTAGTCGTCGGGCTCGCGCACGGCGAGGTGCAGGGCGCCGAGGATGTGCAGCGAGCTGGCGCAGGCGGAGGGGTGTCCGCCGATCTTGGGGTCGCCGGGCTCCTTGTCGGGCCGGTGGTTCGCCTCCCAGATCATGTGCAACATCTGGGCGAAGGCGCGCTCGGCGATGCGCGCGAGCAGCGCGGGGTCGGCGGAGGTCATCGTCGCGGTGGAGGTCATCGTCTCTTCCGGGCTCGGGTCTGGAACCGCGAATCGTAGCCTACGCGCAGGGACGAGCCCAGGGGGACGACACGCGCTAGACGAGGACCCCGGGGAGGTACTGGATGACGTTGTCCGCGGCCGTCTTCTTCAGCGTGTCGAGCGTGGCGTTCGCGAAGCGCTGTCTCAGCGCTTCCTTGTCCGTCGACCCCAGGGGCTTGCGTTGGTTCCAGTAGTTGGTCGCCGTGTAGGCGGCGAAGTCGCGCTTGGCGTCCTTCGCCGGCGCATAGACGCGACAGAAGACCTCCTGCGTGCGCACGAGCACGTTGCACAGGCGTTCCCACGTCCGCCGCTCCGGCCCCAGGGCAGGCGCGAGGGGTGCCGAGGGATCCGCCGCGAGCAGGGCGAACTCGGCGAAGAGGAAGTAGTAACCACTCGAGGGCTCGCAGGCCCAGGCACCGCTCTTGGGCAGGTAGAGCCCGAGCTCGCCATTGGCGAACATCTCGTAGGCGCGCTCGAAGCGCTGCAAGCCCTCCGGGGAGTCGAGCGCGAAGTGCTTGCGGATGATCGTGAGCTGCAGGTCGGAAAGGGTCACCCAGTAGGGGACATCGTCCGGTCGCAGCAGCGGGGCCAGCGGAGAGAGAGGCTGCCCCTTCTTCCTCCTTTGGCCGCGCTCGATCAGCCTCTGCCTGAGGAGGTCCATGGCGCGGTTGATCGCGCCGATGCGGGTTTCCCGCTCGATCATGCTCGGGATCTGGAGCGGGATCAGGTCAGGGTGGGACTGGCGGTCGAGCTCCCAGAAGTAGCTCCGGAAGGCGTGCAGATCCTCCAGAGCCAGCGCAACCTCCTGGTCGAAGGCCAGCGGATCCAGGATCTCCTCGCGCAAGAATTCCGTGCGGTCGGGGTGCTCTGCGACGAGACGAGGACGCCCATCTTCCTCGGCCATGGTGTGGACGAGGAACTTCTTCTTGGACCGGTCGTGATGGATCGTCTTGACGATCTCCACGGCTTCGATCGCGGTCTCGACGGTGAGCTTCTTGCTGCGGGGGATCCTGGTGAAACGCAAGCGCAGGACGTTGCTCGGGAGGCTGAACTCCTGCGTCGGGGATTCGAGGACCACGTCGACGCCCACGGTCTTCGCGCGCAGGATGGTGCGCGGCTTGCCCCGCGTCAGATTGAAGACGAGGTAGAGCTCGTCGCCCTTCTCGAGCTTGGAGGGGATCTCGATGGTGGTGTTCATGGTCTGGCGCCCGGCGACTACTTCTTCTGTACGGCGAGATAGAACTGGGCCCGGAGCCAGCGGCTGCTGCCTCCCCCGTCCGTGACCTGCATGTCCGCGAAGAGCCTTGCGGTCCCACCGCCGACGACGCTCACGATCGGGAAGGCGAAACCGAAGTCTCCCCCTCCCGCCTGCTCCCAGCGCTCGTTCTTCCAGACGTGACCCTGCCAGTCCGGGGTGGACATGATGTTGTAGCCGTGCGGGAAGTGATCGTTGACCACGGCCTGTGCGACCGCCAGGCAGCCCGCCAGGTCACCTGTGTTGGCCATGTAGTCCCCCGTGCCTGCCGCGATGTGGTCGAGCGAGCTCGGGAGCACGACGACGGGGAAGCTGGATGCGCTGCCCGACTGGGGGATGGTGAGCGTGACCGATTGGTCGCGCCCGGACATGCTTGCGACGATCTTGGCGGTGACTGCAACGACCATGGGGGGCCTTTCGAGTTCGAGTTGCTGGGGTGAAGCGCTCTTTGCGCAGCTTGGGTTCGGGGGGGCGGGGCGTCTAGGAAGTCGCCCCGGAGAGGTGGGTACCGATCTGGTGGCACGACTGCGCGGAGAGCTCGGGATAGCCCATCGCGGAGTAGGTCGCCTTGAGGTCGTCGAACCGGCCCTGGGTCCAGTTCACCCTCTTCGCCTGGTCGAAGTTGCAGGCGTTGAAGTCGTCGAAGTCGTGCCGTCCCGCGGAGGCGGGGGCATAGACGTCGACGAAGATCTCCCGGGTGGCGATCAGGATCGGGGCGAGCCGCTTCCAAGCCTCCGGATCGACGCCACTGTCGGCGCAGAGCAGAGCGAGTTCTCCGAAGAGGAAGAAGAATCCGGTCGAAGGCTGGCACGAATAGGCGTGACTCGCGAGGCGGACGCGCAGGTCGCCGCTCGCGAATCTCACGAAGGCCTCCCAGACGGGGGTCAAGTCGTCGTGCTCAGGATCCTCGATGCCCAGGTGTTCTCGGACGAGCTGCAGCTTCATGGCCGAGATCTTGCCCAGGTATCCGCTACGGATGTCGGGGATCGATCCGAGGGTCGCGGGAGGCTGCCCGCCGCCGGCGTGGATGTCCCTGCGCCTCAGGACTCGTTCCTTCAGCTCCCGCATGACTTCGTCGACGGCGACCTTGGACTGGCGTACCTCGTCAAAGGTCCAGGAACCGATGCGCAGGTCGAGCAGCTTGGAATGGCTGCTCTTGTCGAGCTCCAAGAAATACCGGCGATACATCGCGGCCTCGGGGTCTCGCGACAGAGCGCCCTCGTACTCGGCCACGTAGGAGGCAGCATCGAGAAACGTGCTCCCTCCCACGGAGACCTGCTGGAACCTGCCCGAGCGCCCGGGGCACATGTCCGCCGGATCGGCGTAGATCTCGGCGTAGTCCGCATTCTCGAAGACGACCTTGACGAGCTGGGCGGGCTCCACATCGCTGAGGATCCGCACGCCACCCTGGGAAAAAGGGATCGACGTCGCGCGGGGTGCGGGGATGCGCAGCCGCAAGGTGTTGGGCTCGAGCTGTTCGTCGGCGGAGGGCGGGGCGAACTCGACGCCGTCCGGCAGGTCCCCCTCCTCGACGCCGTGGAGCTTTGCGCGCGTCAGATTGAAGACGAGCAGGACCTCCTCCGTCGAAGGGGGGATCGGGGGGAAGCTGGGTCGGCGTCTCGAAGAGTCGGTCCGGGCGAGCGGTCATGAACGAGACTCACCGGTTCTGGACGACGAGGAAGTATCGGACCTCGAGGGTCTGCTGCTGGGTTCCCTTCATGACCAGGAGCGTCCGCGTCGCCGGGATGTACTTCTGCTGAACCGTATCGTAATCCAGCAACTCGAAGGCGTGCCCGAATCCTCCGGGGATCGTCGCGGTCTTGACCCACCGATTCTCGACCCAGGCATGCCCTTCGAGGACCGGATCCTGCTGATCCTTGATGGTCCATGCCCCTGGGACGCCCTGATTGACGAGGCCCTTGGCTCTCCGCCAGCCATCGGCAGCACTGGACGAATCGACGGTCGTGGGGCCTTCCAAGGCGAGGAAGTGACGCATCCCACCGAACGGATTCAGCGCGGCATGCTGCTCGTTCGCCTGGCTGTTCGCGGCGATCTCGGCGGGGGCGCTCCCGCCGGTGATCCTGACGACGATCCGGATCTCTGCATTGACCATGAAAGCGATACCTCTCCTTCGAAGGACGGCGGGAGGGACATGACTACGGCGAAGAGCTCTTGGCGCAGCGGAAGCCGAGGTGCCAGAGGTCGTAGAGTTCGCCGAGCCCCTGGTAGGCGTGCTCGTGCATGGGTTGGTGGTAGGCCAGCGCGTCCCAGGCCCCGCCCATGTACAGGCGGTCGAGGTAGCGCGGAATGCCGAGCCGTCCGTCATCGAGCGGGTCGAGTGCCAGGCTCTCCGTGAACTCGAGGACGTTGCCGAAGACGTTGTAGACGCCCTCGGGCGTCCTCGCGTCCGGATGGCTCCGCACGGGATCGGCGGAGTGCAGGTAGAGGGGCCAGATCGCCTCTTCCGTGCCTTCGTCCATGTGCATCGGCTCATGGACGTTCCCGCGCACGGGCTCGTCGGGATCGTCCAGGACGTAGGGTAGCGGCCGTCCTTCGGCTCCGCCCGCCATGCGATGCCACTCCGCGGCGACGAGCAAACGCTTGCCGGCCCACGTGGCGTACGCCACGCAATCCTCCCAGAACACCCCGACCACCGGGAGATCGCCGTAGTCTCCCAGGAAGGCGTCGAGATCCGCCACGAACTTCCAGTAGGTCGGCTGCGGATGTCCCGTCGCCTGCATGAAGCGGTGGTACTCTGCGTTCGAGACCTCGGTGGGGTCCACGTAGAACGGCTCGAGCTCCACGGTCCTGCCCCGGAAGGCCATCGCGCCGCCGAAGTCTCCCCAGATGTAGGGACCTCCTTCGATGAGGATCATGCCGTCCGTGACCCGCTCCTCGTCCGCGCGCCGCACCGTGTGGAGCGCGACCTCCATCGCCGAGGGACCCGGCGCATAGGGGATCTCCCGGAATCCCCCGGCGTCGAACACCACGACCACGCGATAGTAGCCCGGCGTCACGGGTGCGCGGGAGAGCGGAGTCCTGCCCAGGAAGCGTTTTTCCTTGGGACAGGTGGTGAGCACGTCGATCTCGCTCAGGTACACGCTGGCCGGGAGCGGACGGTGGGCCGAGTCCAGGGCCTCCACGCTGAGCGTCGGTAGCGCCGACTCGACCCGGCCGGACTGCTGCAGCTCCGCGTCGTCCGGGAAGAGATAGGCGAGTTGCAGGAGCTTCTGCAGACCCTGGAGCCGGCGATACTCTCGTGCGCCCTCGGCTTGCATCGGATCTCGCGCGTAGGCGAGGTCGGTCTGCGCTTGGCCGAAGAGGGTCTCGCGCAGCTGCGCCATCCCGAGCTCGAACCGCCGCGCGGGGTCTCCCGGCGCAGAGGGAGTGTATCCCTCGGTGCGCAGTCCCTGGAGAGTGCCGCGCAGTTCCTGCAGGCGGTTCAAGGGAAAATCACGCAGCGGCCCCTCGGCGAGCGCACTGTCCAGGGCCGCGAGGTGCGCGCCGATCCTCTGGGAACGCGCGTGGGAATTGGCGAAGCGGAAGCCCAGCGCCAGGGCGACGAGCGCGATCCCGGTCCCTGCGAGGATGCGAGCATTGCGGCGAGCGAAGCGTCCCGCGATCTGCATGGGCGAGGGCGGGCGCGCATGGATCGCCTGATGCGACAGGAAGCGCTCCAGGTCGTCGCGCAGCTCGCCGGCCGAGGCGTAGCGATCCTTCAGCTCCTTGGCCATCGCCGTGAGGCACAGGGTCTCGAGGTCGCGCGGGACGCGCGGGTTCAGGCGGCGCACTCGCGAGGGCTCGCTCTGCATGATCTTGGTCAGGATCTCCTGCGAGGTCTTGCCCTCGAACGGACGCTTGAGCGTCAGGAGCTCGTACATCACGACGCCGAGCGAGTAGACGTCCGTGCGATGGTCGACCTGGTGGATCTTGGCGCGCGCCTGCTCGGGGCTCATGTAGTGGGGCGTTCCCGCCAGGTCTCCCGAGCGCGTGATCGTGCCCTGGGCCTCGTCGCGCGCGAGCCCGAAGTCGACCAGCTTGACGCTGCCGTTCTTGTCGAGCAGCAGGTTCGAGGGCTTGACGTCGCGGTGCACGATCCCGTGGCCGTGGGCGTAGGCGAGCGCATCCGCGGCGTCGCGCACGATCTTGGCCACGGCCCGGAAGTAGCCCTGGGCTTCGGTCGAGGGCAGGCTCGTCGGCGCGACGTCCTTCTTCTCGAGGGCCTGGCGCAGGCGCAGGAGCTCGACCGAGAGGTCGTGCCCCTCGACGAACTCCATGGCGAAGTAGTAGGTGCTCTTCTCCTCGCCGACCGTCAGCACCGCGACGATCCCCGGATGCTGGAGCTTGGCCGCGGCGCGCGCTTCGCGCAGGAAGCGCTCGATCTGCCGCGTCGTCAAGGTGAGACTCGCCGGCAGCACCTTGACCGCGACGCTGCGCCCGAGCGAGCGCTGCCAGGCCTTGAACACGACGCCCATGCCGCCCCGGCCGATCTCCTCGAGCAGCTCGAAATCCCCGAGCTGTCGCTCGGGAACGTCGGCGGGGAGCGGACCGGAGTGCTGGGGCGAGGGCGGCGCGAGGAAGCGCGGTTCGGGACTCCCGAGTCGCACCATGCGCAGCACTTCTTCCCGCAGCTCGGCATCGTCGCCGCACTCGCGTTGCACGAACGCCTCGCGTTCCTCGGGCGGCACGTCCAGCGCCGCGAGGAAGATGCGCTCGATCTCTTGCCAACGTTCCGGCTTCACGAGACCTCCGCGAAGAGCCAGGCTCGAACGGCGGCCCAACGCCGCTCCAGCGTGCGTACGGGGACTTCCAGGATGCGCGAAGCTTCCTCGACCGAGAGTCCTCCGAAGAAGCGCAGCTCCACGGCGCGCGCCATGGTGGGGTCGAAGGCCGCCAGACGATCGAGGGCCTCGTCCAGCGCGAGGAGATCGATCGCCCGTGCCTCGTAGGCGGTCGTGATCTCGTCCAGCGGAATGCGATCGCCCGGGGGCTGGCGCTTGTCACGTCCGCGAGCACGCGCGTGATCGACGAGCACGTGGCGCATGGCCTTGGAAGCGGCGGCCAGGAAGCGTGCGCGGTCTTCCCAGGCCGGTTCCGCGCCGCCCCACATCTTGAGCAGGACCTCGTGGACCAGGGCCGTCGGCTGGAGCGTGTGGCCCGCGGGCTGGCCCCGCATCAGCCCCTCGGCACGCCTCCTCAGCTCCGCGTACAGGTCGCGGATCAAGCGGTCCCGCTCGCGCTCGCGCTGGGCGTCGTCCAAGGACGGGAACCGCTCCGCATGCTCCCCCTGACCTCCTGGCACGCCCGGATTCTCCGGCGGCAGCAGGAAAGGCGCAAGGAAAGAGGTGTCGTCGTCGGCTTGCATGTTCCCGGGGCATCGCGGGTGGATCCCACGGAGGGACACGCGTCCTCGCCGCCCCGCCCGCCAGGTTTCGGGGAATCTGGAGCGTCCCGTCCGGCCTGCGCCCCGAGGCTAGCCGAGCGCCGCCCGCAGGCTCCGGGCCAGGGCGCGCTGCAGGCGCTTCCAGGGAGCGCCCCCGCGCCGCGGGAAACGCTGGTTGACCTCGAGCTCGATCCCCAGATACCGCGCGGGTGGTCCCTCGGCCCGCAGCGTGGTGGTGAGGCCCTCCCCGACCCCCGCGTAGGGTCGGTTCATGTCGATCCGCAGGAGAGGGAGCTCGCGCGAGAGGGCGGAGCGGAAGGCGCTGCAGAACTCCGACTCCCTCTCGCGCGCGGGGTCGAAGAGGAGTCCGACGTCCGTGCGGCGGATCTCGCCCCGGAGCCGCGGCGTGAAGGTGTGGACGCTCAGGTGGAGCACGCGCGACTTCGACGCGAGCTCGCGCTCGATGCGCCGGCGCACCGCCTTGCGATAGGGCACCCAGTAGCGCGCGAGCAGCGCCAGTCGTGCGTCCTCGGAGAGCGCCGCGGCGTACTCGGAGAACAGGGAGGCACTCGCGAGCGAGCGATTCAGGTCCACCAGGAGTCGCGTCACGACCCCGCGGAAGAGCGGCGCGTCGAACTCGCGGGCGAGCGTGCGCGCGAGTTCGAGGGCGCCCGGATCCCAGCCGCGGTGCGAATCGAGGAGCCGCGCGCAGCCATGGAAGAGCCGCCCGTACCGGCGGGGGACGTGCTTGGAGGCGTGCTCGCAGCACAGGACGAGTCCTTCGATGGCCGGCATGACGCTCATCCTGCCCGCGTTCCGCGGCCGGTGCAAAGGTCCCCCTGGCGGAGGTTCCTAGTACTTGGAGGCGCCCTCCCCGTCCGTGGACTTGATGTCCACCGTGATCATGAAGCCGTTCGTTCCCTTGAACTCGTAGGTCTTGTCGCCGTCGCGATAGGCCTCGACCTCGTTCGCCATGAGGATGAAGCCGTCGTTGCGCGGCGCGCCCCAGTACTTGAGGTTCTTGATCACGATGGGGTCGTCGGTCATGCCCTGGTTCTTCACCAGGACCACCTCGCCCTTCTTGCCTCCGTCGAGCTTGGCGACCGAGCGGTCCTTGCCGCCCTTCCAGTCGATCGGATAGTCCGCACGCACCTGGAACGAGCCCCACTTGACCGGATAGAGGCTGCCGAGGATCACTTGGATGCCCTCGCGCTGCTCCTTCGTCACCGCGGGATCGAAGTGCAGCGCGGCCCATTGCATCTCGCCCTTCGAGAAGTCGCCGCCGAGGTCGCCCGCTACCCAGAACTTCGCGCCGTCGAGCTCCACGGATCCATAGCTCCCGTGGTTCACCTGGAAGGCGTTGTTGAAGCGGCAGTAGCGCGGCGGGTTCTTGGGATCCGAGCCGGGCGGGCAGCAGCCGGGCTGGTCGGCGGGCCGGGTGTTGAAGTAGCACTGGCAGAACATCGGGCAGCTGCAGGCCTCGATGATCGTGGCGTTGAGGCTCCACTCCGCCGTGGGTTCTTCACGCGGCGGCGCGCTGGGTTCCGAGGCTCGTCCCGCCAGCGTGGCGCTCGCGAGCAGGGCCGTCCAAAGGGAAGCCGTGAGGATCTTCTGGCTCATTCGTGGGACTCCAGGAAAGAGGACGTTCGGACACACCCGTGTCCGGGGGGGACCTAGGGTAGCTCGGGTGCCGCTTTAGGCTAGCCGTCAGTGAACGAACGCCCCTCGTGCAGGCAGTCTGCGAGCTCGCGCCACACGCGGCGGAGCCGCGTGCGATCGGGACTCCCTCCCAGCGAGCACAGGATGCGCTGGGCGAGCGTGCCGCGCTCGAGCACGAGGTCCAGGTGCTCCAGGAACTCCGCGGCTTGCGGGTCCGGCCGCACGACCTCGTGCACGAGCTCGAGCCAGAGCTCTCCGGCGGTGCGCGGGCTGGCCCGCGATCTCCCGAAGGCGGCCAGGAACGCCGGATCGGCCACGGTCGCGCCGGGTCCGTGCACGATCGTCCGCCCGAGGAGCTCGACGAGCGGCTCGACCGCCCAGCGCTCCTGCTCCTCGCGCGAGCACCAGCGCTCTTCCAACAGGGCGCGCACGACCGAGCCGACCGCGAGCGCCAGCGCGAGGTCGGCGCGCGGGCACTCCTGCGCGTCGAGCAGGCGGATCTCGATCGCGCTGCGATCGAAGCGCGCGATCGCTCCGCGGCTGTTGGCGAACTCGTGACGCAGGTGGCCGTCGGGGTCGTGGGGCGAGAGCGCGGCGTAGAGCGGCTCGAGGATCCCCGCCCGGTAGCTCGCCTCGTCGAAGAGGGGCTCGGGGATCACGCGTCCGGCGAGCTCCGGGATCGCGCGGCTGTTCGCGGCGTAGACCGCCAGCCGCTGGTCGAGGAGCCCCGTGACTCGGCCTTCCATGACCGGCGAGCTCGCGGCCAGGGCCGGCACGAGCGGCAGGACGAGACGGGTGGCGGCGTGCAGCCGGCCGAATTCCCCGTCGCCCGCGAAGGGCAGGTTGACGTGGGTCGACTGCAGGTTCGCGTACCCGTGTCGCTTGCAGTCGAAGATGCGATCATAGGTCTGGTAGACCTCGGCGTACTCGTGAGGCCAGATGCGCGTCTCGCGGCGCGGATCCATCCAGGGATGCATGCCGGTGGGGAGCAGCCGAGCCCCGAGCGGTTCGAGCAGGTGGTCGATGCGCCGCACGCTCGCCTGGAACGATTCGGCGAGACCCGCGAGCGTCGCCGCCGGACGGGCGCACTTCAATTCGACGAGGTGCAGCACGAGTTCGTTCGACCAGCCGATGGGGCCGTCCAGGTGGTCCCCGGAATCGCCGCCGCTCGCGGCCCGCAGGAGCTGGTCGGCGACCGGACGCACGTCCAGCGTCTCGCGGTCGACGATCACGTACTCGATCTCGATGCCCCAGGCCCGGAACAAGTGCAGCCGTTCCCTCGGCGGACTCATCGGCGGTTCGCCTTGCGGCGCTCGACGCGCTCGAGCAGACCGCGCATGATCGTCTCGTACAGCCCGTTCCTGAGGATCGCGTCCTCGCAGCCCTCGTCGACGTTCGGGTTGTCGTTGACCTCCATGATCAGGTTCTTGCGGCCCACGCGCTTGAGGTCGACACCGTAGAAGCCGTTGTCGATCAGGCGCGCGGCCCGTTCGGCCGTGCGCACCACCCCGGGAGGCGTGGCTTCGAGCGGCACGGGCTCGACCCGTCCGTGGCGGTATTTCCCGGCCTCGAGCGTGTGGACGATCTGCCAGTGTCCGGGCGCCATGTGGTAGCGGCAGGCGAAGAGCGCCTTGCCGCCGAACACCCCGATGCGCCAGTCGAAGGGCGTCGGCACCCACTCCTGGGCCACGAAGAGGTCCGAGGTGGCCAGGATGCCGGACGCCTTGTGCACGAGCTCCTCGGCGTCCTGGCAGCGCGAGACCCCCTGGGAGAAGGAACTGTCGGGGTACTTCAGCACGCACGGGAAGCCGATCGCGGGGCCGATGTCGTCCAGGTTCTGGCGGTTGCCCACCATGGTCTTCGGCACGGGGATCCCGGCGAACTCGAGCGCCTCCGCCAGGTAGACCTTGTTCGAGCAGCGGATGATCGACTGGGGGTCGTCGATCACGACCAGTCCCTCGTTCTGCGCGCGTTGCGCGAAGCGGAACGTGTAGTGGTCGACGCGCGTCGTGACGCGGATGAAGAGCGCGTCGAACTCCGCCAGCCGGCTGAAATCGTCGCGGCCGATGATCTCGACGCCGAATCCGACCTTCTCGGCCGCGCGCTCGAAGCGCCGGATCGCGGGAGCGTTGGAGGGCGGCAGGGCCTCGTCGGGATCGACCAGGATCGCCAGGTGGTAACGCGGCTCGCGCCTGCGGTGCACCTGGAAGCGCGGCTTGTGGAAGTAGGCGCGCGCCGTTTCGAGCACGAAGAGCAGGTGATGGTCGGGGATGTCGCGCGCCGGGATCGGTCCGATGCGCTGCAGGCGCCAGCGGCCCTTCACCTGCGCGAAGTGGGCGCGCAGGAGCGGCGCGGGGAAGAGGTTGAAGAGCTTGGCGGCGAGCCGGCGGTAGCGCTTGGCGACGTTCGACCCGAAGTAGATGCTGAGCACGAACTCGTCGGACTTGATCGCGGAGAGGCTGCGCTGGATCAGGTCTTCGAGCTCGTCGTCCACCGCGCGCACCGTGGTGCGCGAGCGCATGTCGAGGATCGTCGCCAGGCTCGGCGTGGGCACTTGGCCGCGGGCCGCGGCGAGCAGCGACACGTAGTAGCCCTCGGACTGGTACTTGTAGCCGCGACACAGGTTGTAGACCCGCAGCCCCTTCGACTGGCTCCAGCGCGGGTTCGAGAGGTAGTCGCGCGCCAGGACCACCTCGACGCCCGGGACGTCGAGGGGCCAGTCGGCCACGTTGCTCACGGCGACGACGGCGACGGTCACGGGACCCTCCGCACCGGCTCGATCAGGAGCAGGTTGGCGTCGTAGGTGAGCACGCCGAGCAGGATCGCGCCCATCACGCGCTCGATGGGCATGGAGTAGATGTGGCTCTTCGTGATCGGCACCGGCTCCATCGGATCGGCGACGCGCACCTCGCGCGCCTCGGGGTCGTACCCGCACAGGACCACGAAGTGCCCGACCGGCGCGCCCAGGACGTCGTCCTCCTGGTTCGTCCCCGGGATCTCGCGCGGAGAGCGATGCAGGAACGTGGCCGAGAGTCCGGTGAGGATCGGGATCCCGCGCTTGAGGGGCTCGCGCAGGAGCGCGGTGGTCAGGTCCTGGAGGCGGATCTCGCCGCCCAGCCCGAGGAACTCGACGTAGGCCCGGCTCGCGAGCGCGACCTTGGGCTTGGGATGGGCGTCGATCTGCGAGCGCAGCTTGGCGCTGATCATGGCCGGGTCGCGGAACCAGGTCGGGTCGAAGATGCGCAGGTTGTAGGTGTAGAGCGTGACCTTGTAGCCGCGGCGCAGGGCGTGGATCCCGAGCAGGACCTCGAGCGTCCCGCCCTCCGCGAGCATCGGGATCTCCTCGACCAGGCGGGCGAGCGGGATCTCGTCGCCGAAGTAGCGGTAGACGCCGTGCAGGCAGGCCGGCCCGCAGGAGAGGTCGTCCGGCTGGGTCTGGATCTGGAAGTCGGCGAGACGCTGCATGCCTAGTCGTGGCCGAGGACGAACACGAAGCCGACGTCGAAGGCGGGGAAGATGCGTTCGAACCGCTGGACGCGCATGGCGGCGCAGAGGGTAGACGACCGGGGTCCCGGATGCATCCCGGGAGGCGGCCCCGTCCTCAGGCCGCGAGGGCGAGGACCCAGGCTGCGACCAGCGAGGCGAGCGCGAAGCACGCCGAGATCCGCTGGGGGCCGCTCGCTCGTGCGCCGTGCTCGAGGAGGAACGGGAGCGCGCAGCCGACCGCGATGCCCGCCACGAATCCCAGGACGTGTGCGAACACGTCGACCCGCCCGAGGACGAGCTCGGAGGCTTCGTTAGGACCACCGAACAGTCCGAGGAACCACACGGCGACCACGATCGGCATCCAGACCAGGATCCGCCGCTGGCGCAAGAGGAAGCGCCGTCGCCACTCGGAGCCGCCGAGGATCCCGATGGAAGCGAAGACCGCCGTCGAGGCGCCGAGCGAGAGGTGGGAAGGATCCTGGATCCAGGCGTTCGCCAGGTTGCCCAGGGCTCCCGCGAACAGGATCGCGAGCCACGAGAGGCCCGCGCCGTGTCCCAGGGCGACCAGGAAGCCGAAGAACCCGAGCGAGAGGAGATTGCCCGCGAGGTGCAGGAGCCCGTCGTGCAGCGTGAGCGCCGTCAGTGCGCGCCACAGCTCTCCCGCGCGCAACCCACGAGCGTTCCCCATGCCCTGCGAGCGCCAGTCGAACCCGAAGAGGTGGTTCGCGTCCGCCAGGAACACGACGGAGAGCAGGAGGAGCACCGCGGCCGCGCTCGTGCCGGCGCCCCCCATGCGGGGAGGCAGCGGAGGATGCGGCCGGAAGGAGCGATTCTCCTCCTCGTAGACGGCGAGCTCGTGGAGCGCAGCTCCGGCCAGGGACGCCCCGACGTACAGGCTGTGCCCCCCTGCATGGCGTTCGTGTCGGAAGGCGATCCCCTTCGCCCGCAGGACCAGGGCCCGCTCCCGCGCCGCGCGTTCGTCGTCGGCGCGGAAGACCTCGACCTCGCGTTCGCTCAGTGGATCTCGCCGCAGCCGATGCGGCCGCCGGCATTGCCCGTCGGCTGGGTCACGAGGTCGTCGATACCGGCGTGGACGACGATCGCGTGGCCGACCACCGAGTTCGGCCCGCTGGCGACGGCGAGGTCGGGCATGAGGATCACGTGGTGGCCCTTGCCGTCCGCGGTCACCTCCATGTTGCCGAGGTCGCCGGCGTGGTGCGCGCCCACGGCGTGGGGCGAGCCGTGGTTCAGCGTGGCGGGGTTGAAGTGCCCGCCGGCGGAGCTGCCGTCGGCAGCCGAGCAGTCCCCCTTCTCGTGCACGTGCACGGCGTGCCACCCCACGGGCGCGTTCTCGACGTGGATCTCGACCAGCGTGCCGCCCTGGACTTCGCTGAAGGTGGCGAGCCCCGTGAGGGTCGAGCCGCTCTTGGGATCGATCCGTGCGAGCGCCTTCTGGCCGTCGGCGTGTTGGTGTTCGTGCGACTCGTCGGATTCTGCGGCCACGAGCACGCAGGCCGAAACGAGGAAGAGCGGGGGAAGGGCGAGGAGTGCGAGGTTGCGGAAGAGCATAGGGGGCTCGTCGGGTTGGACGGATCGACGCGGGGGGAGCGAGCAGCTTACAGGCGCTCTCCCGGGGTTCAACCGCCACGTTCCCCGCGCGAGCGCGGGCCGGCCCCGCGTCGGGTTCCCCCTGGGCTTCCGGGAGCGGCCGAGCTACAAGGTCCGGCCCGTTCCGCGCAGCCGCCGCGCTCTGCCCGCACGTGAGTCGAAACCGCATCACCCCGCTCCCGGCCGCGCTGGCGTTCTCCGCCCTGAACAGCTTCGCGGCCGGTACGGCGACGGTCGGAGTCTTCTTCGTCTCGCGCAAGGCCTTCGGCTTCGACGAGGCGCAGAACTACTGGCTCGGCCTCTCCGTCGGGGCGACCTACGTCGTCGGAGCCCTCAACGCAGCGCGGGTGCCGCGCGCGCTCGCGCGGATCGGAGCGTTCGCCCACCCCCGGGCCTATCTCTTCGGCCTCACCGCGCTCCTCGCGCTCCTGTGCCTGGCGCCCTTCCTCCGTCCGCAGGGATGGGTGCTGTTCCTCTTCCTCGGGCTCTATGCCCCGATCACCGGGCTCTTCTGGCCGCTGGTCGAGAGCTACCTCTCGGGGGGACGGAGAGGAGCGGCGCTGCGCAGCGCCGTGGGGCGCTTCAACGTGGTGTGGAGCGCGGGTATCGCCCTCGGTCTCGTGGTCGAGACGTTCTTCCTCGACGAACGCGCGCCGCCGGGGAGGGAGCTCTGGATCTTCCCGTTGATCGCGGCGATCCACGCGGCGAGCACGCTGGCGCTCTGCGCCTTCCCGCAGGAACCCGCGCGACACGAGCACGACGCCCATGCGGTACCCGCGAGCTATCGCGGGCTCCTGCGCATCCACCGCCTGCTCCTCGCTCTCGCGTATCTCGTGATGTACGCGCTCTCGCCCTACCTGCCGAAGCTGGTCGAGACGCTCGACGTGAGCGCCCTCTGGCGCACCCCGCTGGCCTCGGTCTGGATGTTCGCGCGCGTCGTCACGTTCCTCTGCATGGAACGCTGGCACGGCTGGCACGGGCGCTTCGGGACCGCGCTCGCCGGCGCGTCGGCGCTCGTCCTCGGCTTTGCGGGCATCGTGCTCGGACCGCTCGCGTCGTCGGCGGGGCTCTCGCTCGCGCTGTTCGTGGCCGGGCTCGTCGCCTTCGGGGCCGGCGCGGCGGCGCTCTACACGGCGGCGCTCTATTACGTGATGGAAGTGGGGGCCGCCGGGGTCGACGCGGGCGGTTCGCACGAGGCCCTGATCGGCCTCGGGTACACGATCGGGCCGGCCTGCGGCCTGCTCGTGGCCGAACTCGCCGGCCGCGGCTGGGTCGGCGGAGCGGCGAAGGACGGCCTCCTGCTCGGCATCGTGGCCGCGCTCGCGCTCGCGGTGCTCCTGGTGGCCGCCTTCGTCTGGCGCCGGCTCGCCGCGGCGCCGCGTTCCGGCGGGCCTTCCACGCTCGAGGAGTCCGCCGGTTAGGATCGCGCCGCGATGGAGGAGGTCCTGACGCGGCTCCTGGCGGTCTTCGTGGCGTTCTTCGTCGTCGTCGATCCGATCGCCACCGCGCCGCTCTTCGCGTCCCTCACCGCGGCTCACCCTGCGGCGGAGCGGGCGCGCACCGCGCGCCGCGGCGTCCTCGTCGCGGCCGGGGTCCTCTTGCTCTTCGCGCTGGCCGGGGCCTGGCTGCTCGGGACGCTCGGCATCGGTCTCTCGGCCTTCCGCATCGCCGGCGGGCTGCTGCTCTTCCTGCTCTCGGTCGACATGATCATGGTCAGGCAGACGGGGCTCCGCGCCACGACCCCCGTGGAAGACGAGGAAGCCCGCGAGCGCGCCGACGTCTCGGTCTTCCCGCTCGCCATCCCGCTGATCGCGGGTCCGGGGGCCATGACCACGGTCGTGCTCCTCATGGGAGCGGCGCGGGGGTCGCTCGCTCGCCAGGCGGAGGTCCTGTGCGTCCTCGCCGCGGTGCTCGTCCTGACCTTCGCCTGCTTGCGCGGCGCGGCGCGCCTCGCGCGCCTGCTCGGCATCACCGGCATCAACGTGGTGACGCGCGTCTCGGGCCTCGTCACCGCGGCGCTCGCGGTGCAGTTCGTCCTGGACGGGATCGCCCAGGCGTTCCCGCGGGCGGGTTGAGCCCGGGGTTCCCGGGGCACGGAGTTCGGAGCGTTCCGTGCGCGGTCCGTCAGGAACCGGTCCGCAGCGATGCCACGAGGCGCTCGGTAGCCTCGCGCAGGCCCACGCGCTCGCGATAGCCGAAGTCGCGCTCGGCGGGACCGAGGTCGTAGGAGTGGGAGCGCGCGAGTTGCAGCGCGACGAAGCGGGTCATCGGAGGCTCGCCCTGCCGGCGCGTCAGCTTCCAGAAGAGTTCGCACGCGGCACCTGTGGCATAGGCGAGCCCGAGCGGCAGCGCGCGCCGCGGGGGCTCGATCCCGAGTCGGACGAGGAGCTCGGCGATCCAGTCCCAGAGCTTCACGGGCTCCTTCTGCGCGAGGAAGTAGGCGCGTCCCGCGTGACGCGCGCGCGGTCCGAGCGCCTCGAGCGCGTCGGCGTGCGCGCAGGCGGCGTTCTCGACGAAGGTGAGCCCGACCTCGTTCGTCCCCTTGCCGATGCGGACGAGGCGGCCGGCTTGCGCGCGCGCGACGAGGCGCGGGACGAGGTGCGGATCCCCGGGGCCGAAGAGGAGGTGCGGACGGAGCACGCAGGTGGAGAGCCGCGCGTGCCCGTTCGCCCCGAGCACGAGCCGCTCGGCGATGGCCTTCGTGCGCGGGTAGTCGCACAGGAAGCGCGTCGCGTAGGGGAGGTCGTTCCCTGCGCACAGGTGATCGCGCCCGTCGAAGCACACGCTGGGGGAGCTCGTGTGGACGAGTCGTTCGACCCCGTGACGCTGTGCGGCAGCGAGAACGTTCCTCGTTCCCTCGACGTTCGCGCGGACGTAGTCCGCGGCGGGGCCCCAGATCCCCGCGCGCGCGGCCGCATGGACGATCGCGTCGTGGCCCTCGACGGCGCCCGCGAGCCGCGCGAGGTCCGCGACGTCCGCCTGGAAGGTGCGCACGCCATCGCGCTCGAGCTCGGGGTGGCTCTGCCTGCTCACGGAGGAGACCGCGTGCCCGCGCGCGAGGAGCTCGCGGACCAGCGCCCGTCCCAGGAAGCCGCCGCCGCCGGTGACGAGGACCTTCACTGCTCGCCCGGGCCTCGCCGCACGATCCAGAGCTCCTTTTCGTCGAGCTTCGGGAACGGGAGACCCCGTACCGTCTCCAGGTGATCCCAGACGCCGGGTTCGAGCTCCTGGATCCGATCGAAGCGCCGGTCGTCGTCACCGTTGGGCACGACGAAGAGGCCCGGCTTCCCCGTGGCGATCGCGTGCGCGACCGCGCGCTGGTCCGCGACGATCGGCAGCCCGGGGGGCAGATAGCAGCCGACGCTCGCCGGATGGAAGCCGAGGAGGTGGACGGGCTCCGCGGGTCGAGCCACGCGCGTGACCGCGGCGCCGATCTGGGGCGAGATGCGCAGGGGCTCGATCGCGGGCAGGAGGCCGCCGAATACGAGGAGATAGAGAGCGGTCGCGCCGCCCAAGGACAGCCGGAAGAGCGCGGCGTGGGCCTTGCGCGAGTGGGACCCAAGGAGCGCGGCCGAGAGCGAGAGGGCGAGGGCGATGAGGGCGACGGCGAGCGAGCTGACTTCGCCGCGCTGCAGAGGGAGGAGCAGCGCTCCCGCCACGACGAAGAGGAGGCAGGGGCCCGCGAAGAGCAGTGCCTCGAGACGACCGAGCCAGGGCGGCGGCGGCGACGCTTCCCGACTGCGGCGTTCCCACTCCACCGCGACGAGCGTCGCGAGTGCGGGGAATGCGACCAGCAGGTAGTGCTGGAGCTTGGAGGTCATGAGCTCGGTCAACACCCAGGGGCCGAGGATCCAGGCCAGCAAGAACTCGAAGCGCGGGTCGCGCCAGGCATTTCGCAGCGCCGAGGGTAGGAGGGCGGCCCACGGGAAGAAGGTGAGCGCGATCGTGAGGACGTAGTACCCGAGCGGAGCCCGGTGGCCTTCGAAGGAGGTCGCCGTGCGACCGAAGAGGTGGTGTCCGACGCCCTCGAAGAAGAAATCGCCGTGGGACCGCGCCAGGGCCGGGACGATCCAGGTGGCGGCGAGCGCGAGGGCGAGCGCTGCCCCTGGCGCCGGGCTCAGTGCCGCCCAGGCCCGGCTCCCCTGTGGACTTCGCAGCGATCGCCAGGAGATCGCGAGCACCGCCCCGGAGAGGGCGACCGGCCCGAGGAATCCGAGTCCCGGGATCGAGGCGGCGATCCCCCCGAGGAGCAGCGTGGCGAAGAGGCAGATCCGGCTCCGGCGCGTGCCAGGGGATCGCAGGAGCGCGAGCGCGCAAGCCGCGGCGAGGAGGAAGGCCCAGTTGACGGCCTTGGCCAGGAGTCCGAGCCCCACACCGCCCCAGAACAGGAATCGCCACAGGAGCGTGCGCGGCGTTCCGCGCCTGAGGCGCATCCACGCCCAGAAGCTCAGGGTGGTCGAGGCGAGCAGCGAAGCGTCCGAGGTCAGGATCTTCGATTCGAAGACGAAGATGAGCGAGGTCGCGAGAATCGCTCCGGCGCGCAGCCCGACGCGCTCCCCGAAGAGCTCGCGCGCGAGCGCCACGGTCATCAGCACCGTCAGGACGCCGCACACGGCGGAGGGGAAGCGCCAGGCGAACTCTCCCGGACCGAAGACCTTCGCGGAGGCGAGCGCGAGCCAGTAGGCGAGGATCGGCTTCTGATAGCGCGGCTCGCCGTAGTTCGTGGGGACGATGAAGTCCCCTTGCTCGCGCATCTCCTGCACGGCGAGAGCGAAGCGCGCCTCGTCGCGGTCGAGGACCGAGGACGTGGCGTTGCCGGCGAGGAGGAGCAACCCGCACAGCAGCACGAGACCGGCGAGACCGGCTCGAAAGCGGGCCCGGGGGAGGGACCCGTCCGGTTCCGAGGCGTCGGGCATGGAATCGGCACGGTACCGAAAGAGAAGCCGATCACGAACCCTGGCGCGGGGTTGCTGCGCCCTTTGGCGTATGGGGAACACGCGCGCACTTGCGTTCGCTGGCGGTCCGAAGGGGGTCGTCCATGTCGAGGTCGCGTCGAGTTCGGCGGGGAATCGTTGCAGCGGCGTTCGTCCTCGGGCTCTCGCTGGGAGCGCCGGCGGTCCTCGCCCAGGAAGGAGCGGCTGAAGGGGGAAGCGCGGGTCGGGGCTGGCTCGACGCGCTCGGGCAGGGCCGGACCTGGGTGAAGCTGCGCTACCGCTTCGAGGAAGTGGACCAGGACGGCTTCGCGGAGGATGCGCACGCATCGACCCTGCGCAGCGTCCTCGGCTACGAGACGAGCGCCTGGCACGGGCTCTCGGGGCTGGTCGAGTTCGAAGACGTCACGGCCCTAGGGAACGACCTCTACGACAGCACGACGAACGGGGAGACCTCGCGGCCCGTGGTCGCCGACCCCGAGGACACCGAGGTGAACCAGGTCTATCTGCAGTATGGCGGCGTCGAGGGGCTGACTGCGCGCATCGGGCGGCGCGTGATCATCCTCGACGACCACCGCTTCGTGGGCGACGTAGGCTGGCGGCAGAATCAGCAGACCTTCGACGCGCTGTCGCTCGAGTACGCGGGGCTCCCGCGGACCCGGCTCTTCTACGCCTTCCTCGACAACGTGAACCGGGTCTTCGGCGACCGCTCGCCGCAGGGCGACCTGCGCATGGCGTCGCACCTCCTGAACGCGGCCTTCGACGCCGGGAGGTTCGGGAAGCTCGTGGCCTACTGGTACTACCTGGACTTCGACGATCTCGCCACGTCCTCGACGTCGTCCGTCGGGCTGCGCTATGCGGGCCAGCTGCCCCTGAGCGGGGAATGGAGGCTGACGGGCGCGGCGGAGGCCGCCCATCAGACGGAGGTGGGCGACAATCCCAACGACGTCGACGCCGGGTACCTCCGGGGCGAACTCGGAGCGGAACGGGAGAGCGTTGGCTTGACCCTCGGCTACGAGGTCCTGGGAGGTTCGAAGTCGCAGCCGGGCGACAAGTTCACGACGCCGCTCGCGACGCTGCACAAGTTCAACGGCTGGGCGGACGTCTTCCTGAACACGCCCGATGCGGGGATCGAGGACACCTACGTTTCCTTGTCGGGCAAGCTCCAGAAGGCCGACTGGGCCGCGGTGTGGCACGAGTTCTCGGCCGAATCCGGGAGCTCGGACTACGGCAGCGAGCTCGACCTGCTCTTCTCCTACGCCTGCTCGAAGCGCGTGCGCGTGGGCCTCAAGCTCGCGGACTACCGGGCAGAGGACTTCGCCACCGACACGCAGAAGATCTGGGGCTGGGTGGAGCTCGCCCCGTGAGGCCGAGGAGGTCAGAGCGGCGGCGCGACCGCGCTCGCATCAGTGCGCTTCGGCCGGCGCGATGCGCACCGGCAGGAGGGTCAGCGCGGCCTTCTTGCCGGTCGGCGACCTCAGCTCGACGCGCACGATCGCTGGGCCAGGCAGGGCATCGTCGGGGACGCTCACGGCGCCGTCGTAGAGGATGCCTCAACAGTGCTCGTGGATCGGCACGCTTACGCTCAGCTCCTTGCCGGACTTCGTCTGCACCACGAGCGTCGCGACGAGCACGTCCGCGTCGAGATCGAGAAAGCGCTCGTCCAGCACGCTGATCGCGTCGTTCGCCGAGCCGCGCTTGCCGATCATGACGTAGATCCTGGCCTCGCTGCCCGGCGCGAGCTCGACCTGGTCCGCACCCCAGGTGTACAAGGCGAACGTCAGCTCCCCCAGGGGCGCGGGCCGGAAGATCGGCGCGTCCCTGGCGCTGGCGGAGTAGATCGTCGTGTTCGGTCCCACCGGCGCGTAGCCGCCCGAAACCTCCACCTCCCCGTTCCACTTCATCTGGAACCAGAAGCCGGGCCTGTCGCCCTTCATCGCGGTCCCGAAACGCAGCCCCTTGTGAACCAGCTCGGTTCCAGGAACCCGCACGTCGCCCACCTTCAGCTCGATGCCGAGACCGGCGGGCGCGCCTGCCTCGGACCACTGCGTGCTGAATCGCTCGCCGTCATCGGTCAGATCGCGGTTGCCGTTGCGATCGAAGTAGAGCACGTCGTAGTGCGCGGCCTCCGGCGCCGACTTGTCGAACACGGCCCAGCACGAGAACTTGCCGGCTGGATCGAGGACGAAGAGCCCGTAGCGCGGCTCGCCGACGTAGATGGGCTCCTTCTCGATCTTGCGATCGACCTCGGCGAAGTCGACCTCCACGAAGGCGTCGCGCGCGAGCGTGGCGGACTGCAGGCACGCGAGCGAGGACAGTGCTGCCGTGAGCATGATCGGGACTCCCGCGTGCAGGATACCGAGCGGACAGGCCCCTCGGGGGCCTGCGCTTGAAGTGGCTATCCTCGAAGCGCGGGCGGGCGGATCTCAAGCTCGCGGACTACCAGGCGGAGGACTTCGCGGTCGACGTGCGGAAGATCCGGGGCTGGGTGGACCTCACCTCCCCGAGGCCGAGGCCGCCGGAGGAGCCGCGCTACCGCCTTCCCTGCGCCCAGCGTGCGAGCTCGTCCCGGCGGATCTTGGCGTTGTGGCGCACGTCGACGGGGAAGCCGGGGTGGAAGCGAATCGCCGTGACCCGCGAGGCATCGGCGAGGTCCCGTCGATGGGCGCGCAGCTTGCGCTCGAGGGCGGCGAGGTCGCTTCCGGGCTCGGGCTCGACGACGAGCGTGGGGAGCTCGGATCCGCGCGGCCCGGTGCCCACCAGGGCCGAGCGCCGCACGCCGCTCAGCGTGTCGTAGACGTTCTCGAGCGGAAGGGGAAAGAGCGTGCCCGAGGCCGTCTCGATGCGCTCCGACTTGCGGCCGAGGAGCCACAGCCGTCCGTCCGCGTCGAGTCGGCCGACGTCTCCCATGCGATGCCAGGGACGGGGAGAGGCGCCGATCTTGGCCATCCTGTTGGCCAGCGGGTCGAAGGCGTATTCGCGCGCGACCGAGGGGCCGCGCACGCAGACCTCGCCCGGCTCGCCCGGCGCGACGCGGAGCTCGTCCGAGAAGGCCTCGATCGGATCGTCGGTGATCCGCAGCAGGGCGAGCTCGACGTCCTCGAGCGCGCGCCCGACGCAGGTTCCCTCGCCGCCCTCGATGCGCTGCCGGAGCTCGGCGATCTCGGCGCCCGTGACGTTCGAGACCGGCAGCGCCTCGGTGGCGCCGTACGGCGTGTGGACCTCGCCCCCTTCGGGCAGGAGCTCGCGCAGCGCGAGCACGAGCCGCGGAGGAACGCTCGCGCCGGCGATCGTCACGCGCCGCAGCGTCGTGAAGCGCTCGACGCGCGACTGCATCCACGGCACGAGGCGTTGCCAGATCGCGGGTGAGCCGAAGGTGAACGTCGCGCGGTTCTCCTCGATCGCCGTGAACACTCGCGCCGGATCGCACGCGGCCGGTCGCGAGGGATCGATCGGCGGGAACACGCTGGTCATGCCGAGCGCGTGATCGAAGAGCGCGAAGAGCGGGAAGCAGGCGCAGTCGACCTCGCCGGGCTCGAGCGCGTAGAGGCGCGCGAGCGCCTCGAGCTCGGCGGCGAAGTTGGCGTGGGTGTGCACGACGCCCTTCGACGGTCCCGTGCTGCCGGAGGTGAACAGGATCGCCGCGGGCGCGTCCCCGCCGGGGACGCGGACCGAGAAACGACCGCGCTGCGCCCCGGTGCGCTCGAGATCGAGCAAGGACGCGTGCGTCCCCGGGAAGCGGCGGCCGATGGTGACAGTGATCGCGACCGTGCGGAAGGCGCGCGGAAAGAGGAGCCGCGCGACGTGAGCCTTCGGCACGCCGAGGAGCGCCCGCGGCTGCATCTTCTCGATGCAGCCGAGGAGAGCCTTGCGGCCCATGCCGGGATCGAGCAGCACCGGGACGACGCCGCTCCGGAAGCAGGCGTGCACGAGCGCGACGAGCTCGGGTCCGGGCCGCACGAAGAGGGAGGCGCGATCCCCCGGGGCGAGGCCGAGCTCGAGGAGACCGTGGGCGAGCGCGTCGGCCTTGCGATCGAGCGCTTCGTAGCTGAGCTCGCGCCCGTCGCTGGTCGAGAGCGCGGCGCGGTCCGGCGTCTCGGCGGCCCAATAGGAGAGGCGCGACGAGACGTTCTCGGCCCGCGCGCTCGCCCGTTCGCTCGAAGAGGGCGCGAGCGGGCCGGACCTCATCGTTCCGCGCTCCCCTCCAGGAAGTCCTCGAGCGCCTCCACGTAGCCCGCGGGCTCGTCCTCGAAGACCCAGTGGCCGGCTTCCTCGAAGCACCGCACGGAGGCATGCGGGAAGCGCCGCCGCCATTCCTCGAGGAAAGCCGGGCCGAAGCACCAGTCGCGTTCGCCCCAGAGGAGCGCCACCGGCCGATCGGCGAACGTCGGCAGCGCCGCCTCGATCACCGACAGCTCCGCATGGGAAGGATGCCCGGGGGCGAGCGGGATGTCCTCGACGAAGGCGCGCGTCGCGCCCCGGTTCGTCCAGCCGTGGTAGGGGAGGGCATAGCCCGCGCGCACGTCGCCCTGGAGCCGCTTCTCCACCGCCATGTGCGCCGCGCCGCGCACGAAGGCGTTGAAGCCCTGGATCGCGAGCGTCCCGAGGAAGGGGACTCGGCAGGCGGCGAGCCGGAGCGGCAGGCGCCGCGCGCGGAAGGCCGCGGTGTTCGAGACGACGAGCGCTCGCACGCGCCCGGGATGCCGCCGGGCGAAGCCCATGCCGATCGGTCCGCCCCAGTCGTGCATCACGAGCGTGATCGCCTCGAGATCGAGGGCGAGGACGAGCCGCTCGAGGTTCTCGACGTGGCGCTCGAGGCGATAGGGATAGTCGCGGGGCTTGTCCGAGAGCCCCATGCCGACGTGATCGGGGGCCACGCAGCGCCAGCGGTCCGAGAGCGCCAGGATCGAGCGCCGCCAGGCGAAGGACCAGGTCGGGTTCCCGTGCAGGAAGAGCAGCGTCTCGGCCGAGCGCGGGCCCTCGTCGACGTAGTGCTGCACGACCCCGCCGTGGTCGTGGAAGCGGGGCGCGAAGGGGAAGAGCGCGGCGATCGGTGCGACGAGCGCGCGCGCCTGATGCTCGCGCTCGGGAAAGGAGACGGGCGGCTCGAGGGCCGCGACGGTCACGCCGTGACCCCGTCGAGCTGGTGGAGCTCGACCTCGAAGCGCGGCTCACCGCAGGCGACCGCGACCACGTGTTCCTCGAGCACGAAGGTGCGCACCGCGAAGCGCTTGTCCTTGAAGGAGAGCACCAATCGGTCGCGCGCCAGCACGGCGAAGAGCCGGGTCTCGGAGAGGCCCGCGAGGCCGACGCGTGCGACCTTGAGCACCGCTTCCTTGGCCGTCCACAGCACGAGCTCGCGCGGTTCGGGGAAACCCTCGAGCTTGGCGAGTTCCTCGGGAGTGGACGACGCTCGCACGGCGTCGAGCCGAGCGCGGCCGCGCCATTCGGAGTCGAGGGCGACCGGCGTCGGCGCCACCACTCCCGCGACGAGGCCGCGCGTGTTCGTGGTCGACCAGTGCCAGGTCGCGCCCTTGGAATCCTGGAACGCGGCCGGCGCACCCTCCTCGTCGCGGGGGAAGACCTTGGGAGCTCCCGTGAGGCGCGCCTTGCGCGCGGAACGCTGGAGCGCCAGGGCGCCCAGGCGCCGTCCCTGCGCGGCCTGGGCCCGGCCTCGGAGTTCGGTGGAGAGGTCGGCGAGAAAGACGTGGAGCTTCAAGGGGATCGCGCCTCCGTAGCGCGCTGTACGAGTTGCCGATCGAAGTAGTTCACGTCCATGCCGGCATCGACGACGATTCCCTTGGCGTTGATGCCGCTCGAACGAGGCGAGAGCAGGAAGAGCACGGTATCGGCCACTTCCACGGTGTCGAGCGCCTTCTTCCTCAGCGTACACCTTTCCGCGTAGAGATAGCTCTCCAGATAGCCCGGAATGCCGGCCGAGGAGGCGGACTTCAAGAGGCCGGCGCAGACGGCGTTGAAGCGGACGCGCGAGAAGGCGCTGAAGCTCTTGGCCAGGAAAACCACCGAGGAATCCAGGGCGGCCTTCACCGGCGCCATGTAGCCGTAGTTCTCCGCCGCCATGCGCGTGGTCGAGATCGAGATCGTCACGACCGACCCGTCGGGGTCGAGCCTTTCCTTGAGGGCGTTGGAGAGCGCCACGAGCGAGAAGGCGCTCGCTTCCATGGCCCTCAGGAAGTCCTCCCGGCGCGTCTCGTGGAAGGGCTTCCAGCCGTCGGAGTAGTCCGCGCGGGCGATCGAGTGCACGATCCCTTGCAGCGGGGGATGCTCGTTCGCGAGCGTGGCGTCGAGGCGCGCGAGCTCGTCGGGCCGGGTCGTGTCGCACACCCGGATCGGCGCGCCCGGGAGGCGCGGAGCGAGCTCGGAGCGGCGTTCGCTCGTGCGCACGACGTACACCGGGTGGGCTCCGACCGCGCGCAGGCGCTCTCCCACGTGGAATCCGACGCTGCGCCTGTTCGCGACGCCGCACACGAGCACGGTCTTGTCCGCCAGGCCGAGCCAGTCCATCACGCCTCTCCCTGGGCGAAGCCGCGCGCCAGGCCGCCGGTCGAGGCCAGCACGAATTCCAGGCGCACGGCCGGCGCGCCGTCCACGGCGCTCCGGCCCTGGAACACGAAGGCCGGTCCCACCTGTTCGGTGAGCGTCACTCGGGAGCGCAGGGTCTCGCCCGGCCGCACGATGCGGCGGAAGCGCGCGTCGGCGATGCGCGTCAGCACCGGGATGCCGTCCTCTGGGCCCGGCGCGCCACGGAAGGAGGCGACGAAGAGCGCTGCGCACTGGAACACGTGCTCGCACAGGAGCACCCCCGGCAGGACGGGCTCCCCGGGGTAGTGACCGCGGAACCACTCGGCTTCCAGCGGGACGCGCCACTCGGCTGCGAGCCCGTCCGCATGCCGCTCGAGGATCCGATCGATGAACAAGAACGGCGCCCGATGGGGGATCGCCGCCTCGATCTCCGTGCGCTCGGCGTCGACGCGGGTCACGACGGGGCCTCCACCGGCACGCGGGCGGCGAGCAGGGCGTCCACCTTGTTGGCCACGATCGCGCCGTAGTTCGCCGAACCGAGCCAGCCGGACATGATGATCCCCACGCTGCCCGCGTGGAACAGCCCCTCGACCTGCTTGGGCAGGTCCAGGCTGACCGCCAACCCCTCGAACTTCGTCCCGAAGGACGTGCCCATGGGGTGCTGGGTGTAGAAGGCGAAGGTGCGCGGGGTCGCGGCCTCGGCGTGGTCGATCTGGTGGCGCACGCCGGGCAAGTAGCGCTCCAGGTCCTCCAGGGTCTCCTCGACCGAGCGCGCCTTCTCGGCTTCGTAGTGCGCCGCGTCGAGCGCCGCCCAGTCGTTCCAGTGGGCGTTGGTGGAGCTGACGATCGAGTAGCGCTGCGTTCCTCCCCCGCGCGTCTTCGGGTAGTAGAACGAGAACGTGCGGCTCTCGCCGTGGAAGTCGCACAGCGCGGGCGAATCGAAGGTCGGGCGTGTGGAGGAGAACAGGAGATCGCCCACGAAGGGGATCTCGGCGCCGCGCCGCAGGCCGAGGAAGACCTGGCAGCTCGAGTTGTTGAGGCGTACGGCGCGCGCAGCCGCCAGGAACGTCGGCTCGAAGGCATCGGGGCCCACCAGCTTCTCGATCGTGGTCTTGACGTTGGCGTTGGAGATCACCGCCGGCGCGGCCAGGAAGCGTCCGTGGGCGAGCACGCCCTGCACGCGTCCCTCCTCGACGACGATGCGCTCGACCTCGGCGTGGTTGTAGAGCTCGACCCGGTTGCGAACGAGCTCCGAGCGCATGGCCTCGATCAGCGCGTCCGTTCCGCCGCAGAACGTGTACACGCCCTGGCTCATGAAGTTCGCGAACACGATCCCGTAGCTGATGGCCGGATCCTCGAGGGTCGAGCCGTTGGCGTAGGAGATCGGCTCCATCAGGAGGCGGTGCACGTCGTTGCGGCCCGGGAAGAAACGTTCGAAGAGCTGGGCGGTGGTCTCGCCCGAATCGTCGAAGAAGTCCATGGCCCGCACGGCCGCGAAGAAGGCCTCCACGGTCGCGCGCGGCACGCGGAAGACCTCCACGAGCTTGTCGGTGAAGTCCGCTCGCGTGAAGGTCGTTCGCAGGCGGAACTGCGGGTTCTCGAAGCGGATCGCCTCGAGCGGGACGATGCGCGAGGCGATGTCCTGGTTCCAGTACTTGCGGCAGGTCTTCTTCATCCCGATGGGGAAGCCGTGCAGCGAGATGTCGAACAGGTGACCGCCGCGGCGCTTGAACCAGGTGGCCAGCCCGCCGAAGTTGTAGTGCTGCTCGAGGAGCGCAACGCGCCGCCCCGCGCGCCCGAGCACGTTGGCGGCCGTGAGGCCGGCGAGCCCGCTCCCGATCACGATCACGTCGTAATCGGACCGGACCTTCTCCAGGGGGTCGAAGGAGAGCGGCCGCTTGCCGTCGGTGCTGCCCTTGAAGTAGCGCGGGCAGAGAACGTCCCCGGTGCGGTCCGTCATGGATTCACCGAGGTCACGAGCCCATGGCGGTTCGCCATCGCCACGCCCGAGGCGAGCGCACCGATCACGCCGAGATAGCCCTGGTCCGTGCCGATCAGGAACAGGCCCTCGACGTCCGTGCGGCCCGACCAGTGCTTGTGCGGGCTGCCGTAGACGGCGCCCGCGGCGTGGCCCGTGTAGCGCCGGATCGTGCGCGGCGTGAAGACGTCGCGGAAGACCGTGTGCGGGTTCCAATCCGGGAGCAGGGTCGCCGCGGACGCCAGCGCTCCCTCGGCGCCGCGCAGCTTGGCGCGCGCGTACTCGTCGTCGGACAGGGCGCACCAGCGGTCGTGGTTCGCGAGCACCGTGAGGCGCACCAGGCCCTCGCGCGGCGGGCGAGCGGCCGCGAAGTTGTTGGGGGAGGAGACGACGCCCGAGGTGACGTCCAGGAGCCCGGCGGGGCGGCGATAGCGGAACGGGGGCGCGCTGCAGAAGAAGCTCGCCGCGGCGCACAGGCCGAGCTCGGCCGGCGGGCGGTCCAGGACGGAGATCGACTCGAGGAAGGAGAGCCGGCCGGCCTCCGCATGCACGGCGCTCTCGTCCCCGCACAATCCGAGCGTCTCCACGCGGCCGGCGGAGGAGTACACCTGGTCCGTCTCGAGGAGCTCGCCGCTCTCGAGCTCGACGCCGAGCAGGATGCCGCGCTCGACCCGGATGCGCCGCACGCCCGTCGAGAGGCGCAGCTCGGCTCCGGCGTGCTTGAGCCGCTTGACCAGCAGGTTGAGCAGCGTGCGGATCCCGCCCGAGGGCCGCGCCAACCCCTCCAGGAACAGGGAACGGAAGAGGACCACCAGCTCGCGCCAGTCGAGGTCGTCCTCGCGCGCGCTGCCGTAGTAGAGGAGCGGCAGGAGCAGCGCGTCCACCAGCCACGGGTCGCGCAGGTGCTCCTCCAGGACGGCGCGCCCGCTCTGGAAGAGCGCCTCGTCCTCGGACAGGGGGTGCTCGCGGATCGCGCGCACGAGCCGGGCGAAACCGTCGCGCTCCCCCGGGAAGGCGCGCTCGACCTCGCCCTGGAAGTGCCCGAAGTCGTTGGTGAAGGTGAGCCGGAGCCCGGGCAGGAGGATCTCGGAGAAGGATTGCTCCCCGAGCTCGAGATCCTCGTGGCGCAGGCGCAACGCGCGCAGGAGCCGGGTCAGGACCACGCCCTTCTTCCCGGCGGGAGCGTAGTTCGTGAGCGCGTGCAGCCCGACGTCGAAGGGCCGGCCGTTCTTGGTGTAGAAGGAGTTCAAGCCGCCCCACAGCGCGTGCTTCTCGAGCACGACCACGCGCTTGCCGAACTGAGCCAGGCGGATTCCCGCCGCGAGCCCGCTCATGCCGGCGCCGATGACGACCGCGTCGTAGCGCATGCGCGCCCCAATCCCTCCGTCACGCCTTGGCGGCGCAGTGGAGTTCCTTGTGCGCGAGCTTGGGAAGGAGGTAGCGCACGCAGCTGTCGAGCGAGGCGAGCTCCTTGTAGTCCTGCTCGGGGACCTGGACGCCGTAGATCTTGCGCAGCTCCATCACGATGTCGAGGAAGTCCATCGAATCGAGATCGATCTGCTCGCGCAGGCGCACGGCGGGATCGAGGTCCGAGAGGTCCTCGTCCGGCGCGACCGTGGCGATGATGTCCTTCACGGCGAGGACGACTTCGTCTTGAGTCATGGGTGGAGTGGGAATGAGGTGCAGGGATGCGGGTCAGGAGGGGGGGCGGCGCACGACGACGGCCGAATTGATGCCGAGCATGCCGAAGGACATGTTCAGGATGGACTCGATCGACCCCACCGTGCGCGGGGCGTTGGCGACCAAGCCCTTGATGTCGCACTCGGGGTCGAGGTGTTCGAGGTTGATCGTCGGGTGGACGACCCCGTCGGCGAAGGACGGCAGGTTGCCCGCCAGCTCGAGTGCGGCAGCCGCGCCCATGGCGTGGCCGATGAAGCTCTTGGTGTTGTTCACCCACACGCCGCTGGCATCGCCGAAGATCTCGCGCACGGCGCGCGCCTCGATCACGTCGCCCGAGGGGGTGGAGGTGGCGTGGGTGGAGACGATTCCGATGTCCTCGGGCGCCAAGCCGGCGCGCTCGAGCGCGGCGCGGATGCAGGCGTTCTGCCCGGCGGGATCGGGCTGGACGAAGTCGGTGCCGTCGGAGTTGATCGAGTGTCCGACGACCTCGGCGTACATCCGCGCCCCGCGCCTGTGCGCGTCCTCGAGGCGTTCGAGGACGAAGAGGCAGCCGCCTTCGGAGACCACGATGCCGTTGCGGTCGCGGTCGAAGGGGCGCGAGGCCCTGGTGGGAACGGCATGGTGCGCCAGGGCGCCCTCGGCGGCGAAGCTGGCGAAGATCCCGAAGGTGCGGATGCTCTCGGAAACCCCGCCCCCGAGCGCCAGGTCGACCTCGCCGAGCTGGAGCATCTGGACGGCGTGGATCAAACCCAGGTTGCCCGCGGCACAGGCTCCCCCCAGGCAATAGGCCGGGCCGTTCAGGCCGAGGTTCAAGGTCACCTCGCCCGCGGGATTGTTGGCCACCGTGCGGGGGTTGTGGTGGTGCGACCAGAAGGACAGGTCGAAGTCGTAGCGAGCGACCTCGTGGATCTCGTTCTCGGTCTCGACGTTGCCGTGTTCGGTGACGCCCGGATAGACGCCGATGCGCGCGCGGTCGCGGCGCGCGGGGTCGATCCCGGCGTCGCGCAGGGCCTCGTTCGCGCACCAGATGGCGATGCTGCCGGCCCGCGTTCCGCGCCGAAGGTCCTTCTTCTTCTGGTGGCGCAGCGGATCGAAGTCGCACACACCGGCCAGCGTCGGACCGACGTGGCGGATCTCGTAGCTCCGCACCCCCGAGCGGCCGGCGAGCAGACTGGTGCGGAATTCGGACAGCGAGTTCCCGTTCGGTGCGGTCAACCCGACGCCGGTGATCACGACGCGCGGCAGATCACGCATGGGAGGTCTCTTCCTCGCGCGCATCGGCGGGGTCCGCGAGGACCGGCGAACGGCGCAAGGCGTCGCTGCCGCCGAAGAGCCAGCGTGCCGGCTTGCCCACGCCGACCTTGAGCGCGGCGTGGATCGCGCGCGAGAGCACGCTCTCGGAGTCGTTCATGGCGCTCTCGACCGCGGAGAAGACGAGATGCATCATGGCCTCGGCGATCGCGCAGGTGGCGATGATCGAACGCAGGGTCAGGACGCGCGGGTCGCGCTCGCCGTACTGCTTGCGGACGAAGGCGAGCGAGCGCTCGGCGGTCTGCTTGAACTGCTGGAACACGACCTGCTCGCGCCGGCGGAAGACCGTGGCGACGATGGAGAGCGCGTTGCCGACCGGGGAGTGCACGTGGGAGCGGCGCGGGCTGTCGAAGGTGGAGTGGACCGCGCCCCATTCGGCGAGCTCGTTCAGGGTCGTGCTCGCGGCCGCGAGGGAGAGCCCGAGCGACTGGGCGATCTCCTTGCTGGTGAGGGGCCGGCGCGAGAGGACGAGCAGGCCCCAGACGCGCCCGTGGACGCGCTTGAACCCGAAGGTCTTGAAGAAGAGCTCGAAGGTCGGGAGCTCCTCGAGGAGCGGCGGGTCGACGACCGGAGGGTCTGGGTCGGGGGGAAGCTCTTCGCTCATGGAGATGTCCAGTGATTCCAAGAATTCTTGGAATCGGAAAGGCGAGTTGTGCCACAGGGGCGCCCCGGGATCCACTGTCGGCGCCGAATAAGGAAGCTCGCCCTCCGCGGCGGGAAGGGATTGCTAGGAGGTTGCTTTCCAGGCCGCGGGATACTCGAGGGCGAGCTCGAGGATGCGCTGGATCAGCCCCGGGTAAGAGAGGCCGGCCGCCTCGGCGGCTTCGGCGAGGTCGTCGGAGCGCGCGAGGTCGGGGTTGGGATTGGCTTCGAGCACGAAGAAGGTCCCGTCCGGCCGCAGGCGCAGGTCGATGCGGGCGTAGCCCGACAGGCCGAGCAGCCGGTAGACCGTGCGTGCCGTGCGAGCGATCTCGAGCTCGAGGTTCCCCGAGAGGCCCTGCGCCCGTCGGGCCAGGACCCCCAGGCGCTTCTGGTAGTCGCGGTCCCATTTGACGCGTCGCGTGGCGACGTTCGCCGCGCCCCGCGGCAGGCTCGCGAAGACGAGCTCCCAGGGCGGGAACACGCGCGCGCGCCCATGGCCGAGGAGGCCGACCGTGAGCTCGCGACCCTCGATGAACTCCTCGGCGATCGCGTCCGTACCGACGTTCTCGTGCAGGAACGCCACGCGCACGGCGAGCTCGCCGGCATCGCGCACGAGCGAGGCCTGTGCGATCCCGAGCGAGGCTTCCTCGTTCTGGGACTTCACGAAGAGTGGGAAGGCGAGCCCGCGGGGGGCCGCCGCGCGCTTGCCGCGCGGGAAGAGCGCGAAGCGCGGCACGCGGATCCTGTGGTGGAGCAGGATCTTCTTCGAGAGCGCCTTGTCGCGTGCCAGCGAGAGGCCGAGCGGATTGCAACCCGTGTAGGGCTGTTTCAGGAGCTCGAAGTAGCTCGCCACGTGCTGGTCGTAGGGGGCCGCACCGTGGAACTCGACCAGCAGGTTGAAGACGACGTCCGGCGTGAACTCCCGGCACGCACTGCGCAGGACGTCGATCTCGTCCTCGACGCCGAGCACGCGCACCGCGTGACCCAGCTCGCGCAGGGCGCTCACCACGTCGTACTCGGTGCGCCAGGGCGCGCGCTCCTTCTGCTCGGTGTCGGCCACGGATTCCGGGGGCACGAGCTCCTGGTGCACGGCGACGAGCACGCGCAACGACTTCATCGGGCTGCGTGCACGCCCAGCATCAGGCAGTTCAATCCACTGCCGATGCCGAGCAGGGCGAGGCGCTCGCCCGGGCGGATGCGTCCGGCCTCGCGCGCCATCGACCAGGAAAGAGGCAGCGACACCGAGCCCACGTTTCCCAGGGTCTCCAGCGTGGGGAGGTCCGTGGCGGGATCGATCCCCAGGGTCTCGAAGAGCAGGCGGCGGTGTGCGACGCCCACCTGGTGCGTGACCACGCGGTCGATGGAGGTCCGCCTCCAGCCGAGCTCGGCCTGGAAGAGCTCGAAGGTGCGCGCGGCGAGCTCGTTCCCCGCCTGGAGCAGGGCCTCGGAGTCGGTCGACATCCACAGTCCACTCTCGTCCGCGACGTCGCCGCGGCACAGGGCGCTGTGACGCGTGGAGGAGAGCACGGCGCCGCCGAGGAGCCGGTCGCACGGAGAGTCCGGCGCGGCGCGCGCGAGCGCGATTGCGGCGGCACCCGAGCCGATCGTGAGCGAGGCGAAGGCGCGCTTGAGGTCGTCCCGAGCGAGCCCGGGATCCGCGCTCAGACGGGCGATCGTCCGCTCCACGAGCGGACGAGCGTCCTCGCTGGCGACGACGAGCCCCGCCTCGATCTCGCCGCGCTCGATCATGCCGCCCACGAGCACCATGGCGTTGAGGCAGCCCAGGCAAGCGTTCGAGAGGTCGAACAGGTGGCACGCGTCCGACAGGCGCAGGCCTGCGTGCACGATGCTCGCGGTCGCGGGCTCCAGGAAGTCGCGCGATACGGCGGCGTACACGAGACATCCGATCCGGTCGCGCTCGAACCCGCTCGCTTCGAGCGCGCGTTCGGCGGCCAGGATGCCCCCGTGGCTCGGCGGAGTCCCGCGCGGCCAGAAGCGGCGCTCGCGGATCCCGCTCATGAGCTCGAGGCGGCCGGCGCGGAGTCGGAGGCGGTCGTAGACCCCGGCCAGGTGCTGCTCGAGCTCCCGGGAGGAAACGCGTTCCGCGGGGAGGACGTGCGAAACCGAGGCGATGGCGACCGACGGGAAGCGCATGCGCGCCCCTAGCGGGCCTTCTGGAAGGTCTGAGTGAGTTCTGCCGTGCGCTGGACGCGCTTGATCAAGCGCCCCGGTCCGCGCAGGAAGCGCGCCTTGCCGCGCAGGCCGGAGAGCACGCGCGCCGTGGCCTCGTAGGCCGCGACGCCGAGGGGCTTGGAGCGCGAGCGCGGGTGGAGTCGTTCGTAGCCCCAGGCCTCGAGCTCGTCCCCGCACACGTACTCGATGGCGCGCAGGGTCGAGCGCGAGATCTCGTCCTGCCACGCTCCGGCGCTGCCCGTGCGAAAGAAGCCGCGTTCCGCCTGGGTCTTGTCGCGCAGCTTGTCGATGCGGCAGGCTTCTACCGCGCGCTGGCAGGCGGCGAGGTCCGTGTCCAGGCCCAGCCATTCGAGCATGCGCTGGAGCTCCTCGGGGCCGGCGGCGTGCAGCGCCTCGTAGCGCACGAGGTAATAGTTCTTCGAGCGCGCGGCGAGCTCGCCACCCAGCTTGACGGAACGCTTCCAGGCGGCGGCAGCCTGGATCGGGTTCGTGGGGAAGCTCCTGGCGTCGGCCCAGGAGGACACCGCCTCGCGCATCGAGACGTAGACGGCGCGCGGGTCGCGCACGAGGTGCAGGAAAGAGGCCTCGGGGAACACGGACTCGATGAAGGACGAGAGCGCCAGGTGTTCGGGGGTCTGCTCGACCACGACCTTGAGCCCCGAGGTCCGGGCGGCGAGTTCGCCGTAGATGTGCGCGGCCATGTGCCGGCAGTAGGCGTGCAGCGCGTCCTGCGAGAGCTCGTCGGCGCTGCTCGAGACGTCGTAGAGCGAGCCCGCCGGCGGCGGCACGCCGGCAGTACAGACCCAGCGCGAGAAGCGCACGTCGCGGGTCCACCACTTGCGCAGGTGATCGAAGGCGTAGAAGAGCCCCGACTGGTGCAGGGTCGTGACGGCGGGATGCTGGGCGAGCAGCCAGGCGAGCCAGGTCGTGCCGCTGCGCGGCATCCCGACGATGTAGACCGGCTTCAGGTTCGGGAGGGGCTGCCAGGCGGGCGGAGCGACGAGGGGGTCGCGGCGCGCGGCGCCGGTCCGGGTGGCAGGGTTTTCTCGGCTGGGCTGCAAGGTGCGGAGGAAAAGGCGCGCGATGATCCCGCGCTCGCCCATGGAAGACAAGCCGGGAACTAGCATATCGTCGCCCCTTTCGTCCGAATGGCGGCCTCAGCGGCCGAAGAAGAGTCCCGCGTGGCCCAGCGCGTCGAGTTCAGCAAACGCACGATCGCCGTCAACTCGGTGGCGGCGCTGGTGCAGCCGATCCTGGCGATCACGGTCCTCCTGTGGCTGAACCAGTACCTGTTCAAGCACATCAGCCTGGAGGAGCTCGCCGTCTACTACGTCGTCCAGGCCCTGATCGCGTTCACGCCGCTCCTGACGATGATCGTCGCGGGCGGCATCGCGCGCTTCTGCACGGAGGCCTACGCCAAGGGCGACGATCGGCGCATGACCGAGATCGTCTCGACGATGACCCCGCTGTGCGTCGGGGCGGGCGCCCTCATGCTCGCCTTCGGACTCGGAGCGGCATGGTTCATCGACGATCTTCTGAAGATCGCACCTGGGCACGAATGGGACGCGCGCATCCAGCTCGGGCTCTCCGTGCTCGTGGTGGCGATCCAGGTCGTCTACCTGCCCTTCGGCGTCGGCTTCAAGGTGCGCCAGAAGTACGTGTGGGAGAACGGGATCGGGCTCGGGTCCGATCTCCTGCGTTACGGGATCATGTTCGCCCTGCTCTTCGGGGTCAGCACGCGTGCGCTGTGGGTCGTGGTCGCGGCCATCCCCCCGCAGCTCCTCAGCCTGCTCGTCAAGTGGCACGTCTCGCGCAAGCTCGTGCCGGCGCTGCGCTTCGAACGGAGCGCCATCCGGCACGAGCTCCTGCGTCCGCTGCTCGCCTTCCAGGCCTGGAACGTGCTCGCGCGCACGGCCACGCTGCTGCGGACGGCGGCGACGCAGCCGCTCCTGAACGAGCTCGGTTCGTCCGGCGAGGTCGTCGCCTATCGCCTCGGGAGCATCGTCGAATCGCGCTTCTTTCCGGTCGCGCTCTCGCCCCTCAGCACGGTGCAGACCGCGCTGGTCGCCTTCCACGCCACGGGTCAGAAGGAGCGCCTGAAGCGGCACTACTTCCGTTACTGCCGCTACCTCCTGTGGGCGTTCCTCTTCGTCGCCGTGCCGTTCATCTGCTATCGCGCCGCGCTGTGGAGCGCCTACCTCCATTCGCCGGCGTACGGCACGCCCGAGTACGAGGTCTGCTGGCAAGCGGGCGTCGTGACGGCGCTGCTGCTCGTGAAGGCGTTCTTCGTCTTCAATCAGCCGGTCGTGGCCCAGGTCGCTCTGGCCCAGGCGATGAACAAACCACTGACGATCCGCACCTTCGTGATCGAGATGGCGACTGTGCTCGCGATCTGGGCCACGGTCGCCCTGGGCGGGGGGCCGATCGGGGTCGCGCTCGCGACCTTGATCGTCGCCGCGATCCTGACGCCGGCGCTGCACTGGACCTTCGGACTCCAGTTGACGGACGCCCGGTCGGGAGACTGGATGCGCCGCTCGGTGCTGCCCGGCCTCCTGCCGGCGGCGGTCGCCTTCCCGGCCGGATTCCTCGCCCAGCGTCTGTTCGAGCCCAGCGGTTGGCTGGAGGTACTGCCCCACGTGGCGGCGGTCGAGGCGCTCTACGTGCTCGTGCTCTTCTTCTACGGATTCGACGCAGGTGAGCGCGCGGACGCGCGCAAGGCCCTGGCAGCCGTGCGCAGTCGCCTGCTGGGGACGCGACCGGCGGCCGCGGACTAGGGTTTCCCCGAGGGCGAGGGCGCTTCTCGCCGCGGATGGTTGACGGACTCCGAAGGAGCGCGTCAACCTGGGGTGAGCCGTGCCGTCGGGCCCCACCATCCTGCACGTGGACATGGACGCCTTCTACGCGTCCATCGAGGTGCGCGACGATCCGTCGCTCGCCGGGCTGCCGGTGTGCGTCGGGGGCGCCGCCGAGCGCCGCGGGGTGATCGCGGCCGCGAGCTACCCGGCGCGGGCCTTCGGCATCCACTCGGCGATGTCGAGCGCGCGCGCGCGGGAGCTCTGTTCCACGCTCGTGCTGGTCCCGCCCGACTTCGACAAGTACACGCGCGTCTCGCGCGAGATCATGGCCATCTTTCAGCGCTACACGCCGCTGGTCGAGCCGCTCTCGCTCGACGAGGCCTTCCTCGACGTGGAGGGTTCGGAGCGTCTCTTCGGGGACGCGACCGCGATCGGCAAGCACATCAAGGACGACATCCTGCGCGAGACCGGGCTCGTGGCGTCGATCGGCATCGCGAGCTCGAAGTTCCTGGCGAAGCTCGCTTCCGACCTCGACAAGCCCGACGGCTTCCGCGTGATCCTGCCAGGGGAAGAGCGCGCCGTGCTCGATCCCCTGCCGGTGTCGAAGATCTTCGGGGTGGGCCCGCGCACGGCGAAGCGGCTGGAAGCGCTGGGCGTGCGCACGGTGGCGGATCTCGCCTCGCGCGAGCGCGGCGAGGTGCTGCGCGAGTTCGGCGCGAGCGGTGCCTGGATCCACGACCTCGCCCACGGCATCGACACGCGGCGCGTGAATCCGCGGCGCGAGGAGAAGTCCCACGGGCTCGAGCGCACCTTCGCCCAGGACCTCACGAACCGCGAGGATCTGCGCCTGATCCTGTACGAGTTCTGCGAGGAGCTCTCCTTCGACCTGCGCTCGCGCGGCTTGCGCGGCCGCACGGTGACGCTCAAGGCGCGCTACTGGAACTTCCGCACGATCACGCGCTCGAAGACGCTCGAGGTGCCGATCAACGTCGGCAAGCGCATCTACGCCGTGGCGCGCGAGCTCTTGGAGAAGGTGCCCGAGGGGCCGCTGCGGCTGCTCGGGGTCCAGATCTCGAGCCTCTCCGACGTGCGCGCGCCGGTGCAGACCGCGCTCTTCCGGCCCGCCGAGGCCGAGCGTCCGGAGGCGCAAGAGGGACGCCTGCTGCGCGCCAGCGAGGCCCTCGACAAGTTGCGCAAGCGCTACGGGCGGGGAACGATGGTGCCGGCCAGCCTGCTCGGGCGTTCGAAGCTGGCAGAGGATCCGGACCGCCGGGAGCCGAAGAGACCCTGAACGTCGCTCAGTGGTTGTCGGTGATGTAGCTCATGAAGCTCATCCCGATGTCCTCGAACTGGTGCTGGCGCGGCACCTCGATCGCGTCCTTGATGCACACCTGCTCGCACAGCTTGCAGGAGACGCACTGCTTCTCGATGACGTAGGCGATCTGCGCCGTCTGGGGCAGGGGGTGATCCGTGATCACGTTGTCCCCGTAGGGCCGCATCTCGATCGCGTCGAAGGGGCACACGTCGACGCAGAACTCGCAGCCGGTGCAGTTCTCCTCGTGCACGACGGCCCTCGGGATCTGCTTGACCTTGATGCGCGCCACGGTCACGTCGCGGTTGTCGTCGATCGCGTCGAAGGGGCAATAGACCCCGCACACCGAGCAGTTGATGCACAGGTCCGGGTCGATGTAGAAGATCTCGCCGCTGGTGATGGCGTTCGTCGGGCACACGCGCTCGCAGATCGTGCAGGCCGTGCACTTCTCGGTGATGAAGTGGGACTTCCAGGTCCAGCTGGCCTGCACGGCGGGATCGGTGAACAGGACCACTTCGAGGCGCGCGTGGGCGTCGTAGCGCGAGACCACGCCGACGAAGTCGGGCTCGAGCTCGATCGTGGTCATGAACTGGGCCGGGAAGGAGGAGCTCGTGTGGCAGAGCGAGCGCACCTTGGGCTCGGTCAGCCAGCCGGCGACGAGCAGCGACTTCCCTTGCAGACGGACGTGGCTGCGATAGAGGGGCATCTCCTCCGGTAGCCCGAAGCGGAAGCGGTCGCGCACCGCGGGGACCCGGGTCGGGAGCTGGAAGACCACGCTGACGTAGCCCGGCTCCTCCTGGATGGTGTAGTCGCGACCGTAGCGCCGGTCGCGCTCGAGCTGGTTCTCCTCGACCCCGCGCCAGCGGGCCCATTCGAGTTCCCAGCCCGAGACCTCGGTGAGCTTGGCGAAGTCCTCGGCCGGCGGGAGCTCGCCCGAGAACTTGATGGCGCTCGTGGGGCAGACGTCGACGACGGTGCGCGCGTTGTAGAGATGGCTCGGGTGCGTGTCGTGCGCGTGGGCCTTCGTGTCCGTCCCCATGTAGAAGACTTCCGGGAAGTCCTGGCAACAGGCGTCGCAGGCGATGCAGAGCTCGGGCACGACCCAGAACTTCTCTGCTTGTGCGACGGTCTCCTTGAGGGCGGATTCGGCCATGGGGGTGCGGTTCGAGAGGGGGTTCGCTTGCGCGGAAGATATCGGAGCGCAGGCGCGGTTCCATGCGACCCCGAGCGGCGCTCTTCGAGGACCAAGCCCTGGGTCGCCAGGCGAAGCCATTGTAGAACAAGGACTTCGGCAGACAACGGGGCGTACCGTCTTGCGCCTGCCGAAGGACCCCCGTGACGAGACTCAGCGCCTGGACCGACCCCGCCGTCGCCCGCGAGTACGAGGTGCGTCGATTCGGGAGTCTCCTCGGGAGGATCAAGCACGCGCGGGACGAGGAGCTCGTCCTCGAGCTCCTCGGGGACGATCCTCGGTGCATCCTGGATCTCGCCTCGGGGACCGGGCGCTTCCTTCCGGCGCTGGCGCGCGGCGGCCGGCGAGTCGTGGCCTGCGACCTCTCGGCCGCCATGCTGCGGGTGGGCGTCCATGCGGGGCGAGGGGAGGTGCTGGGGCGCGTCCAGGCGAGTGCCTTCGCCCTGCCGTTCGCCGACGACGCCTTCGATGCCGCGCTCTCGATGCGCTTCTTCTTCCATGTCGAGGGCCCGGCCGAGCGTGTGCGGATCCTGACCGAGCTCGCGCGGGTGACGCGCGGGGTCGTGCTCGGGGAAGTGCGCTACCGCTGGACGGGGAAGCAGGCGGGGCGCTACCTGCGCAGCCGCGTGGGGCTCGCGCGCCGCTGGCGCTCCGCGAACGACTGGCGCGCGCTCGCGGGTGAGCTCCGCGCGGCCGGCCTCGAGCTCGTGCGGCTCGTGCCGAAGTCGCGCCTCTTCTCCGACAAGGCGCTGTTCCTCGCGCGCCGGGCCTGACGGTGCGGGGGGATCGATTCGCGCTTCAGGCGATCGGGCGACCACGACGCAGGTTGTGCTCGACGTGCACGCTGGCCCAGCGCTGGGTGCGCTCGACGAGGAGCGTGCGCTCGAGCACGTCGCCCGCCGCGGCGAGATAGGCCTCGATCAGGGCCGGCCAGGCGTCCGCGCGCAGGCCCGCTTGGCGCGCCGCGGCGGAGCGGAAACTCGCCGCCAGGCGCGCGAGATCGCGCGCGCGCGTGGCGGGAGAGGGGTGCGGCACGCGGGCCGCGCCGTCGAGGTCGAGGAAGGTGACGCGGATCGCCCCCTCCTCCTCGGCGAGAAGCAGGTTCGGCGCCTTGAGATCGCGGTGGCGGAAGCCGCGCGAGTGCAGGTCGGCGATCGCCCGCGCGAGCGCCTCGAGGACGGCGCCGCTCGCTCGCCCCGCGAGGAAGCGCCATGGGTCGGCGCCCGTCTCGTGGCGCAGGACGAGGATCGCCTCGCTGCGCGGGAAGCGGGCCTCGATCCAGGCCACGGGCTCGGGCGTCGCGAGACCTGCTTCCCGGAAGGCGCGTCCGAGCGCGAAGGCCCGTGCCGAACGCGAGCGCAGCGCCCCGACGCTCGCCAGCCCAGCCTCCCAGGGCGAACGCTGCTCGCGCTTGGCGACCAGCGGACCGAGGGGGGAGTCGAGCCGGACGAGACGGGCCTGTCCCTCGGCGCCGAGGACGGCCTGGCGCGCTGCGCCGAACCAGTGCGTGCGGCCCCGGAGCCACTCGGTCGCGAGTGCGCGCGGCACCTCCGGATGGAAGTGGATGCGCGCCCCGTGGGCGACGAGGCGCTCGACGGGCGTCCGCGGGCTCAATGGGCCTCCAGCCAGTTCGCGCCGGCGCCGAAGTCGACCTGGAGCGGGAGCGCGAGTTCCGGGGCTTCCTCCATCGCCGCGCGCACGATCTCGCGCGTCGCCTCGAGCTCCGATTCGGGCACCTCGAACACGAGCTCGTCGTGCACCTGGAGCAGCATCTGCGCCGAGAGGCGCGCGTGCGCGAGGCGCCGCTCGACCTGGATCATCGCGCGCTTGATGAGGTCGGCGGAGGAGCCCTGCACGGGCGTGTTCACCGCGGCGTTCTCGGCGAAGGTACGCGTGCGCGAGTCGGAGGAGTTGAGTTCGCTCATGCGCCGCCGGCGCCCGAGCAGGGTCTCGACGTATCCGGTGCGGCGCGCCTCCGCCAGCAGCCGCTCGCGCCATTCGCGCACGGCCGGGAAGGTGCGGAAGTAGCGCTCGATGAAGCCGCGTGCCTCGGCCAGCGAGAGGCCGGTCTCGCGCGCGACGCGCTGCGGTCCCATGCCGTAGAGCAGCCCGAAGTTGATCACCTTGGCCTGGGCGCGCTGCTCGCGCGTGATCATGCCGGGCAGGACCCCGAAGAGCCGCATCGCGGTGGCGGCGTGGACGTCCTCTCCCTGGGCGAAGGCGCGCTGCAGGTGCTGGTCGCCGGAGAGGTGCGCCATCACGCGCAGCTCGATCTGGTTGTAGTCGGCGGCGAGGAGCAGCCAGCGTCCGGAGCGGTCGGGCTCGCGCGGCACGAAGGCCTCGCGCAGCCTCCGTCCGCGCGGACTGCGCACGGGGATGTTCTGCAAATTGGGATCGCTCGAGGCGAGGCGCCCGGTGGCCGCGCTCACCTGGCTGAAGGAGCAGTGGATGCGCCCGGTCTCGGGGTGGACGTGGCGCGGCAGGGCGTCGACGTAGGTGCCGCGCAGCTTGGCGATCTCGCGATACTCGAGCACGAGTTTCACGATCTCGACGTCCCCGTAGCGGTCCCCCAGCATCTCGGCGTCCGTGGCGAAGCCGATCGAGGTGCGCTTGACCTTGCGCGCTTCCCCGGCGCGATCCTGGATGCGCAGCTTCTCGAACAGCACCTGGCCCAGGGCCTTCGGGCTGTTCACGTTGAAGTTCTCGCCGGCGAGCTCCTGGATGCGGAAGACGAGGCTCTGGAGCTCCTGCTCCATCTCCTTCCCCAGGCGCTCGAGGAGATCGAGGTCGACCCGGATGCCGCGCTCCTCCATGCTGGCGAGCACCGGCACGAGCGGCATCTCGAGCGTCTCGAAGAGCGTCCGGCTCCCGCTCGCGTCGAGCTCCTTCTCGAGCACCGCCTTCAGCCGCAGCGTGGCGTCGGCGTCCTCGCAGGCGTACTCCGCCACGCGCTCGATCGGCACCATGTCCATGGTGATCTCGGTCTTGCCGCGTCCGATGAGGTCGCGCGTGGGGATCTTCTTCAGGCCGAGGTAGCGCAGGGCGAGCTCGTCGATGCCGTGGCCGCGCTCGGCGCCGGACACGCAGAAGCTCGCCACCATGGTGTCGAACTGCGGCGGCGGGAGGCGCAGGCCGTGCCGCGCGAGCACGATCCAGTCGTACTTCGTGTTCTGGCCGGTGCGCGCGTGGGCGGGATCGGTGAGCAGCGGTCGCAGTTCCTCCAGGAGGGCGCTCGTCCCGCCGGGTACGAGCGGCGGATCGAGGTTGCAGGGCACGTACCAGGCCCTCCCGGGGAGCGCGAAGGAGAGCCCGACCAGGCGCGCTTCCATGGGGAAAAGGCTGGTCGTCTCCGTGTCGAGGGCGTAGTCGCGCGCGGTCGCGAGCGCGCCGATCATTTCGGAGAGCTCGTCGGGCGTGCGCACCGTGCGCCAGTCGCGCGCTTGCGAACGGAACGTGTGTTCGGCCTGGGCCGCCATCTTCTCGACCAGGCTCTTGAACTCGAACTTGCGGAAGAGCGCCAGCAGGCGTTCGGCGTCGGGGTGCGCCGGGCCGAGCGCGTCGAGGTCGACGTCGAGCGGCACCGCGCAGTCGAGCGTCACGAGCTCGCGCGAGAGGAGCAGCATGGAACGGCCGGCCTCGATCTTCTCGCGCGTCTTCGGAGCCAGTTTCCCCAGGTTCGCCAGCAGGTTTTCGACCGAGCCGAACTCCTGGATCAGCTTCACGGCGCCCTTCTCCCCGATGCCGTGCACCCCGGGCACGTTGTCCGAGGAATCGCCCATGACGGCGAGCACGTCGACGACCCGCTCGGGATCGGTTCCGAACTTCTCGCGCACGGCCTCGACGCCCTGCAGGACCACGTCCGCGTCGGGCTTGAAGACGTTGTAGAGCGCCACGCGCTCGTCGACGAGCTGCATCATGTCCTTGTCGCCCGTGACGATCAGCACCTGCCAGCCGCGGCTCGTCGCCGCGCGCGCCAGGGTGCCGATCACGTCGTCCGCCTCGTAGCCGGCGACCTCGAGCACGGGGATGCCGTGGGCGAGCACGACCTCGCGCATCCAGTCCATCTGCGCCAGGAGCTCGGCGGGCATCTTCTGGCGCGTGGCCTTGTACTCGGCGAAGCGTGCGTGGCGGAAGGTCGCCCCGGGCGGGTCGAAGGCCACCGCGATCTTCTCGGGCGCTTCCGTCTCGAGCAGGCGCCGCAGCGTCATCGTGAAGCCGTAGGTGGCGCCGGTGGGCACTCCCTCGGCCGTCGAGAGCCCCGAGCGCGCGAGGGCGAAGTGCGAGCGGTAGGCGAGCGCCGTACCGTCCAGCAGGAAGAGCCGGGGCATGGCGCGTAGCCTAGCGAGGGCGGGAGGCCGGAACGACCTCCGCGCGCCGTCCCTGCGCCCTCACTCGAACACGAGCCGCGTCCGGTTCGTGGTCTGGATCGCCACGCCCACCGTGACGGCCTGCAGGTAGAAGGTCTGGCCGGAGAGCGAGGGCAGGTTCGGGACCGTGGCCAGCGTGCGCACTAGCCCGCTCGAGGGCACGCTGCCGCCGCCGATCTTCATCAGGCCGAGCGGGTCGAGCAGGATCGCTCCGACGACGCCCGGGAGCGTGATCGACGCCGTGCCGGGGCTGGCGTAGATCGCATAGCTCTCTCCGGCCTCGCCCACGAGGTGCATGGCGAGGGGCTTCCCGATCGCCGCCCTCCCGTAGGTGTTGAAGCGCGGAGGAGCGTCGTAGATCTCGAGCGCGAGCTCGTCGATCGCGGCTTCGACCAGCGAGTTGTTCGGATCGTCCTCGGCCACGAAGCGCAGGCGCACGCGGTCGGTGAACGAGACGAAGCTCGCGACGTCGAAGCTCACCTCCGTCCAGGCGTTCTGCGTGGCGACGACGTTCTCGAGCGGCACCCAGCTCGCGCCGTCGTCGTCGGAGATCGAGGCCTGGAACACGTCGTCGGGGCTGCTCAGGTTGGCCCACCAGCGCTGGTAGGAGAGCATCGCGGCGCTCGCGCCCGAGAGGTCGATCGCCGGCGTGATCAGGGTCGTCTTGCCGTCGTCGACGTCGTCGCCGCCGGCGCTGGTCGAGCCGTTGCCCGTGGCGAAGGCGTTCTGGCCCGGATCGAGGGTCGCGTCGAACTCGGGGTTCGAGGGCTGTCCGTTGTAGGTGGTGCCGAGCGGGTCGCCGAAGGCCCACAATCCGGTGGTCGCCGTGTCGCCCGGGATCCCGGCCGTCCAGCCCAGGTCCACCTCGAGGTCGTCGGTGAGGAAGACGCGCGGATCGCCCACGAGCACCTTGCGCAGGGTGGTCTGTGCGTAGCCCTCGTAGGCGAGCGTGGTGGAGAAGGAGATCTGCGTGCCGCCGGGGAGGCCCGCGGCGATCGAGAACGAGAGCGGGGAAGCCGCGTTGCTGGCGTTCGCGAAGGAAGGCACCGATCCGATGGACGCGCTCCCCGCGAGCACGGTGACGTTGGGGTCGGTGGTCGCGAGCGAGACGCTGCCCAGGGCCGCGGCGCGACCGCTGTTGCGCGCGGAGATCACGATCTGGAAGGTCTCGCCCGGATCGAAATTTCCGTCGCCATCCCCGAGGTCGGTGAAGGCCAGGTCGGTCTCGTGCACGTAGGCTCCCGCGGCGAGCGCCGTGCGCAGGAAGCTCTCCTCGTTCTCCTGGGCCAGGGGGACGATGCGACTCGGGGCGGGCCAGAACCCATCGTTCGAGGTCCCGATCTCCGCCGTCCACGAGAACGTGCCGTGGACGCCGTAGTCGTAGTCGTCCGTGACGCCGTTCGCCAGGTACAGGACGAGACCGCTGACCCCGAAGGTGTAGCCGTTGACGGCCGTGGCCAGCACGGAGAGTTCGTCGAGCTCGTTCTGGTTCGGAGTGGCCTGCGCGACGTAGCTCCAGGGGTAGAGCCAGAGGTCCGAGTAGGTATGCGTCGTGATCGCCGTGCGGAAGGGGTGCGCGTCGATGAAGGCCTGCATCGCGGCGACCTCCGGCTCGCTCGCCGGAGCCGTGCCGCGGTAGGTGTCGCTCGAGGGAGTCGGACTCGAGCCGACGTTGTCGTAGCCCCACTGGTAGTCGTAGTTCCGGTTCAGGTCGACCCCGAAGGTGCCGCCGTTGTTGCGCCGGTTCTTGCGCCACAGGCCACCGCCCCCGGGGTTGGTCGTCTGGTTGTAGACGTAGCCGTCGGGGTTCACGCAGGGCACGAACCAGGTCTCGCGCTCGTTCACGATGTAGGTCGCGCGCGGGTCGCTGCCGTAGTCCTCGAGCAGGGCGAGCAGGTTCCAGACCAGGGCCTGCATGCTCTCGGGTTCGCGCGCGTGGTGCAGCGCGTCGAAGCGCGCCTCGGGCTCGTTCTCGTCGACCAGGGGGTTGTCCGAGACCTTGAGCGTCCAGAGCGCACGGCCCTCGATCGAGTTCCCGATCGACGCGCGCGGCTTCACGAGCGCCGGATAGGCGGCGGCGATCTGGTCCAGCACGGACAGGAGCTCGCTGAGCGTGTAGAAGCCTCCCATCGAGCCTTGCCCGAAGGGCGGGACGAGCCAGGCGCCCCTGGGCGGGGGAGCCTGCGCGCCGTCGGCGGCCGCGCGCGCGGCGTAGAAGGCGGCGAGGTCTTCCTGCTCCACCGCGTAGGTCACGCCGAGACGCTCGAGACGCGCGCGATCCTCGGCGGTCACCAGGAGCTCGACCGTGGACAGACCACGCCGCGCGGCGACGTCGAAATCGAGGCGCAGGAAGTCCTCGAGACCGAGCGGGGATCCCGCGAGCTCGACCGTGACGAGGCTCTCTCGAGCTGCGACGGGCACGGTTTCCTGGGCGAAGAGGCAGGAGAGGGCGAGGAGGTTCATCGGGTAGGCTCCGGGTTGCGGACGAGCGATTGTAGAGGGGAACGCGCGCGAAGGAGCAGGAACGCGGCCGTTATCATGCTCGGAACGGTGCAGAGCGAACGCCTCCATCTCGGTGCCCAGGTCGCCGGGCTCTCCGCCCTCGGTTTCTCGAGCGTCGACGACCTGTTCTCCCGGGCAGCCCCGGCGGCGAGCGGCACGGAGTCGCCGGACGATGCGGGGAGATCGCGCTTGCGGCTGCTCCTGCCCGGAACGCCGCTCGAGGCCTCTGGACCGCTCAGCACACGCCGGGGGGGACCGGGCGGCGTGGGCACGGGCTGGATCCGGATCGAGCGCTGGCGAGCGAGCCCCTGGCGTGCGCTCCTGGCGGCGCGCTTCACCCCTCCGCGCAGCGTGAGCCTCGCCGAGCGCTTCTGGAACCTCTATTGCCACCTGCGCGCCCACGGAGTCGGGACCCCCGAGCCGCTCGCGGTCGGGACGCTGGGCCGCGGGCTCGTCGCGCGCGCGGGCTTCCTGGTCACGCGCGAGCTGGAGGGATTCGAGGCCCTGCCGAGCTGGCTCTTGCGCGAACGCGAACCGGCTCTCCGGGCGCGCGGCTGGAGGGCGCTCGCCCTGGCCTTCACGCGGCTGCGAGGAGCGCGGGTGTTCCTGCCCCGGATCGAACGCGCCCACGTCTTCCTGTCGCCGGAGGAGGAGTCTCCGGCCGCTCGTAGTGCCCGCGAGGCGCCCGTTCCGGGCCGCATGACCCAGAACCGGCTGCCGAGCGTGGCCATCGCCGACGTGAGCGGCGGGTCGATCCGGCCGCGGCTCACCGAGGGGGAGATCGCGCTCATGCTGGGGCGTCTCCTCGGGGAGCCGGGCGGGAAGGCGGAGGGTGCCGCGAGTCCGCGCGAAGTCGCGCGCTTCCTGGCCGGCGCCCTGGAGGGCCTCGAGCGTTCCCGCGCGCGCACCATCGCCCGCCGCGCGCTCGGTGGGCCGCGATGAGGCCCTGGCGCGCCGAGGTCCGGAGGCAGTTCGCGCTCGCGCTTCCCATCGTGTTCGTGCAGCTCGGGCTGTTCGCGATGGGGGCGATCGACGGGGCCTTCCTCGGTCGCGTCGACAAGCTGCAATACGCCGGAGGGGCGGCCGGCAATGCCTACGGCTTTGCGTTCCTGGCCTTCGGCATGGGGGCGGTCTCGGTCCTCGATCCGATCGTCGGGCAGGCCTTCGGTGCGCGGGACTGGAGCGCGATCGCCCGCGGCCTGCAACGCGGTCTCCTGCTCGCGCTCCTGATCTCCTTGCCGCTCTCGCTCTGCATCTGGCAGGCCGAGTGGGTGCTGCGGCTGGCGCACGTGGATCCGGAGATCGTCCCGATCGCAACCGCCTTCGCGCGCATCTCGATCCTCTCGGTCCCGCCCTTCCTCCTGTTCGTGGCGCTGCGGCAGGCCTCCCAGGCGATGCACCGGCTGAGGCCGCTCATGGTCGTGATCCTGCTCGCCAACGGTCTCAACGCCTTCCTGGACTGGGTGTGGGTGTTCGGGAACCTGGGCTCGCGCTCCCACGGCGCGCTGGGCTCGGCCTGGGCGACCGTCGTGGCACGCTGGTTCATGGTGTTCGCGCTCGTGCTCCTCTCGGGGCGCGAACTGTGGCGCTTCCTGTGGCCGCTCGCCGATCGACTGCTGGACCTGCGGGCCTTCCTGCGCATGCTGCGGCTGGGCTTCCCGATCGGGCTGCAGTGGTTCGTCGAGATCGGCACCTTCACCTTCGTCGCCCTGCGCATGGGCGAGCTCGGCGCCGCTGAGCTCGCCGGCCATCAGGTGGCGATGCACCTGGCCTCGGGGTCGTTCATGGTGCCGCTCGGGATCTCGATGGCGGCCGCCGTGCGCGTGGCGAACGAGGTCGGCCGCGGCGACGCGGCGGCGGTGCGGCACGCGGCGAAGGTGGCGCTCGTCGCGGGGGCGTCGATCATGGGTGTTTTCGGGGCGGCCTTCACGCTCTGGCCAGAGTCCTTCGCCTGGATCTTCACGGACCGCACGGACATTCTCGCCGTCGCCGCGCTCCTGATCCCGCTGGCCGGATTCTTCCAGGTCTTCGACGGCACGCAGGGCGTCGCGGCCGGAGTCCTGCGCGGACTGGGGGACACTCGCGTGCCGATGTGGATCCACCTGGCCGGCTTCTGGGGGGTCGCGGTCCCGCTCGGTCTCGCGCTCGCCTTCGGGCGCGAGCTGGGGGCGCCGGGTCTCTGGTGGGGGCTCGTCGTGGGGCTCGCAGCGGTGGCGATCGCGCTCCTCTTGCGCCTGCGCATCGTGCTCCGCCGGCGCATCGCGCGCGTGGTGATCGACCGCGGCGAAGGTCCGGCCGGCGGAGGAGCGGCCGAGCTCGGGGCGTAGGCGGCGCCCGCCGGCTCGCGGGTCAGACGTCGCCCTCGATTCGAGGAGGGCGAGTGCGCTCGGATTCGATGAACTTCCTCAGCTCCTCCGCCCAGGTCGCGAGGAAGAGTTTGTCCTTGTCGCGGCCCGCCTGTTCCTTGGATGTGACGATGTCCTCTAGGCTCGCCACGGGCACTTCGATCCCCTGCGCGAGAAAGACCCTGTGACGTTCCCAAACGCGTTCGAAGTCCAAGGAACCCATGACGAGAGAAAGATCGACGACGAAGTCGCCTCCATCCGTCGCCGTCGTGAGCGCCCGGACGCTCACGACGCGATCCGCCAGCAACCGGTCTCTAGGCAGATCCAACGGCTCGCGCCCCGCGAAGAGCTCGAGCCCGAGCTGGGAGCAGGTTTCCCAGGCTTTGCGGAGATTCTCCGGGTCGCTGGGCAAGAAGAGGTCGCGGTCTTGAGTCTCCAACACGATCGCGCCGCTCTGGGCATAGTAGTTCGCTCCCCAGACGCCAAAGACGACGAACCGGACGCCAACGGTGCTCAGCGCCTGGACGAGTTTCAGGAAGGGATCGGTCATCCCCTTCTGGATTCGACGCGCCGAAAATGGTCACGGGAAAGTTGCAAGCAACGCCACACCCAGCTCTTGTCCGAGCGAGGCTGGTTCCAGGGCGCGTTCTCGTACTTCCGCAGGGCTGCCCAGAGTTCCTCGTCCAGCCGAGGGCCCTGAGGCACGCGTTCCTTGGCCCTTCGAAGGGCTTCCAGCGCACGTTCCAGGTGCGGGTCCATGCTCGGGATCCTAACTCGGAGAACCCGGTCGCGTGGTCCTCACGGCGACGGTTCTGCGCTCATGGCGTCCTGCGGCTCCATGGGAGGCAGGTCCGCCAGCGCCATCCGCAGCGCGAGGTTCGCCTGGAAGATCTTGTCGAGCGCGTCCTGCTTCGCGCTGGCGAGGGCGTCGCTCTCGTCGAGGCCCTGCACCGTGCGGTAGATCGAGGCGAGACCGGGATCGACTTCCCTGAGACTGGCGAGCTCGGAGAGGGCGCGCTCGCTCTCCCCGAGGAGAACGCGCAGTTTCTCGATCCGGCGCTCGTAGACGTCGATCTGGCTCGCGAGTTCGGCCGACCGGTGGGACCCGAGGCGCTCGCGATCCAGGGCGAGGACGTCCTGGATCTGGGCCATCCCGACCCGTTCCAGCGTGGGGAGATCGGAGCTCGGGTCGCGGGCGAGCGCGAGGAGCGAGCGCAGGGAGCGCGCGAGCTCCGGCTCAAAGCGCAGAGGTCCGGCCGCACGGGCGCTCCCGCCCTCGGGCGTGCTCCGGATCTCCTGCAGGACCTCGCGGCGCTGGGTCAGGCCCGCGAGCTCGTCGCGCAGGCGGTCGCGGGCGACGAGCAGTTCGCTCTTCGAGCGCTCGAGCTCGACGAGGAACGCGCTCTTCGCCATGCCGCGCACGGGACGTCCGCTCGCGCGCAGCCGATCCAGGAAGGCACGGCGCGCCCGCGCGGCGAGGAGCCGCGCCCGCTCCACCGTAAGGGCTGGGGAGAGCGAGTCGACCGCCTCGCCGAAGGCGCGCTCGACGATCTCGGCGACGGATTCGAGCCCGACGATCCGCATGGGCCGCATGGGCCGCATCGGCCGGGCTGGGGGAGCGGGGCGGAGCTCGACCTCGCGCAGCGGCAGGTCGGCTTCGCGTGCCTCGAGGTCCATGGCGGCACGCGTACCTCATTGCGGGGCTGCGCTGCAAGAGGGCGCCCCGAGAAGTCGCCGGCCGGGGGTCGGTGGTGCGCGAGCGACGCGGCGCGCGTGCGCCGCCGGAGAGCTCAGGCGGTTCCGAGCGGCCTCACCTCGCCGCGCATCGCGCGCGCCTCCTCCTCCGTGTCGATGTCCTCGGCCAGCCGGATCATGTCGAGGATGGGGTAGCGGATGCCCCGCTCGGGGGAGAGCCCCGAGCGATGCTGGCGGAGGAAGATCCTGCCGATCAGCTGCTCGAGCTCCGAGAGCTGGATGCGACCGACGCGCAGCTCGTGGGCGAGCTCGAGGCCGCTGCCGACGATCCTCAGCGTGCGGCTCGGCGCCCGCAGGCTCGCCAAGCGCTTGAAGTCCTGGGCGAGGAGCGAGAAGAGCACGGTGCGCAGCATCACCGCGCGCCGGAAGGCCACGGAGTGGTTGCGCGTGCGGTAGGCGGCGTCGAACAGCTTGTAGAGCAGCGGGAGGCGCAGCGTCGTGGGATCGAAGATGCCCAGGTGTCCCGGCAGGATTCCCACGACCTCGCCGGATGCGGTGACGACCCGGTACACGGGCTTCCAGGCGAACGCGCCCAGCTTGCTCGGGTCCGCAGGAACGCGCACGAACGGGAACCACAGCGCACACGGCGCGGCTCCCTCGTAGCCTTGGCGCAGCTCGTCGAACTCCTCGGTGCTCGGCAGGACGTCGCACGCCAGCACCGCCATCGGGCCCGCGTGGGAGACCCCGTGGGCCTCGATGGCGGCGCGCAGGTTCCCGGCCACGCTCGCGTCCGTGTCGAGGATGCGTGCGTCGAGCCCGAGCGGTTCGTAGACGCGGGCTGGTCCCGCGATCGTGATCGGTCCGAAGCCTTGCGAGGCGCGCAGCCGTTCGACGAGGTGCGCGACGAGCGGGCGCCCCTCGACCTGGACCGCCACGCCCTTGTACGTGGCGAGGGGATGCAGGCCGCCGCCGCTCTCGGGCATCGAGCCGGGCTTGCGATCGCTCCCGCCCAGGATGGTCACGGGGACGGAGCGCATGGGCGGATCCTAACGCGATCCCACCCAGGGTCGCGCCCCGCCAGTGGCCCTGCGGGCCGCTTCGAGAACCGCCGGTTGCTCGGCTCTGCGCGCACGGACGGAACGGGGCCCTTCTCGCAGGGGCCGTCCGTTCCTCGGACCCGCCCCTGTCTAGCGCAGGGGGGCCGCCTCCGAATAGAGCTCCGCGCGCTGCGGGAGGACGAGGATCGGTCCCTGGGCGTGTTTCAGGACGCGATAGGCACAACTCCCGAGCACGGCCCGGGAGAGGCCCGTGTGTCCGTGGGTGCCCATGACGATCAGGTCCGCCGGGCCCGCGCGCTCCACGATTTCCTCGGCCGGATCGCCCTCGGCGAACTGAGTCTCCACGGGCAGCTCGCCCCAGTCGAAACCGGCCACCTGCTCGCGCGTTGCGACGCGCTCCGCTTCGCGGAGATCGTCGACGACGTAGGTCGGACTGGGATTCGGACCGCCCAGCGGGTCGTAGGCGAACTCCGGAGGCGCGAAGACGTGCAGCACCCGGACCGGGACGTCGAAACGCGCCGCGAGGCTGCGCGCCGCTCGGAGCACGAGCGCGGTCGACGGCGAGAGGTCGACGGGAGCGAGGACGCGCTCGAAGCGCCGCGCGTCGGCGGGCTCCACCCACACGGGGCACGGGCTCTTCGCCAGCACGGCGCGGCCCGTCCCACCGAAGTCGAAGGGCTTCCGGTGACGGTGGGCGCCGATCACGATCAGACCGGCCGCGTTCTCACGCGCGAACCGCAGGATGGCCTGCGCCCCGGACTCCTCTCGCACGTGGAGGTAGTCGTCGAGCGGTAGCCCCGCGTACACCGGATCCTCGACCAGGAGCTCCAGCTTGCCGCGCGCCGCGTCGCGCGCCCGCTCGAAGGCGTGCGCGGCGTGCTCGGCGAAGAACGCCCCGCGCGCGGCGCCGAGGTTCGGCGCCTCGACTCCGGCTCCGTGCACGACGTCGAGGCGAGCCCCGAACTCGCGCGCGAGCCCCATGGCTCGGGCAAGGCCCTGGTCGGAGAGCTTGCCGAGCTCGAGCCCGACGACGATTCGACGGATCTCCATGCAGGGACCTCACGCAGAGGGGCCGCGGGGAAGGAGTACCTTGGACCCCGAGGATCGCCGCGACGCTCCGATCCTTACCATACGGCGTTCGACCCGGATCCCGGCGACCTTCCTCCTCCCCCGCGGGGGTAGCGCGGGCCGGGGGATCGCGGCTTCGCCCGTCCGGCAGGGTCGAGCGAAACATGAGCCCTTCCCGCTTCCTTGGATTCCTCGCTGCCTGGGCGCTCATCACGGGCTGCGCGTCGCGCTCCCACTTCCCTTTGCGCTTCGAAGCGGCGACTCCCTGGGCGGATCCGATCCGCGCCTATCTCGAGGCCGGCGAGGAGCATTTCCCGCAGGGCTTCAGCCGCGGCATCACCACGCTCGAGGTGTTCGACGGACGCCTGTGGATGGGCTACGGCGACGCCACGCGCAACATGGGCTCGAAGGTGCCGATCGAGTTCCGTTCGTTGGCGAGCTCCGACGATCCCACCTGGGTCGCTGCGCCGGTGCTGGCCGGAGGACAGGGAGCTCCGCAGCGAACGCCGACCGACACCGGCGAGGAGCAGATCGAGCCCTATCGGGTCTGTGGAGGAGTCCTGTGCCAGGCCGGCGTCGATTCCACCGACGCCGACGAGCTGTGGACGCAGGCGAAGGGGCCGGAGCGCCGCATCGAGGGCAACTTCTTCCGCTACGAGGACGGGAGCTGGCGCAAGCTGCGCACGATTCCGGGCGGCGAACACGTCCACGATCTCGGTTTTCTCGACGGCGTGATCTACGCCGTGGGCTCGGGGGCCGACGACCGGGCCGAGTTCGAGGGCGGGCAGATCTTCCGTTACCTGTGGCGGAGCCGCGACCAGGGCGCGACGTTCGAGACGGTCCAGCGCGTCCTGTACCCCGAGTTCGGCAAGGGCGATACGCGCTTCCGCAAGCTGCTCGCTGTGGGGCGGACGCTCTACGTCTTCGGCTACGTGGAACCCGACGGCGGACCGCGGGAAGGGCGCCACCTGCGGGTCGGCGATGGCGAGCTCGAGGAGCTCGGGGGCGTACTCGCGACGCGGGTCGTGGCCCGGACCTACGAGTTGCCCGACGGGACCGGTCTCGTCGTGACGCGCTCGCAGGATGGGCGTACGCGGGTCTTCCGCGCGCGGGAGAACGGCTTCACGGATCTCGTGGCCTGGGCCGAGCGCCGCGTGATCGACGCCGCCGTCGCTCCGGAACACGCTCGCCTCCTGGTGCTCTCGGGAGATCTGGGAGAGCCGGAACACTTCGCGGTGCACAGCGCGTCACTCGACGCGCTCGAGGAGCTCGAGCTCGCGCTCGACTTCGGCTTGGAGGCGCCCAGCGCGCTCGCGCTTTGGGAGCACCGGCTGTTCATCGGGACGAACGCCGGAGCGATCTGGAGGGCGCTCCCGGTCGTTGCGCACGTTCCCTAGAGCGTTGCACGCGGTTCTTCCACGCGCCCCGGGGGAGCCTCGGGCACCTCGAAGGTGGCGAGCGTACGCACCTCCTGGGCGGCAAGACCCGGCGCAGAAGTCGCGGCTCACCGGTCTCGCGGGGAGCCCCGCAGGCTACCCTCGTGGCCATGAGCCTGCGGGAGCTCGAGGACACCTGGAACCTGCGCAAGCGCGGGCGGCGCCGGGAGCGACTCGTCCTGGGCGCGGTCCTCATCGGGCTCGGGGCGCTCGCGTTCGTCCTCCTGCTCTGGATCGGATGAGCGCCTGGCGGTCCGGCGCGTGCGCGGAGTCAGCCGAGCCAGGCGAGCGCGCGTTCCGCCAGGACCCGCGCGGGATCGCCCTCCGTTTCCAGGCGCAGCGCGGGGACCTCGAGGGGCTCGGCCTCGGGGGCGAGGCGCTCGTAGAGCGCGGGGCCGCGGTCGCGCGCCGGATGGCGCGCCGCGCTCGCGTCCTGCTCGAGACGCGCCCGGGCCGTCTCGGGGGAGCAGATCGTCTCGACGAAGCAGAGCTCGACCCCGCGCTCGCGAGCCCAGGCGCGGACCTCGTCCACCGCGGCGCGGCGCGTGAAGGTGCGTCCGTCCAGGAGCACGAGGGGGACCGCGCCCGAGGCGAAGAGGCATTCCGCCGCCTGGAGCAGGACGCGCACGACGAAGTCGTCCTGCGAACGGGTGTGGCTCACGTGTCGCGGCCCGAAGAGGGCCTCGCGCACGCGATCCTTGTCCAGGATTGGCGCCCCCGTGAGCTCGGAGAGAGCGTGCGCGAGGGTGGACTTGCCGGTCCCGGGCAGGCCGGCGAGGGCGACCAGGCGCGGGCGTCGGGCGCTGCCAGCGGTCACGGTCCGGCCGTGCGGAAGTCGGCCAGCTCGAGCTCGAGCGCGGTATCGCCGCGGAAGGTGTTCCAGCGCGGCGAGTAGACCGCGTCGAGCGGCGTCCCGAGCGCGAGCTCGCGCACCCGCTCGCCCATGCGGAAGCCCAGCGCCTTGAGCACGTGCTCTCCCTGGCGCAGGGAGAGCAGCAGGTGATCGTTCGCGGCGCCGACCTGGCGCGGAGCCTGGGCCAGGTACACGCGGCGCGAGAGGAACAGCGGCTTCTCGTTCCTTGCGCCGAAGGGCGTCATGCGGTCGAGATGGCGCATCGTGGTCGCGTTCATCTCGGGGAACGGGAGCTCGCAGTCGATCCACAGGTCCTGAGCGGCGAATCCGCCTCCGGCGAGCATCTCCCGCGCGCGCGCCTGGATCGCCGCGCGCGCCGCGGGCACGTTCTCCGAGCGGATCTCGAGCCCGGCCGCCTGGCGGTGACCGCCGAATCGCTCGAAGTGCGGAGCGCCGCCGGCGAGGGCCGCCAGGACGTCGAAGCCTCCGAAGGTGCGGGCGCTGCCGCGACCGAAGCCGTTCTCGAGCCCGATCACGACCGCCGGGCGCGCGAACTCCTCGACCAGGCGCGCGGCGACGATGCCCACCACGCCCTGGTGCCAACCCTCGCCCGCCAGCACGAGCACGGGGTGCTCGTCCCGCTCGGCCCAGGCGCGGGCGGCCTCGCGCGCCTCGCGCAGCACTGCGGCCTCGATCTCCTTGCGCTTCTGGTTCAGGCCGTCGAGGGCGAGGGCGTGGGCGCGCGCGGTCTCGGCGTCTCGCGCGAGCAGGCAACGCACGGCTTCCTCCGCGCTCCCCAGGCGTCCACTGGCGTTCAGGCGCGGTCCGACCTGGAAGGCGACGTCCTCGGCGGAGAGCGCCCGCGACGCGATCCCGGCCACCTCCAGCAGGGCGCGCAGCCCGTGCGAGCGACTCCGTTCGAGGGCCTTGAGGCCGTAGCGCGCGAACACGCGGTTCTCGTCCAGGAGCGGCACGACGTCGGAGATCGTGGCGATCGCGACGTAGGCCGTGGCTTCCTCCAGGAAGGCCCGCAGCTCGCCCTTCGCCCGCCGCCCGCCGCTCATCTCCTGGGCCACGGCCCAGGCGAGCTTGAAGGCCACGGCTCCGCCGCACAGCTCGCGCCAGGGATAGGTCGAGTCGGGGAGCTTGGGGTTCACGATCGCGAGCGCTTCGGGCAGCGGTCCCGGCGGCGGCTCGTGGTGGTCGGTGACGATCGTGTCGATGCCCCGCTCCCCGAGCTCGGCGATCACCTCGTGGGCGGAGGTGCCGTTGTCGACGCTGATCACGACCTTGGCTCCGGTCGCTTCGGCCTTCTCGATCGAGTGCCGGCCGAAGGAATAGCCGTCCTTCAGACGGCTCGGGATGTGCCAGGCCGCCCGGGCGCCGAGCACCTCGAAGAGCCGCATCAAGAGCGCGGTCCCGGTGACGCCGTCGACGTCGTAGTCGCCGTGGACGAGGATCGTCTCGCCCGCGTGGATCGCGCGCGCGATGCGCTGGGTGGCGCGGCGCATGTCGCGGAAGAGGAAGGGGTCGTGGAGCGACATCGGGCTCGCCGCGAGATGGCGCTCGGCCGCGTCGGCGTCCGGGTGTCCGCGGGAGACGAGCAGGCTCGCCAGGACCGGGGGAAGGTCCTTCGCGCGCGCCAGCGCGCGCACGGCCTCCGGATCGGGGTTGCGCAGCCGCCACTGGGAGGGCATGGGGCGGAGTGTAGCGACGCGGGAGACCGAACCAAGCGCTCGTCCTTCGAGTCCGCGGGGGGCCCGCGGGTCGCGAGCACTTCAGCGCTGACAAGGACGATCCGAGAAGGAAGACTAGGAACCCGCCATGGGTGCGCCGACCACCAATCCCTACCGCATGCTCCCCTCCGTGGACGAGGTCCTGGGGGAGAGCGTCCTCGAGCCCCTGGCGCGGCGCGTGCGGCGCGAGCTCCTGGCCGCCTTCGTCGGCGACGTGCTCGGGCGCTGGCGCGAGGAGGTGCGGGCCGGCGGGCTCGACGCGGACGGCCTGAAGGAGCGCCTGGAGCGGGGGGAGCTGTTTCGCGCCGTCGAGGCGCGCGTCGAGCGCGAGGAGAAGGCGGGGCTCGTGCGCGTCGTCAACGCGGCGGGGGTCGTGCTGCACACGGGGCTCGGCCGCTCACCGATCCACCCCGACGCCGCGCGCGCCATGGCGGAGGCGGCGGCGAGCTACGTCACGCTCGAGGTGGATCGTTTCTCGGGCAAGCGCAACCAGCGCGACGATCGCCTGGGCGAGCTCCTCGTGAGCTCGACGGGCGCCGAGGCCGGGATCGCCGTGAACAACAACGCCGCCGCGGTGCTCCTCTTGCTGAACACCTTCGCGCAGGGCAAGGAGACGATCGTCTCGCGCGGGGAGCTGGTGGAGATCGGCGGGTCCTTCCGCATGCCTGACGTGATGGAACGCGCCGGGACGAAGCTGGTCGAGGTCGGAACCACGAACAAGACGCGCGTCGGGGACTTCCGAAAGCGCGTCACGGCCTCCACCGGTCTCCTGCTCAAGGTGCACACCTCGAACTTCCGGCTGGTCGGGTTCACCGAGGAGCTCGATCCCTCCGAGCTCGCCGCGCTCGGTCGCGAGACGGGCATTCCGAGCGCCTTCGACCTGGGCTCGGGGCTGCTGGAGAGCGCGGGGGCTCGGTCCCTGGCGGAGCTCGGGGCCGAGCCGCTGGTGCGCGACGCCGTGGCCTCGGGCGTCGACGTGATCACCTTCTCGGGCGACAAGCTCCTCGGCGGTCCGCAGGCGGGGCTCCTGGTGGGGAAGAAGGGCGCGATCCAGGCCCTGCGGGCGAACCCGCTCTACCGCGCGCTGCGTCTCGACAAGGTCACCATCGCGGGGCTCGAGAAGACGCTCGCGCTCTACCTCGCCGGACGGGCGGACGAGATTCCCGCGCGCGCCATGCTCTCCGCGGCGAAGGAGGTCCTCGGCGAGGAGGCGCGCGCCATCGCGCGCGCGCTGGAGCGGCTTCCGGGTCTCGAGGTCGCCGTGGTCGAGGACGCGTCGCAGCCCGGGAGCGGCAGCGCGCCGGACGTATTCCTCCCGACTTGGGTCGTGCGCGTGCGCTCGGCCGCGCGCAGCGCCGAGGAGCTCTCGGCCGCGCTGCGCCGCGGCGAGCCCCCGGTCTTCGCGCGCATCCACGAGGACACGCTCGTCCTCGATCCGCGCACGCTGCTACGCGGGGACCGCGAGCGCCTGATCGAGGCCTTCCGCGGGCTCTCCTCGGCGCGCGGCGGGACCTGAGAGGGAGCATCGTGTCCGCCCGTCCGCCAGGAATCGAGGAGGGCCGTCGGATCGAGATCCGTTTCGCCCCGCACCTGCGCGCGATCGTTGTCGCCTTCGCGACGCGGTTTCCGCGAGCCCTCGGCCAGATCCCCTCGCCGGACTGGCTCCCTTCGCTCCTCGCGCTCGAGGCCGACGCCCCGTTCCAGCGCGACGAAGCGGTGCGCGCCGCGGTCCGCGACGTCTTGCGCCACGGCGGCTACAAGCCGACCGGCCGCGGCAAGCCTTCCTCGGAGTACCTGCTGCGCGCCGCGACCGAAGGCATGCTCGCCTCGATCAACCTCGCGGTCGACGCCTGCAACGCGGTGTCGCTCGCGAGCGGGCTCCCGATCAGCGTGGTCGACCTCGATCGCGCGCGGCCGCCCTTCGCGATCGATCTCGCCCCACAGGGCGCCGCCTACGTGTTCAATCCATCCGGCCAGACGATCGAGCTTGGCGGACTCCTGTGCCTCTTCGATGCGGAGGGACCCTGCGCCAACGCGGTGAAGGATGCGCAGCGCACGAAGACGAGCTCGGAAACCCTCGCGACCCTCTCTGTGGTCTGGGCGGCGCGCGGGCTGGAGGAGCGCCTGGCGCAAGCAGTGGGTTGGTACCGCGATCTCCTCGCACGGGCTGGGGCGGCGACGGAAGAGATGCCGATCGGCTAGGTGCTGATGACCAGGGATCTGGCAGAGTCAGTTGTCCTCTTGACGCCGGACGGCTCGGACCAACTCGACCGGATCGCAGAACACGCGCCTACGGACATCCTCGTGGCGGGCCTGGCGAACGAACTCGGCCAGCCTCTTCTACCGGTGTTCGGGGCCGCCAAGGAGCGCGGCGGATTCCGTCCCAGGTCTTCCGTGGAAGGCCTGGGACGTGTTCTCGTCGGCACCCTCGTTCGATGGATGGAAAGACGGCGCGAGCCTCGCTCTCCGGCTCCCGGCGCCGATCGCGCCGGCGCGGACCTGGCTCTTGCAGATCGGGTGGAAGCGACATGGCCTCATCGATCTCACCGAGGCGCCCAAGGTCGACCGAGAGATACGGCGGCCCGCCGTTCGGCCGAGTCACCGAGTACATGAGTCGTGAGGGGGAGCTCGTGCTGGGTACGCAGGCGGTTTCGACCTCGCCGGACGCAGGCTCGTCGGAGGCCCAGGGCCGCGAACATGCCCGAAGGCCCCGACGAGATCCAGCTCACGAGTCGAGGACCCGTTCGGGAAGGACGTTCGATCGCCGTGAGTAGACCTCGTCGATTACAGCGCGGAGCCACGCCATCTTTCTCGATCGCCGCGCGACGCCTTCCTCATCGGGGGAAACGACGAGCGATGCTAGCCAACGATCCTGGATCCCGATCCATCTCGCGGTGGTCGCACGGGGACCTCACGCGCACGGGGTCGGGGCCTCCGTCAGGGGGAACTCCGCGCGCCGTCGGAGAGATCACGGAAGAGGCTTCCCTGACTTACTGGGCCAGGCTCCCGGGCCCGAAGCGGCGGGGGGGCCTCCCCAAGTGGGCGGGCCGGGGTAGGTTTCTCGGGACTTCGACCAGGCCGGCTGGGAAGCTACGGGGACGGTTCTCATGAAGAAGGTCGTGATCATGGGCGCGGCGGGGAAAGACTTCCACGTCTTCAACACCTGCTATCGCGAGGCGATCGATGCGCGCGTGGTGGCCTTCACGGCGACCCAGATCCCGCACATCGACGACCGGCGCTATCCGGCGCTCCTCTCCGGCAAGAACCACCCGCAGGGCATCCCGATCTTCCCCGAGGAGCGTCTCGCGTCCTTGATCGGCGAGATCCACGTGGACGAGGTCGTCTTTGCCTATTCCGACGTCGACGAGACCTACCTCGCCGAGCGCCGCGCGATCGTCGAGCGCGCCGGGGCGCGCTTTGCGACCTTCGACGTGGACAAGACCATGCTGCGCTCGTCGAAGCCCGTGATCGCGGTGTGCGCCGTTCGCACCGGCTGCGGCAAGAGCCAGACTTCGCGCCGCATCGTGTCGCTCCTGCGCGAAAAGGGGCTGCGTACGATCGTGTGCCGGCACCCGATGCCCTACGGGAACCTCGAGCAGCAGGTCGTGCAGCGCTTCGCGACGCTCGCCGACATGCAGCGTCACGAGTGCACCATCGAGGAGATGGAGGAGTACGAGCCCCACATCCGGAACGGCGCCGTGGTCTACGCCGGCGTCGACTACGCCCGGATCCTGGCCGAGGCGGAGCGCGAGGCCGACGTGATCCTGTGGGACGGCGGCAACAACGACACGCCCTTCTTCAAGCCCGACCTCTGGATCACGGTCGCCGATCCCCATCGCCCCGGCCACGAGCTGACGTACTTTCCCGGACGCATCAACTTCGAGCGCTGCGACGTGATCCTGATCAACAAGTGCGGCACGGCGCGCGAGGAGGACATCCGGGCGGTGGAGGAGAACGCCAGGCGCTTGAACCCCAAGGCGCTCGTGCGCCGCACGGAATCGCCGGTCAAGGTCGCGACGCCGGAGGCGATCCGCGGCAAGCGCGTGCTCGTGGTCGAGGACGGACCGACCTTGACGCACGGCGACATGAAGTACGGCGCCGGCACCGTGGCCGCGCGCCAGTGGGGGGCGGCGAAGCTCGTCGACCCGCGTCCCTACGCGGTGGGGGAGATCGCCGAGACCTTCGCCAAGTACCCCAACATCGGGACGCTGCTCCCGGCGATGGGCTACGGCGAGAAACAGCGCAAGGACCTCGAGGCCACGATCAACGCCGCGGACTGCGACCTCGTGCTCGTGGGCACCCCGATCGATCTTGCGGCGATCGTCTCTATCCGGAAGCCGAACCTGCGCGTCACCTACGACCTCGAAGGCGAGGGGGCCGACTTCCGGGAGGCCTTGGACGGCGCCATCGAGAAGCGCCGCAAGCGGGCTTCCTGAGCGCGCTTGCGCGAGGCCCGGGAGTTCGCGCGGCGAGCGCATAGACTCTCGCGGCCCCCCTTCACCTCCCTCGATCCCCGAAGGGCCCCATGACCGACTTCCGCGGCCGGAACTTCCTCAGCACCCTCGACTTCAGCCCCGCGGAGATCCGCGCCATCCTCGACTACGCGCTGAGGCTGAAGCGCGGCCAGGCCCGGGCGGCGCTAGAGCGCAAGGTGGCGACGCTGATCTTCTTCAACGCCTCGGTGCGCACGCGCGTCTCCTGCGAATCGGCCCTGGCGCGCTTCGGCGGCACGGGCATCGCGATCCAGCCCGGCAAGGACACCTGGAACTTCGAGTGCGGCGAGGGCGTGGTCATGGACCAGAACACGCAGGAGCACGTCAAGGAGCTCGCGCCGATCCTCTCGCGCATGAGCGACTGGGTCGGGATCCGCAAGTCCGAGCTCGTGACCGTCGGCTCCGCGCAGGGACAGGCGAGCGGGAGCTACGCCGAGCTCGCGAAGGACGAGTTCATCCACGCCTTCGCCAGGTACGCGAGCGTGCCGGTCCTGAACCTCGAGTCGAATCGTTTCCACCCGCTGCAGGCGCTCGCCGACTCGCTGACGATGATCGAGCGCCTGGAGGAGCCGCGCGGGAAGAAGTACGTGCTGACCTGGGCCTGGCACCCGAAGTCCCTGCCGGTCGCGACGCCCCACAGCCAGCTCCTCTCGGCCGCCGACCTCGGCATGAACGTGACGCTCCTCCATCCGAATGGCTGGGAGCTCGAGGCCGCGGTCGTGAAGCAGGCGAAGAAGCGCGCCGAGTCGCTGGGCGGCTCGCTCAGCGTTACCCACGACGTCGACGCCGCCTACCGCGGTGCCCACGTCGTGTGCGCCAAGGCCTGGGGCTCGCTCGACTACTACGGCCGGTTCGAGGAGGAGAAACGCGACAAGGAGAAGCTGCGCTCCACCTGGATCGTGGACGAGGCGAAGATGGCAAGTTCCGCCGACGCCTTCTTCATGCATTGCCTGCCCGTGCGGCGCAACGTGGTCGTGGCGGACGGCGTGCTCGACGGGAAGCGCTCGGCCGTGGTCGACGAAGCGGAGAACCGCCTGTGGACCGCGGCCGCGGTCTTCGGGCTGTTCGGGAAGAAGTGAGCAGCGCTCGTCGAAGGAGCGCGACGCCATGAAGGGCGCGTCCACGGGCCGGGTCCCCGAGCCGATCACGGTGCGCGAATCGCGCGAGCAGGACGTGGGTCACGCCGCGGCCGCTTCGGCGCTCATCGACCGCGTCGCGGAGCGCTTCGACATCGCGCGCCGCTCGCCGGAGTGGCTCGCGCCGAAGATCGCGAGACGCCACGCGGCGCTGGCGCTCCTGCCGGACGGCAGAGGCGGGAGCGAGCTCGTCGGCTTCGGCTACTGGTCCGAATGGGAGGGCGGGAAGTTCATCTCGCATTCCGGCCTCGTGGTCCGGCCCGACCTGATGGGCATGGGCCTCGGGAAGCGCCTGAAGCTCGTGCTCTTCGAGTCGTCGAAGCGCGTGTACCCGCGCGCGACCCTGATGAGCCTGACGACCTCGCCCCAGGTGCGGCGCATGAACCTCGACCTCGGGTTCCGGATCGTCCCGCTCGAGCGCCTGACGAAGGACCCGGCCTTCTGGGAGGGCTGCAAGACCTGCCGCAACTATGCCGCGGTCCAGGCGCGCGGCGAGATCTGCTGCTGCGAGGGGATGATCCTCGAGCCGGGGAACGAAGAGGGGGAGACCACGGGATTCTCGACACCGAACGAGCCTCCGTAGGTCATCCTGGCTGTGGCCATCCTGGACATGGATGGCCACAGGAATTAGGCTTCCTCCGTGAACGTCCGGCTGACGCCCCAGCAAGAGGAGCTCGTGAATCGGCTGGTCGCCGAGGGACGCTACCTCTCCGCGAGCGAGGTCATCCGGGAAGGCCTGCGACTCCTCGCGGAGGAGATGGAGTGGCGTTCCGAGGTCCGCCGCAAGGTGGCAACGGGAATGGAGCAACTGCGTGCGGGCCAAGTGGTCGATGGTGAGCAGGCGGTGGACGGGGTCCTTGGCGACCTCCGCAAGCGCCGTCGGCGAGCCAAGGGCGCGTGACCGGTCGATACGTCCTCACCTACCAGGCCTGGCAAGATCTCGCCTCGATCGCGACCTTCATCGAGTCGGACAGCGGACCGGAGGTTGTCGAACAAGTCCTCGTTGAACTCCGAGCAGCGTTCCGATTGCTCGCCGAACGACCAGGCATAGGGCATGTCCGCACGGATCTCACTTCGGACCGCAGCGTGCGTTTTTGGGTGGTCCACCCTCACCTGATCGCCTTCGTTCCGAGGAAGCGAACGATCGAGGTGGTCACCGTGGTGCACGGATCGCGAGAGCCGAGAACGATTGCGAGGCACCTGAGGAGCGCGCGGGAGGGCTGGGTGGATGTGAGCGAGGCTCCAACCGAGCCGAGTGGGCCGAATGGGGGATAGAGATCGGCGGGAGCTGGCTCGGCGGGGGAGGCTGACGCCGGATCACTCCGGCCGCGCGAAGCGGAAGAGCCGGCATTCCTTGCGCGTGACGGCCCAGATCTCCTGGCCGTCGGGAGAGAAGCCGAAGGTCGCTCCCTCGTCCTTCGGGATCCACTCGGAAAGGTCCAGCTCGCGAACGGCCCCGTCGCTCGCATTCATCAGGACCGTCTTTTCGTAGTCGTCGAGCAGGATCCATCCCGTCGTGTAGGCCATGTTCCTCGGTCGCACTTCCGGCGGCACGACGCGCCCTCGCACGGGTTCTCCACGGCTCGTGAACAGGGCGACCGCGTTCTCGCCCTCTGCGGGTCCGAAGCCGCTCGACTCGGGACCGTCGAGCACGGCGAGCGAGCCGTCCGGGCCGCAGCGGATCTCCGCGATCGCGCGGAACCACTGGCCATCGGGCCGCTTCTCGAAGCGCAGCATGGGCTCCTTCTCGCCGGCGGAGAGGACGACGGCACTCCCGTTCGGCCCCCAGTACTCGTTCGAACCCGCGCGGAAGGCCAGGTTGACCGCGCGCATCTTCTGGAGGCCCTGACTGGCCCCGGTGGCGTCGAGGCGCAGGTACAGGTATTGGCCCCGTGATTAGACTGTCGGCGGCGAAGACTCTGGTGGGCTCGATGTGCAGGCTCCAGAGGCCCGAGGGCGACATGTAGGTCTTCGGCTGGAGCTCCGGTGCCGCGGGAGCGGCGAGGACGCACGGGAGAAGGGCGGCGAGCAGCATGGCTCCTCCTAGCGGAGCGGCGAGCGTGTGCTACGGACTCCGGTAGCCTTGGCCTCCCACCGACTCCAGCACCGCGCGCGCGTCGTTGTGGGAGTGCGTGAAGCCGAGCTCGCGCTCGCGCGCGACCGTCGCGCGCGAGCGGAAGGCGAGCACGTAGGCGCGCCGCCAGCCGGCGGTCGTGTTGCCGCCCGAGCCGTGGATCACGCGCTCGTGGTGCACGGTCACGTCGCCGCGCGCGATCGGCACGGGCCGCACGACGTCGCGCGACTCGTCGACCTCCGCGACCAGCGTGTGGGATTTCCCGCGGTCGCCGTGGAGCGGATGGTGCGCGCGCAGCTTCGGCGCGCGGTGCGAGCCCGGGATGAACCGCAGGCAGCCATTGGCGAGGGTCGAGTCGTCGATCGCGAGCCAGAAGGAGGCCGTGCGCGTGTCGGGCGTCTCGGGCCAGTAGGCCTGGTCCTGGTGCCAGGCGAAGACGGCGTCGGTGCGCTGCGGGCGCTTGGCGAGGAGCTGGTCGTAATCGATCACCATGTCCGCGCCGCAGAGCTGCTCGGCGATCGAGGCCGCGCGGCGCTCGTAGGGGTTGCCCCGCAGCGGCGGGTGGTACTTCGTCGGCAGCATCACGTTCACCACGGCGAACTCGTCGACCGGGCGGGTGTAGTCGCCCGACATGTCGCAGAAGTCCTTGCCGGGCACGTGGATCTCGCGCTTCATGAAGCGCTCGTAGATCGCTTCGATCCGGGCGAGCTCGTCCGGCGATAGGACGCCCCTCAGGTGCACGTATCCGTCGCGGCGAAAGCGCTCCACTTCCTCGGGGAGCACGCGGTAGACGTCGCCGTTCCGCCTGGACGGATCGTCGATCCTGGGGCTGCACGGATCACTCATGGTCGAGAGTCCGGATTCGCTCTTGACGGAATCTGCACCCTGGAGTATGCGGGCCGGAGGGTGGTTGTCCAGCTCGCACCATCTCGTTTCGGTCCATTCTCTCGAGAAAGGGGGATCCCCGTCGTGAACGTCGCAAATCGAGCTTCTCGTATCCTCGCGATCTTCGCCTTCGCGTTCTTGATCACAGCCGCGCTCCTCTCTTCGACCCGGTTCGCCTATGCCAGGTCCCCCGGCGCGACGCCGGGGAGAGCGGGCGTCCCGGGCACGTCCAGTTGCACCGTTTGCCATACGGAGCCGCCCGGAGCCAAGCCTCAAGGGACGATCGCGTTCAGTATCGCGAACCTTCAACAAGGAAAGTACGTGCCCGGACAGATGTACGCTGTCACGGTCACGCTGACTGCTGCGAATCCGCCGCTGCCGGGCAAGCCGCGCCTGCGGTGGGGGTTCGAGGCAACCGCCGTCTTCAGCACCAACAACATGCGGGCGGGGACCCTCTCCGTGCCTGCGGGTTCGACCACGGTCCAGAAGATCGCCAATGACAGAGTCGGCCGAGAGTACGTGACGCACACGCAGGCAGGGACCTTCAAGGGCATGGGAAGCCCGCGGTCGTGGACCTTCGATTGGCGCGCCCCGGCCGTGGCGGACGCCGCCGACGTGAAGTTCTACGCTTGCGGAATCGCTGGCGACAACAACAGTTGCCCGCCGACCCTGAATGAAAAGACCGGAGCCGAGGGCGACTACACGTATTGCGGCTGCCAGACGATCCAGCCCGTCAAACCGGCCCAACCGTAGCGGCGGCGGGGCGCAGATGATTCGACCACTGCCCCGGGATCGCGGGCGGCGGAGCGCAACCGTCGCCGGGTCCAGGGCATGAGGATCGATCGTCAGCCGTTCGGAAGGACCCGTGACGGGATTCCGGTCGAGCGCTTCGTGCTCGAGAACCGAAACGGCCTCTCGGCCGAGCTCATGAACTACGGGGCGGCGCTCGTGCGGCTCCTCGTGCCGGACGCGCGCGGGGAGCGGGCCGACGTCGTGCTCGGCTTCGACACCCTCGCCGAGTACGAGTCGAGCGCGAACCCCTATTTCGGCTGCATCGTCGGGCGCTGTGCGAACCGCATCGCGCGCGGCGAGCTCGACCTCGACGGCGCGCGCTTCCATCTCGCGCGGAACGAGGGTCGCCACCATCTGCACGGCGGGATGCGGGGCTTCTCGCGCGTCGTGTGGCGGGCGACGGCGATCGACGGCGCCGCGGGTCCGGCCGTGCGCTTCGCGCACGCGAGCCCCGCGGGCGACGAGGGCTATCCCGGTGCGCTCGGGATCGAGGTCGCGTATTCGTTGACGGAGGACGCTCTTCGCATCGACTACGCCGCGCGCTGCGATCGTGCGACGCCGCTCAGCCCGAGCCACCACAGCTATTTCAATCTCGCCGGCCGAGGAACGATCCTCGAGCATCGCCTGTGGATCGCGGCCGCGCGCTTCACGCCGGTCGACGAAGAGCACATCCCGACCGGCGCGATCGCGCCCGTGGCCGGCACGCCGCTCGATTTCGCGCGCCCGAGGGCGATCGGAGAGCGCATCGGCGAGCTCACGACCTTCGGGGGCTATGACCACAACTTCGTGCTCGACTCGGGGGCAGGCGAGCTCGCCCTCGCCGCGCGGCTCGTGGATCTGCGCTCGGGGCGCGCGATGGAGGTATGGACGACCGAGCCCGGGCTCCAGATCTACACCGGGAACCACCTCGACGGCCTGAGGGGGAAGGAAGGACGAGCTTACCTGCGCCACGCGGGCCTGTGCCTCGAGGCGCAGGGCTTCCCCGACGCGGTGCACCAGGCCGCCTTCCCTTCGGTGGTCGTGCGACCGGGACGGACCTACCGCCAGAGAACCGTGCTCGTCTTCCGCGCCGAGTGAGGCCTTGGGGCAGGAAAACGATTCCTCACGGAAGCGATCGAACGGGAGTCGATGCGCGGGGCAAGGCTGCTCCTCGCAGGGGTCGAAAAGGACGGCGTGGATCCCGTCTTCCCGACACGCTCTCCGGCGGCCGGGTAGAGTCCTGCGATGGGTGCTCGCAAGCCTCGTTTGACCGGTGATCCGTCGCTTTCGAGCGCAGAGGCACGAAAGGGCTTCACGCTCATCGACGTGGCCGTGGCGCTCCTCATCGTGCTCGCCACGGCGAGCGGGCTGCTGGGTGTCGTCTTTTCCGCCCTGAAGGTCTCCCAGGGGAACGAAGAGACCGCGCGCGCCGAGGCCGCGGCGCGCGAGATCGCCGAGAGCCTGCGAGAGACGCCCTTCGACCAGGTGTTCGCGGCCTTCCAGCTCGCTAACCAGTCCGGGTTCGCGGTCGAAGGCTTTGGGGCGCGCCCGGAGGATCCGGATGGTCTCGTGGGCGAGATCCGCTTTCCGGTGATCCAGACCGCGAACGGGTTCGAGCTGCGCGAGGACGTCGTGGACGGATTCCTGGGAATGCCGCGCGACCTCGATGGCGACGACGAGGAGGACAGCCTCGATCACGCGCTCGACTACGAGCTCCTGCCGGTCGAGATCCGTGTCGAATGGTCGGGCGGAGCCGGCGAGCGTTCGGTCCGGCTGGGGGTCCTCCTGGGACCCGACTCATGAACACGGCATCGAGAGGATCCGAGCGCCGGGGATCGTGCGGCTTCACGCTGGTCGAAGTCACGCTGAGCGCCTGCCTCACGGCGGCCCTGCTCGGGACCGCCGCGATGCTCACCCGCACGGCCATGGGCATGTTCCGCCTGCGGAGCTCCGAGGAGGAAGCCAGCATGCGGGTCCACCGTGCGCTGCGCTCGATCGCGCTCGAGTTCGCAGGAGCGGCGCGCTCGGAGCTCCTTCCCGATCCCGTGCTTCCCGATGGCGCGAGCGTCCTCGGGTATCGGCGCGTCGTCGGGTATGCCGGCGGCGTCCAGAGGATGGGCGACGCGCTGCAGGTCGGCTTCGAGTACGAGTCCGGGGAGCTGGACGACGGGCTCGACAACAACGGGAACGGTCTGGTCGACGAGGGCGTGGTCGTGTGGATCGAGAGTCCTGGCACCCAGGGCGAGCAGCGCGTCGTGAAGTGCCGCGGCGTGCGCGAATTCGCCCCGGGCGAGATCCAAAACGGCGCCGACGACGACGGAAACGGCGTGCGCGACGACCGCGGGCTCTCGTTCTGGATCAGCGGCGACTTGCTGAGCGTTGCGCTCACCGTGGAGGAAGTCGGTCCAGGAGGCATCGTGCTCGAGAAGTCGGCGCGGACCTCGGTTCACATCCGGAACTAGGAACATGAAGCGACAGCTCGGTAGCGTTTCTCGGCGGGGGAGTGCGACGGTCTTCTCCCTCGTCGTGCTCCTTTCGATCGGTGGGCTCGCGGCCGTGGTGTTGGCGGCGAGCGCGCGTTCCGCGGGCGAGATCTCGGCCGAGGTCGACCGAGGGCGCGCCTTCTACGTGGCCGAATCGGGCATCACGCACGCGCTGGCGAACCTGCGCGGCAGCCTCGCTTCGAACGTCGGCGATCCCGATGCGCGGATCCCGTTCGGCGGCGGCAACTACTGGGTCTCGGTCGTCGACAACCAAGACGAGACCTACACGCTTGCGTCGTACGCGCGCGCCGGGACCGAACGCCAGGCGATCGAGGTGGTGGCGTTGCACGTGCCCGGGGGCGTCTTCTACAACGGCCTCTTCGCCGGGAACAGCTCGGGGGATGCGAACTACGCGCTGGAATTCGGCGGGACGGGCGTCGAAGCGGACGAGATCCACGGGGACGTCTACAGCGGAGGGTCGGTCGACGTCCAGGGCAACGCTACGATCGATGGGACCATCCGAGCGACGAAGTCGATCTCGGGCGATGACGGAGAGACGGGCGTCGAGCAACCGATCCCCGACTTCGCCAAGATGGACTACGCCTCGACGGCGGAGATCCAAGTGGCCCAGGCCTTCGCGGCCGCCATCTACGTCCAAGACGACGCCGGCGGGTGGGCCTGGCAGCTCCCCGAGAGCGACCCGGCGCATGTGTTCCGCAAGAACCCCAGCGACCGCTCGGCCGAGACCGCGGCGACGGAGAAGGAGGACTACTTCCTGGAGGATCCCTACGAGCCCGTGGGGATCGATCCGAACCAGGACGGCAGCGATCCCTACGCCATCACGCTTTCCGGCCTGAGCGGCGAGCCGGGCCCTTCGGGCAACCGCAAGGTCTACTACGTCGACGGCAACCTCTGGCTCCACAACTACCAAGCGTACTCCTTCGAGATCAGCCACCAGGAAGCGGCCGGGGTCCAGGTGACGTTCGTCGTGTCGGGGAACATCTACTTCTCCGACAACTTGTTCTACGCCGACGCAGGGAAGGACGGCGTCGCGTTCATCGCGCTGAAGGACCCGGACGTGGCGGACAGCGGGAACCTCTTCTGGGGCGACCCCAAGTTCGGCACGCTGGTCTCGATGTCGGCCTTCATGTACGCCGAGGACGACTTCCACGATCAGAACCTGGATGCCAGCGGGTCGACCCGCGTCTCCGTGTACGGGAACATGACCGCCGGCGATCAGGTCGTCATCGAACGGGACTTCTTCTCGGGCCCGAGTCCGCACCACACGAAGCTGTTCCTGGACTTCGACGAGCGCATCGCCGAAGGGGTGCTCGACATGCCCGGGCTGCCCGGGGTGATCCTGGGCGAGGAGCTCTTCCAGGTGCTCTCCTGGCGCGAGGTCACTCCGGACTAGGGCCGTCTGGTGCGTCCGCTCGGCGGCCGTCCGGGGCCAGGGCACGGTGGGCGCGCCCGCCGCCCGGCCGCAGCCCGATCATGTGGAGGAGCAGGTCCTTGCGCCCGACCGTGCCCTCATCCTTCTCGATCGACACGGTGCGCTTCATCGCCAGCGCCATCCCGAGCCGGGCGAGGAGGCTCGCACCGAAGACGATCTTCATCCTCTCGGAGGCGAGGCTCGCGACGACGGCACCGGCCTGGCTGCCGAGGAGCTGCGCCGAGCCGTTGAGCAGGGCCTGGACGGCGAAGACGTGGGGCCGCATGCGCTTGGGCGTGCGCTCCAGCGCGAGCGCGAACACCGCGACCTCGTAGCCGGCCCAGGAGAGGCCCGAGAAGCTCTGCGCGAAGAGCACCCAGCCCAGTCCGCTGGCCCAGAGCCACGGCAGCGGCACGAGCGAGAGCAGCACGGAGGTGAGCCCGAACACCGGGCGCGCGCCGAACTGGTCGATCGACCGGCCCCACAGGGGTGCGAAGAGCACCTTCAGGAGCACGATCGCGATCTGCGCCGCCTGCACCTCGGCGTAGCTGAAGGAGAGCTCGTTCTTCATGTAGGGCAGGAAATAGGGGCTCGCCACGTAGACCGTGAAGAAGAGCGCCGCGGTCGAGAGCATCATGCGGCCGATGCCCGAGCCGCGCTCGGTCCGCAGGAAACGCAGCACGCGGACCGGCCGCGTGAGTCCGCCGAAGGCGGGCTCCGGCGAAGCGGCCAGGAGAAAGGCCGAGACCACGCGCGCCAGGCCGGCCAAGGCGAAGACCAGCGCGAAGCCGCGGCCGCCCGCCGTGGCGCGGGCGGAGCGTCCGGGTTCGCAGAGCTCGAGCAGTCCACCCCCGGCGGCGAGGCCCAGGCACGTCACGACGTAGATCCACCGATTGCGCCGGGCGAAGGTCCGCCCGCGGGACGACTCGGGCACGAGATCGCCGAACCAGGAGGCCCAGCCCGTGCCGACCGCCTGACCGAAGACCTGATAGAGGCTCGCGCCGCCGATCAGGAGCGCGGGCGTAGAGAACGCGAAGAAGTCGGAGACGGCGATCAGGAAGAGGCTTGCGGCCTGGCCCAGTGTGGCCGCAAGCACGAGCGACTTGCGCCGGCGAGCGCCGTAGAGCAGGCGCAGGACGAAGAGCGGGCCGAGCGCGCCGAGGAAGAGGGGCAGCGTGACGACGAGTCCCTGCTCGTGGCGCGTGCCCGACAGGCGGATCACGTCGAGCACGAAGTAGGACTCGCCCCCCAACCCCAGCATGAGCGCCAAGAAGAGGCCTTCGACGAGCGAGAGTCGCGCCCCGCGCTCGACCTCGGAGGCCGGCAGGGGGGAAGCGGCCGCTCGCGGGGACGAAGTCATCGCAGGAGTCATTCCTATCGACCGGACCGCGCGCGTTCCATGCGCTCGCCTTCGTCTCGAGCGGCGTACAATCCCGTCCTCGGTGGACGCTCCCCTCCGGCTCGATCCTGCGGCGGCTCTGGCGCGCATCCGCGCGGCGCGGGAGCGCATTCGTCCCTTCGTTCGCCGCACGCCGACGGTGCTCTCCTACACCTTCACCGAGAGCACGGGTTCGCAGGTCTTCCTCAAGCTCGAGAACCTGCAGCGCACCGGATCCTTCAAGGTCCGCGGCGCCTTGAACCGGATCCTGTGCCTCGCGGGCGGCCCCAAGGGGCGGAATCTCGTCGCGGCTTCCGCCGGAAACCACGCCCAGGGGGTGGCGCTCGCCGCCAAGCTCACCGGCGCCCATGCGACCCTGGTCATGCCGAGCGGGACCCCGTTGCTCAAGATCCGCCGCACGGAGGGCTACGGCGCGCGGGTCGTCTTGCACGGCAGGAACTGGGACGAGGCGCAGGCTTACGCCATCGAACTCTCGCGCGCAGGCGCGCTCCTGATCCATCCCTTCGACGATCCCGAGGTGATCGAGGGCCAGGGCACGGTCGGGCTCGAGATCCTCGAGGAGTTGCCCGAAGTCGACCTGCTCCTCGTGCCGGTCGGGGGCGGGGGACTCGCCGCGGGTCTCGCGCTGGCGGTGAAAGCGCAGGCTCCCGAAGTACGCGTGATCGGGGTCCAGGCGGAAGGCGCCGCCGCGATGGCGCGCTCGTTCGCGCGGGGGGCGCGCGAGATCGATCCCGACCCGCGCACGATCGCCGACGGCATCCGCGTGGGAGCTCCGGGGATGCAGACCTTCGAGATCGTGCGCGAGCTCCTGGACGACGTGGTCACCGTCACGGAAACGGAGATCACCCAGGCCATCGTGGAGATGCTCGAGAAGAGCAAGGTCGTGGGCGAGGCCGCGGGCGTCGTGGGGGTGGCGGCCCTGATCGCCGGGAAGATCCACGCGCCCGCCGGCAGCCAGGTGTGCGCGGTGCTCTCGGGAGGCAACATCGACCTCAACCTGCTGGCGCGGCTGATCGAGAGCGGGCTCGCCTCGAGCGGCTTCCTCCACCTGGTGCGGCTGCGGATCGCCGACACTCCGGGGCAGCTGCAACGGGTGCTGGAGGTCCTGTCGGCGCGCGGCTGCAACGTGCTCGACGTGCAGCACTATCGAGCCGGCTGGAAGGTCCCGATCGGCCGCGTCGACGTGGAGATCCTGCTGGAGACGCGCGCTCCCGAGCAGGGAGCGGAGATCGAGAGGAGCCTCGCGGCGAGCGGTTTGGCGCCCGAGCCCTGAGCGGGCTCAGTTCTCGAACTGCACGATCGTCTCGCTGGTCCCGCGCTCGGAGGAACCTCCGCGCTCCTCCTGGATGCGCAGGCCCTCCGCCACGTCGGCCCAGGTGATGAGGCCGAGTTCGACCAGCACGTCACCCAGGCGCTCCCCGCGCTCGCGCTGGAGTTTGAGCGCGCGCTCGAGCGCTTGGCGGTCGATCTTGCCGCTACGGACCAGGATCTCGCCCAGGAGGATCTCGTGCACCGCACTCGAGCGTTCCTCGGAGCTCGGCTTGGCGCGTGCCTGGACGGCGGCGCGCGAGAGCGCCCGCTGCAGCCGCAGGCCCTGGGCGACATCCTCTTGCGCGGCGAGGCCGAGGGCGATCAGCGACTCGCCGAGGCGCATCCCCGTCGCGAGGCGATGGGCGAGGGCGCGTTCGACGTCCGCAGCGGAGACCGTGCCGAGTTGCACGAGAACGTCTCCGAGCGCCATCTCGTTCAGCGTCTGGACGCCTGGATCGGGAACCGGCGGTTCGTGCACCCGCTGCGGGGTCGCCGTGTCGGCTGGGGAAAACGTCGAGACGAGCTCGACGATGCGCGACACCATGTCGCGGACCTGCGCGGCCCCCTCTTCGTCGAGATAGGACAGGGAGCGCACGAGGATCGCGGCGGCGTCGAGGAACCCGCAGAGCTCGCCGTTCTCGTCCGAGATGCGCGCGCGCTCCTGTTGGAGGCGGTCGTAGAACAAGCACTGTACGTCCCGGTTCTTCAGGTTCGAACGCGAGAGCTGGACTGCGAGTTCGATCAGGGAGGCCGAGGCCATGGCGCCGAGGGATGTTTCGGCCTCGGGCGCGGGATCCTGTAGGGCTTTCCCGGGCGGCGCCCGGGGCGGGGCGGCGGGGAACGGGGCCTAGCGTCCGGCCGCAGGGGGGGGCGGCAGGGCGCCCTCGAGCAGGGCCTTCAGGGCCTTGGGCTCGACGCCTCCCGAGGTTCCTGCCAGGAACTTCCCCTCGGGGTCGGCCACGATCGCGAAGGGCAGCATCATCGAGTTCTTGAGCTTGAAGAGCAGGCGGTGGACCTCGGGCTCGGGCAGGTCCGGATCGCCGGCCAGGGCCACGAAGTGCTTCTGCAGGAACGGCGCGATGTCGGGGCGCGGGATCACAGCCTGCACCAGGCTGCGGCAGCCTCCTCAGAGCTCGCGCCCGACCTCGACGAAGACGAGCTTCTTCTCCTCGCGAGCCTTCGATGCCGCTTCGTTCCAGGTCGTGAACCAGTCCAGGGAGCCGCGGTCGTCGAAATGGGGATGGGGTCGCCTCGTGCTCATGTTTCTCGTGGCCGGGGGTCGCGGTCGGATGGTAACGGTCGAGAAGAACGTTTGCACGCGGTCGCCAGCCGGCGAGAGCTCCGCCGAGGCGCGGGGTAGCATGTCGGGGCCATGGTTCCCTTCGGCACGGAGCGGGAAGACGAGCCGCGCTTCAACGGGATCTTCTCGCGGGCGCTCTTCATCGTGCTCTTGCTCGGCGTGGGCGGGGCGTGGCTCTTCAAGCGGCTCGTCCTGGAGCGGCCGCTCTTCGACCCCCAGGCCGAACCGCGCGCGATCCTGTCACGCGGCGACCTCGCCGCCGACGAAGAGACCACGATCGAGCTCTTCGAGCGCGCGTCGCCCGCGGTCGTGAACATCGACACGAAGCGTTTCGCGGTACGGAACGGACTGTTCACGCGCCAGTACGTCGAGGTTCCGGAGGGTTCCGGGTCGGGCTTCCTGTGGGACGAGGAGGGGCACGTGGTGACGAACTTCCACGTGATCCAGGGGGCGGACAAGGCCTACGTCACGCTGAGCGACGACCAGGGGTACGTGGCGGAGCTCGTCGGGGCTGCGAAGGACTTCGATCTGGCGGTGCTCGCGATCGACGCGCCCGCTTCGAAGCTCCGCCCGATTCCGGTCGGTCGTTCGGACGACCTGCGCGTGGGACAGAAGGTCTTCGCCATCGGCAGCCCCTTCGGCCTGGGACAGACGCTGACCGCGGGCATCATCAGCAGTCTCGGGCGCACGATCGAGTCCGTGACCGGGATGTTGATCGACGACGTGATCCAGACCGACGCGGCCATCAATCCCGGGAACTCCGGTGGCCCCTTGCTCGACAGCGCGGGGCGCCTGATCGGCGTGAACACGGCCATCAAGAGCACGAGCGGGAGTTCCGCCGGCGTGGGCTTCGCGATCCCGGTGGACACCGTGAACCGCGTGGTGCCGCAGATCCTCCGGGGGGGTGTCCAGCGCGCGGCGCTCGGGATCGGCCTGGGGCCGGACGACTGGGCGCGCCAAGTGGGGCTCGAGGGCGCGGTCGTGAAGAACGTCCTGCCCGGCGGCGCCGCAGCCCGAGCGGGGATGATCGCTGCGCGCAACATCGGCGGAGGGAGCGTGGAGCTCGGCGACATCATCGTCGCCATCGACGAGCGCAGGATCCGGAAAGGGGACGATCTCACGGCGGCGCTCGAGAAGTACGCCGTCGGAGACGCCGTGCGCGTGCGAGTCGCGCGCGGGAAGAACCGCGTCGAGGAGCTCACGGTCGTGCTCCAGGGGTCGTTCCAGTAGCCCACGGGCGCTTTTTTCGCCGCGCTCCGGGGCTACCATACGCGCCATGTCCGAAGGAACGAAGCGTTCCGGCGGGGCCTCGGAAGCGCCCCCGAGCCCGGGCGACGTCCAGCAGCGCGAGACGGGACGGCCGGCTCCCGTCGTCCTGCGTGGCGCGACGGTCGCGCCGGGCCTCGTGCTCGGGATCGTGCATCGCAAGGACTACGACCTCTCCCACGCCCCGACCCAGCGCGTGGCGCTGGACGAGGTGGACCGGGAGCTGAACCGCTTCCGCAAGGCCCTGGACGACTCGCGCCTGCAGCTCGTCGACCTCAAGTCGCGCCTCACGGGCCGGGTGCCCGATAACGACGCGCGCATCCTCGACACGCACGTCACCTACCTCAAGGACTCCGTATTCATCGCCGACGTCGAGAACCTGATCCTGAACGAGCAGATGCGCCTGGAGGCGGCGATCGCCAAGGTGGTGGGCGACTTCGACCGCATCTTCCGCCTGGTGAAGAGCGACACCCTGCGCCAGAGCGCCGTCGACCTGCGGGACGTCGGGATCCGCGTCCTGCGCAACCTGCAGCGCGAGAGCGTGGGGGCGGAATCCGTGGCGAGCGTGCCGCAGGGCGACTACATCCTGATCGCCAAGGAGCTCTCCATCGTCGACATGTTCAACCTGGCGAACGAGCGGGTGAAGGGCATCGTGGCCAAGGAGGGCGGACTGACGAGTCACGCAGCTATCTTCGCTCGCTCCATGCGCATCCCGACCCTGACGGGGGTGGACGACGTGCTCGAGAAAGTACGCGAGGGCGACTTCGTGATCCTGGACGCCACCGAGGGCATCCTGCGCGTCCAGCCCGACGAGGTCGTGCGCGCGCAGTACGCGCAGGCGGGGGGAGGCGGCGAAGAGCCCGAGCACGCGGCCGGCGAGACGCCGGAGTGGGCCAGGCGGCCGGCGCGCACGCGCGACGGAGAGACCCTCGAAGTGGCCGCGGTGTGCGGGAACCTCCCCGAAGCAGAGCAGGCAGCCGAGCTCGGCATGGGGTCGATCGGGTTGTACCGCACCGAGCTCCTGTTCCTCGTGGATTCGGCCCTGCCTTCGCGCGAAGCCCTGGTCCAGCACTATGCCTCGGTGATCGGCGCGGCGCGCGGCGCCCCGCTGACGTTCCGACTGCTCAACGCCGATTCCAGCCTCTCGATCCGCTACCTCTTCCCGGAGGCGGAACGCAATCCGGCGCTCGGCTGCGCGGGCGTGCGCGCGCTGCTGGCGAACGAGGGGATCCTGCGCCGTCAGCTCTCGGCGCTGCTCCTCGCGGCTCCCGACGCCGATCTGTCCATCGCCCTGCCCTTCGTGCTCGATTGCGGCGAGCTGCGGCGCGTGAAGGAGGTCCTGTTCGAGGAGCGTTTCGAGCTGCGCAAGCTGGGCGAGCCCTTCCACGATTCGCCGCGCGTGGGGGTGGTCGTCGAGACCCCCTGCGCGATGCTCGGCATCCGCGATCTCGCGCGCGAGTCGGACTTCCTCCTGGTGAACCTCGATTCGCTCCAGCAATACCTACTGGCCACGGACCGCGAGAACCCGGCCCTCGCCGGCGCCTTCGAGACCCTGCATCCCTACGTGCTGCGCGCCCTGACGAAGGCGTGCGAGGTCGCCGAGCACGAGGGACGCCCGCTCTCGGTCTTCGGCGTCAGCGCCTGCGCCGAGCACAACCTCGCCCTGCTCGTAGGCGCGGGGTTGAGGCGCTTCTGCGTGCCCCCCTCGGGACTGCGGGCCTTCCTGGACGAGCTCGGACAGATCGACCTCAAGAACGCCGTGAGGCGCACGCGTTCGGCGGCGAAGAGCGCCTGCCCCGAGGAGGCGCAATCGGTCGTCGCCGGCTATCACCACGGCCAGGCGCGCGGTTAGGGAGCGGGACCCCCGGGGCGCTCGACCACCGGAGCCCCGAGCACCGGTCGCACGACGCGGCTCTCCGCCTGCCCGAGATCTTCGCTGAAGACCTGCTCCATGGCCGTCGCTACGAGCGCGATCCGGTCGTGGGGGCCGAGCGCGACCAGGCCGGAGCCCGCGCCGCTGATCGTCGCGAGCCAGGCCCCGGCCCCGCGCGCCGCGTCCAGTGCCCGGCGAGCGCCCCGGATCAGCGGGAGGCGATGGGGGACGTGCAGCCGATCCTCGCCGCCGATCGCGAGGAGCTCCGGATCGCCCTGCGCGAGTCCCGCGAGGAGGAAGGGGAGCCGGCGCGCGTTCTCGAGCGCGTCCGCGCGCGGATAGGAGGCCGGCAGAGCGCCGCGCGCGCGCTCCGTCGGCAGCGGGAAGCCGGGCCAGGCGAGGGCGAAGCCGATCGAGGGATGGATCGGCGGAGCGAGGAAGACCGGCCCCGTCCCCCGCGGCGAGGGATGACAGAGCGTGCAGCCACCGGCGAGAGCGGCAGTGACGTTGTCGGGATGGCCTTCGAGCTCGATCCCGAGCTCGAGCAGTTCGCGCGGGGCGAGCGGAGTCTCGGCGAGGGCATCCGCGAGCAGGAGCCCCGCGGCGATCGCGGCACCGCTGGAACCGAACCCGCGTCCGACCGGGATCTCGGAGGCGGCCTCGAAAGCGAAGGCCCCCGGGATCCCCAGGCGCGCGGCCGCGCGCTCGAAGGCGGCGAGCGAGAGATCGCGCGCCGCTCCGCGCAGCTCCTCTCGCAAGGATCCGCTGCGCGCGATCGAGTGTTGCGAGCCGCCGATCGGAGCCAGCAGCCTGAGTTCGAGCCGGAGCGAGAGGGCGAGACCCAGACAGTCGAACCCCGGTCCGAGGTTCGAGGTCGAAGCGGGCACGCGAACGGCGAGGGGGAACGAACTCATGGAGGCTGGGAATGGTAGACCGATCCGCGGACGTGGGGGTCTCGATATCCTTCTCGTGGACCTCCAGCTGTCCCCGCAGTTGGTGCTTGAGGGATGTCAGACCACAAGATACTGTGGAGCTCGACCCGGGGGTGGAGGACTCCAACGGGGGGTTCCGCCCAGCACGGGCCCATCGTCCCCATCCGGAAGGAGGAGTCCGATGGACGAAGAACGCGAACGCTTCTTCTCGAGACTGTCCACCATCCACGGGATCCGAACCTTGCCTTCGATCGGATCCTGGATCCTCGTCGAAGTGGACCGTCCGGCCGATCTGGCTCGGAAGGTCAATCGCCGGCTGGACCCGGGCACGGTGAGCGTGCCCCGCAACGTGCCGGGCGCCGTGCGGCTGCCCGTGCGCGATCCGAAGCGAAACGAAGAACTCTATCGTGTCATCCGCGACCTCCTGCGCAGGAAGGCGCGAACGGAGTTCTTCGAGGGATTGAAGACGACGGTCGTGTCCTGATCCTCGGCGGCCTTCGGGAAGGGCCGAGGTCGTGCGTCGTCGTCGGCGGGGGTCGAGCTCTTCGAGCTCGGCCCGTATGCTTCGTCGCCAAGCAGCGATGGGGGTCGCCGCGCCGGGATCGCTAGGATGTCCGGCTCGGGAACCGATCCGGAAAACCATGGCGCACAACCGAAGTTCGCTCGACTGCAGTCTCCGTCAGGGAGGAGCGAACGACGCGCTCGTGTCCCCGCGCCCGCTCGCTCGCGGAAAGGTACTCCGCGGGGGATGGAAGAGACGCCGCAAGCGGACCCGCTCCGTGCGCCTGACGGCGCGCACGGCCGACAAGCACGAGCTCTACCAGCTCTCGGTCCAGTCCCCCGAGGAGGACGTGGCCTTCCTCGCTCGCGTGTACCGGAAGGCGCGCGGGAGGACCGCACGGCATCTGCGCGAGGACTTCTGCGGGACCGGTCTCGTCACGGCCACCTGGGTGAAGCGCGGGAAGCGTTTCACGGCCGAGGGCTTCGATCTCTGTCCGGACACGATCGCCTGGGGGATCGAGCACAACTTCGAGTCCCTGGGAAAGGCCGCCGCGCGCGCGACGATCCATGTGAAGGACGTGCGCGAAGCGAGCCGACGCCGGCCCGACATCCGGGCCGCCCAGAACTTCTCCTACTTCGTCTTCAAGACGCGCCGGGAGCTCCTGGAGTACTTCCGCGCGGCCCACCGCGATCTCGCCCCACGCGGGATCTTCGTGCTCGACATCTACGGGGGCCCCGAGGCGATGGAGGAGATGGAGGACGTGAGTCGGATCGACAGGCGTTTCTCCTACGTCTGGGAGCAGGTCTCCTATTTCCCTGCCACGGGGGCCTACAAGGCCTACATCCACTTCCGCTTCTCGGACGGGAGCCGGCTCGAGCGCGCCTTCCGCTACGACTGGCGGCTGTGGACCTTGCCCGAGGTGAAGGACGCGCTGTTCGACGCCGGGTTCACGGGCGTGGACACCTACTGGGAGGGCGACGACGAGAAGGGCGAGAGCGGCAACGGGATCTATCGCAGGTCGAAACGCGGCGACAACTGCGCCGCGTGGATCACGTACCTCGTGGCGTACAAGTAGCGGACTCCGCGAGTGCGCCCCAATCCGGCTGTTCACCGGGCGCGAGGCGCGGGAGCTCGACGTCCATGCACTCGACGTACTTCTGGGCCGCCCCCGTGTTGAAGACGACCACGCGTTCCTGGCGCTCGATCCGGCCGCGCCGTACGAGGTCGGCGAGGACGCCCAAGCACGCCGCGCTCTCCGGACAGAGGGCGATGCCTTCGAGCGCGGTGGCGCGGCGCATCCATCCGAGGAGCTCCTCCTCGGGAGCGGCACACGCCGCGCCCCCCGAGGCGCGTATCGCGTCCAGGATCAGGAAGTCGCCGACCGCCCGGGGAACGCGCAGGCCGCTCGCCGCGGTGCGTGCGTCGGGGAAGGGCTCGGCGAAGCGCGTTCCTCCCTCGAAGGCGCGCACGATCGGGGCGCAACCCGCGGCCTGGCAGGCGAAGAGCCGCGGGCGTTTCGGGTGCGCGAGCCAGCCGAGCTCCTCGAGCTCGGCGAAGGCCTTCCACATCCCGATCAGGCCCGTTCCTCCGCCGGTCGGATAGAGGATCGCGTCGGGGAGTCGCCACTCGAACTGCTCGGCGAGCTCGAGTCCCATGGTCTTCTTGCCCTCGAGCCGATAGGGCTCCTTGAGCGTCGAGACGTCGAACCACGCCATCGGTCCCGTCCCGGCCTGGAGGACGGCCGCGCAATCGGTGATCAATCCGTCGACGAGGAAGGTGCGCGCCCCGTAGAGGGCCGCTTCCAGCCGGTTCACCAGGGGGGTATCGGCCGGGAGGAACACGTAGGCCTCGAGCCCGGCGCGCGCGGCGTAGGCGGCGAGAGCGCCGCCGGCGTTGCCCGCCGAAGGGATCGCCACGCGCTTTATGCCGAGCTCCTTCGCGCGTGTGACGGCGAGCGCGAGGCCGCGGGCCTTGAAGGAGCCGGTGGGAAGCAGGGATTCGTCCTTGATCCACAGGCGCTCGAGCCCGAGCTCGGCCGCGAGCCGCGGGCAGGCGAGGAGCGGGGTCGTGCTCTCCCCGAGGGAGACCGCCGATCGGTCTTCTTCGTGGGGCAGGAGCTCGCGATAGCGCCACAGGCTCGCGGGTCGCCGCGCGAGGGCTTCCCGGGACACCGAGCGGCGGATCGCGGCGAGGTCGTAGCGCACGAGGAGCGGCCGACCCTGGTGGGTCGTCTGGGGACGCCGCGCGTCGTGGCGCGAGCCGTCGATCGGCGATTCGAGGTGCGTGACGAAGGAAGGCATGGCGTGCCCTTCAACGATGGGAGAGCCACAGCAGGAACGCGCCCTCGAGGCTCGTGTCGAGCGTGCGCGCTTCCGGGGCGCTCAGGGACTTCCCGTAGACGCGCCGGACGGCCTCGAGGAGGTCGCCGTCTCCGCCCGCGAGGTCCCGCAAGAGCGCCGCGAAGCGCCGGTGGGACTCGCCCGTCCCAGGCGCGGCCTTCTCGCGCATCCAGTGCAAGAAGGCGCCGCGATAGGCGCGCAGGAACTCCAAGTAGTCTCCCTGGAAGGAGTCCTCCGGCGGCGGAGTGGCGTTCTCGCCCAGGAAGGGTGCGCGCACGAGGGTGGTCGAATCGCCCTTGTCGTCGCGGAGCGCGAAGCCCGAGATCCGCTCCCAGCGCTCGTAGAAGTTGCCGGCGCCTTCCTCCTGGGCAGCCACGAGGACCCCCATGAAATGGTCCCTGCCCTTCAGGGCGCGCCAGCGGCTGTTGGCGAGATTCGCAGCGAGCCGGCCTCCGCGCGGCTTCCCGCCCGGGACGAACACGGAGCGGCTCGGCGTGGAGCGTGAACGCAGGTCTCCATCGGTGCGCGTGTCCACCTCGTCGAAGAGGGCGATGACGAGCTCGTTCGCGAGGGCGGAGGCGAAGAGCGGTTCCATGCGTTCGCCGTAGACGGCCTCGAGCCAGGAGCGTGCGGCGAGCTGCACCACGTGCTCGCGCAACCCCTTCGGGTTCTTGGCGGTCATCGGGATCGCGAGGCGGTAGTCCTCGTCCGCGCGCGGTGAGGCGTACTCGAGCGCGACCGCGAGGGTCCCATCGAAGGTGAAGTCCGTCCATTGCACCGCGCCGTCGACCCAGAAGGGGGGTCGCAGCCGGGGATCGGCGAACCCTACGACGGCCGCGAACTCGACGAACTCCTCGCGCGTGGGGAGGAACAGGAGTCGCATGACCGGGAGATCCTCCTGCGCCAGGGCCAGCTCGGCGGCAAGGCGCAGCGCGGGCGACGCATCGCGCACGGAGGCCTCGGTTGCGAGGACGTCGAAGAGGTCTCGGCCGGGAAGGGCGTCGGGGGCGAGGGCGGCGTCGCGCAGCGATCGGATCCAAGCCCCGAGGAGCTTCTTCGACGACTTGGCGCGCGGCGCATACCCGGAATCGGTCGCGCTCCACTCCATCCATTCGCCCTGGAGGTCCAGGAGATCCAGGGCGAGCTCGGAGAGCGTGGCGCGGCCCGGGGGGTCGCACAGGAGCGCGGGCGGGACGCGGAGCTCGAAGGGCCCGAGGTCGACGCGCGCGAATCCGCGCGCGAGGAGCGCGTCGATGCCTTCGGAGTCCTGGACCTCGATCCGGTTGCGCTCGGACCAGCGCGCCGCGCGCTGACGGAAAACAGGCTCGTCCTGCGCGGCGCGGGAGCCGAGCGCGAGCGAAACGAGGACGAGGAACCCGACCGGTTCCAGAGGCCGCGCGAACGCGCGGCGGGGGAGGAACGGGACGGGCACTCCTGCGTGGTACGGCCGCCTTGACGGAACACCCATCCTGACTAGCATCGTGCGTCATGAGGCACTTGGCACGCTTCCTCTGGCCCGTCGTGCTCCCCGCGGTCGCGATCGGCGGCCGCGCGCAATCGGGGGCCCCGTCAAAGGACGAGGAAGAGGCCGGGAAGGAGCTCGCGCGCATCGAGGAGCTCTTCCTCGAGGGGCAGTACCGGAAGGTCCGCAACGCCTACGAGCGGCTGGCGGCCCGCTTCCCCGACACGGGAGCCGGGCAGCGGGCCGCACGGCGCGCGAAGCCGAGCGCACTGCTCGGTTCTCGCGATCTCATGCGGAACGGCCCCTCGGCGAACCGGGTCGACGTGGTCGTCATGGGCGACGGCTACGTGCTCGGAAAGCTGAACTCGTTCGACGACCTCGCCAAGTCCGTCCCGACGATGTTCGCCCAGAACGAGGTCTTCGGCGAGTACTTCGCCTACCTCGATTTCCTCTCCGCCGGGGTCGTCAGCGAGGAGGAGGGCCTCGACGGCTACGGACGGGAAGCGAAGACGGCGCTCGGGGCCCACATCCTCCCGGGCAACTCGGTCGACCACGTGTGGGCCGATGTCGCGCTCGTGCGCGGCGTGCTCGAAGACGCGGGCGAGAACGATGGCTATGCGATCGTCTTCGTGCCCCTGGGGACGGTGGGGAGCGGAGGGAACGACGTGGCCGTCGTCGCCGGGCGGGATCCGCGGGAGATGTTGCACGAATGGGGGCACGCCTTTGCCGAGCTCCAGGACGAGTACGCGACGGACACGAGCGACCGCGGCGGGGTCGTGAGCTGGATCAACGTCAGCGACTCGGAGGACGAGGAACGCGTGCCGTGGAGGCACTGGCTCTGGGCGAAGGTGCCGGGGATCGGCGTCTACGAGGGCGCCGACGGCCGCGTCCGCGGAGCCTTCAAGCCGACCGCCAGCGGATGCTTGATGGAGGAGGGCGAGGCCTATTGCTCCGTATGCCGCGAGGCGATCGTGCTGCGCATCTACCAGCACGCGGATCCGATCGAGGACGCGCGCGTGCCCTCGGCCCCGGGCGTCGAAGCGGAGGGGGAGCTCGCCGGGGAAGGCCCGCATCGCTTCGAGGTGCGAACGTTGAGACCCCGGGAACACGCCCTGGAGGTGGAATGGTGGGTCCTGCCGGAGCGGGAGGCTCCGCCGCCCTCCGGCGATCCGGGCCAGCGGCCCCGAGCGCTTCGCGGTCCGCTGTCTCCGATCGCCGCCAAACCGGCCCGTCATTCGCGCGCCAAGGACGGCACGCACTCGTTCGAGCTCGACCCCGAGGAACTCGAGCCCGGCCGCTATCGCGTGATCGCGCGCGCCAAGGACACGACCGAGTTCCGCGGCGAGCGCTTCCCCTGGGTGCTCAAGGACGAGCGCGGGCTGCTCGAGTCCGAGCGTGCCTGGTGGGTCGTGGTTCCCTAGCCCGCGCCTCGCGCCCCGGGCCTGCCCCGCCGCGAATCCCGCCGGAACGGGCCCATGGCGCCGCTTGGCAGAAAGGCTGGCGGGAGGCGAGGCTGGGGAGGCGGGGTCACGCGCCGGTCGTGGCAGTGACCGGCGGCGCGACCTTCTCTGGCTCGACCGGCGCTGGCACCTGGGGCAACTCTTCCTTCTTGCGCGCTTCCGGAAGCGGTTTGCGCGGCAGCTGCTCGTCGCGTTGCGCCGCGTGCCACACGAAGGTGGCCATCACGATCGCGGCCTGCTTGGCGTCGTTCGGGATCACGCGCTCGTAGAGGTCCATGTTCGTGTGGTGCGAGCGCGTCGAGTAATCGATGGGGTCTTGGATGAACTGGAAGCCCGGTAGACCGACGGCGTCGAAGGACAGGTGGTCCGTGCCCCCGGTCGTCTCGTAGGCGAGGGTCGACGCCCCGAGGTCCGAGAGCGGCGCGAACCAGGCCTCGAAGATCGGCTTGCAGGAGAGGTTCTCCTGCAGGTAGATGCCGCGCACCCGGCCGCCGCCGTTGTCGAGGTTGAAGTAGGCGGCGAGGCGTCCGTGCTCGGGCCGGAGCTCCATGGTGTCGGGATCTGCGAAGTGGTTCTTGACGTAGCCCTTCGACCCCAGGAGCCCCTGTTCCTCGCCGGTCCAGAGCGCGATCCGGATCGTCCGGCGCGGCGGCCGGTCGAGCGCCTCGAGGATGCGCGCGGCCTCGATCGCCACGGCGCTGCCGATCCCGTTGTCCGTCGTGCCGGTGCCGGGATGCCAGGAGTCGAAGTGGCCGCCGAGCATGACGAGCTCGTTCGCGAGCGCGGGATCGGTGCCGGGGATCTCGCCCACGATGTCGTAGCCCTGTAGGTCGTCGTCGTAGAAGGTCGTCTTCGCGTCGACGCGCAGCCTCACTTCCTCGCCCTTCTCCACCAGGCGCGCGATGCGGTTGAATTGCTCGGTCGAGACCACGAACTGGCACAGCGCCCGGGGCTTGTCCTTCTCGTAGGAGCCGCCCGATCCGAGCATGATCACGCCGTAGTCCTTGCGCCGCCCGCCGTCGGGCTCGATCACGCAGGCCGCTCCCTCGAGGGTGAGGAGCTCGTTCATCTTGTCGCGCAGCTCGCGCAGGCGGCGGAAGTCGGCGTTGCGCTGTCCCCCGCGGGTGGGAGTCTCGGCCGGCGGATCGTCGAGGTCCTCCCATTCCACGAGGTCCTCGAGGTCCTCTTCGCTCTGGCGCCGGCCCAGGGACTCGAACGGAGTCTGGACCGGATTCACCTTGCCGACGAGCACGATCTTGCCCGCGAGCTTGCCCTTGTAGGCTTCGAGATCCTCCGGTTTCTCGGCCTGGATCCAGACCGGCACGCCCTCGATGGGTTCGTCGAGCCCGCGCGTCCAGGCCTTGGGGATCGCGATCAGGGGCATGTAGATCGGCGCGGTCATCTCGACCACGCTGCGCTCGAACGACCAGCCGACGCCGAACTCGCCCCAGGGTTCGAGGGCGACGTTCGAGAGCCCGTAGCTCTCGAGGCGCCCCTTCGCCCACTGACTCGCGCGCCGCTCCTGGGGCGAGTTCGTGAGCCGCGGGCCGTAGCGGTCGGTCAGGTACCACAGGGTGTCCATGATCTGCGAGCGCTCGAGTCCCTCGGCGCGGATGCGCTGGACCATGTCCCAGTCGACCGGTTCCTGGGCGAGGGGAGAGGGGGCGAAGAGCAGGAAGAGGCCGACGATGGATGCGGGGATCTTCATTGAAAGGGGGATCCTGGGCTGGGGACGGCCAGGGAATCCTAACCGGAGGCTCCCGGGAGACCGCTGACCCTTGCGCCAAGGAACGCAGCCCTTGCCGCGCCATGCACTCCCGCTTCGAGTCAGGGCCGCTCGATCGTCCGGCGCTGCGGGGTCCGATTCGGCCGTCGACTCGTGGATCCCCGTCACTTCTCCTTGGGTCGGTTCTTCGGGCGCCCTGCGATCTTGAGCGACTTGAAGTTGGGCTTGCGCACGAAGACCTGGTCGCGTTGCTCGCGCGGGCGATCTCCCATCTCGAGCGAGAGCGAAGCCATGAGCTTGCGCGCGGCGCTGCGGGCCGTCTCCCAGTCCTCGTGTTCGCTCAGGATCTTGCGATCGAAGAGCGCGTCGCCGTCTGCGTTGCCGGACCAGCACGCGTGGACGACGTGCCAGCGATCGGAGGTGATGGCGGGGTTCTTGCGCCGACTCTTGACTTCGCGGATCACGGTGCGAGCCCTCCCTGGATCCCCTCGGCGACCGCACCATCGAGGCTGGAGAGGTCCACTGCGGTGGACGCCTGGGGGAGGTCCACGCCGGCCTTGCGGAGGGCCTTGTTCTCCGCGCGCTCCTTGCGCCGGCTCTCCTTGTCCTGCCTCTTCTGGCGCTTGCGACGATCGCGGTCGCGTTTCTGCGAGGAATCCATCTTCACGAGCCCTCCAGGCTCGTGGAGTGGAGCCGGGCCTTCTTGCCGAGCCTCGCAGGAAGAAGCGGGGCGCCCCCGGTCCGGGGGCGCCAACCACGGTCACTATCCTAGCGCGCGATGCGCCGGATCGCGACACCTGCTGCCTTTCCCGGGGCGCACCCCGCGTGGGGCTCGCGCGGCTTGGGCTTGCGTCGGTCAGGGCACCTGCGGGATCTGGTAGGTGTAGCCGTTGGGCAAGGTGGCGGAACCGGGACCGGTCGTGACCCGAACGTTCGCCCGCAAGTTCACCTGTCCGAGCTTGCCACCCTTCGTGCGAGGCGCCGGAGGAACCACCGCCAAGAGCTGGGCCGGCGAGATCACCGTGACCGAGGGCGACGGCCGGCCGTCGAAGGCCACGGTCGTGAGTCCGCTGACGAAGCCCTGGCCGTTGATGGTCACCGTGTTGCCTCCGCCGAACTCGCCCTGGGAGGGCATCACCGACGTGATGCCGATCGTGCACACGAGGTCGGAGATCTGCACGTCGTCGAGCGCGGCTTCCACGATCGAGCCGCTGCCCGTGTCCTGCGCGATGAAGCGCAGCCGGATCTGGTTCGTGGGGGTCACGTAGCTCGCGATGCGGGCGCGGTGCTGGATCCATCCGCCGACCGAGTTCGCCCCGGAAGGCCCGATCGTCTCCAGGTTCACCCAGGAGGCCCCGCCGTTGTCCGAGATGTCGATCAGGAACGTGTCGTCGGGCGTGCCCTGGTTGTCCGAGTACCAGCGCCAGTAGGCGATGTAGGGGTCGGAGAGCCCCGAGGCGTTCATGCTCGCCGACAGGAGCGTCGTCTTTCCGTTGTCGACGTCGTTCTCGCCCACGCTCCCGCCGACCGTGCCCTGACCGGTCACCCAGCACATGACGGCGGGGTCCGGCGTGTGATCGTCCTCGGGCTGAGCGGCGGTTCCGATCGGGTTCCCCCGCGTCCAGATGCCGGTCGTGGCCGTGTCGCCCGCGACGCCTCCGGTCCAGCCGCCCGCCGTCTCGGCGGTGTAGGAGAAGGTCACCTGCTCCGCGAGGGCCGCCAGCGCGGTGTAGAACTGGGACGGCCCGGCCTGGGGCTCGCTCCAGGTGCGTCCGTCGTTGGTCATCGCGCTCACGTAGAACTTCACGCTGTTGCCGCAGGGGATCGCCGGCAGCGTGGCCACGTAGCGGTTGCCGCTCACCGGAACGGCGGGGAGGGTGGTGAAGCCCGTCCCGGGGTCGAGATGGAACTCGACCGTGTTCCCGAGCAGTGTGCCGGCGGTGGCCTCCTGGACTTCGAAGACGACCTGGCCGCCGCCGCCCGGGGCGAGGTACTGCGGGGTCCCGTTCGGGAACGAGAAGGTCAGCTTGGGGGCGCCCATGTACCAGACGAAAAGCCCGCGCTCGAGGTCGCTCCCGATGACCGTGCCGCTCGGGAAGAACGGGTAGTTCCCCCACAGCCCGTTGAATTGCGCAGCGTCGTCGTCGGGATAGGTGTCGAACCAGGCGACCTGGGTCGGAGCGGTCGGGTTCGTGTTGTCGAAGACGCGCAGGCCGCTCCGGTAGTTCGCCTCGTAGATGCGGTTCCCCTTGACGTACAGGTTGTGGTCGATCGCGGTCGAACCCGAGGAGAAGGTGCCTACATAGGTCCCCGTCGCGGGGTTGTTCACGTCGAAAACGCGCGTGAGGGCGAGCCCGTCGGTCTCGTCGTTCAGGTACGCGTAGCGCTGGTCCTGGGAGAGCCAGCACTGGTGCGAGTACGAGGAGTTCGGGTAGGTCAGCGTCTTGACCGTCGTGATCGAGGCCTTGTTCGTGACGTCGAGGATGGTGAGCTCGGCGCTTGCGCCGTCCGTGTTGCAGAAGACGAGCTCACGTCCGTTGAGCGCGCCTGATCGATTCCAGACGACGGGCGTGCAGTCGTGGACGTAGATATTGTTCCACTCGGCGACGAAGGTCGGATTCGCCGGGTTCGCGAGGCTGTAGATGCGCAGCCCATGGGAACCCCCGCCGTTCCGGTAGAGGTACCCCGTGGCCTCGTTCACGCTGACCGTGTGCGTCGCCGTCGTCGTGCCGCCGGTCGTCACGCTGGTGACGAAGGTCACGATCCCGCTGTCGATCTGCGAGAGGTTGTAGACCTGGATGCCGCTCCCGCCCTCGCTCACCACGTAGGCATACCCCGCGGCGGTCGCCTTGAGCTCGCGCCACAGGCTGTTCGGTCCGGTCTGGAACGAGACCAGGTCCGGCTTGCCCGGATCGGTGATCTCCACGAAGGCGGTGCCCGTCGACACCCCGATGATCGCGTACTCGCGCCCGCTCGGAGAGGTGTAGCCCCAGCAGTTGCTGCCCGAGGAGGACGCGGGATCCAGATCCGAGAGCGGCAGCCAGCCCATGAGCACGATGTTGCTCGCGGTGAAGGGGACGATCCCGCTCCCGCCGGCGATCTTCGGGGCCGGGGCGGGGACGTGGGGCACGAGGCCCTCGAGCGTCTGGGCCTGGACGAGGGCGGAGAGTCCGAGGGAGGCGGCCGCGCAGAGGATGAGTTTCATGGAGGCGAGAAGGGTCGGAGAAGGCGAGCACTACCAGGATGGAGTCCTTCCCGCGGGAGCGCAAGCCTCCCGCGCATCGGTAGGAGCCTCATCGGACGGCGCCCTCCGGCAGGTAGGGCTCCGGCGGGGGCGTCGAGAGCCCGGCGGGAAGCGCTTCGTCGGTCAGGCTCTCCAGGAAGGCGACCAGGTCGGCTTTCTCCTGTTCCGACAGGAAGAGCGGCCGCACGATCTTCTCGCCGCCTTGGCGGAACTCGGCGGCGTCCGCCAGAGTCGAATAGAACTCGATCACCTCGGCGAGCGTCGCGATCTGTCCCTCGTGCATGTAGGGCGCCGTGCGCGCGATGTTGCGCAGCGTGGGCGTCTTGAACTCGCGCGCCGGGCGGTGGTCGTCGAGCACCAGGTAGTCGAGCTTCTGGTGTCCCGTCTCGGGGGAATCCGAGAAGCCTCCGCTGGAGCGGAAGGGGTCGCGCTTCAGGGCGACGAGGCCCAGCACCCGTCCGGGATCCACGCCCTCGGACGTGGGCACGCGGTTGTCGTGGAACTCCGAGTCGCTGAAGTTCGGGCCGTCGTGGCACAGGAGGCAACGCGCCTTGCCGAGGAAGAGCTTCAGCCCGCGCAAGGCGCCCGGCCCGAGCGCGCTCGTCTTCCTCGCGTCGTCCTCGCGCAATCCTTCCACGAAGACGTCGAAGGGAGCGCGGCGCGAGACGAGCCTGCGCTCGAAGGCAGCGATCGCCTTTCCCAGATGGACGAACGCCCGGTTCGCGCTCTCCTGATCGGCGGGGGCGAGCGCGCGCCAGGCGACGTCGTGGGGGTGCTCGGGCTCCCCGGGCACGGGGCGCGCGTCCACGACCTCGGCGGGGACGCGCGCGAGGTCGGGCGCGGGCCCGAAGACCTGCGTGTAGGCGCGCCGGTAGCCCGGATCCGAGAGCACGAAGCGCACGGCGCGCAGCCGACTCCCCGCCTGTTCGCGCGGATCCTCGAGCGGCGCGAGCGCCTGCGACCAGAGCGTGTCCTTGCGCCCGTCCCAGAAGAACCAGCGATTGAATGCCACGTTCCAGAGCGTCATCGTGTGACGCGGATGGTGGGCCGTCGCCTTCGCCAGCGGGCGCCCGTCGGTCCAGCTGCGCGAGGGGTCGTGACAGGTCGCGCAGGAGAACGTCCCCGGCCCGGACAGGCGTTCCTCGAAGAAGAGCGCTTGGCCGAGGCGCGCGGCAGCCTCGTTCTCGTAGACGGCGTTCGTCGCATCGGGCGGGGGCGGCGGGAGGGGCGAGAACTCGAGCGCGAGGGCGAGTTCCTCGGCGCTCATGGAGACGCCCTGCACGAGGAGCCCGGGCTTCCCTTCGCTCGTTCCTTGCGCGGCATGGGCGACGAGCGCCGCGGCCCCGAGGAGGGCCAGGCTGGGAGAACGGAGTCGGATCCTCACAGCTCGAGGTCGAAGATCACGCCGGAGAACTCCTCTCCGGTCTGGAAGTCGAAGAAGAGCTGCCAGTGGCCGCGCATGTGGAACAGCATCCCGAGGACCCGGTAGCTGCCGTCTCCGCGATCGACGCTGCGCGGCAGTCGCACCATCCCGTGGCCATGATCGGGCATGAAGCCGCGGACGCCGAGCATGGCGCCGGGGAGCGCGCGCTCGTCGCGGCTCAGCCTCACCTCGAGCTCGAAGTCCTCGTTCCGGGGAACCTCCTCCCGGCCCACCACCCTCCAGGCGCAGGCGAAGTGCCCGTCCGGGCTGGTGGCCGATCGCCAGGGAGGCCCCGGGAGCTCGGCGCCCGCCGGTCTCGCCGCTCCTCCTCGGAGCGCTTCCGTCGGTCCGCGGCACGCGCCGGACGCGAGAAGCAGGAGCAGGGCGGGGAGGAACCACGAACGGCTCATCGGCGAACACTCTAGCCTCTGCCGAAGAGGTAGGATCCTCGTTCCCCATGACCCTCCGATCTCGTGCTCGGGCTCGTGCTCTGGCGGTCTGCCTGGCCGGGAGCGGTGCGAGCTTGCTCGTCGGCGCTTCCCTCGCGCGCTCGCCGGAGGAGGACGGCCCCTCGTCGCCGCGCGAACCCGTGCGCTACGACCGGGACGTGCGCCCGATCCTGGCCGACCGTTGCTTCAAGTGCCACGGTCCCGACGAGGCCGCGCGCCAGGGGAAGCTGCGGCTCGACCTCTCCGAGGGAGCGACGGCCGACCGGGGCGGATACGCGGCGGTCGTCCCCGGGGACCCGGAGCAGAGCGAGCTCTGGTACCGGGTCTCTTCGCAGGACCCGGAGGAACGGATGCCGCCCCGCGCGAGCAACAAGCGGCCGCTCTCCGCGGAGGAACGCGAGATCGTCCGGCGCTGGATCGAGGCCGGCGCGGTCTACGAGCCGCACTGGTCCTTCGCGCCGCCCGTGCGACCCGCGCTGCCCGAGGTGCGCGACGCGCTCTGGTGCCGGAACGAGGTCGATCGTTTCGTGCTCGCGACCCTCGAGCGGGAAGGGCTCGCGCCCAGCCCAGAGGCTCCGCCCGAGACGCTCCTGCGGCGCGTGTTCCTCGATCTCACGGGCTTGCCGCCCACGCCCGAGGAACTGGATCCGTTCCTCGCCGACGGACGGCCGGACGCCTACGAGCGCTGGGTCGACCGGCTGCTCTTCGAGGAACCTTATGTGACCCGCTACGCCGAGCGCATGGCGACTCCCTGGCTCGACGCGGCACGCTACGCCGACACGAGCGGCATCCACATGGACGCGGGCCGCCAGATCTGGCCCTGGCGCGACTGGGTGCTCGCCGCCTACCGCGACGGCATGCCCTTCGACCGCTTCCTCACCGAGCAGCTCGCGGGCGACCTCCTCCCGAGCGCGACCCCCGAGCAGCGGACGGCGAGCGGCTTCCACCGCAATCACGTGACGAGCGACGAGGGCGGCGCGATCGACGAGGAATACCGGGTCGAGTACGCGGTCGATCGCACGGCGACCACGGGCGCGGTCTTCCTCGGGCTGACGCTGGGCTGCGCCCGCTGTCACGAGCACAAGTTCGATCCGATCAGCCAGCAGGACTTCTACGGGCTCTACGCCTTCTTCGATTCGAACGAGGAGCCCGGCGTCTATTCCCAGGTCCCCGACGCGAACCGCGCCCTCGAGCCCTTCCTCGAGGTGCCGAGCCCGGAACAGGTGGGCGATCGCGAGCGCCTGAACGCGGATCTCGCCGGCGCGCGCGCGGACCTGCAACGCCCCATTCCCGAGGAGGAGGCGCAGTTCGCCGCGTTCCTGTCCGAGACGCCGAGCGCGGCGGGCGTCGAATGGGCGAGCGCGGAGCCGACCGCGTTCGAGTCGAGCGGCGGGGCCACGCTCGCGCGACTCGACGACGGCTCGATCCTCTCCTCGGGGGCGAATCCCGACGTCGACGAGGAGCGCATCGTGCTCACCACCCGCTCGACCGGGCTGCGGCTCGTCCTGCTCGAGGCCCTCGGCGATCCGACCTTCTTCGAGGGGCGCGTGGGTCGCGCGGAGAACGGCAATGCCGTGCTGAGCGAGCTCAGCGCCGAGGCCGTCTCGCAGCGGGACCCGGCTCGGCGGGTCGCGCTGCGTTTCTGCTCGGCCTGGGCCGACGTGGAGCAAGAGGACGGTGACTTCGAAGTCGTGAACGCGCTCGACGGCACGCACGAGCGCGGCTGGGCGGTCGCCGCGCACCAGGTGCCGGGCGGTCGCTCGGCGCTCTTCCTCTCCGACGAGCCCTTCGGCTTCGAGGGCGGGACCGAGGTGCACCTGACGCTCTCCTACCGCTCGATCTACGCCCGGCACGCCCTGGGGCGCGTGCGCTTCTCCCTCGGCCGCATCGGCGAAGGCGGGCTCGCGCGGCTGCCGGTCGCCGATTCGCGCTGGAGCTTCGTGGGCCCGTTCCCGGCCTCCGACCCGGCCGAGGCCTTCGAGCGCGCCTTCGGGCCCGAGACGGACGCTCGGCTCGACTTCGCCAAGAACTTCGGCTTCGGCAACCAGTACTGGCACTTCGCGCCGGAGTGGCGCGACGGACGCGAGAACGGCGACCTTCCCAAGGGCTTGAACGCGACCTACGTCGCGAAGCGCCTGTTCGTGCCGACCGCGCGCGAGCTCGAGCTCTCGCTGGGGAGCGACGACGGGATCCGGGTCTTCCTGGACGGCGTGGAGGCCTTCCAGAAGCGCGTGGATCGGAGCCTTGCGCGCGACCAGGACCGCGCCGTGCTCGCGCTCGGGGCCGGCACGCACGATCTCGTGCTCAAGATCGTGAACACCGGAGGCGAGGCCGGCTTCTTCCTGCGCGCGGTCCCCCCGGAGGGCGAGCTCGGCGGGGACCTCCTGTGGGCGCTCGCGCCCGCCAGCGCCCGCTCGGACGAGCGCCTGGCCCGCCTCTCCGCGGCCTGGCACGTGACGTTCTCCCCGGCCTTCCGCGCGCTCTCGGCGCGCGTCGAGGGGTTGGAGGCGGATCTCGCCGGGCTCGTCGGGCGGATTCCGCGCACGATGGTCATGCAGGAGCTCGCGTCCGCGCGCGAGACCTTCCTCTTGATGCGCGGCCGCTACGACCACCCGGACAAGGACCGTCCGGTCGAACGCGGCGTGCCCGCGGCGCTCGGCAAGCTGCCGGAGGGTGCCCCGAGGAACCGTCTCGGGCTCGCGCAGTGGCTGACGTCGGCCGAGAACCCGCTCGTTGCGCGCGTGGCCGCGAACCGGCTGTGGGAGCTCGTCTTCGGGAGCGGGATCGTCCGCACGAGCGAGGACTTCGGCCAGCGCGGAGACTGGCCGAGCCATCCCGAGCTGCTCGATTGGCTGGCGGTCGAGTTCCTCGAGCGCGGCTGGGACGTCAAGGACATGCTGAAGCTCCTCGTGACGAGCAGCGCCTATCGCCAGGGCTCGCGGGCGCGGGCTGAGGCGCTCGAGCGCGACCCCGAGAACCGCTGGCTCGCCTTCTTCCCCCGCAAGCGCCTCGCGGCCGAGGCGATCCGCGATCAGGCGCTCTACGTGTCGGGGCTGCTCGTCGAGCGCTTCGGCGGTCCGTCGGTGAAGCCCTACCAGCCCGAGGGACTGTGGCAGGAGGTGGCCATGGTCCAGTCGAACACGCGCGAATACGTGCAAGGCACCGGCGACGACCTCTGGCGGCGCAGCGTCTACACGTACTGGAAGCGCGCCTGTCCGCCGCCCGCGCTCCTTTCCTTCGACGCCCCCACGCGCGAGTTCTGCCAGATCCGGCGTCCGACCACGAACACCCCCTTGCAGGCCCTCGCCCTCTGGAACGACGTCCAATTCGTCGAAGCCGCGCGGCGGCTCGCCAGCCGCACGCTCTGTGAGCCGGGTGGCGACGCCGAGCGCCTGGCCCGCATGGTCCGGCGCGTGACCTGCCGGGTGCCGGGGGAGGAGGAGCTCGCCGCGCTCGCGCTCGCGCTCTCCGATTTCCGGGCGCGCTTTTCCGAAGCGCCGGAGGACGCACGGGCGCTCGTCTCCGTCGGGGAGGCTCCGCTCGCCTTCGACGGGGATCCCACGGAGCTCGCCGCCTGGACGCTCCTCGGGAGCGCGCTCCTCTCGCTCGACGAGACCCTGACCCGAGGCTAGTGCATGCACCCGCTCGAAGAACGGAACCTCCTGCTCACGCGCCGGCGCTTCTTCGGGAGCGTGGGGCGCACGGTCTCGGCGGGGCTCGGCTCGCTCGCCCTGTCCTCCCTGGCCCTGTCCTCCCCGATCGGATCCCGCGCGCGCGCGGGAGAGCGCCGGGCGGCGCCGCCCGGCCCGCACTTCCGGCCCAGGGCGAAACGCGTGATCTACCTGCACATGGAGGGCGCGCCGTCCCAGATCGACCTCTTCGACCACAAGCCCGAGCTGCGCGCGCGCTTCGATCAAGACCTTCCGGAGTCGATCCGGCAGGGGCAGCGCCTGACGACCATGACCAGCGGCCAGACGCGCTTCCCCATCGCTCCCTCGATCTTCCGCTTCACGCGCCACGCGAACCGCTCGGACGGCGTGTGGATCAGCGAGCTCATGCCCTTCACGGCGAAGGTCGCCCACGAGCTGTGTTTCGTCCACTCGATGCGCACCGACGCCATCAACCACGAGCCCGGCATCACCTTCTTCCAGACCGGGAACCAGCAGCCCGGGCGCCCCTCCTTCGGCGCCTGGATGAGCTACGGCCTGGGGAGCGCGAACGCGAACCTGCCGACCTTCGTGGTCATGATCACGCAGGGCAAGGGCAACATGCAGGCCCTCTCGGCGCGCTTCTGGGGCAGCGGGTTCCTGCCAAGCGAGCACCAGGGTTGCCGGCTGCGCAGTTCCGGCGCTCCCGTGCTGTACCTCGACGACCCGGCGGGGGTCTCGCGCGCCGATCGCCGGCGCATGCTCGACCTCGTGGCGGAATGGAACGCGCGCGAGGCCGAGCGCACCCTGGATCCGGAGGTGAACGCGCGCATCGCCCAGGGGGAGATGGCCTTCCGCATGCAGATGTCGGTGCCCGAGCTCGTCGATTTCTCCGACGAGGATCCGGAGACGCTCGCCCTCTACGGTCCCGAGGTGGAGACGCCCGGGAGCTTCGCCGCGAACTGCCTGCTCGCCCGCCGTCTCGCCGAGCGCGGGGTGCGCTTCATCCAGCTCTACATGCGCGGCTGGGACCAGCACACGAACCTGCCCGGGGAGATCCGCCTGCAGACGCAGGCGGTCGACCAGCCGCAGGCGGCGCTCATCCAGGACCTGAGGCGCCGCGGCCTCCTGGACGAGACGATCGTGCTCTGGGGCGGCGAGTTCGGACGAACGGCCTACAGCCAGGGCGAGCTCACGCGCGAGAACTACGGGCGCGATCACCACCCGCGCTGTTTCACGGTCTGGGCGGCTGGAGGCGGGATCGCACCGGGGATCACCTATGGTCGCACGGACGAGTACAGCTACAACGTGGTCGAGGACCCGGTCGAGGTGCACGATCTCCACGCCACGCTGCTCCACCTGCTCGGCTTCGATCACGAGCGGCTGGTCCATCGCCACCAGGGTCGCGACTTCCGGCTGACCGACGTCTTTGGCAAGGTGCTGACCCCTCTCTTCACCTGACCCCCATGCGCAAGAAGCCCTTCCTGACCGACGTCGAGGCCCTGCGCAAGCGCGCGCGCAAGCACATCGAGTCCGGGGCGGTGACCGCGGGCTACGACGCGGACCGTGCGCTGGTCGTGAAGCTGCTGAACGAGGCGCTCGCCACGGAGATCGTGTGCGTGCTGCGCTACAAGCGGCACTTCTATACCGCGAGCGGGATCAACGCCCCGGCGGCGGCGAGCGAGTTCCTGCAGCACGCGACCGAGGAGCAGGCTCACGCCGACCAGATCGCCGCTCGCATCGTGCAACTGGGCGGCGAGCCGGACTTCTCGCCCCAAGGCCTCGCCTCGCGCAGCCACGCCGAGTACGTGGAGGGCGAGAACCTGGTCGAGATGATCCGCGAGGACCTGGTGGCCGAGCGCGTGGCCATCGACAGCTATCGCGAGATGATCCAGTACCTCGGGAACGACGACTCCACCACGCGCCGCATGCTCGAGGGCATCCTCGCCATGGAGGAGGAGCACGCTGACGACCTCCTGACGCTGCTCGAGGAGTTCGGGCGCTAGCGCGGCAGCACACGTAGGAAGCCGTGACGCGCGCGCTCGAGTTCTGCGGCCGGTTGCACCCGTTCCTGCTGCATCTCCCGATCGGGATGCTGGTCGGGCTGGCGGTGCTCGAGCTCGCCGCGCGGATGCGGAGGTCCGCCGGCGTCGCCCCGGCGGTCCTGGTCTGGCTCGCGGCGGGGAGCGCCGTCCTGACGGCCGCGAGCGGCTATCTGCTCTCGCGCGAGGAGGGCTACGGCGGCTCCACGCTCGAGGACCACAAGCGCCTGGGGATCGCGATCGCCTCGACGAGCCTCCTCATGGCCTTCCTCCACGGAAGAGCGCGCGCGAGTCGGCGGGCGGAGAACGCCTATCGGGCCGCGCTCGCTCTCGCCGTCCTCCTGCTCCTTCCCGCGGGGCACCTGGGCTCGAGCCTGACGCGCGGGTCCGATTGGCTCACGGCGCCGCTGCGAGGGAAGGAGACGACCGCAGCCGGGCCCGTCGAACCGCCGGCTCTCGCGGTGCAGGCTCCGGTCCTGCCGCAGCCCGCGGCACCCTCCCACGCGACCGAGATCGCGCCCATCTTCGCGACCTACTGCACGACCTGCCACGGAGAGACGAAGCACAAGGGTGGATTGCGATTGCACCGGGCTGCGCTCGTGCTCGGTGGAGGCGAGGACGGGCCCGTGATCGTTCCCGGCCATCCCGAGAAGAGCGAGATGGTGAGACGGTTGCGTTTGCCGCTGGAGGACGAGGACCACATGCCGCCGGAGGGCAAGCGCCAACCCGGCCCGCAGGAGATCGCGCGCATCGAGGCTTGGATCGCGGCGGGCGCCCCGGTGGGGGACGAGCCCGAGCCCCTGCCTCCGTCGAGCGCAAGCGCGACTCCTGGGGAGTCGGCTGCGGCGGGCACGCCCGCTCCCGAGAGCACGGCGCCGGTGGAAGCACCTCGCGCAGACCCGCAGGCGCTCGCATGCCTCGCGCAGGCGCTGGTCCACGTCGAGGCCCTCGGACGAGATTCTCTCCTGCTCTGGGTCGACTTCGCAGCGGTCGCGACGACCACGACCGACGAGAGCGTGGAGCCTCTCCTGGCTCCCCTCGTCGACCATGTCGGTGAGCTCGCCCTCGCGCGCAGCGGGATCACGGACGAGACGCTCGAGCTCTGCGCGCGCATGCCGCGCCTCGAGCGCCTCGATCTGCGCGCGACGGCCGTCACGGACGCGGGACTCGTACGCTTGGCGGGACATGCGACGCTCGCGGAGCTCGTGCTCGCCCAGACGAAGCTCACGGACGCGGCGGTGGAGGCCTTGCAGGCCCTACCTGCGCTTCGCGAGGTGAACGTATGGAGCGCCGGGCTCTCCGGAGAAGCGCTGGCTCGGCTGCGATCCGCGCGTCCGGATCTTGCCGTGGAGGCGGGCGACGCCCTGACGACCCCCGAGCTCGAGACCGAGCCCGAGATCGTGCTCACGGGCGACAGGCCGCTGCCGGGCGAGGAAGGCAAGGGCGCGGCCGCGCCCGCGTCCGTCCTCGAGCCGATCAACGCGACCTGCCCGGTGTCCGGCAAGCCGGTCGACAAGAGCTACACGATCGTCTTCGGCGGCAAGGTGATCGGCTTCTGCTGCCCGAACTGCCCCAAGGAGTTCTGGAGCGATCCGGCGAAGTACGAGGGCAAACTGCGCTGACGTCCTTGCGGTCGTCGCACCCAGGAGGCAGCCTGGATGCAGGAAGTGTTCATGGTCCTGGATCCTCTGGTCGCGCGTGTTGTCCAGCGAATCGCACGGGTCGTGCGGCCCACGCGGATCATCCTCTTCGGTTCGCGGGCCAAGGGAAAGGCTCGTGCCAACAGCGACCTCGATCTCCTGGTCGTCTATGACGGTCCCCTGTCGAAGAGAGCCCTCAAGCTGAGAATCCACGATCTATTCCTCGAGCGCGAATTCTCTATGGACCTCTTCGTGCTGACGTCCGAGGAGTTCGAGCGCCAGAAGAAGGTGGTCTCCACCGTAGGACGCGTTGCGGACCGGGAAGGCGTCGTCTGCTATGGATGACAGGGCCTTGACCATCGAGAGGTGGCTCATCAAGGCGAATCGAGACATCCAAACGGCCAGGACGATGTTGGGGCAGGACGATGTTGGGGGTCGAGGACACGCCGACGGACGTCGTGTGCTTTCATAGTCAGCAGGGCGCCGAGAAGGCCCTCAAGGCCTACCTCGTCCGGATGGACCACGACTTCCCCAAGATGCACGACCTGTTGACGCTGATGGGCCTCTGTCGCTCGCACGACGAGGAGTTCCTGCGCATTGCCGACGCCCTTAAGTTCCTCGACGACTACGCGGTCGAGACTCGCTACCCGGACGACTGGAGGGAGATCCCTCGGGAAGAAGCGGCGAGGGCGTTGCACGAAGCCGAGTCCGTGCTCGGTTTCGTGCGCGGCAAGCTGGGCGACCTCATGCGTCGAGGATGATCGCACCGATCGCCGACGGCGGAGGGCACGGCGAGCGTCGCGGTTGCCAGAAACGGCTTCCCGATGAAGAATCGAATCCCGGTTGATCAGGAGCGCGACAGCGTGACGGGAGGGGAGCCCACGGGAAGGGCGCGGCGACCTGCGCTGCAGCGCGTCGCGCTCGCCCTCGGTGGAGTCGCCCTGATCGGGATCTCCCTGGCGGGGAACGCGTTCGTCGGACGGCCGTTCCATCTCGGGCCCCTCGCACTCGGAGGCATGGGGCTCGGAGTCGTGGGGCTCCTCGCGGCGTTCTTCCTGCGTCGGCCGGGCTGGCTCGGGCTCGGCACGCGGGCGAGCGTCGCGTTCCTCAGCTTGGTGATCGCGCTGCTCGCGACCGAAGGGATCTCGCGGGTCGTCGGCGACGACTTCTGCGGAGGCGTCCCGCTCGAGAAGAGACTCCCTCCTTGGTTCGTCCTGCCGATGGAGACCTTCGGCGAGGGATTCAAGAAGCACACGGGGCCCCTCGAGTGGCGCGGGAAGCCGCTCTTCGTGAACACCGAGATCCAGGGCGTCGATCCCAACCCCTTCGAGGACGAGGCGACCGTCCTCATCACCTACGATCGCGACGGCTTCCGCAATCCGGAGGATCTCGACGACTGGGACATCGCCGTGTCCGGCGATTCGTTCACGGAGCTCGGTTACCTGCCCTACGAAGCCCTGACGACGACGGTCCTCGCGCAGGAATCGGGCCTGCGTGTCAAGAACGTCGGCGTGTCCGGCGTCTCGACGCTCTCCGAGATCGCCTACCTGGAGCGCTACGGGATCGCGCCGAGCACGCGGCAATGGGTGCTGGCGTTCTTCGAGGGCAACGATCTCTCCGAGCTCGAGCAGGAATACGGAGCCCTGGAACTCTGGCGCGCGACGGGGACGGCGAGCGCCCCGTACGAGCCGGATCGGACGTACTTCCTGGAAGCGCTCTACGAGAGGCTCTTTGGACTCCTCGATCCTCCCGGGCCGCAGTGCTTCGTGCAGGCCTACTTTCCGGGGCCGCGCGGGGAGGTGCCGATGAACGGGCTCGTCGTGCCGCCTGCGCGGTCGTCGATCACGCCCGAACAGGAGGCGCAGTTCCGCGCGGCCCTGGGGCGCTTCGCTCTGCTGGCCGAGGGACACGGGCTCACCCCCTGGCTCGCCTTCGTGCCCTGCAAGCTGCGCGTCCACTGGGAAGGCCTGCGCTTCACGGACCAGGCCTTCGAGCGCGTCCAGACCTGGCGTCCGAGCGACTTCCCCGCCTACGTGCGCGAGCGCTGCGAGGAGCAGAGGATCCGTTTCGTCGACCTGACGGAGGCGCTCGTCGCCGGGGCGCGAGCGAGCGGCGAGCTCCTCTACAACGCTTCCTACGACACGCACTGGAACGCCCGCGGCGCGGAGATCGCGGGGAAGGAGCTCGCGCGGGCGATGCGCGAGGCGATCGGACCGATAGAGTCGGCGGAGAAAGACCAGGGCCGTTAGAGTCCAGGAGGCGCCGGCGATGGCGCAGGGAGACGCGATCATGAGCACGAGGGGATCACTCCGGATCCTCGATCTCTCCTGGGGTTGCATGGAGGTCGAGGGCCTCGGCGCGGGCAAGGACTGGAAGCTCTGGCCCGGCGGCGGCCGCGAGTGGGACTGGACGGAGACCGGGACGCATCACGTGCCCGGCATCCAGCCCGCCGACGTGCTGGAGCTCCTCGAACAGGGCGCGCAGGTGATCGTCCTTTCGCGCGGGATGCAGCTCGTGCTGCGCACGTGCCCGGAGACCTTGGACCTCCTGCACGAGCGCGGCATCCGCGTCCACGTCGAGGAGACGAACGCCGCCGCGAAGCTCTACAACGAGCTCGCCCTGCGCGAGAAAGTCGGCGGGCTCTTCCACTCGACGTGCTGAGCGCCCTCGGGGCGTGTTGCGCCCACGGCGTACAGCCTTCCGCTCAACGCTCCTGGGCCGCGACGGCGTCCTGGTAGCGCGCCAGCGAACGCTCGAGCCGCTCGCAAGCTTCGGGATCGGCGGCTTCCTGGGAAGCGAGGACTTCCAGAGCTCTCTCCACGGTCTCCAATGCGAGGGCATGGTTCCCGTCGGCGTCATGGGCCTCGGCGAGGAGAGCGAGCTCCCTCACGCTGCGACTCTCCGTGAGTTCCACGGCCTTGCGTGCGAGCTCCACGCGCTTCTCTCCATCCGGGATGAGGTCCGCTGCTTCCTTTGCCGGGAGCAGCCTCGCCAGGTAGGCGAGGGAGATGTCGAGGCCGAGATCCACCGCCTGGCGATAGAGGACGATTGCGGCGTCGACGTCCCCGCGGATCTCGGCGATCTCCGCCAGGTTGTGCCAGGGAGCCGAGTACCCGGGGTTCGACGCTGCGGCCCGCCAGAACGCGCTCTCCGCCTCGTCGAGCCGATGGAGGCTGGTCAGAGAGCTTCCCAGTCCGTTCCAGGCGAAAGCGAAGTCGGGCTCGAGCCGCACGGCTTCGTCGTATGCCGCCGCGGCATCGGCGAAGGACCCGAACTCGTGAAGGGCGTTGCCGAGGTCGTTCAGCGCTTCGGCGTCCGGAGCGACCTCGCTCGCGTGCCGCCAGGCGGAGAAGGCTCCATCGAGATCGCCGATCTTCCTGAGTTGGAGGCCGAGGTGATACCAGGCCCAGAAGTAGTTGGGATTCCGATCCACCGAGCGGCGATAGTGCTCGATCGCCTCCTCCCTCCGCCCGAGTTTCCCGAGCACGACTGCCAGATCGTGGTCGGCGCGCCCGGACGCGTCCCCGTGGCGAATGGCATTTCGGAAGGCGTCGCAAGCGGCCTCAGGATCGCGACCGGCGACGAGGACTCCGCCGGCGATCCAGGCGTTCGGGTCCGCCGGCCAGCGGTCGACGAGGATCTTCGCGAGGCGCTCCCGTTTCGTCTCGTCCGCCGCGTCCTTGGCCGCGCGGGCGAGCTGATAGTAGTAGAGACGTGGTGGGGCTTCCGCCGCGTAGATCGCCATCTCGAGCAGGGCGTAGCTCTCCGTGAGGGATCCCCCGGCGCCCCGGCGGTATCGCTGGAGGAGCCGCGTACCGAGGATGAAGTAGTCGATCCCCGTCGCAGGCTCTTGCATGCGAGCCGCGAGCTCGTCCGCTTCGGCTCCTCGGCCGGCGAGCCGCAGGCCGTCGATGCGGACCTGGTTCAGGCCCGGATGAGCGCCGACGAGCGCGGAGCGTCGTTCGAGGAGCTCGAGCACGGCCTCGGTCTCGCCGATCTGGAGCAGGGCGAGGCACTTGCCGGCGATGGCTTCGACCCGCTCGGGCTCGAGCGCGAGGGCCGCATCGAACTTCGCGATCGTGTCCCGGAGCGAGGCCTCGAGCGCCGGAGCGACCTTCGGCAGGGCCTTCGAGTTCTCCAGCGCGAGGGGGAGCTGGGTCGGGAACGCGAGATAGCCCTCCAGGACGTGCTGCTCGACTCGCTGGCGCCGCTCGCTCGCGCGCGCAAAAGCGATGCGCGGCTGCTCGATCACGAGCTTGCCGACGAGGAAGAGCAGCGTGGGGATCCCGAGCGCGAGGGCCGCTGCGAGGAAGGCCTTCGCCGGCTCGCGCTCCGCCCAGCGGAGGAGACGCCCGAAGACCGTGACCGCTCGCGCGGCGATCGGCCGGCGATCCAGGAAGGCCCGGAGATCCGAGGCGAGCGCCGCGGCGCTCGCGTACCTCCTGGCGGGGCTCTTCTCGAGCGCCGCGAGGGTGATGACGGCGAGCTCGTCGGAAAGCCTCGGGCGGAGCTTGCGCGGAGGAATCGGCTCTTCTCTCTCGATCCGCGCCAGGACTTCCCCGCGCCTGTCGCCCTCGAACGGCCTGCGCAGCGTGAGGGCTTCGTAGAGCGTCGCGCCGAGCGAGAAGACGTCGCTCCTCGGGTCGACCCCGCGGCCGCCGTGCGCCTGCTCGGGGCTCATGTAGGCGGGGGTGCCGACGAACTCGGTCGAGAACGAGAGGCCGGGCGCTCCCTCCAGGCGCGCCAGGCCGAAGTCGGCGATCTTCGGACGCCCGTCCGGAGTGAGCAGGATGTTCGTGGGCTTGACGTCGCGGTGGATCACGCCCTTCCGATGCGCCGCCTCGAGGGCTTCGGCGATCTCCGCGAAGAGCCGCGCCGTCTCGCGGTCGTAGTCCTCCGGGAGCTCGGGGAGCCGGCGGATCTCCGCGAGGCGATCGGCGAGCGTGCGCGCGCCCTCGACGAGCTCCTCTGCGATGAAGTGCACGCCGTTCGCCTCGCCGATCGCGTGCACGGCGACGATGCCGGGGTGCACGACCCTCCCGCCGGCCCTTGCCTCGCGCAGGAAGCGCTCGATCGAACGCGGCGTCCACGACCGATCGGGCGGGAGGATCTTGAGCGCGACCCTGCGCTGGATCGAGGTCTGGACGGCCTCCCAGACGACCGCCATGCCCCCCCGGCCGATCTCGCGCACGAGCACGAAGTCGCCCAGCGCCTGTCCGGCCGCGAAGGGACCCGGCGACAGGGCGTCCGATGGAGTTCCTTCCTCGCGGATGCGGCCGAGGCGTTCCACGCTCTCTCTTGCCCGTTCATCGAGCTCGCGGAAGAAGGCGGGAGCCTCGCGGTCCGCATCGAGCAGGCCCTGGACCGAGTCCAGGAGCTCGCGATCGCCGCCGCAAGCCGCTTCGAGCGCGGAGGAACGTTCCTCGGGCGGCAAGCTTCCCACGCGGTGGAAGATCTCCTCGGCGCGTTCGGAGAGGCGGGCTCTCATCCCAGACCCTTCCTCCGGGTGAGCTCGCGATAGATCCACGCCCGGCCCAGGCGCAGGTCTCGCTTGACGCTGTCGCGGGAGAGCTCCAGGAGCTCGGCGATCTTCTCGAGCGAGAGCCCGCCGAAGTATTGCATCCGCAGCACGTTCGCTTTTCGTTCGTGGCGCGGATCCTCCTCGAGGCGGTCGATCGCGGCATCGACGGCTGCGAAGTCCTCCGCGGTCCACGTCTGGGTGGGGGCCTCGTCCAGGACGCCGAGCAAGGCATCGGGATCGACGGGCTTGGGTCTCCTCCGGCGCCGCCGTGCCTCCCCGATCAGGATCTCCGCCACGATCCTGGCCACGGCTCCGAAGAGGTGCTCGCGGTGCTCGAAAGCGGGGGCCTTCTCGCCGAAGAGCCGCAGGTACGCCTCGTCGACGACGGCCGTGGTTTCCATGCGGTGGGCCTTGTTCTCCCTCCGCAGCGCGTGCGAAGCGATCGCCCGCACCTCGCGCTCGACGCGCTCCCACAGCCTGGAACGCGCGTCCGCGTCGCCCGTCCGGACGCGCTCGAGGAGGGGCGTGATGTCCTGGCCGTTCATCGCTGCTTCTCCATTGTGCCTTCCATGCCAAGACCTTGACTCCGAGGGAGTTTGCATTGGAGGGAACGGCGATTGCCGAGCCGGCGGACCGCGACGTTGGAAGAGGAGACGACGGAAGCGGGAATCTCGACAACGGAGCGACTCGCGCTGCCAGGGTCCCGGCCCCGACGAGAAGCCTCGAGAAACCGTTCCCCCCCTCCTTCCCTGCTGCGCATGTAGGGCTGATGGTAGCCCAGGAGGCCGACTCGGGGGGCCAGCGGTGCGTCCCGAGGTTGGAGGAGAAAGGGCGCAGCATTCCGGCCGCGTTCCCTAAAGAGGGAATCGTCGAGGCGATTCGAGAGGAAATGCACTCGCCTCGTCTGGCGGCAAGTGCGCGAAAGGTCCCGAGGGGGGATTCCCAACGCCACAGTGCGTCGGGCTACCTCGCCGCTCCGCGGGTCGACGGACTCGCGGAGCGGCTCTTCTCACCCCACGAGTCCGCCCCCCGGCTTGCACGAAGCTCGGTACACTGCCGTCGTTTCGGGGTCCCTTGGTCGCCTCGGGGAGGAGTCACCTGCCATGGGGTCGGAGGCACGGTGTTCGGCGGGAAGTGATGCAGTGCGCGCTGGCTCGGGTTCCGCGAGCGAAGCGATGTCGCCTGGAGAGGATGGGCTTGCCATGAAGCGGCTCGGATTGCGGAGAGTGTTCGGGATCGTGTTCGTGTTCTCTCTTTCTCTCGCACTTGTGCCGGCGTTGGCCTCGGCGCAGGCGCTCGACGAGAACTGCGTGGTGACGATCAATGGATCGACGGCGCGCGTGAATCCCGACGGGAGCTTCCTGATCGGCAACGTCCTGGCCGGAACCAACCTCGTGCGGGTCACGGCGACCTGCAACCGTCCTGGCCTGACGCTGTATGGCGCATCGGACTTCATTCAAGTCGCTGCCAACACGACGACCTTCGTCAGCGACGTCGTGCTGTCTCCCACGCCTCTTCCGACTCTGCAGCGGATCGTAGTGAAGCCTGTCTCCTCCACGTTGATGGAAGGCGAGACGACTCAAGTCCAGGTGACGGGCTTCTTCTCGGACGGCTCGTCGCTGCCGATCTCTCTTCGCTCAGAGGGTAGTGCCTACCAGTCGAGCAACGTCGTCATTGCCACCGTGGATCAAGACGGGCTCGTGACGGCGGTCGGCGTTGGCATCGTATCCATCACGGTGACCAACCAGGGCGCGACGGCCGTCACGATCTTGTCGGTGGCGCCTCTGGGTGACCCGTTGACGACGGTGGACGGATTCGTGACGGACGAGCAAGGAGGGTTCCTGAAAGGCGCGGTGGTGACGGTTCCGGTCTATGGGGGAATGGACGTGACGGACGCGACGGGGCACTTCTCGATCGTAGACGTTCCGACCCAGCTTTCGAAGCCCGTCTACGTGGAGGCTCAGGCGACCAGCGGCAACCAATCGCGTTTTGGCATCGCCGGCCCACTAAGGGCTCGTAACAGAATAAGATATTCGATTCTTGTCTTCCCGGCCGGCGGAGTGACCGATTGCCTTTGGTGTGATCGACGTCAAGGCACTGCGCCGAAAGTTCAGGCTCTTGCTGCGCTCCCTG
>Ga0247727_10000084_pt1 | contig 202818 bp, 217 predicted proteins | sample WisWelCaveWW1625_FD_202498 | JGI IMG/M metagenome (GOLD analysis project Ga0247727, IMG submission 202498) | Biofilm microbial communities from Wishing Well Cave, Virginia, United States - WW16-25 | ecosystem: Environmental > Aquatic > Deep subsurface > Groundwater > Cave microbial mat... | reverse complement strand
GGTTACTGACACTGAACTGCGAAAGCAAGGGGAGCAAACAGGATTAGATACCCTGGTAGTCCTTGCCGTAAACGATGTGGATTAGGTGTCGGAGGTGTTGATCCCTCCGGTGCCGCAGCTAACGCATTAAATCCACCACCTGGGGAGTACGGTCGCAAGACTGAAACTCAAAGAAATTGACGGGGACCCGCACAAGCGGTGGAGCATGTGGTTTAATTCGAGGCTACGCGAAGAACCTTACCCAGGCTTGACATGTAGTTGAAAGCCCATGAAAGTGGGTCCTCTCGCAAGAGACGATTACACAGGTGCTGCATGGCTGTCGTCAGCTCGTGCTGTGAAGTGTTGGGTTAAGTCCCGCAACGAGCGCAACCTTTGCCCTTAGTTGCCATCAGGTAATGCTGGGAACTCTAAGGGGACTGCCGGTGATTAACTGGAGGAAGGAGGAGATGACGTCAAGTCAGTATGGCCCTTATGCCTGGGGCTACACACGTGCTACAATGGCCATTACAAAGGGCTGCGAACCCGCGAGGGGGAGCTAATCCCAAAAAAATGGCCTCAGTTCAGATTGGAGGCTGCAATTCGCCTCCATGAAGTCGGAATCGCTAGTAATGGTAGATCAGCTACGCTACCGTGAATACGTTCCCGGGTCTTGTACACACCGCCCGTCAAGCCACCTGAGTCGAGAGCACCCAAAATCGGTGATCCAACCCGCAAGGGAGGAAGCCGCCTAAGGTGAGATCGGTAAGGAGGGCTAAGTCGTAACAAGGTAACCGTACCGGAAGGTGCGGTTGGATCACCTCCTTTCTAAGGAGAGCTTCTGTGTTGCCTAGCGGCAACCAGTTGCAGACGACCCAAGATACTTTCAGCACTTTTAGTAAGGCTATTCACTCACTTTAGATTTATTTGACTGCGGGATGCTATCGACCGGGCCAATAGCTCAGTTAGCAGAGCACAGTGCTGATAACGCTGGGGTCAGAGGTGCAATTCCTCTTTGGCCCACCATATTTTGCGAAGGCAAAATTTGGGCCTGTAGCTCAGCTGGTAGAGCACCTGCTTTGCAAGCAGGGGGTCAGCGGTTCGAGCCCGCTCAGGTCCACTGCTTCGCTCTTCGAAGTTTTAATGAGGAAGAGCTTCGCAGTGCAGGCATTGGGTGAAGCAGTGTCCTCCGAAGCTTTAGCGAAGGAGGGCAAAACCTGCAGTAAAAAATTTTGTTCCGCCTGATATGGGGCGGAACTTGTGTTCTTTGACAATTTCATAGAAGGGTAAGACGAAATCTTCAAAAAGCCAATACAAGTCATGGTTCAAACCATGATGGTATGGCTCGAGAAAAAGACATAAGGTCAAGCTACGTAGGGTTTGTGGTGGATGACTAGGTGTCAGCAGGCGATGAAGGACGTGATAAGCAGCGATATGCTTCGGGGAGTCGCAAATAGACTTTGATCCGGAGATTTCCGAATGGGGCAACCCCGTGCGGGTTATACTGCACGATCCGTATCTGAATTCATAGGGTACGGAAGCGATACCAGGGGAAGTGAAACATCTCAGTACCCTGAGGAAGAGAAAACGAAGATATTCCCTGAGTAGCGGCGAGCGAAACGGGAAGAGCCCAAACCTATTAAACTTATAGCCTGCAGGCGTTGTTTAATGGGGGTCGTGGGGCAGCACTTGATCACTCTGCAGAGTGGTTGTTCTGTTAAAAAGTTATTGCATAGTCGAACGCTCTGGAACGTGCGACGATACAAGGTGACAGTCCTGTAGACGGAATGCAATGACCAGAATCTGTGTTGTTCCCAAGTACCATCCGACACGTGAAACCGGGTGGGAATTTGGCCAGGCCACTGGCCAAGGCTAAATACTAGCTGATAACCGATAGCGCACAAGTACCGTGAGGGAAAGTTGAAAAGTACCCAGGAATGGGAGTGAAATAGGACCTGAAACCGCAAACTTGCAAGCTGTAGGAGCCCTATGCCCCGCAAGGGGAATGGGTGACTGCGTGCCTTTTGCATAATGATCCGGCGAGTTAATCTCATGAGCAAGGTTAAGGGCGTAACTGTCCGAAGCCGTAGCGAAAGCAAGTCCTAATCAGGGCGATTTAGTTTATGGGATTGGACCCGAAGCTGAGTGATCTACCCATGGCCAGGATGAAGCCTGAGTAAAATCAGGTGGAGGTCCGAACGCGTGATCGTTGAAAAGGTCTGCGATGAGCTGTGGGTCGGAGTGAAAGGCTAATCAAACTCAGTAATAGCTGGTTCTCCTCGAAATATCTTTAGGGATAGGCTCGGAAAATTGAACAGTGGGGGTAGAGTACTCGATGGGCTAGGGGCCTCACCAGGCTACCGAACCCAATGAAACTCCGAATACCATTTGTTTGTACTCCGGGGCTCAGAACGCCAGGGCTAAGCTTGGCGCTCAAAAGGGAAAAAGCCCAGACCGCCAGATAAGGTCCCTAATATTAGCTAAGTGGTAAAGGATGTAAGATCACGTTGACAACCAGGATGTTGGCTTAGAGGCAGCCATCATTTAAAGAGTGCGTAACAGCTCACTGGTCGATTGTGATTTTGCGCCGACAATGATCGGGGCTCAAGCTAATAACCGAATCTGCGGATTCTATCGCTTCGGCGGTAGAGTGGTAGGGGAGCGTTCCACACTAGGATGAAGGCGTACCGTAAGGAGCGCTGGACGATGTGGAAGTGATTATGCCGGAATGAGTAGCGAAAAAACACGTGGAAAACGTGTTCGCCGTAAGTCTAAGGTTTCCTGGGGAAGGTTAATCCGCCCAGGGTTAGTCGGTCCTAAGGTGAGGCCGAAAGGCGTAACTAATGGACAATCTGTTAATATTCAGATACCACCTATTTTGCGTTACCAACGTTTGAGGGACGCAGTAGGCTAGGCAATCGCGGTGTTGGATGTCCGCGTTTAAACCCGTACCCGTGTCCGAAAGGATACGGCAAAAGGTGATGAGGAGTCAAAGCTACGGCTGCGACGAACTTGCTGAAGCCACACTGCCGAGAAAAACTCAATACGTGAGTGGGATAGGTGACCGTACCGCAAGCCGACACAGGTAGACAAGGATGAAAGTCCTCAGGCGCTCGAGAGTACCGTTCTTAAGGAACTCTGCAATCTAGCCCCGTAACTTCGGAAGAAGGGGTGCCTTCCTTTGTGTCAAAAGCATCGGAAGGTCGCAGTGAAATGGGTTCTGTGACTGTTTAGCAAAAACACATCTCTCTGCTAAGTCGCATCATAAGACGACGTATAGGGAGTGACACCTGCCCGGTACTGGAAGGTTAAAGGGAGGGGTTAGCCGTAAGGCGAAGCTCCGAACCGAAGCCCCAGTAAACGGCGGCCGTAACTATAACGGTCCTAAGGTAGCGAAATTCCTTGTCGGGTAAGTTCCGACCTGCACGAATGGTGTAACGAAAGAACCGCTGTCTCAAGAACGGACTCGGCGAAATTGTAGCGGCGGTGAAGATGCCGTCTACCCGCACCTAGACGAAAAGACCCCGGAACCTTTACTGTACTCTGGTATCGATCTTTGGTCCGTTATGTGTAGGATAGCTGGGAGACTTTGAAGTCCTGCCGCTAGGCAGGATGGAGTCGACGTTGAAATACCAGCCTTAATATACTAGGGATCTAACCCCAGACTCTAAACGAGTTGGGGGACTGTGCCAGACTGGCAGTTTGACTGGGGCGGTTTCCTCCTAAAGAGTAACGGAGGAGTGCAAAGGTTCCTTCAGTGCGGTTGGCAATCGCACGCTGAGTGTAAAAGCATAAAGGAGCTTAACTGTGAGACCTACAAGTCGAGCAGGTAGGAAACTAGGCTTTAGTGATCCGGCGCTTTCAAGTGGTAGAGGCGTCGCTCAACGGATAATAGGTACTCCGGGGATAACAGGCTGATCGCGTCCAAGAGTTCATATCGACGACGCGGTTTGGCACCTCGATGTCGGCTCATCACATCCTGGGGGTGGAGAAGCTCCCAAGGGTCCGTCTGTTCGCCGGTTAAAGTGGTACGTGAGCTGGGTTCAGAACGTAAATTACATTGCGTTCTACCGCAGAGATGCGGTATAATAAATCTGACTAATATCGGTGAAACCCTACTTAAATTAGAACTGTTTAAGAGGGCAATACCGAGGGAAGATCAGATTTGTGACAAACGAAGAAAAGGCCTACATAGCGGGATTTTTCGATGGTGATGGATGTCTGATGGCGCAGTTGGTTCGCCGTAAGGATTATATCTACGGCTACCAGATACGCGTAAGCGCGGTGTTCTATCAGAAACAGAGTCATCAGGAAATTCTGCAGTGGCTGCAAGGCAAGCTAAAACTAGGGTATATACGCCAGCGTAATGACGGCATGGCGGAATACACTATCGTCGGCTTGAAACAAGTGGAGAAGATATTACGACAGCTCCACCCCTATCTTCGTTTGAAGAAAGTCTTGGCAAAAAAGGTGTTGAGGCTAATTCAGGTTCATCCTGAAAAAATGACGCCTGGTAAACTTCTTAAATTAAGCGAGTTGGTTGACGAAACAGCCAAATTCAATTATTCAAAGAAGCGCACCAACACCCGTTTGACCATCAAGACATTCTTAACAAACACAAATCAGATCCCCGTAGAGACTGATTCGCCTAAAGTCGAGGCGATGAGATAGTTTCGCAAATGCGAAATTATAATACGTCGGCCCCTCCCTTGATTTGGTAAATCAAGAAGGGTGAAGATATAGTCCATGCCATCAGTAATGATGGAGTAACATGCGTGAGACAGTTCGGTCTCTATCTGGTGCGGGCGCAGGATATTTGAAGGGAGCATTCTCTAGTACGAGAGGACCGAGAATGACAAACCTCTGGTGTTCCAGCCGTGCTGCCAAGTGCGGAAGCTGGGTAGCTATGTTTGGAAAGGATAAGAACTGAAAGCATCTAAGTTCCAAGCCCCCCCTGAGATAAGATATCCCTCCGGGTTTATCCCGGCTAAAGACCCCATGTAGATTACGTGGTTGATAGGCCAGGTGTGTAAGAGCTGCAAGGCTTTTAGCTTACTGGTACTAATTGGTCGTGAGGCTTGACCTCAAGTTATTCAAGCAAAATAAAGTCTTCCCGATGCAACTATGAAATTGTCAAAGAGCATCAAGTTTATGAGGGCGGCAACCCCGCCCTCCCAAGCTTGCTGGTGATGTTAGCGGAGGGGTCACACCCGTTCCCATTCCGAATACGGCAGTTAAGCCCTCCAGCGCCGATGGTACTTGTGGGGCAACTCACTGGGAGAGTAGGTCGTTGCCAGCATTAAATTAAATCGCCACTTGGTGTAAAAGCCAGGTGGCGATTTAATTTTCCATAGGGGGAAACGGGGCGTTTCCAACCAATTCAGATGGGGTCCGGTAAAAGGGTGAATTTATGAAATTAAAAATAATGTCCGCATTTCTGCTGCTGACCGCCTGTTCATCGGCCGTGTCTTACGCGGATAAAAATACAGACGCGGCGTTGCAGAAGCTGGGCATTTCTCATAAAATGTCAAATTGGCAGCAGGGTCGGGCCTTCCATATTTCAAAACGGATTTACTCGATTCCGTTTATTTTAAGCCGTCATGCGAAGGACATTCGGGAGTATCCGCCGCTTTTGATACTCGACGAACCCGACCCAAAAAACCCGTCAGAAAAAATCGGAGTGATACAGCTATTTCCTGATCTCGTAACAGAAAGAATACAGCTGAAGCAGGGCGATGAATTAGTGCGGATAAATGATTATGACGCAAAAGATAAAAAACAAAGCCTCATGGAGATCGTGAATAAGGAAACTTCTTTGAACAAGCCGATTTTTTTCACCATTTTGCGTGACAGTGCCGAGCTGAAGATAAAGATGCCTACGTTTAAAGCGAGCTCGGCCTATAAGGCGGAGATCCTGGCGGGGTCTCCGGGTCTTTACGCTTTTGCTAAAGGCAGGGAGAATTTTTACATTTCGTGGGACCTTATGAGTCGTTTTCAGGACGATAATCAGATCGCTTTTATCATGGCTCATGGGATCGCGCATCTTGAATTGGGGCATACCCAAATCAATTTGAAATCTATAGTGGCTCGATCGCTTGTTAAATCCCTGACGACTTCCTTATTGAAGAGCGCTACCCGGGCGCCGGTGGCTTCGGCGGGAGGTTATTTGTCTGGAGAAGTGGTCGGAAAGGCGTTTTCCCGCTCGGATGAAAAGGCGGCTGACCTTCTGGCGGTACAGATGATGGCCGAAGCGGGTTATGACCCTCATGCGGCGCCCGTGGCCCTTCACAATCTTGTTTTAGCCCGGGGAAGTCGTTTTATCCAGGTCCCTTTCTTTGAAACGCACCCCCTCAGTGATGACCGCATCGCGTATTTGACCGAAGAAGCCAACAAATACTCAAAAAGATAACGAACGGGTCCCTGCCGCCAAGGAGCCTTGACAGGTATTTTTAAATATGTATACTTATACTATACATATTAGGAGGACCGCATGAAGGCCTCAGTGGTGGATTTGAGATATAGGATGAAGGAGGTCTTGGAAGCCTTGAGGCGGAATGAGAAGGTGGACATTCTTTATCACGGCAAGCTCACGGGTACGATCTATCCCGCCATGAAGGACAAGAAGATACAGGACATAAAAAGTCATCCTTTTTTTGGGATGTATCGGGACCGGTATAAGGGGAAATCCGTCCAAGGCCTCATGGATGAGCTCCGAGGCGACCGTTACGCTCATTTGAGAAAAACACGCGGTCATGTTGTTTGACACGGACGTCCTTATTTGGGCCCAGCGAAAAAATGATAAGGCGATCGGGCTTATTTGCGATGCAGAAGCACGGTACATTTCCGTGCCGACCTATATGGAGCTTCTTCAAGGCGCAAGAAATCATGCCGAGATGCGGACCATCAAGAGCTTTCTCTCTGACTTCGACTTCCTGACGCTTCCGCTCACGGAAAATATCGGCCACCGGGCGCTTATTTACATCGAGGAGTACGCGCTTTCATCCGGACTTCGATCAGCGGACGCGCTCATTGCCGCGACTGCTGTTGAAAATACCCTCGTCTTGGTCACTAGCAATCAAAAGCATTTCAAGCCTGTCCGTGACCTTAATCTTTATCCCTTTCGTCCTTAGTCTGTCATTCCGAGAAGTCCTCCGCGGCGAACGGGTCCCCTGTCTGCCCAGTCAGCCCCGGACTTGACCCGCTTGCGCCAAACCCGTCATTCTAGAGCGCGACGAAGAATCCCGTTTTTAATTTGAATATGGCGCTTGGGAAGGGGGCGGAGTTATACTATCCGGCATAAATAGGAGGGAGTGAATGATCTTTAAACCGCCGAAATTGTGCTGGGGTTGGGGACTTTCTGCTTCCAATAATGAGTTAAATTTTTTAAACCGGACTTAACCGAACTGTAAACCGAACTGAGTCCAGTAAAATAAACCAAGCTCCGCTGGAAAAAGTAAACCATAAACCGGGCGATGTTATGGTGGGGAGCAGTATAGGGGTTAGAGGTGGCTAGAGAATGATTTGGTTTATCACGAAGACGGTTCTTTCGGGGGTCGTTATTGCGACGGCGTCGTGGCTAGCGGGACGCAGGCCGGTATTGGCAGGGTTTATCGTCGCTCTTCCGCTCATGTCCATGTTGAGCATCCTCTTCAGCTATTTGGAATACCGTGACATGGAAAAGGCCAATTTATTTGCCGTGTCCATCCTTGCAGCGGTGCCCTTGTCGCTTTTCTTTTTTATTCCATTTTTGCTTCACAGGTGGATAAAGCTGAATTTTTTCTCAGCATACGGCCTGGCGCTCGCCTGCGTGGCGGTGGCGTACGGCCTGCACAGCCTGATTTTTAAGGCTCGTTGAGCGCATAGACTGTTTAGAGAGGAGCTTTAACATGAAATAAATCATGATGGTGGTTTTGGCAGTTGGTTTATTGGCAGGGTTTCACGCGGGAATCGGTTTTGCGGAGATGGAAGCCACGGCGGCGGACGCCTCCTTTGTCGGTACTTGGAAAATGAAGGGGAGCGAGGGGGAAGTTTTTCATGCCGTCCTTAAGGCTGATGGGACATCCACGAGTGACTGGGGACCGGGTGAAGTTGGCACTTGGGAAGTCAAAGACGGAAAAGCTTATGTGACGTGGACGGACGGTTGGAAGGAAATCATCGAGAAAACGGCGGACGGTTACAAAAAATATGGTTTTGAGCCGGGAAAGAATTTTACGGACCGGCCCTCGAATGAATCCGTGACAGAAAAAGTATCGGAATAAACCGGATCCCGTCCGGATGCGGCAAAGAAGACAGGTTAGAAAGGGAAAAGGATAAATCGTGGTTGAAAAAAATTGGCATAGGCTGGGGAAAGTTGAGGAATTAAAACGCAAAGAGCTTCAGGCGGTCGAGGCGCAGGGAAAGCACATTGCGCTGTCTTTCCGTGACGGGCGTTTTGGCGCTATTTCGGGGACTTGCCTTCACGTCGGCGGCCCATTGGGGGATGGGAAGATTCAAAATGACTACGTGGTTTGTCCGTGGCACAGCTGGATGTTTCACCGCGAGACGGGTGAGGCAAGACCGGGGATCCCCGCGGCCGTATCTCGTTATGAATTAAAAGAAGAGGGCGGAGATCTTTATATTAATCTTACGCCTCTTACCCAGCCAAAACATGCTCCTCACCCAAAGCATCCGCTTACACGCGAACTCGTTCGCGCACCGGGCAAGATCCGTGTCGCCGGTATTTCTACAACGGTGATGAATAAAGAATTCCCTCGTTTTTCAACTTCCGAGGTTTTATTGGAAGAAGCGCTTAGTCATGCCGCGTCGAAGCACGGGGCCGAGACGAAACTGCTTCGGTTGAACGATCTTAAGTTCCGGTCGTGCGAGGGCTATTATTCCAAGAGCGCCCAAGCGTGCACCTGGCCGTGCACGATCACCCAGATGGACCCTTCGGACGAACTGACGGAAGTGTATGACGCCTTTGTGTATTGGGCCGATGTGGTTTTAATTTCCACTTCGATCCGGTGGGGCAACGCCAGCTCGCTTTATTATAAAATGATCGAGCGTATGAACTGCGTTCAAAATCAAGTCACCATAGCGGATCGAATTCTTATCCGGAACAAAGCGGTCTCCTTCATCATCACGGGCGGCCAGGACAATATCCAGAGCGTTGTGGGCCAGATGATGACATTCTTCGGGGAGTTGGGCTTTCTCTTCCCTCAATTTCCGTTTATTGCGCACAGCCGTGGCTGGGACGCGGAAGACATGGAGAACAATGTCACTCAGGTAAAGGACAGCCAGGAATTGCGAGATGGCGCGCACGCCTTGGTGGACCGCGCCGTGGAACTGGCCGGACAATTGATCGCAAAGGGAGACCCTCTTTGCAAAGTCGTCCGGGGTGGCCGAAAAGCGCAGCCTATTTAAACCTTAAACCGGACCAGGTTCGCGGGGGACGCTTCAATGAATAAATGGATTCAAATTGTATAGAATGATAAAGACACCTTTGATATTTTTGACAGCCATTCTTTACACAGCGGCTGTTTTTGCCGAGATTCCGTGTGGGGAGGAAGCTTATATTTATGGATCCAGGTATGAAATGGGGAAGAAATCCGGGTCCAAGTATGCGATGGGAAAGAAAGGCCATGTGGATGTCGCCAAAGTTTACGATGATTATAAAAAGACAAAAGAGTTTCATAAATACCTTCAAACGAAGAGTTTTAAAAGCCAAAAGGAATGGGACCGCTTAAAAAGGGAGGGAAGGCTTCAAGAGGCTGAGCGTTTTGACGCAAAAACACATGAGGAATTGGAGCAGGAGCGCGACACGCTTGTAAAAGAAGTATTGGCCGATATAGACGCGGCGATCAAGTCTTTCGGGAAGGATAGTAGTTACGCGTTTATTATTGACGGTCGGTGCGGGAACGATGGGAACGATGTTACCGGCGAGATCACGGATTTTATGAATCGGAAATATTTGGATAAGGGATAAGCGTCATTGAACCAGTGAAGGTTGAGGCAGATTGGAAGGAGAGAGGTTTCAGTTTCGGGATCTGGACAGACCCACCCGGGCAGGTGTGGGAGAATTATGTCCACGACACAGATGAGCTTTTCATGGTGAAGCAGGGCACGGTGGAGCTTGAGATGCAGGGCAGGCGGTTCTGCCCCGAGATCGGCGAGGAAGTGCTCATTCCCGGCGGAGTCACGCATTCAGTGCGAAACGTAGGTGGTTCGACATGCCGATGGTTTTATGGTTACAAAAGGTGGCTCAATGAGGAAATTTATAAATCGGGCTCAGTCCGCATTACAAACCGACGGGGCACAAGAAAAAAGGGGGCAAAATGAAAAAAAAGCTTTGTTTTGGTTTTTTTGGGTCTTGTCTGCGTGGCGGCCTTCGCCGGATGCGGGAAGTCTCAAGGATCGCTCCAATCCGCAGAGGGGCAGGCCATGAACATCAGTCCCGGCTTCACGATGACTATGTCACAGGAAAATCCCAAGACAGGAGGTTTTGGTATATACATCTTTAGGCTTGATCCGCCCGCGAAAATAGAGGGCGCTAGGGATATTAGCCAGATCAGACAGGGTCAAAATATCATTGTCTGGTACACCGAAGAGGACGGCGTGAAATACGCGAAGAAGATAAGGGTTGTGAGGTAAGAGGTAAAATCTAACGGGGTTCGCCGGTACATAGGGAGGTAAAAAGTGAGGCAGATGAGATTTCTTTTGGCGTTTTTTATGGGTTTTTTGGCCGCGTCCCCGCTTTCCGCCGAGCCGATCGAGACGGTGAAGTATGAATATTACGAAGTCCATGGCCTTACGGCGAAAGAGATCCGGGAAAACATGAATCAGCATCATAAGCGAGCGCATGGATTCGGGAACCACGACGCGAATACTCTTTCCAATGTCAATTGGAGAGGGGGAAACCCACCCACCGTTACGATCGTTATTACTTTTCAGATGCCCAAGTGGGTGGATTATGCAAAGGGCCCCAGAGACCTCCAGGAGACCTGGCAGCGCTTCGAAAAAAACCTTCAGGTCCATGAGGACGGGCATAAGCAGATCAACGAGGAATGCGCCCGCGCCGTGGAGCAGAGAATTCTCTCGGAGGGCCCCAAGCCCGGAAGACGCTTCAAGCATGATGTGGACGAGATTTTCACGCTCTACAGCCGGAAACAGATCGCATACGACAAAGAGACCCAGCACGGAAGGACGCAGGGTGCGGTTTTTAATGGGTGAGTTGAAAATAGTTTTGGAGGATTAATCATGAGAAGAGCTTTATTTTTCATACTTGTTGCCGGTGTTTTCATTTCACAGTCAACCGTTATGTGGGCCGAGGAGTCGACACCTATGCTTAAGGGCGGGGTCCAGATGGATGATGTGGAAACGGAAGCAAAGCTCAACGCCGAGGATTCCCGGCACGACGGGAAAATGACAGCTTTGGACTCAGAGGCCCGCAACTTGGAAGAGGCGCACAAAAGTGAAATCGAGGCCATTGAGGAGCAGGAGAATCTGGAAGGTGACACCAAGTCACGCGTCAAAGCCGATAAGGACGCATCGCACGAGAAAAAGATGAGAGATATTGACCGGGAGCGTGGGCTTGAGGAAAAAATTCATGCCAAGCGCGTCAGCGATATTATTGCGAAAGGCAAAAAGCTCTTGTCGGACGCCGCATCCGCCGTGGGTGATGCGTTTGAGGGCGGCGAGGGAAGCCAGGGGAGAAGCCCATCGAGCATGGCTCAAAATCCGGCTGCTGGAATGGGAGAAGCGCCGTCTTCGAATACCGGACCATGGCCTGATGTTCCGAGCAGTCCCGCAAACCCGCCTTCAGAAGACCAGAAGCAACAGCAGCAGGTGAAGGCGTCGGACGAGGCCAAGAAAAGAGAAATAGAACAGGCGAAAAAACAGGCAGCTGAAAAGAAACGTCAGGAAGAAGCGCGGCAACAACAGCAGCAGGCGAAAAAAGAAGCCGCCAAGAAAAAACGTCAGCAGGAACGCCAGCAAGCGCAACAAAAGCAAGCGCAGAAGCAACAGCCGGCGGAGGCACAGCGGCAAGAACAGCGGGCGATGGCGCCGAACAAGACTGATAAGCGCTGGAGCGATGAAAGTATTCCCGGGCGCATGATGAAACTCGCGAACGATCTGGACCGCATCGCGGATGATTTCCAGGACAACGCGATGGAGGCCAGTAAGCAATTCTGCGGGGGCATGGCCGATTCGATCGCGAAGAGCGCAAAAGTTTTGGCTCAGAAGCCGGGCACTGTCCTGCCTAAAATGGTGGATGATCTTGTTACCTACCTGACCAATGACTATAACGAGAATAACCAGAGGATGTACGACGATGCGGTCAAGGCGGTGGATGAGATACAGAAGAACCCCGCGCGCTTTTTCGGAGAACATGCGATCGACGTTCCTATGTCCGCGACTGGCGGGGGCGGCCCGGCCGGCGGGCTTGGCGCTGCCGCAAAAATGAGACCAAAAGTGCTGCCACCACCGCGTCGGTTGCCTCCGCCTCCACGCCGGCCATCATCATCACCACCTCCACCAAGAGTGCAGCCGCCACCAAAAAGGCCAACACCAATACCACCACCATCATCGCGTCCGTCACCGCCACCAAGAGTACAACCACCACCAAGAAGGCCAACACCCACGCCACCACCTCCGTCATATACGCCACCGCCACGTCCGTCATCAACACCACCGCTACGTCCATCACCGCTACGCCCGTCATCTACGCCACGTCCATCGCCACGTCCAGCATATACGCCGCCTCCACGCCCGTCACCGGCACGTCCAACACCACCACCATCTCGCCTAGTGTCTGAAGCGCAGCGACGGGAGGAGCAGGCAAGAAAAACGGCGGACAAAATGCGTCAACAAGAGATGAAGAAATGGCAGCAACAACAGGCAAAAGCCTTGGAGGAAGCCGGAAAAACACTAAAAGGAATGGCGAACGACGCCGGCGAGTTTTCCAGTTTTAATCTCATAGGCTCCGATTTCAAAGGACCCGCGAATATTAATTTTTCCGCAAAGACCAATGCCGCCGCGATTTCCAAGGTCCTGAAGCGGAATTTCGGAGGCGGAAAGGCGAAAAACCCGCATCATAAAGGGCTGCAGGGACTCAAAAGCCATGAAGAGGGTGTGCCGCTTGTCAGTTCCCAGAAAAAGATCGAGAGCGCGTTACGCGCTGCCGGGAAAGACAGTCAGGGCTTAGTTTTTGTGGACGGAGGCAAGGGTACGCCCGGCCAGATTTTCAATGTCCGGAACAACAACGGCAAGATAGAATTCTGGGACTTCCAGGCCGATCCGCCCGCACAACTAACCCGCCTGAAATGGAAAAGAGTTTTCTTTTATAGACTCGAATAGTAAAAACTTAACCCGAGCAGTGAGATATTACTTCTTTGCACTTTCCCTTAAACCAGTTTTTATTGCACTTATCGAGCGCTTGCTGCATGGCGGCCCGGGCAGTAGAAGCTTGTCCCCACGCTACGTGCCTGCCGTCGCTGGCCACGGCGCCGCAGCTATTGTAAAACCAGACCTCTGATTTACACCCCTTGCCGTTTTCTGAGCAATTTTTAAGAGCTACTTTTTCGGCTTTCTTCTGATTGTTCCAGCCGTGAGAGTAGCCATAAGCTCCGTTACGTTTGCTGTAGGCGATCGCACCGTAGATCTTACCGCGGCCGCCTGGGCCTTTATCGCGGCAGTCCGACGAACACCGGGCCTGGGTGTCGCTGCAATAGCTGCTGTCCATTGAACTCCCACAGCCGAACGCATCCATACAGTCCCTGTAGCAATCGCCATAGGCGAAAGCCACGGTAAACGAGGAGAAAATGATTATTCCGGCAAAAAGGAGCAACGGCCGTTTTATTATTTTTAGCATACGCATAGTATACCTCAAATCGAATTTTCGATATATAATAGGCCGCTAAAGGAGCGTGGAAAGAAATATGGACGATCGTGAATCAAAACACGACAAAGTTTTAAAAAGGGTCCACCTGTGGGTGGCTATACTGGGGGGTGTTATTACGCTTTTGATCGGTGTGTATAACTTCAGGAATATTTTTTTCCCGCATAGGGAGGTGCCCAACAAGCCTTCTTTGGAAGTTCGGGCTGACAGTGAGCCGCTTTCTTTGGAGTCTTTCCTGCCGCAGGACCGTAACGGGGACGGTAAAGTGCACGAAAGCGAATGGAGGGGCCCGCGCGAAAATTTTTCTCTTCTCGACCTGGATGGAAATGGCGTCTTAAACTCCCAGGATTTCAAGGCCGCCCGCTTTGAGGACATGGATCGCAATGGCGACGGCGCCATCACGCGCCTTGAGTGGCGTAAAGCGCGCCGCTCTTTCGACGTACTCGACGCGGACGCGGACGGCAAAATAAGCCCTGATGAATACATGGCCCGCCGGAAAGCGGCCTCGGTTGTATTATAGCCCACACTATGGCATCGAAACATTATGGCTCCGCGATCGTAAGATGTCCGTGGCCCATCATTGGCGATGCGCTTTACCTCAACTATCACGATAAGGAGTGGGGTGTTCCGGTGTATGATGACCGGAAGATTTTCGAGTTTTTGATTCTGGAGGCATTTCAGGCGGGCCTTTCGTGGCGCACAATCCTTTACAAGCGTGAAAATTTCAGGAAGGCATTCGCCGGATTCGATTATCGAAAAGTCGCCCGCTTCGGCAGACGCAACGTCGCGCGGCTTATGAGGGACAAGGGGATCGTTCGCAACCGCGCCAAGATCGACGCCGCAATCACCAACGCAAGATCTTTTCTGAAAGTGCGCGAAGAGTTTGGCACGTTTTCAAAGTATATGTGGTCCTGGGTGGGCGGGAAGCCTATTGCCCACAAGCTTCGCACAATGAAAGACTACCCTGTCTGTATCGACGAGGCCGTGGTGTGGGCCAAGGACCTGAAAAAACGCGGATTTCGTTTTTTAGGACCCACGACGCTTTACGCTCACATGCAGGCGGTTGGCATGGTGAACGACCATACCGTAGATTGTTTTCGTTATAGTCAAAACGGAGAACTTAGGGAGTGAGGTAGCATGGTTTTATGGGTACAAATAACAGAATAAGGACCGCGGCGACGATCCTATTGATCACAGCCGCGGTTTTTGTATTTTTGGAGCATGCCTGGGCGGGGGTTTTGCGCGATCGATGGATATCGCGGGCAATAAGCCGGGGTGTCGAAAAAAATCAGGAGGAGGCCCGAGCGGCTTTGGAGCTCTATCAAGTCCGGAGGATAGAGCTTTTTCATGAAAACCTCAAGCGCTCTTATTATTTATATGTCCCAAAAGTCCCCAGAGAGTCCTATCCTTTGGTTTTTATTATCCACGGAGGCGGCGGTTCGGCTTTGGGGGCCGTGCGGATGGCGGATATGAACGAACTTGCCGAAAAAGAAGGATTTATCATCGCCTACCCTAACGGCACGGGGCCGTACGAAGACGCGCTTCTTACATTCAACGCGGGCAACTGCTGCGGAGAAGCTTACCAGAGCCAAGTCAATGACACCGTTTTTTTTCGCGCGATGATCGACGATATCGGAAGGCGCTATAAAATAGACGCGCGCCGTATTTTTGCCGCAGGGCTTTCAAATGGCGGTAAAATGGCATACAAGCTGGCATACGAGCTTTCGGATGTGTTTGCGGCAGTCGCTCCGGTAGAAGGCTCTTTTGATTTTAACGATCCTGCGGTCGTGAACCCCGTGTCACTTATTATTTTTCATGGCACCCAGGACGAGCATATTCTCTATAATGGAGGAGCGCCAAGAAAGACACTGGATAAAAAGGTCAAGCGCGTGGATAGATCCGTGGCTTACGCGGTGTCCTATTGGGTGAAAAATAACGGGTGTGACCCGGTACCCGGGAAAGTAAAAACGGGCCACGTCATTCGTGAGAGTTACGGCGGCGGACGGGAAGGCGCCGAAGTCGAGCTCTACACGATCGAAGGCCAGGGGCACGCTTGGCCCGGAGGCAAGTCCGGCCTGCGCTATGGCAATGTGGATCCGCCGACGCAGGAAATATCGGCCACCCAGCTTATGTGGGAATTTTTTAAAAGACATCCGAGAATAAAGACGGGCTAAGTATTGCGGGGGCGAGGGATGAAGAAGGGTATTTTTCTGGTCTTTGGGGTCATGCTTTTGACGGCTTCGGAGCTTTGTGCTGAGCCTGTCGTGTCAGTAAGCCACCAGTTTTATGAGATAGAGGGCAGTACTCATGAAGAGCTTCGGGAAGAAATGAACCGCAAGGGAATGAGCGGGAAGGATGGCGAAATCCATTATGCTTATACGACGTGGAACATCCATTGGAATTATCAGCCCCTCTTTGACGGCGTTTGCTCACCCGTTTCTGTAACAGTGAGCGTGTGGATCACCTACAACATGCCGAAGTGGAGAAATTTTTCGAGCGGCGAAGAGTCGCTCAGGCAGGAGTGGGCCCGGTACCTTGAGGCTCTGCAGAGCCATGAGGACGGGCACCGCAGGATCGGCATGGATGCCGCGCTCGCTATCGAGCAGGCCATTTCCACTATCGGGCAGTTTCGTGATTGCGACGAGCTTCAAAAGGCGGTAAACGAAGTGGGGCAAAGGGTCCTTGAAAATTACAGACAAGTAGAGATCGGGTATGACCTTACGACCGGTCATGGCCGAACGCAGGGCGCGGTGTTTCAATAATGTTTTTATAGAACAAAAAAACAGGGGGTTTGAGAGATGAAAGTACTAGCGGAATTTAAGGCGTTTGCGATGAAGGGCAGTGTGGTCGACATGGCGATCGGCGTCATTATTGGCGGCGCTTTTGGCAAGATCGTGTCGTCGCTGGTGACCGACGTACTCATGCCGCCTATCGGCAAGATGATGGGGGGAGTCGATTTTTCAAACCTTTTCATCACGCTGGGGGAAGGAAAGTACGAGAATATTAAGGCCGCACAAGAAGCGGGGGCGGCCACGGTCAACGACGGACTCTTCATTAATAACATAATCAATTTTCTCATCGTGGCTTTTACGATTTTTCTTGTGATCAAGGGAATGAACGCTTTGAAACGCAAAGAAGAAGTGGCCCAGGTCCAGGCGCCTCCGCCGCCTCCCCAGCAAGAGGTCCTGCTCAAAGAGATCCGCGATATTCTAAAAAATAAATGACGCTATTTTGCAGTTTGGCCCTCTGTGCTATGATAAAGTGAAATAAAAGAAGAGGTTGGAGATGCGTGAAAATTTTTTTGATTATCCGATCGTATGGCTTTTGAGCGCCATCTTTCTTCTGGGGGCCTGTACCTATCTTCCGCTTTGGATCAAAAATGACCGGTTTCGGAGTCTGGTCATGCGCTGGGTCCTCGTGCCGGTGAGCATTATTATCATCGTGTACGTTTATCCGGTCGGGATAGAGGTCTTCCGGAGACTCGCTTTGAGTCCGAAAGGATAGCCATTTTGGACCTAGAGAGCGACCAGGAATTCAACTGTCCTTACTGTGCCGCGGTGATATCCATCCGGATCGACCAGACCGGAGGAAGCCGTCAGTTTTTCGTGACCGACTGCGAAGTGTGCTGCCGGCCCATCCAGATAGAAGTCGACATTGATCCTGAGGGGTATGTGAACTTTATCGCCAAGAGAGAAGGGGAGGGGTGAATAACCATGTTTGAAAAACTGGTCCGTTTTTTGATTTACGTCTCAAGCGTTTTTATTTCCTCAAAGTACGCGAATGACCACTGGGTAGTGGGGCCGGTCTTCGGGCTCGCGGTCATTACCTGGGATTCCAATACCTTTCGAAATTTCGCCGCAGCCAGGCACGTCGCGTATCTGGCCGCTTCAACCCTGATTTACGCGCTTGTTTTCCATATTTCTTCGCAGAACTGGAACCACGGGTCAGACCTTCTTGATTCACTTATTGGATCTTTGCCGATCGCAATTATAACCGGCAGTATTTTGCTTCCTGTCGCGCATAAGCTTTTTCTTTCCGCCAGCTCCAAAGCCGTCGGCCGGACCATCCCGCTTCTTATCATGTCGTATTACCTTGTGGCGTTTATTTCTCTGGCCAATGACGCCTGTCACCTGGAATGGCATATCAATTTCCTGTCTGTATCCATCGGCGCATGGCAGGCGGTCTACTTGTATTCTTTGAATCCGGGGCTCGCGCCAAAGTAAGTTTTGTGCTGTTTTAAATCAGGAAGAAATATGCAGCTACGAGCATTCAGAAATAGTCCTTTCGCAAGGTATCTTGCGCCGTTTTTTATTTTAATTTTTTTGTCAGGATGGCAGGGTCCCGCCGGCGGCCGCCAGGTCTTTTGGATGTACGGCGCAAAAACGGTGGTCGCTCTGCTGGTTTTTATTTATTTCTTCAAAGGGCATTGGCACGAGATAGAGGGCCGGTTCGATGTCCGGGCGGTTTTTGTCGGGCTAGCCGTTCTTGTCATCTGGCTTGTGTCTTGCGCGTTTTTTCGTGTCCCGTCAACCGCGGCTTATGATCCCGCCGCTTTTGATTCAAACGCGAAAATGATCCTGGCGGTAGCCGTGCGGCTCTTCGGCTCTTTCACCGTGGTTCCGCTGATAGAAGAGCTCGTCTGGCGCTCGTTTCTCATGCGGTTTCTCGTAAAAAACGATTTTTTGTCCGTGCCGCTTGGCACGTATACCCCCGTGTCTTTTTGGATCGGAACTTTAACTTTCGCCTTGGCGCACCCGATGTGGCAATGGCCGGCCGCTTTACTGACAGGCATTATTTACGGCTTTTATTTGGTGAAGACGAAGAATCTGGCAGGATGTATTTTGGCGCACGCAGTCACAAATTTTGGTCTTGGAATCTATATTATAATCACACGCGACTGGGGGCTTTGGGTTTGACGTCTTATAGTGCAGGTTTTATTTTTTATTGAGAAAAGACCTGACCCAAAACGCAAGTCCAAGACCGCCCGCTACCACGAGAGGCACGTAATTACCGGGAATCTCAGGCACCTCTGCCTGGCCTGCCCACGCATACCCGGCGCTCACGCCCCAAAACACAAGAAACCCTATCGTTACTTTTCTCATTTACACCCCCTCACGCTCCAAATACGACCACAAACAGCTAATCAGAGTATATGTGGGAATTAGCCCAGATTCAAATAATAGCAATTTTTAGTCCGAGGGAGGGCGGACGGGCGCCAGCGGTGTTTTCAACATTCCAGGGATGGTCTGCCAAGCAGAAGCGGTGAATTCGGGTAGTCCATAATCGATCGTTTTAGGGTCTTCGTGCCACCGGAAAGAGCGCCCCAACCTATCCCAGAAGGAGAAGAAGCTGGCATAGTTGGAATTGGTTTCCGGAAGCCATTTTGAGTGATGGACGCGGTGCATGTTTGGTGAGACCACAAGCGCCCTCAAGATACGGTCGATCGGTTCGGGCAGCGCGATATTGCTGTGATGGAATAGGATAAGCGGCTTGGAGAAGATCTCGTAAAACAGCATTTGTTCAAGCGTAAGCCCCAGCAGAGGGACGATGCCCAGTCTGAACACAAAAGCAGTGATAAGCTGTTCGCCAAAGTGAAAGCGCAGGGCCGTGGTGACGTCCACCTGGTCGTCCGTGTGATGAACTCGGTGAAATCGCCAAAGAAAGGGAACCGCGTGGTTGACGCGGTGGATCAGGTACATGTAAAGATCGTAAAGCAGGAATCCCAGCGCTGTTTTTGTCCACGATGGTCCTGGTAACCAATTGAGCAGGCCAAACGAGTGCTCAAAAGTCCAGTACGTTCCTAACGCCAAAAATGCGGAAAAAACCGCGTATATAACGCAAAGATTGAGAAAACGCATCAGAAGATTCCGCGCCGCGTGGTTGGCCCTTTGTTTTCGTCCCAGGAAAAGAGGGTGGTAGGATTCCAGAGTATAGAGGAGGAGGAGACAAATGATTTCGACTGCAGATTTCAAATTTTTATCCATATTCTTTCAATTTTTATTCAAAATAGCACATGAATGCCTACTTTTCAAGGTATCTTAAGCCGAGCCGTGCTATAATGGCAGGCAGTTTATATGAATACTTTAGAATCCGTGATACCGGATAGCCTTGTCGACAGTGCTTTGGAGCGCTTGTTGGACAACTACGAATCCAAATCGAAAACCTTCAATCTGTTTTTGTCGGGGCTCACACTCACGGCGTTTATTTTCTTTTTCCTCGCAGCGCTTCCTTATTTTCTCACCAAGCTCGAAAGCCGGAATTCCGTCATTCAGATGGAGCGCATCCATTCACGTCTTTCCGAAGGAGAAAAGGAGCTTTCAGCTTTTCTGGCGGTGCAGAATTCAGTAGACCAGCTGAAAGGAATGATCGAGGCGGGGCCCCAAGAGCTTCGAGAATACATCCGTTTTTTAAGTTTTTCGCGAAATCCCGATACGGCCTTTCCTCCCGATCCCACGCAGTTTCAAATGATGCAAGTGTCCATCGGGGCTAACGCGCCCGCCGGTTTTCCGGGGCAGGCCAATTTTTTGATCGCGCCGCCGCCTGAGCTGGAGGCTTGCGCCGGACTTGACCCCGAAGAACGGGTTTCCTGCCTTGTGAAGGCGCGCGTGAAGGCGCAGTTTGGCGAGTACCGTCGGTTTCTTGAGGGTCCCGTCGTCGAGGCGCTCGGAAAGTTGCCGAGTCAGGGGGAGTCTTTTGTTCAGGTCGGAGAGCTCGGCAAAAAATTGGAGGAGCTCAATAATGCTTTTCTTAAACATCTTGAATCGAAGCCTTCTTTTTGGAAAACGTATCCGGGCAAAGAAGGGTTTTTCGTGGAAATCGAGGAGGAATTCAAAAATTTTTGGAAAAATTACGGGAATCTGATCGATAAGGAAAGCGGCCGCTTGTCCGAGGAAGTCGGGCGGTTGAAGTCCCGGAAAAGCTCGCTTGAAGAAAAGCTGTCTTTGCTTGCGGAGAGAAAACGGGAGCTTGCGGAGCGCATCAAGGAAATCGAGTCGCCGCTCGGCCGCCTGCCGATAAGCCTGGACGAAGCAATGACTTGGTTTCCCGTGGCGCTTGCAGTCTCGTTTCTTTTTTGCGCGGTGATCTTTGGCGAGCTTGTGTCACTAAGGCGCAAACTTCACGAGCTTTATCTCAAAAAAGACCCGGCGCGCATTTTGTATACCAACGAAACGGTGGCGATGATCGCTCCGCTTTGGATCGATCCGGTCGGGGGAAGGTCTCATCGGAGGATGCGCTCGGCGGTTTTGGCCGTACCATTTGTGCTTTATCTTTTTTCATGCGCGTTTAATCTTTATGACTGGGCGGCATTGGATCGAGGCGCGGACCGGAATTTTTATTCCCTTTGTTTTTATGCGGCGGTTTATCTCGCGGGGTTGTCCTGCTTTATGGTGGGGCTTGGGTATTTTCGGAGGAGGTGAGTCAATGAATAGAGTAATTGGATTTCTTCTTTTGGGTGTTATTTGTTTTACTTCTCAAAGCTTCGCCGTAGAAACATGGAGCGGTCTTAATCAGCAGGTGACGGAGCTCTACCAAAAGCAGCATTATACAAAGGCAATTCCGGTGGCCGAGAGGGCGCTGACCCTCGCGGAGAAAAAGTATGGCCCGAATGCGGCTGAAACGGCCCTTTCCTTAAACAACCTGGCCATGCTTTACAAAAAGAAAAAGCAGTATTCCAAAGCAGAGCCCCTCTATAAGCGCTCTTTGGAGATTTCCAGGAAAATAGTCGGAAAAAAACATCCGGATCTGGCTGTGCCACTCAACAATCTCGCGATGCTATACGCCGCAATGGGAAACTGGCCGTTGGCCGAGGAGTACAGCATTCGCGCAATGTCTATTTTGGAAAAAGCCTATGGGATGAATCATCCCCTTGCCAGGGAGGCGCGCAACCGCTATTTTGAAATGAAGAAGCGCTACAAAAAGTGATATTTTTGTTTACTCTTGTCTAAAAATGATAGATTTGGTATATTCTAACCAAATAATATAACAAAGGAGTTTTTAACATGAAGAATATGAAAAATTTTGTGTCGGTTACTTTGATAGTAACTGCTTTGTTTCTGACTTCGGTGAGTTTTGCCGAGCATCGGGGCAAAGAAGGGTGTGGTGGGGCATCTTGCCCGCTTGCAGGCAAGCAAGAATATCAGTGTCCTGTGACCGCCAAGTTCATGATGAAGGCTGACTTTATCATGAAGAATCAGGAAAAGCTTAATTTGACCGAAGATCAAATCGCCACGATAAAAAAATTAAAGCTCGATGTCCAGAAAGCCTATATTCGGCAAATGGCTGATATGCAAGTGTGGATGTTGGATTTGGATGCAAAAACGTCGGAGCCCAAGATGGATGTTGAAGCCATCAACGGGATGATCGATGAAGGCTCTGCGTCTATGGCCAAGAGCGGCAAATCCATGGTGGCGTCTTATGCCGAGCTTAAATCGACTCTCACGGAAGAGCAGATGACAAAGTTAAAAGAGATTTGGCGGGACTCCCATAAAAGTTAAATAGCACTTGTTTTTTTGATTAAAAGGCTAGCCGGTGAGGCTAGCCTTTTTTATTCCAAACCAGGATAAAAAAGTGAGCTGTAGGAGAAAGAGGGGGTCCATGAGTACAGTTTTTTTAAAAAGCGCCGTTTTATCGATCGCGATCATTTCTCAGGCTTTTGGCGCGTCCGCGGCGATCCAAGAGCAGAGAGTCGAGTATAAAGACGGCCAGGCAGTGCTTGAGGGTTTTCTCGTATACGATGACGCGAGCGAAGCCAAGAGGCCCGGTGTTCTCGTGGTGCACGAATGGAAAGGCCTGGGCCCGTATGCCGAGCGACGGGCACGCCAGCTCGCGGAACTTGGGTATATCGCTTTCGCGGTGGACATGTATGGCAAGGGCGTGCATCCTCAGACACATGAGGAAGCCGGGGCGCTTGCGGGGATGTATTTTAAGGACAGGACACTCACGCGTCAACGTATCAGCGCAGGGTATGACGTTTTAAAAAACTTTCCATTTGTCGATGATACCAAGATCGCAGCAGTGGGGTACTGCTTTGGAGGGATGACAGTTCTGGAATTGGCGCGAAGCGGCGCTGACGTAAAAGGCGTCGTAACTTTTCACGGCTCGCTTGCCAATCCCAAACCTGAGGATGATAAGAACATAAAGTGTAAAGTGCTTATTTTGCATGGGGCGGATGATCCGCATATTCCAATGAAAGACGTCGAGTTCTTCAAAAAGGAAATGCAGGACGCCGGCGTGGACTGGCGTATGGAAATCTATCCGGGCGCGGCGCACAGCTTCACCGTAGAAGAGGCGGGTAACGACCCTTCGAAGGGCGCAGCTTACAATAAAGAAGCGGATGAACGTTCGTGGGCGGAAATGAAAAAGTTTTTTGAACAAATCTTTAAATAGAAAGGTTTTCCATGAAAAGATTTTTGGTTTTAAATGTGTTTCTCTTGGGGAGCGTGTGTTTTCTGGCCGGCTGTGAGACGGTAAAGGGTATCGGACGCGATATTACAAATACCAGCGCCGGTGTCCAGGGAATGATGGAAAAAGGCAACCGTCCCACAAAAAATCTTTGTAAATGACCATGAGCTTGACTTTGGCGGAGGATCGTGTATACTTTTCCCTGTAAGTAGAGTAAAATTTGTTTTTGAAGCTTCTAGCAAAGTCGTTTTTTAGAAACCGCGGATTTTACTTATGTTCGCGGTTCTTTTTTTGTGGGCCCAAAGACATTCATTCAACTATAAGTAGACAACAAGGATGGAAAATGGTTAGAGGAACAATTAAGTGGTTTAGCGACCAAAAAGGTTACGGATTTGTGACTCCCGAGGGCGGGAAGAAGGACGTGTTTGTCCATTATTCAGCGCTTCAGGGCGATGGTTTCAAATCCCTTCGCGAGGGCGAGACGGTCGAATTTGAGATCACTCAAGGGCCCAAAGGCGAGCAAGCCTCGAACGTCAGAAAGATTTCTTAAATCTCTGATGGCAGTAAAAAGGCTGGAGCTTTAAAAAGCTCCAGCCTTTTTTATTTGTCCTAAAGGAATAAAGCGGTGAAAATTCTTTTCAAGCTGGGGTGGGTGAAAGGAAATGCGCTTCCAAAGGTTTTTAAAATGGAGGCGGCTTATGCGCTCTTGAAGGAGTGCTTAGAGAGAACGGCGAAGTTTACTTCTGTGTCTCTCCTGGGGATGGATGCCTCTTGGCGTAAAGCGGCCGGCGATAAATTGTGGTTTTGTCACACTTCCAAAAATTCCAAAGAGCTTTCTTCGGAAGAGCTTGCTAAAATAATCAATCAGCTTCAAAATTCGGGAACGCGGCAGCTTCATATCGCAGTTGGCGGGCCGAACGGGTTTACGCCTCAAGACATTGAAAAATGGGCCCCGGATTTTTTGTGGTGTTTTGGGCGCTTGACGCTGCCGCATGAACTTGCTACGGTAGTGGCAGCGGAACAAATTTACAGGGCGTACACAATCATTCATCATCATCCCTATCACTCAGGACATTGAGGTCCGATGCGTGGATAAAATGAGAAGAGTCGTCTACTTTGGCAATCTGGTTAATGTATTTCATTTTCTGGCCTGCGCGAGAAACGTGAAGCTTCTCGGGTGGATCGCCGAGGAAGAGGATTTTTACGGTTCAACTTTTTCCGCCCTCTTGAGAGAAGCCGGCGTGCCTGTTTATAAAGTAAAGTCAGATAAGGATATTGAGAGCATCTTTCGGCGACTAGGGGGAATAGATCTGGGCGTTATCTCAAACTTTGGGATTATTTTATCGGAAAAAAACCTGCGAAGAACGCGGGAAGGTTTTGTAAACGCTCATTTGGGGCTTTTACCGGAATATCCCGGAAGAAATCCCATTCAAGACGCGCTACGGAAAGGGGAGGAGCTGGTGGGAGTGACGCTGCACTGGGTAACGGCAAAAGTGGATGCGGGGCCGGTGATCTCAAAAAAGACGATTTCCGCTGGCCGCGAAAAGGATCCCGCGTTTTTGTTGGAGCGGCTTTCAGGATTGATTCCGACGATGCTGGAGGAATTCTTGAGGAAAAAAGCGCCTGTAAAAGAGTTATCAGTATCCGCGCGATGACGCCCGGCGGTCTTTCGAGCGAAGATATTAAGTTTCCTGTCATGTGCCACTATAAGATCATTGCGGAGGACCTCGTGGGCGTGAAAGAGGCGATTGAAAAAGTTTTTTTGGAGGTGAATATCGAGGCGGAGGTCACACGCGGAAGAGAATCTGAGATGGGAAAGTACATCGCTTTCAATGCGGACGTGCTGATCCATTCGCTCAAGCTCATGCGCTACATCGACAAGGGGCTTAAGGGCATCAAAGGAGTGAAGGTGGTATTGTAAAAGATGAACAAAAATTCGGCCTTATCGGCCTTTTTTATAGCGCTGCTTCTCTTAATTTTTTATCAAGTCATTCTCATATTTTCTCCGTTCGCCGAAATTATTTTTTGGGCAGGCTTACTTTCATTTACTTTTTATCCGATGCATAAATTTTTTCTCAAGATTTTTAAGGGCCATGAGAATTCGGCCGCGTTTTTGGCGACGCTCTGCGTGCTGCTTTTAGTTGTGCCTCTTGCGGTGGCAATTTTTTGGAAACTTGCCAGCCAAGCCGTCGATTTTTTTCAGCAGGTGCTGGATTTTGTGAGGGATGGCCGTTTGCAGCAATTTTTGCGTGATGTGCGGTCGCTCCCGCTTTTGCAGAACATAGAAGCCAGAGTTCACCGTTTCGATTTTCTGGAAGAGGGTCTGCACGACTGGCTTGTGTATTATGCCAAAAACTTGGGAAGTCTCGCGGTGCGCGAAGTGGGAATGATTACCAAGAATTTTTTCGCGTATACTTTAAGTTTTATCCTCGTGTTTTTTTTGATGTTTGCCTTTTTTAGGTATGGCCAGCAGATCTATTCTTTCATCTACCAGGCTGTGCCGCTTCACGAATCGGACAAGCGCGCGATCTTTAAGCAGATCCGTGAGACGTTTGCGGCCGTGATCCGTGGCCAGCTTCTTACGGGGTTTGCCCAGGCGGTGCTGGCGGGCATCATTTTTTATTTCTTGGGTTTTCCGATGGCCGTTTTTCTGGGCGCCGCAACTTTTTTGGCCTCGCTTATCCCCGTGGTGGGCGCATCTGCGGTCTGGGTGCCGTGCGCGGCGTATCTTTTTTTTACCGGACAGCTAATGAAGGCCGGGATCCTTTTTCTGTTAGGCATTTTTGTCATAAGTCTTGTGGATAATTTCCTCAAGCCTGCGCTGATCGGCGAAAAAACAAAGCTCCCGTATTTTCTTCTATTTCTCGGCGTTCTTGGGGGGCTTAAACTCTATGGCTTTACCGGTATTTTTATCGCCCCGGTGATCCTGTCTCTTTTTTTCTCGCTTGTAAAAATATACCGGGAAAAATACCTGCCTACCCATTGAACATTTCTTTTCCGTCGTGCATACTCCTTTTTGAGAGGCACGAAAGCCATGAAAAAGCGAGTGTGGCTTGTTTTGGCGATAGCGGTTTTGGCGTTTCTTTTTCTGACCGTTTCCACTGCGTTGGCGGGGAAGGTAGTTGCAAGTTCCTATTCCGACAGATACCATGAGTCGTCCTGTAAACTAGCCCAAAAAATTCGGAAAGCCGACCTTATTTTATTTAATTCCCCGCAAGACGCCGCCGATGCAGGTCTCGTCCCTTGCAAAAAATGCCATCCACGCGTCACTAGTTCCAATTTCGGCAGTCAGTAGTTCAATGCCCTGTTTTGACGTGAGCGTAAGAAAGAGATTGCCGTTCGGAAGAAATTATGAGAAATTAAATAAAAAATTATAGGGGAAACTCATGAAAGACATTAATCTCGACATGGTACGCGTGACGGAGGCGGCAGCGATTGCGGCGTCCGCTTGGGTGGGAAGCGGAGACAAAAAGGCCGCCGACAAAGCAGCGACAGACGCGATGCGCTCAAGGCTTAATGCGCTTGAATTTGACGGACGCGTCGTGATCGGTGAGGGAATTAAAGATGAGAGCGCCGGTCTTTTTGCGGGTGAGCGCGTTGGGCTTATGGTGAATAAAAGTCAGAAAGTGTACGATATCGCGGTCGATCCCATCGAGGGCACGCGTCCGACGGTCCAATCGGGGCCGGAGGCTTTGAGCGTTTTAGCGGTTGCGATGAAAGACAATCTTTTTTCGACGGTTGAATTTTATATGAATAAGCTTGCTTATGGGCCCCAGATATTCAACAAAACACACCTTTCGATCGCGGATCCTTTGGGCAGGACCGTCGACCTTGTTTCAAAAGCCACCGGTAAGGATAAAAATAAGATCATGGTTTGTGTTCTCGACCGGCCAAGACACGAGAAAATCATAGTGGAGCTAAAAAACCTGGGGGTACGCATCAAATTGATCCAGGACTGCGATGTTTCGGCGGCTATCGCTACCTGCCTTTCCGAAAGCGGCATTGATCTTTTGTACGGGATAGGCGGCGCGCCGGAAGCCGTGATCACGGCCTGTGCGATCAAATGCCTGCGCGGCGATTTTCAAGGGCAGGTCGTAAGAAAAGACGGAAGCGTGGACCCCGCGGTTTATTCGATGAATGATTTTGTAAAGGGTGAGTGCGCGTTCGCGGCGACCGGCATCACCAATGGAAGTCTTTTGCGCGGTGTGCGTTATACTCCGGAAGGGCCCGTCACGAGCAGTGTTTTCATGCGTTCGATCAGCGGCACCGTCCGATGGATCACTTCTTATCACGGCAACTAAATGAAAAAGTATGAGCAAATTTAAGTTATTTAAATAATTTAGAAAGTATAGTATAATACGGCCTCAGAAGTTTAAATCGCTTTAACTTAAAAAAGGAGAGGAAAATCCATGACAGCAGATAATCATAATAACCGTAAGTTCGAGGAAGCGCTCCAGCTGTTGAACGATGCGGCCAGAGAAAAAAAAGAAGATATTCAAAAGCTTGTCGGCGAGAAGTACGAGCATCTTCGCGAAGCCATTGATACCGGTCGTGAGAGAGCCGTGGAAGTGTTTGAAGAAGTGGATGAGCAGGTGAAGAAGAACCCGTGGCCGTATATGGGCGGGGTCGCGCTCGGATCGCTTCTTTTGGGCTTTATCCTTGGCAACCAGAATAAAAGATAACTTCAATCTGAATAATTTTCTCCCTGTCGATTCGCTAAAGAAGCTGCAAACGCTTCTTTACGATTCGACGGTGGGACTTTTTACGCATTGTCAGAGGACGCTTGTGAAGGCGGCGAAGATCGAGGTCGCTTCCTTATATATCAAAGTGGTGCAGAACCTGCGCTGGCAGTTCCTGGTACTGACAGGGCTTTGGTTTGTGCTTGCTTTTCTGGCCATTAGTCTTGTCGTGGCGCCTTTCATGGTAGTGCTCTTTGCGCCTATTGCGTCCAATCTTAAGTTCATTTTTGTCTGCGTCTTGTCGATTGTGGACATCGCGGTTCCGGCCTTTCTGCTTTCCTATTTTTTATCGGAAAAGAAATGGATGCAGTTCTCGAAATCGGATGAGCTGATTGAAAAAGTTCTTAAGGGAAATTAACAGTTTATTTTTAATCTAAAAGGGCAGCCGCCTCTGATAAAATAGGGGAGGCTGCTTTTTTTATGAATGAGGTCTTTTTTTATGGAGAGGGCGGATTACCCTGGACCGGAGAGAAGGCGTTGTAAAAGAATCCGCAAACAGTTTCTCGCCAGGCTCCGCATTCTTGAAAAGGACGCCGACGATCACTGGAATATTGTTTTTATCCAGAATATCGGGGCCGGCGGACTTCTGTTTTACTATGATAAGAAGCTCAATGAGGGCGTGCGGCTGGACTTTAAGATCAATTTCTCGATGATGAAAGAGCCGATAGACTGTTCGGGAGAGGTTGTGAGGGTCCGGAAAGAAGATTCGCTGGTTTATGAAGTGGGTGTTTTTTTTCGCAAGATAAATCCTTCTGAGGCGGCGTTTATCGGTAGGGCAGCCGAAGAATTTTATTCCAAAAAAGAAGGGATGATAGAGGAATAGATGAAAAGAACAATCGTCTGGACTTGCTTTTTATGTCAGCTTTTTTTTGCGGCAACGGTGTTCGCGGCGGAGCCTGATTTTTTTGGGATCAAAATGAGAAGTGTCCGGTGTGCCGAGGATTTCAAAATCGAAAAAAAAGAAGCAAAGAAATTCATTTATTCCTATAACAAAGAGACCATGAGCGATAAAATCCGCGCGTCGGCGGTATTCTTTTCTTACCAGGGCAAAGTAAAAGAGATCTATATCACGGTTTATAACGATTCCGATAAGCCTATTCCGGCAAAGAGGGTTTTCACGACTTTCGCGGTGGTGACGAACGACGGCGATACTTATGAAATGGACGATCCGTCACACACTATTTATCCGCTGACCGAATTGATTGCGCCGCAGGGCGGCCGCGTCCGGTTTGTGCGCTGGATCACAAGGCATGATCTGGGGAAGAAAGATATAAAAATGATCGTGTGTTCGTTTGACCTCGGTGAAACAAAGATCGTTCTGGTTCCGAATCCTTTTTTTCGGGAAACCGGGAGACATTCAAAATTCGACACGATGTCGCTTGACTGGCGCTTGGAGGGTTTTGTCGCGAGCAAGACCGAAGTGTATCCGAAGAAGAGGGTCCCTCCAGGCAGGCCCAAGACGGTTTCCGGAGATAAGTCCGTCAGCGCGGGATCTAGTAACTTTGCGATGACGAACGCCGAGAAAAAAATGCGTTATGGAGCATGAGCGGCTTGTTAATCAATAAGGAGGCGTAAGCCATGTTTGTAGACCTTCAGGTGAACTATTTGGCGGTTTTTTTGGCGGCGATCGCCGCGATGACAATAGGCTTTCTTTGGTATTCGCCTTTTTTGTTCGGCAAAGTATGGATAGGCCTTGCGGGCATGAGCGAGCAGACCCTTAAGGAAGCCAAAAAGAAGGGGATGACAAAGACTTGCGCGGCGGCGTTTGTGAATAATCTTTTGATGGGCTTCGTGCTGGCGACCATTCTTTATCTCACGGCCGTGCCGACGCCGCTGGATGCCGTTCTTATTACGCTGATAGTTTGGGCCGGGTTTGTGATGACCGTGCTTTTGGGCGGTGTTTTGTGGGAAGGCAAGCCATTCAAGCTTTATCTTATCAACGCCGGATATTATCTTGTGGGGATGATGGTCATGAGCCTCATCATCTTTTTCGTCATTTAAAACGGAGATTTTCATGTCAGGACATTCAAAGTGGGCGACGATCAAGCATAAAAAAGGCGCCCTTGACGCTAAGCGCGGCGCGCTTTTCACAAAGATTATCAAAGAAATCACGGTCGCGGCTAAAAACGGCGGCGGAAACCCAGAGTCAAATCCGCGCCTGAGGACTGTGTTGGCGAAAGCCAGGGAAGCCAATATGCCCGCGGATAATATCGACCGCGCGGTAAAAAAGGGCACCGGTGAGCTTCCGGGGGTGGTTTATGAGGAAATCTCTTATGAGGGCTACGCGCCGGGCGGTATCGCGGTTTTAATCGACGTGCTGACCGACAATAAAAACCGTACGACCGCTGAGATCCGCAATACCTTGGAGAAAAGAGGGGGTAATTTGTCAGGAGCCGGCTCGGTCGCCTGGCAATTTCATAAAAAAGGTTACTTGGTCGTGAAAAAAGAAGCGGTGAACGAGGACAAGCTTATGACCATCGCTTTGGATGCCGGTGCTTCGGATTTCGCGGCAGAAAAAGAGGAGTATGAAGTAACGACGGAACCCCATGATTTTGAAAAAGTAAAAAAAGCGATTCAGGATGCCGGGATTCCCATAGAGAGCGCCGAAGTGACAAAGATTCCGCAGTCAACCGTAAAAATTTCCAAAGTTGCCGAGGCAAAAGCGGTCCTAGGGCTCGTGGAGGCGCTTCTAGATCATGAGGATGTCCAGAATGTTTATGCGAATTTTGATATTCCGGACGAGATTATGAAAGAAGCGGTGGGGTGATTGAAAATTTTAGGCGTTGATCCGGGCCTACAAATCACGGGATACGGCGTGATTTCGGTGCCGCAGGATTATCCCGCGAATAAAAAAATGGCCCTTGTGGAGGCCGGCATTATCCGGACAGTCCGAACGGCGGGGATCGCGGAGCGCCTTCAAAAGATCCATGATTCTCTCTCGGAGCTCATAGAAGAAATCAGGCCGGACGTTCTGGTTCTTGAGAAGCTTTTTGCGCATTACAAACACCCGTCCACGGCAATTTTGATGGGGCATGCGCGCGGGGTCGTGTGTCTTTTGGGCGGCACGAAAGACGTGCCGCTTGTAAGCATTGCTTCGACGCATGTGAAAAAAGCCGTATGCGGCAGCGGGCATGCTTCCAAGCTCCAGGTCCAGCGCGCGATCCAATATCACCTGGGATTGGCGAAGCTGCCTGAGCCGCCGGATGTCGCCGATGCGCTTGCGGCGGCGATTTCATACATCTTTACGCTTAGGGCAAAGTAGAGGACTTTTGTGATAAGCCAGATCTCAGGCACGATTGAGGGCTGTTCTGAAAATGCGGTCACGATCGCGACGCTCGGTTTATCATATGAGGTGTATATTCCGACAGCCATCATGAAGAGTCTGGATGGCCGGTTGACAAAAGATTCTAAAATAACGCTTGTTACTTACCACTATTATCAGACGGACCCTTCCAAGAGCATTCCGATTCTTATCGGATTTTCCAACAGGGTGGAAAAAGAATTTTTTGAAAGGTTTATCACGGTTTCCGGTGTCGGCCCAAAAGCGGCCGTCCGGGCGCTCAGCATGCCGATCCCTGATATTGCGCAGGCGATCGACAGCGGCGATTTGCCCTACCTCAAATCGCTCCCGGGAATAGGCGAACAAAGGGCCAAGGAGATCATCGCGAAGCTTCAGGGTAAGATGGCAAAATTTGGTCTTATTCAGGGCCCGACCCCAAACCGGGATCCCAGCGCGGGTCAGGGGCAGGGGGTGCAGGAAGAAGCGCTTGAAATCCTGCTTCAGCTTCAATATAAAAAAGAAGAAGCCAGAGAAATGATACGCAAAGCGCTTTCGAGAGTGCCTGACCTTAAGACAGCGGAAGAGCTTTTGACGGAAGTGTATAAGCAGAAAAAAAAGAGTTCGGAGTCAAAAGTCCGGAGCGCGCGATAAATGGCAGACGCAGAAAAAGCAAAAACAAAAGAAAAAAAGAGGGCGCCGCTGCGCGAGAAGATCAGTTTTGAGAGGACCGGGCGTGAGAAACTTGTCACCACTCAGACCGAGGATGTGGACGGTGTTGTTGAAATTTCCTTAAGGCCGTCCAGGATCAACGAATTTGTTGGGCAGGAAAGTCTAAAAGAAAATCTTTATATTGCGCTCGAAGCGGCCAAAAAAAGAAAAGAGCCTCTCGAACATATTCTTCTTTCAGGCCCGCCGGGCCTCGGAAAAACAACGCTTGCGCATGTCATCGCGCATGAAATGAACGCTAAGATCATGGCGACGAGCGGCCCTGCGATCGAGCGCGCGGGCGATCTCATAGGAATTCTCACCAATCTCGAAGAAGGGGATATTCTTTTTATCGATGAGATCCACCGGCTTTCCAAGGTAGTAGAGGAATTTGTGTATCCTGCGATGGAAGACTACAAGATAGACTTTATCGTGGATAAAGGCCCTTACGCGAAGACCATCAAGTTTGCGCTGAAGCGTTTTACGCTGATCGGCGCCACCACGCGGCAGGGGCTTTTAAGTTCGCCGCTGCGGGACCGGTTTGGAGTGTCGTTTCATCTGGATTTTTATGAGCCCGAGGATCTTACAAAAATTATTCAAAGATCCGCGAAACTTTTGTCGATCTCTATCGATCCGGAGGCCGCGCTCGAGCTTGCCAGGCGTTCGCGCGGCACGCCAAGGATCGCGAATAAACTTCTGCGCCGCGTGAGAGACTATGCGCAGGTGAAGGGGTTCAAGGAAATCAAGACCGGGATCGTGGAGTGGGCGCTTCACGGGCACGGAATTGACAAGCGGGGCCTTGACGGGCTTGACCGCAAAGTGATCAAGACGATCGTCGACGTTTATGCCGGCGGACCCGTTGGGATCGAATCGATCGCAGCCACTTTGAATGAAGAGGTGGACACTATTGTGGATGTGGTCGAACCCTTTCTTTTAAAAAGCGGGTTTTTGAAGCGAACTTCAAGGGGCAGGGAAGTGACGGCGATTGCTCGGGAGCATTTGAAAATTCCTTTGGGCGCTTCTTTATCAAAGGATCTTTTTTGAAATAATCCATGAAAAAAAATATCTTAACCCTATTCCTGACAGTTTTGCTGTCAGGTTTATTTTTTGCGGACCTTTCGTTCGCGGACATGCCCAAGGTGAGGGTTTTGGTGGCTGAGAATCAAAAACAACTTCTTATTTCAGTAAAAGGCGACTATGTCATCAAGGCGCTGCCATCACTTCAGATCCTCAAGAAAGGTCGGCGGCTTGTAAACGCGCCCGTGACACTTTCTTCCTCCGGGATTAAATTTCAAGATCTCAATGTGCCTGCCCGCGGAGTGCGCGTAGAGCCTCTCAATGACAGGGATCTTTTCGTCGGCCGTTCACGTTTTCGCGGGCGGATCGATATTTTGAAAAATCCTTCCACGGGCTTTTATGCGATCAACGAGCTTCCGATGGAAAGCTATCTTTACGGCGTTTTGCATCATGAAGTATCTTCCTGGTGGCCGATGGAAGCCCTGAAGGCGCAGGCGATCGCCGCAAGGACCTACGCGCTTTACGAGGTCCAGGTAAGCAAATCAGAGGAATATGATTTAAAAAGCAACACAAGCTCCCAAGTTTATGGCGGAAGCACGACGGAGCGCTATCGCACGAAACGCGCGGTCGACATGACGGCGGGAAAAATCCTGACTTATGAAGGCAAAGTGTTTCCCGCCTATTTTCACGCGACATGCGCCGGTGTGACGACCGGCGCGAGGGAGCTTTGGAAGATTGACCTGCCGCCGCTTGCGGGCGGCGCTAAATGCTCTTATTGCCGGATTTCTCCTCATTATCATTGGGAAGCGAGAGTGTCTCTTTCGGAGATCGAAGACAAGATGAGGAAGAACAACCGCGCTGTGGGCCGGATTCTCGAAATTCGCCCGGTGACGCAGACGCCGTCTCATCGGGTGGGGAGTTTGAAAATCGCCGGCACGCAGTCGGAAACCGTCATGGCCGCGAAAGATCTCAGGATTTGGATCGGCGGCGACAAGATAAGAAGCACAAATTTCACGGTTGCGCTCGAGGACGATGCGGCTTTATTTCACGGAAAGGGCTGGGGGCATGGGGTGGGGCTATGTCAATGGGGCGCTTTGGGACAGTCGCTTTTGGGTAAGAAGTATGAGGAAATACTCGGACTTTACTATCCCGGCGCGAAAATTTCAAGCGATAACGGGAAAGCGCCGCAGTGAACTTGAGTGATTTTGATTACCCGCTCCCCAAAGAACTGATTGCCCAAAGGCCTCTTGAGAAAAGAGATGCTTCGCGCCTTTTGGTATGCGACAGGAAAAGAGGTACGCTCGGTGATAAACATTTTTCTGATATCCTCGATTATTTACCCGCAGGCGATGTTTTAGTTTTAAATAATACGAAAGTTTTCTCCGCGCGTCTTTTGGGCAAAAAGAAAAAAACCGAAGGCAGGGTCGAGATCCTGCTTTTGCAGCCCGCTCGGGACCAAGTCTTCCCGGCGCCAGAGGGCCATGATCCCAGGGTGTGGCGCTGTCTTCTTCAGCCGGCGCTTAAAGAAGCGCAGGAAATTATTTTTCAGGGGGAGAAGATTGAGGCGGTATTTATCCGAAGAGACAGTGACGGTATTCCACTGATAGAATTTAAAGGGTCGGAAAACGTAAAGGGTTTTGTGGAGAGGGTGGGCACAATGCCGCTGCCCCCTTACATCAAGAGGGATCCTGATCTTTCGGACGAGACGACTTACCAGACGGTGTATGCCGAAAAAGAAGGGGCGGTCGCCGCGCCTACGGCCGGTTTTCATTTTACGAAAGAGCTTTTAGAAGCGGTCAAAAAGAAGGGTTTGGAAGTTTTATTTGTGACGCTTCATGTGGGCTACGGGACATTCAGGCCCGTGGAAGATCTGGAAAACCATAAGATGCATTCGGAGAGCTTCGAGCTAGAGGCGCCGGTGGCGGAAAAGATCAACCGGGCGAAGGCCGAAGGAAGGAATGTCTGGGCTGTCGGCACGACCGCTTTGAGGGTTTTGGAGACATGCGTGCAAAAAAGAAAGCTCATTCCCGGAAAAGGGGAGACAAATTTATTTATCAAACCGCCGTTTGAATTTGAGATCGTGGACAGGCTCGTGACCAACTTCCATCTGCCGAAAACGACACTGCTTTTGCTTGTCTCTGCCTTTATGGGAGAAGAGTTTAGGAAGAAAGCTTACGAGCATGCTATCATAAATAAATACCGTTTTTATAGTTACGGTGATGCGATGGTCATCTTGTAATGAAAAAATATTTACCTTTTTTAATATTGGGACCCATTTCCAACGCGTTGTGGGCGTGGTGGGCGCTGCCCGAGATCAACGAACAGGGCACCGGGTATGAGACGCTTCAGTGGCTTTGCACGCAGGCGCTTGTGCCGGTGCTTTTTGTGGGCCTGCTTTTATTTTTTAGAAAAAAAATAGTTTACTGGCTACTCGTAATTTACAGCGGTTTTATCATCCTTTTTGGAATAGGAATTTTTGGCTGGGCGCTTATGGGAGCGGCGACGCCTCTTTCTATCTATGCCGTGTGTTTTATTTTTTTTATCATGGGATTTGGAATTTTGTATCAAGCGTTAAAAGACCTGAATTTTGGAAAAACAGTGAGGCGGTATCATGATGAAGACCAATGAAGCAAAGCTTGTCAAGATGGCGGTGCAGGGAAAGCCCGCAAACCCGATCCGTTTCGCCGAGTTTGAAATCGATGCGGAAGGCCGCGGTCATTCGCTGCCGAGCGTTGGCGGGATCGTCTACAATGTAAAAGTCGGCGACGCCGCTTTTGGCTGGCGCGGCGATCATATCGAGCCGGGCGTTTCGGTGGTTTTGGACGAAGAAAAAAGAAGCGGCCGCCAGAATATGGCGCTTCAATTCTTGGCGTGTATCGGCAACCAGGCGCGCGTTATATCGGGCGCCGCGAAAGGCGCCGCAGGTATTGTGACGGGCCACCACGGGGGCGTGGAGCACTTGCTCATCGATTTTGACGATGCGACGCTTAAAAAACTTACCTATGACGACAAGATATTGGTACGGGCTTTTGGGCAGGGCCTCAAGATTGAAGCGGCGCCGGATGTGGCTATTTACAATCTGGATCCCGCGCTTTTGAAACGTATGGGCATGAAATTTCTGACCGGCGGAAAGATCGAAGTGCCGGTGACGCTCGAGGTGCCTTCGGCGCTGATGGGTTCGGGACTGGGACACCCTGATCCGGGGACCGGAGATTACGACATTACCACACAAGACCCCAAGGCAGTCAAACGCTACGGCCTGGACCGCTTGCGTTTCGGGGATTTTGTGGCGATCCTCGATGCGGACAATACCTACGGCAGACATTATTATGGAGGGGCGGTCACGATAGGTATTGTATCGCATTCGGACAGTTTTCTTTCAGGGCACGGGCCGGGCGTTTCGACGATCTTTTCTTCAAAAAAGGGCAGCATCCGGCCAAAGATCTCAAAAGATGCTAATCTTGCGAAGATCCTTAAGATCGGCCGATTCCGCAAATAAGCAATGTTCAAAGTTCTTCATGAGGACCCCAAAACCCGCGCACGCACGGGTATCTTGCGAACCTCCCACGGAGAGGTAAAAACACCCGTCTTTATGCCGGTGGGTACGCAGGCTACGGTAAAGAGCGTGTCAAGCCAAGAGCTTTTGGATGTGGGCGCCGAGATCATTCTCTCCAATACCTATCATTTATATTTGAGGCCCGGCGAGAAAGTGATAGAGGAAGCCGGCGGGCTTCATAAATTTATGGCGTGGCAGAAACCCATCTTAACAGATTCAGGTGGTTTTCAGATCTTTAGTCTTGCGAGGCTGAATAAAATAAAAAAAGAGGGGGTTGAATTTCAGTCGCATATCGACGGTTCCCGGCATTTCCTGACTCCCGAGGAGGTGATCCGGATTCAGACAGTGCTTGGCAGCGACGTGATCATGCCGCTCGATGAGTGCGTCAAATATCCTTGCGAAAAAGAGTATACGGAAAAATCCGTGGCGCTTACGACCGAGTGGGCCGAAAAAAGCAAGGACGCCTGGAAAAGGCTTTGGCCCGAGGACGAAAAAGAGCGGAGCATCTTATTCGGGATCGTGCAGGGCGGGGTTTATAAAGACCTAAGGGAGAGGTCGGCGAGAGAGCTTGTGGACCTTGACTTCCCCGGATATTCGATAGGGGGCCTGAGCGTGGGCGAGCCGACCGACGCCATGTACGATATTCTTTCGCATACTGCGCCTCTCCTTCCCAAAGCAAAACCCAGGTATCTGATGGGGGTGGGTTTGCCGAATGATCTTTTTGAGGCGGTGTCTCAGGGCGTTGATATGTTTGATTGTGTGGTGCCGACGCGTAACGGCCGCAATGCCACGGTTTTTGTTCCCGGAGGCAAACTTTTGCTTCGCGGCGCAAGCTACACGCGCGATTTTCGACCTATCGACGAGCATTGTCCCTGCTACGCGTGCCGCACCTACACCCGTGCTTATATCCGGCATCTCTTTAATTCCGAGGAATACCTCGCAGGCCGACTTGCTTCTTTACACAATCTTACATTTCTTATACAATTACTGAAATCCATGAGGCGGGCCATCGAGGAAGGCCGTTTTACGGAGTTTCGCCGCGAATTTGAGAGTAATTTTAAACCCGTCCCCAATCTGTCCGTATAAAGAGGAGATATAAATGACAAATTTTTTTGTGTTTCTGGAAGCAACGGCAGCGCAGCCAAGCCCTTTCCTCCAGTTTCTTCCGCTCGTGTTTTTGTTTGTGATTTTTTATTTTCTAATCATCCGCCCTCAGCAGAAAAAGCAGAAAGACCAGGCGAACATGCTTGCAAAACTCGATAAAAACGACGAAGTGATCACCGTGGGTGGCCTTCACGCGACCGTGGTTTTGGTAGGTGATAAGACCGCTACTTTGAGGATCGCGGACAACGTGAAAATCGAGATAGAAAAAAGCTGTATCCAAACTGTCCAGAGGAGCAAAGCAAGCGCATGACCCAGAAAAGTTTGAACTGGCGTCTGCCGCTCATCGCTGTTTTGACGGCAGTCTCTGTTTATTATGCGATCCCGCCGTTTGACCCCGACGGTTCGGGGCCCAAAGAAGGTAAAATAAAGCTGGGCCTGGACCTGCAGGGCGGCATGGATGTCCTTTTGAGGGTGGACATTTCTAAGCTTCCGGCCAGTGACCGTGAGGATGCGGCCCTGCGCGCCGTCGAGATCATCCGAAACAGGATTGATCAATTTGGCGTGGCTGAGCCCCATATTCAAAGACAGGGAGCAGACAGAATCGCCGTGCAATTACCGGGCGTGACTGACCGTGAACGGGCGCTTGAGCTTATCGGCCGCACCGCGCTTCTTGAATTTAAGCTTGTCGCCGATGATGAGGAGAAACTTAAAGAGGCCATTGCCGGTAACGTCCCGGAGGGGTATGCGCTTCATAAAAACGCAGACGGGCAATCAATTTTGCTGGAAAAAGAAACGCTTCTTACCGGAAAAACGATCACGACCGCTTCGGTTGATTTTGGGCAATACAACGAGCCGACGGTTTCGTTGGAGTTCAATTCCGAGGGCGGCAAGATTTTTTCCGACATTACAGGCGCGAATGTCGGAAGACGCCTTGCGATCGTGTTGGACGACAAGGTGCAGTCCTCTCCCGTCATCAATGAGCAGATTCCATCGGGCAGGGCGCAGATCACCGGCCATTTTACTTTCGAGCAGGCCAATGACTTGGCGATCGCTTTGAGGGCCGGCGCGTTGCCCGCTCCCATCGTTGTCGAAGAGGAGCGTTCGGTCGGGGCGACCTTGGGCAGGGATTCCGTCCGACAGGGAATCCAGTCGACGCTTGTGGGCTTCGCGCTCGTGGTTGGTTTTATGGTGGTCTACTACCTTTTTGCCGGCATCGTCGCCAATCTGGCGCTGTTTCTTAATATCCTCATCACGCTTGCGGCCCTTAGTTATTTTCGCGCGACGCTCACCTTGCCCGGTTTGGCCGGTATCGTTTTGACGATCGGTATGGCTGTCGACACGAACGTGCTTATCTTTGAACGTATTCGTGAGGAGTTGGCTTTAAAAAAACCGATGGCGGCGGCGATTATGGCCGGGTACAAAAAAGCTTTTACGACAATTTTTGATTCAAATCTCACAACGCTTATTACCGCTGTGATTCTTTACAATATCGGAACCGGTCCCGTTAAAGGATTTGCCTTGACGCTTTGCATCGGTATTACCGCGAGCATGTTCACCGGTATTTTTGTGACGCGTACGATTTTCGATCTCCTGCTTTTCAAAGGCGGCCTCAAAAATTTGAAAATGCTCCAATTCCTAAAGCACACGCCAAAAATTAATTATTTGAAATTCCGTAAAGTCTGTTACGCGCTGTCGTTTGTGGTGATCGCCATAGGGGCTGTTTCTTTCGTGATGCGCGGTAGCGCGATGTTTGGCGTTGATTTTTCGGGCGGAACGATGCAAGAGTATCGTTTTGAAAAGCCGGTCTCGATCGAAAAAATGAGGACCTCCTTAACCCAGATAGGTTTTGGCACTGCCATCATCCAGAAAGTCGGCGATACGAACCAGATTATCGTAAGAACCCCTTTAGGTTCCGATAAAGCGGTGAAGACAAAAATAGACGAGGATTTTTCGGATAATAAGCACGAGCTGCTCAGGCTTGAGAGCGTAGGTCCCATCGTGGGCAAAGAACTTAAAACCAAAGCGCTGTGGGCGCTTCTTCTGTCGCTGGGTGCGATTTGGGCTTATGTCGCATGGCGGTTTGATTTTAAATTCGCGTTTGGCGCGGTGCTCTCGCTATTTCATGATGGAGCCGTGGCGCTTGGGTTTGTGGCGCTTACGGGACGCGAACTTTCTATCACCGTGGTCGCGGCGGTATTGACTATTTTGGGTTACTCTATCAATGATACGATCGTGGTTTTTGATCGCATTCGCGAACGCCGCCGGACCGGTATTAAAGAAAGCTTCGCCGAAGGCATCAATAACAGCGTAAACCAGACCATGTCACGCACGATCCTGACCTCGCTGACTGTTTTTATGGTCGTCGTCGCGATGTTTTTCTGGGGCGGGGAAGTCATCAATGATTTTGCTTTCACGATGTTTGTCGGTCTCATCAGCGGCACTTACTCGACGATCTATATCGCGGCGCCGGTGTTGGTCGATTGGCCGGGCAACAAGAAGAAAGCATGAAAAAAAAGTGGGTTCTTGCCGCGCCTCATCCCGAGGCCGCAAAACTCGCTTCCGAATTTAAGATTCATCCCGTTATCGCTTCCATCATTCTCCGGAGAGGGCTAAAAGACTCTTCCGAAGTCCTTAATTTTCTAAACCCTTCTATTGAGAAACTCGAAGATCCTTTCGTGTTCAGTGACATGCGAAAGGCCGTCGACAGGATAAAAAAGGCCATTTCCGGTAAAGAACGGGTCCTTGTTTACGGGGATTATGACGTTGATGGCATTACGGGCAGCGCTATTTTGTATCCGGCCCTCAAAAGGATGGGGGCCGATGTTGAGGTGCATATTCCACACCGGATCGAGGAGGGGTATGGGTTGAATGAAGAGACGCTTAAAACGCTCTTAAAAAAGAAATTTTCTCTCGTGATCACCGTTGATAACGGCATTACCGGCGTGAGCCAGATAGACTATTTGCGCAGCCGCGGCGCAGACACTATTATTGTGGATCATCATACTCCAAAGGAAACGATTCCTGCGGCTTACGCGATTGTGAGCGCGGCCATTGACGGGAAAGGGGACCCGAATCTCGCCGCCTGCGGTCTTGCGTTTAAACTGGCCTGGGCGCTACTCGGGGATTTTAAGGCGGTAGAAGAATATTTGGACCTTGTGACGGTGGGAACGGTCGCGGATATCGCCCCGGTCTTGGGTGATAACCGGATTATTTTAAAGCATGGGCTGTCTGCGCTCGCGAAAACAAAACGGGTGGGCTTGAGAGCTTTGATGCAAGCGGCAAGAATGTCGATCAAGAATTTAAGCTATCGCGATATCGCTTTTGGGATCGGCCCCCGGATCAACGCTTCCGGACGCATGGGTTCGCCGGAGAACGCGTTTAAGCTCCTCACGACCGACAATGAGCTTCTCGCGCAAAATCTTGCCCAGCTTCTCGATGACGGAAACCGCGACCGTCAGCGCGCAGAGGCAGCGGCGCTTGAAGAGGCCGTTGAAAAAGTCGAAGAGTCCTATTTTGCCGCGACGGAAGAAGTGCTTGTGCTGGAGAGCCCCGACTGGCATGAAGGCGTTTTGGGGATTGTCGCCTCACGGCTTGTGGAGCGTTACGGGAAGCCGGCCATCGTGATTTCCTTAAAAGAAGCCACAGGAAAGGGCTCGGGCCGTTCGCTCCCGAATTTCTCGCTTTTTGACTGTGTTGTTAAGTGTGAAGATCTTCTGATGAATTTTGGAGGCCATGCGCAAGCGCTGGGGCTTACTATCCAGAGAGACAAGATTTCCCATTTTAGAAATCGCCTGAACGAAGCGGTCAAAAGCCATAAAGAGATTTCGAGTTTTGAACACGAAGTTGTGATCAATGCCGAAATAGCTTTGCGTGATCTCGATTTGAGATTTTTGAAGGAATTGGACAGCTTATCGCCGTTTGGTCCCGGGAACCCCAAGCCGCTTTTTATTTCGCGCGGGCTTAAAATTAAAGGCGAAGCCAGAAAACGCGGTCAGGACACCTTGCATGCCTGGGTGACGGATGAAGCGTCGAGGACCACGTGTGAGATGATCGGTTTTAGGGCCTTCGGCCGCTGGGTCCAGCGAGGGAAGCCGGAAAGATTAGACCTTATCTACCAGCCAGCCTTAAAAGAATACAACGGGGTCACTTCAATAGAGCTGCAATTGGAAGACTGGAAATAGGGCTTAAGAGGCGACCGGTTGGGCGGTTTCGGGCTTTTTCCAAGTTCTTTTTGGGGCTTTCACGACCTTGCCTGTTTTCAAATACTTGGCTGAAACCCTCACCCTCTTTACCGTACCGTTCTCGATGATCTTGACGGTCTGCAGATTCGGAACAAAGCGCCGTGTGGTAATGCCGGTGGTTTTTAAACCGATGCCTCCGGATTTTTTCGCGATACCGCGCCGGGTGATTCTTTTTCCGGATCTCGGCTTTTTTCCTGTAAAATAACAAACTCTGGACATGGACTTCTCCTTTACTTGGAAGCGGTCAATCTATCATGCAAAACCTTGAAATGCAAGTGAATTTGAAGACGTCCGTCCGCTATCTTAAAGGCGTGGGGCCGGAACGCGCTAAGGTGCTGATGCGTCTGGGGCTCATCACGCTCGGCGATCTTTTTTATTTTTTTCCAAGGCGCTATGAAGACAGGGTTGTTATCAAGAATGTCTCAGAAATTGCGGAAGGCGAGAAAGAGTGCGTGAAGGGCGTTATTGCAAGCCGCGGTCTTGTGAGGACCCGCCACGGACAGACGATTTTCAGGATCGTTTTAAGCGAACGCGATAAGACGCTTTTTTGCAGTTGGTTCAATCAGCCGTATTTGACGAAGGTGTTTCAGGCAAAAGCTTCGGTGGCGCTCTATGGAAAAGTGGAAAAAGAGGGCAGGCATTTCCAAATGGTCCATCCCGAGTATGAGCTGTTTGGGTCCGGAGAGACTGAGGGACTTATTCATTTCGGGCGCATTGTGCCGGTGTATCCTTTGACGGAAGATCTGAGCCAAAAGGGCTTGAGGCAGTTTATTTTTAGAATGATTGGTCCCCACCTCGATCTTTTAAGGGACCCCGTGGGGGCTGACATTCAAGCAAGGACCGGGATCTCGGACTATCCTTTCTCTTTTAAAAATATCCATTTTCCTGAAAGTGAGCAGAGTTTTGAAAAGGCCTACCGGCGGCTTGTGTTTGACGAGTTTTTTTTGATGCAGGTTTTGATCCAGATGAAGAAACAAGAGCTCCAAAGGCAGGATAAAAATATTTCCCATGGCGGCGGCGAGGAGACGCTTCGAAAGTTTATGGAGTCGCTTCGGTTCGAGCTGACCGAAGGCCAGAAAAGCGCGATCGCGGAAATAGTAAACGACATGAAAAAAGACAGGCCGATGAACCGGCTCGTACAGGGCGACGTCGGAAGCGGAAAAACGGTGGTCGCGGCGGCTGCGCTTTTGTATACGGTCCAAAATGATTTTCAGGGCGCTCTCATGGCGCCGACGGAGGTGCTGGCGCAGCAGCATTATTACAGCCTTTCGACGCTCCTTGAGCCGTTGGGCGTGACGTGCGGGCTTCTCATGCAAGGCATGCCTCCGGAAGAAAAGAAAAAAGTGACCGATGGCCTTTTATCCGGACAAATCAAAGCGGTGATCGGCACGCACGCGCTGATCCAGCAGGGAATAAAATTCAAGAGGCTTGGTCTGGCAGTCATTGACGAGCAGCATAAATTCGGCGTTTTTCAGCGCGCGGCGTTGAAAGAGAAGGGCGCCGGTCGATCGCCGCATTTACTTTTAATGACCGCGACGCCCATCCCCAGGACGCTGGCGATGACGCTGTACGGGGATTTGGATATTTCCACTATTCGCGAACTGCCGAAAGGCCGCAAACCCGTCAAAACGCTGTGGGTCGGAAATGAGAGAAGAGGGGAGATCTATGCGCTTTTGGACTCGCTTACGGAAAACGGCGGTCAGGGCTACGTGATTTGCCCGGAGATCGACGGCGCCTCCGGTGACGCTTTTTCGCCCAAGAGTGTTTTGGCTTCTTACAAAGAACTTATGGCGATTTTTTCGCATCGCAAGGTTGGGGTCCTGCACGGCCGCATGAAGCCGGCCGAAAAAAAGAAGATCATGCAAAATTTTAAAGAGCGCCATCTTGAAATTTTGGTCTCGACGGTGGTGATCGAGGTGGGCGTGGACGTGCCCAATGCCAGCGTGATGATCATTGAAAACGCGGAGAGATTTGGCCTTGCCCAGCTTCATCAGCTTCGCGGGCGTGTCGGCCGTGGAAGCGAGGAATCTTATTGTGTTCTTTTTTCGGACACAAAAAATGAGGAGTCGATTGAAAGGCTTGAGGTATTTCAAGCCACCCAAAGCGGTTTTGAAATTGCCGAGAAGGATCTGGTTTTGAGAGGGTCGGGCGATATTGTGGGAGAGAGACAACACGGCTGGATGGAGCTGCGGATAGGGGACTTTGTGAAGGATGCGGCGATCCTAGAGCTTGCGCGTCGTGAGGCAATGAAGCTTGTGGAAAAAGACCCTTGCCTTGAATTGCCGGCGAACAAGCGTTTAAAACAAGCGATGGTTGAGCGTTTCAAGGTCTCTCCAAAAAAACTCATCGAAGCAGGAGCGGTGGGGTGAAAATCCTTACGGGCGCTCTGCGCGGCAAGTCAATTTCTTTTAAACCGAACCCGCATCTGCGGCCTACTTCCGACAAAGTAAGAAAAGCGCTCTTTGACATGCTCCAAGGCGCGTTTGAAGAAAAGACCGTGCTCGACCTTTTTAGCGGCAGCGGCGCTCTGGGCCTTGAGGCGCTCTCGTGCGGGGCGGGTTTCGTGACATTTGTGGAAATAAATAAACCCCAGGCGCGGAGAATCAAAGAGTGCCTGGCGAATTTGTCGCTCCAGGATAAAAGCGCGGTGCTCTGCGCGGATACGGCGGAGACGATAAAAGCTTTTTCAAAAAAGAGCGCTTATTTCGACTTTGTTTTTCTCGACCCGCCTTACGAGAAAAACCTGGGGTTAAAAACGCTTGAAACGCTCGGTGTGTCGTCCGTGATTCATGAAAATACGCTTGTGATCCTGGAATGCAATAAAAGGGAAGCGCTGCCGGTCACTTTTGGACGTCTTCATTTGGTCAAATCTAAGGCCTATGGCGACACAAAAATCCTTATTTATCAAATCACAAATTGACTCCTTTTTTAGGTTAGAGTATAGTGTTTCGATGTGCTTAAAATATCTCAAATCTTCCGTAGGGCGCAAGGCCGTGATGGCCATTAGCGGTATTTTTTTATTCGGTTTCGTGATCGCGCATCTTTTGGGCAATCTTCAAGTGTTTATCGGGCAGGAAGCGCTCAATAGCTATGCCCAGCATTTGCAGGAGCTTGCGTTCCTCTTGTGGCCCGCGCGTGTATTTCTTATCGCGGTGCTTGTGGTCCATATTTTTGTTTCTATTTCGCTTGCACAGGAGAATAGAAAAGCGCGTCCCGTCCGTTATAAGTACCAGGACACCGTGCAGGCAAGCTACGCTTCACGTGTGATGGTTATGTCGGGGGTCCTTGTGTTTGCGTTCATTATTTTTCATCTCGCGCATTTTACGTTTGGCCTTACGCACCCGCAGTATTTCAAGCTTTTGGACGGCAAAGGGCGCCATGATGTTTATTCGATGATGGTGATGAGCTTCCGGGACTGGGTGGTGGCCGGCAGTTACGTCATCGCGATGGGATTTTTGTGCCTGCATCTCTCTCACGGCCTGTCGAGCATGTTTCAATCTCTGGGCTTAAACAATGAAAAAGCGATGGGCAAGCTTAACGCCGGCGGAAAGCTTTTAGCGCTTTTTATTTTTGCCGGGTACATTTCGATCCCGGTGGCCGCTTTTTTGAATTTTATTAAATTACCGAATGCCGGAGGCTAGGGAAATGATACTTGATTCTAAAATTCCTTCAGGCCCTTTGACGGAAAAGTGGGACAGGCACCGTTTTGAAATGAAGCTTGTGAATCCCGCGAATAAGCGCAAATTTAGCGCCATTGTGGTGGGTACCGGGCTTGCGGGCGCGTCTGCCGCCGCGTCTCTGGCGGAGCTCGGCTATGACGTGAAAGCGTTCTGTTTCCAGGACAGTCCCCGCCGCGCGCACAGCATCGCGGCGCAGGGGGGCATCAATGCCGCCAAAAATTACCAAAATGACGGCGACAGTGTTTGGCGGCTTTTTTACGATACAATAAAAGGCGGGGATTTCCGCGCGCGCGAAGCCAATGTTTACCGCCTGGCGCAGATAAGCAACGCCATTATTGACCAGTGTGTCGCACAGGGCGTGCCTTTCGCGCGGGAGTACGGAGGGTATCTCACGAACCGTTCTTTTGGCGGCGCGCAGGTTTCACGCACTTTTTACGCTAGAGGACAGACGGGCCAGCAGCTTCTTTTGGGCGCTTATCAGGCGCTTTCAAGGCAGATCGGCCTTGGCAACGTCAAAATGTTTTCCCGTACTGAAATGCTCGACCTTGTCGTTGTCGAGGGTCATGCGAAGGGGATCGTTGTCCGCAACCTCGTTGATGGGACCATTTCATCCCACGCGGCCGATGCCGTGGTGCTCGCAACCGGCGGCTACGCAAGTGTTTTTTATCTTTCGACGAACGCGGTCGGCTGCAATGTCACGGCCATTTACCGTGCCTATAAAAAAGGCGCGTTCTTCGCCAATCCCTGCTACACACAGATCCATCCGACCTGTATCCCTGTAAGCGGAGACCATCAGTCCAAGCTGACACTTATGTCCGAGTCGCTGCGCAACGACGGCCGCATCTGGGTGCCGCTTAAAAAAGGAGACAACCGCCGCCCAGACGAAATACCCGAAAGCGAGAGGGATTACTATCTTGAAAGAAAATATCCGAGTTACGGGAATCTCGCGCCGCGTGATATTTCATCCCGAAGCGCCAAAGCGGTCTGCGATGAGGGCCGCGGCGTTGGCCAGACAGGCCGCGGTGTCTATCTTGATCTTGCAGAGGCGACCAAGCGCCTCGGCGAACAAACCATCCGCGAACGCTACGGAAATCTTTTTGACATGTATAAAAAGATCACGGGTGAAGACCCCGCCAAAGCTCCGATGAGAATTTACCCTGCGCCGCATTACACGATGGGCGGGCTTTGGGTGGATTACAATCTCATGAGCACGGTCCCCGGGCTCTATGTGATCGGCGAGGCAAATTTTTCGGACCACGGCGCGAATCGTCTCGGCGCAAGCGCGCTTATGCAGGGACTTGCGGACGGGTACTTTATCCTTCCTTATACGATCGGTCACTATTTTGCCACAATGCCGAAAACAAAAACCACGGTAGATCACGTGGAATTTAAAAAGGCGGAAGAGACAGCAGCCACTAAGATCAAAAAGTTTTTGTCGATCAAAGGCAAGCGCACCGCCGGATCGTTTTATCATGAGCTGGGTTCACTCTTGTGGGAATACTGCGGCATGGCCAGGAACGAGACCGGCCTTAAAAAAGCGCTTGCAAAGATACCCGAGCTTCGCGAGGAATTTTGGAAAAATTTAAATGTGCTCGGGGACAGCGAAGGGACGAACCAGTCGCTCGAAAAAGCGGGCCGTGTCGCGGACTTTCTTGAATTCGGGGAGTTCATGTGTCAGGATGCGCTTGGCCGCAAAGAGTCGTGCGGCGGACATTTCCGGGAAGAATATCAGGCTCCGGACGGCGAAGCGCTGCGGGACGACGCCAATTTTTGTTATGTGGGGGCATGGGAGCATAAAGGGGAAGTCCAGGCCCCCGTTTTGCATAAAGAGCCGCTTGAGTTTGAAAATGTCAAGCTTATGCAGAGGAGCTATAAATGAATTTTAAATTAAAGGTCTGGCGGCAGAAAAATTCCAGAGACAAAGGCCAAATGGTCACTTACGAAGCCAAGAATGTAAGTCCCGACATGTCTTTTCTTGAGATGCTCGATCTTGTGAATGAGGAATTGACGGGAAGCGGCGTCGAGCCGATCGCGTTTGACAGCGACTGCCGCGAGGGAATCTGCGGAATGTGTTCTCTTGTGATCAACGGCATCGCGCATGGACCTGACAGAGGCACCGCTGCCTGCCAGCTTCACATGAGAAAGTTTAAGAACGGCGAGACAATTTATATTGAGCCGTGGCGCGCGAAAGCATTTCCTGTCTTGAAGGACCTCGTGACCGATCGCAGCGCGTTTGACCGGATCATCCAGGCGGGCGGATTTATTTCCGTGAACACCGGGAGCGCGCCGGAGGCCAATTCAATCCTTATTTCCAAGGAAAGCGCGGAGAACGCGATGGACGCGGCGGCCTGCATCGGCTGCGGCGCCTGTGTCGCGTCCTGCAAAAACGCCTCCGCGATGCTTTTTGTAGCCGCAAAGGTTTCGCATCTGGCCGCGCTGCCTCAAGGGCAAGTCGAACGCGCAAAGCGTGTGGATAAAATGATCGCGCAGATGGACAAAGAGGGATTCGGAAATTGCACCAATCAATTTGAGTGTGAGGCTGTTTGTCCCAAGGAGATCAGCGTGTCTTTTATCGCAAAAATGAACCGTGAATATCTGGCCTTCGCCTCAAAAGGCGGCGGACCGGAAACCACCAAAGGAGAAGGAATATGACAGAGACGATCGTGGAGCCGCGTAAGACGCCCGGCATCGTGATTTTTGTGGCGATACTTAATTTTCTTTCAACCGGATTTTTCTTTCTCTTGTCGGTATTATCGGTCATGGTCCTCGTTTTCGGCAATATCATGGGCGCGTATGATTTTGTGACGCGGCAGATCACGCAGTACACGCAGAACACCAACTTTTCACTGGGTCTTAATTTTGTTTTCGTGATCCTGCTGCTCGTAAGCCTGTCGTTTATTGTTTTCTTTTTTTTAATGGGTATCGGTCTGCTGAAGGGCAGCCGTCTTGCCTGGTATTTTCAGGTGGCCTTAAGTGTGTTGGGCCTTATGGGATTTCCGTTCGGAACCGTTCTGAATGTGCTTATCCTTATTTTCTTTTTCCAATCCTCCGTCCGGGAATATTTCAAGGTATAGCCGATGGCTTTAGTCAAAGCGAATATTCGGGTGGGCCACAGTCCTGATGCGGACGACGCGTTTATGTTTTACGCGATTGCGCATGAAAAGATCAAGGCGGACGGCATGGTGTTCAAGCACGTGATCGAGGATATCGAAAGCCTGAACAAAAGGGCATTTAAAGGGGATCTGGAAGTCACCGCATTGTCAGCCTTTACTTTTTTTCAAGTGGCGGACAAATACGCGATCATGCCCTGCGGCGCGAGCATCGGCGACAATTACGGACCGAGGGTGGTGGCAAAGAATTCTATCTACCCGAAAGAGCTTAAAGGCAAAAAGATCGCGGTGCCGGGACTTAACACCACGGCCTATCTTGTGCTGAAGCTTTTCCTACCTGATTTTAAAGAAGTGGTGATGCCGTTTGACAAGATTTTAGCGGCCGTTGAATCCGACGAAGTCGATGCCGGCCTTGTTATTCATGAGGGCCAGCTTACGCATGAGAAACTTGGGTTTAAAAAAGTAGTGGATCTGGGCGAGTGGTTTTATGAGATGACGAAGCTCCCGCTTGTCCTGGGCGTGGACGTGATCCGGAAAAACTTGGGCCGGGATGTGATGAGAAAGACAACAAGGATCTTGAGGGAAAGCATCGAGTACGGCTTAAAAAATAGAAAAGAAGCGCTTGGGTATGCGATGAAATTTGGGCGCGGCGTCGCGGAGGAAACGGCCGATCAATTTGTCGGGATGTACGTGAATGACTATACGGTTGATATGGGGAGAAAGGGCAAAGAAGGGCTTTTGGCGCTTCAAGAGGCGGCGCTTCAAAGCGGGCTTCTTAAAAAATTAGAGAAAATCCAATTTGTGGATATGTAATGAATGCCTCGAAACAAAAAAAACCTTCAAAGAGCGCAAGTTTTGTTCAAAAGACATCGGAATGGGTAAGAAAACCCAAAAATATCGACGCAAACCTGAAGAACTACGCCAAAGCCTGCAAGCACTTCTCCTGGAAGTCCGTCGAAAGAGAATTCGATTGGTATAAAACTAAAAAGGTCAACATCGTCCATGAAATGATCGACCGCCACGCGACCGGCCCGCGCAAGAATAAGGTGGCGCTTTATTTCTGGGATCCGATGCCGACCCCTGACTACCCTTACGGTCGTGACGAGAAATTCACGTTTCTTGATCTGAAGAACGAATCAAGCCGTTTCGCGAACGTCCTTAAAAAACACAAAATAACCAAGGGCGACCGCGTCGCGGTATTTTTACCGCGTACGCCTGAGCTTTATATCGCTATTTTAGGCATTAACCGCATAGGGGCTATTCCGGTACCGCTTTTTGAGGCTTTTATGGAGGTGGCGGTGGAAGACCGCCTGCTCGACAGCGAGGCTTGCGCGGTGGTAACGACCCCGGCGCTTCAATCGAGGATCCCTTTTGGAAAATTACCGGCCCTCAAGCATCTGTTTCTTGTGACGGCACACGATCCCGCCGGCTCCACGCTTGCCTCAGGCAATGATGACGCTTTGCCGCATTTAAAGACGCATTATTTTCACGAAGAAATGCAAAAGGCGTCACGTGTGTTCGAGCCGGCCTGGCTTTCGGCTGACGACGGCCTTGTGATGCATTACACTTCAGGCTCTACCGGAAAATCGAAGGGAGTGCTTCATAGGCAGTACGCGATGGTGGGGCATTACCAGACGGCCAAGTGGGCGCTGGATTTGAGAGAAGACGATATTTACTGGTGCACCGCGGACCCCGGATGGGTAACGGGAACTTCTTACGGCATTTACGGACCATGGATGCTGGGGATATCAAGCGTGGTGATCGGCGGGAGATTTTCCGCGGAGCGTTGGTATGAGGCGATCGAAAAATATCAAGTGACGGTTTGGTACAGCGCGCCGACAGCGTTCCGGCTTCTGATGGCGCAGGGCAAAGAACTGGCCAAAGAGCACAATTTAAAAAGTTTGCGCCATATTTGTTCGGTAGGCGAGCCTTTGAATCCGGAAGCGCTCCGATGGATCCGTGAGATTACCGGCATCGTGCCGCATGAGACATGGTGGATGACGGAAACCGGAATGCAGCTTGTGTGCAATTACCGGAGCCTTGATTTTAAAATCGGCGCGACCGGCAAACCTTTTCCGGGGACCTACGCCACGATCGTGGACGAAAAAGGAAAAGAGGTTCCGCCCAATACCTTGGGGAGTCTCGTGGTCAGGGTGGGGTGGCCATCCATGATGAAGGAAATTTGGAAAAACAAGGAAAAATATCAAGAATATTTCGGTCTTAAGGGCTGGTATCTGAGCGGTGACACAGCCTACAAGGACAAAGACGGTTTTATTTGGTTCGCGGGGCGCGCGGATGATGTGATTAAGACCGCGGGAGAACGGGTGGGTCCTTTTGAGGTAGAAAGCGCGCTCGTACAACACCCGGCGGTCGCGGAGGCCGGAGTGATAGGAAAGCCGGATGAACTAAAAGGGCATATCATCAAGGCATTTATAAGTTTACGTAGTGGCTTTGATCCTTCGGACCCGCTTAAAAAAGAAATCGCTGAGTTTGTGAAACAAAATCTAGCGGCCCATGCCGCGCCGAAAGAGATAGAATTTTGCGAACGCATCCCGAAAACGCGCTCTGGCAAAATCATGCGCCGCGTCCTGCGCGCGTGGGACCAGGGTTTGCCGGTGGGCGATATTAGCACGATGGAAGAGTAAAAGGAGGGTTATGTTTGGCGAGATGAAAGACATGATGGGTCAATTTCAAATGATGCAAAAGCTAATGAAAGATGAAAATTTTAAAGCATTCATAAGTCATCCCAAAGTGCAGGAGCTTTTTAATGATCCTGAATTTAAAGAGGTCGCGAAATCCCGGGATTTTTCAAAAATAGCGGTGCATCCACAATTCATGGAGCTCATGAAGGACCCGGAGCTTGCCTCGATCATGGCCAAGATGAATCCGAAGGATTTATTGGGTGGATAATGAGGCCCTCGCTTAGAAGACAGTTTGGAAAAATGGCAAGCCTGTCTTTATTGCTGGTCTTTTCTCTTTCTTCTTTATTTGCCGCTGAGAAAACAGAATGGACGGATGAAAATAAAGACGGAAAGAACGAAACTCAATTTTTTTATGAAGACGGTAAAAAAGTAAAAGCGGAGGTAGATTTGAATGGCGATGGAAGACCTGAGCGTTTTGTCAAATATAAGGACAATAAAATATTTTCTGCCGAAGTAGATAGGGATTCTGACGGCACGGTCGATGAGTGGGAGGCTTACGACTCGGAAGGCAGGCTAAAAACGGATGCCAGAGACGGTAATAAAGATGGAAAGCCGGACCAATTTTGGGCGATGATCCAAGGCAGAAACGTCGTTCTGAGAGAAGCCGATAGAAACTATGACGGGCGAATTGACATGCGGTCGCTAAACCAATGGGATCCCGAGAAGCGGCTTACAACGATGGCTGGGAGTCGTGTCGTAACTACTTCCACTCCAGGCTATGTTTCTTTATGGATTGAACAGGATGATGATTTTGACGCCAAGATTGACATTTATAGAGAGCGCGGGAATAAGAACCCTTCGCCGTCTAAAATAGGGCAGGCCATGAGCCCTGCCCCTGTCACTCTAGCCGAGTTAACGCAAAAAGAAGAAAAAGAGGAAAAGGAAGAAGAGCAAGAAATCATTCAGGCGAATAACGTTGAAGATAGAATTAAGAGGCTCAACGAAAAGTACGGTTTAAGTCCATGAAAATTGTCGCCTGCGGTGTCAGCGGGCTGATCGGCCGGCCGCTGGTCAAAAAATTGGCGGAGCGTTACGAGGTGATATGCCTGGTGCGAAGCGCTGGCCCGAGAAATCAGGCGGTCCGTTTTGTTGTCTGGAAACCCGGCAAAATAGATGCCTGGGCCAAGGAGCTGGAGGGCGCTCATGCAGTCATTAATTTATCCGGTGAACCGATCGCCGGGAAACGCTGGACATCCGCTCAAAAAGAAACGCTTAAGGCAAGCCGGATTTTGACGACAAAGACGATCGTGGATGCGATAGGACAAGCCGAGATAAAGCCCAAAGCGCTTGTCAATGGTTCCGCCATCGGTTTTTACGGTGCACGCGACAATTCGAGCTTGGATGAAGATGCGGCACCCGGCAAAGGCTTTTTGCCAGAACTTTGCCGCGAATGGGAGAGGGAGGCGCAAAGAGCGGAAACCTTTGGTGTCCGTGTGGTGAATTTGAGAACCGGCATTGTGCTTTCATCAGAAGGGGGGGCGCTTTCCAAGATGATGACTCCCTTCAAAATGTTTATTGGCGGTCCTCTCGGTGGCGGTCGGCAAATAATGAGCTGGATTCACATTGAGGATGAAGTGAATGCGATCATAAGGACGGTTGAAGACGCCTCTTTGCGCGGCCCGGTTAATTTAGCGGCGCCGTTTCCTGTAAGCATGTCTGAGTTCGCGCAAACGCTTGGCAGGGTTCTTAAGCGGCCCTCTCTTTTTCCTGTGCCGTCACCGATCCTCAAAATCCTTCTCGGCGAGATGTCCGAGATGCTTCTTACAGGCCAAAATGTCCGCCCCAAAAAGCTTCTTCAGTCAGGTTTTAAATTCAGATACGAAAAGCTAGAAGAAGCTTTAAAAGACCTCTTAAGGCGACCATAAGCCTAATACTACTAGTCTCTTATAAAAGGTATTGACAATTTTTAATTCGGGTGGTACATTTACCCCTTTCCTATAAGGGGTAAGGGTATGTCTACTTTTTTTGCGAATAAAAAAGATTATACAGATAAAAAATGGCATGTGATGGACGCTCGCGGGCAGGTGGTGGGACGCCTTGCCGCCAGAATATCCCGCATTTTGATGGGCAAACATAAAACGGATTATACGCCGCATGTCGAAACCGGAGATGGCGTGATCGTTATAAATGCCTCCGGCGTCAGGGTAACCGGCAACAAGGCTAAGGCGAAGCTTTACAAGAATTTTTCAGGCTATCCCGGCGGAATCAGGGAAAGGACTTTTGAGAGAGTCATGAAAGAAGACCCGACGTTTGCGATCAAGCACGCGGTCAAAGGGATGCTGCCCAAGTCACGTCTTGGACGAGCGATGCTTACCCACTTTTTGGTGTATGCCGGCAGTGATCATCCTCACAAGGCCCAGAAACCGGCCGTGTATTCATTAAAGGAAAAATAAATGACGAGCGAAGCTGTCGCACAGAAAAGGAAAAATTTATTAAAAGCGCCGGCCGAGAAGGAGATGGCGACAGGGCGCCGCAAAGAAGCGGCTGCGCGTGTCCAGCTCTACAAGGGAACCGGTCTTATTCAGGTCAATAAGCGCGAACTGACGAATTATTTCGGGCGGCGTACGCTGGAGATGATTGTGCGGCAGCCTTTGGAAGCGGCCCGTCTCACGGATAAAGTGGATGTGATCGCCAATGTCGCGGGCGGCGGTCTTGCGGGGCAAGCAGGCGCCATCCGGCATGCGATTTCAAGGGCCCTGGTTAATTTTGATGAAACGCTTAAAACCCTTTTGCGCCGCGGAGGTTTCCTGACACGCGATCCGCGTATGAAGGAGCGCAAAAAATACGGACGTAAGGGCGCTCGGCGCAGGTTCCAGTTCTCAAAGAGGTAAATCGGCTTATTGCGTATTTGATCAAAAATTTATATTTTATGTAACTCCAATAATGGCCGAGCCTTACGCTCGGCCATAGTTTTTAGTTTTTGACAACCGCGTCAAAGCTTTCTATAATGTGGTCTTATTTTAAATTTTATGAAAAGCAAATGAAACCCAAAAATAAAAAACTAAAAGTCGGCGTTGTGGGCGCCACCGGCTATACCGGCGAGGAACTTATAAGGATCCTTGTGCGGCATCCGCGCGTGGAAATCGTCTACGCTTCGGGCAAGGAAGACCGCGATATAAAAATACAGGAGATCTTTCCTTACCTTCGAAACAGGATCGATCTTGAGTGCAAGGCTTTTTCGGCCGACGAGGCGATCGAAAAAAGCGACCTTGTTTTCTTGTCGCTCCCGCATACGGTTTCAATGCAGTACGCGCCGCTATTTTTGAAGGCCGGCAAAAAAGTCGTGGATGTGAGCGCCGATTACCGGCTTAAAAATGAAAAAGTCTATGAAAAATTTTATAAGGTGGCGCACCGCGATTTAGCGAATTTAAGGCATGCGGTCTACGGCTTGCCCGAAGTCAACCGTGAGAAAATACGGACTTCGCGCCTTGTCGCGAATCCCGGTTGCTACCCGACCGGCGCGATTTTAGGCGCGCTGCCGGGGGTAAGGCAGGGGTTTTTTGATTCGGACGCTATCTGCATTGATGCCAAGAGCGGCGTGACAGGGGCCGGGCGTAAAGCGGACAAGGCGACCGCCTTTTCCGAGGTGAATGAGTCTTTCAAGGCGTATAAGCTTTTTGAGCATCAACATGTGCCGGAAATTGACCAGGAACTCGGCCGCGCTTCGCACAAAGTGGTGAGCGTGGTTTTTGTGCCGCATCTCCTGCCTTTGAACCGCGGAATTTTAAGTACGATCTACGTGAAGCTTAAAAAAGAGATCGACACGAAAGGGCTTTTGGATGTCTACCAAAAGTTTTATGCCGATGAGCTTTTTGTCAAAGTGTATAAGAACGGCGCTTTGCCTGAGATCAAGAATGTGGCTTTTACCAATTTCTGTGATATAGGCCTGCGCGTGAATGAGTCCAAAAAACTTGCGGTGGTCGTGGTGGTCATCGACAATCTTGGCAAGGGCGCGGCGGGTCAGGCGGTGCAGAACATGAACCTCATGGCAGGTTTTGACGAAACAGACGGGCTTTTGTACTGATTTTTTAAGAAGAGGAGCGGGGTGAAAATAATTCACGGCGGCATTACGGCGCCACTGGGGTTCAAAGCGAACGGAGTTTACTGCGGAATCAAAAAATCAAAAAAACGTGATCTGTCTTTGATCTATTCCGAAAAACCGTGCGAAGCCGCCGGTGTTTTCACGACCAATAAAGTCCAGGCTTCTTGTGTGGTGATCAATAAAGAGCATCTGAAGGACTTGAAAGCGCAGGCGATCATCGCCAATTCCGGCAATGCCAACTGCATGACGGGCGAAAGTGGGTTTGAAAATAGTCGCATGATGATCGCGTCCGTGGCGCGCCTACTCAAACTTAGGAAAAAAGATGTTTTGGTGGCGTCGACCGGTGTTATCGGAAAGCCGCTTCCGATGAAGAAGATCATTAAAGCGGTCCCCGAGCTTGTGAGGGGGCTAGATAAAAAAGGCGGCGAATTTGCGGCGGCCGGTATTTTGACGACCGACCGTATGATCAAGCAGATCGCGCTCGAGTTTAGGGTCGGCAGAAAAAAGGTGCGCATTGGCGCGATCGCCAAGGGCGCGGGCATGATCCATCCGGAGATGGCGTTGCCGGGGCCGAGGCTCGCCACGGCGAGCAGGCACGCGACAATGCTTTGCTTTGCGACGACGGATGCGGTGATTGCGCCGGGCGCTTTGAGAGATGCGCTCGACCGGGCCACGCAAAAGACGTTTAATACGATCACGATCGACGGCGATATGTCGACCAATGACATGGCGGTGGTGCTCGCGAACGGCGCAGCTCAAAATAAGCGTGTTGTGGAAAAAACAAAAGAATTCCGTGTTTTTTGCCGAGCGCTTGAGATGATCTTCATGTATTTGGCCAAGCAGATGGTCAAGGACGCGGAGGGCGCCACTAAATTTGTGGAAGTGTATGCTAAAAATGCGTCGAGCCGCGAGGATGCGCGCCGCGTCGCCAAATCGATCGCGAGTTCGAATCTCGTAAAGTGCGCGCTTTTTGGCTCAGACCCCAACTGGGGCAGGATCGCGGCCGCTGCCGGATATTCCGGGGCGCATGTGGATCCCTGGAAGCTCCAGATTTATCTTGGCAAAGAGCTTGTTCTGAAGAACGGCGGAAGAGTAAAAAAGAAAGCGGCGATTTTAAACAGGGTTTTCGCGCAAAAAAACATAAAAATTACGGTGGACCTGGCGATGGGCGGTTATGGCGCCAGCGCTTATACGTGCGATCTTTCGACAAATTATGTCCGTATAAACTCGGCGTATCGGACTTGAAAAAAATACCGAATGGGAGATTTTAAATGGAAGAGATGATCCGGAAGGCCGATGTTCTCATCGAGGCGCTTCCTTATATTCAAAGTTTTTACGATAAAACCATCATCATTAAATACGGCGGCGCCGCAATGACGGACAACACCATCCGCCGCAATGTGCTGGAGGATATTGTTTTCACAAGTTATGTCGGCTTAAGGCCGGTGCTGGTACACGGCGGCGGGCCTTATATCAGTAAACGTCTTGAGGACCAGGGCAAAGTAGTAAAGTTTGTGAAGGGCTTTCGTGTGACCGATGAAGAAACGATGGAGGTCGTGGAAGAGGAGCTTAGCCGCATCAACCGCGAGATTGTGCGCGAGATCATTTCGCTCGGTGGCAGCGCGATATCGCTTTCCGGTAAAGAAGACCATTTGATCGAAGTCAAAAAGCACGGTGATATTGACGGCGAAGATATTGGTTTTGTCGGGGAGATCACAAAGGTAAACGGTGATGTCATACAGAAAATGATCACAAGCGACATCATCCCCGTTATTTCGCCGATAGGTATCGGCAAAGACGGTTTTACTTACAATGTGAATGCCGATCAGGCCTCGGCGGAGATCGCGCGAAGTCTCGGCGCTATAAAGCTTCTGCTTCTTACGAATGTCCGCGGGATCCTGAAGGACATCAATGATCCGGAATCAGTTATGTCACACGTGAATATTTCCGAGATAGATAATCTTTTGCAATCGAAAATACTGTCCGGCGGAATGATCCCGAAGGTGAAAGCTTGCATACGCGCGCTCGAGAGGGGCGTGAAGAAGACCCATATCATTGACGGCAAGATCCCTCACGGCATTCTTTTGGAAATATTTACGGATAAAGGTATTGGCACGGAGATTGTGAAACGATAATGGATTACCGAAAAACTATGCGGCTTTATTACGATTACGTAATCCCCTGCTACAACAAGACTCCTTTGGTTTTGCAGAGAGGCGATGGGATTCGCGTGTGGGACGCCCACGGCGAGGAATATCTTGATTTTTTTCCGGGATGGGCCGTCAGCGGCGTTGGCCACTGCCATAAACGGGTGGTGGAGGCTATTAAGCGCCAGGCCGAGCGGTTGATCCATGTGTCCAATAATTATTATCATGAATTGCAGGGGGTCCTGGCGGAGGAGATCATAAGGCACTCTTTTCCGGGCAAGGTTTTTTTCTGCAATTCAGGCGCCGAAGCCAACGAAGCCGCATTTAAGCTCGCGCGTAAATTCGGCCATTCGGAAAAGTACGAAATTATTACGATGGAAAGGTCGTTTCACGGCAGGACTCTGGCCGCGATCGCCGCGACAGGCCAGCCGAAGTTCCGCGAAGGGTTTGAGCCCGTGACCCCGGGATTTGTGACGGTGCCGTTTAATGATTTTGCGGCGCTTGAAAAAGCGATTACCCCTAAAACAGCCGCTATTATGTTTGAGCCGATTCAAGGGGAGGGTGGAATACGGGTCGCCGATCAACAGTACCTTTCTTCGGTCCGGCGCCTGTGCAACGATAAGAAGATTTTACTCATCCTGGATGAAGTGCAGACCGGGATGGGACGCACCGGCCGAATGTTTTGTTATAAGAATTTTGGAGTGGAGCCGGATATCATGACGCTCGCGAAGTCTCTGGGGGGGGGCTTTCCGATCGGCGCGATGATCGCGAAGAAAGAGATCTCGGACCTTTTGCAGCCGGGCAGCCATGCGACGACGTTTGGAGGAAGCCCGCTGGCGTGCGCGGCTTCACTGGCTGTTTTTGAAGCGATCGAAAAAGAAAAGCTTTTGAGCAACGTCGTGATCACAAGCTCTCATTTATTCAAAAAATTAAATGAGCTCAAAAGGAAACACTCTCTTATAAAGGATGTGCGCGGCATGGGCCTTATGGTGGGCGCGGAGCTTAAGATTGAAGGCAAGGGCGTCTATGAAGAATGTCTTAAGCGAAGGCTTCTCATTAATTGTACGCAGGGGAATGTCTTAAGACTTATGCCGCCTTTGGTAGTAAAGGAAAAGGAAATAGACCGAGCGGTTGAAATTTTAGATGAAGTTTTAATGGCGGAAGAGGAAAAGAGCGTTTCTAAAGAAGGGAGCAAGGCAGTATGAAAAAGAAAGCTAGAAAAAAAACAAGGAAGCCGGCATCGAGGACCAAAGAGCGGACAAAAAAGACCAGGAAGATCAAAAAAACTTCCAGAGGTCCTTTTGACGCAAAAGATTTTTTGACGATGAAGGAAGTGCAGGGGAGCGATCTGGAGATGCTATTTAGTCTCGCGCAGAAGATGAAGAAAAATCCGGATGCTTTCTTGGCAAAACTGAAAGGCAGATCCGTCGCCCTTCTTTTTCAAAAACCGTCGGTCCGTACGCGCGTGTCTCTTCAGATCGGCATGGGTGAATTGGGCGGCAGTTCCGTCTACATGGATCCTCAGGAAATGCCGCTCGGTGAGCGCGAATCCATTAAGGACGTGGCGCGTGTTCTTTCGCGTTATTGTGACGCGATCGTGACGAGGACCTATCATCACTCGGATGTGGAGGAGCTCGCCAGGTACTCCGGAGTTTCGGTGATAAACGGTTTAAGCGACTTGTACCACCCGTGCCAGACGCTTGCGGATTTATTTACGGTTCGCGAGAAGTTTAAAACGGTGGAGGGGATCAATATTGCCTATATCGGCGACGGGAACAATGTTTTAAATTCTCTTATTTACGGCGCGGCAAAGCTGGGCGCCAATCTTGCGATAGCGACGCCGCGCGGCTATGAACCAAATGAGGAGATCTTAAAGGACATTAAACCCATCGCGAAGGAAACGGGCGCGAAGATCTCGCTTTCGAACAATCCTTTCACCGCGATCAAAAACGCCCATGCGATTTATACCGATGTTTGGGTGAGCATGGGGCAGGAGAAGCAGAGAGACCAGCGGTTGAGGGATTTTCAGCCGTTCCAGATCAACAGCGCGATCATCAATAAGGCGCCGAAAGACGCGGTCGTGATGCACTGCTTACCGGCGCACCGCGGCGAGGAGATTACGGATGAGATCATCGAGAGTCCGCGTTCCGTCATCTTTGACCAGGCGGAAAACAGGCTCCACACGCAGAAAGCGCTTTTGTATATTTTATTGACGAGGAAAAAGAGGAAATAGTTAGGAGTTTTTCATGAAAAAGGTTGTGCTAGCCTACTCCGGCGGACTGGATACGTCTGTCGCGATCAAGTGGTTGAAAGACCGGGGTTATGGGGTGGTCGCTTTTATGGTGGATGTCGGCCAGGAAAAGACGACCGGCGCTGCCGTTAAACGCGCGAAAATAGCCGGTGCTTCCAAAGTCGTCGTAAGGGACTTGAAGAAGAGATTTGTGACCGATTATATCTGGCCCGCTCTGAAAGCAAATGCCGTTTATGAGGGCCGCTATACGCTTGCCACCGCGCTTTCAAGGCCCCTGATTGCCGACGAGCAAGTGCGTGTGGCGCATGAAGAAAAGGCGACCGCCGTGGCGCACGGCTGTACCGGCAAGGGCAATGACCAGGTGCGTTTTGAAGTGACGATCCAGGCGCTTGACAGTTCGCTTGAAATTATCGCGCCTTTGAGGGAGTGGGAATTTAAATCAAGAGACGAAGAGATCGATTATGCGCTAAAGCACCGCATTCCGATAGATATCACGAAAAAAAGCCCTTACTCGATCGATAAGAATATTTGGGGAGTCAGTGTTGAAGCCGGCGCGCTGGAAGACCCGAATTTTGAGCCGCCGCTTGACTCATTTCAGTGGACGCGCGGCGCGGAGCATAGAAATCCAAAGGAGAAGGTAGTCCAGATCGAATTTAGAGAAGGCGTCCCTGTCGGCCTTAACGGAAAAAAGACCGAGCCGCTTAAGCTGATCGGGGAGTTGAATAGATTGGGCGCGTTTTACGGCATTGGCCGCATGGACATGATCGAAAATAGGCTTGTGGGCATTAAATCCCGCGAAACCTACGAGGCGCCGGCCGCCACGATCCTTTTGCAGGCGCACCGCGATCTTGAAAGTCTTGTGCTTGACAGGGAAACCCTGCATTTCAAGGAGGGAATTTCGCACAAATACGCGGAGCTTGTGTATTACGGGCTTTGGTTCACGCCTTTAAGAAAGGCGCTCGATGTATTTATCCAGGAAACGCAGAAAAAAGTGACCGGCACGGTACGCGTAAAGTTGAGAAAATACACGGCGCACGTCGTAGGGCGCGTCTCTCCTTATTCGCTTTATAAGGAGAGTCTCGCCACGTACGGCGCGAAGGACAAATTCGACCACAAGCTCGCCAAGGGCTTCATTGATCTTTGGGCGTTGCCATATAGAAAATAAAAGGTAGGGGTGCCCCTTGTGGGCGCCCCAGACAGGGCGGGCACAAGACCCGCCCCTACAAAGGCGATAAATCTATGTCAAAATTCTGGGGTGGTCGTTTCAAAAAAAAGATGGATGCCCAGTTCGAAAAATTCAACAGCTCTTTTCGCTGGGACGTGAGGCTTCTGCCTTACGATTTGAAAATTGACGCTGCCCACGTGAAAGCGCTCAAAAAATGCCGGGTATTGACCGGGGGGGAAGCGGCGAGACTTCTTTCGGCCATCGTCTTCTTGCAAAAACAGTATGAGCGCGGCCGCTTGAAATTTAAGTCTTCCGCCGAAGACGTTCATTCGGCTGTCCAGGCCGAGCTTGAGAAAAAAGCGGGCGCGCTCGCCGACAAAATTCACACCGGCCGTTCTCGCAATGATCTTGTGAGTCAGAGCTCAAGGCTTTATTGCCTGGACCATGCGGGACGTATTATTTCACTGGTCAGCGAACTCCAAAAAGAGATCGTGAAGAAAGCCGGCCAGTATCAGCACGTGCTTTTGCCGGGAATGACGCATTTGCAGAACGCGCAAATTCTTTCGCAGGCGCATATTTTTCTCGCCTATGCCGAAATGCTTGAACGCGCGAAGTTCCGCCTTCAAGGCGCAAAGATACTGTGCGATGTCTGTGTTTTGGGAAGCGGTGCTTTGGCGGGAGTGACGTTCGATCTGGACCAACAGTTCATGGCCCGGCAGCTCGGTCTTTCCCGCGTCGCGAACAACAGCTATGATGTTTCCGGCGACAGGGATTTTCTGCTTAATTTTTTATCCTGCACGCTTTTTTTGGGCACGCACCTTTCCAGGATCGCCGAAGACCTGATGATAGGACAGACAAAGGGTTTTTCACTCGTGGATGTCGATGAGGCTTTTTGTACCGGAAGTTCCATGATGCCTCAAAAAAAGAACGCGGACTTCCTTGAGCTTGCCAGGGGCTCCGTCGGTATTTTTGCGGGCAATTTTATGGGGTTTTTTTCGACCCTGAAGGGCCTGCCCACTTCCTATAACCGCGACCTTCAGTGGGATAAAAAATATGTTTTTGATTCGGCCGAGAACTGCGAGGCACTTCTTCAAATATTTATTAAGGTTTTTAGGACGCTCAAAATCAATGAAAAGAGGGCGCAGGCGCTTTTATCCGATGAAACGCTTTATGCGACGGATTTGGCCGATTATCTGGTGAAGAAAGGCGTTCCTTTCAAGAAAGCGCATCACCAGGTCGGACAGATCGTAAGCTTTGCGGAGGAGAAAGGCGTGGCGATCTCCAAAATAAGCCTTGATCTTTTGAAACATTTTGCTCCTCTCGTCAAAGCGGACGTCTACGCTATTTTTGATCCCAAACATTCGGTGAATTTGAAGAGAACCGTCGGGAGTACCCATCCCGCCCAGATACGAAAACAAATCGCAGCCTGGAAACAAAAACTAAACGCTACACACTAAAAAATGCATCGTTTTGAATACAAAGGAAAAGAACTTTGCTGTGAAAGGGTCTCGGTCCGTAAAATAGCGGAAGCGGTCGGCACGCCTTTTTATCTTTACAGCATCGGAACTTTTTTAGACCACTTTTTGAAGTTGAAGGAGGCCTTTAAAGAGGCCGATCCCTTGATTTGCTTTTCGATGAAAGCCAATTCCAACCTTACCGTCCTAAAAGCGCTGGTGGAGCATGGTTCAGGCCTGGATATCGTGTCGGGAGGCGAGCTTTTTAGGGCAAAAAAAGTGGGCGTTGATCCAAAAAAGATCGTTTTTGCCTCTGTAGGAAAAACCGAAGTCGAGATCGAAGAGGCGATTCGTTCCAAGATTCTGATGTTTAATGTCGAAACGGTGCAGGAGCTTGATGTGATCAATGCCGTCGCCTGCCGCCTTAAAACGACCCAGAAAGTGGCGATCCGGCTTAATCCCGATGTGGCGCCCGACACGCATCACTATATCACGACGGGCACCAAGGAAAATAAATTTGGTCTGGATATGCAGGTAGCATACCGGGTTTTTATGGAGGCTTACCGCTACCCCTTCTTGAAATTCGTTGGAATTCACATCCATATCGGCTCACAGATCACCAATTCCAAGCCTTTTGTGAAAGCGATTAAAAAAGCGCTTTTGTTCATTGATAAAGTCCGTTGTAGCGGAAGTCCGATCGATTACCTCAATATCGGGGGAGGGCTCGGCATTATTTATTCAAAGGAAAAACCGCAGACGGCCAAAGAATTCGCGCGGGCGGTGCTGCCGCTTTTTAAGCGCTATGAGCTAGGACAGGATTTAAAGATCGTGCTTGAGCCCGGAAGGTTCATCTCGGGGAACAGCGGCATTCTCGTCACAAGGGTGATTTATAAGAAAGCCGCGACCAGCAAATCTTTTATTATCGTGGACGCCGGCATGAATGATCTCATAAGGCCCTCGCTCTATGGCGCTTACCATGAGATCTTGTCGGTCACCAAAGCCCGGGCAGGCGCTACACGAGAAGTGGTGGATGTCGTAGGACCTGTTTGTGAAAGCGGTGATTTTCTGGCCAAGCAGAGGAAGCTTCCCAAGGTGGCGGTGGGTGATTTGTTAGCCGTGATGTCGAGCGGCGCTTATGGCTCGGTGATGTCGAGTAACTATAATTCACGTCCGAGAGTGCCTGAAATCGTGGTCAAGGGTAGCCGTTTTTTTGTCGCGAGGAAAAGAGAGACGCGAGAGGATCTCGTGCGGAATGAACGCATTGTGATGGAAGTAATCTAATGGCAAAATTTGTTGAATTCACCAAGATGGCCGGAGCGGGCAATGATTTTATCATCATTGACAATCGCGCTAAAGAAATCTCCGAAAACCCTGCCCGTATCGCCAAGCGTCTCTGCGAGCGTAAATTTTCCATTGGCGCGGATGGCCTGCTTCTTTTGGAAAAATCAAAAAAAGCCGATGTTCGCATGAGGATCTTCAATCCTGACGGTTCTGAGGCCGAGATGTGCGGCAACGGCGTGCGGTGTTTGGCCGAGTTTGCGTTTGAGAAGAAAATCACAAAGAGCCGGTTTTCCGTGGAGACACCCGCCGGGAGGATAGGCGCCGAGGTTTGCGGGAATATCGTGAAGGCAAAGCTCATCGATCCGACGGACTTGAAGCTTAATTTCGAAGTGGATGTGAACGGTAAGAAGGAGCTTTTAAATTTCATCAATACCGGCGTGCCGCATGTGGTGAAGGTGGTTGATCGAGTGGAGCATTTTGATCTTTCCAGTCTGGCGCCCGCCGTGCGGTATCACGCTTATTTTGCGCCCAGAGGAACGAATGTAAATTTTATTTCCATCAAATCCGATAAGTCGATCGACGTGAGAACCTACGAACGCGGCGTGGAAGGCGAAACGCTTGCTTGCGGCACAGGCTCTGCGGCGTCGGCACTTGTCGCGGCGAGCCTCAAAAGCCTTAAATCGCCTGTTCTGGTGCATACGCGGGGCGGCGAAGCTCTAAAGGTGTATTTTTTGAAAAATGGTTCGCAATTCAAAGAAGTCTATCTCGAGGGCGAGGTCGTTACGACTTTTGAAGGGAGAGTGAAATTATGAAGTTTCATGGATCGATCGTGGCGCTTGTCACGCCGTTTAAAAATGGCAAGGTTGACGAAAAAACGCTCGCGCATCTTGTCGAGTTTCATATTAAATCCGGTACCGACGGCATTGTGCCGGTGGGCACTACGGGCGAGTGTCCGACCCTTTCGCATGCCGAACACCAGCGTGTGATTGAGATCGTCGTGAAGAGCGCAAAGCGCCGGGTACCGGTGATCGGCGGAACGGGCTCCAACAGCACGGAAGAAGCCATTTCTCTCACGCGATTCGCCAAAAAGGTGGGCGCCGACGGCGCCCTCATGGTGACGCCTTATTACAATCGGCCGACACAGGAAGGGCTTTACCGTCATTATGAAGCCGTCGCCAAGGCGGTGGATATTCCCATCATTCTCTATAATGTTCCGGGAAGGACGGGTGTCAGCTTGGCTCCCGAGACGGTCGCCAGACTTGCGAAGATATCTACGATCGTGGCGATCAAAGAGGCTACCGGCAGCATGGACCAGACCTCGCACATCCTTTCTTTATGTGATATCACGGTCTTGAGCGGGGATGATTCTCTCACGCTGCCGCTTCTTTCGATCGGTGCGAAGGGTGTTATTTCCGTCATCGCCAACATCATACCCGAAGCGGTCTCTGAGATGGTGGATGCTTACTTCGCGGGAAACCGCGAGAGGGCTGAAAAACTTCACTACAGGATGTTTCCGCTTTGCCGCGCTTTGTTTATTGAGGCAAATCCGATTCCGGTGAAGCGCGCGATGAAGCTCCTGGGTCTTGCCAGCGATGAGATCCGCCTGCCGCTTTGTCCGATGGCGCCGCCGAATGAGAAGCTACTCGTGCAGGCCTTGAGAGACTACGGTCTTAAAATAAAAGGATAAATCCAATGGTCAAAATTGCCGTCAATGGCGCGCTCGGCCGAATGGGCACAAGGATCTTGAATCTCGCCTACAAATCGCAAGATTTTAGGATCACCGCCGGCTTTGAGCATCCGAAAAATGAATTTATAGGAAAAGATCTGGGGCTTGCGCTGGGCCTGACTGAAAAATTAAACGCGAAACTTTTAGGTCTCTCAGCTCATTCGCTTAAGGGCTGCGATGTATTGATCGATTTCTCCATCCCCGAGGGAACAAACGCGTGTCTTGAGGCGGCCCTCAAGACCCATACCGCGCTTGTGATCGGTACGACCGGTATTGGAAAAGAGGGTGTTGAGGAAATTAAAAGAGCTTCCAAAAAGATTGCGATCATGTATTCACCTAATATGAGCATTGGCGCCAACTTTCTTTTTGAATTGACGCGCATCGCGGCGGCTAAACTGAAGGCCGGCTATGATATTGAGATCGTGGAGGCGCATCACCGGCTTAAAAAAGACGCGCCGAGCGGCACTGCGAAGAAAATAGCGGAAGTGATCGCCGAGGCAAAAGGCTGGGAGCTCGCGAAAGTGGCGCGTTATGGCCGGCAGGGTTTCACCGGAGAGCGTCCTAAGGACGAGATCGGTATCCATGTGATCCGCGCGGGTGATATCGTGGGCGATCATACCGTGATCTTCAGCGGACCCGGAGAAACAATCGAGCTGATTCACCGAGCCCATTCTCGGGACGCGTTTGTGCGGGGGGCGCTTGTCGCAGCGCTTTTTGTCTCAAAGAAAAAGCGCGGACTTTACAGCATGGCGGATGTTCTGAATAGTTAAAAGGACAAGATGGATTTTTTTCTTGAAGAATCAGAGAGGCTTAAAAGCCTGCCGCCGTATCTTTTTTTTGAAATAGACAGGGCCAAGCGAAGGTCCCTCGAAAAAGGCGTCAAGGTGATCGATTTTGGCGTGGGCGATCCTGACCAGCCGACGCCGAGTTTCATCGTAAGCGCGATGCTGAAAGCGTCCAAAGATCCCGCCAACCATCATTATCCGCTCGACAGGGGGAACGCGCTGTTTCGTCAGGCGGTCTGTGTGTGGCTTAAAAAGCGGTTTGGCCTTGTTTTTAGTTCCGACACGGAAATTCTGCCCCTCATAGGTTCCAAAGAAGGAATCGCGCATCTGCCGCTGGCATTCGTGAATCCGGGCGATATGGCGCTGGTTCCCGACCCCTGCTATCCGCCCTATAAAAGCGGCACGATTTTCGCGGGCGGCGTGCCCTATCTCATGCCGCTCAAGGAAGAGAACGGTTTTCTTCCCGAATTTGAAAAAATTCCCGCCGATATCTTAAAACGCGCAAAAATAATTTTTGTCAATTACCCAAACAATCCGACCGGCGCTGTCGCGCCGCGCTCTTTCTACGAAAAGCTTGTAAGGTGGGCCGCCGAGCATAAGATTTTGATCGCTTCTGACCTCGCATATTCGGAGGTGTATTTCGGGAAGGATAAACCTTTGAGTATTTTTGAAATTCCCGGCGCAAAAGACGTCGCGATCGAATTTCACTCGCTTTCCAAGACCTGCAACATGACCGGTTGGCGTGTCGGTTTTGCTGCCGGCCGGCCGGAGGTGATTTCGGCGCTTCTGCGAGTGAAGTCAAATATTGACTCTGGGGTTTTTACCGCGATCCAAAAAACAGCAATCGAGGCGCTTAAAAACAGCTTCGGCTTTTCAAAAAAAACCAATATTCTTTACCGCAAACGCCGTGATCTTCTCGTGGCAGGCTTGAAAGAACTCGGGTTTCCGGTGAAGCCGAATCAAGCCACTTTTTATGTTTTTACCCGGCTTCCCAAAAATCAAAAAGACTCAACGCTTTTTTGTAAAAATCTTCTCGAAGCCGCAGGAATCGTCGCGACGCCGGGTGTGGGCTTCGGCGCTGCGGGCGAAACGTATGTGCGCTTTACCCTTACGGTGAGGGAGCCCGAGATCCATGAAGCGCTTGGCCGCATGAAAAAAGTTTTTGACGAAGGAAAGGTCTAAAAAGATCCATGGCAACGGTTCTTCTGGGAATCGGATCGAATCTCGGCGACCGTGAAGCCAATGTCGAGCGGGCGATGGCGCTCTTAAAAGAAAATGAAGACATTGAAATTATTTCTGCCTCAAGTCTCGTTGAAACGGACCCGGAGGGCGGCCTTCCTCAGGGCAAATTTCTCAACGGCACAGTAAAGATCGAAACGGACCTTTTGCCGCTTGAGCTTTTGTCCCAGCTCAAAATGGTGGAACGTCGGCTCGGGCGCGTCAAGTCCGCCCAGCCCAATACGCCGCGCACGCTGGATCTAGACATTCTTTTCTACGACGATGTGGTGATCCTGGAAGGAAAAAATCTTACGATCCCGCACCCGAGGCTTACGCAGAGAATGTTCGTTCTGGAACCGCTGCTTCAAATCGCGCCTGACTTTATTCATCCCCGCCTGAAGAAGACGGTAAAAGAGCTTTATCACGAGCTTTATGAAAATAATAAAAGATCCGCGAACGCTCCGCAAAATTTTAAACCGCTATAAAAAGCTGGGTAAAACCATTGGCTTCGTGCCGACCATGGGCGCTTTGCACGCGGGGCATTTGTCGCTTGTAAGAAGAGCCAGGAAAGAAAATGACGCCGTGGTCGCGAGTATTTTCGTGAACCCGCTTCAGTTCGGGCCCGCGGAGGATCATGCAAAATACCCGAGAAGTCTGCGCAGGGACGCGGACTTGCTGAAGCGCGAAAAAATAGACTTCCTTTTTACGCCGCCCGAGAAAACTTTCTACCGCAATGACTTTGAAACCTCTGTTTGCGTAAAATTTTTGAGCCGGCCGCTTTGCGGAATATCAAGACCACATCACTTTACCGGGGTTTGCACGGTGGTCCTGAAGCTTTTGAATAATGTGTTGCCGGACCGGCTTTATTTGGGTCAGAAGGATTATCAGCAGGTACGGGTCGTGTCTCAGATGGTGGATGATCTTGATTTTCCCGTAAAGGTGGTGATGGCGCCCATTGTTCGCGAGAAGGACGGGCTTGCGATGAGTTCGCGCAATGTTTATTTGTCAAGAAAAGAGCGTCAGCAGGCGGTTTTTCTCCATAAAGCGCTTCAAAAAGCGGCCATACTTTTACGAAAAAAGGCAAAAGCGCCTTCCGACGCCAAAAAAGAAGCGCTCAAAGTGCTCAAAAGCGCTAAAAAGCTTCGTCTCGACTACTTTGAAATTGTCGATGCCCAGACGCTCAGGCCTGTGATACAATTAAAAAAACACCGACCGCTTTTATTGGCGGGTGCGGTTTATTGCGGAAAAACCCGTCTTATAGACAATGTCTTAATAAAAGGGTAGGGGATGATGCTTAGAGTGGTCATGAAATCCAAGATCCACGGCGCGACAGTCACCGAGGCAAACTTAAGGTACACCGGCTCCATTACGATCGACAAAGCGCTGCTCAAAAAAACCGATATTTTACCGTATGAGCGGGTGCAGATCGTGAATCTGCACAACGGGACCCGCGTTGAGACCTACGTGATGGAGGGCGCGGCCGGTTCCGGGACTATTTGCATGAATGGCGCTGCTGCCCGTTGGGCCGAGGTCGGCGACAAAGTGATTATTATTTCTTACGCGCTCATGTCCAATCCGCAAACTAAAAAACACAAGCCCAAAATCCTCTTTGTGGATGATAAGAACAAAACAAAAAAATCTTAAATCTAAAATCTGAAATCTAAAATTTTAGGATGCTTTTTAATTTTAGATTTAAAATTTAAGATTTTATATTTTAAAGCGGTAGTTCAAAATGATAAAAGTCGGTATTGTCGGTTGCGGTACGATCGGAAGAGAGCTTGCGCTGGCCTGCCAGAAACGCTTTTCGGACGAGGTGACGCTCGAGGCGATTGCCGACACCGATGTTTCGATCGCGCGCAAACTCCAGCATAAGCTTAAGCCAAGACCCAGGATCTTACCGGCAGACGGCCTTATCAGGTCCTGTGATCTTGTGATCGAGGCCGCTTCCAAGAACGCTGTCTATGAAATCGTCAAAAAAGCGCTTTCTCTCGGCAAAGACGTGATGGTCATGAGTGTCGGCGGCCTTTTAGGGAAGGAACAGGAAATTTTCAAGCTTGCCAGAATACACCGCTGCTGCCTTTACATTCCCAGTGGCGGTGTGGTGGGTATCGACGGATTGAAGGCGGCCAAGATCGGCAAAATCTATCGCGTGACGCTTACGACACGCAAGCCCCCTCAGGGTTTTGAAGACGCGCCGTACGTGATAAAACACGGGATCAATCTTAAGCATTTAAAGGAAGAGAAAATGCTTTTCGAAGGCAATGCGGCCGCGGCGGTAAAAGGTTTTCCAAAAAACATCAATGTATCGGCTACTTTAAGCTTGGCGGCGCTCGGCGCAAAAAAGACGAAGGTGAGGATTTTCGCTTCGCCGCACATGCTCGTGAACGTGCATGAAGTTTATGCACAGGGGGATTTTGGCTCTTTCTACACGCGTACGGAAAATTTTCCTTCAGAAGAGAACCCCAAAACAAGCCGCCTCGCGATCCTTTCCGCGGTGGCCACGCTCGAACGCATCTTAAAGAACGTCAAGATCGGCACTTAGCGCTTTGGCCCAAAAGACATTTCCGGACGATCAAGCGCTCATACAGGGCTGCATCGAAGGTAAAAAAAGATCCTGGGATCTTTTTGTCGAGCATTACTCGAGGCTTATTTATAGTTCGATCCACAAGGCGCTTCAAAAAAGCGTTTTTTCGGAACGCAGCGACCTTGTGGAAGAGGTCTTTCAGGAAGTTTTTGGACGGATTTTGGAGAGGGAGCTTCTTAAAAGCGTTCGCGACGCCAAAAGTGTCCCTAAATTTTTAATGGTGATGGCTTGCCGCATGACGGTCGACAAAATCCGCGCGCTTTCGAGCGCGGAGGAAAAAATCCTCACGCCGGAGGATCCTTTGATGGAGGTGGAGGCCTCCGGGGACCCCGCCGCTTCGGCGATCGATGAAGAAAAAAAGTCCATTATCGGCGCGGTTCTTGACAGGCTGGCGCCCAGAGACCGCGCGTGCGTTGAATTTTATTGCATGGACGGAAAGACGCACCTTGAGATCTCCGAAATTCTTGGAATGTCTCAGGACACGGTTTCTACGATTATTAGGAGGACCAAGGAAAAGCTTAAGCAGTCGTTCATCCGAAAAGGACTTAAAGATTTTTGAACGAAAAAAGCGGTTTTTCCCGTCCTATAGAGTAGGAGGACTTTATGGATAATTTGGACAGGCTTTTAAAGGAATTCTTGGCCCAGGAGCGGCAACGCCTGGAGCCTCAGGGACGCATCACGTTTGATTACCCTTCCGTGGAGGATTTTTACCTTTATTTGACGGACGGGCTGGGCGATGAAGCGCTTCAAAAAATGCTGGAGCATCTTAAAAAACACCCCGAAGACCAGGCGTTCGTAATGAAGGCAAGAAAACTTTTGGAAGCGGAGGGTGGGCAGGGTGACCAGACGCCGTCCTTGAAAGCGGTAGAAATGGCAAAGGCCCTTTTAAAGGAAAAGACAGGCCTTGCCTGCCCCCACTGTGGCGGCACTATCACTCCTTTCAAAAAACCGATCAAGCCTCAAATCGCATGGAGTATTACTTGGATCGCTTTAGCCGCGGCTTCGTTTACGCTGTCTTTCCTTTTTCGCGGGTATTTTATGCAATTTTTGGCATTGACGCTCTTATTCGGCGTGAAGTGGATTGTAGACCGAAAGGCGATCAAGACTCAGATCATTGTCTATAAGGCTCTCCACGACGTGCAAGGCGACGAGATTTCCTCCCGTTCAAAAGATTTACATCGAGCCCCTTCTCATTTATAATCATTGTCTTGTTTAAAATTATTTAAAAAGATTCGGGGCGTGGCTCAGCTTGGCTAGAGCGCCTGGTTCGGGACCAGGAGGTCGGAGGTTCAAATCCTCTCGCCCCGATAAATTGATCTGTTTCCCATGAGCAAAAAAATCAATCCCAGGCGTACTGAGAGCGCGGGCGGAGTAGTAATAAATAAAAAAGGCGAAGTGCTTGTTGTCAGCCAGCACGGCACGTCATGGTCGTTGCCTAAAGGCCACGTGGATCCGGGTGAGGGGATTTTAGAAGCTGCGAAGCGGGAAATCTACGAAGAATCCGGCATTCGGAGTCTTGTTCTTTTGAAGGATCTTGGGAGCTACGAAAGGCACAGAATTTCGCTTGTAGGCGGAGATGACGCTTGCGAGATAAAAAAGATCCACATGTTTTTATTTAAAACAGACGAGGAAACGCTAAAGCCAGTGGATCCCCATAATCCCGAAGCGCGGTGGGTCAAGATGGAGGAGGTGACGGGCTATCTCACGCATAAAAAAGACAAGAACTTCTTTCAAAGTATCACTGACAAGATTGAAAGGGCCTGAGAAAGTGGTAGATAAGTCCATGGAAACCGGAAAGGTCTACTTTTCTTCGAAGATCGGCTTGGTCGAGGTGGTTTTTCGCAAGAACATAATTTTCTCGATCGGGTTTAAGAGCCCCGTAAAAACCAAAGAGGGTTCTTCTGTATTTAGCCGGTCAAAAATAACCGATGAATTTAAAGAATATTTCGCCGGACGCCGTAAAAAGTTTTCTTTTCTTTATGGTTTAGCCGGCACACCTTTCCAGGAGAGGGTCTGGAAAGAACTGGGAAAGATCCCGTACGGCAAAGTGTTTTCGTATTCTGAGGTAGCCCGGCGTATTGGTAAGCCGACAGCCGTAAGAGCCGTGGCTTCGGCCATCGCTCGAAACCCAATCGCGATGGCTATTCCGTGCCACCGCGTGATCGGCGCTTCCGGTCATTTGGCCGGCTACGCGTATGGCCTTCAAAGAAAAGCATGGCTATTAAAACATGAAAAGAGCCATGCGTAAAAAGGGCAGCAGTTTATGAGACTTTTAATTATTGGCGGCGAAGCTTTTCAGGCTCTCATCGGGAATGCTGTCTTGAGGCTTTTCCCTGATATTGAAACGGCTGCCGATGAAAGAGAAGCCAAAGAAAAATTAAAATGGCAGGATCTCGACGCCGTGGTCTACGACGATGATTTCTCCAGGACACAAGGCCGGGAAATCACGCTCGAGTTTCTCAAAATCTTGAAAGAATCCCACCGAGACTTTATAGTCGTATCTTCGCGAAAAGAACCTTCCGATATTCTGGAAGCCGCCAATTTCGGCGCGGCCGATTACATCACTCGGCCTTTTAATCAGCGTGAATTTGTGCTGCGTTTTAACGCGGTGGTCCAAAAAAAGACGCGTCTGGCGTGTATCGGCGGCGGCACAGGACTTTTTAATTTATTGCTCGGCTTAAAAACGCTTCCAAATCTGCTGCTGACTTCCATTGTCAGCATGAGTGATGACGGGGGTTCCTCCGGCAAGCTCAGCCAAACGCTCGGGATCTTGCCGCCCGGCGATATCCGAAGGTCGCTCGTCGCGCTCTCGAACGCGCCGGAACTTATGAACCAGATCATGCAGTACCGTTTCGCGAAGAAAGGCGATCTTGAGGGACACAGTTTCGGCAATATCTTTCTTGCGGTGCTGGCCGAGGTGAAAGGCTCGATGGCCGAGGCCGTGAGAGCGATCAGTGATATTTTAAATATTCAAGGGATTGTTTTGCCTGCCACACGCAGTCTCGCGAGCCTTGTCGCCCGTTTTGAGGACGGAACCCTTGTGAAAGGGGAAAGCAACATTGACCTGGGGATCGGCCGGCCGCCGGACCTTAAGATCACCGAGCTTTGGCATGAGCCCGATCCCGAAACCGACGCGGACGCGTACGCTTCCATCATTAACGCGGATGTGGTGACGATCGGTCCCGGCGATCTTTTTACGAGCGTGGCGGCGAATCTCGCCGTGAGAAATATCCAGGAGGCGGTGAGGATGTCGAAAGCGAAAAAGGTATATGTTTGCAATCTTATGACAAAACCTGGCGAGACGTCGCATTATAGCGCGGCGGATCATGTCAAAGAGATCCTCAAGTTTTTGGGCGGTGATTTGTTGGACTACGTGATTATTTCCAATACCAAGCTTTCGGACGATGCGGTGACGGAGTATTCCAAAAAAGACCAGTCACCGGTGTTGCTAAAAAATACCGATGAGTTGAAAAAAATGACCAAAGCTCAGGTGATTCTGGCGGATGTCGGCAGCGAAACCGAGCTTGTGAGACATGACAGCAAGAAGCTTGGCGCCCAGATTCAGTCAGTGATAGAAAAGCTTTCCTCATGAAAAAGAAAGAATCGATCACAAGCCATAGAGCCCATATTTTTTACAGCGGCAGAGTGCAGGGCATAGGTTTTCGTTATACGGCCGAGCGATTCGCGCTTGAACTTGGCCTTTTGGGATGGGTAAAAAATTCGCCGGATGGCCGCGTCGAGGTTATGTGTGAAGGGTCCAAAGAAAAAATAGAGCTTCTCATTGAAAGAATTCGCCAAAGCTCGCTCGGGGTTCACATCAAGAAAACGGCCTGCGAGTGGGAGAGGGCGACAGGCGAGTTCAATGATTTTACGGTCGAGTTTTACTTTTAAATGGAACCGAAGACGCGTATTCAGAAATTGAGGAAAGAAATAGAGCGCTGTAACCGCCTCTATTACGGGCGGAACCGCCCGGAAATTTCGGACGCGGAGTTTGACCGCCTATTGAAAGAACTGGAAAAGCTGGAAAAACAGTTCCCTCAGCATGCGCGGCCCGATTCTCCGACCCAGCGCGTAGGCGGCTCGCCGCAGAATGAATTTAAGTCCGTCCGGCATCTTGTGCCGATGCTGAGCATTGACAACACTTACTCCAAAGAGGAGGTCGAGGCTTTTGATGAGCGTGTGAGAAAGCATCTGAAAGATAAGCCTTATGAGTATGTGCTTGAGCTGAAGATCGACGGGGTGTCTCTTTCGCTTCTTTACGAAAAGGGCCGCCTGCATCGCGCCGCCACGCGGGGTGACGGGCAAACGGGAGACGACGTGACGACAAACGTTAAAACCATCAAAGAAATCCCCGCTGTGCTGAAAGATGAAAAGCGCGCGCCTGCCCAAATCGAGCTTCGCGGGGAAGTTTTTTTGTCTCATCCGAATTTCAGGGCGCTCAACAAAGAAAAGGAAAAGTTGGGTGAGGAACTTTTTATGAACCCGCGTAACGCGGCGGCCGGCTCTCTCAAACTTCTGGACCCCCAGACCGTCGCCGCGCGCGGCCTTCGTTTTATCGCGCATGGCATGGGCGCGCATTCCGGGGGGGATTTTAAGACCCAGATGGAGCTTTTGCAGTTTTTTAAGCGCTCCGGCATTCCGGTGAGTCCCTACACGAAGCTTTGCGGCGACCTTAAAGAAGTTTTTAGGTCCTGCGATCATTGGCAGCGCGAGCGGCAGAAACTTGATTATGACATTGACGGCCTGGTATTGAAGATCAACGACCTGGCCGCGCAAAAACTTTTGGGCGCGACCAACAAAAGCCCGCGCTGGGTGATCGCTTATAAGTTTCCGGCCGAGAAGGCCAAGACAAAGCTTCTGGATATTTCCGTGCAGGTGGGGCGTACCGGTGTTTTGACGCCGGTCGCGAATCTCGAGCCTGTGTTTTTGGCCGGCACGACGGTGTCGCGCGCAACGCTTCACAACCAGGACGAGATAAAACGGCTTGATCTGAAGGTCGGCGACTGGGTTCTGATCGAAAAGTCGGGTGAGATCATTCCTCAGGTCATCCAGGTCGTCAAAGAAAAGCGTACCGGAAAAGAAAAGGCTTTTTCTATGCCGATGAAATGCCCCGCGTGCGGATCCGGTGTGGTCCGTGAAGAGGGAGAGGTCGCTTCGCGCTGTGTCAATAGTGGCTGCGCGGCACAGCTCAAGGCGCGGCTCTTGCATTTCGCTTCAAGAAAGGCGATGGATATTGAGGGGCTGGGCGATGCGCTCGCAGATCAGCTGGTCGACAAGAAAATGGTCTCGGATTTCACCGATATTTATACGTTAAAAAGAGGAATGCTTAGCGGCTTGGAGAGAATGGGCGACAAATCCGCGACCAATCTTACCGCCCAAATTGAACATAGCAAAAAGAAGGAGCTTTCGAGGTTTTTGTTCGCGCTGGGTATCCGGCATGTGGGTGTCAATGCCGCTCGCATTCTCGCGCGGCGTTTTGGAAGCATGGATAAGCTGATCCACGCCAAAAAAGAAGACCTTGAGACGATCGACACGATCGGTGAAGTGATGTCCGACAGCATTCGCGAGTTTTTCCGCAGAAGAGAAAATCTTAACATTATTGACAAACTGAAAAAACTCGGCGTCAATATGAAGGAGCCTGAAGAAGATCGCGGGTCCGCCGCTTTGGCCGGCAAGACCTTTGTGCTGACGGGCATTTTAAAAAACTTTTCAAGAGAAGAGGCGGCCGCCCGGATCTTGAATCTCGGCGGCAAAGTTGCTTCCAGTGTCAGCAAAAAAACCGACGCGGTCATTGTGGGTGAAGAGCCCGGTTCAAAATTAAAGGAAGCCGAGCGGCTGGGTGTCCCGCGATTGAGCGAAGATGAGTTTAAAAAAATATTGGAACCCTAGGAGGAGCTTATGAAGAAAACAGTGTCTTTATTGCTTATTTTAGCGATGGCCATGGGCGCGGCCGGCTGCGCGAGTGTGCAGAAAAAATTTACGCGTAAAAAGAAAGTGCCCAAGCACGTCGCGGCCACGATCTATCTTGAAGAGGGCGCTTATCAAAAGAAATATTCGAACGATTACTATTACAAGACCCATTTTACGCTTTGGAAAAGCTGGCACGACGAGCTTTTGATACGGCTTGGCGGCAACAGCAAAAAGGTGTCACGCTGCGCGCAGGAAGCGCTTGGAGAGCTCACCGAAATGAGCCGGTACTTGCAGCCCGAAAAACAGGAGGAGCTTAAACCGAGTCTTGATGAATTTTCCACGCTTGTGAGAAAAATAGAAAACGGGGCCTACTCGTCTTCGGAGCAAAATTCCATTAAATTTGATCTCGAGAGAATAAAGCGTACGGTGTCCAACAATTTTTATTATGACAAGATAAAGGACAAATTACTTCCGGATACGGTCGATCTGGGGACGCAAGAAGAACAGAGTTCTTCGCAGCCTTAAAAGCCTATGACGGAGAAGCTAGCTATTTTTTTAGATTACCTTTCGATCGAGAAGGGTCTTTCTAAAAACACGCTTCTTTCCTACGGACGCGATCTCAGGCGTTACACCGGTTTTCTGAAAAAAAAGAAGCTGGGTTCCTTTGATTCTGTTTCTCGTGACCAGATCATGGATTTTCTGCTCAGCGAGCGGGATCGCGGGCTTTCTCCCACCTCCGTGGGAAGGGCGCTTGTCGCGATACGCATGCTTCATCAGTTTCTCGCGCAGGAAGGCCACGTGAAGCAGGATGTCACGGACGCGCTTGAATCACCTAAAGTCTGGAGCCATCTGCCGGAATATTTGAATGCGTCTGAGGTCGAGGCGCTTCTGAAAGCGCCGAATCTCAGAAAAAAGCAGGGAATACGCGACCAGGCGGTGCTTGAGCTCATGTACGCGACGGGGCTCCGCGCCTCGGAAGTGGCCGCTCTGAAGTTGGGCCATTTTCATGCGGAAGAAGGGTACCTTCGCGTGACCGGCAAGGGTGATAAAGAAAGAATGGTGCCGGTCGGTAAACACGCGCGCGAAAGCGTGAAGCGCTATTTGGCGCGTGTGAGGACCGAATGGGTGCGCGGAAAAAATGAAGAGGCGCTTCTGGTCTCACGGCAAGGCAGCAGAATGTCACGTCAGGCGGTATGGGGCATACTCAAAAAATGCGCAAAGCTTGCGAAAATAACCAAAGAAGTATACCCGCACATCTTAAGGCACTCTTTTGCGACGCATCTTTTGGAGGGCGGCGCGGATTTAAGGGTGGTGCAGGAGCTTTTGGGGCATTCCGACATCTCTACGACCCAAATTTATACACACGTGGAGAAATCACGGCTTAAATCGATCCATCAAAAATTTCATCCAAGACCTTAAAGGAGCGCTATGTCACAACGATCGGACCAAGTAGCCGAAGAACTAAGAAAAATAGTCAGCATGATTTTGATACAGGACCTGAACGATCCGCGGCTGGGATTTGTGACGGTCACGCGGATCGAATTAACCAACGATCTCCGGTTTGCCAAGATTTTTTACAGTATTCTGGGCAATGAAGATCAAAAAATCGCGACCGAGGAGTCCCTAAAAGACAACATGGGCTACATCAAAAAGCTGGCGATTGAAGGGATTAATATGAAATATGCGATGCAGATGAAGTTCGAGCAGGATACGTCCATTGAACATAGTTTTAAGATAGGTGAAATCTTAAAGAAGATCAAAAAAGACGGGAAGTAGATGGACGGCATCCTTCTTTTTAACAAGCCTATTCTCTGGACAAGCCACGATGCGGTGGATTTTATCCGCCGCTGCCTCGGACAAAAGACGGTGGGGCATGCGGGGACGCTTGATCCTTTGGCGACGGGCCTTCTTGTGGTTCTTGCAGGCAGCGCGACGAAGCTTTCGTCAAGCTTCATGAATTTGGACAAAGACTACCGCGGCACGATGATGCTTGGATTTTCAACCGAAACCCAGGATCTGGAAGGGCGCGTTTTAAAAAGCGCCGATTATGAAAAGGTCAGCCGGGCCGATGTGGAAAATGTTTTTAAGCAATTTCTCGGTAAGCAGCGGCAGACGCCTCCGCGGTTTTCGGCGGTGCGTAAAAACGGCCGCAAACTCTATGACTGGTCAAGGCGTGGCATAGCGGTTACGCCAGATGCACGCGAGATCGTGGTGTCAAGGCTCGACTTTCTGTGTTTTGACCCGCCAGAGGTGCATTTTTTTCTTTCCTGCTCCAAAGGCACGTATGTGCGTTCGCTGTGCGAAGAGGCGGGAGAAAGGCTCGGATGCGGGGCCGTGCTTTCAAGTCTCGCGCGCACGAGGGTCGGGGAATTTTATTTGAAAAATGCGTTTTCTGAAGCAGAACTGAAAAACCTGAGGCCTTCCGAAATAGATCAGAGGCTGATCCGGAAATGAAAGTGTACCGTAAGTTGAATGATCCGGAACTCGAGACCGTCCCTCGCTGCGTGGCGATCGGGATTTTTGACGGCGTGCATAAAGGACATCGGAGAATTTTAGAAAAAGTCGTTTCGGAAGCCAAAAAGAAAAAAATGCGTTCAATGGTGGTGACTTTTGAGCCTCATCCGGGTAAAGTGCTGTATCCTCAAAAAAAAGCGCACCCGGTCATTCTCTCGCTGGAGCACCGGTTAAGGATTTTTGGAGAAATAGGCCTGGAAGAAGCGCTTGTGATCGGTTTCAATAAAAAATTTTCTAAGATTTCACACAACTCTTTCCTGAACAAATTTTTGCTGGGCCGCTTGGGAATGAGGGCTTTAGTCGTCGGTTACGACTTCCGTTTTGGCCGTAAAGGACTTGGGGACAGCTCTTTTTTACGGCGCGAATCCGAAAAGCGGGGCTTCGATTTTGAGGTCGTGGGGCCCTTAAGGCATGGACGTACCGTGATCTCAAGCACGCGCATAAGGCATCTCATCGAAAAAGGCGATTTAAAAAACGCCTCCAAAATGCTTGGACGACGCGTGTCGCTTTATGGCACGGTAGTGCCGGGCCGGCGGCGGGGCAGACAGATAGGTTTTCCCACGGCCAATATTAACCCCCACCATGAGACGCTGCCGCCCACCGGCGTATATGCCGTTTGGGGCGTGCTGGACGGAAAGAGGCTTAAGGGCGCGCTTCACATCGGAAAGCGGCCCACATTTGGAGACGGGGAAAGCGCGGTGGAGGTGCATTTGCTCGACTTTGGGAAGAGTATCTATGGCAAGGACTTGGAGCTTTTATTTGTCTCAAAGCTTCGTCCGACCCGCCATTTTAAAAGCCCAAAGGAACTCACGGCGGCGATCCGGCGCGATGTCTTAAGCGTAACAAGAAACCTAAAATAATACCAAAAAGCCTTTACAAAGCCTATTTCAAAGGGTATAATCACTGAATTCACGGACTAAAAGGAGATAACTTTAAGCATGGCAATAGGTAAAGATCGTAAAAAAGAGGTCATACAAAAATTTAAAACTCACGAAAAAGATACCGGCTCTTCTTTTGTTCAAATCGCCGTGCTGACGGAGCGGATCAACGGCTTGAGCGGCCATTTCAAAGCGCATACGAAAGACAATCATTCCCGTCGCGGACTTTTGAAGCTGGTTTCCCAGCGACGCAAGCTTCTGGATTACCTCAAGGGAGAGAACGAGAAAGCTTACTTTAAGCTTATCGAAGATCTCAACCTTAGGAAATAGCCCCCTCCATGGCATACAAATTCGAACTTCCGTTAGGACGAAGGTCACTTATAATCGAAACCGGTCACATGGCCAAACAGGCAGATGGCTCTGTCACAGTGCGTTATGGCGACACCATGGTTCTTGTGGCGGTTTGCAGTACCCGCGAACCCAAAGAAGGCGCCGATTTTTTTCCTTTGACCGTCGATTATCGGGAAAATAGCTACGCAGGCGGAAAAATTCCAGGCGGTTATTTTAAGAGAGAGGGCAAGGCCACCGAAAAAGAAACACTTTCTTCGCGTCTCATTGACCGACCGGTGCGCCCTCTTTTCCCCGAAGGTTTTTATTATGAAGTGCAGGTTGCGGCCAGTGTTCTGTCAACTGATAAGGAACATAATGCCGATGTTCTCGCGATAAACGGCGCCTCGGCCGCTTTGATGATATCAGGCATCCCGTATCTTGGGCCCACCGCGGCTGCGCGCATCGGAGACGTCGATGGAAATTTTATCATCAACCCCACCTACAAAGAGCTTGAGAAAAGTAGCCTCGATCTTGTGGTCGCTACGACAGAACAAGGGATTATCATGATCGAAGCCGGGGCCAGCATGGTGTCCGAGGAACGCGTCGCGGAAGCGCTGCAGTTTGCCGTGGAGTCTTTAAAGCCGCTCCTGGATCTTCAGAAAAAAATGGCCAAGAGCTGTGGAAAACCGGTCTGGGAGGCAATTTTAAATAAGCTTCCTGAGTCACTTATTAAGAGCGTGCGCGATCTTACAGTCAAAGAGTTTGGTAAGATTAATCATAATGAAAAAACCAAAGAAAGCCGCGACGAGGCTATCAAGAAGCTCACCGCCAGAGCCGTCGAGGCCCTTGTGGTCGAAGACGGTGAAATTACCGAGCCGCAGGTAGAGCAAGCTGTTCATGATATTGAAAAAGAGGAAGTAAGAAAATTCATCCATTCCGAGGGCAAGCGAACGGACGGGCGTAAATATAATGAAATACGTGCGATTACCGCAGAAGTCGGCGTTCTACCGAGGACCCACGGCTCTGCGCTTTTTACACGGGGACAAACACAGTCGCTCGGCGTGGTCACTTTAGGCACAACCCGAGACGAGCAGATCATCGATTCGATCGAAGGGGATGTGTTCAAAAATTTCATGCTGCATTATAATTTTCCACCTTTCTCCGTGGGCGAAGTAAAGCCGATGCGGGGTCCCGGACGGCGTGAGATCGGGCACGGCGCTTTGGCCGAGAGAGCTTTGCGGGCGGTGGTCCCTTCAAAAGAAGCTTTTCCTTACACGATCCGGATTGTTTCCGATATTCTGGAGTCTAACGGCTCGTCCTCTATGGCCAGTGTCTGCTCAGGCGCGCTTGCGTTGATGGACGCGGGTGTTCCGATCAAAGCGCCTGTAAGCGGCATCGCGATGGGTCTTGTAAAAGAAGGAAGTAAATTCGCTATTTTGTCCGATATCGCCGGCGTTGAAGATCATCTGGGCGATATGGATTTTAAAGTGGCCGGGACCCAGGTAGGCATTACTGCGATCCAGTTGGACTTAAAGCTAAAAGATTCTCTCGGCGTGGATACACTTAAAAAAGCGCTTGAACAGGCAAAAGAGGGCCGGCTTTTTATTCTTAAGAAAATGACGGATGTTATCTCTAGTCCCAAAAAAGAGCTTTCAGTTTTTGCGCCCAGAATCACCACTATCAAGGTGGATCCCGATAAAATAAGGGAAATTATCGGCCCCGGCGGCAAAATGATCCGTAAGATCACGCATGATTCCGGCGCCTCGATCGAGGTTGAAGACGACGGCACCGTGCGCATCGCGGCTTCCGAGGAAGCTGCCACCCAAAAAGCGATCGATATGATCTCCGGCATCACGTCCGACGCAGAGGTCGGTAAGGTTTACAAAGGCGTTATCACCCGGCTCATGAATTTTGGAGCGTTTTGTGAAATTTTGCCAGGTAAGGAAGGGCTTATTCACGTTTCAGAATTGTCCGATACTTATGCGGAAAACGTCGAAAGCCAGGTTAAGATCGGCGACGAAGTGATGGTGAAGGTGATCGAGGTGGATACGCAGGGCAGGATAAATCTTTCAAAAAAACAAGCTTCTTCCGAAGGTCCTCCGATCGTTTCAAGACGCGGTGAAAACAGTAAAAATTCAAATCAAAAGAAGTTCCGGGGCTAAGGATTTTCCGTTACCCGCTTACATGACGGAAGGCTCTTCCGGACTTGACCTTTCGGCCGATATCGACAAAGATATTGTTATTCACCCTGGCGAGATAAAGCTTGTCCCTACGGGGATTTCAGTGAGTGTCCCCAAAGGCTATGAGCTGCAGGTCCGACCGCGGAGTGGTCTGGCGTTGAAGCACGGAATCACGCTTGTCAATACGCCGGGCACCATTGACAGCGATTATCGCGGTGTGATCTCGCTGATTATCACAAATCTTAGCCGTGAGCCTTATACAATCAAACGGGGCGCGCGTCTTGCGCAGATGGTTGTGCAGGAAGTGATCCGCGCCGAGATTATTGAAGTGGAGGCGCTGGAAGAAACGGTCCGTGCGCACGGCGGCTTTGGCCACACGGGGGTTTAAACCATGAACGAGCAAAAAAGAAACGAAGTTGTCGCTTTTTTCTGGTTTGTGGTCTCGGTTTTGACGCTTCTTTCACTCTTATCCTATACGCCCGCAGACATTCCTTTCGAAGTCTCCATTTTCAATTCTCCGACTAAAAATTTTGTGGGCGCAGCTGGTGCTTATACCGCGTGGGCGCTTGTTTTGTTTTTTGGAAAGACCTCCTATTTTCTCGTCCCGCTTTTTCTTGTATGGGCGCTCGCGAAGTGGTCCGGCAAGAAGGGCCAGCGGTTATGGCTCAAAATTTTCTCCACCGTCATGTTTTTTACCTCAGCGTGCGCGCTTTTTTCTCTGGTCGGGCAGGACACGGAGACAACACGCTTCCAGTTCGGCGGCATGATCGGATATTTCAGCTCCATGGCGCTTTCGAGCCTGTTTGGCAATGCCGGTATTTTTGTAGCGCTCTGTTTGTTTCTTCTCTCCATTATTCTCGCGACGGAGCTTTTACTGCTTCAGGTATCTGTAGGACTTTTTAAGAAAATTAAGGGTCTTGCGGAGCCCGCATTCAGCAAGTCCGGGGAAAATCGGAAAGAGGCGCCGCCCAAAGACAAGAGGCCACTTGCTGTCTCTGTTCCGGGCCCGGCCATCAAAAAGGAGCCCGTGAAAGAAGCGGTAAAACTTCCTGCTAAGCCGGAGATACGTCTCTCTGCTCCCAAACTTCCGGAACAGAAGGCCGAGCCAAAGAAAGAAGAACCCGTTGCCCGTATTTCCAAAACCGCCGCAAGCTCGCAAGAAGAGACCGTCCCCGGAAATTATAAATTTCCACCGCTTGATCTTTTGCATTCGCCCCCAGCCGTGGATGAGAATAAACTTAAGACAAATCTCGAAGAAAGCTCCCGCATCCTGGAAGACACTTTGAGGGATTTTGGCATTGATGCAAAGGTGGTGGAGGTGGAGCAGGGGCCCACGATCACGCGCTACGAGTTGCAGCCGGCGGCCGGCGTCAAGGTCCAGAGAATCACGTCGCTCGAAAATGATATTTCGCTTGCGATGCGCGCGACGAGTGTGCGTATTGTCGCGCCTATCCCGGGCAAATCGCGCGTCGGCATTGAAGTCCCCAATTCATCCGCTACCATTGTGTATTTAAAGGAAGTCCTCGCGTCTTCTGAATTTCAAAATGAAAAATCCAAGATCGCGGTTGTGATCGGCAAAGATACGGCAGGCACGCCGCTGGTCTGCAATCTCGCCGACATGCCGCACCTTTTGATCGCCGGCGCGACTAATACCGGCAAAAGTGTCTGCATCAACAGCATCATGTCCAGCATTCTTTTCCGGTCGACTCCGGAAGAAGTAAAATTTTTGGTCATTGACCCAAAAATGGTGGAGCTTCATTTTTACAATGATTTGCCGCATCTGATTGCGCCTGTGGTAACGGATAAAACCAAAGCGCCGGCGGCTCTGGGATGGCTGACAGCCGAGATGGACCGAAGATATAAAGTGCTTTCCAAGGCGGGCGCCAAGAATCTTTTGGCCTTTAATGAGAAAGTCGAGAATAAACAGATCACACCTGAAAGCCTCAAAATAGACGAGAATAATGCCGATGAACCCGTGATTGTTAAAAAAATGCCTTACATCGTACTGGTGATTGATGAGCTTGCGGACCTTATGATGACTTCAGCCCAGGAAGTGGAGACCGCGATCACGCGGCTGGCGCAGTTGGCGCGCGCAGTCGGTATTCATATGATTCTTGCGACCCAGCGCCCTTCAGTAGACGTGATCACGGGCGTCATCAAGGCAAATTTTCCCGCGCGCATCGCGTTTCAGGTAGCTTCAAAGGTCGATTCGAGGACCATTTTGGATGAAAATGGCGCCGACAAGCTTCTGGGACGCGGCGATCTTCTTTTGATGGACCCCAGAAAAGCAAAGCTTATCCGCGCGCAAGGCGCGTGGGTGCAGGACGCTGAGATTGAAAAATTGACCCACTTTATCAAGTCCCAAAGGAAGCCCGTTTATACGGAAAACATTATTCAGGCGCAGGAGAAAAAACAGGCTTTTGGAAGTTTTGAGAGGGACGGGATCTATGACGAAGCCAAGAGGATCGTGCTTGAAACGGGGCAGGCTTCGGTTTCGATGGTGCAGCGGCGGCTGGGTGTCGGCTACACGCGCGCGGCGCGTTTGATCGACATGATGGAGGAGGACGGAGTGGTTGGGCCTTACCGCGGCGCTAAACCGCGTGAAATTTTGGTTGAGCGTCCAAGCAGCGCTAAGGCGGAGGTCGAAAATCAATGACATCGATCGGCCACTCTCTTAAAGAAGCCAGAAGCAAAAAAGCAGTTTCACTCGAGGAAGTTCACGCAAAGACCAAGATCCATCCGCGTGTTTTGCAGCTTTTGGAGGATGAGAAGTTTGAAAAGTTGCCAAGCCCTCTTTTTGTAAAAAGTTTTCTTAAAAGCTATGCCGAGTTTCTTGAAATGAACCCGGAGGAGATTTTACAGGCGTATGAAAAAGTAGGCAAGGTTGAGCCCGAGCAGGTTCTTTATATTGTACCGGCCGCCAAGAGAAAATCTCCGCTCCCATTCAGCAAAGATTTTATCCTAGTGCCTCTTTATCTTCTTTTGGCCGCGGTAATCGCGTATGGTTTGTATCGCGGCGTCGGGCTTGCGGGCGCTTGGGTTTCTAAAGAATGGACAGGCTTCTCGCAAAGTCTGAAAAAGGCCAAGCCTGCAGCGCCATCCAAATCCAAGGAAACCAAGCCTGCCGCTGAAAAACCGCGTGAACCCTCCGATTCGGCCGATTGGCTTAGGAGCGTGGAGCGGGGAAATTTTCCAAAGATTGGCAAAAAAAATCAGCTTCGCCTGAGTATTAAAGCGCTTGATGTTGTATGGGTCAGGGTCACCTGCGATGAGAAGGTGCTTTTTCAGAATATTTTGAAAAAAGGCGCTACCGAAACCTGGATCGCCGAAAAAAATATCGAGATTTGGACTGGAAATTCCTCCCACATGGCCTTGACGCTCAACAATTTCTCCTTGGGTTCCCCGGGAAAAGGTGTGGTGAAGAGAATGATCATTAGCCGTGATGGTCTTAAAGTTTCTTCTTCATGAGGCCCGCTTCTCTAAGCAGCCCCCTTAAAGTAAGTCTTGTGAGCCTTGGCTGTTCGCGGACACTGGTCGATTCCGAAGTGGCGCTTGGCGGCCTCAAAAAAGAGGGCTACGAGATTGTCGGCGATGTCACAAAAGCGGACGTCGCGATCGTAAATACCTGCGGTTTTATCGAAGAGGCAAAGATCGAGTCGATCAATACCATTCTAGAACTTTGCGAACTTAAGAAAAAAGGCCGTCTTTCCGCAGTGGTGGTTCTTGGATGTCTGGCCCAGCGTTATGGGGAGGAGCTCAAAAAAGAACTTCGGGAAGTTGACGGGATCATTGGCGCGAATAATTTCGGTGATCTAGCTCAGGTCTTGGAGCCCCTTAAAAAAAGGCAGAAAGTTTACAAGGTTGAACCAAAGCCCTATTATCTTTTGAATGAAAACACCCCGCGTTATTTCCTGACCCCCCGTCATTACGCGTATGTAAAAATCTCGGAAGGCTGCATCAACGCGTGTTCATACTGCATGATCCCTAAAATGAAGGGTCCGCATCGCTCGCGATCAATTGACTCAATATTAAATGAGATCCAAAATATAGCGAATGAGCGTAAAGTTTCCGAGATAAACCTGATAGGCCAGGACACCGCGGCGTTTGGTTTTGACCAGGACAGGGTTTTTAAGCTTCCGAAGCTTTTGTCGGAGATCGCGCGGCTTGATCTTGTGCCATGGGTGCGGCTTTTGTACGCGCATCCGGGACATGTGAGCGAGGAGCTCGTGGACGCGATTGCGGACGAGGCGTCCATTTGCAAGTACGTCGATTTTCCGATAGAGCACAGCCATGATGACATGCTAAAACGCATGAACCGCGGCGTCACCCGCGCTAAAATGGAATGGGGGATCGAGGCCTTAAGGAAAAAAATGCCGGGCGTCAGCATCCGCACGACCGTAATCGTTGGTTTTCCGGGTGAGACGGATGAGGAGTTCCGGGACCTTTTGGATTTTCTTAAGGAAGTCCGTTTTGAGAAGCTAGGGGCTTTTATATTTTCTTCCGAAGAGGGTTCGCGCGCCTATTCGATGCCCGACCAGATTCCCCAGTCTCTTAAGGCGGAGCGGTATGCGGCCGTGATGTCGCAGCAGCAGGAGATTTCCGCGGAGCTTTTGAGCAATTTTGTGGACAAAACGCTCAAAGTGCTCGTGGATGAAAAAAGCGACAAAGAAGAAAATATTTTTTACGGCCGCACCCAAGGTGACGCGCCTGAAGTGGATGGCCAGGTAATTATCCATTCGAAGTCGGGCCTCAATCCCGGTGATTTCGTGAATGTTCGTGTCACGGACGCCCTGGAGTATGATCTTGTGGGCGTTCACGAACCCGCAGGGGTGGGATGAATCTCCCCAATAGGCTTACCTGTTACCGCATTTTACTTGCCGTTGTTTTCATGTTTCTTCTTTTTTCTCCGGGTCTCCTGATGAAGAGTTTCGCGATTGGAGCGTTTTTACTAGCCTCGCTCACCGATTACTGGGATGGGCGCATCGCAAGACAGACAAATCAAATTACGAGATTCGGAAAATTGATGGATCCGGTCGCCGACAAGATCCTGACGCTCTCGGCTTTTATGGCTTTTGTCGAAATGAAAATCATCCCCGCCTGGATGGTGGTCGTCATCATCGCCCGGGACCTTTTGATCACGGGTCTGCGGTTTTTAATGCCGGCCGAAGGCGTTTCCCAGGCCGCGCACGCCAGTGGCAAGCATAAAACGGTGCTTGGTTTTCTCGCGATCCTGGCGATCCTTGTTTTTATCGCGCTCAAAGAAACAGCTTTTTGGAAGGCCGTTTGGACACCCCCCGCGCTTGTCTTCATTTACTGGGGGATGTTGGTTGTCGTGGCGGTGACGCTTTCGAGCGGCGTTTTATACCTTATCAGGAACAAGGATATTTTTAGCAAGTCTTGAAGATTCTAGTTAAAATAATAGCATCTTTCCTTTATGTCGGCTATTTGCCGATCGCTCCGGGGACATTCGGGAGTCTGGCCGGACTTTTGATCGCCTGGTTTTTTACCGAATGGAACTTGTATTTCTTTATTTTTTTATCAAGTCTCGGGTTTCTTGTGTGCAAAGTTTCGACCAAAATTTTTGATTCGAAAGATCCCAGTTATTTTGTGATGGATGAGGTCTGCGGCATGATGCTTAGTCTTCTTTGGATCCCAAGAATTCCGGTTCTTTTTGCGGCAGGTTTTGTTCTTTTTCGGCTGGCGGATACGCTGAAGCCCTGGCCAATTTCCCTGATCCAAAAAAGTCAAAGGCCCTCCAGTATTATGGAGGATGACCTGGCGGCAGGTCTTTTTGTGAACCTTTTGCTTCAGATCGTGATTAAAATCTTCAGGATAGCTTAACTTTCTTCATCAGGTGAAGCCGCAGTAAATCCAGGGCCGTTTGGGCGGCCCGGTTTTTTATCTCCGTGCGATTTCCAAAGAATTGATTTTTAAAAACCCGAGTCCCGGCCGCTCCGGAAATTGCGATGTAAACAAGTCCGACCGGTTTTTTTCCGGAGCCGCCTGACGGTCCCGCGATTCCGGTGATTCCCACGCCGTAGTCCGAGCTAAATCTGATCCGGCAATTTTTGGCCATAAAAAAAGCTACCGGCGCGCTTACGGCGCCGTATTTTTTAAGCATTTTAGCGCTGACGCCCAGCTTTGATGTTTTGACCTCGTCGCTGTAAGCAACCACCCCTCCCAGGAAATAGTCAGAACTCCCCGGAATATCCGTGATGAGAGTTGACAAAAAGCCGCCCGTGCAGGATTCGGCGACGCTAAGGGTTTTCTTCCGGCGCAGCAGAAGATCGCCCAGCGCGGAAGAGAGGGTCTCGCCGTCCACTCCGTATACTTTTTCCCCGAACCTGCGGCGGATCGTGTTTTCGGTTTTTTGCGCGCTCGCGAGCGCTTTCGCGTGGGAAGCGGATTTTACCATTATCTTAAGCTCCACCTCGCCCGGTTTGGCATAAATTCCGACCGTCAGCGGCGGCTTGGATTTCAGTAAGTCGTTCATTTTCACCGCTGCCTCAGCTTCGAGAAGACCCGAGATTCTGACGCTACGAACTACAAAATGTTCTTTTTTTAATTTTGATCTTCTAAGGAAAAGCGGAAGCGCTTTTTCCAGGAACAAAGGCTCAAGTTCACGCGGAGGGCCCGGCAAAAGAAGGATCCATTTTTTTTGGCCTCGCCAAAAAGTTTCCGCCAGTATTCCGGAGGCCGTGCCGTTCTTATTTTCAAGCACAAAAGCGCCCTGAGGGGCATAGCACTGACGTTTGATAAGCGGCAGCATCCGGCGGTTTTTGAGCTTTAGGCGTCTTACGATGGCTTTGTGGATATTTTTATGGAAAACAAGCGGTGTCTTAAGAAATCTAGCGACGCTTTTCACCGTCACGTCATCCTCGGTGGGACCGAGGCCGCCGGAAGCGATGACAAGGTCTGAGCGCTTCACAGCTTGTTCAAGGCACTCTATGATACGGTCAGGATTGTCGCCGACCGTCACCTGATGGTAGAGGTCAATCGCGTTTTCCGCGAGCTTTTGGGAGAGAAAACGGACGTTGGTATTCAGAATCGAGCCGACTAAAAGCTCGGTTCCGATAGAAATTATCTCAGCTTTCATAGATTGTTCATCAATTATAAGCTTTTTTAAAACAAGATGACAAGGTTAAAGATTTTTGAACGAAAAAGAGCGGGTTTTCCGTCCTATAGAGTAGGAAGATGAGGAATGTCCAATCTTTTCTTTACAGCTTTTATAGGAGGGGGTATAATCTTTTTCTCCGATATAAAAATGTGGGTTGGACCCAAAATCTTCGAAAGCAGTTTGTGGATTTAAGTTAAGCAATATCAGGGGTATAGAGAAAAATAAAGAGCACAACCGGAGGCCTGCGACAATGTCCCGTCTGAAAGAGAAAAAAGAAGAAAAAGTAAGCGAGAAGAAAGAAGAAAAGACAAGTGAAAAGGTAAGCGGCAAAGATTTACTGGCCGATAAGAAAAAGGCTGTTTTTGCGGCCGTTTCCCAGATAGAAAAGCAGTTTGGCAAGGGCTCGATCATGACGCTCGGGCAGCACACGAAGTCCGATGTCGCCGTGATCCCGACGGGCGCCGTGACACTGGATGTGGCGCTTGGGGTAGGCGGCGTTCCCCGCGGCCGCGTTCTTGAGATCTTTGGGCCTGAATCCAGCGGAAAAACGACACTTACTTTAAGCATTATCGCGCAGTGCCAAAAGGGCAAAGGCACGGCGGCCTTCATCGACGCCGAGCACGCGTTTGATTCTTCCTACGCAAAGAGACTTGGCGTAAACTTGGATGATCTTCTGATCTCCCAGCCGGATACAGGGGAGCAGGCGCTTGAAATCACCGATATGCTAGTAAAGTCCAATGCGGTAGACCTGATTGTAGTGGACTCGGTGGCGGCATTGGTTCCTAAGGCGGAAATCGAGGGTGATATGGGCGCTTCGCACATGGGTCTTCAGGCACGCTTGATGAGTCAGGCGCTCCGCAAACTCACACATTCGATCTCCAAGTCCAAAACATGCCTTATTTTCATCAACCAGATCCGCGAGAAGATCGGCGTCATGTTCGGAAATCCCGAGACGACTCCGGGCGGCCGGGCGCTTAAGTTTTATTCATCCGTGCGTTTGGACATCCGCCGCATCGCGCAGATCAAACGTGGCGAGGAAGTGGTCGGAAATCGCGTCCGCGTGAAGGTCGTAAAAAACAAGGTGGCGCCGCCCTTTAAGCAGGCCGAGTTTGACCTCATGTTCGCCGAGGGAATTTCGCATGTTGGAAGCGTTCTCGACATGGCCGAAACCTTCGAGATCACCAAACAAAGCGGCAGCTGGATCATTTACAACGAGGAAAAGCTCGGGCAGGGCCGTGAAAATGCCAAGTCTTTTCTGCGTGAGAATCCGAAAGTATTGTCCGAAATTCAGAAAAAGATATTCGAAAAAGCGAACTCCGTCACCGCTTAACGGTTTTAGTGTAAGGGATTTTGAAGCAAGAGATCCCGCCCTTTTGGCGACCCCAGAGAGCGGGACTTGCTCTTTTAAAGGACCCATTGATGGCAGATGATGCGTTGGCGCTTAAAATTAAAACCGATGCGCTGAGGCTCTTGTCTTTTAGGCCTCGGAGCGTAGAGGAGCTTCGCCGGCGTCTTGGGCTTAAGAAATATCCGGCGGATGCGGTCAGTAATGTGATCGCGCTTCTTACGAAGCAGGGAGTGCTGAATGATGAGCTATTTGCGAAAGTTTTTTCGCATTCCAAGGTTTACAGCCGGCCCGTCGGGAAGCGGCAGCTTGAAATAGAACTGAAAAAGAAGGGCGTGCCGGCGCCTCTGATCCAGAAGACGCTCGGTGAGCTTGGGGATTACGACGAGAAAAAAATAGCAAAAGATCTTGTGCGGGGCCGTTTTCTCAAGATGGCCGGGATCGCCGAGGAGAAGAAAAAAATGAGGCTTTTTGGTTTTTTAAAGCGGCGCGGGTTTTCGAACGACGCGATTTTTTCCGTGATAAACGATTTGTTTAAGGAAACGGAAGGCTTCGGCGAATGATCACCACGGACCAATTAAGAAAGCTCTATCTCGATTATTTTAAGTCGAGGGAGCATAAGGTGTTTTTAAGCGATTCGCTGGTGCCTTCGGACGACCCGTCGCTTCTTTTTACGGGCGCCGGAATGAATCAGTTCAAGCCCTACTTTCTGGGACTTAAAAAAGACGTGAAGCGCGCGACAAGCTGCCAGAAGTGTCTCCGGACGGCGGACCTGGACCGTGTGGGAAAGACCGCGTACCACCACACCTTTTTTGAGATGCTCGGAAATTTTTCATTCGGGGATTACTTCAAGGAGGATGCGATCGCCTGGGGTTGGGAGTTTGTCACGAAAGAACTCTGTCTTCCTAAAGAAAAGCTCTGGGTCTCCGTCTACGAAGAGGATGATGAGGCGTTTAATATTTGGAAAAATAAAATTGGCGTGACGGAATCGCGGATTGTCCGGATGGGTCCTGAAGATAATTTCTGGCCGTCCAACGCCGTCGTAGACGGCCCCAACGGTCCCTGCGGCCCCTGCTCCGAGATCTATTTTGGCGAGACGCCGGGCAAGGGCGTCGAAATATGGAACCTCGTGTTCACCCAATTCGATCGGCAAAGTGACGCGACGCTGAAGGACTTGCCCCAGCGGAACATCGACACGGGCATGGGCCTTGAGCGCACGGCCGCGGTCCTGCAGGGAGTCGAGAGTAATTTTGACACCGACAATTTTAAAAAAATCCGCGAAAAACTCCGGGATTTGATGAGCAGCGGTTCTCATGTGGCCCATGAAAACGCCTCTATGGATCATGTTCGCGCCGCTGTTTTTACGATCGTGGATGGAGCTCTCCCGTCAAATGAAGGCAGGGGTTATGTCGTAAGAAAGCTTGTCAGGCTTGGGAGCGACCATTTTGAGAAAGCGGGGATTCCGAAAATCCACAGAACTTTTTTTAAACTGGTGCCGGCAGTGGTCGATGCGTATGGTTCGATTTATCCTGAAATATCCGATCGACTGAAGACCATATCGTCCATCATTGAAAACGAAGAAAAAGCTTACGAAGAGTCATGCAAACGGGCGGAGAATGCGCGGCAGGGCGCCATGAGCGCCGATGAATTTGCTTTTATGCTTTATGACACTTACGGGCTTCCAATAGATAAGGTTAAGGATAAGTTCGCTAAAGATGGGCTGTCTTTTAGTGAGGCAAAATTTTCTGAGTACATGAATAAACAAAGGCAAAGATCTCGCGCCTCAAGCAAGATCGCGGGGGAAATTTTTTCTAATAAAGGCAGCTACGGACTCGTCGACGATATCGCGCGGACGGAATTCTTGGGTTATCACGGGACGGAAGGTGAAGGCAGGCTTCTTCGCGTGATTAAAAATAACGAAAAGGCCAAATCGCTTAATACCGGCGAGGAGGGGGTCTTGATTTTCGACCGTTCACCCTTTTACGCCGAGTCAGGCGGTCAGATCGGCGACACCGGTGAAATCACGGGGAAAGATTTTAAAGCGATGGTCCTGGACACTCAGAGTCTCGAGAAGGCCGTTGCGCACAAAGTAAAAGTGGAGAAAGGCGAGGCGCGCGAGGGTGAAAAGTGCCATCTGAAGGTGGATGCCGAGCGCCGCGCGGATATCATGAAAAATCACACCGCGACGCACATTCTTCACAGCGCGCTGAGGAGAGTTTTGGGAGACCATGTGAAGCAGAGCGGCTCGCTTGTGGCGCCCGACCGACTTCGTTTTGATTTTACACATTTTAAGGCGATGGATCCCGAGGCGCTGCATAAAGTCGAAGCGCTTGTGAACGATGTGATCCGTCGGAACATTTCGCTTGAGAAAAAAGTAGTGGCGAAAGAGGATGCCCTGAGAGAGGGCGCGATCGCTTTCTTCGGTGAAAAGTACGAGGATGACGTGCGGGTCGTGACGATCGGCGATTTTTCGAAAGAGCTCTGCGGCGGCACGCATCTTCATTCGACGGGAGAGATAGGATCTTTTAAAATAATTTCGGAGGGCTCGATCCAGGCCGGCGTACGCCGCATTGAAGCCGTGACGGGCAAAAAAGCGCTTGAAGCCGCGGTGGAAAAAGAAAAAGAGATAGACGCTATTGTGAAAACATTCCGCGTAAAAAAAGAAGATTTACCGCTTGGGCTTAAAAAAGTAGGCGAGTTCGTGTCAAAACTTAAAAATAAGCTTACCAATAGTGCGGCGACCAAAGTAAACAATAGTGTCGACAGCCATTTTGATTCTTCCGCGAAGGTGGCGGGCGTAAAACTCCTCATCCAGGACATCGATGGGGCGGATCCCGAACTTCTTAAGTCGGCGATCGACTATTTAAAAACTTTGGGCGTTCCCTTTGCGGCGCTCTTTGCCTCCGAATTTGAAGATAAGGTCACCTTTGCGGTTGGTGTGAGCCAAGACATCGCATCCAAAGGCCTCCATTCCGGAAAAATTGTGAAAGAAATCGCGACTATCGTAGAAGGCAACGGAGGCGGAAAACCTGACTTTGCGGTGGGCGGCGGAAAAGGCGTGCGAAAGAAAAGTGAAGCGATCGAGCTGGGACGGCAAAAAATCACCGGCGCGTTAAAGCAAATTTCAGGAGAGGGCGGTCGATGAAGGTCATTAAGCATTCAAGCAAAAAATTTGAGAAGCTTTTTCAGCGCTTCACGACGCGTAACCGCCGCGTAGAAGATAAGGTAAGACGCATTTTAGAAGACGTAAAAAATGGCGGGGATGAGGCCGTCATCCGCTATACGCGCAAGTTCGACAGGGTGAAGCTTGCCCCCAAAGACCTTAAAGTCAGCGAGAGCGAGATAAACGGCGCTTACCAGAACATAAGCCCCGATTTTGTCGCGGCGCTTAAAGTCGCGGTGGAAAACGTAAGCCAATTTTACAAGAAACAAGTAAAGCGTTCGTGGAAAACGATCAAAGAGGATGGGGTTATTCTGGGGGAAAAGATAAGGCCTTTGGATTCCGTGGGGATCTACATTCCTTCGGGCACCGTACCGCTTCCTTCGACGGTTTACATGACGGTTTTGCCGGCGAAGCTCGCCGGGGTGGAAAAAGTGTACCTTATCACGCCGCCGAATAAATTCAAGAGCGTGGATCCACACATTTTAGCAGTCGCGAATCTTTTGAAAGTCGACGGTGTATACAAGGCGGGCGGCGCTCAGGCGATTGGCGCTTTTGCGTTTGGCACCAAGACCATCCCGCGCGTGGATAAGATTATCGGACCCGGCAATGCCTACGTCGCGGAAGCCAAGCGCCAGGTGTTTGGCTACTGCGATATCGACATGATGGCGGGCCCTTCGGAGGTGGTGATCCTGGCCAATGATTATTCGGACCCGGATTTTGTGGCGGCTGATCTTTTGGCGCAGAGCGAGCACCATATGGGCACCGCGATTCTGGTGACGACCTCAAAGCGCCTCGTGAAACTCATGAAAAAAATTCCGGCCAGAGGCTACATCATTTTGGTTAAAAATTTAAGACAAGGAGTGGATCTTGTGAACCAAATCGCCCCGGAGCATTTACAGATCATGGTAAAAAATCCGCAAAGGATTTTGAAAGAAGTAAAGAACGCCGGTGCTATCTTTATAGGCGCCTATACACCGGCCGTGGTTGGTGATTATATCGCGGGTCCGAGCCACGTGCTCCCGACAAACGGTACGGCCCGATTTTTTTCAGGCCTTTCCATCAGTGATTTTCTGAAGTGCTCGCATGTGATTTCTTATACCAAAAAAGCGCTTGAGAAGGTACGAGGGCCCGTGGAGTACATCGGAAGCCTGGAGGGCCTGACAAAACACGTAGAATCGGTCAAGGTACGTTTTGACAAAAAATAAAGCGAAAAAAATCATGAAAAAAAGAAGCGCGGCTCTAAAAAGAAAAACGAAGGAAACGGACATTAAAGTAGAGATAAAAATTGACGGCTCCGGAAAATCGAATATCGATACCGGCATTCCTTTCCTGGATCACATGCTGGAAATTCTAGCCAAACACGGCCTTTTTGATATCAAACTAAAAGCCAAAGGTGACCTGCATATTGATACCCACCATACCAATGAAGATGCGGGGATCTCGTTGGGGGAGGCTTTTAAGCGGGCGCTTAAAGACAAAAAGGGAATACGGCGTTTTGGTGACTTCAGGGCCCCTTTGGATGAGGCGCTAAGTCAGGCGCGTGTGACGCTTGACCTCTCGGGACGCGGCTCTTTTCACTTGCACACTCAACCCAAGACCCGCTGGGTGGATCACCCCGCGCTTCGCGCTAAAAAAAACGATAAAAATTATACGCTGGCGGATGCCAAGCATTTTCTTGAATCGTTCTCGAGTCACTTGGGCATGACACTGCACGTCGATTTTATTTCCGGAGAGCAGCCGCACCACCTGATCGAAGCCACTTTTAAGTCTTTGGCGAAAGCGCTTAGCTGGGCCACGAGCTTGGACGAGAGAGTAAAAAGCATTCCTTCGACCAAAGGGAGGCTCTAGGCCTCCTGTGGTTACACTCGTTGATTATGGGATGGGCAATCTTCGGAGCGTCGCAAAGGCTTTTGAAGTTTGCGGTTCCAGGGTTCGTATCACGTCCGATCCAAAAGACATTTTGGCCGCGGAAAAAATAGTGCTGCCCGGTGTGGGGGCTTTTGGCGCCGCGATCTCTGAACTTAAAAAAAGAAAATTGGTCCGGCCGATCCGGGAAGCCATTGAAAAGGGAGTGCCGTATCTCGGGCTTTGTCTGGGGCTGCAGTTGCTCTTTGAAACGAGTGAAGAGGGCGCGGCGGGGAAGAAGGTGAAGGGGTTCGGAATAATTCCCGGGAGCGTAAAAAAATTTAAAGGCAATTTTAAAATTCCACACATGGGTTGGAATACGGTGCGATTTAAAAAGAAAGGCTGTCCGCTCTTTCGCGGAGTGGGAAGCGGCGCGTATTTTTATTTTGTCCATTCTTACTACGCGTTGCCCAAAGACCGCTCCGTGTTATCGGCCGATACGTCGTATGGCGGCTTTTTTTGCTCGGCGCTGTGGAAAGATAATATTTACGCGACCCAGTTTCATCCTGAAAAAAGTCAGGCTGCGGGACTTCGGATCATCAAGAACTTTATCGCTTTATGATACCGATTCCGGCCATTGATTTAAAAGGCGGCAAGGTCGTAAGGCTCTTGCAGGGCAAGTTTGAGGAAGAAAAAGTTTACTTTGATGAGCCTGATAAAGTCGCGAAGCATTTTACCGAGCAGGGCGCCGCAAGGATCCATGTGGTGGACTTGGATGGTGCACTGGGCGGGACGCCGAAGAATATGGGCTCCGTTGAGAAAATATTGAAAAAGACGCGTGTGCCGCTCCAAGTGGGGGGCGGCGTACGGGATTTAAACACGGCCAAGCTTTATTTTGAAATGGGGGTTGTCTGGGTGGTTTTTGGCACCAAGGCATGTCTCGATAGAGGTTTTTTGAAAGAAGCGCTTGCTGAATTCAAAGATAAGGTGATCGTCGGGATTGACGCAAGCGCTGGTTTTGTCGCGACGGACGGCTGGACGCAGATCACAAAGATAAAAGCCCAAGAGTTCGCAAAAGAGGCCCAAAAGCTGGGCGCAAAAACGGTTATTTATACGGACATTTCAAAAGACGGAATGCTGAAAGGCCCGTCTCTAAATGAGATAAGGGCGCTCAGCTCCGAGCTTACCATCGATGTCATCGCCTCCGGCGGCGTCGGGACATTGAAAGATTTATCGGAACTCATGGCTCTTAAACAAAAAAATATAGTGGGAGTTATCATCGGGAAAGCTCTCTACGAGGAAAAATTTACGCTGAAGGACGCGATTAGAGTATGCTCGCAAAAAGGATAATTCCCTGTCTGGACGTCAAGGACGGCCGCGTCGTGAAGGGCACGAAGTTTTTGGGCCTGAAAGACGCGGGGGATCCGGTCGAATGCGCGCTTTATTATGACAGGGCCGGCGCCGATGAGCTGGTCTTTCTCGATATTACGGCGTCGCATGAGAAACGTAAAACTATCATCGACGTAGTGCGCCGCACGGCGGAGCGTGTTTTTATGCCGCTTACGGTGGGCGGAGGCGTAAGCACCCTCGAAGACATAAGAAATCTTTTAAGCGCCGGCGCGGATAAGGTCTCGATCAACACTGCGGCCGTAAAGAACCCGGTGTTTGTGAAAGAGGCGGCATTGCGTTTTGGGTCGCAGTGTATCGTGGTTGCCATTGACGCCAAGCGCGATCTTTCCTCAAAAAATCGCTGGAAAGTGTACACGCATGGCGGTAGAACCGAAAACCCATTGGACGCGGTTCGGTGGGCGAAGAAGGCGGAAGCGTTGGGCGCGGGTGAGATTTTGCTTACCAGTATGGACCGAGATGGCACGAAGGAAGGCTATGATCTCGAGCTTACGCGCGCTATTTCAACTACCGTGAAGATTCCGGTGATTGCCTCGGGAGGCGTTGGGAATCTTGGTCATTTGGCCGACGGCTTTCTGGTCGGGCGAGCCGATGCGGTGCTGGCGGCAAGTATTTTTCACTACCGTCAATACAGCGTAAAAGAAGTCAAAAAATATCTGAAAAAAAAAGGGATCCTTGTGCGCCTATGACAAACGACACTTTTGAAAAAGTAAAATCCCAGCTTAAATTTGATATGCAGGGACTTATTCCCGCTATTATTCAGGACGCTATGACACAAAAAGTTTTGACACTCTGCTACATGAACGACGTCGCGCTCAAAGCCACGCTCGACACTGGTTTTATCACTCTTTTCCGGCGCTCTCAGAACAAATTGATGAAAAAAGGAGAGACTTCCGGCCATACGCAGGCCGTCAGAGAATTTCGCGTGGATTGTGAGGGAAAGTCCCTTCTTTTCCTGATCGATCAGAAGGTCGCGGGCTGTCACAAGGGCTATTTCAGCTGTTATTTTGAGAAGGTGGAGGATGGCGGCGGCCGGGTAATCACGGACGCAAAAGTATTTGATCCGGAGAAAGTGTATTAACGAAATGCAGGAATATCGCCCGACCCTCAAGGAATTTTTAGCGCTTTCAAAGAAAGGGAACCTTATCCCTGTTACGCGGGAGATTTTGGCGGACCTTGAGACACCGGTCTCCGCATTTTTGAAGCTGGGGGACAATCCTTATTCCTATCTTCTTGAGTCCGTCGAGGGCGGCGAAAAAATAGCGCGTTATTCTTTTTTGGGTGGATCACCGTCGCTTGTTTTTAAAAGTAAAGGCCGAAAAGTCACGCTTATTTACCCGGGTGCGAAAGAAGAATCTTTTGAAACCAAGCGCGACCCGCTTTATGAGCTGGAAAAAATTTTGGGCCGCTTCAAGCAGGCGCCTGTGAAGGGATTGCCTCCGTTCTCTGGCGGCGCGGTCGGCTATCTTGGCTACGATACGGTTCGTTTTATCGAGAAAATACCCGATAAAAACAAAGATGTTCTTAATATCCCCGACACGCTCTTTGTATTTACGGACACGCTTTTGATCTTTGACCATGTGGATAAAAAAATCAAGATCGTTTCCAATGTTTTTCTCGATAATTTCAAAAATCCCCGGGAGGCGTATCTCCACGCCACTGAAAAGATTGATCAGGAGATAAAGAAGCTGAGATCTTTTTCCGGCGACAGGCGACTTTTGGCGGTTGCGCCGGCCTCAATCAATACTGCTTTAAAAGTTGAATCCAATTTCAAAGAAGACCAATTCAAAAGCGCCGTTTTAAAAGCAAAACGCTACATTAAAAAAGGCGACATCTTTCAGCTTGTGCTCTCCCAGCGCTTTAAGGCGCAAATCCATTCCGAACCGTTTGCTATTTACCGGGCCCTCCGCTCCATCAACCCATCGCCTTACATGTTTTATTTAAACTGTGACGGCTTTCACCTTGTGGGCGCTTCACCCGAAATTCATGTGAAATGTGAAAATGGAAAAACTGCTTTAAGACCGATTGCTGGCACGCGGCCGCGGGGAAAAGACACGCACGAAGATAGTAAGCTTGAAAAAGAGCTTTTGGCGGACCCGAAGGAACGCGCCGAGCATCTGATGCTCGTGGACCTCGGGCGCAACGATTTGGGGCGCGTGTGCGAATATAAAACGGTCAAAGTGTCTGAATTCATGGTGGTTGAGCGCTATTCCCACGTGATGCATATCGTAAGCCACGTGGAGGGCCTTCTTAAAAAAGGAAAAACTATTTTCGATCTTCTACGCGCCACGTTTCCGGCGGGCACAATCTCCGGGGCCCCCAAAGTGCGCGCGATGGAGATCATAGACCAGCTTGAAAATGAAAAAAGAAGTTTTTATGCCGGGGTTGTCGGTTATTTTGGCTATTCGGGTAATCTGGATTCATGCATTACGATCCGTACGGTTTTAGTCAAAGACGGGGTCGCGTACGCGCAGGCGGGGGCGGGCATTGTGGCGGATTCAGACCCGAAGAAAGAATTTGAGGAAACGGTCAATAAGGCCAAGGCGCTTTTGAAGGCGATCGAATGCGCCGAAAAAGGAGCGCTCGAATGATTGTGATCATCGATAACTACGACTCTTTTACCTATAACCTTGTCCAGTATCTGGGTGAGATGGGGGAGGAGCTTAAGGTTTTCAGGAATGACGCGATTATCGTCGAGGGGATCAGAAAGCTTAAACCAACCCGCATCGTGGTCTCTCCCGGTCCCGGCAATCCGAAGGAAGCCGGTATTTCGATGGAGGTGATAAAAAATTTAGGACCAAAGATCCCGGTTTTGGGGGTCTGCCTCGGACATCAATGCATTGGGGAGGTGTTCGGGGGCAGGGTGATCGGCGCGGCGCGTCTTATGCACGGAAAAACCTCGCAGATTTTTCACGATGGAAAAGGAATTTTTAAAAATATAGACAACCCTTTCGTGGCCACCCGCTATCATTCGCTTATCGTGGAAAGAAAAAGCCTGCCCAAGGACCTTGAAATCACCGCGGAAACCAAAGAGAAGGAAATTATGGGTTTACAGCATAAAAAATTTCCGGTTTATGGCGTTCAGTTTCATCCGGAATCAATTTTGACCCAGGCCGGGAAGAGTATTTTAAGGAACTTTTTAAACGTGACACGCTAAAACGCCGCTTCCATGAATGAAATCCTATCCAAGCTAAACCAAAAGAAGCCGCTCAACGCCGAGGAAATGACGCGGGCCATGGAGTCGCTCATGACCGGCAAGCTCGCGGATAACGAGGTGGAGCAATTTCTTCTTCTTTTGAGAGAAAAAGGGGAGAGCGTCGAGGAAATTGTGGCGGCCGCGCACGTGATGCGCAAGCACTCGCTCAAACTTTCAAAGCATTATCCGGACCTTCTGGATACTTGCGGCACGGGCGGCGATGCCAAAAACACAGTGAATGTTTCTACGCTTTCGGCGATCGTGGCCGCGAGCGCTGGCGCGCTAGTCGGCAAACACGGTAACCGCTCTGTTTCAAGCGTTTGCGGCAGCGCGGATCTTCTGGAAATGCTGGGAATGAATATTAACCTCTCAAACCGCGCGATCGAAATGTCTATTGAGACAGTCGGGTTTGGATTTTTCTTTGCGCCCCTCTTTCATCCGGCTATTCGTTTTGCGATGCCGGCGAGAAAGAAAATCCAAGGAAAGACGATCTTTAATATCCTGGGTCCCTTGTCAAACCCCGCGGGCGCCGGCCATCAATTAATTGGTGTTTACAGCGAAGCGCTTGTCAAGACAATGGCGGAGGCGCTCTTCAAGCTCGGCACGAAAAAGGCCATGGTGGTGCATGGAAGCGACGGGCTTGATGAGATCACGACTTGCGGGGAGACTTTCGTCGCGGAAGTCGATCAGACGGGCGTTAAGACCTATTTTATTTCGGGTGAAGAATTTGGTTTTTCGCGGGCAAAGCTGCGTGATTTGCAGAGCGCTTCAAAAACAGAGTGCAAAGAAGCGGCCAAGAGGACCCTGGAAGGAGAAGCGGGTCCCCCTTTTGATATTGTTTGCCTGAATGCCGGTGCCGCGCTTTATGTGGCGGGTAGAACGAAGGCGTTCGCGGAAGGCGTGAATCTCGCAAAAGAACTCATGCAAAGCGGAGAGGCCCTCGAGAAGCTCGAAGAGATTGTGGCCTTTAGTCAGCGTGAAGCTGGGATGCCATGATCCTCGATAAGATTATAAATAATAAAAAAAAGGAAATAGCGTTTTTAAAAAAAGCCAGACCGCTTCCGGTTTTAAAAAAAGAGCTCTCTTCTTTTAAGTTCCGGAAAAATATTTTTCTGAAAGCTTTGAAATGCGCAAAAACAATCGCCGTGATAGCCGAGATAAAAAGGCGCTCCCCCTCAAAAGGGATTTTAAGGAAAAATTTTAAGCCCCTGGAAATAGCCAAAGAGTACGAGAGGGCGCACGCGAGCGCGCTTTCAATCCTAACAGACCGGAAATTTTTTGGAGGCTCATCGGCCATTTTTAAAAGTGTCCGCTGCGTGACAAAGCTTCCCATGCTAAGGAAAGATTTTATTCTGGAGGAGTACCAGGTGTACGAATCGCGTCTTATGGGCGCGGATGCGATTCTTTTAATCGCCGGAATCTTGTCGTTCGGACAACTTCGGAGCTTGAGTCGCAGCGCGCAAAGACTTGGACTTGACTGTCTTTATGAAGTCCACACGCCGAATGAAGTCAAAAAAATACTTCCGCTTAAGCCTAAGATTGTGGGGATTAATAACAGGAATCTCCGTACTTTTAAAGTAGATATTCATACTACGAAAAGACTCATAAAAAAACTGCCTAAAAGTGCTTTTGTAGTTTCGGAAAGCGGTATTCAAAGCCATGAAGACTTGGTATATTTAAAAAAAATGGGCGTGAAAGCGGCGCTGGTAGGGGAGAGTCTTATGAAGCAAAAAAGTCCAGGCGCCGCGCTTCAAAAACTTTTAGGTGATTTGCGTGGTTAGGGTTAAAATCTGCGGAATAACCAATGCGAAGGATGCCGAGGACGCGGTTTCTTTCGGCGCCGACGCGCTTGGGTTTATTTTTGCGAAAAGCCCTCGAAGGATCGCTCCCGCCGAGGCCAGGAAAATAATAAAAACCCTTGGTCCCTGGGTGGCGGCTGTCGGGGTATTTGTGAATGAAAGTCCCGAGAAGATAAAGCGCATCGCCTCTTTTTGCGGGTTGTCGGTGATCCAGCTTCATGGGGATGAGTCTCCGGCGGATGTAAAAAAGCTTTCCGATTTTAAGCTTATTAAAGCGTTTCGTGTAGGAGAAGGTTTCGATTTTAGTTTTTTAAGAAAATACGCTGTGGATGCGTTTTTGTTTGATACGAAAATTGAGGGATTGTTTGGCGGGAGCGGCAGAAAATTTGACTGGAATGTATTAAAATCTAAGAAGATGGGCAAGCCACTCATACTGTCCGGGGGGCTTGATCCGTCAAACGTCAGAAAAGCCGTTTCACTGCTGTTTCCTTACGGGGTAGATGTTTCAAGCGGCGTTGAGCGTTCGCCCGGCAAAAAAGACTCGGAGAAGGTAAAGGAGTTTATTCGGAATGCAAAAAAAGCGGCGTAATTCGAGCTTCAATTCGTTGCCCGATAAACACGGCCACTTCGGGCCCTATGGCGGTAAATTTGTGCCGGAGACTTTGATGGCCGCCTTGGATCAACTGGAGACTGAATACCGCAGAGCCAAGTGCGATCCAAAATTTAAAAAGGAGCTCGATTACTATCTTCAAAATTTCGCGGGCCGTCCCACACGGCTTACCGAAGCAAAGCATCTTGCGAGGGCGCTTGGCGTCAAGAGAGTATTTTTGAAGCGCGAGGATCTTCTGCACACAGGTTCTCATAAGATCAATAATACGCTTGGCCAGGCGATTCTTACAAAACGCATGAAGAAAAAGAGAGTCATCGCCGAGACCGGCGCGGGCCAGCACGGAGTCGCGGCCGCGACAGTCTGCGCTCTTTTTGGCATCAAATGCGATGTGTATATGGGGACCGAGGACGTGGAACGCCAGGCGCTCAATGTGTTTCGCATGAAGCTTCTGGGCGCCAGGGTCATACCTGTAAACTCAGGCTCAAGGACTCTAAAAGACGCGGTAAACGAAGCGATCCGAGACTGGGTGACCAATGTGGAGAACACACATTACATTATAGGTTCGGTGATCGGACCGCACCCATACCCTGTGATGGTGCGTGATTTTCAGTGCGTGATAGGGCAGGAAACGCGCTCCCAGTTGAAAGGTCTGGGTCTCGGCAATCCTGATTATCTGGTTGCTTGTGTCGGCGGCGGTTCCAACAGCATCGGTCTTTTTCATCCTTTTTTAAACACTCGCTCAAAAATGATAGGGGTTGAAGCGGCGGGCCTCGGGATCCACACGAAACAGCACTCGGCGACGCTCTCTCTCGGGAAAATAGGGGTGCTTCACGGTTCAAAAAGCGAAGTGCTGCAGGATGCGGACGGCCAGATCCAGCTGGCGCATTCCATATCGGCAGGCCTGGATTACCCCGGCGTCGGTCCGGAACACGCCTATTTGAAATATGTGCGCCGAGTTCATTATGTCTCGGCCACGGACAAAGAGGCGCTCGAGGGTTTCAGAGCTCTGAGTGAACTCGAGGGAATTATCCCTGCGCTCGAGCCGGCGCATGCGTTGGGGTTTCTTCTTAAGAATAAGTCCAAATTCAGAAAAACGGATGTCTTGGTGCTTTGCCTCTCGGGTCGCGGGGACAAAGATGTGAATCAAGTTTCCAAGCTTATCAAACTTTAAGACAAATGATGAATCGCATCGAAAGAAAATTCAGAGAACTAAAAAAGCAAAAAAAGAAAGCACTGATTCTATATATCACGGCCGGGGATCCGAGCCTCAAAAAAGATGAAGCGCTTGTGCTCTCTTTTGAAAAGGAGGGGGTAGATCTTATTGAGCTGGGCGTGCCGTTTTCGGACCCCCTTGCGGACGGCGTTGTGATTCAAGAGGCTTCTCAGAGAGCGCTTCAAAAAAAGACCACGCTCAAGAAAATTCTTTCGCTGGTTAAAAATATCCGCAAGAAATCCGAGATCCCGATCCTGTTGATGAGCTACCTTAACCCCGTGCTGCAGTTTGGGATTGCGTGTTTTGCAAAAGAAGCTCAAAAAGCAGGCGTGGACGGGCTTATCGTCCCTGATCTTCCGCCGGACGAGGGGGCTGCGATCTCGAAGGAACTAAGAAAAAAAAGTATCGATCTTGTTTACCTCTTGGCGCCCACGAGCAACCAAAAGCGCCGCACGCTTGTAGGAACGCATTCAAGGGGCTTTGTGTACTATGTCTCGCTTACAGGGGTTACCGGTACCAGAAAGAAACTGCCCGATTCCGTTTATCAAAATATCCGGCTTGCTAAAAAATCGACTTTACTTCCCGTCTGCGTGGGGTTTGGGATATCATCGCCCGGACAGGCCAAGACCATGGCGGCTGTCTCCGACGGCGTGATCGTGGGAAGCGCCGTGGTACGTGAACTGGGCGCGCATCCGGACCTTAGCGCCGGTGAATTTTCAAAACGCTTTGTGCGTCCTTTCGCAAAAGCTCTGGGGAAAGGCGCCTGATGCCAAAAGCCGTTATCATGGCCGGCGGGCCGGGCGAGCGTTTCTGGCCACTCACGCATAAAAAGTTTCCGAAGTACCTTATCCGCCCGAACGGTAAGAACTCGCTCTTGCAGAGCACCTACAAGCGGCTTTTGGGTGTTTATGCCAAAAAAGACATTTTTGTCGTAACGACACGTGAACATCTGGTATTTATCCGCAAGGAATTACCCGCTCTTGGTAAAAACGGTGTTATTGTGGAGCCCGAAAGAAGAAACACCGCGGCGGCGATCCTTTTTTCTACCGCATTTCTGCAAAGTAAATTTGGCACCCAAGAGGTGGTGTCTTTTTTTCCTGCGGACCATTTGATTGAGCGGGAAGACTTTTTTAAGAAAACCATTCAAAAGGCGATCGCTTTCGCCCGAAATAAAAAAAGCCTTGTTACGATCGGTGTAAAGCCTATCTTTCCGGCGACTGGTTACGGCTATATTCAGACGGGAGCGCCTGCCGGTGATTTTTCGGACATTTTTCATGTACGTTGTTTCAAAGAAAAGCCGCTTCACCGCGTTGCGGTCGGCTATTTAAAAAAAATAAATTTTCTCTGGAATGGCGGTATCTTTACGTGGAAAACGGGTGTTTTTCTGGAAGCGATGAAGAAAAATACCCCGAAATTTTATGCGCTGTTTAATTTAAAAAATATCAGTGCCAGCTACAAAAAACTTCCGAAGCTTTCGGTCGACTACGTGCTTCTTGAAAAGGCGGACAATATCGTGGTGGTGAAGACCTCTATGGATTGGTGTGATATGGGAAGCTGGGATAGTTTTATGGATAAAGCTAAAAAGGACGCACAAAAGAACCATGTTTACGGCAATGTTTGTTTAGAAGAAAGCCGCGACTCTTTATTTATCAATTATACAAAAAATCCGCTCATAGGTTTTGGTTTAAGAGATATGATCGTGGTACAAACCGACCAGGGGACACTTTTGTGCCGCCGCACCCATTCCGAAGAAGCGGCACTTTTGGCTAGAAGGCATACTTAAACTTCTATCTATCATAGCCACGGGTGACGCCGAAGGGGAGTCCTCTTTCGCCCGGAGGTCGCCGTAGGCGACCGAGGAACGAAAGAGTCCCGCAGGCGGCAGGCCCCGTGGCCTTGGGAAAGGGTAATTCTTGAGAGTATTGGGAATTGATTTTGGGGAAAAAAGGATAGGGCTTGCCGTATCGGATCCGCTCGGTTTCTCCGCCCAGGGACTTGAGACACTTGAAAATAAAGGCAGGAAAAATATTCTGGAGTCTCTTTCGCTGATTTGCAGGGAGTATGAGGTCAAAGAAGTGGTGATCGGTCTGCCGATCAACATGAACGGCACGATGGGGCCGAAGAGCAAGGAAATCCTTGAGCTTGTCCCGGAGCTTGAGAAAACCCTGCAAGTGCCGGTGAAGACATGGGACGAGCGCCTGTCGAGCCGTGAAGCGGGGCGTCTTATGATAGAGGGCGGGCTGTCGCGGCAAAAGCAAAAAAAACACAGTGACCGGCTCGCGGCTACGCTTATTTTACAGGGATACTTGGAGTCCAGGAGAAACGCATGAAACACGAAATATCTTCCCTATCCAACGGCACGGGCTTTGTCTCGGCGCCTTTAAAAGAAAGAAATTCCGTCGCGGTTGGTATTTGGGTAAAGGTGGGTGGAAGGGACGAACGCCCTCAGGAATCGGGGATCTCTCATTTTCTCGAGCATCTGGTTTTTAAAGGCACAAAAACCCGCTCGGCCAATAAAATAAAAGAGTCCGTCGAAGGCGTCGGCGGAAGCTTGAACGCATTTACTTCCGAAGAATATACCTGTTTCTTCGCGAAGGCGCCCAAAAAATATTTTGGTCAGGTTTTTGATGTCTTATCAGACATGGCGCTAAACGCGACTTTAAAAGAGGAGGACTTGAAAAAAGAGCGCACCGTGATCATGGAAGAAATAAAAATGACCCAGGACCAGCCGTCTCAGCTTGTTGAAGAAATCCTTGCCGAAATGATCTGGCCGGATCATCCGCTCGGGCGTCCGCTGGCAGGCACTCTGGAAACCGTCTCGAAAATGAGCCGTGAGCATCTTGTGGGTTATAAGGAAAAATTTTATACAGCGCCGCTTATTACCATTGCCGCCAGCGGCGCAATTGACCACAAGGCTCTGCGGGCGTCCGTGCAGTCGCGTTTTGGGCGTCTTAAAAGCGGTCCCAGTCCGAAGAAGCTTGATCTGTTTCAAAGGCGACAGGCTAAGCCACGCTTAAAGATCTTCAATAAGGCCACGGAGCAGACCCATCTTTCGCTGGGCATCCACAGCTTGCCCAAAAATCATCCGGACGAGTACGCACTTGATATTTTAAGCATTCTTCTGGGCGGCAACATGTCATCGCGGCTTTTTAATAAGGTGCGCGAAGAAAGGGGCCTTGCCTACGACATCAGTTCTTCGCTCAGGAAATATCATGAAACCGGCGCGTTCGGCGTGGAGGCGGGCGTCGACAATAAAAAAGCGGAGGAAGCGCTAAAAGTCATTTTGGAAGAGCTGGACAAAGTTGCTCAAAAACCGGTCAAAGACGATGAATTAAGAAGGGCTAAGGATTTTTATCTCGGGCAAATGATGCTGGGACTTGAAAACAGCATGAACCTCATGCTTTGGATCGGAGAGGGGCTTGTGACACTTGACCGCTGCCGGACGCCGGAAGAAGTGGCGCGTGAAGTAAGCAAAGTCTCCGCGTCAGACTTGAAGCGCGTTGCCACAAATATCTTCAGAGCAAGCGCCCTTAACTTGGCAATTGTCGGTCCTCACGGCGAATCTTTGGAGAAGTCTCTGTCCAAGATACTCTCTTTTTCCCGGGATTAAAATTTTTAAAAATGGGACCTTCTTTACGTTTTTTTAAATTATTCGGTGTCGAAGTCCGGATTCATCCTACCTTTTTTCTTCTGCCGCTTTTTCTCGCTATTTTTTATGGCGCTCATTACGGAATGTGGGTAGGGGTGAGGGTTTTGGCGCTTGTCATGATGGTATTCGCCTCCGTGCTCGGGCATGAATTTTCCCACAGCCTTGTGGCCGGAAGATTCGGCATCCCGGTGCCTTATATCACGCTTTACCCGATAGGCGGAGTCGCGAGCATGCGCCGGATTCCCCGAGAGCCGAATCAGGAATTTTTAATTTCGATCGCGGGGCCTTTGTTCAATTTCGCGCTGGCCCTCATTCTTTTTGGCCCCCTTTATTTCCTGATCGGAAAAAAGGCTCTTTTTTCGCCTACGCTTGAAACCTGGCCGGGCACCATCGCGAATTTCTTTTGGATCAATCCCATGCTCGGGTTTTTCAACCTTCTACCCGCGTTTCCGATGGATGGCGGCCGGATTTTACGTTCGATACTCTCACGGCACACAAATTACCTCAAAGCGACGCAAATTTCCGCATATTTAGGGCGTATTTTTGCTATAATATTTCTTCTTTTGGGTATTTGGAAATGGCATTGGATGCTTGGCGTGATCGCTTTGTTTGTGTATGTCTCCGCGTCCAACGAGGAGCGTCAGGTGCGTTACGAAGAACGCTTAAGACAGAAATTGGGGGAGAATGACCGACCGTCCGCTTAAAATAGCGCCGTCACTTTTATCGGCTGATTTTACGCACCTGGCCGCCGAGATTGAAAAGGTCGAGAAGGCCGGCTGCGAGATGCTCCACATTGACGTGATGGACGGCCATTTTGTGCCCAATATCACCGTCGGTCCTTTTATCGTGAAAGCGATCCGTAAAGTCACACGATTGCCGCTCGATACGCATCTTATGATTGAGAACCCCGAAAAATACATCGAAAGCTTTGTGAAAGCGGGCTCTAACCACATCACGGTCCATGCCGAAGCCTGCGAAGAAAACTTGGGGGAAATCCTTAAAAATATCCGGGCGTATTCAGTCGGATGCGGGGTTTCTTTGAAGCCGGCCACGCCGCTGGCCGTAATCAAGGATCATCTGAAGTATCTTGATATGGTTCTCCTGATGACCGTGAATCCAGGGTTTGGCGGCCAGGTTTTTATGCCCGAAGTGATGCCGAAGGTCAGGGAGTTGCGAAACATTTTTGATAAAGATATCGAAGTGGACGGGGGCATTAATAAGGACACCTGCAAAGAAGCGGTTTTGGCGGGCGCCAATGTGCTCGTGGCCGGGACCGCGATCTTTGGAAGAGACGACGTCAAACAAGCGATAGAGGACCTAAGATGTCGCAGATAAAGTTCGGCACCGACGGTTGGCGCGCTTTGATGGACAAGGATTTCACGTTTGAAAACGTGGAGCTGGTGGCCCAGGCATTCAGCGATTATCTGCATGAGGATTTTAAGAACAAAGCAAAAAAAAGCGCGCCGCGTGTTGCGATCGGATTTGACTGGCGTAAAAATTCTGAAAATTTTGCCAGAACGTTTGCGAAAGTATTGATCGCGAACGATATCGAGGTCTGCCTTTCCTCCGATGCCTGTCCCACGCCAGCTGTCAGTTTCACGATCGTCGACCAAAAATTTGACTCTGGGATTATGATCACCGCAAGCCATAACCCACCCGGCTATAACGGCGTGAAAATCAAGACGGATTTCGGGGGTTCCGCAGAAAAAGCCTTTACGGACGCCGTAGAGGGTTTCATAGGCCGTCATAAAGCGTCAAAAAAACCCTTTTCCGCCGATAACCCGAAAATCGCCGATTTTAATCAAAAGTACCTTCAATTTCTTAAAAATTATATCAAGCTGGATGCCATCAAGGACGCTCCTTACAGTGTTCTCGTTGATTCGATGCACGGAGTGGGCGATACACATATTCAAAATCTTCTTTCGGGCGGAAAGATTAAAGTTACCACCGTTCGGCACAATCGTGACGTGCTATTTGGCGGCATTAACCCCGAGCCGATTCCTCAAAATCTTGGCAAGCCGATTGAGATGATGAAGAACGGATCGTTTGATTTGTGCGTGGTGACGGACGGAGACGCCGACCGGGTAGGCGCGATCCGTCCCGGCGGTGAATTTATATCGCCGGGCATTATCCTAGCGCTTATCTTGCTTCACTTTGTGGAAGACCTTAAAAAAACAGGCAGCGTTGTGACCACCATTTCCAATACGGCGCTTATCTACAAGATCGCGAGAAAGTTTGGGCTCAAAGTGCACGAGACGCCGGTCGGTTTCAAGTACGTGTGCGAGATCATGCGCCGCGAGAATGTTCTCATCGGAGGCGAAGAGTCCGGTGGGATCGGCTTTCAAAACTATCTGTACGAGCGGGACGGCATGCTTTCGGGCCTTCTTTTGATAGAAATGATGGCAATGCGGAAAATGAGCTTCGATGAAATCTTAAAGAGCGTCGAGAAAGAATTCGGCAGGCTTTATTATGTGCGCTCCGACAGCAACTACCCTAATGAGCTGAAGGCAAAACTTTTCAAGCACCTTTCGGCCAATCCTCCGAAAAATCTGGGCGGCCAAAGTGTCAAAGAGGTCAAAAGCCAGGATGGCATGAAATTTATCCTGGAAGATGACAGCTGGCTCCTTTTCAGGCTCTCGGGCACGGAGCCGCTTTTGAGGATCTACTCTGAGGCGACTTCCCAGGCGCTCGCCGAGCATTTGGTAAATCACGGAAAGGAAATCGCGTTTAACCTCGCGTAGCCCCCGGTTTCCATGAAGCAAGCCCATATCAGAAACTTTTGCATCATCGCCCATATTGACCACGGTAAATCCACGCTCGCGGACAGGATCCTTGAATATACGGGAGCGATCGATAGCCGCACATTCCACAACCAGCTTCTCGATGACATGGATCTGGAGCAGGAGCGAGGCATCACGATCAAGGCAAGCGCGGTCAAGATCGTCTATAAGGCCAAAGACGAAAAAAAATATATTTTAAATCTCATCGACACGCCGGGGCACGTGGATTTTAGCTATGAGGTTTCAAAGAGCCTGCGCGCGTGTGAAGGGGCGCTTCTTTTGGTGGACGCCGGGCAGGGCGTGCAGGCGCAGACGGTGGCGAATCTTTATCTTGCGATCGAGCACAATCTTGAAATTATCGCGGTGATAAATAAAATTGACTTGGGCACCGCTGAACCCGAAAAAGTAAAAAAAGAGATCCATAGCGTTTTGGGGATTGATGAAAAAGAGATCATTCTCGCGAGTGCCAAGCAGGGAATCGGTATCGACGATATTCTGGAGAGGGTGGTTCATAAAATACCTTCGCCCGAGGGCGACCCGAAGCAGCCTTTGCAGGCGCTTATCTTTGACTCGAATTTTGATATTTACCAGGGCGTCATCGTTTATGTGCGTGTTTTTAACGGTGTTTTACGTAAAGGCACGAAAATAAAAATGATCGGGACCGGCAATAGCTACGACGTGCTGGAAGTGGGTGTGCTGGCGCCGAAGCCCGTCAAGTGTGATTTACTGTCAGCGGGTGAAGTCGGCTATATCGCTTGTAATATTCGCGCCGCTAAGGAAGTAGAGAACGGCGATACCGTGACCGAAGCCGATAATCCCGCGCTGCAGGCGCTGCCGGGCTACAAAAAAGTAAGGCCGATGGTTTTTGCCGGGATCTATCCGGTCAACTCGAAGGATTTTGAGGCGCTGAAAGATGCGATGGAGAAGTTGCAGCTGAGCGATTCTTCTTTTGTTTTTGAGGTGGAGAGCTCGGCCTCCATCGGGTTTGGTTTTCGCTGCGGGTTCCTGGGTCTTCTTCACATGGAAATTGTGCAGGAGCGTCTCGAGCGTGAGTATGACTTGAATCTTGTGATCACGACGCCGACCGTCGTTTATAAAATAAGAAAAACGGGCGGCGAAACCCTCGAGATGGAAAACCCGTCCAAAATGCCGAACCCCTCACAGATCGACGCGATCTTGGAGCCCTTTGTGAACGCCATGATCATGATCCCCCAGAGCTCCATCGGGCCGATTTTGGATCTTTGTGAGCAGCGCCGCGGCGTCTATAAATCGACGGAATATGTGAGCGAGGACAGGGTAAAAATTGTTTATGAATTTCCGCTTTCAGAAATCATCGTAGATTTTTATGACCGGATAAAATCCATAACCAAGGGCTACGGCTCCCTTGATTATGAGCTGGTGGGCCACAAGGAGAGCGATCTAGTGAAGCTCGATATCCTCATTAATTCGGAGATCTGTGACTCTTTTAGCTCGATCGTTCACCGCGAGAAGGCGCACACTAAAGGCAAGGGGCTTTGCGAAAAGCTAAAAGAGCTTATTCCCAGGCAGCTTTTTGAAGTCGTGATTCAGGCTGCTATAGGAGGAAAGATCATCGCCCGAGAAAGCGTGCGCCCGATGGGCAAAAACGTCACCAGTAAATGTTACGGCGGCGACATCACGAGGAAACGCAAACTCTGGGAGAAACAAAAAGAGGGAAAAAAGCGCATGAAACAGTTCGGTAAGGTCGAGATACCTCAGGAAGCGTTTCTCGCCGCTTTGAAAATAGACTAACTATGGATAAAGAATTTTTGAAAAGAGAAATTAAAGAATGGGCGCAGTCGATCATCATCGCGCTCATTCTCACGCTTATTATCCGCACGTACGTCGTTCAGGCCTTTAAAATTCCTTCGGGCTCTATGAGGCCGACACTGATGGAAGGGGATAAGCTTTTTGTGAATAAATTCATCTATCGGTTTAAGCCGATACAGAGAGGTGACATCATTGTTTTTAAGTATCCGGAAGAGCCCAAAAAAGATTTTATCAAGAGACTGGTCGCCTTTGAAGATGAGACGGTGGAGATAAAAGACGGCAAGATCATCGTGAACGGAAAAGTCTTGGACGATCCGGAAGCGTTCGGCAAGTTTTACTACTACAACCATGACCCGTTCGGCGGTCCGAATGAAAAAATAAAAGTCCCCAAAGCCAGCTTTTACGTGCTCGGCGACAACAGCGCCAATTCCACCGACAGCCGCTTTTGGGGATTTGTCCCCAAAAAGAATATCATCGGAAAAGCCATTTTCCGCTGGTGGCCGTTGAATAGACTCGGTAAACTTAATTGATTGACGAATAATAGATGAATCTGGCCAATCACCTGACCGTCTTACGGATACTTCTGGTGCCCGTGTTTCTGGGCTGTCTTTTATATTATTCTCCCGAACGGAGCTACTTTATTTACGCAGGCGCCACAGTGTTCGTGCTGGCTTGTTTGACCGACGCCGTGGATGGTTACATCGCGAGAAGATTTGATCAGCAGACCGTGCTTGGAAGCTATATTGATCCCATAGCCGATAAACTGCTTCTTTTGGGCGGTTTTTTGTCTCTGTCTTTCATGACCCACCTGCCTTTGTCGGTGCGGATACCCGCATGGGTGACAATCCCCGTGGTGACAAGGGACTTTGTGATTTTGATCGGCTCTACCATGATTTTCCTGACGAAGGGCAATCTCAAGGCGGAGCCGCTTGTCATCGGAAAAATTACCACGTTCTTTCAAATGCTGACGCTTCTCGGGGCGCTTTTCTCCGGGCCTGTTTTTTTGCAAACGCTTTTATTTATTTCAACCGTTATTTTCACGGTGCTTTCGGGTATTCAGTACCTCCGCATGGGGGGGCGACTTCTGCGCTAAAATGAGCTTCCTTTTTTTCTTTCTGTTGGCTTTTCTTGTCGGGGCGATTCCTACCGGTTATCTGGTTGTCAGTTATTTTAAGCGGGCGGATGTCCGAGAGTTTGGCAGCGGCAATGTCGGCGCGACGAATGTTTTTCGCATAGCAGGCAAAAAACTAGGGAGCCTGGTTTTTATCATAGATCTTCTTAAAGGGTTTCTTCCCGTCGTGATTTATACCCGGTTTGGGGGATTGCTTCCGCACTTTGATCCCGCTTTGAATGTTTGGGTGGGACTTGGCGCGATTATCGGGCATATTTACACGCCGTTCCTTGGATTTAAAGGCGGTAAGGGGATAGCGACCGGCGCCGGGGTCATTCTTGGCAGTTATCCGGTTATATTTTTTATAGCTATCGGTGTTTGGGGTATCATGCTTTTTCTTACCAGGATAGTTTCACTAAGCTCTCTTTTGGCTCTTTTGGCGATTTTGACATCAATATTTTTATTTCAAATTCCCTGGGTAGTTCGTATTTTCTTTATCTTAATTGTGATACTTGGTTTTTGGACACATCATTCAAACATACGGCGGCTTCTCAAGGGGGAGGAGGAAAAATTGGTTAGAAGATAAAAAATGTAGTACTACATTGAAATATAAAATACCGCCATGTATACTTCCTTCGAAAGGCGATTTTTTTTAGACTTCTTATTTAATATTTTAAATAATAGATTATAAATGTTTATTATAAAAGGTAAAAAATGAGAGAGATACTGATAAGAACGACAACTTCGAGTAACCACAAGCGTAAAAACCTAGTCATTACAGAAACAATAAATCAAAATGGATTTCTTGCTCGCGCTGAAAAGAAATACAGCTATTATGTTTCACAGCAGAATGACATCAAAAGTACCGATGAAATAAAATCCTGGGTCAACACCCAGCCAAATCCTTACCAGAAGAAGGAGAGGCATGTTTCGATCAAAAAAAGTTATGATCCCAAGACCGGCGTAGGGCAGATGATTTACAGGGTGATCGGAGGTTTTTATGTCGTGCAGAACCTCCACATCTTTGCGGTAGTTTTTATGCACAGTATTAAATTTGACATGATCTCGGGGCAGTTTCCTCACCAAAAGTTCTTTCATTAAAGCCGCTTAAAAGGCGCGCGCATCCCTCGTTTTCGACAATTTCAATTGACCGTTTATTTCAGCTTTGTTATACTTATTTTTCATTAAAATTATCGTAAATAGTGATTCTTAACTCTATATGGCGCAAAAAGATACAAAAATAAGTGTGTTGGGGGACGGGGGGTGGGGTACGGCCCTGGCTATTTTATTGGCCCAAAAAGGATACCCTGTGCAGCTTTGGGGGGCGTTTCCCAAATATGTCGAGGACGTACGGAAAAAACGCGAAAATTTCAAGTTTTTGCCGGGATTCAAGATCCCTGAGTCAGTTTTTCTTTCATCGGATATCCGTAAAGCAGTGCTTTGGGCGGACATGATAGTGCTGGCGGTCCCTTCACAGTATTTGCGCAGCGTGACGCAAAAAGTAAAGAAAGATAAAATTCATCATAAGCTTTTTGTGACTGTCGCGAAGGGGGTCGAGACAAAAACTCTCAAGGTCATGTCGCAGGTGATTCACGACGAGTTGGGGCGCGTAAGTTTGTGTGTTTTGTCGGGGCCGACCATCGCAAGGGAAGTCGCGATGAAAATTCCAGCCGCCGCCTCGGTCGCCTCCACCAATCCGCAAAATGCTGCCAAGGTGCGAAAGATCTTTATGACCGATTATTTCAGTGTTTTTGAAAGCGATGACGTGCTGGGCGTGGAACTCGGAGGCTCTCTGAAAAATGTGATCGCGATCTCGGCGGGCATCGTGGAGGGATTGGGGTTTGGCTCTAATACACAAGCCGCGCTTTTTGCGCGCGGTGTAGCTGAAATGGCAAGGCTTGGACACGCGATGGGAGCCCGAAGAGAAACTTTTATGGGCTTGAGCGGGCTGGGAGACCTGGCGACGACCTGCCTCAGCCGCCATAGTCGTAATCGTTCGCTCGGGGAGGACATTGGCAAGGGCAAAAGGCTGAAGCATATTTTGAAGGGCACGGAAATGGTGGTGGAAGGGGTTGAGACCTCGAAGGCCGCATACAAGCTTGCGAAAAGGTTTAAAATAGCGATGCCGATCACGGAAGCGGTGTACAATATTTTGTTCAACAATCATGATCCGCGCGAAGCAGTGAAGGCGCTCATGAAGCCTCAGCCGTACCGCGAACTTGATTAACCCTGACCAAAAATTTTACGGGGCGTGGCTCAGCATGGTCCAGAGCGCCTGCTTGGGGTGCAGGAGATCGGTGGTTCGAATCCACTCGCCCCGACATTTTAAAGGTGTGTGATTTATGAAGAAATTTAAACGATCTAAAACTATTAATATAGGGCTGTTCGGGCTGGGGACGGTGGGTACGGGTGTGGCCAAGATCCTCATAAGCCAAGCAAAAACCATAGAAGAAAAAACGGGCGCGCGGGTTGTGTTAAAACGGGTGTGTGTGAAATCCCTCGGTAAAAAAAGACAGGTCAGGCTCCCCGCAGGCGTTCTCATAAATAACCCTGATTCCATTTTAAGAGATCCGGCGATTGATATTGTGATCGAGCTTATCGGCGGTATTCATCCGGCAAAAGAGATCATCCGAAAAGCGCTTGCCGCGGGCAAGCAGGTGGTGACCGCCAACAAAGCGCTTTTGGCCGAGGAGGGCGAGACGATTTTTAATGACGCGGCGCGCGCCTCCGTTTATTTGGGTTTTGAGGCGAGTGTTTGTGGGGCCATTCCGATCATAAAGTCGATCAAAGAGGGGCTTGCCTCCGACCAGGTTTCTCATTTTCTTGGAATTGTGAACGGTACCTGCAATTACATTTTGTCCTCCATGTCGCAAGAAGGGATTGGTTTTGCCGAAGCCCTGAAGCGGGCGCGGGCCAATGGCTTCGCGGAAAAAAATCCGAAGCTCGACATTGAGGGGATCGATTCCGCGCACAAGCTTGCTATTTTGGCGCGTTTGGCTTTTCGCGCCGAATTGCCGTTTAGGTCTATCTATGCGGAAGGAATTAAAAATCTTTCAGCGCTCGATATCGCGTACGCGAAAGAGCTGGGCTACGTGATAAAACTTCTTACGATCGGCAAGAAAATGAAAAACGGCCTGGAGTTGCGCGTTCACCCGACCATGCTTCCCGAGCATCATCCGCTGGCGAGCGTGCGGGGAGTTTACAATGCTGTTTTTCTGCATGCCCAACACGCGGGAGACCTTCTTTTTTACGGACGCGGCGCGGGCATGTTTCCCACCGCGAGCGCCGTCATGAGCGATATCATTGATATCGCGGGAAAAATGGTCCGCGGACGGATAGACAATTCATTTTCTTCGAAAAAAATAAAGCCCGCGCATATTCTTTCGATGGACGATGTTGTTTCAAAATATTATCTTCGGTTTCAGGCGGCGGACAGGCCGGGTGTTTTGGGGCGGATAGCGCAGACGCTCGGCAAAAATCACATTTCAATTTTAAGCGTGCATCAGAAGGAATCGCATGACTCAAAATCCGTGCCGGTGGTGATCCTAACCTATGAAGCCTCGGAGAAGGATCTGAGAAAAGCTTTAAAACTCATCGATTCCGACAAAGACATAAGCCAGAAGACGGTGGTGATCAGGGTCGAGCAATGATGTGGCGCGGGATCATTGAAAAATACAAACGTTATCTGCCGGTCACCGAAAAGACGCCTATTGTCAGTCTGAACGAGGGGAACACGCCCCTTTTATATTCGCCGGTTCTAAGTGAGTTGACCGGCAGTTTGGTTTATTTGAAATATGAAGGACTGAATCCAACCTGTTCTTTTAAAGACAGAGGCATGACAGTGGCGGTTTCCAAAGCCAAGGAGAGCGGCGCGCGCGTGATTATCTGCGCCTCCACCGGCAACACTTCCGCGTCGGCGGCTGCGTATGCGGCAAGGGCGGGGATGAAATGCGTGGTTTTGATCCCGAAAGGCGCGATCGCGCTCGGCAAGCTAAGCCAGGCGCTTATTCATCACGCGCAAGTTCTGGCACTGGACGGTAATTTTGATGAAGCGCTTATGATGGTCAGAGAGATCGCCGCCAAATACCCTATTACGCTTGTAAATTCCGTGAATCCCTTTCGCTTGGAAGGGCAAAAAACGGGCGCGTTTGAAATTTGTGATCAATTAGACGGCAAGGCGCCGGATTACCACGCGATCCCCGTAGGCAACGCGGGCAACATCAGCGCCTATTGGAAAGGCTACGGAGAATATTTTGATAAAAAGATCGTTAATTCCAAACCCAAAATGCTGGGCTTCCAAGCGGAAGGCGCCGCACCGATCGTGAAAAGAAAGGTGATATTAAAACCAAAAACGATCGCGACCGCCATTAAGATCGGGAATCCCGCCAGCTGGAAACTTGCCGAAGAGGCTCGGGACAGATCAGGCGGCCTGATCGATACAGTGACCGACAATGAGATCTTGAGCGCTTATAAAATTTTGGCCGAAAAAGAAGGTATTTTTGTGGAGCCAGCAAGCGCCGCGAGCGTAGCCGGTGTCCTAAAACTCGGAAAGCGCGGCTATTTTAAAAAAGATTTTCACGCGGCCGGGCCGAAGCCCGTGGTTGTTTGTATTTTGACGGGACATGGTTTGAAAGACCCTGACAGAGCTCTGGCTTGCGTAAAAAAGCCAAAGGCTGTGCCGGTAAAACTTAAATCAATTGTGAAAGCGATGGGATTATGAAATATATCTTGCTTGTGTGCGAGGGATTGGCGGATGAACCTGCGGAGGAGCTCCAGGGCCGGACGCCGCTGGAGGTGGCCAAAACGCCTTTCATGGACCATTTGGCCAAAAAAGGGGAAATGGGGTCGGCGCTTTTCACGCCTCACCGGCTGCCGCCCGCTTCCGATGTGGCGTGCATGTCACTTTTGGGATTCGATCCTGAGGAATTTTACACCGGGATCGCGCCTTTGGAGGCCGCCGCCATGGGTGTTTCGCAGAAAGACAATGAGATCGTTTTTCGCTGTGACCTCGTGACGGTGCTCGACGACGTGCTTTTTGATACTAGCGCCAGTGGTATTTCACCGACAGAATCGCAGATCCTGATCAAAGAGCTCAACGCAAAACTCAAGAACCCAAAAGTAAAGATTTACCCGGGCGAAGGCTACAAAAATATCCTGGTGATAAGCGACCCCGAGATGGCTGAAAAACTTGATGAGTTGGAATGCACGCCGCCGCAAAATCTGATCGCGCAAAAATTTGTGAAGCACCTGCCGAAGGGCGAAGGAGCGCCGCTCATAACGGATTTAATGGATCAGTCGAAGGTGATTTTGGAAGACCATGAGATCAATCGCGTCAGGATCGACCTGAACGAAAATCCTGCCAATATCATTTGGCCGTGGGGACAGGGTAAGAAACCCAAACTGCCGAGTTTTAAGCAGCGTTACGGGATCGAAGGCTCTATTATTACGGAGTCTGACTATGCAAAAGGGCTTGGAATGGCGCTTGGGCTTCATGTCGCTACGAGCATTGAAAACGCGCTTAAAGAGCATGATTTTTTATTTATTTATACTGAATCGGGGCCTGATATTTACAGGACCAATGACCTGAAAGCCAAGATAAAACTGCTTGAGGATTTTGATTCGCAGGTGGTGGGAAACGTGGTGAAAAGAATGGAACATTTTGACGCGGTGCGTGTTCTCGTGAGTTCGGATCATGCGGTTTCCCTGGCGAAAAGAGGCGCTTTTCACGGGCATGTGCCTTTCATCCTCCAGGGCACCGGTATCCCGGCGGGGGAGATGGGTCCTTTTAATGAGAAGATGGCCGCTCAAAGTAAGCTTGTGTTCAACGAAGGCCATAAATTAATGGAGTTTTTCTTGAAACGGGTGGCGGGGTGAGTCTGATTGTGCAGAAGTACGGCGGTTCGAGCGTGGCAAACCCTGAACGGATCAAAAATGTCGCGCGAAGAGTGGCGGAATACAGAAAAAAAGGCCATTCGGTGGTGGCAGTCGTGAGCGCGTTGGGCGATACTACGGATGATCTTTTGACATTGGCGGACCAGATTTCCAAAAATCCATCGCGCCGCGAACTTGACATGCTGATGTCCACGGGCGAGCAGATATCCGTGGCGCTTTTGGCGATGGCGCTTCACGAGCTTAGGTGCGATGCGATTTCTTTCACGGGTGCGCAGGTAGGCATACGGACAGATTCGGCTCACACACGCGCGCGCATTATTGATATCAGCACCCAGCGCATTCGTGAGCAGCTTAAAAAAAATAGAGTGGTGATCGTCGCGGGTTTTCAAGGCATCAACGAAGACCATGAAATTACGACGCTCGGAAGAGGCGGGAGTGATCTTACGGCGGTGGCGCTCGCAAAAGCGCTTTCTGCCGATTCCTGCGAGATTTACACAGATGTCGAGGGTATTTTTACAGCAGATCCACGGATCGTGAAAGACGCGAAAAAAATCGGGCGGATAAGCTATGAGGAAATGCTGGAACTGGCGTCTTCCGGCGCTCAAATCATGCAGTCGCGCTCGATTGAGGTCGCGGGTAAATTTAATATTCCGCTTCATGTGCGGAGCAGTTTTTCTGATACAGAAGGAACCTGGGTCGTGAAGGAGGATGAGTCAATGGAAGATGTTTTGATACGAGGCGTTTCTTTAAGCAAAAACGAAGCCAAACTTACTTTAAGGAGAGTGCCCAACCATCCCGGTGTTGCGGCCGCTATTTTTAAGGTGCTCGCCGGCAAAGGCATCAATGTCGATATGATTATTCAAAATATCGGCAAGTCCACAGACACGGACATTACATTTACGATTCCAAGAGGCGATGTCGATGCGGCCATCAACGCTTTGAACGCCACCAAAAAAAAGATAGGTTTTGAGGGAATCTCGGCGGATTCCAATATCGCGAAAGTTTCCGTCGTCGGCATCGGCATGCGAAGCCATGCGGGCGTGGCCGCCGCGATGTTTGAGGTGTTTGGCAAAAATAAAATCAATATCGAGATGATCTCCACAAGCGAGATCAAGATCTCGTGCGTCGTGAAAAGAGACGACGCGGAGAAAGCCGTGAAGCTTCTGCATGGTGAGTTTAAGCTTTCCGGAAGAAATCAAAGGAAGAAATGACAAGCGGCAAGAAAATCGAAATCTACGACACTACCTTAAGAGACGGCTCTCAGGGCGAGGGGATCTCGTTTTCCGTCCAGGACAAGCTTCTCATCGCAAAGAAAATAGACGAGTTGGGGTTCCATTTTATTGAGGGCGGCTGGCCGGGCGCGAATCCGAAGGACATCGCTTTCTTTAAGGAAATTAAAAAGTTTAAGCTTAAAAATTCCGAGGTGGTGGCTTTCGGATCCACGCGCAAGGCCCACACCAAAGCCTCGGAAGATGAGAACTTAAGAGGCCTTTTGGCGGCCGATACGAAGGCCATTACGATTTTTGGCAAAAGCTGGGACCTTCACGTCAAAGAAGTTTTTAAAACGCATCTGGAAGAAAATATCCAGATGATCCGTGATTCCGTGAAATACCTGTGTTCGAAAGGTAAAAATGTCATTTATGACGCCGAGCATTTTTTCGACGGCTACACGCATAACCCAAGCTATGCGTTAAAAACGCTTCAAACCGCGCTTGAAGCAGGCGCTTCGGTTTTGGTGCTCTGCGACACGAATGGCGGGAGCATGCCGTCATATGTTTTCAAGATCGTTTCCGAGGTGAACGCGAAGCTTAAAGCGCCTTTGGGCATTCATACGCACAATGACTGCGGCGTCGGGATCGCCAATGCGGTGAGCGCGGTGGAGGCCGGCGCGCAGCATGTGCAGGGTACGATCAACGGCTATGGCGAGCGGTGCGGAAATCCGGACCTTATCGCGCTCATCGCCAATTTGCAGCTGAAACTCGGGTTTTCCTGTATGCCGGCCTCAAAACTTAAAGAAATCACGGAAGTCGCGCGCTACGTAAGCGAAATAAGCAACATGATCCAGGCCAAGAATCAGCCTTATGTGGGCCAGAGCGCCTTCGCCCACAAGGGCGGCGTTCATGTCAACGCCGTGATGAAAAATCCCGAAACCTACGAGCATATTGATCCGGTGCTTGTGGGCAACCGCCGGCGATTTCTTGTCTCGGAGCTCGGCGGGAAAACGAACGTGATGCTGAAGGCCCAGGAGCTCGATATCGACCTTAAGAAGGAATCTCCAGAGACACGCAAGATTCTGCAGGAAGTCCAAAATCGCGAGCACGAAGGGTATCAATACGAAGCCGCAGAAGCGAGTTTTGAGCTTTTGATCCGAAGGATCACCGGGAAACATAAAGAATTTTTCAAAGTCAAGAAAGCCTGGGTTGAGCACGAATTTATAGGCAAAGGCGGCGCGGAAGCGGAGGCCGAAGTGGTTTTAAGCGTGAATCATGAGGAAAAAAAGTCCAGGGCTTCGGGCGACGGTCCCGTCAACGCGCTTGATAAGGCGTTGCGCGACGTGCTGGTTCATTTTTATCCGGTGATTAAAAACATTCATTTGGATGACTATAAAGTACGCATTGTGGACTCGAAGGCTGGTACGGCCGCGAAAGTCAGGGTTTTTATTGAGTTTAGGGATGAAAAAAACATCTGGACGACCGTGGGTGTTTCTGCCAATGTCATCGAAGCCAGCTGGCAGGCGCTTGTGGACGCCTACGAATATAAACTTTTAAAGCATCAACGTTAAGGTTTTTTGAAATGCAAACCCAGCCTCACGAGCCCCTCGAAAAAGTCTACAATCCAAAGCAGGTAGAGAAAAACTGGTACCAAATTTGGGCGAAGAAAGGTTATTTCAAGGCCTCCTCCGGCTCCAAAAAAAAACCTTATACGATCGTTATTCCGCCGCCCAATGTGACCGGAATTCTTCACATGGGCCACGCGCTCAATAATACGCTGCAGGATATTTTGATCCGCTATAAAAGAATGTGCGGATTTGAGGCGCTCTGGATGCCCGGCACTGATCACGCCGGCATCGCCACACAAAATGTCGTCGAAAAAGCTTTAAAAGAAGAGGGACTGACCCGCCATGCGCTTGGCCGGGAAAAATTTCTTGAGAGAGTCTGGAAATGGCGTGAAAAATATGGGAATACCATCATTCGCCAACTGCAGAGACTCGGGTGTTCCTGCGATTGGGACAGAACGCGCTTTACGATGGACGAGGGCTTGTCCAGGGCGGTGCGCGAAGTTTTTGTGAAGCTTTATGAAAAAGGACTTATTTATCGCGGCAAGTACATTATCAATTGGTGTCCGCGCTGTCAGACCGCGCTTTCGGACGAGGAGGTCCAGCACAAAGAAATGACGGGGCATCTTTATTATTTAAAATACATGATCGAAGGCACCAATGACCACGTCGTGATCGCCACGACCCGTCCCGAGACCATGCTGGGCGATACGGCGGTGGGCTACAATCCGCACGATGAGCGTTACCGGCACCTTGAGGGAAAGACTGCGCTTCTTCCGCTTTTGAATAGACGGCTCAAAATCATCAAAGATGAGATTATTGATCCTAAATTTGGGACCGGCGCGCTTAAGATCACGCCGGCGCATGATCCGGTCGATTTTAATCTTGCGAGAAAACACAATCTCGAATATTTGAATATTTTGAACCCTGACGGCACTTTGAATGACAATGCCGGTCCTTACAAAGGGCTCGATCGTTTTGAAGCCAGGAAAAAGATCATCGCGGAGCTTGAAGACAGAAGAATTCTCCTTGAAATCAAGGAGCACCTTCATTCCGTCGGGCATTGCTACCGCTGTCAGACGATCGTGGAGCCTTATTTTTCCTCGCAGTGGTTCGTTCATATGAAACCGCTGGCAAAACCTGCGATCGCTGCGGTGAAAGAAGGGAAGACGGTTTTTACGCCTAAACGCTGGTCAAAAGTGTACCTTGACTGGATGACCAATATAAGAGACTGGTGTGTTTCAAGACAGATCTGGTGGGGCCACCGCATCCCCGTCTGGTATTGCGCGCGCTGCCGCTCGAAGGAAGACCCCAATGCCGACAAAGATACACGAGTCACGCGAAATCTAACGGGCCCTTCCAAAGTTTACACGGAGCCGGGCATGATCGTTTCGCGCGAAGTACCGCAAAAATGTCCCGTCTGCGGCAATCAAGAGCTTGTGCAGGACCCCGACGTGCTGGATACCTGGTTTTCTTCGTGGCTCTGGCCTTTTTCGACGCTCGGCTGGCCTGAGAAAAATAAGGACCTTAAGTTTTTTTATCCTACGAATCACCTTGTGACAGGCTACGAGATCATCTTTTTTTGGGTCGCGCGCATGATGATGGCCGGCATCGAATTCATGGGCAAAGAACCTTTCAAAGAAGTTTATATCCATGGGATCGTCAGGGACGAGACGGGTGCAAAGATGTCAAAGTCGCTCGGCAATGCGGTCGATCCGCTCGGCATTATTGACGAGTATGGCGCCGATGCGCTGCGGTTTGCGATCATCTCCATTACGGCTGAAGGACAGGACGTTTATTGCTCGAAAGACAAGTTTGAAGTGGGGCGCAATTTTGCCAATAAAATCTGGAACGCGGCGCGGTTCTGCCTCATGAATTTTGGCGCGAAACAGGCCCAGTCCAGTAAACCTCCGAAGCTCTCGGAGCTTAACCCGATGGACCGCTGGATCTTAAGCCGCCTTCACCACACTATTTTACACGTGACCGATTGCCTTGACCGCTCACGATTTAACGACGCGATCTCGACCCTTTATGATTTTTTCTGGCATCAGTTTTGCGACTGGTATCTGGAATTTTCGAAACCCAATATTGCCAATCCTGACACTCAGTGGGTTTTGGCTGAGGTTTTGGACGGCTCACTCAAGCTCTTGCACCCATTCATGCCGTTTATTACGGAGGAGATCTGGCAAAAGATCCCGCACATGGGCGATTCCATCATGGTAAGTGACTGGCCGAAGGCCGACAAAAAAAAGAATGATCGGAAAATAGAGGCCGAGGTCGAGCTTGTAATAAACGAGATCCAGGCGATCCGGAATGTGCGCGGCGCCTGGCAGATAAATCCGAAAGAGCTCGTCGCAGTCGCGGTCAAAACTATCCGAGACAAGGAAATGCAGATCTTTAAAAGTTATTCCACTTACATCGTGCAGATGGCGAAGATCTCTTCGCTCACGATAGGGAAACACGTGACGCGTCCGAAAGAATCGGCCGTGGCCAATATCGGAAGAGTTGAGACGTACGTTGTTTTGTCGGGACTTATTGATATTCGGGTCGAGCGTCAGAGGATAGAGTTGGCGCTTGGGGATGTCGAGAAAATGATCCGCGGCATAGAAGCGCGGCTCAAAAACACCGAATTCTTAAACAAAGCTCCAAAAGAAATTGTGGACAAGGAGCGCCAAAAAGTGCAGGAACTGGAAAACCGCAAGACAAGGCTTCAGGAAAATCTCCGAACTCTCTCCGAGTGATGCTTAAAATTCTGGCGATCGATCCCATTGTGAAAGCCGCCCTAAAAGAAGATGTGGGTTCGAAAGACCTTACTACGTCCGCGGTAATCCCCAAAAATCTTATCATCAAAGCCGATGTCGCTTTTAAACAAAAAGGCGTGCTCTGCGGCATCGAGATCGCTGAGCGCGTTTTCAGGCTCGTGGATGAGAATTTGCGTTTTTTGCCGGTTGCTCAGGACGGCGAATGGATTGAAACCGGACGGGAAATCGCCTACATCGAAGGCCTGGCAAGCTCCATTCTTATTGGGGAGCGCACCGCGCTTAATTTTATAAGCCACCTTTCAGGCATTGCGACAAGGACGCGGGAATTTGTAGAGAAAGTGAAGAACACACCCGTTAAAATTCTGGATACGCGCAAAACCACTCCGAATTTAAGGGTTCTTGAAAAATACGCGGTGCGCACCGGCGGCGCTAGCAATCACCGGATAGGCCTTTATGATCAGGTGCTCATCAAAGACAACCATTTAAGAATACTGCGAAGCGAAGCCATGAGTGATATCGTGAATCGGGCCAGAGAAGGCGTGCTGAAGAAAACGATTGTCGGCATTGAAGTGAAAAATTTGATGGAGTTGAAAGAAGCGCTTAAGACGAACGTCGACTATATCCTGCTCGATAACATGAGCGTGGATCTCGTGAAAGAAGCGGTTGTTTTGAAAAAAAAGACGGGCAGCAAAATCGAGCTTGAGGTTTCGGGAGGTGTCAATTTTGACAATGTGCTTGCGTACGCCCAAACGGGCGTCGAGCGGATCTCCGTCGGCGCGCTGACCCACCAGGTTTCTTCCATTGACGTCTCGCTGGATATCGTGGGATGAAATTCAAGATCAAAAGCCAAATGCGTCCCAAGGGCGACCAGCCGCAGGCGATCGAAAAGCTCGTAAAAGGCCTGCGGGAAAACACCCGTCACCAGACGCTTCTCGGCGTCACCGGCAGCGGCAAAACCTTTACGATCGCGAACGTGATCGCGCAGGTCAACCGTCCCACTCTTGTGATGTCCCACAATAAGACGCTCGCGGCCCAGCTTTACAGTGAATTCAAAGAAATTTTTCCTGACAACGCGGTGGAGTATTTTGTGAGCTACTACGACTACTACCAGCCCGAGGCTTATATTCCGCGCACCGATACGTACATCGAGAAAGATTCCTCGATCAACGAGGACATCGATCGCCTGAGGCTGCGTGCGACAAGCTCTCTTCTGTCGCGCCGGGATTGTATCGTGGTAGCGTCCGTCTCAGCGATTTACGGTCTGGGTTCGCCGGAGGAATACAATGAGCTTCTTGTGTTCATTAAGGAGAATGAGGAATTTCCACGGGACGAACTTTTGAAAAAGCTCGTGGACATCCAATACCAAAGGAACGATATTGACTTCAAGCGCGGCACTTTCCGCGTCCGCGGCGACGTGGTCGAAATTTTCCTCGCGTATGAAGAGACCGCGATCCGCGTCGAATATGAATGGGACGCCGTCAAAAAGATTTCCAGGGTCAACCCGCTTACAGGCGACCTGGTCCATGCGCTTGAAACGATCGCGGTTTATCCGGCCAAACATTTTGTGACTACCCAGCCGCGCATGGAGCGCGCGCTTGTCCAGATAGAAAAAGAGCTGGAAGCGCGTCTTTCGGAGCTCCGGCTCCAGAACAAGCTTCTCGAGGCCCAGCGGCTTGAGCAGCGCACCCGCTATGACATGGAAATGATGCGCGAGCTCGGATTTTGCTCAGGAATTGAAAATTATTCAAGGATTATTTCCGAACGCCCGCCAGGCTCAAGACCTTATTGCTTGATCGACTATTTTCCGAAAGATTTTTTGACCGTGATCGATGAATCGCATATTTCAGTCCCTCAGATCCGCGGCATGTATTTCGGTGATCGCTCAAGAAAAGAGGTTCTCGTGGAGTATGGTTTTCGCCTGCCTTGCGCGCTCGATAACCGGCCGCTCAAATTCGAAGAGTTTGAGATACTTACGAAAGAGACTCTCTTTGTGTCGGCGACGCCGGCGGAGTACGAGATCAAGAAATCCTCCCAAATAGTGGAGCAGATGATAAGGCCTACGGGCCTCTTGGATCCTCCGATCGAGGTCCGGCCCACGAAAGGACAGGTGGACGACCTGATGGAAGAGATCAAAAAACGTGCCGAGAAAAAAGAAAGAGTGATCGTTACGACACTTACCAAGCGCATGGCCGAGGACCTGGCGAAATACTTGAAAGAGATGGGCATCCGGGTCAGATACCTTCACTCGGAAATCGGCGCGATCGAACGCGTTGAAATTTTGAGGGACTTGCGTCTGCTCAAATTTGACTGCGTGGTAGGCATCAATCTTTTAAGGGAAGGCATCGACCTTCCCGAAGTATCCCTTGTAGCGGTGTTGGACGCGGACAAGGAAGGTTTTCTGAGAAGCCATACTTCTCTGATCCAGGTGGCAGGCCGCGCCGCGCGGAACGAAAACGGGTATGTGATCATGTATGCCGATGTGGTGACGGAATCTATGAGAAAAACGATCGAAGAAACAAATCGCCGCCGCAGGTTCCAAGCGGAATATAATAAGAAAAATCACATTACGCCGACTTCCATCCGCAAAGAAGTCAGAGAAGGGATTGAGGCGATCAAAAAGGCGAGAGAGATTGTGCAGGAAGCTTCGGGTCTTTCCGGAGAAGCGGAAGATATCCATCAGGCGTTGAGCGACCTTGAGCGGGAGATGGAGGAGGCCGCCAACAGTCTTCAATTTGAAAAAGCGATCCAGTTGAGGGATCAAATTAAATTAATCCGGAAAAAGCTGGAAAATGAAAGAAAATAACGTTTTAGATTTTCTAAGAGCGCAGCAAAGCGGTTACCTTTCGGGGGAAGACATCTCGCAAAAGCTCAAAGTTTCCCGTTCGGCCGTCTGGAAAGAGATCCAGAGCTTGAGAGGTCTCGGTTATGAAATCGAGGCCCAGCCGCATTGGGGTTACCGCCTTGCGGGGATTCCCGACAAGCTGTTCGCCGACGAGATCTCTCACGCCCTTGGCACGAAATTTATCGGCAGGCGCATTATTTCCTATGATTCGCTTGATTCAACCAATGACGCGGCTTTTGGACTGGGCGAGCATGGCGCGAAGGAAGGGGCTTGTGTTTTTTCCGAGTTTCAGAAAAAAGGAAGAGGCCGCTTGGGACGCTCGTGGGCTTCCCCTAAAGGGAAAAATCTCATTCTCTCGGTGCTACTGCGCCCTCTTTTTTCTCCCTCGGAAGTTTCTAAAATAACGCTGATGACCGCAGTTTCAACCGTCAAAGCCATAAAAACCCTGACCGGTAAAACGCTTGGTATTAAATGGCCGAATGATATTTATTTTAAAGACAAGAAAGCGGGCGGTATTCTGACGGAGATGAGCGCCGAGCTTGATCGCGTGAATTTTGTCGTGGTAGGGATCGGTGTCAATGTCAATTCGAGCCCAAAAGAATTGCCGCCAGGCTCGATCTCACTGAAAGAGGTAACCGGCAAAGAAATTTCACGAATCTCCTTCGCGCAAGAGCTTTTGAGGCAGATCGAGAAAGATTACCTAAAGCTTAAAAATAGAGACGCAGCAAACCTCGAGAAAGAATGGGAAGATTTTTCTCTGACCTCCGGTAAGCGGGTTGTCGCCACGGTGCTGGGGCGCAGGATCCAGGGGTACGCCACGGGAATAGACAAGGAAGGCGCGCTTTGGATAAGAAGAGACAACGGCCTGCAGGAGCGGATCTTTGCAGGAGATATCGAGCACTTAAGGCCGGCCCATGAGTAAAAATAAAAATGAAACCCCCGAAATACTAGTTATTGACGTGGGAAACACAAGCGTCCGCATAAGCCATTATTCCGGCATGAAGTTTAAAAAAGCGGCGCGTATCAAAACCTCTGAAATAAAGAAAAGCGCGGCGCGTGTGATTAAAAAAAACTTTCCTCTAAAAATAATCAAAGCCGCCGTGATCGCCAGTGTCGTACCCGCTATTTCCAGATTTTTAACCCAAATGATTCGAGTCCGGTTCCATGTGCCGGTGTTTCAGGTGGGAAAAGATATCTCTGCGCCTATTCCCAACAAATACCGCGACCCAAGGCGGGTAGGCATGGACAGGCTTATGAATGCGCTCGCGGTCCGCGAAGAATATAAATTACCCGCGATTATCATTGATTTCGGCACAGCGGTGACTTTTGACGTCGTTTCCGGAAAAGGAGAGTATCTGGGGGGCGTCATTGCGCCAGGCATTGAAATCAGCATCGACGCACTTTTTAATAAGACCGCGCTTCTTCCAAAAATCCGTCTGACCCGCCCCCGCGAGGTGATCGGAAGAGACACCGTGGAGAGCATTCGAATAGGGTGTGCTTATGGAATAGGGGGGCTTTGCGATCGGATAGTGGAAGTCGTTGGCAGCAAATTAAGATCCAGGCCTTTTGTGATCGCGACAGGCGGTTATGCCCGTTTTATGTCCCGTTACTGCCACAGTATCCAAAAAATCGACCCGGACCTTGTTCTCAAAGGCATTCTTTTTAGCTATCAAAGACATTGTGGAAGGAAATTAAAATCTACTTGACAGATTTTTCGAATCGAATACAATAGGGGGATTGTTAGCACTCTGTTTTATTGAGTGCTAATCAAAATTTGAAGTCAGGTGGCGTTTAAGCCGTCAATTATAGGTTGTTTGCTAATCAATAGGAGGAAGTATGGAGAAGGCAAAAATTCAACCCCTGGGAGACAGGGTTCTTGTGGAACCTCTTGAGGCTGAAGAGAAAAGCTCCGGTGGGATCGTGATCCCCGATACGGCAAAAGAGAAGCAGCAGAAAGGCAAGGTCGTGGCTATCGGCAAAGGCCGTGTGAATGAAGACGGCAAAACGACGCCTTTGGAGGTGAAAGTAAACGATCAGGTGCTTTTTGGCCGGTATTCCGGGACCGAGATAAAGCTGGGCGCTGTGGAATATTTGATCGTCAAAGAAGACGATATTCTCGCGATCATCCGATAACTTTAAAAACGAAGGAGCAAAATCATGCCTAAACAATTACAATTCAGCGATGAAGCGCGGCGCTCGATACTTCGGGGTGTCGAGCAGCTCGCGAGAGCCGTCAAGGTGACTTTGGGGCCCAAGGGTCGCAATGTCTGCATTGACAAGAAATTTGGATCGCCGACCATCACAAAAGACGGCGTGACGGTCGCGAAAGAAATAGAATTGAAAGACCCTTACGAGAATATGGGGGCCGAGATGGTCAAAGAAGTCGCTTCAAAGACCAGCGACAATGCCGGCGATGGTACTACCACGGCGACGGTGCTCGCGGAAGCCATTTTCCGCGAAGGATTGAAAAACGTCACCGCGGGCGCCAATCCCATGTCTCTCAAAAGAGGCATTGAGAAAGCGGTCGAGGAGATCACCCTCCAGCTCAAGAAACTGTCAAAACCGATCAAAGGTAAAAAAGAAATCGCGCAAGTAGCCACGATCGCCGCCAATAACGACACCAAAATCGGCGACTTGATCGCCGAAGCGATGGAAAAAGTCGGCAAGGACGGTGTTATTACCGTGGAGGAGGCCAAGGCCACGGCGACGACGCTTGAAGTCGTGGAAGGTATGCAGTTTGACCAGGGCTATCTTTCGCCCTATTTTGTGACCGATGCCGACCGGATGGAGGTAGTCCTCGATGATGTCTTTATTCTCATTCATGAGAAAAAAGTTTCTTCGATGAAGGACCTTCTTCCTATCTTGGAAAAAGTCGCGAAAGGTGGCAAGCCGCTTTTGATCATTTCGGAAGAAACCGAGGGTGAAGCGCTCGCGACACTCGTAGTCAATAAGCTGCGCGGGACCTTACAGGTGTGCTCCGTGAAGGCTCCCGGCTACGGCGACCGCCGCAAAGAAATGCTCGTGGATATCGCCACAATTACCGGCGGCAAAGCCATTACGGAAGACCTCGGGATCAAGCTTGAGAACGTTCGCGTCGAGGATCTTGGCCGCGCGAAACGTGTGATCGTCGACAAGGAAAACACCACGATCATTGAAGGCGCCGGCAAAACAGTTGACATTAATGGCCGCATCGCGACCCTCAAAAAGCAGATCGAAGAGTCCGATTCCGACTACGACAAGGAAAAGCTTCAGGAACGCCTCGCGAAACTCGCGGGCGGCGTGGCTGTGATCCGCGTCGGTGCCGCGACCGAAACTGAAATGAAAGAGAAAAAGGCCAGAGTCGAGGACGCGCTTCACGCGACCCGTGCCGCTGTCGAAGAGGGTATTGTCGCCGGGGGTGGCGTGGCGCTTTTACGCTGCGCGAAGGTGCTTGATAAACTGACCCTTAAAGACGACGAGCTCATCGGCGTGCAGATCATCAGGCGCGCGATCGAAGAGCCGCTCAAGCTGATAGCGTCTAACGCGGGCCAGGTCGGCGAAGTCGTGGTGGACAAAGTAAAGAATGAAAAAGACAACGTAGGCTACAATGCCGATACGGATGAGTACGAGGACCTTATCGCTGCGGGTGTTATTGACCCTACGAAAGTGACTCGCACCGCGCTTCAAAACGCGGCGTCCATTTCAGCGCTTCTTCTTACGACAGAGTCCATTATTACCGATCTGCCGGAAGAAAAGTCTGCAATGCCCGCAATGCCGCCGGGAGGGATGGGCGGAATGGGTGGAGGGATGTATTAATCCCTGATTTGGCAAGCGTTTAAGGAAAACCCCGGGCCCCAAAAGCCCGGGGTTTTTTATTGTCACAAAGAGGCGCTTTTGATAAGATCTAAGGCCTATTCAGAGGGCCTAATCGATGCATAAAAAACTGTCTTTTCTCTTACTAGCTTTAATATTGTTAACACCTTCCGTCCGGGCGGCGGAGGAAAAGTCGAAACGTTTTGAGGCAAGCGGCGAAGTGGTGGAAGTGGAGCCTCTTTATGGCCGCATTACCATAAAGCATGGAGCGATCAAGGGCTTTTCGGGCGGACCGGAGACAGAGTTTGTCGCTAAATCTTCCGAACTTTTGAAGAACTTGTCCAAAAGAGACCTTGTTTATTTTGTGATCACGGAGGAAAAAGGCAACGCCGAAATAACGGAAATTAAGAAAACTGGCGAAGCGCCTCCGAAAGAGGAGGGTCTTGAACTAGGCAGGGCCGTCCAAGGGGTTCTTACGGCGACAGGCGAAGCCGCGAGGATCATCACAAGTCCGATCCCGCCGGCGCATGATGTCGTGAGCGCCGCGACGAGCGCCACCACCGATACCACGGAGACGGTCCTTGACAGTACGGACGGCCCTGAAGTAAAGCACAAATTTTAAAGGAGAATTAATTTTATGGGGATGTGGTTAGGGCGCGGCCGTAAAGCCAGGCGCTGTTATGGTTTTGACGAGATAGCGCTGGTCCCGGGAAATGTCACCATCAATCCCAACGAGGTCGACGCTTCCTGGGAAGTCGGTGGCCGAAAGTTCAAGGTCCCGATCATTGCTTCCGCGATGGACGGCGTCGTTGACGTCAATTTTGCGGTCAAGATGTCAAAACTGGGGGCTTTGGCCGTCTTAAATCTTGAAGGGGTGCAAACCCGCTATGAAAAGCCGGAAGAAGTTTTAAAAAAAGTAGCGAATGCGAGCTTCGAGGAATCGACCAATTTGATCCAATCCGTCTACCGGGCGCCTATTCAGGAAAAGCTGGTCGCAAAACGCGTCATGGAAATTAAGAAAAAAGGCGGGATTGCCTGCGTTTCCAGCATTCCTCAGCGCGCCGAACGTTTTGGAAAGATCGCGCAAAACGCCGGCTGCGATATTTTCGTCGTTCAATCCACCGTAAGCACGGTAAAGCATATTTCAAGCGAGTATAAGACGCTCGATTTGTATAAATTTTGCAAATTCATGAAGATCCCCGTTATTATCGGGAATTGCGTTACTTACCAGACGACGCTTGAATTGATGGATACCGGCGTCAAAGGCATATTGATCGGCATCGGTCCGGGCGCCGCCTGCACCACCCGCGGCGTTTTGGGGCTGGGCGTCCCGCAGGTGACGGCGATCTGCGATGCCGCCGCCGCCCGCGATTTTTATTTCAAAAAACACCAGGTTTACGTGCCGATCATCGCCGATGGCGGTATGTCGACCGGCGGCGATATTTGCAAGGCGTTTGCCTGCGGTTCCGATGCCGTGATGGTCGGCTCGGCTTTCGCCAAAGCCAAGGAAGCTCCGGGCGGCGGATATCACTGGGGGATGGCGACGCCTCATGCGAATTTGCCTCGAGGCACAAGAATTAAAGTCGGGACGACCGGGACGCTGGATCAAATTCTGTACGGTCCCGCGACGCTCGACGACGGGACTCAAAACCTTGTGGGAGCGCTTCAGACCTGCATGGGCAACGTCGGCGCGGTTAACGTCAAAGAGCTGCAGCTCACGGAGCTTATCATAGCGCCCTCCATTAAGACGGAAGGGAAAGTGTTTCAGCAAGCCCAGCGCGTCGGAATGGGAAAATAATTGAGCAAAAGCCTTTCCACTTTAGAGATCGCCACCAAAGCGAAACCCCACCAGATTTTTGAAATAGCCAATAAAGCCGGTATTCGTGTTGAAGAAGTGGAGCCTTACGGCAATTATAAGGCCAAAATTTCACTCAAAGCCTTTGAGCGTCTTTCAAACCGTCCGAACGGCAAGCTGATTTGCGTTACCGGCATGACGCCCACCAAAGAAGGCGACGGGAAAACCTGCACAAGCATCGGTCTGACGCAGGCGCTGGGTGTTTTGAAGAAAAAAGTTGTGTTGTGTCTGCGCGAACCCTCGCTTGCGCCGATTTTTGGCTACAAAGGCGGCGCCACCGGCGGCGGTTATGCGCAGGTGCTCCCGATGGAGGATATCAATCTTCATTTTACGGGAGACATTCATGCGATCGAGATCGCGCACAATCTTCTCGCTGCGGTGCTTGAAAACCATATTCATTACGGTAATTCGCTTAACATCGATCCCGAAAATATATTCTGGCGACGCACGATGGACATCAGCGATCGGCAACTCCGCGATATCATGGTCGGGCTTTCCAAAGCATCCAAATTCGGCAAGCACAGGACGGGTTTCGATATTACGGCCGCGAGCGAAGTCATGGCAGTTTTGTCGCTCTCGACTTCGGTGCATGCGCTTAAAACAAAGCTCTCCAGAATTTCAGTGGCGCTTACGAAAGACGGCGGGCTTGTCACCGCCAAAGACCTGAAGGCCGTCGGAGCGATGGCGCTTTTGATGAAAGATACGCTGAAGCCCAATCTCGTGCAAACGCTCGAGGGGCAGCCCGTTTTTATCCACACGGGGCCTTTCGCGAATGTTTCCCACGGAAATAACAGCCTCATCTCGACGAAACTCGCGCTAAAGCTGGCAAACTATGTCGTGACAGAGTCGGGTTTTGCGTCAGACCTGGGTCTTGAAAAGTTTTTTGACATCGTCTGCCGAGACACCGATATAAAGCCGAGCGTGGTCGTGATGGTGGTGTCGATCAAGGCGCTTAAATCCCATGCGGGAGAGGCGATTGGACTTTTTAAATTAGCGGATGTATTTAAAGAAGGCTTCAAAAACATCGAAAAACACGTTCAAAATATCCGTAAATTCGGCGTAGACGTTGTGGTAGCGATCAACCGTTTTCCCCAGGATACCGACGAAGAAATACGGGCTGTGAAGGACCATCTTAGATCCGAAAATGTGGAATGCGCGGTTTCGGATGTCGTGAGTCAGGGCGGTAAAGGCGGCGTGGAGCTTGCCGAAAAAGTTTTGAAGGTCATGACCGAGAAACCCAGCCAGTTCAAACATTTTTACAGTCTCGACCTGCCGGTGGAGGAAAAAATACAAAAATTAGCCGTCGAGCTTTACGGGGCGGAGGGCGTCACCTATCTTGACCAGGCTAAAAATGACCTTGAGCTTATTCATCGTTTGAAACTGGATCATTTGCCGATCAACATGGCAAAAACCCCTTACTCACTCTCCGATGATCCCCATTTTAAAGGCGCGCCCACCGGCTGGAAACTGAAAGTCAGAGGGATACGCGCTTACACCGGCGCGGGGTTCCTTGTAGTTTTGTCGGGTAAAATGATGCTGATGCCGGGTCTTCCCGAGCATCCTATCCTGGAAGACATGGATCTTGCTGATGACGGCCAGGTAAAAGGCATGTTCTGATGGCAATCGCGCTAAGGAACCTGAATTTTGCCAAGTGGTCCATTTCTCAATTTTTAAACGAACTTGGATCAGACGCGCCGTGTCCGGGCGGGGGAAGCGCTGCGGCGCTCACAGGCGCGGTCGGCGTAAGTCTCTTGGAGATGACCGCCCGAATTAATTTGAAGCGGGCGCTTAAAAAAAATAGACTCACAATAATCCGCATCCAGTCTTTGAGGAGTAAGTTAATAAAATTGGCGTCTTTGGATGCGCGGGCGTTTATGAAAATATCGAAGCTGTTTAAAAGTAAAAGGGAAAGTGTGGAGTTTCAAAGAGCGCTGCTTCAAGGCGCAAAGGTACCCTATGAAATTTGCGGGCGCTCTTGCGAGGCGCTCAAATTCTGTTTGGCCGAAAAATCCAAAACAAGTGCCTGGCTATTAAGCGATTTGAAAGAAGCAGGAATGCTCCTCAGGGCCGCGTTTTCCGCGGGCCGGCTGAATGTCGAGATAAATTTGAAAGAGATGAGGGACAAAAAACAGGTTTTAAGATTTGAGACGGGGCTTGGAAGGCTCGCGAAAGAATGCGCTTCTTTACACGCGAAGCTCGTCGGGGTGTCCGGAGAGTGAGCAGATCCGCGCATATTCTAAACGGGTCCGAGATTGCAAGAAAAAACCTGGAAGCGCTTTCGAAGGAAATCGCGTTGATCCATAAAAAAGGCGAGGCGCTTTGTCTTGGCGCCGTGCAGGTGGGGGACTCCAAAGATACGCTGCTTTACGCGCGCGCGCTTGAAATGCTGCTGGCGAAACTAAGCATAAACTTTTCTTATCACACTCTTGCGCATTCGATCACCGAAAAAGAACTTTTCAGGCAGATCATGAAGCTCAACGCCGATCCAGAAATAAGCGGAGTCATGGTTTTTTCACCGCTGCCGCCGCACATCAATTCCGTGTCCATTTTAAACGCGCTGGACCTCTTGAAAGACGTGGAGGGGCGCAGGATCCTGCACGGAATGGGCGACAGGGTTATTTCGCCGACCGCGATCTCGGTGTTGACGCTTTTGGAGGAGACCGGTGTTGACATAGCCGGAAAGGAAGCGGTGGTGGTAGGACACAGCGATGTCGTGGGAAAACCGATCGCGATTCTTCTTATGGATAAAATGGCGACCGTGACGGTTTGTCACGCAAAAACGAAAAATCTAAAAGAGCATGTTGAAAAAGCCGATATTCTCGTGGCCGCGGCCGGCAAGCCGCACCTTATCAAGGGTGATTGGGTAAAGCCCGGCGCTATCGTCATCGATGTCGGCGAAAATTTTGTAAATGGGAAGCTCGTTGGCGACGTGGAGTTTGACGCGGCGAAGGAAAAGGCTTCATTTATCAGCCCCGTGCCGGGTGGTGTGGGACCTGTCACAAACATCATGCTCGTAAAGAATCTCGTCACGCTCTGGAAACTGAAAGAGACTTGCAATGGAAATAGCTGAGCTTGTAAAGAAAAAAGGGTTTGTCATCACGGCGGAGCTGGGTCCCCCGAAGGGCACCAACCTAGAGTCTTTTTTTAAGCAGGCTGGGTACCTCAAAGGATTCGTCGACGCGGCCAATGTCACGGACCAGCAAAGCGCTCTGATGAAGTTGGGCTCGCTCGCCGCCTGCCATCTTTTGAAAGACTACGGCATTGAGCCCATCCTGCAAGTCACTTGCCGCGACAAAAATAGAATCGCGCTTCAGTCGGACCTTTTGTCGGCCGATGCTTTGGGGATCCATAATGTACTGGTCCTTACCGGAGACCCGATATTTATCGGGGACCACCCGGAGGCGAAGCCCGTTTTTGATGTTGACGCGGCCCAGCTTATGTCAGTGATTAAAAAGCTTGAGTCGGGGGTCGATATGACCGACCATGCGCTTGACGGCGCGCCCCGGTTTTCCATCGGGGCTGCGTTAAATCCCTGCGTGGAGGACATCGACACCGAAATATCCAAAACAAGAAAAAAGATCGATTCCGGCGCCGAATTTTTCCAGACCCAGGGCGTTTTTGAACTAGCGCGATTCCTGAGATTCATGGAGCGCTATCGCAGGGAAGGCTTCACGGTCCCCGTGCTCGCGGGAATTATTTTGATCAAGTCCGCCAAGATGGCCAATTTTATGAACGAGAAAATCCCGGGTATTTTCATTCCCAAAGAAATCATCGCGCGCTTTGAAAAAGCTGCGAGCGCGAAAGAGGAGTGCGTGAAAGTGGCTTCTCAAATTATCCAGGAAGTTAAGCCGCATGTGCAGGGGATACACCTGATGGCCATCGGCTGGGAAGAGCTTGTTCCGAAAGTTTTGCAATCGGCCGGCCTGTCTTAAAACCTGCGATGCGGACCACCCATGCCTTTATCAGGGCGAAGCGTCTCCATAAAAAGTGGGTGATGCTGACGGCCTATGACGCGCCGACCGCCGAGCTTCTTGAAAGTGCCGGCGTCGACCTTATTCTGGTGGGCGATTCGCTGGGGATGGTCGTGCTTGGCTATTCCTCCACCGTGGATGTTACGATGGATGAGATGATCCATCATGCCAAGGCCGTGCGGCGCGGCGCCAAGAAGTCGTTCATTGTGGCGGATATGCCGCTTAAGGGGCTCGAAAAAGGTCCTCGCCAGGCGCTTGGGTCGGCAAAGCGCTTTATAAATGAGGCCGGCTGCGATGCCGTCAAGGTCGAGTGGGGCAGCCGGGCTCTCAAAATAACCGATCTTTTGATCAAGAATAAAATTCCCGTTATGGGGCATATCGGCCTGACACCTCAAACCGCCGGTAAAAAAGGAGGTTTTAAAGTACAGGGGCAGAAGGCCGAACAGGCCGCGAAAATCTTCGAACAAGCGCTCTTGCTTGAAAAGCATAAAGTTTTTTCGGTTCTTTTGGAATGCGTGCCGCGTCCATTGGCTAAAATGATCACGCAGTCACTTAAGATTCCCACGATCGGGATCGGCGCGGGCCCCTTTTGTGACGGGCAGGTGTTGGTTTTTAACGACATTGTTGGGCTATTCAAGAAATTCCACCCGCGTTTTGTAAAAAAGTATGTGGACGCGGACGCTCTGATGAGGAAAGCGGTATTGAAATACAAAGAGGACGTGTTGCGGGGCAGATTCCCGATTGCGAAGCACAGTTTTTCCATGAAACAAGAAGAGTTGCTTAAATTTCACAAACTGTCATTGCGAGGAGTCACAAAATGATGATCAAAGCGCTCGGCATGATCTCCGGAGGGCTTGATTCGACGCTCGCCACCAAGATCATGGTTGATATGGGCATCGAAGTGGAGGGCGTGAATTTCTCGACGGGCTTTTGCGTCACCGAGCATACCCGTAATTTTAAAAACGACGAGAAAAAACCTTTGAGACCCAATGAGGCCCTGCGACTGGCGTCTGAGCTTAAGTTTAAGCTCCATATCATCGATATTTCCAAAAATTACCTTCCGGTAGTGACAAACCCTAAATACGGCTACGGCGCGAATATGAACCCCTGCATCGATTGCCGTGTTTTTATGTTCAAAGAAATGCGCGGATTGATGGATAAGTTCGGGGCGCAGTTCATGTTCACCGGAGAAGTACTCGGCCAGCGGCCGATGTCCCAGCACCGCCAGGCCTTAAAGACCATCGAGACTGACAGCGGCCTTTCGGGGCTGGTCTTACGTCCGCTTTCGGCGGCGCTGCTTGACCCTACGATCCCGGAGATCAAAGGCTGGGTGGACCGCTCCAAACTCTTGGCGCTTACCGGTCGCTCGCGCAAGCCCCAGATCGAGATAGCAAAAGAGCTCGGACTTGAGGACTACCCTCAGCCGGCCGGGGGCTGCTGCTACCTCACCGATCCGCAGTATGCAGATCGTCTCAGGGACTTTTTTAAATACAACGGCAAGCAAAGCCTCACCCATGAGGACGTAATCCTGCTTAAAGCCGGGAGGCATTTCCGCATTTCTGAAAAGATCAAAGCGATCATCGGCCGCAATGAGCTTGAAAATAATTTTCTTAAGGTTTACGAAAAAACAAGGCGGGCTTTCCGGATCCACGACTATCCGTCGGCGCTCATGCTTGCCGAGATTAAAGGCGAACCATCTCCGGAGGAGCTTGGGCTCCTGGCATCGCTTGCGGTGCGTTATTCGGACGGGAAAAGCCAGCCGCGTGTGAAGGTGGAGTATCAATATGGGGATCAAAAAGAGCTGATCGAGGCGTCCTCAATCGACGAAGAACGCTTAAACACCTGGAGAATTTGATTTGATAAACGAATCTTTGCTTTTCCTGGCCATATTCTTCGGCTATTTTTTAAGTTTTGTACTTTATTTTGTCAATTTTGAGCAAAGGAAAGATTCACTTTCGGAGTGGGCGAACAAAGTCACTGAGATGTGCGCTTTACTTCACTTCATCTTTCTTCTGGCGACTGTGAGCGCGCATCATTTTGTGATCAAGAACCTGTTGGATGCGGTCTATGTAGGCTCTTTTCTTATCGTCGCGGTCTCGCTTTTTCTGCAAAACCGCTACAAGGCAAAATTTTTGATGCTGTTTTCGTTGCCGATCACGCTTCTTCTGTGTCTCTTCGCGATCCTTCTGTCCCAAAAAAACACAGCAGCGCCGACCGCGCTCTCGGAAACTTTGCCGTGGCTGTGGCTTCATACGGGGCTCATCCTCACGGGCTTTACGAGCCTTATTATCGCGTTTTCCAGCGCACTCATGTATATTTTGCAGTCCGCGCAGCTTAAATCCCGGCAACCTGGACGGATATTCTCCAAACTCCCTTCTCTCAACACGCTCGACAGGCTTCATTTCACCTCGCTGTCATGGGGCGTGATTTTGTTTTCACTGGGTGTCTTAAGCGGATTTTTTTGGGCGACCAATATGAAAGAGCTTCATGAGATCCTGCGGGACCCAAAAGTAATTTTGTCTTTCGTGACCTGCGCGATGTACTGGACCATCTTAAGTTTTCGTCTAAGCGCGCTTCGTCGCGGCCAGAAGATTGCGGCTGGCACCGTGATTATTTTTGTCCTGCTTTTTATTACGTTTATAAGCTCTCAATTCGCGCCCACGGGATTTCATAAAGGGTTTTAGGATGGAAATAGCCGTTGTCGGATTAAGCCACAAAACAGCGCCGATCGAAATTCGGGAGAAACTCAGCATCCCGAATCACAAAGCGCCGGACCTCATGAAGATCTTTGAAGCGCGGAATATTTTCCAGGAACGGGTTCTTCTTTCCACCTGCAATCGCACCGAGATCTACGGCGTCGCGAAAGATATCGATAGGTCCCTCAAGCTTGCGAAAGAATTTTTGTGCGAATACTCAAAGCTCGAGCTCTCGGCATTTGAAGACAAGCTTTATGTGTTAAAGCAGCCCGACTCCATTGAGCATCTTTTTTCCGTCGTATCGGGGCTTGATTCGATGGTCTTGGGCGAAACCGAGATCACGGGCCAGGTAAAAGACGCTTATCTTCTCGCGCAGCAAAACCAGCAGACCGGCAAGGTGCTGAATAATCTTTTCCAACGCTCTCTTAAAGTCGCCAAAAACGTTCGGACAAACACGGAAATAGGCATAGGCAGAGTGGGGTTGGCTTCTATCGCGGTGGACCTGGCCGAAAAAATATTCGAGAGCCTTAAGAATATCCGGGTCATGGTGATCGGGACAGGTGAGATCTCGACGCAGGTTGCGAAAGCCATGGTTTCCAAAGGCGCTCTTTCGATGATTGTTTCGAGCCGGCACCTGGAACGCGCCGAAATGCTTGCCGCAGAACTGGGAGGGGAAGCCGTTTCCTACGAGCACTATGAGCAAAGAATAAAAAACGTGGACATACTTATTGCCTCGACGCTCGCGCCCAAAGTACTGATCCACGAAGCCCAAGTCCGCGCGTGGATGAAGCTCCGGCATCAGCGGCCTCTTTTTTTGATCGATATCGCGGTTCCGCGCAACATCGACATGGCAGTTGAAAAACTGGACAACGTCTATCTTTACAATATCGACGATCTGCAGGCGATCACCCACAAGAACAGGGCCCTTCGCGAAGGCCAGCTCGAGCAGTGCTGGGGCCTCATCAAGAACCAAAGGCAGCATTTCACCGACTGGCTTTTGAAGGAATTCGCGCCGAAGAAAATAGCGGAGTTCTAAATGCCTCATCGGCCCACGCTACGCATCGGGACCCGGGGCAGCGCGCTTGCGCTGGCGCAAGCAGGGCAGATCCGCGCGCTCCTTAAGAAAAAATTCCCGAATATCCGGTTTCCGTTTGTGATCGTCAAAACCACTGGCGATGAATTCCAGAGCGTGGAGCTTTTCCGAAAAAATAACGTCGGCGTCTTTACGAAGACGATCGAAGAAAAGCTTTTGCAGAAAAAAGTCGACATCGCGGTCCATAGCCTGAAAGACCTTCCGACAGATCTCCCGGCGGGCCTTTTCCTGGCTGCGTTTCCCAAAAGGCTGGATGTATGCGATGTTTTGATATCAAGAAACCGTTCCGCTCTAAAGACGCTTCCCGCCGGAGCTTTGGTCGGCACCGGAAGTCCACGCCGCAAAAGGCAGATCGCAATGCTCCGGCCGGATTTGAAGCTTGTCGATATCCGCGGCAACCTGGATACGCGCGTGAAAAAAGTACTTGAAAATAAAACGCTCGATGCCGTCGTGGTCGCGAAGGCCGGCCTTTTACGGATTAAAAAATATTTAAAGTACGCGCGCACGATCTCGCCGGCAGATGTTTTGCCCGCCGCGGGCCAGGCGGCGCTTGGGATCGAGATAAGAAAAGGGGATCTGTTCGCAGCTAAAGTAGTCAGCGTGCTGAATCATAAAAATACGGAAAAAGAAGTGCTCGCCGAGCGCCGCTTTTTGAAAGTGCTGCAGGGCGGTTGCCGCATACCGGTGGGCATTCATTCAAAAATAAAACATGAAAAATTATTTTTAAAGGCCGCTGTTTTCTCAACGCGGAGCAGGCGCTTCATTGCTGGTGAAGTTTCGGGCCGAAAGGAAGATTTTGAAAAAGTCGGCGCGCGGCTGGCAAAAAAACTTCTCAAAGGCGGCGCTAAAAAGATCCTGCAAGAGGCCAGGAGTGGAGGGCTCGGATGACCGGAAAAGTGTCGCTTGTGGGCGCCGGGCCGGGAGATACGGGTCTTCTCACGCTCAAAGCATTAAAGCTCATAAAAGAAGCGGATATTGTCATTTACGATTATCTCGTAAACCCCGCTCATCTTCGTCTTGCGAAACCCGAGTCGCTCAAGATCTGCCTGGGCAAAGGTTTTCGCCACCATCGTCTTTCTCAAAATAAAATCAATCGGCTCATTATAAGCGCGGCCAGGAAAGGCCGTCGGGTGGTGCGGCTAAAGGGCGGCGATCCCTATCTTTTTGGTCGCGGCGGGGAGGAAGCGCTTTTTCTTTTTAAACACAGGATTCCTTTCGAGGTCGTGCCAGGCGTCACGAGCGCCACGGCTTGCGCGGCCTACGCGGGGATCCCACTCACGCATCGTGAACACAACGCTTCCGTGACGTTTCTTACCGGCCACCGAGCGCATGACGACAATCTCGACGGCATCGACTGGGAAAAGATCACGGGGTTGGGCGGCACGCTCGTGATCTACATGGGTTTTTACAATTTAGAAATCATCACGAAAAAACTTATCCGGTCCGGCATGAAACCCTCGACCAAGATCTCCGTGATCCAATGGGGCACGCTTACGTATCAAAAATCCTGCGAGGGAACGCTCGCGGACATCACAAAGAAAGTCAAAAAAGCCGGCTTAAGCGCTCCTTCGATCATTATCGTGGGGGAGGTAGTGTCTCTCAGCAAAAATCTCAACTGGTTTGAGAAATTGCCGCTTTTTGGGAAGAGGATTGTTGTCACCCGTACGCGCGACAAGGCGAGCTCGCTCAGCCAGAATCTCGAATCGCTCGGCGCGGTGGTGATGGAATTTCCCGTGATCGAGATTAAGCCGATCAATGACTATCTGGAAATGGATACAACGATCAAGACGCTGCTCGAGTTTGACTGGGTCATATTTACGAGCACTTACGGCGTGGACGCTTTTTTTGAAAGGCTTGAGAAAAAGCATAAAAAGGACGCGCGGTGGCTTGCCACGATAAAGGTCGCGTGCGTGGGCCCCGAGACGGCCGAAGCGTTGAAAAAAAGGGGTGTTTTGCCGGACCTTCTGCCGAACCGTTTTGAAACGAAAGCGCTTGTTGTTGAATTTAAAAATAGGTTCAAAAAACTTGCGGGCCAAAACGTCCTCCTCGTGAGGACTGACATCGCGCCGCCGGACCTGGAGATTGGCTTAAGAACGTTGGGCGCCAATTTAAAACGCGTGACCGCTTACAGGACGGTCACTCCCAGGCACGTCTCCCTCGAAATAAAAAAAGAGCTCTTGAAAAATGGGGCCGACTACGTGACATTTACAAGCTCGTCAACCGTGGATCATTTTGTTAGAATTGTGGGCTTAAAGAACGTGAAGGCATTGGCCAAAAAAGGCCGGTTTGTCAGCATCGGGCCCGTGACTTCGAAAACTTTGAAAAGCTATGGTCTAAAGCCCGCATGCCAGGCTCGTGTTTTTACAGTACAGGGCATGATCGACGCAGTCTTGAAAAATAAAAGAGGAAAATAAGTGGGGTATCCAGCGACAAGATTAAGGCGGCTTCGTGAAAATCCAGCGCTAAGGCATCTTTTGACCGAGCATCGGCTGCTTTTAAAGGATCTGGTCCAGCCTTTGTTTATAAAAGAAGGCCTGTCAGAACCCGTGGAGATCCCTTCCATGCCCGGCCAGCGACAGTTTTCCGAAAAAAGTATTTTGAGAGAAATAGCGGAACTCGAATCTCTCGGAGTCGGCGCGGTGATTCTCTTTGGAATTCCCGCGCAAAAAGACCTGAATGGGCGTGCGGCTTTTTCAAAAAGTGGCATTATTCAGCGCGCTGTCGCCACGATCAAGAAAAAACACCCCAGGCTTCTTCTCATCACCGATGTCTGTCTTTGCGAATACTTAAGCCATGGCCACTGCGGCCACGCGAATAACGGGAAAATCCTGAACGACCCCTCCGTCAAAACGCTCGCGCGCATCGCGCTCTCGCACGCCGAAGCTGGCGCCGACGTCGTCGCGCCCTCCGACATGATGGATGGCCGTCTCCGCGCGATAAGGGAAGCGCTCGATCGGCATGGTTTCAAGCACATGCCGGTCATTTCGTACGCGGTCAAGTACGCTTCCGGTTTTTATTCGCCGTTCCGTGAAGCGGCGGAGAGCGCTCCCAGTTTCGGGGACCGCTCAAGCTATCAGATGAATCCCGCCAATGCGCGCGAAGCGCTTCAGGAAGCGGCCACGGACCTTGAGGAGGGGGCGGACATTATTCTCGTAAAGCCCGCGCTTGCGTACGCGGACATTATTTATCAGATCAAACAGCGTTTTTCCTGTCCCGTTGGCGCGTACAGCGTGAGCGGCGAATACTCGATGCTGAAGCTTGCCGCGCAAAAAAAATGGCTTGATGAAAAAAAGACGGTTTTTGAGACACACGTGGGCTTAAAAAGGGCGGGCGCGGATTTTATTTTTACGTACTGGGCAAAGGATCTCGCGCGATGGAAAATTTTAAAATAGGGCTTTAAAAAATGAAAACTGCTTGGCAGGAAGCGCAAAAACACTTGGCTGGCGGAGTCAATAGTCCCGTCCGCGCGTTTAAAGCGGTGGGCGGGAATCCCATTTTCATGGAGCGCGGGCTGGGCCCCTTTCTTTTTGATAAAAATGGCCGCGCCTACATCGACTACTGCCTTTCGTGGGGCGCGCTTTTATTCGGCCACGCGGACGAGGAGATCTTAAGCTCGATCAGGATCCAGGCCCAGCGCGGGACAAGCTTCGGCACCGCGACTGAGTACGAAACCGCCCTTGCGGCGGAGATCAAAAAAGCCTTTCCCGGCATGGAGAAGATGCGCTTCACAAGCTCAGGCACCGAAGCTGTGATGAGCGCGGTTCGCCTTGCCCGCGGGATTACGAAAAAAGACGGGCTTGTGAAATTTGAAGGCTGCTACCACGGTCATGCGGACAGCCTGCTTGTGAAAGCGGGGAGCGGTCTGGCTACGTTCGGCTCCCCCGATTCCGAAGGTGTTCCCAAAAGCGTCGCATCACTCACGTCCGTCCTTCCTTACAACGACGTGCAAGCCGTAAATCATTTTTTTGCCAATCACAAAGACATCGCCTGCGTTATTGTGGAGCCAGTCGCGGGGAATATGGGCGTCGTGCCGGCCAAAAAAGAATTTCTGGAGGCCTTAAGAAAAAAAACGAAAGAAGTTGGCGCATTTTTGATATTTGACGAAGTGATCTCAGGCTACCGCGTGGCCTACGGCGGCGCGCAGCATCTTTACGGCATTGAACCCGATATCACGATCCTGGGGAAGATCATCGGCGGTGGGCTTCCGATCGGCGCGTTTGGCGCAAAATCCGCGCTTATGGGCGCGCTTTCGCCGGAGGGGAGAATTTATCAGGCGGGAACGCTTTCAGGCAATCCGCTCTCTATGGTGGCCGGCAAAAGCGTCCTCTCGCGTCTTTCGCCCGGATTTTACAAGGCGCTCAACGCCAAAACAGCCGCTTTCTTAAGAGAGGCCTCGGCGCTATTCAAAAAAAGAAAGAAAGCGATAACCATCCAAAATATAGGTTCGATGTTTACGCCGTTCTTCTGCAGCGCGTGTCCGTCTAATTTCCGGGAAGCGTCTTCTCAAAACGAAGGGGAATTCAAAAGGTTTTTCCGTAAAATGACGGCCAGCGGAATTTATGTCCCGCCGTCGCGGTTTGAGAGCTATTTTATTTCCGATGCGCACTCTGAGGCTGAATTCAAAAAGACGCTCGAGGTATTTGCAAAATGCTAAAAAGATACAGGCCGTTTGGTTTTATTTTATTGGCTCTATTCTGCTTTTTTGGATTGGGCGCCGACTTCCTGGGCTCCACCAAAGTAGAGCGCTCCGCGCCTTTTTTGGGAAGCAAGCTTGAGATCACGGTTTTCGACAGCACTGCCCCGGACAATGCCGCCGCGATCGTGGAGAAAGCGCTTCGGATGGCAAGCGAACTCGAAGGCAAAATTTCAGCCGCGAGTGAAACAAGCATCATTGCGCGCGTGAATAAAGCGGGCGTCGGCGAGGCCCTTGATCTCGACGAAGCTACTTTTTATATCATCAAAACCGGGCTTTACGTCGCGGAAGCAAGCGACGGCGCGTTCGACATCACGGACGGCGCATTGAAGAAAGTGTGGGCCTTAGCAAAGGAGAAGTTGGTCCCTCCGGCCGAGAGTGAGATCAAGTCCGCCCTATTCTTGACAGACCACCGCGCGCTTGAACTTAATACACTCGACAGGAAACTCGTGGTCCGGAAAACGGGGATCACCCTGGACCTCGGCGCTGTTGCTAAAGGCTACGCGCTGGACCGGATTGCCGACTTTTTAAAGGACAACGATATTCATTCGGCGATCGTAACTTGCGGCTCCTTAACGCGTCTGGTCGGCCAATTCGAGGGTGCAAGGGCCTGGCGCTTCGGTATCGAGCACCCGAGAAAGCTCGATCTGTACGCGATACGGCTTGAGATTGAAGAGGAGAAGGGGCTTTCAAGCACAACTGATTTTGATAAATTTTTTATGTTTGAAGGAAAGAGGTATCCTGATACGATAAATCCCAAAACGGGGTATCCCGAAGCGAATAAAGTGGCAAGCGTCACCGTAATAGGGAATAATACGGCGCTGGCTGGCGCCTTAAGCGCCGCTTTTTTTGTGATGGGGTCGGAGGCGGGATTTGAAATGATCGAGAGGATGACGGATGAGCATGTTGAAGCCGTCTGCATTGAGGAAAGCCCTAAGAACAGATTTATTCTCACCACCTCCGAAGGCGCCCAAAACTACATAAGGGACATCCAGCTATGACCGTTTTGCGCACCGGTCTTAACGAGATCTACGCACCGATCGACAAGGACCTCAGGGAATTTTCAGCGGAGCTCAAAAAAGAACTCGCTTCGCAGGACGCGCTCATAAGCGATATCCACGAGCACCTGCTTAAAATGACCGGCAAGGTCTTAAGGCCCGCGCTCACAATCCTCTGCTCCAAGATCGAAAAAAAGACAAGCCCAAAAGCTGTTTTGCTTGCGCTGGCGATAGAGCTCATCCATACCGCGACGCTGATTCACGACGATATCATCGACAACTCGGAGCTGCGGCGCAACCAACCCTCGATTTACTTTAAATGGGGCCGGGAGATCTCGATCGTCTCGGGCGACTACCTCTATGCCAAGGCATTCATGAAGCTCTCCGAAATAAGAGACGTTTGGGTCAATGAGGTGTTCGCGGCCTGCGCGCACGTGATCTGCGAAGGAGAGATGAAGCAGATCGAGAAACGCAACGATTTTCTAATGGACGAAAAGCAGTACCTTAAGATCATCCACCAAAAAACCGCCGCGCTATTCCAGGCGGCCTGCATGGGCGGCGCCTACTTCTCCGGCACGGGCAAAGAAAATATAGAAAAAATGGGGGACTACGGCTTTTGTCTCGGCATGGCGTTCCAGATCGTGGACGATTGCCTGGACATTGTGGGCGACACCGAGAGTCTGGGCAAGACCGTGGGGCTCGATATCTACAAAAACGACGTGACGCTGCCCTTGCTTTATCTTTTCCAGGCGCTAAAAGACGCGCAGCGCGAGGCGCTTCTTAAGGAAATGCAGCACGGTAGCGACGGTCTTTTTGAGAAAATAAAAGCAATGGCTATGGAGACAAAGTCCATTGAAAGGGCCATGGAAAAAGCCACAGAATACATTGATCAGGCGCTTCTAAACACCAAAAAGCTCCCTGACAGCGTTTATAAGGACAGCCTGGTGAGTCTGGCCCATTTCTGTCTTGAGCGGGCACGCTAAAATTTAAGAAATTGACGCGCTTTCCCCGATAGGCTATCCTGAAGCTTTCCACACGTAGACCCACGGAGGTTAAGCATGTTTGGTATCGGAGTGCCTGAGATTCTTGTTATTCTTCTGGTTTGCCTGCTTCTTTTCGGGGCCAACCGCCTTCCCGAGATAGGTAAAAGTCTGGGAGAGGGGATCCGCGAGTTTAAGAAAGCCATCAAAGAAACTCAAAACGAAAATCCCAAGAAACCGTAAAGACCTTTAAAAGAGATTCCTTTGGCTTCAAAAGATAAGCGTGTCGTGGTGGCCATGTCCGGCGGCGTGGACAGCTCCGTCTGCGCGTGGCTCCTGAAAGAGCGGGGCTACGACGTGATCGGTGTCACGATCAAAACCTGGGGCAGCGATGAATGCCGCGACGAGCGCTCCAAAGGCTGCTGCTCGATCCGCGACATTGACGACGCGCGCTCGGTCGCCCGGAAAATAGGCATCCCTTACTACGTAATGGACCTTTCTGCCGACTTCAAAGAAAAAGTCGTCGACTATTTCGTGGACGAATATTTTCAGGGGCGCACGCCCAACCCCTGTATTGAATGCAATCGCCACATCAAATTCGGCATCCTGCTCGAAAAGGCCGGGGAGCTCGAAGCGTCCTTCGTGGCCACCGGCCACTACGCGAGAAAAGGATACGATGAGAATGAGAAACGGTATTACGTCTACGAAGGTGCGGACCTCGGAAAAGACCAGTCGTACGTTCTTTTTGGGCTCACGCAAGAACAGCTAGCGAAAACGCTCCTGCCGATTGGGGAACTCGAGAAAAAAGGGGTAAGAGTAATCGCGGAGAAGTTGGGCTTGAGAGTCTTTGACAAGCCGGACAGCCAGGAGATCTGCTTTGTGAAAGACAAGTACATTAATTTTGTGAAAGGCTACGCGCCGGCGCAGCTTCCGGGGGACGGAAATTTCGTGACCGCCAAGGGAAAAGTGGTCGGTAAACACCACGGCTACCATGAATTTACGATCGGCCAGAGAAAGCGCATCAAAATCACAAATATAAATCCCTATTTTGTCACTGGCATACGTCCGAAAACGAACGAAGTCGTGATCGGCCACGAAGCGGACCTTTTCACAGAAAGCATGACCGTGCGGCGCATGAACTGGCTCCTTGGGCCGCGCGTGGGAAGCGTGACGGCCAAGATCCGCTCGCGGCACGCGAAAGTGCCGGCTGAAATTACTAGTTTTAATTCTGACGAAGTTTGTGTAAAATTTAAGCTTCCAGAAAAATCTGTGACTCCCGGACAGGCCGCTGTCTTCTACGACGGTGCGCGTGTGCTCGGGGGAGGGTGGATCAAATAGTTTCGATAAAAAATTTAGGCGGCGTAGCTCAGCCTGGTTAGAGCAGCGGTATCATAAATCGCTGGTCAGTGGTTCAAATCCACTCGCCGCCACTCATACTTGTTTATTCGTCGAACATTTCTTTTGGTATGCGGCCAACGTTGGTTTTAGGATGGAAGTCCTTTCGCGCGACGATGAAGGCGTCGAGATACGCCGTGAAGTGCCCGTCATGTCGCCTCCTCTGGTCCAATCGAAAGGTGAGAACATGGCTTCCTTTGGCGAGATTGCTGGTGAGAACTTTCGTAAAATAGTACCCTCCCGCCGAGTAGTTAAATTTAAAAAGATGCGGCCACTCGCTTTTCAATTTTTCCTCCGTCAGCAGCACGGACTCCCCATCATCTATGGCTATCGAGTAGGGTGAATGCCATTCAGAACCTTGAGCAGAAGGACCAGGTGGCGTACCCGCCACAAAAATGTTGTATTCCCCATCTTCAGCGACGTTTATTTGGTAGCGCACCCAAAAACCATCTTCAGGCGGAATTTTGGAATCCAACTCCAGCGCCTGTCTACCAAAAAAATTACCACTTTTTGATACCCCTCCTTGTTCTGCAAAATTTGATTCGATAGGGCTTTCTCCCTCCACGATTAGGATGTGTTTTTTATACTCAGAATAAAGAGAGAAACTTTTGACGCCCCCAACCACGGTGGGTAGAAGAATGATCAAGGCACACGCCAGAATAAAGCTTTTATGATGAATTTTTCTTACCAGATTCAAGATTTTCATTTTTAACTAGGAGAATTATACCACAAATGTCTATTTCTAAATAATAATCGTGAAAATTATATAAAATAATCTACTTGAAATTTTTGTATCATAGTGTATATTATTAGATAATTATATATATTTTTAGTTAATGTGCTTTAGTAGGTTTGGAAGAGGGGGAGTGGGAAACGTGGAAGAAAGCCCTGTTTATAAAGAAAGAGGCCATGATACAGCGGTTTTGGCTCTCAAGGGAACTGTCAGCTTTTACCAATTACATAAGCTTAGGTTTTTATTCGAGAAAATTAAGATCAGGCTGGGACAAAGAAAGCGCCTTATTCTTGATTTAAGTCAGCTTGACTACATGGACCCTTTAGCGCTTGGGATTATCGTCGCCTTTTCAAAGGATTACAGGCAAGAAAGCGGTGACATCAAAATAGTCAATATACCTCAAAACTTGTTGTCTCTTTTTGAGCAAACCAGACTTTCAAAGGTTTACGAATCTTACGGCAGCATAGAAGCTGCTGAAAAGAGTTTCATTTGAGCAGAGGAGCGCTTTTGAAAAAAGGTCTTTTTCTTGTCTTGTATCTTGCGCTTCTGGTCACCACTGTGTTTCCGAAGACGGCCTTTTCACAGGCAGACATTCATTACGCGCTGCCTCCAGGCGCTCATTTTGTCAAGCCTAAAGGTCGATTTATCATAGGATTATACGACAGTTCGGAGAAAGATTCAGAAAACCAAAACAATATCAAACTGCACCTCGAAAGCGATCTTAAAGCTCTCGGATTTAAAGTGGTTTATCACGACATCCATAAAGGTCTTCCGCCGCAAACAGCGATGCAGGAAGCAAGAGCTGTGATCAGCTGGTACCGTGACCCAAAGATGAAAGATGCCGCCCACTATTGTCATTGGCTCAAGAAATTAATGCGTTCTGGGAAAAAAGTGGTTGTCATGGACAATTTCGGAGCCTACCAGGACATGGCGACAGGAAAATGGCTGGATTTAAATACGGTCAATGAGACGTTTGAAGAGCTGGGTGTTCTCTACAAGGCCAGTTGGACATCGGACCCGGAAAAACTTTCTATTGAATACCAAGATAACGATGTAGTGGGAAAAGTCGTTCCTGTCGACCTCTATGAGGTGAAGCATTACTATCTCTATGAAAAAGTGGGTCCCGGGGTAAAGGATTACTTAAGAATAGTCCGCAAGGACATGAACCAATCCCTAAGCTCCGTTATTTTTTCTTCCCCAAAGGGGGGCATGATGCTCTCAAATTATTTTTTAGTCCGCGACCCCCGCGACGGGCAGTTTAAACTCAACGTAGATTTTATGAGATTTATGAACGAATGTCTCGATAGTCCCAAACGGCTAAAAATGCAAAAAACACTGGTGGTATGGGAAGAAAACGCCGAAAAAGAAAGTCTCAAAGCGCTCCGGAATATTTGCTGGACGCTGTGGTATGCGAAAATCGATTACGATCTAGTCGAGTTCAAAAATTTGGCTAATTTTATGCCTTACAACCTAAAAAAATACAGCGCGCTTATCTTGTATGCGCGCCAGGCTCCCAAGCTGACAGAAGAGCTGATTTTACAGAACCTCAGAAATTATGTGCAAGAAGGCGGTGGATTTGTCGTGATGAGGCATATTGAGATCCCGTTTCTTAGCGATCTTTTTGGGATCGAGGAAAAACGCTCGGAAAATGATCTGAAAGCGGAGGGCCTTTATTTGTCGGAATCGTTTCTTCCGGGCGCCCAATTTCTATCTTATTCCGAGGATGATCTTTCGACCGGCGCCTTGGACGTTCGTTTAAGCAGCAGCACGGTTACCCTTGGGAAAGCGCTGACAAAAAATGATTTATACCCTAAAGGAATACCCATTGTCTGGCTCAACTCATATGGGCTGGGAAGAGTCGTCTATTGGAATGCCAATTATTTGGGTCTAATCTCGATGAGAGGCGTACTGCTTTATTCGTTGCTTTGGAGCCAGCCTATCGCCGTTTATTCGATCGTCAACATTGAATCTGTCATGATAGACGACTGCCCACAGCCTGTTTACAACACTTATAAGGAACCTATCCGATCCACCCTGAATCTTACGGACACAGATTTCTATTTAAACGTATGGTGGAACGATATCGAGGAGCTATCCAGGAAATACGGTTTGCACTACACCTTTTACGCCATTTTCAATTACGACGCCAAGCGCGAAGAGCCTTTTGATGGAAAAGAATTCACCTACGGCAAGAATCACGCTTCAGCGAAGCTTGGGCGTAGAATTCTGGCACATAATTTTGAATTGGGCCTTCATGGCTACAACCATCAGCCGCTGGTAAACAGTTCGGAAAAATTTACGAATTGGAAAGATCTCAAATCTATGAAAAAATCCCTGCAGGCCGCGAAAGATCTTTGGGCGCAGGTTTTTCCCGACGCTGAAAGCGTTTTTTCCTATGCGGCGCCCATGAATGCGATTGATGCCCAGGGCAAGGCCGCCCTCTGTGAGGTTTTTCCGTCGATAAGGGTGTTGTCCACCGTGCTGGACGATCTGGAGGAAGAGGGTGCCAGCGTTCTGGAATTCGGAACTGATAAAGATGAGCCACGGCTTTTCAGTATTCCACGGCTCACGAGCGGTTATGTGCTTTCACAGGGAGTTAAAAACTATCTTATAGGCGGACTCGCAGTCTTTGGGGTGTGGACGCATTTTATTCATCCAGACGATGTGTTCGACAGATATGGCATGACTATGAAATTGGATCTAAAAAAAAAGGACTGGAAATGGGAAGAGGTGCGAAATTCCATGGACTCTATGTTTGCTTTCGTTAGGACCCATTATCCTTGGCTGCGGGACATGTCCGTACGCGACGCTTACTATGAGTTAAAAAAATACTTTGAAGAAAAAAGAAAAGTGGAATTTGCCGGCGACACCGTGGTAATTAGCTTTTCCGGCGGCACAGCTTCCAAAAAATACTTTGCTGTAAAAGTGAACAACGGGTCAGCGATCGGCAAGCTGCAAAACTGCCGCTTATTGCATGCCTATGCGGCTAGTGGCGTGTTTTTATTCGAGACGGAATGGAACGTGGCAAAAATAAGACTTACGAGGTAGTTCTATGGAGCCAAATAAAATACGAACGAACCCCCCAAAGCTTTTGATCGGCCTCCTTCTGGGTATTTTTATTACGGCCCTGGGCGGTGGCGCTTGGAATACTGCGGAATCAAAATCGATGGAGCATGACAAGGAGATCGATGAGGTAAAAAAACAGATCGAAAAAAATCCCGAAAACGCGGCATTTTGGATGGAGCTTGGCAAGCTCTATGGCTGGGACAAAAATACTCCGTCAGCAGTAGCGGCTTATGAAAAAGTTTTACAGATAGATCCGGCGAATGTGGCCGCCAAAAAAAAACTGGTTGATTTCTACAGCTGGAATGGCATGCCTCAGGAATCCGCCAAACAGGCCGAAGAAATTCTAAAAGTTGAGCCCGAGAATCTGGAGATAATGACAAAACTTAGCCGTCGCTACTTAACGTTGGGAGAAAAAAAGAAAGCGGGAGAGATTTTTCGGAGGATTTTACAAAAGGATCCTCAGAACATCCAGGCTAAAATGGGCCTTGCAGCTTTAAATGAACTCAAATTTCAACATAACCAGGTAATCAAAAACTATTTGGAAATTCTACCAAGCGTTGCGACTCAGAAGGAAAAAATAGCGGTGTATGACAGAGTAGCTGAAAATTATTATTATGCGCGTTCTTACGGAAAAGCCAGGGAATATGCCAAAGAAGCGCTGCGCGCAGATCCTAATGATAAGGATGCTTTAGAGCTTCTTAATAAGTTGGGAAAGCGTCTCAAGGCGCGCATTTTTACGGAGTACCGGAACCAGAAGTTTAAGGGAGATTCACACAGGCAGCTTTATGAAGTTGGTTTTAATCAACCCAGAGAGGATGGCTCCGTGATTACGGGTATTTACAAGCGCTATGTAAGAACCGCGATTGGGGAGGACCGCTATAGCTACAACGAAGCTAATTTTGAGTGGAGCCAGTATTACGGCGAAGGCCTTACGGTAACCTTGGGTGGTGAGATAAAGTTTTACGAGGTGGATAAGACGAGATTTGACTACTATTTAGGCGCGGAAAAAGATTTTATGCCGGGATTGAGGGGGTATTTCCTTTACCGCAAAAAAACTGAGGATAGCGATCTGTCTAAACTCGAGCAGCGGACGGATCGCCATTCAATTTCCTCTACATTTTTTCAGGATATCAATGAACGCCTCAGCCTCGCTACTAATCTTGAGGGCCGCTACTACACAAAAGGCAACGCGTTTAGCGACAATTTCTCAGTCTCGGGATACGTTTCCCCTATCATTCACATTTCAAAAGAACCCATTCTGGACGTCGCTTATACTTACCACCGCATTTTTACTGGGGAAAAAGACAGGAATGCGGTGGAACAATTCGAGTATTTTTCGCCAAGACGATTTCAAACCCACGCGGTTACTTTATACTGGACGCAGGAACTCACCAAGAACTTCAAAATCGTCGGAAGCGATACGGTCAGTTGGGTGGATGAGCCTGGGCTTGAGCTCTATGCCCAAAACACTCTTTTAGGCGAGATTATTTGGAGCATCAGCGGAGATCAGCGCATCTCTGTGCGTTACATAAAAACACACAATATTCATAATGGCAGTGAGACTGACTACAAAAATGACGAGCTGCGAGTGCAGTATTTTATTAAGTTTTAGGAGGGCCGACCAGTGTTAAACAAAAAATATAGCTATCTCATAGAAACTTTCATCGGCATCGGCATAATTCTCTTTATTAACCACATGTGGTTCGGTTCTGACATGGGGTTTATCGGGGCGATAATAAACCCTTACTGGGTTGTCGTGGTTTTCATCGCCATTCGCTATGGCAGTTTGCAGGGATTTATGGCCGGGCTAGCCTGCTCCGCCGCTCTTTTAATATCCGTCAGTTACAACGTATCTCTTGAAAAGCAGCTCGAATTTTCAAAAATTCCAATACAACAACTCGAGCTTTCCGGGTTTTTTATATTGATTGGGTTTTTGGTAGGCAGCGAGCGCGACCGTGCGAACGTTACGCTCAGGAAATGGCGCGAGAAACACAACTTCCTGCGTGATGAATTCGAAGCGCTTACGATGGAGCACATGGCTATAAAGAACGTAAATACAGAACTGCAAGGCCGTATTTTGGGTCAGACGGAAACTGTCAACACGATTTATGAGGCCGCCAAGGAGCTTGTCACGCTCAAAATAGATCAACTTTACCCTTCAATCGTGAATTTAACAAAAAAGATGGTCGGGGCCGACAAGTGCTCCCTTTATTTGTGGGAAAATAAGCGTTATGTGTTGAAAGCTCAGGCGGGCTGGAAACCTGAAGAGGTGGAAAAGAAAGCTGTCTTGAACGAGAAGTCCGGTATCATAAAAAAAGCCATTGCAGAAAATGCGGTAACGACAGTCGTTGACATATTTAAGAATGATGGCCTGGAGTGGGTGGAGGGAGTGGACCCATGCATTGCGTCTCCCCTTTATTTTGGTGAACAAATAGACACCCCGAGCGGGTTTGTGATTATTGATGAAATTTCTTTCCTTAAATTTAATCCTGACAACATTAGATTTTTTACGTCACTTTCGGATTGGATCTCAAAGTCACTGGACAACGTTCAGGAGGTGTTCTCCGTAAGAAGAAAGGACCTTTACGATGATGAGCTAAAAATTTTCAATTACGCTTATGCCCTGCGAAAATTGAACGAGGAGCTTTTGACCGTTCAGGTTACCGGCCGTCTATCCGTCGCCATGCTAATCAAAATAAAAGAAGTTAACAAAATTTCTGAAAAACAGACCCCCCCCCTGGCCCAATCTCTGATTAAGGCTCTGGACAAGGCTTTGAGAGCGAGTGACACACTGGCAAAATATTCCACAGCGGACGCTTTTATTATTATTCTACCAGGAGCCAATATTGAGAATTCCGAGATCGTGAAAAACCGTATTCGTGAGCAGGTTCAGAAGGCTGGCTTAAAACCTTATAATGATGATCAAAAAATCCTGGAACTTCAAATAGAATCACGCCTGATCGGAGAGAATGTGAAAGACGTCAATGCGCTTTTTTATGCTTGAACGATAGGGGGCGTTTTGTTGAAAACTATTTTGACCTCATTCATCATGGCCGCGGTGGCGGTTACCCTTGAAGGCTTGGGGATCGCGCTTTACTTTTCTTTACGCCCCTTTTCGACCCTCTGGCTCTTTCCGTTGATTCTGGGAATTCACGTCGCGGCCTCTTTTCTTTTCTCATTGGCTATTTACATTGCCGCAAAACGTCTCCGCCATTCAAGCCCCGAGAACTGGTTTATTGTAGGTTCTGTGATGTGCCTTTCTTTTTCCGGATTGGGATTTGTGTTTTTTGCTGCTGTATTTATTTCAATTACTCTGCTGGCAAAGGAAAAAGAGGGCGCCTATTCCGAATACGAAAAATACATCACTTATGATTTTGAGCCTGAAAAAAAATACATGCCCTCGGATAAACTGGATGAGGGCATCCGCGAAGAGCTTGAGGTCTCGCCGTTAGTTGATTTGCTTGAGCAAAAAAACACAAACGGAAGACGTGGTGTGATAAATATCATTCAAAAACTTCCCAGAAAAGATGCTGTCCACCTTTTAAAAAAAGCCATGACGGATAAAAGTGTAGACGTGCGGTACATGGCGACCGCCGCGCTCTCAAAAATAGAAAATGAGTTCAACGAAAACATTTTCATGGCGCGAAAGGAGACCCTGCGCGATGCAGAATCGGCCGACTCGCATTTGGCTCTGGCAAACGCATACGCCGAATACTACGATTCAGGCTTGTTGGATAAGGTCACATCGGCTCATTACAGGCAGCTTGCAGTAGACGAGTATGAAAAATCTCTAAAACTCGGCGGTGAAAACGTGCATGTTCTAAACTATCTAGCAAATCTTGATCTGATCGTCAAAGATTATGACAGCGCGTTTCTCAAATTTAGGAAGGCGGCAGACAAAGATCCTGACGACATTTACGCGCATGTCGGCCTTATCCAAACATACTATGAAACTGACCGCATTCGAGAGGCGATAAAGCATGCGCGCACCTTGGTGGGGAAAATGCCTGAGACTAAGGGGATCATGAAAGAAATCATCAATTACTGGGCCTCTTAAAGCAGGGTCACCATGATAGAGAAAAACGAACTGGTCAAGCTCATTGAAGATTTAAAAAACCCGCGGGCTTATATTCGCACAAAAGCCGCGGATAAGCTTGTATCGATAAAAGATGAGACCGCGATCCCCACTCTCTTTAGCGCAGTCCAGAAGGAGATTGATTTTATTAAGGGCCAGTATTGTCGCTTTCTGGGAAAAATAAAAAGCTCTCTTGGAGTGGGGCCGCTCATTTCTTTTTTACTAGGTCCCAGTGAAAATGTGGCTTTGGAAGCGTGTCAAGCGCTTGGGTTTATCGACAATGACGTAAAAACGGAGGCCTTGATAGGGCTCTTAAATCATCCTAATCGCTTCGCCAAACTCTACGCGATCCATGCGCTCGGCGCAGAAAAAAGGCTAAAGGCGGTGCCGCTTCTAGTAAATGAATTGGTAAACGAAGATATTGAAATCAAAGAAGCGGTTATCGACTCGCTTCGACAGATTGGCGATCCGGGCGCCATTGGAGGACTTCTTAAAATTTTGCATGAAAATGACGATAGAGTGATTTATCTTGCCGTTTACGCGCTCGGCGAAATCGGCGATAAAGTGACTGCCGTAAAGATCGCGCGTTTTCTGGATCATAAAAATCCGCTCATTCGCATGGCGGCTGTATGGGCTGTAACTAGACTCGGCGATCTTTTAGTTTTACAAAAACTTTTTCAAATGCTAGCTAAGGATCCCAGTGATGAAGTTAGGGAGGAGGTGTGCAAAAGGCTCACATCTTTCGGAGGAAAGCTTGTAGTTAAGCCTCTTTTTTTCGCGCGAGCTCTCGATCCTTCCCACAATGTGCGCGTATATGCGGACTGGGCACTTAAAGATATTCCGCTAGCCGATAAGAAGGCAGTCCTCCTTGGTTTTGCGCGCGAAAATGACCCGATGCTTCGTGGCGATGCCCTGCTCGAGCTTGGCAAAACAGGAGACCCGGAATTTTTAGAAGTTTTGAAACATTCATTTAAAACGGATGAAAATGAGTTTGTCCGCGCTTGCGCGGCACAGGGGCTTTCATTTTTTGAGACGACAGATATCGTAGCAAGTCTGGCGGAAGGCCTAGCCGACAAAGAAAGTGTGCGGAAAAGAGTGGCGGAATCTATTTTCCGTCGCGCGGGTCGTTCAAACACAGCCCTGGCTCTCAAAATGGCTAGTGGTTCTTTTGGGAAAGACCCTTATATTCAAATCATGGGCATTCGAATACTCGACAGAATTTACGGAGATTACCCTTTACCAAAGAGCGTACTTGAGGAACTTGAAAATATCCAGAAAGCGGCTCTGGATCAGAACGTGGCCAGAGAACTAAAGGGACTCTTTGAGAGCCTAAATAAAAAGAGGGGCCAGGCGCGGTCATCATGAAGACGGATGTTTGCATTATCACGGAGGGGACCTATCCTTATGTGTACGGGGGTGTTTCCTCCTGGATTCATAATCTTGTCAGCTCTATGCCTGACATCACTTTTTCTCTTGTCAACATTTCCGCCCAAGGAGATGTTTTTAAGTCGCCCAAATATAAAATTCCGGCCAACATCCTTCAGTTCAAAGAAATTTTCGTCCATGATTATAAGCAAACACACCAAAAAACCAAAGGAAACGAGCAGGATGCTTGGCGTGTAATTTATGAATTTTATAGGACCATTGATAAAAATGATTTTTCATTGTTCGAGGAATTATATAACAAACTTATTAAAAAAGAGACGCGTATCTTGAGTACCCACGATCTCTTGCATTCAAAACGCTGTTGGGAGCTTCTAACTGAATATTTCATCAAAACTGGGTACGCATCATCCTTTGTGGATTATTTCTGGACTATGCGTTTTATCCATGCCCCTATTCTCAAAATTTTTGATGCGACAATTCCAGATGCCTCGATTTACCACCCTGTTTGCACGGGTTATGCCGGCTTTTTGGCTGTCATCGCAAAGCTTGAAAAAAAATCACCCATGATTCTCACAGAACACGGTATTTATACTCACGAGAGGAAAATCGAGATCGGAAAAGCCGAGTGGATATACACGCCCGAAGAAAAATCTAACCGCGCAATGGCCGGAATGGGCTATTTAAAAGATCTGTGGATTAAAAAATTTGATACCTTAAGTCGTCTTGCATATTTTTTCGCGGATAAAATAATCACCCTTTCGGAGGTGAATTATAGAATGCAGCTGGAGGGCGGGGCGGATTCTTCTAAAATAGAAATCGTTTCGAACGGCGTCCCGCTTCCAGAAGTTCCAAGGAGTCCTTATCGCAATAATAAAAATGGCCGGACGCGTTTAGGTTTTGTGGGCCGCGTCGTACCCATCAAAGACGTGAAGACGTTTATTCGCGCTATTAAGATTTTGGCAAATGAAATCAAAAACATAGAAGTTCAAATCCTTGGTCCCACCGACGAAGATCAGGGGTACTTTGACGAATGTCAAACCTTAATTGAAATGCTTGAGCTCGAAAAGATGATTACCTTCGTTGGAAATATAGATGTAAATGAGTATCTGCCTTCTTTGGATGTCATGGTGCTTACAAGCGTCAGCGAAGGCCAGCCGTTGTCGGTTCTTGAGGCGATGAGTTATGGCGTGCCGATCGTTGCGACGGATGTGGGAGCCTGTCGTGAGCTTGTTTGCGGAATAACCGATGAAGATAGGGCAGTGGGTTCGAGCGGGATTTTAACTTCTGTGGGCAGTCCCCAGGAAACAGCGGATGCGATAAAAACAATTTTGGAAAACCCCGCGCAATGGGAAATGATGTCTAAAGCAGGGAGAGAACGGGTAAAGCGTTTTTACAAAGCTGAAAGAATGACTCAGGATTATCGCAACTTATACGAAACGCTTCTGCAAAGGGAGGCAACAGTATGGCAGGCATAGGTTTCCAGCTAAGACAGCTGACTGTTGAGGGCACTTTCATTGGCGATGTTAAGGCTTATGCCTATGCCGGGATTATCTCGGCTGGACCGTGGCTCATATCTGTCATGTGTTTGGCTTTCCTCTGGGTCTTCTCTTATCCCGCGTTAGACCTAGGCCTACAGAAGCTCTTTCGAGTGGCTGTTATCTATTCCTTTGCGTACTCTCTCATCACGACTGGCATCATTCAGTTGGTTGTGACGCGTTTTCTCGCGGACCGTCTTTATTTAAAGCAAAAAAATATCCTTCTGCCCACGTACACCGCGCTTATTCTTTTGACGGTCCTGATTCAAGGCGCGAGCGCAGCTATTTTTTATGCGTTTTCAAACGTTTCACTTTCCTTCAAAATTGTAGGAGTGATGCTCTACATTGCTGTAAGCTGCATTTGGCAATCTATGATCTTCCTTAGCGCCTCGCGAGATTATATGGCGATTGTGAAGGCGTTTTTTATTGGGGCAGTCATCAGCTTCTTTGGCGCGCTGCTCTTCGGCCACTATTATGGAATCACAGGGCATCTTTTTGGGTTTACGATAGGCCAGATAGTCACAGTCTTTCTTTTTATGTACAGAATTTTTTATGAATTTGACTCCACGGTCGTTTGTCGATTTGATTTTGTGAGACAAATCCCACATTACACAGACCTGCTTTTAGTGGGCACCTTCTATTACATGGCGATATGGGTTGATAAAATTATTTATTGGTATTCTCCCGCCGGAGAGCATATCACGGCCCTTTTTTATTCCCAGTATCCTTACGACAGCTGCGTATTTATCGCTTTTCTGACCATCATTCCAGCGCTGGCCCATTTTCTTGTGGATGTCGAGACCAACTTTTATGAGGCCTACAAAGACTTTTACGGGACAATTATAAACAAGGGCTCTTACCAAACTATCATGATCAAAAAAAAGCAGCTGACGGAAACACTTACCCAAACGTGCTCAAGAATTTTTGTAATGCAAACAGTCGTGACGACCCTTTTTCTTTTTCTCGCGCCCCATTTTGTGCAACTCATGAGTCTTAATAAAAGAGAGCATCTTTGGACAGTGTGGGCTGCCGGTGTAGGGGCCTATTTTCATTCATTTTTGCTGATTATTTTTATCATCATTCTTTATTTTAACCGCCGGCGCGAGGCCCTTTGGTTATCACTTTTCTTTTTAGTATCGAATTTCGTGACAAGTTTTATAGTGATGTATTTCTTTCCAAAGTACATGGGTGTAGGTTACGCAGTAGCAACGTTTCTATCTTGCCTGGTGGCGCTCCTGATTCTGTTATGGGATATTGCAAATATCGAGTATCTCACCTTTGTCGAACAGCCACTCTCCAAACCTTCCCTGCCAAAGAAACGAGGGTTAGCAGTAAATCGTGTTTGATGTCTCTGCCTATAGGAAATCCGGGAATATTTGGTCCTTTGCCTTCACTAGCTTTGTTTTGTGCCTGATCATTTTTTCTTACTATCCTGATTGGCTTAATTACTCCACAAAAGAAGATGGTTTGGTTGAAAATGCCTCCGTAATTTTTTGCTTTCTTGGCGCCTATGCTTGCATTCAAAATTTCTTTTTACGGAGAAAGCTCTTTCTAGGCAGCTCCGTGATTTTACTGCTGGGCGGCATGGCGTTGTTATTTGTCGGCGGGGAAGAGATATCATGGGGCCAGAGAATCATTGCCATGAAACCCATCTTGGCGATCGACAAAGCCAACTACCAAAGAGAATTCACGCTACACAATATTCACGGACTGGACACGCTGATTTATTATGGCGGGTTTTGGGGTTTTGTCATGTTTATGGGTATCCTACCCATTTTAACTTACTTCTTTGAAGACGTAAAAAAATTTTTAATAAAAGTGGGGGTGCCTCTCATGCCCCGATGCGTGAATTTTGGAGTGTGGCTTGGGATCTTGTGGTTGGTCGCATTCGGGCACATTATTTACGAAAAAGGAAGGGGGCTGATATTTATACCGGATGTTGAAAGCAGACTTCAGGAATTTAGAGAGTTTTATTTTTATTTTTTGGCGTGCATGTATGTGGCGGTAGAATATTTTTATCTTTTAAAATATAAAAGAATTTATAATTTCGGCTTTGGAGAGATCTCTTCTCCTGAAAAAAAAGGCGCTATTAAAAATTTCCTGAAAGATGCCTTGCTTTTTATCACCCAAAACAAGCCGCTGATTTTATTTTCTCTCGTGGTCTTTTATATTCTTTCTCCCTTGTCCGCAGAGTTTCGCCAATACCGCATCTATCAAGATCGACAAAGCCTTGAAGCTGACGGTTCTATTAAAATTACCCAAGGAGAAAGACCAAAGGCTTCGAACGCCTCCGGTTATTTTATTTTGATTGATAAGAAGGCTTTTAATAAAAAGTTTCTGTCTTTCTCGGCGGATAATTTACTTGGAAATGAACCTTTTTTCTTTCGGTACCTATTTTCTATAAGCAAAAGGGGGTATTATAAAATTTTTATCGCAGGAAGCCCGCCGGGGCCGCTGGGGGCCGCTCAAGGCATTGATTTCAGTCCTTATGACGTTGTCATAGATGGTGGGGAGCCCATTAGCGTCAACCAGGAGAAAAAGAACGCTGAGTTAAAAAAGATTTTTGGACACAATTTTTATACTTATTACGTTTATACGCGTGGGATGACTTTTACAAAATTAGGGGAGTTTGAATTTGAAGAGGGCGATCATGTGATTGATTTCAAGATCTCCAAAAGAGACCCTTATGGAAACAGATATAGTTTTTTGCTAGACGCTCTTTTCATTGCGCCGGTAAGCTGGAAGCCAGCAAAAGAGTTCTTAACGCTTCCCGATGATGTTTTTTCCTACTAAAAATCTCAGACCCCTCTGCTCGACAAGCAAGTAATTCTTCCGCAAGTAATCCTTCTTGGCAAAAAATAAAGAGGGAGGTAGACTGGATTTACATTCCAAGAGGAGGTTCAAGATGGCTAACTATGTGGTGCTGGGTAATTTTACTGAGCAGGGGATTCGGGCTGTGAAGGAAACGGCCAGGCGCGCGAAGGCATTTAGGGAAGCGGCCGCTTCGATGGGTGTCAAATTAAGAGAAGTTTGCTGGACGCTGGGACACTATGACATCGTGATCACGATGGAGGCGCCAAGCGATGAGGTCGTCGAGTCGCTTATGATGAAAGTAGGGTCTCTGGGAAATATGAAAACACAGACCCTCCGCGCTTTCGGCGAATCGGAGATAGAAGCTATACTTTCTAAAGTTTAAAAAAGGAGCCATCCCTCCATGACCGCCCTCAATCGCTCCATCGCCTTCGTCGTCGCTTTTCTGCTCCTCGGACTTTCGTTTATCGCCGTTGCCAAGATCGGCTCGGAAACCATCATTAACGTCAAAAATAAGGGCGACGTGATGGTGAAAGGCTTTGCCAAAAAAGAATTAAAATCAGACCTCGGAGTATTTCAGGCCACGATCAACGCTGAGAACCCCGAGCTCAAAACCGCTTATCAGGAGCTTAGCGGCTACGAAGAAAAGGTAAAGACGTTCCTCAAAGATTTCGGCTTTAAAGACAATGAGATCAAGTTTTTCCCCGCGCAGATCCAGGAGAAAAACAAGCTCTCCGCGCGCGGACACGCGCCGAACGAAGTAGAGAAGTACGTGATAAGCCAGGCCTTTAAAATTGAGAGCACCGACGTGGAGAAAATCGAGAGCCTCTCCGTGAAGATAGCCGACCTTTTGAACGACGGTATCAAGGTCCTTATAAGCCAGCCGCAGTACTACTACACGAAGCTCGACGACCTTAAGATCGAGATGATCGGCAGCGCCACGGAGAATGCCCGCTCGCGCGCGAAGATCATCGCGTCCAAAGGAAAATTCGGGCTGGGTCCCATCGGTTCCGTAAAAGTGGGGATCTTTCAGATCACGCCTGTAAATTCAACGGACGTTTCGGACTACGGAATCAACGACACCTCGAGCATCTTGAAAGAGATCAAAAGCGTCGTCGAGATACGCTATTTCGTCAAGTGACAAAAAGCGCTTATCCCCAGCTTCTTTTCGCCGACGAGCGCGGGAAGGTATTTGAATATCCCGCGCTTGCGGCGTCGGGGATGAAAGCGGCGCGGTTTTTCGGCCTCGACCCGGCGGAATTCGTGAAGCTGCCCGCTTCAAGCGAGCTTTTCATGCTGCCGGACCGGCATCCTGTGGGTTTTGACCCCGAGACGGGGGAGACTGTCGTTTTAAAGTCCAACCCTTATTCCAAAAAAGCGGCGCCTTGTTTCGCGGTCGCCGCTTTTATTTCTCCCGGCTACACGCTCACTCACAGCGCCTCCTACGCTGAAGAACCCGGCGCCAAAATGCTGCCGCTCTTCGCGTACGCTCCGTGCGCTTATTACAAAGGCGCTTTTTATACTTCGGCAATCCGTGTCGACAAAAGTCTCCGGCACGACAGCGCGCACCTCGACATGAACGAAGTCGCGAAAAATCTCAAAAATTTTAAAAAACTTTTCCCCAAAAACCGCCTTATCCCGCACCTCGGCAACTGCGCCACCGTAAATTCATGCGCGAACGCAAAGAACTTTTTTCTCGGACGCTTCGAAGTCCCCGTGCCTACCTCGATCGCTTGTAATGCCCAATGCCAGGGCTGCATCTCGTTTCAGCCGGTCGACAGGATCCCATCGACGCAGAACCGCATTGAGTTTGTGCCAACACCCGAAGAGATTGCCGAGATAGCGCTCTACCATATCGAGCGCGCGTCCGACCCCATGGTGAGCTTTGGTCAGGGCTGTGAAGGGGAACCGACGCTTTCGGGAGATGTGATCGAAAAATCTATACGCCTCATCCGGCAAAAGACATCCCGCGGCATCATCAACATAAATACCAACGCGAGCCGCCCTTTGGTCATCGCGAAGCTTTTTGACGCGGGGCTTGGCAGTGTTCGTGTCAGCATGAACAGCGCTCAAAGCGTCTACTACGCGCGCTATTATCAGCCGAAAGGGTATTCTTTTGATGATGTTTGCCACTCGATCGTAGAGGCAAAAAAAAGAGGTGGTTTTGTGTCGGTGAATTATCTCTCGGTGCCAGGGTTTACTGATTGGGAAGAGGAAGCAAGCGCGTTTAAAAACTTTATCCGTGAATATAAAATCGACATGATTCAATGGAGAAACCTGAATTACGATCCGCTGCACTATTTCCGGGACCTAAAACTCTCAGGCGAAGACCATAAACTTCTCGGCATGCGCCAAACCATGGATCTTCTCCGCAAAGAGTCCCCGCGCCTACGCATGGGCTACTTCAATCCCACCAAACTTGCAATTAGTACTTGATAGACACGCCGGTGACGGCGCTCCAGAGATTGTAATTGTAGGTGTAGAACTGCTCAAATTCCTGGTTTGAATTGGCGATTGTGTAGCTTAAGAGCGTGACCCACGCGATCTGTTTTGTGACGGGGTAACTTGTCTGCAGAGTGAAAGTGTGGGTAAAGTCCTGCTCGTCCTTGTCCTGATAGATGCCCTGCGGATCCTGCGTTTTTCTTCCCGGATAATAAAAAACGTTCAGTTCGTAGCCCACCGACGCGACAAAATTTTTATCCTTCTCGATATTTTTTGTATAAATCATCGAGGGCTTGAAATTGAAAATAAAATAGTCATAATACTTCTCGATAAAATCATCGTCCGCGGGGCTTAGCGTGTTGTGCGTGTCATAAAAATCGAGGTTGCTGACATTTACCACGAACTGCCCGTCGAGTCTTAACGTAAATTCACTGCAGAGGGAATAAATAGCGTAGCCATTCACGTACTGCGCGAAGTCCTGGCGCGTATCACCCGTGCGGATGCCATTCGAGTCGATTGTCTGCTTATCCGTGTAATCTTTATACAAACTGATGGTCTCAAGTCCCCACGACCAGCCGCTTCTCGAACGCGAATCAAAGCTTAAGTTTGCCTTGTAACCGTAAAAATCCTTTTCGTCTATCTCCGTCGTCCCATTGGGGTCAAAGAGAAACAGCACGGATTGATAGTTCGGGTACTCGCGTTTAAAAAACTGAAAGCCGAGCCGCGCTTCGTCCTGCTGCTGGCGCGTGTTCAGCGTGATCCATGAGGACTCAAGCCCCCCGCCGATATCACGGTAGTCATAGAGGCCGTTCCCAAAACTTTCGTCCTCCGTCTCTTTGAGAAAGGACCAATTCACAAAAAAATGGGGCCGCAGTGACCAAGTGTCGTTCACCCGGTGTTTAAAAGAGGTAGAAAGATTGTGTGTCTGGATATCCGTGGCTTGGCGGTTGCCCTCATCCTGCGTCACCACCTGCGCCATGCGGTCGTAGGAGCCGTTGTAAATATTGATCCAATAAAGGTTATTGTCCAGCTTGACAGTGGGGGAGACGAGCCAATTACTGATGATGCTTCCAAGACCGCTGGTGCCCTCGATCTGCGAGTAACCGCCCAAAATCTGGCCTTCGAGGAACCATAACACGGAGTCCTTGTTGAGCGCCCAGGCGCTGAGAGACGGCAAAGTGATAAAAAATACCGCCAAGAAAGCAAAAAAACGTCCGGTCAATTTTTTCAGGGTATTTTTATTCACTTTTAGCATGGGCGCCATTATAGACGGATTTAGAGGTGGTGTAAATTAAGTTTTTTGACATTTGCCGAGGGGTCGGGTACAATCAAGGGCATGGTTTTTATTAAGCTTTCGCAAATCAAAACGTTCTGCCATATTGCCGTGTTTGCCGGCGTATTAGCGGTCTGTTCCGCCGCTTCGGCAGGCACGAGCCCCTTAAATGTGGCCGGGATCACGCCAACCAACACACCCGCAGGCGCAAACACGCCTTTCTCGGAACTTTCCGAACCTCAGAAGCTTTCGCTATCAAACGTCAAAGGGGAAGTTTTGTATAAAAAATCAGGCGATACGGCTTACCAGCCGGCCAAAGCGGGCGTTTCACTCGAGATGGGCGACAGCGTGAAAACCGGAAAGGGCACGTGCGAGATCATTTTTGACGACAAAACGCAGCTTAGCATCGCTCCCCGCACGGAGATCACGATCAACGAATCCCTTAAAGACAACGCGAAAAATATACGCTCGACCGTGCTCAGCATGGGCCTGGGAAAACTTAAAGCGCACGTTACAAAAGTGACGCCGGGATCACGCTTTGAGATCCTGACGCCTTCGGCGGTGGCTGCCGTGCGCGGCACCGTGCTATTTCTTAACAGTGGCAACATGAATACCAATCTTTATGTGGACGAAACCGAAAGCGGCGTCCAATTCACCCATACGGAAAGCGGAGATTCGTCATTCGTTTCCGAATTCTCGGAGTCCGACGCTTCGGGAAACGGAAACGTGACTGAGCCCAGAATGCTCTCTGAAGAAGAGCGGCAGGCGCGGATCCAGCAGTGGGAAAATCAGCTCGCAAATTACAATTCTGATGGTTCTTCCGGTAATGAGGAAAATGAGGGGGAGAGCAATGAAGATGGCTCCGGCGATGAGGACAATTCCGATGACAAGGCTAATGACACGCTGAAGGATGCGCTCATCGATAAGCTTTCGGAGCAAAACGTTTCGGGGGGCGCGGTTCAAGACAAGATCGAAGAGATCCTGGAAAATCACGACCAAATTGACCCAGCGGAGCTTGAGCGCCTTCTGATCAGCAAAGAGATCGCGCGTATTCGCAGGGACCAGGATTTCCAGCACGCCGATGCAAACTTGGCGCGCATCTCGGATGCGCAAACGGGCAAGGTCATGACGGACGTCCACGGCAACCGTGTCCGCGTGGACCAGTATGTTTTTCATGAGCAGGGCAGTCCCACCGCACAGTTTCTTTCTTTGACATTGCGTACCGGGGCCTACCAAAACGGGGTCTCGGCCGTCCTATTTGGGGTGGACTTCAACGCCCCAATTACGGGTTTCTTGCGTGATCTGCCGTGGAATGATTACTTAAATGTCGTGACGAATGATGAATTGCAGGCCGCCAACATTGGAACGTATGAGCAGTTCGTGGTCCACCAAAGTTACGGTACATACGCCTCTCAGGGACCCTCTTTTTATCCGCTGAGATTTTTTGCCGATTTCACCAATCCGGACGCCGGGCGCGGCGGAAGAGACATGGTGTCCTTCGAAGAAATTTATTCGGATCCTTTCAAATTGACGGGCTCTCCGCAGGGTAATTTCTGGGTCCAGGGACGCGATGCCGAAGCGATGCTTATCTATCAATTCCAGGGTGACACGATCCTTTCCGCCTCCTTTGTGACCGCTAAGGGCAACCTGGAAGTGCTGGAGATCAATGGCGTCCCACAAATACCGGATTATTCCGATAATGGAGGGGACGGATCCCAAACAGCAAACTTCGCGTCTTTATTCAATGCAAGCAAGCTCATGCCGCCTAACGCCGTGAATTATTACCGTAATTTACCCCAAAACAGCAACGGGGACCCCAATGATGATGAGCATCCGGCCTATTTTGAGGAAAACTTTGGCAATAAGGTGTTGATAGGCGTTTTTGTTCCCATCAATGACGCCGGACAGGTTTTTGATGTACCCGGATTCAGACTTCACGGAATGAGGGACCTTGTCGCCCCAAACCCGCTCGTGAACGGCGGAGATTATAATCTTGAAGTTATTTTATTTTATGGCTCCGCTGATGTGCTGGGTAATTTCTCCGAGGCCTTCAGGATTGACACGATCATCGCTCCCGAGATCCTCGCCGGCATGGGCACCATTAACCATTCAGCGATCTTTCCGGCTTCTTTGCAGCCCGATAACGATGATTATTATGACGAGGGTGGGTATGCTGTATAAATGCCCAGCAGCAAAGCTTCCTTTTTGACATTTTCTTTATTAATGGTATACTATTGCAAGCAACTTTAACTTTTTAAATGGAGTCAAAAATGAAAAAATCTGCACTTATAGTTTTAGCGTTAGCGTTGTTTTCCCCGATTTCTGGCTTAAGAGCCGAGGACGCAGCTGTGGTGGCGGCGCCCGCAACGGTTGATACGTCAGCACAAGAGGCCATGCCAGCGGAAATAGCGCCCTTCCAAACGGCAGAAGTTGCGCCAGATGCCGTAATACCAGCCGCGCTCGAGGCCGTTTCATCGGCGAATGAGGAGGCAGCGCCCGTGGCAGCTCAGACGGAAAATCTTGAGTTTGTATCCGGCGAAATTGCAGCCCTCGATGAAGCTGCTAAAAAGGTCACGGTCAAACTTTATGGCGAAACCGAAGGAAGTAAGGAAAAGAGCGTCACTATTGAAATTGATGACACGACGGATATCACGGACGGGGAAAAGGATCGCGATATCAAGTCGCTCGTCGTTGGCACTGAAGTGGATGTGGAGTTCGACCCCACTTCGAGTAAAGCGACGTATATCTTCGTATACTAACCATCAGCTTAACTTTTTTCCTAAGCGGATAACCGGACAGTTCCCGGTTGTCCGCTTTGTATTTTACGCAGGGTGTCCATGAATTCATTAAAGAAACTCCTTGAAGAGGTTGAGTTGACCAATAAGCGTCACGGGCTTATCGCAAAAAATGACTCACTTGTTATCGGTGTATCGGGAGGACCGGATTCGGTGGGGCTGCTTTATATTCTGTGCAAAATGCGGCGTAAGTATAATTTGAAGCTCAGCGCGGCGCATCTCAGCCATGGCTTGCTCAAAACACAGAGCAGATATCATCTGGCGCTTGTCCGAAAGATCTCAAATGCCCTTGAGCTGCCATTTTACTCGAAAGAGGTGCGGCTGAAAAGCATCGCTGCAAAAACCGGGCGCTCTCTTGAAGAGGCGGGACGCATTGAACGCTACCGTTTCTTTACGGAAACTGCCGCCAAAATTCATGCTCGTAAAATCGTGACGGCCCACACGCTCGATGATCAGGCGGAGACGGTGCTTATGCGCCTCTTACGCGGAACAGGGGTGCGGGGACTCGCCGGCATTCCTTACAAAAGGAGGGAAGGCGAGTGCACAATCATCCGCCCGCTACTTGATTGTTCAAAAAAGGACGTGCTTTTATTCCTAAAAAAACATAAAATCCTTTACGCCATTGACAAAACAAACCGCAATCTTGATTTCACGCGCAATAGGGTCCGCCACTATCTTTTGCCGGCGCTTGAAAGAGATTTCAACCCGCGGATAAGGGAATCGCTTGCAAGCTTTCAGGAGATTTTCGGACAAACGCAAACTTACATTGAATCCGAAGCCCTCCGAGCTTATAAAAAATGCGTGGCTAGCGAAACGGCCGGCAAAAAAAGCGTCATTTTACTTAAAGTGCCGATTTTAAAAAAATTACACCCCGCGATCTTAAGAGAAGTGCTTTTTATCGCTCTTTCGAGGAAAAAAGGAGATGCAAGGCGCGTGTCTCATGCGCACATCACCGCGATCGAAAGCATTCTTAAGTCATCCCTCAAGAAAAATGCGGAGATCCATCTGCCCGGGCCGGTTCTCGCGAGAAAGAACGGGATTCAGCTCGCGCTTATTTAGAAGGCACTTTCGGCCCATATAAATTGACAGCCTCATAATTTAGGGCTATAATCCATTCACGTTTTGCGAAAATCTTTCATCAATAAAAAAAGGACATTTATTCATGTCGAAAGTGGAAGTCGGGCCCAACGAGCCTTTGGAGAAAGCGCTTAGACGCTTCAAAAAGAAAGTGGAGCGCGAAGGCATTCTAAAAACGCTCAAAGCCAGAAAACACTACGAAAAACCCAGCGAAATAAAACGCCGCCGGATCCGTAGCAGCAAAAACCGCAAAAAGTAACTTCAGAGCTTTATCCATCATGGCGGAAAACCATGAGTCACCCCAGGATTTCACGATAAAGAAGAAAGTGGATGAGGGCTGGAAAGATTCCGTCGAGAAAGAAAAGGGGCATTCTCCCGAGGAAGAAGCGCCCTCGCCACCGATCGAACCGGATTTCCCTTTTTTTATCTCAACGCTTGGCATGCAGGCGCTCGCCGCGCTTGGGGAGGCGGCAGACCCCACGACGCATGTCAAGAAAACGGATCTAAACCAGGCGCACTACCTCATTGATATTCTTGGAGTGCTTCAGGCGAAAACCAAGGGCAACCTAAGCCCCGAAGAGGAATCAATGCTGCGAAACCTGCTTTACGAGCTCCGGATGAAATTTGTGGAGAAAACTAAAAAACCATGACCTTGCTTCTGACACTTCTTGTCCTTCTTGTCGCCGCGCTTGGGGTGGCGCTTTTTATTCTCTCCCGGCGGCTTCTGCGTCAAGACCAACAAGGGCTCGAAAAGAAATTTAAAGAGGAGTTTTCTTTTGTAGAAAGCCGCCTGAAGGAAAGCTTTGACCGCTTCATCGAATCCGCAAACGAGCGCTTTATTCACGAACAGACCAAATCCAAGGCGGTGCTCGAACATAGCAAGCAATCGATCGAATTTCAGGTGGAGGGCCTGAATAAAGAGCTAGCAAAAATCTCGAATCTCATCGGTGAACTAGAAAAAGATAGGATAAAAAAATTCGTGGCGCTTGAGGAAAAACTCGCTCAAGCCGCGCTCGCGACCCAGGATCTTCACAGCGTAACCCATGAACTGCGTTCTGTGATCGGCAACAACCAGCTTCGCGGGCTCTGGGGACAAAAGATGGCTGAGGACATCTTAAAAGCGGCCGGATTGGAAGAGGGGATCCATTATTTAAAGGAAAAATCCCAGGAAACCGTCTCGACGCGGCCGGATTACATATTCCTTTTACCCGACCAACATAAAGTTTACATGGACGTGAAGTTTCCGCTGAATAATTACCAGGAGTTTATGGCCACCAACCAAAAAAGCGACCAGGATCGCTATGCCAAAGATTTCATCAGTGACGTAAAAAACCGTATCCGCGAACTTAAAAAGCGGGAATATATCAATCGCGAGGAACGGACACTGGACTATATCATACTCTTTATACCCAATGAGCAAATCTTTGGTTTTATTCATCGCCAGGCGCCGGACGTGATGGATGAGGCGCTCGAACAAAAGATCCTTCTGACGTCCCCCTATTCGCTCTACGGTGTTTTGTCTATCATCCGCCAGGCCCACGACAATTTTTATTTTGAAAAATCCGCGAACGAAATTCTCAAGCTTATCAGCTCATTTCTGGATGACTATGAAAATTTTAAAAAACGCTTCCAGGACCTCGGCGAATCGCTCGATAAGACAAAGGACAAGTACAACGAAGTCAGCGAGAAAAGCTTTAAGCGGCTTGACCTTCGTATCCGAAAGCTTGAAGATTTTCGAAAGGGTCAGGAAAAGATATTTTTACCGGACCCCGAAAAAGGCAGCGAATTTATTTTGCAATAAGCCGTTCATTTGATATACTGTACCGCGAAATGATTCTACTGACTAAAGTAGCACAGGTTTCTCAGTACGAATTGGGCCTCACACCTAGATTTTTCCGTGTTCCATCCATTTTAAATCACATATTAAATCTCTTGGGAAATCGGCCATGAATAAGCTCGTAGCCACTTTCCAAAAGAACAAATTTGAGGAAGTGCAGGTACAGGTACGGGAGTTCAAGGGCTACGACCTGGTGGACATCCGGGTCTATACATCCCCCAAGGAAGGGGAAGAGAAGATCCCTACCGGCAAGGGGCTTTCGATCAATGTTTCCCATTTCCTGGAACTGAAAAAAGCGCTTTTACTCACCGAACAGGTGCTGAGAGAAAATAACCTTTTGCTGGAGGGAGAGTAAATTATTCTATGAGTAAAATTATCGAGTCTTTGAAAGCGGGCGCAAGGGCCGGTCAAACGCTCCAGACCGAGAAATCAAGCTACGAAATGACGCAGGAACAACTGGCGGATATTTACTTTTCGGGTTCCGACAAGGCCAAGAAATCAGAATATCCGATGGTCATTAAAGTCATTGAAAAGTCAAAGCCTTCTTCCTATTTGCCGTGGCTTATCGCGGCGATCGCTTTTCTCGTCACCGCGTTCAGCCTCTTTTCCACCAAAAAAATATTTGTCGATATCAAAGTGATTGATGAGAAAAATCCTTTTCTTGTGAGCGCGCTTTCAGCCCAACCGCAAAATACCGTTGATCAGATCCTGAATGAGGGTACGGCTAAACAGGAGGCTCCCGGCGCGATGCGGCTTCCAATGCAAAACGTGGATTTTGAGGGCGCCGCAAAGCTCAAAAGCTCCAAAAACCTCAACAGCCTGACGCTCGTCAACGCCTCGATAGCTTCTTTTGCCCGTGCGAATCTTTACTTCAGAAATCCACTGGATTTGGAGGGCTACAAAATCGTTTTTTATGCGAAGGGCGCTGATGGCGGCGAAGGCCTGCGCTTTGGCGTAAAGGACAGGGAAAATATGCTGGGATTCGATAAAGGCACCATGAATCCGTTTCCGGCAAATCTCACCACGGACTGGCAGAGAGCGGAAATATGCCTCCCGGTACCCGGAAAAGGCTTTGACGCAAAAAATGTTTCGAATATTCGGTTTGAGTTTGGCAGCAAAGAAGCTAAAAACAAATCCGGGGACACGGTTTACATAAAAGATCTCCAGGTTGTGCCTTTATAATAAAAGGAGGTTAGCCGCATGCATGTTATCGCCTTATCAAACCAAAAAGGGGGTTGTGGCAAGACAACCTGCGCCATCAATATCGCGGCAGGCCTTGCTTCTCTAAATAAAAGAACCCTCTTGATCGATCTTGATCCGCAGGCGCACGCCACGCTCGGGGTGGGGATACGAAGTGAGAAGCTCGAGAAGTCTATCTACAACGTTCTCACCGAGCAGCCGGGCAAAAAAAAGAACTTTCTGGAAGACATTATTCTCCCTGTCGAAAATCATCTCGACATCGCGCCTTCCCATATTTTGCTGAGCACGATCGAGCAGGAATTCACGAACAAAGACGAGTCCGTCTCAAAACTCCACGAGGCGCTGCGGTCACTTTCATTTCCGTACGATTTTGTAGTTATTGACTGCCCGCCGAGCCTTGGTTTTCTTACTTTTAACGCGCTACGGGCATCCAGCATGGTCGTTGTTCCGATCGAGCTCGGCTCTTTTTCGCTGATGGGCGTCAGCAAGCTCTTAAGCATGATCGAGCTTATCCGAGTGAAACTCCAGCACACGCCGAAAGTTTATGCGCTTCCGACGATTGTCGACATGCGAACTAACTTTTCAAAATTCATGATCGAAGAGATCCGTAATGCGTTTGGAGAGTATGTGTTGAGCGCTACGATCCGCCAAAGCATCGCGGTCAGAGAATCACAGGCAAAAGGCATCTCCCTCTTGAAACACAATCCGAAGTCAAAAGCCGCTCTCGATTATCTTATCTTGAGCCAGGAAATAGTGAATAAAACACCCCCGGTAAGCGAAGAAAATCTTCATGAGAACGGCAAGGCCGCCATACCTTCCGATCGCTTGAAAGATTTTATCGTAAAAGCCAGAGGCGCCCGGGAGGTATACCTCGTAGGTGATTTTAATGACTGGAAGGTCTCATCGGGCGCGCTTCTCTGGCAAAAAGAGGAGGGGTTGTGGCAGAAAAGGCTTTTTCTCGACCGTGGGCGGCACCGCTATAAATTTGTGATTGACGGCGAGTGGCTTACAGATCCCGGCAATGCTTTGATGGAGCCTAACCCTTACGGTGGCGTGGATTCCGTGATCGAAATTGAGTAAACTTTGTGGGTTTCCCAATTCTAAACGCGAAAAAATATCAACGCATCAAAATTCTTTCAATGCTGGCGGACCTTGGGACCAACGGGCTGTTTCTCATTTTTTTCCAATTTTTGGGCCTTTCGTCCGGGCTTAAATCAACCGCGATCCTTGTTTCGCAACAAAAAACTCTCCAGACTGCGGTTTACCTTGCCGGTTTTTTTGGTTTTTTCTATCTCGTATCGCTTCCGATCCATTTTTATTCAGGCTTTATCGTAGAAAAGCAGTTCAATCTTTCCAATCAAACCACGCTCGCATGGGCCTGGGATGAAGTAAAAAAAATCGCTCTCTCGCTTGTTTTTTTTATTTTCACGATGGAGCTTTTTTACGGGATCCTCGCCGCATTTCCCAAAACCTGGTGGGTCGTCGCAAGTATTGGGTGGCTACTATTGGGCGTGGCGCTGACACGAATCCTGCCGACATTCATAATCCCGCTTTTTTACAAAACCAAACCGCTGGAGGACGGGGTTTTGAAAACAAGGCTCGCGGCGCTTTGCCTGCGCTGCGGCGTGTGCCTTCGAGACATTCGTGAGCTGTCGCTTTCACAGAAAACAAGGAAGGGCAACGCGGCGCTTGTGGGTTTAGGAAAAACGCGGCGTATTCTTTTGGGGGACACGATGCTCCAAGAATACACGGCCGAAGAGATAGAAATGGTGATAGCCCATGAGATAGGTCATCACGTGAAACAACATATTCCTAAAAATTTTTTATTCAATTTTCTTCTCAGTTTCTCCGGCTTTGCCCTTCTTTATATTTTATCAGGGACCATCGTGGGGGCTCTTAATGCGCAGGGCTTGACGGATCTGGCCATTTTTCCTTCACTTGTGCTTCTTTCGATGATCGCGGGGCTTTTTATTTTACCGCTTCAGAATGGTTTTTCACGATGGCACGAGAACGAAGCTGACCGGTTCGCCTTAAAGACGATACCGTCCGAAACCATCTTCGTTTCCCTGATGACGAAACTCGGCCGTCAAAATCTTTCGGATCCTGCGCCGCATCCTCTTGTGGAATTTTTTCTTTATGACCATCCGTCGATCAACCGCAGAATAAAACAGGCCCCTCTTTTTCTTCAAAGGACGCAATCATGAGAATAAAATGCTTGGTTTTTCTGGCTATTTTTTCTCTATTTTCTTTTGCCGATGCAAAAACATCCTTTACGGAAGTTCGCCGTTCGGGCGTGGTGGGCTGGGTCATCGACGGCGATACCTTTAAACTTAGCACGGGGGAGAAGATACGCTTGATCGGTGTCGACACTCCCGAATACCAGCCCTGGAGACATCACGTCGAGCGCTACGGCAAGGAAGCGAGCGCGTATTCAAAAAAACTTTTGATCAACCGGAAGGTACTTTTGGTAGGCGACGTAAAGCCAGCGGACAAGTTTGGCCGGACACTTGCCTACGTGTATCTCGAGAACGGCATGTTTGTGAATTTGCATCTAGTCGAAGAGGGGTATGCCCAAGCCATGCGATACCCACCCAATACACGTTATAGTAAGCTTTTCCAGGAGGCTCAAAAAAAGGCCAAAAGTCAAAAAAAGGGCCTGTGGAAAAAAGGTTAAAATTTTATTAGCCTTGATAATTTAATACTAAAAGTTTAGAATTAATTGTAGAAGGAATTAAAATGATAAAAGAGGCTAAGATATCATCCATTGTGTCGCTTTACCCGCTACCTCAATACGTGGTGGTTCTGGAGGACCTTGAGAAAACAAAACTCGTGCCCATCTGGATAGGTGTCAATGAAGGTAACGCGATAGCCCTTGAGATGCAGGGGGAGAAATTCCCGCGGCCGCCGACCCATGATCTTATGGTGAATATTTTGAAGGAACTTGGTGCCAGGATTGAGAAAATAGTGGTGAACGACCTAAGAGAAAATAGCTACTATGCGATCCTCTATGTTTCGCTGGGAGGAAAAACCTACGAAATTGACGCTCGTCCTTCTGACTCATTGGCGCTCGCGGTCCGCGTTAAGTGTCCAATTTTTATCGATCAAAAAGTACTGGATAAATGCCCTCAAATTACGACCCCCATCTCGCAAGACGAGATAGAAAAATTCAAAGAAACGCTTAAGACCATGTCGCCGGAGGAGTTTTTTAAAAATCTCCAACAAGGACCGGCGCCCGAAGAGCCGCAAATACCCAATTTTGGAAACCCCGGGTCTGAAGAAGAGGAAAATGATGAGGATGATGACGAGGAGGGAGATGATGAGGAAAAAAGTCGCTGATAACTTCTTATTGCATTTGACGTTATGGGTAGTCATGGGCATGATTTTCTCTGCTGCGCCTTCCTGGTCTATGGAAGAGTCCGGTGCTTCCGCTTCCGGGGAAGTTAGTTATGGAACGGGCGTCGGGAGGAAGCTTAGCCGCGGTCTTGGGAATCTGGCCTTTGGATGGATGGATATTCTTAAAGGGGTCGAGGAACAATCAGACCAGCACAATCTGATAGCGGCGATCACCTACGGACCTATCATCGGCACCAGCCATGCGGTCGGGAGAACGCTCGCCGGAGCCTACGAGGTCGTGACGTTTCCCATTAAAACTTCCGAAAATTTTGAGCCGATAGTTCAGCCTGAGTTTGTGGTCGCTCATGACGAAGCGGGAGAGCGCTCGAAGTCCCGCTAACCGGCAAAAGGGGAGGGTCTGGCCACGGAAAGCATCGAAAGCGTCTTAACCTCTCAAGAAAAGCTGAAAGTTTTCGGCGTCACTTTAAGTGAGCAGGCCGATTTTTTAGCGCCGCTAGCCAAGGATCTTGTGCTGCGCTGGTCGGAACTTTACCTCGGCACGTTTGGCCGCGGCTCATTTTTCCAGCCGGCGCGCGTCCAAAAAATATTCAGAGAGCTTACCGAAATATTCATCAGCTGCCTTCAGGAAAGAGACCTGGAAGTTTATTTTGAGATTTTGAGAGAAAAAGGATGCCAGTTTGCGGCGCTTGGCGTACCATTCGAAGAACTCATCATTTCATTACATCTTTTTGAAGAAGTGTGTCTTGAAAAATTCCTGGAGCTTTACCCCGACCGCTCAAAGCTCTCAAACGCGATCCTCGCGATGGAAGGGCTCCACTCGGAAGGACTGGCGGTGCTGGCTTCAAGCTACTTTGAGACCGCTAAAAAGGAAATGCAAAAAATAACCGAGGGCCTGAAAGAGGAAAACGAGGAACTGAAGACGGAGCTGGGTGACCTTAAAAACAGCTTTTTCACCCACACCCAGAAGGAACTCTCGACGATGCAGCTCGTCGTGACCGGAATTAACAAAAAGCTCAAAAACCAGGTTTATCAGCTAAGCCGCATCCAAAAAATGGCCGACGCGCTCGAGGGGGAGTCCCAGATCTCGAAGCTTCTTAAAATCGCGTCGACCCAATTTTTATCTATTTGCCCGCAAAATTCTCAAGTATTCTTTGCGTTGTTTGACGAGGAACGAAGAAGAGTGAACTTCTACGGTAGGGAAGAAGGCGCTGAGATCGGCTGCGATATCCTTACTTCCTTTTATTTTTCGGAGCTTTCAAAGGCATTTCAGGAGGCGCTTTATGATGAAAAAGTCAAATATGCGTATTTTCATGGACACCGTGAAATCCCGCCGAATCTTCTGGAACTTTCTTTCCTGAAAAATCAGCTTGAGTTTCTGCTTATCCCCACCCGCAAATTTCAGGAAGTGACCGGCTTTGTCTTATTAGGGTCGCCGCTCGGGGATTTTTTCTCGAAGCGTAATTTTAAGTTTTACCAGAGGGTAGGCGGTGTTTTTTCCAAAGCGCTTGTGAATGCCTCACTATTCAACAAATCTAAAAAGCAGGATGAGTTCGCCTTTTTTCTTAATGAATTCCAAAAGAGAAAATTCGGCGGACAGGCATTTGAAACAAACCTTGATTTTTGCCTCGGGTCGCTGATCGAACTCTTAAGCGCCGAGCGCTCATCGCTGATGCTCTACGACGAAAGCGTCGACGAGCTTAAGGTTATTGCGGCGAAAGGTTACAAAGTCTACCCCATTTCTGGACTTTCGATAAAACTGGGCGAGGGAATCGCCGGTCTTTCGTTGAAAGAAGCAAGGGTTTTCTCCATTACCAAAATGAAAGAGCCTGAAAACCCTCAAGGATTTTCACAGTTCTTCAAAAGAAAGGAATCCCCGCAGGCAAAAATAAAATCGCTGTTGTGTCTGCCGCTTTTTGACCGTGAAAAGCCGCTCGGCGTGATCAATGTTTCCACGATCAACTTTCATAAAAATTTTGAAAAATCTGAAATTGAGATGGCAAAAGAGCTCACAAAACGTATCACGCCGCTTCTGAAAGATATCCTGCCTGGTATTTTCCCCACGGATAAACCATAGGCTCAAGGCATGAGTAAAAAATACGTCCTAAAAAATCCCGTTTATGAGGGGCAGTTCACGATCGACTATTCAAAGGAGCTCAACCCTTCCCAGTACGAAGTCGTGACGCAGGCGGATGGCGCTTGTCTTGTGCTCGCGGGCGCGGGCAGCGGCAAAACAAGGACCCTGATCTACCGGGTCGCGTACCTGCTTGAAAAGGGAGTGGAACCGGAAGAGATACTGCTTGTCACGTTCACCAACAAGGCCGCCCAGGAAATGAGAAATAGGGTAGAGCTTCTTTTGAAGACCAAAGCCAAGGGGCTTTGGTGCGGCACCTTCCATCATATTGGCAACCGGTTTTTGCGTATGTACGGCCGGTCCATTGGCCTAAGCGAAAATTTTAGCATCATGGATGAAGAGGACAGTCGCGACCTTGTCAAAAGCTGCGTCAAATCGCTCGACGCCAAGAGCGCGGAAGCCCGCTTCCCGAAGCCCGCGGTTGTGCATTCCATCTTAAGCTTTTCAGTCAACGCGAAGAAGAACCTAAAAGACATCATCTTAAGACATTATCCCTATTTTTCCCAATTCATCGGCCAATTCGAAAAGATAAAAAAGCTTTATGACGAAAAAAAGCAAAAAACGGGAAATCTGGATTACGATGACCTGCTTTTAAAATGGATCGAGCTTTTGGACAAGTCGGAACTTGTTCACGAAAAATTGACGCGCCAGTTCCGCTTCTGCCTTGTGGATGAATACCAGGACACGAACCGTCTTCAGCATGAGCTGATGCGCACCCTTTCGGGTTTTCACAAAAACATTCTCGTGGTCGGGGATGATGCGCAGTCGATCTACTCGTTCCGCGCGGCGGACATAAAAAACATCCTGGACTTCCCGGAGCACTATGAAAACGCCAGGATATTCAAGCTTGAGACCAATTACCGCTCGACAAGCTCGATCCTTGATCTTGCCAATGAAAGCATCAAGCACAACGTTCATCAATTCCCGAAAACCCTCAAAAGCGTGTACGGCAAAGGCCAGGCGCCCCAGGTCGTGAAAGTGCGCGACACAAGACAGGAAGCCCATTTTGTGACGCAGCGGATCCTGGAGCTCAAAGAAGCGGGCGTGGAGCTTTCGGAAATCGCGGTGCTCTTTCGCGCCCATTACCAGGCGGCGGAGCTTGAAATGGAACTCGCCAAGCGCGGGATTCCTTATATCCTTCGCGGAGGCGTCAAATTCTTCGAGCAGGCCCACGTAAAAGACGTGCTCTCGCACCTCAAGATTCTGATGAACCCCATGGACGAGATCGCATGGACCCGGGCGTTGACGCTTCAGGCCGGGATAGGCCCGGGTTTCGCAGGAAAAATATTCGCGCTGGTAGAGGAAGCGAAAGGGCTTCCGGAAAAGATCTTGGCGGCGGAATTTGGAGCCGGACTGCCGCCAAAAGTAAGAGAAGGTTTTTTTGGGTTTAAAAGGACACTGAAAGGGCTCCATAAAGAAAGCCTTGGAGACCGTCCGGACTTGCTGGTCGAAGAGGTCCTTGAGAAAGGCTACAACAAGCACGTCCTCATGAACTTCGACAATGCCCAGGAACGCTTGGAGGACCTTAGAGAGCTCGTTAATTTTGCGCACACCTACAAAAACCTGAAAGATTTCATGGCGGATGTCACACTGCGGGAAGGGTTCAAAGGCGAAACGTTTGTCGAATCCGGGACCCAAGACGATCCGCGCGAGGATCTCGTGCTTTCGACGATCCATCAGGCAAAAGGCCTCGAATGGAAAGCGGTGTTCGTGATCGGACTCGGCGAAGGAAAATTTCCGCACGCAAAAGCGATGGAAGACGAGGACGGGTTGGAGGAAGAGCGGCGGCTTTTTTATGTGGCGTCCACCCGCGCTAAAGAAGAGCTTACCTTAGTACACCCGATGACTTACTATGACTACAGTGCGGGAACCGTGATAAACCGCCCCTCCATTTTCATCCTTGAACTTCCTTGCAAGACCTATGATGAGGTGGAGGTGGAAGAGGCGTCTGAAGAGGAAAGGACCATCTACCTTGAATAGGCTATGAAAAAATCAGCGCTTTTCACCGTATTTCTCGTAGTACTAGTGGATCTTATGGGCTTTGGCATTGTTTTGCCCCTCTTGCCGTTTTATGCTTCAAAATTCGGCGCCTCTGCAGTGTGGATCGGCGTCTTATACAGCGTCTATTCTCTGGCACAGTTGGTGTTTTCGCCGGTCTGGGGAGGGATTTCCGATAAAATAGGTCGCCGCCCCATCATGCTTTTGAGCACTTTCGGCGCCATGCTTTCCTATGTTTTATTTTCGTTCTCGGACTCGCTAGCCATTCTCCTGTTGTCGCGGCTTCTGGCCGGCATCATGGGAGGAAATATCTCAACGGCCCAAGCGTACGTTGCCGATGTCACCACACATGAAGAGCGCGCAAAAGGCATGGGGCTTCTCGGAGCCGCGTTTGGAATAGGCTTTGTCATCGGCCCCGCCGCCGCGACTGTGTTAATCCACCCGGCATTCCATGATTTTTTTGCAAAAACAGGCCTTCACGCATTCTCGTCCTTGATCGAACAAAATAAATACGCGGTACCCGGGCTCTTTGCCGCCCTCCTTTCTTTTTTGAGTTTTATTCTAGTTTTGACCAAGCTTCCGGAGTCCCTGGAGAAAAAGGCGAGGAAGGATCCGGCGCGCATCACCAAAGCAAGCATTTTCACAAAAGCCTTCTGGACAACGCTCTCACAGCAAAACAAAACATCTAAGCATCATTTGATGCCGATCTTCATGCTGAGCGTTTTTCTTCTTTCGGTGGGCCATTCAAGTCTTTACAGCGCGTTCCCGCTTTTCTGCAAAAAAATCTTTGACATGAGCCCCGAAAAAGTGGGGATGCAGTTTGCGCTTATGGGCGTCATCGCGGTCATTGTCCAAGGGGGGCTGATCCGTATTCTTGAAAAAAGATTTGGCGAACGCCGGCTGTTCCTCGCCGGCTGCATACTGATGGCAACGGGTCTTGGACTAATTCCTTTTGCGGCATCCGTTAACATGCTCACGGTTTATCTGAGCATTCTGGCCATCGGGGCAAGCCTAAACGGACCCACGCTCAACAGCCTTGTTTCTAAGGAGTCGGATCCTTCCAGGGTGGGCGCCGCGATGGGAAGCTCCCAAGCTTTTTCCGCATTGGGAAGAGTGGTGGGACCCACATGGGGCGGCATGCTTTTCGCCGCTTCTTTTAAATTGCCGTTTTTAATCACGGCCGGGATCGTCGCCATAACTGTCCTGACCGGCCTCAAGCTCAATCAACGTTGACAGGATTTTAAGGTTTTGGGATAATCTGGCATGCCTCCGCCAGATATAAAACCCAATTCCGGCCGTAAATTATTTTTCGGGCTTTTTGTCTTTCCGCTTCTTATCGCCGTTGGCATGGCGGTCCTTCTAAGTCTCGTTGTTTTTTTAACCCATGAAGAAGAAACGCCCGAGTCGCTCATCGCGACTATCAAAACAGGCAAATCTAGGCAGCAGTGGCAAAAAGCCTATGAGCTCTCCAATGAGCTTAACCGCGCCAAAAAGAGCCCCCCAAATCTAGCCGTCCAAAAAGAAATCATCAGTATTATTCAAGACGGGATACGCTATGAGCCCAAGACACGCGCTTACATGACAATCGCGCTTAGTCACTTTAATAATGAGGAATCCGTGCAAGCTCTAACAAATGCTGTCCATGATCTCGACCGCGGGGTTCAGCTTTACGCGCTTTGGGGCCTGGGAATTCTTGATGCAAAATCGGCCGTCGGCGAAGTTCTTCCTTTTTTAAAAGATGACAACATGGAAACGCGCAAGATGGCCGCGTATGTTTTGGGGGTTCTCGGAAACAGCGAGCTTGCAGGGGAATTAAAGTTCCTTTTGAAGGACCCGGCGGCGGGTGTGCGCTGGAATGCGGCGCTGGCACTAGCGCGGCTCGGAGACGGTTCCGGCTCAGAGGTTTTAATAAAAATGCTCGAGCGCGAAACGCTTGTGTCCGAATATAAAATGCCTGAAGATGAAATTGAAAAAGTCATGATCAACGCGACGAAAGGATTAGCCTTGATTCAAAGGCCGGACTCTATTAAAATCCTAGAATCCGTCTCGCGCAGCGATACAAACCTCAAAGTAAGGCAGGCTGCGATAAACGCGATTAATTTTCATAAAAGTCACGAGGTAAAAGAGGCGAAAAACATTAACCATGGATGAAATAAAACCAGTCCCAAAAATGGATCGCCGCGGGTTTCTTTCCTGGTTTGGTCTGGCGTGGATCAGCTTTGCGGCGGCCACCACCGGAGCGCTTTCAATTCTGCTTCGCTTCTTGTTCCCGAACGTTGTTTTTGAACCGCCCACGGCATTCAAGGCCGGACTGCCCGCAGACTATGACATCGGGGTGGTCGATGAGCGCTGGAAAGAAAAATACGGTGTTTGGATGGTCAAGACTGCCGAGGGCATTTATGCGCTATCAACCATCTGCACGCATCTTGGCTGCACACCCAACTGGCTTGGAAATGAAAATAAGTTTAAATGTCCCTGTCACGGAAGCGGCTTCTATAAAACAGGCATCAATTTTGAAGGTCCGGCGCCGCGGCCGCTCGAAAGGTACCGCATAAGCCTTGCGGAGGACGGGCAGATATTAATCGACAAAAGTAAAAAGTTTCAGCAGGAAAAAGGGGAGTGGAACAACCCCGAGTCATTTCTTGCCGGATAAGGGACATAAAGGAAGGGTGGCTCATGGCAGAACCTGAGAAAAAACCAAAATTCGACCTGGGAAAATACATCACGGAATCGCAGCTCTACAAATCCATGTTCCGCCATGGTTATTCCACTTCGGACCGTGACAGAGCACTGTCTGTGATGACCAACGTTTTTTTTCACCTGCATCCGGTGAAGGTAAGAAAATCGGGCGCAAGATTCGGATTTACGTGGTGCGCGGGAGGGCTTTCGTTTTTTGTGTTTTTGACGCTTGTCGTCAGCGGCATCCTGCTTATGTTTTACTACAGACCGACCGTCGAGTACGCCTACAATGACATCCTGGCCCTAAGGGAGCACGTGCCATTTGGCATTATGAGAGAGCTTCACCGCTGGGGCGCGCACGCGATGATCATCACCGTGTGGCTTCACATGTTTCGCGTATTCATGACAGGCTCTTATAAGCCGCCGCGCGAATTCAACTGGATCATCGGCGTCATTCTTCTTGTTTTGACCATGCTTTTAAGCTTCACCGGCTATCTCCTGCCGTGGGACCAACTTGCGATGTGGGCCATCACGGTAGGCAGCAACATGGCGAGAGCGACGCCATTCCTTGGGCATGAAGGTCCGGGCGCCGCGCTCTTGGCAATAGGCGACATCCAACTGGTGCATGCAGGAAGCGACGTCCGCTTCGCTCTTTTAGGCGGCCGTTTCGTAGGCGCCGGCGCGCTTCTAAGATTTTATATTCTGCATTGTGTCGCCATTCCAACAGTGCTTGTGGTTTTGATGTCGGTCCATTTTTGGAGAATCAGAAAGGACGGGGGCATCAGCGGCCCCTTATAAATAAAGGATGCTGGAAGCTTTCAAAGAATTCGTCAACGGGGTTTCATCACCGGTCGCGATCTTTACATCCGCGACAATTGTTTTTATTTTATTCGTCTCTTTTCCCCGCCAGATGACCGCCAAACGCATGAGCGTGCCGATCCTTCTTGCCGTGCTCGGGTTTTTCGGTGTTGGCTTGACCGACGAGCATTTCCGCAACATCGTCACGACTCCTGACAACGTCCCGATCGTAGGCATGATCTTTATTTTTGGCTACTTCACGTGGTACGCGATGAAAAAAGCTGTCGAAAATGACAGGCGCATCGAAAAGGGCGAACCGACCCTTGAGCAAGCGGAAACCAACGAAAAGGTCCTCGTTTTTCCTTATCTTATTTTTATTGAATTTGTCGTTGCCTTGGCCTACGCGATCGTACTGGTTGTATGGTCTATTTTTCTGAAGGCCCCGCTGGAAGAACCGGCCAATCCTACGGTTTCCCCGAATCCCAGCAAAGCGCCATGGTACTTTTTGGGTCTGCAGGAGATGCTTGTTTATTTTGATCCGTGGATCGCAGGCGTACTTTTGCCGACCTTTATCATCCTGGGTCTTTGCGCGATCCCATACCTCGACAGAGGCACAAAGGGATCGGGTTATTACTCTTTTAAAGGAAGAAAGCCGATCATAGCGACTTATCTTTTCGGCTTTTGGATTCTATGGAACCTTCTCATTATCATGGGTACTTTCTTAAGGGGCCCGAACTGGAATTTTTTCGGTCCGTTTGAAGTGTGGGATGTCCACAAAGTGGTGCCGCTTCTGAACATAAACCTCTCCGATATCATTTTCATCAAATGGTTGGGAATGGGACTTCCGAAGCTTTGGTTTATTCGTGAAGCGCCGGGGATCATTTTAATCCTTTTTTACTTTATGGCGCCTCCTGCGATGCTTGCAAAAACCGCTTTCAAGGGTATTTATAAAAAACTTGAGCCTGTGCGCTACAGCATTCTCATGATGCTGCTTCTTGTCATGATTGCGCTGCCTATCAAAATGTATCTGCGCTGGGCTTTTAATCTGAAGTACCTTGTCGCGATCCCTGAATTTTTCTTCAATATCTAACCCATGGCCAAGCAATCCCCGACCCTGTACAGCATCGCAAAGACGTTCATCTGGTTTGCGCTCGCAAGCATTATCCTAACGTTGAGCCTTTTTGGGATCGTGTACATCGATCATCACCGCGAATGGAAGGACACCCAAAAAAAATTCATTAAATTAAAAACTGAGAAAGCGCGGGAAGAGCTGAAGGCGGCAAACCAGGGCGTCGACAAGCAAAAAATAGAAGGCATCAGCAAAGCCATTGCGGAAGCTGAAAGCGCCTTTAGGACCCACGAGAAAGACTATGAAAAGATCCTCGCTGAGAGCGCGGCGCTGGATACAAAGATCACAAAAGCAAGGGGCCGCTACCAGGACTTGAAGCAGTTCCAGGATTCCTACCGTTACTTTTTTGAAGAATACTCGCTTCACAAAGATCCCAAGGCGGCCTCCTACGACAAAAAACTCAAGTCCCTTGAGCCCCGTCTTGGCCAAATAAAACTGGAGCTGGAAAATCTTGAAAAACAAAAAGAGGAAAAAGACGCCTCCGCCCAGGGTTTTATCTCCAAAGAAAAAGAGCTTAGGAAAGAGCTTGATAAGGTTTTGGATGAAAAAAACCTCGCGGAAAAAAGGCTAAAAAATATCGAACTGACGATCGCGAAAGAAATTCTGGATGCTCCCATGCTGAATTTTCTGGCGCCCACGCTCAAGATCCAGCAAATCGTCCTCGAGGATTTGCAAGACGATTATCACTTTGCCAGGGTCCAGAAAGTGGACCGCTGCACCACCTGCCACCTGGGGATCGACCAAAAAGCCTTTGAGAGCGCGCCCCAGCCTTTCAAGACCCATCCGGACCTCGATCTCTACCTGGGTTCCAATTCGCCGCATCCCGTCGAAAAATTCGGCTGCACGGTGTGTCACGGGGGCAATGGTCACTCGGCAAGCTTTAAAGATACGGCGCATACGCCGCGCAATCAAGAACAAGCTAAGGAATGGAAAAATAAATACAGTTGGAAAGAACTTGAGAAGTGGGATGCCAAAATGCTGCCGCTCAATCACACCCAGGCGGCCTGCGCGAAATGCCACACAAACGTCGTAGAAGTGCCAAAGGCGGACAAGCTTAATCGCGGACGAGCGCTTGCCGAAACCAACGGCTGCGTCAACTGCCATAAAATAGCGGGTTTTTCTTTGGTAGGCACGGAAAGTGCTTGGAAATCGGGCCCCGACCTGCGGAATATCGCAAGCAAGGTGGACAAAGACTGGGTGGTGCGCTGGCTGCAGGACCCCACTTCATTCCGCGCTTCCACCAAAATGCCCAAGATCTTTCACCTTTCCAACACCTCCTCGCCGGAAGACAGGGAAAGAAACAATGCGGTGATCGAAAGCATCGCTGTCTATCTCATGAAACACTCGAGTTCAGTAGAGCTTCTAAAGCCGCCATTCGCAGGGGATAAGGAACGGGGTGAGAAGCTTGTGAAAGAAGTGGGCTGCTTGGGCTGTCACACCGGGGCAGGTGTGAATGTCAATGATTTCGGCCCCGAACTCTCTGCGCTCGGCAGCAAGGTGACCCCCGAGTGGCTTTATACCTGGGTCAAAGACCCCAAGAGATTTTCCAAAGACACCCGCATGCCCAACATGCGGCTCACGGATGAGCAGGCCTCCGACATCGTGGCCTACCTCTTGTCCCAAAAGAACGATTCATTTGAAAAAACTTCTTTGCCGGAAGCCAAAAAAGAAGTCCGGGATGAGATGATCTTGACGCATCTTCAGTCCACGATGCGTCGGACGGACGCCGAGAAAGAGCTTGGTAGTATGCCGGAGGAAGAAAAATTTGAATACCTGGGCAAAAAATCAATCGCTCATCAAGGCTGCTACTCCTGCCATAATATCAAAGGGTTTGAGGACATAAAACCCATCGGCGCCGAACTGACATTTGAGGGCTCGAAAGAGCTGCATCAATTTGATTTTGGTTTTATCCCTATCGAGCACACGCGCCAAGACTGGATCGCGCAAAAACTCAAAGACCCGCGCATTTTTGACCAGGGGAAAGTAAAGGCCTACTACGATAAACTGCGCATGCCCCAGTTCAATCTTAGCGCGGAAGAAATCGATGACCTGACCACATTTATTTTGAGCCTCACCAACAGCCACGTACCGCTTGAAATGCAAAGAAGGCTTGACTTGAAAGACCAAAAAATTGAAAAAGGCAGACTTTTGGTTTCTAAACACAACTGCAACGGATGCCATACGCTGGATGGCAAAACGGGCGGCTTATGGACCTGGGCCGAAGACAAGGGATCTGCGCCGCCGGTAATCGATGGGGAAGGCTCCAAGGTCCAGGAAAAGTGGCTCCACGCCTTCCTAAAGGAGCCTACGACCATTCGTCCGTGGCTGACCACTCACATGCCTACATTTGACTTTAGCGAGGAAGAACTGACGACGCTCGTTGAATACTTTGCTTATCTGGCCCATGAAGAGGTCTCTTACAAGGGCTATGAAACGCCGGTCGCTTCTGCCGAAAAGCTCGGAGCCGGCAAAACCATTTTTGATAAATTCCAGTGCGCCAAGTGCCACCAGGTAAATCCCGAGAGCGCAAAAATGGGATCGTCATTCCTGGCGCCGGACCTGGCCCTGACCAAGCACCGCCTGAAGCCTGAGTGGGTGAAAAAATGGATACAGGACCCGCAGGCCATACAAGAAGATACTATGATGCCGGGCTTCTTTCCGGATGGGCAATCGCCGGTCCAGGATATCCTTGAAGGCGACGCCGGCCAACAAATAGAGGCTATTCGCGACTACCTTTACACCTACGAAAAAACCGCCTCTGACGATCCTTCCAAAAAGTAGGCCAAATCTAAAATCTTATTGCAAAAGTGCCTGCCAAAAGCTAAAATAATCGCTTAGCTACATTTTTGAACGGTATTTTTTATTTACTATCTAAATACTTTTATCCATCTCTTTAAAAAATAAGGAGCTATAAAATGCAAAAGAAGATTATTCTATTTTTGGTTGGGATAGCCCTAATAGGCGGCGCCACGGCCCAAGCCGCTACCATCACGGGAAAAACCCTTTTTGAGGGGCAGGCTCCCGCGCCGCAAGTCATGAAAGCCGATGCGGATCCCAATTGTGCGGTCCTTCATCCGAACGGCCTGAACGATGATTCTGTTATCGTCAATAACGGGGCGCTCAAAAACGTGTTCATTTATGTCAAAGAAGGCTTGGCGGGGAAAAAGTTCGACGCCCCCAAAGAAACCGTGGTTTTTGACCAAAAAGGCTGCCAATACTCGCCCAAGGTGTTCGGCATCCAAGTCGGCCAATCGCTTCAGATCATTAATAGCGATAACACGCTTCACAACGTCCATTCGCTCTCAAACAACAGTCCCCAATTCAATCTCGGCATGCCCATCCAAGGCATGAAACTCAAAAAAACGTTCGCAAAGCCGGAGGTCATGGTAAAGATCAAATGTGAAGTGCATCCTTGGATGAGCGCCTATGCGGGCGTCTTGGACCACCCGTTTTACGTCGTTTCGGGCGATGACGGAAGTTTTGAAATAAAAAACCTTCCTCCGGGCGAATATGTAGTCGAAGCTTGGCACGAGAAATTCGGCGCCCAGACCCAAAAAGTGACGATTGCCGCCGATGGCGACGCAAAAGAGGCGCCGTTCAGCTTTAAAGCAGCTTAAATACTGTTTAGCGGGGTTTATGGTTTGATGGGTATTCATGAAAGAGCAGCATCTTAATTTTTACGCCAAAATTGTAGCCGCCGCGACATTCATTCTCATTATCGCCGGCGGTCTTGTCACAAGCACTAATTCCGGTCTGTCCGTGCCGGATTGGCCGCTGTCCTACGGGCAATTTTTCCCTCCCATGGTGGGGGGTGTACGCTTTGAGCATACCCACCGAATGATCGCCGGGATCGTTGGCATTCTCACACTGATCCTTGCGGGCCTCTTTATAAAATTTGAAAAAAGAAACTGGGTAAAAATCATGAGCGCGGCCGCTTTTTTGACGGTAGTTTTGCAAGCGGTGCTGGGAGGTCTTACCGTGATATACCTGTTGCCGGACGCCCTATCCGTATTTCATGCTTGTCTCGGGCAGACATTCTTTTGCCTGATCATTTGCCTTGTGTTCTTTACGTCCAGAGAGTGGCACGAATCAAAAGCCATTTTCTCGGAAGAAGCCGCCTCGATCCATCGCCTCCTCATCATCACGGTCTCTTTTGTTTATGTCCAATTGATCGCCGGAGCCGTGGTTAGGCACACCGGAGGAGGCGGGATCAGCTATCACTTCATCCTTGCCTTTTTGATAGCGCTGCATAGCTTTCTGATTATCCTCAAAGTATCCCGCGCAGATTCCGAGATCCGCGAAAAACTTTTCAAAAACGCGGCGGCGCTGGGACTCCTTGTGATCATCCAGATATTTTTAGGGTTTGGCGCGTTCATCACAACGCTCATGCTGCCCAAATCTGACGCCCCGCTGTTGATGGAAGTGTTTTTTACTTCAACACATCAAGCAAATGGTGCGCTCGTGCTGGCCACGAGTCTTCTATTGGCATTAAGAGCAATGCGTTTTGTAAAAATGCTCCCGGCACAAAATACGGCCAGTGCGAGTAATTTAGCGGCGGACAGAAAAACATGACCGATCAGGCCCACACGCCCTTCTCAAACTATCTCGAACTCACCAAACCCCGGCTTACTTTTACCGTACTTTTCATGGTGCTGCTCGGATTTTTTACCGGCTCAAAAAACCCCCTGGACTACGCGCTGCTCTTTCATGTCCTGCTGGGATCCGCCTTGGTGGGTGGGGGAGCCAATGCGCTAAACGAATACCTGGAAAAGGACGTTGATGCCCGCATGAAAAGAACCGAAGGCCGCCCTCTTCCTTCGGGCCGCATCGGCGAAAAAAGCGCGCTTTTCTTTGGGATCGCCTTATCCACCGTCGGAACGACCTATCTTTTCTGTTTTACAAAGCCGCTCACGGGCCTTCTTGGCTTAACCACGCTTTTGGGCTATCTGCTTGTGTATACCCCTTTAAAACGCAAAACATGGCTTAATACCTTTGCGGGGGCTGTCCCTGGCGCGCTGCCGATCTTGATGGGATGGACCGCTTGCGGCGCGCCGCTGGACCTCAGGGCGGGCGTCTTATTTTTGATACTTTTTCTTTGGCAGCTGCCGCATTTCTTTGCGATCGCCTGGCTCTACCGAGAAGACTACAGGAGGGGTGGGCTCAAAATGATGACCACATTTGACGAAGAGGGGGAAGCAACGGCCTGGCAGATCGCCATTTACAGTCTTGCGCTTTTTTTTGCCACGCTTATTCCAGCGCTTATAGGCATCGCGGGCCCGGTTTATCTCTGCGCAGCGACTGTTGCCGGGATTTTTTTTACGGGCTTCGCGATTTTTATGTGTGTGACAAAACTTCACCGCGCAAGGAAGTTTGTCATGCTCTCGATTCTCCACCTTCTTATTATCGCCACGTTCATGATGGCGGATAAACTATGACAACGCCCCCAGTCCGTAAAAATTTTCTTTGGTTTATTCTAGCTGTGAACCTTATGGCGCTCCCGGCACTCATTTATTTTACAAACCAAAAGATAACAATTCACGCGGCGGGCGCTCCTAACGCAGCGGGCCTGCTCCCCGGTTATGGGCAGGTAGCCGCCTTTTCTCTTTTGGACCAGAACAAAAACAATGTCTCGCTGGAGGATTTGCGGGGGAAGGTATGGATCGCGGACTTCATATTCACAAACTGCCCCAACCAGTGCCCGATGATGAGCCAAAAAATGGGCCTTCTTCAGCAAGCCCTACCTTCAGGGGCGCAGCTTGTTTCGATCAGCGTCGACCCTGAAAGAGATACGCCGGACATGCTCCTAAACTACGCAAAAACTTTCAATGCCAAAGAAAATAAGTGGTTTTTTCTGACGGGAGACAAAGAGCGTGTAAACAGTGTTTTAAAAAGCTTCCACGTAAACAACGCCGATGATCCCAACCTGCATTCCTTGCGGTTTGCGCTGGTCGACCAAAAAGGAGAAATAAGGGGGTATTACGACTCAATGGACCCCGAAGCAACGAAGAAACTTGCCGCGGATACAAATTTATTATTGAGAACCAATAAAAATGGGCAATAAAAAAGACTCAACGGTCCTCTGGTGGGTAGGCTGGATCGCGATCACTATTTTGTCGTTCTTTGTGTCCTGCGCCTTTTGGACCTGGTTTATCGCCAGGCATGTCGGCACTATGCATGCGCCCGGCGTTCAAGTTTTGTGGGTAACAGCCGTTTTTGGAAGCTGGATGGTGCTTCTTGTGCCGCTAATCATTATCATGTATAGCAAAGTGGATAAAGCGTATGAGGACGCAAGGATCGCCCGTGAAACACAGCAATTCAGCAAAGCCAAGCAGGAATTCAAAGTAAGATACATCGAGATCGACGAGTCCGAGAGGGCTCTTGATAAAAATTTGACAGAGAAACTAAAAAAAGTTCCGGAGACAATTCGACGCGGGCATTTGGTCAACGCCACTCTGAAGAACGGCAGAAAAGTAGGAAATGTTTTTATTCTCAACAAAAAAGATGTTCTCGGAATCTATGGCGTGGGCCGCCTTTCGTTTGAAATAAGCGATATCGTGGACATTGAGCCCGTCAGCCCAGACAAGATCCCGGATTTTAAAACAGAGGACTGGCTGAGGCTAGACGGCATAGGCACCGAGAAAGCCGATCACTGAGCTTTCACTAAATAATGGGTACGATGGCTGAGCCGATTTTGGAACGAGACAAGGAGAGAGGAGGAGGCATAGTGATAACTATGCCGACGACGAGCGACGCTGTCGTAGTCCAAAATCGGCCAGCCCCTTCGGGGAAGCCCCGTTTTTGGCCGCCTGCTGCGTTGCTCCTCCTCGGCGGGCTTACAAGCCCGCCTCGTCATCGCGCCTTGCATCCGGCCGAAATCTGGGGCTTCCAGCGTACCCATTATTTAGTGAAAGCTCAGTAAGTGAAAAAGCTTCCTTATCTGGCTGGAAGGGCGCTTCAGATCGCGGCGCTTATCGTACTTCCTTCGGCTATCTGGATCGGCCAGTTGGGCCATGATGAAAAAAGCGCAATCATGGTCTTTATCAGCTCGCTGATTGTCTTTTTTTCCGGCCATCTCTTGACTCGGGTCGGAACCAAGTTATAATAGAACTGTGAGTGCGCGCGCTGATTTTGCGAATGAAATAACCGCCCAGAAAGCAATGGAAGTGGCGGAAGCCAGGGCCAAAAAACCGCCCCGAAAGAAAGCCCCGCCGAGGCTTGCTGTAATCGTCCAAGATGGGTGCACCGGCTGCGAAGCCTGTATTGTATTCTGTCCCGTAGACTGCATTGAGATTGTGCCGGGCATGGAGCATGCGCAAATGCAGCAAGTCGTGGAAGTGGACCTTTCGCGCTGTATTGGCTGCGCGCTTTGCGAAAAAAACTGCCCCTGGGACACGATCGAGATGCTTCCTTACGAGCACGCCCTGAAAGAATCCGCGTCCTACACGCTAAAAAGCGTCTGCAGCCAGGCGACCGTGTCAACGGCAGCCGCTCAAGCCTAAATTCGTGAGGCCCTAAAAACTTTTTCTTCCGTTTCGATAAAGTCCGCCACCTGTTGTTCAAGGTGTGTTTTGTTAAAATAATTTATCTCGGGGATCCCCGCAGGGCTTGTGACATTGATTTCCGTGATATATTTTCCTATCACGTCAACGCCCACAAACCAAAGCCCGCTTTCCAATAAAGGGCGCTTTATCGCCTCGACAAGCTCAAGGTCCCATCGGCTAAGCGGTGATTTATACATGGACCCGCCGATGCTCAAATTTGCCCGAAAATCATCTCGAGGCGGCTTTCTCCCAAAAGCTCCCAGCGCGCGGCCATTCAGGATCAGGATGCGCTTATCGCCGTGATGCGCGGCCTCGATAAAGCGCTGGACAATCACCTTACGTTTTCCAAAATCTGTGGCGATCTCCAAAAAAGAAGAGAGGTTTTTATCGCCGGAGTAAGTTGAAAATATACCCTTGCCGCCTTTTTCGTCGAGAGGCTTCACCACAACCTTTTTACGTAAATTTCGAATAAATTTTTTTGCTTCCAGCGCGTTTTCAGTCACAAGACTTTCTGAACAATACCCGGGAAAGAGAAGAGGAAATATTTTTTCATTCGCCATCGCAATGCCTTGGGGGTCATTCAAAATAAAAACTTTCTCTCTTATCAGGCCCAGCAATTGGAGCGCGTAAAGGTAACCCTGGTCAAATGGAGGCTCTTTGCGTATAAAAATACAGTCGAACCCGGACAGATCCGCGGCGTCGCGGCGTTGAGGAGAGGGGAGATAGCCTCTTTTGGCCTCTAGCTTTGTCGGCCGAAGGTAAGCGTAAGGCGCTTTTTTTGCCCAAAAAAGGTCTTTGCTTTCAAAGTAAAAAACCTCGTGACCCCGTTTTTTGAGCTCAAACATGATCCAAAAAGAAGAGTCTTCGTCAATTTTGATGCCGGTTGTAGGATAGAGAAGGAAAGCGATTTTCATAGAGACCAATTCCTTGCGAATAATTTTTTTTTATTATAGCATAGTCATCCGTCCCCAAGGGTCTTAAAATGACGCTAAAAACAGAAACCTTATCCACTCTCAAAAAGTACTTTCTGGAAGGCATCAAAAGCCCCCGTGACCGCATGGTGGGGGTCGAGTGGGAAAAAATCGGCGTCTACAAAAAGAGCGGCAAAGCCATTCGCTATTCGGGTCCGGCCGGTGTGGAAGCCATCTTCAAAAAACTTATCAAAAAATACGGGTGGGAAGGTATTTATTCGGGCAAAAACGTGGTGGCGCTCCGCAAAAATGACGCTTCCATTACGCTCGAACCGGGCGGGCAAATTGAGCTGAGCGGCCAAAAAGCAAAAACCCTCGATGAGAATGCGGCCGAACTGTGTGAGCACCTGAAAGAGATTAAAGAAGTTTCCATGCCAATGGGCATCGCATGGCTTGGAATCGGCATGCAGCCGGTGAGCCGCCTCGAGGAAATAGAATGGGTGCCGAAAGAGCGCTATAAAATTATGAGACAGCGCCTGAAAAAGAAGGGCCCGCTGACCTACGCGATGATGAAGCAAACGGCCTCCGTTCAGATCTCACTCGACTTCACAAGCGAAGAAGATGCCGTGAAAAAGCTTCGACTGGCAATGGGATTGGCACCAATTCTCTCCGCCATCTTCGCCAATTCACCCATTTCAGAAGGAAAACCGAATGGCTTTTATTCGAAACGATGCCACATTTGGCGTCACACGGCGCCCGAACGAACCGGTATCATCGCTCGAGTTTTTGACCCTGATTTTAATCTTGATGATTACGTGGAATTTGCGCTTGACGTCCCGCTTCTTTTTATCGTACGTGAAGGCCGATGGGTCCCGGTGCGCGGCATGACCTTCAGAGATTTTGTTAAAAATGGCCTCGGCCATCTGCGGACGATACCCGCCGATTGGGACCTGCACTTGACCACCATTTTCACGGAAGCAAGGCTTAAAAAATACCTGGAAATAAGAAGTATCGATTGCCAAAAAACAGCTCTTGGACTTGCGGCACCCGCGCTTTTAAAAGGGCTCTTTTACGATGAAACAGCCTCTAAAAAAGCCTGGGAGCTCGTTTCCGGGCTTCGGCTTAGGGAAAGAGTAAAGCTGGTCCAGGAAGTGCCCTTAAAAGGCCTTAAAACTGATTTTAAAGGCAGGCCTATGCTGGAAACGGCTTCCCGTCTCCTTGAGATAGGGGAGGAGGGACTTGCGCGCAATGAGGCAAAATACCTTGCGCCGTTAAAAGACATTCTTCTTAAAAGAAAAATTACACCTGCAGAAATACTCATGGGCTGTTTTAATCAGCAGGGTGATTCCAGAGAAGCAAAAATAAAAAGACTGATCAGCTGCTGCGAGATTTAACGAGGCGCTTTTTTAACTCCTCAGTTTGTAGCCCTTCCTAAAGAGTCTTTCGACAAGTAAAAATAGGCTAACGGCGAGAAAAGCGGCCAGGCCCATGCTGACGGCAATATTCGCGTCCGAGATTCCAAGCATGCCATAACGCAGGCCGCTTACAAGATAAAAAATGGGGTTTAGTCTTGTCACGATCTGCAGCGGCGCGGGGACCATTGTAATGCTGTGAAAAACCCCTCCGAAATAAATAAGCGGTGTTATTACAAAAGTGCCCCACACGGAAAGTTTTTCAAAATTTTCGGCCCACAGTCCCACCATAAGCCCGAGGCATGAAAAAATCACCGTGACCACGATGAAAAAATATGCCACGATGAAAAAATCATAAAAAACAAACCTTGTGAAAAGCAGTGACACCGCGTATACACCGGACGCGGTGATAAGCCCGCGGGTGACTCCGCCAATCAGGAGCGCCACCACCATTTCAAAATAAGAGAGCGGGGATAAAAGAACTTCCTGAATGTGATTGTGCCAGCGCGACATAAAAAGAGAGGAGGAGGTATTGGTATAGGCGCTTTCGATCAGATGCATCATCACAAGCCCCGGGACCATGAAATTAAGATACGTCACGCCTTCAACTTTAAGATCCAGATTCCGTCCGATCGAAAATCCGAACACGAAGGTAAAAAGCGCGGAAGACAGAAGCGCCGGTAAAATCGTCTGAGAAAAAACGACAAAATACCTCAACACCTCTCTTTTGGCAAGCGCCTTAAAGCCGGTCGAACAGCTAAACATCGTCCGTTTCCTTTGTGAGCCTTAAAAAGGTTTTTTCCAGGCTCTCATCCTGAGTGAGAGATTTAATGTCTCCGTGATGGACGATTTTGCCTTTATCAATAATGATCACGGTTTTGGAAAGCCGTTCCGCCTCTTCCATATTGTGAGTCGTAAGAAAAATGGTTTTTCCGGCCGCATTGATTTCCTTCAAATATCCCCAAATATGGTATTTCAGTTCCAGATCCGCGCCGGCCGTCGGCTCATCAAGGATAAGAATCTCAGGATCGTGCACCAGCGCGCGGCACAAAAGAAGCCGTTTTTTCATGCCGCCCGAGAGCTTCCTGAAATAATCGGCCCGCTTCTCCCAGAGATGGAAACGCGTAAGAAGCTCCCGCGCTCTTTTGACAGCTTCGGCTTTTGGAACTCCAAAATAACCCGCCTGATAAACCAAAACCTGTTCGATGGAGAGGAAGGGGTCAAAATTAAATTCTTGGGAGCAAAGACCGATCAGCGGCCGGGTCTTGCGGTAATCCCTGACTACATCAAAACCAAAAATTCTGACCGAGCCTTCCTGAAAATTGGAAAGGCCCGTGATGGTATTGATGGTGGTTGTTTTGCCGGCGCCGTTCGGGCCCAGAAAACTCACAAAATCGCCGGCCGCCACCTCGAAGCTGATGCCTTTCACAGCCTCAAAAGAGCCGTAAGACTTTTTCAGATTTTGAATAAAAATGGCCTTGGACAGCATAGGGGCACATCTTAAACAATGCCTGGGATACAAGTCAAACACTTTGCCTTATGCTATAATAACGCGCATGCAAAAATCAGGACCCCATAAAAAAAGACTGCTTGATGTCGCGATGCAAGCGAGCCTCCTCGCTGGAAAAATCCAGCTTTCTTCATACGGTAAATTAAGAAATTCCCAGATCAGCACGAAAGCCAAGAATGACTTTGTCACAGAAATAGATAAAAAATGCGAAAAAGCCATTATTTTGACTATCAAAAAATATTTTCCTGACCACGCGATACAAGCGGAGGAGAGCGGCGTCACAAACGGCAAGGGCATCCTTTGGGTTATCGACCCGCTGGACGGCACCTCCAACTACATCCATCAAATTCCGCTGTTCGCCGTTTCCGTCGGCATTTTGGAGGACAACCAGCCCATCGCCGGCGTAATCTATGACGCCGTCCACAAGGAAATGTTTACCGCCGAGAAAGGGGGAGGCGCCTTTCTGAATAAAAGAAAAATCGAGGTCACAAAGGTAGGCCGCCTGGCGAATGCGTTGATGGCTACAGGGATCCCTTTTAGAGCGCGGGACCGGTTTGACGAATACCTCGCATCCTTTAAGACCATCTCCCTTGGAAGCGCCGGGATGAGAAGGGGAGGGTCTGCCGCGCTTGATCTGGCATATGTCGCTTGCGGCCGCTACGACGGTTTCTGGGAAATGGATCTCTCCCCCTGGGACATTGCGGCCGGGGCCGTGCTTCTTGAAGAAGCGGGCGGAAAAATAAGCGACCTGTGGGGAACGAAAGATTATTTTAAAAATGGTGACACGCTCGCTTCGAATGCGCTTATCCACCATGAACTCAAAGAAATTACCTCTCGCATTTTTACACCCGTCAAAAAGGATAAGCGGTGTCTCTTAAGCTAGAAGATGATTTTATGTGTTACGTCTGCGGGAAAAACAACCCGCGAGGCCTGAAGCTCAAATTTGAACACTCCGAAAAAGGCAGACTTCGCTCGGTCGTCGTTTTCAGGAAAGAACATCAGGGATTCAAGGGGATCGTGCACGGCGGCATGATCGCCATGGTTTTGGATGAAATGATGGTAAATTTGGCCTGGAAAGAGGGTGTCCCCGCCGTTACCGCCGAGTTTACGGTTCGGCTCAAAAAACCCGCCCAAATAGGCGAGAAAGTATACTTGGAGGGGGTGATTAAGAAGGAAGGCGGGAGGGGAATTTATACGTCCTCCGTTGCAAAAAACGAGAAAGGGGAGATTTTGGCCTCCGCCACGGCCACCTGCGTCAAAATCAAGAATCAATCAATAATCCTTGAAGAGCAAATAAAAGAGAGTTAAACTAATTTGTTGAAACTATCAAAAGAGGTTTAATCGTGCCTTACATCAGTCTTAGAGTCGCCGGAAAGCTCTCAAAAGAGCAGAAAACTGCGATCGCAAAAGAATTCGCCGAAACCCTTGAAAAAATAGCCGGCAAACCCAAAGACTCAACCTATCTTGTGATTGACGAAGTCGAAAGAGAAAATTGGGCCAAAGGGGACAGGCTGCTGGGTTAAATAAAAAAACAGGTTTTTTAAGATGCCTATAGAAAAACAACTTTCGGTTTTTTGTGAGAATAAACCCGGGCGGCTTTCAGGTATCTGCAACACGCTCGCGGAAAACAATATCAACATCTTCGCGATGTCTGTACACGACACGGTCGACCACGCGATTGTGCGGCTTATCGTCGATAACCCCAACAAGGCCCTGATCGTGCTCGAAGAAGAGGGTGTTTACATCGTGACGCAGGACGTAGTCGTGATTAGCATAGAAAATAGACCCGGTGTTATCTCAATGATCGCCAAAAAGCTTTTCCGTGCTGACACCAACATTGAATACGCCTACTGCACAGCCACCAAAAACCAGGAATTTGGATGTCTTGTATTAAAAACCAAAGATGCCGAGCAAACCCTTGAGATCCTTGAAGAATCATAATCCGAGACTTTTTGTCTTTATGGCCGCCGCGCTTTTTCTTCTTTGTTCGCATGCCGCTTTCGCCATAGAAAAACAAAGCGCGGTCGTGCATGAGGCGCTGACCGGCGACACCGTCCGGCTCCAGGGCGGTAAAATCCTGAAATATAACTGCCTTCAGGCGCCGCCGCTTCAAAGCGCGATCCTGCTTGTACGGCAATACGGTTCCGATTCGCTTCAATTCAATAAAAACCTTGTTGAGGGCAAAAAAATCTGGGTTGAATGGGGGTCCCAGATCCGCGACAATCACAACCACCTTTTGGGGTATGTTTTTCTCGAAGATGGCACCTTCGTGAACAAAGAAATTATAAAAGCGGGTCAGGCCAGAGTAGTGGCGCCACCGCCGAATTTAAAATATATTTCCAATTTCCGGCATGCCGAACTTGAAGCCCGTAGGGATAAGCGCGGACTTTGGAAAGAAGAACCGGAAAATCCTTTCCTCAAGCATGACTATATCGGTGAAAAAAATACGAAGATCTACTATCTGCCAACTTCGCCGGAGCTTGAGCGTATCCCTAAAGCCAATCTTGTGACGTTCCGGTCGCGCATAGAAGCAAAGGCCGCCGGGTACAGGGCATGCTTTGACTGCCGCGAAAAAGACGAGGAAGAAATTCTTTAATTTTTATTCCGCCACAGAACCTCGGCGGGATTAAGCAGTAACGTTGGAAGAGGTTCAAAAACAAGCAACAAGGAGAAATGAAGCGATGGCAAAAGGCACGGTAAAGTGGTTTAGCAATCAAAAAGGCTATGGATTTATCACCCCCGACGGCGGCGGAAAGGATGTTTTTGTGCATCACAGCGCAATTCTCGGGGATGGCTACAAGACCCTGGATGAGGGGCAGAGCGTGGAATTTGAAATTACGCAAGGCCCAAAAGGCGAGCAGGCCGCAAACGTTCAAAAACTCTAGCTTTAGAGGAGGCGACGGATTTTAAACCAGAGAGAGTTTTTCAGACTTCCATTTAAAAAACCTCTGAAATTTAAAAGTTACCCCGAAGCGATAGCCGGAACAGTTTCCCAGGGCGGCGGCTCTCAAAACATAAGCCGGTCGGGCATACTTTTTCAGATTAAAAAAAATCCGCCGCGCTTGTCAAATATCCTGTGGATAGACCTTGATATACGCGCGCTCAATATCTGTCAGGAAATTGAAAACAGCGCGCTTGTATTCAACAACGGGCTATTGGGACGTGTTGTGCGGGTGGAAGAAAATCGCCAAAATAGCGGCGTTTATGGTGTCGGCGTCTGCTTTCTTACCCAAAGTGATAAAAATTCAAGAGATATCCAGGATCTTTTTTCTAAACTCTCCCGAAAACCCCGTAAATCTTAAGACGAACCTCGTCTCTTCTTGATTTTTTCTCAATAAAAGGAACCCAAACGCTTGCAAAAGAGTATCCTGTGGACAAGCTCTTAGTTTCACTCTTAATGTCTTATAATGTATGTTATGTTAAGTATTGTATAGGCAACTAGGCTGGAAAACAACGAACATTTTTACTAAGGACAATCTCCGCCCATTATGGGCTCTTGGCAGGATTTTTGATCAAAGGCAGTCCCTTCGACATTAATAACACTGGGAAAGCCAGGGACATTGTAGTTGGTTCCTGAAAGATCTGTGTCAAAAGACCAGTTGCGTATCGGCGCCGTATAATAATTTCCTCCATAGATCCATGCCCCGATTGCCTGGCGGCTGTTATAAAGCAATGTCAGGGACCCATCATAATTCATATTAACCCCCGTCCAATTTTCCAGAAAACGCGGAAAATTCTCCAGACCACCGCTGTACTGACTTCCCGGTGTTGTTAGCGTTACACCGGCTATAACCGCTGTTTTCACGGTTGTTTGGGACGCAGCACGGCTGCCGAGGCCAGCCGTGCTGTTTGAATCGTTCCAATTATTGGATAAAATATTGAATGAATCGCCCATAACGCCTGCGGGCTGTTTATTGACGGTGTTGTAATCTCCCTTCACATAAATCGGGTTTTCTGAAGAAACCGTCATGCCTTTGGCTGGCAGCTGGGCTCCGTTTAAGAGCCGGACAGCATCCTGGTTCACGGATGAACCCGAATTTCTCCGGTCGCTTGTATAAATAACCACACCGCTTACGGTCGAATTTACGATCGCTTGAAAAGCGGGGCTGTTATTTAAAACGGCCACGTCAATATCAGTAGACTGGATGGTCTTCCCCTCTCTGAAATTATAAAAACTGGTTGCCTTGACGGGATTCATCAGTGTTTCGCCTTGAGGACAAGCATTATTTGAGATTGCCCCGCCGCCGGAGCAGTACGTTAAATTGATAGTATTCCCAGGCTGGTCATAAACAACTCCGTCAATAATACGAATATTGGCCTTATAATCCATCTTTTCCTTCACAAGCGCGGCCTGATCACTTGCGCTGCGGCGGTCTATGAGCGTCTGCGTGGAAACGCCTTCTGGAAAGGGCAAATTAAGCGGCTGAATTCCATGAACACTAGAGCCGACATTCCCATCCCACCGATCAATCGCCCCCAAAAGCCAATTGGCATCGTTGCTATCAAGCCAACCGCCGCCCGGATTTTTCATATTTTGATCAACTCCAGGGTCGACGTCTTTGATAAAAACATTGCCTTCCATTGCACTGGAAGAATCTAGTCTTCCGTGAAAAATATTTTCCGCGGCCGTAACACTTGAAGAAAAAGCAAGGTTGGTGCCAGCCTGCGATCCCAAATACATACTCGAATTTGTGTGAACCGGGCCGGTAAGCGTCATGTTGGCGCCCGGAAGTATCTCAAGGTTGTCTTGGGCAAACGTAGTAAACTGAAAAATAGGTATGGCCTGAATTTCTATGGTCCGGCTTACCCGGACATTCGAAGGTGTAAAACCCTTCAAATCACGCGCCATTGCCGAGATGTCTATGGTATAAGTTGTGGCATTAAGTCCCTTATAAGTGCCTATCGTCAAACGCTTTGTCGTGCCTGTGTTTCCTCCCGAAGGAAAGTGGGCATCAATCAGGGTGCTGCCGCCGGCGCTGTTCGTCGTAAAAAGGCCCCCAAAGCTTATCGTACGGTTTTTCATGGTATTCAAATCACCTGACTGCGGAATAGTGCCTTGTTTTTGGATAAAAAGCCTTATTTGCGCAAAGCTTCTTTCATTGGCCGCTTCTGCGGCGTAAAAGGTCTTAAGGTAGGTCATCTGGGAGCGTGCTTGGCGAAAAGTACTGCTCGCATAGGTCCCCAGGCCCGCTATCTCGATCGCGAAAACAAGGATAAAGGTAAGCAGGAAAGGCAACACCACTCCCCTCTCCCCTTTCGCGCACAAAAACAGTTTATGGAGCATTTCTGAACGCCACTTGAGTGGTAAGCGAAGCATAATACCACCTCCCCCTGATACTTTTTCCTAAAACAAAATTTACCTGCACAAGCCTGGAATCTATGTTCTGTATGAAATCCAAATCGACATAATACTTTGTGGCATCAAAATCCGCTGCACCGTTGGGATCAAGCAGTGTTATCCAGGCACCGCCCGCCCCGCGCCGATATTCAATGTTTCCGTTATTTTGACGTACGGAATTAAGGCTTCCGTCGACATCCGTAAAATCTATTTGTTTTTCCGTGACTACCGCGGAGACAGCTTCGGCGATACCGCGGCTGTCAGGCTGGCCCGATGGACGTACGCCCCAAACCATTTGCTCCAACGCGATGCGGGCGTTGGATGTCAATTCCACGTTTGTTTGGTATTGATATTTGGCGTTATTCAATAAATAACCGCACGCAACAATCGAGGCGATGAGAAAGCCCGAAATAATCGAAGCGACCATCACCTCGACCAATGTCATGCCTCCATTGGTGCGAAGAAATTTTACGCCGCGATCAGCGTATCCACGGATGCCGTGAACGTTTTTGCCTGTCCTAAAACATATTGCGTCCATGTGAGCGCCACCCTTACCGGTTTACAAGCCTCCGGGTCATTGCCCCCGCCATCGATGTCTATTGACGTCTCGGTAACATTTCCGTCATCATCCATATCCAAAAAGTCTTGCACAGTGACTGTCACGGTGCCCGTCATATCGTCACCATTTCCAAAAACCCCATCCGTACCCGCATCAAAGGGCAGCACCAGCGTCCTCACCGGCGGATTTCCCAAATAATTGGGCGCGTTGATGCCGGCCTCATCATACCCTATCTGGTTATATGCCGTGATTTTCAACTGCTCCACCTGTCCCCTCACCACTTCCATTGCCTGCATATGATGCCTCACCAGCATATTCGTCGATTGCACGAGTAAAAAAGCCAATACCAAAGAAGTGAACAGCGTCACACTAATTGCCAACGAAAACAAAAGCTCCACAAGAGTAAAACCCTTTTCCGTCTTAATTTTCAAAGTCTTCGCGCCTTTTTTAGTCTCAGCCTTATCTTTTACAGAGTCTTACTAACAGTCTGCTGAAAAACCATCATTTTTTAGAAGAGAGGTCTGATTTGAGACATGAAGTGAGCCTGTATTCATTCTCATCACCCGCTTTTTTGTCCGATCATCCGCTTTTTTCCGCCTCTCTATCC